>Ga0207719_100008_pt1 | contig 546177 bp, 593 predicted proteins | sample A23P1SouthBayCA_2_FD_187279 | JGI IMG/M metagenome (GOLD analysis project Ga0207719, IMG submission 187279) | Aerobic enrichment media microbial communities from Eden Landing Ponds, California, USA - A23 P3 (3) (SPAdes) | ecosystem: Environmental > Aquatic > Marine > Unclassified | place...
ACAGCGCCAACCCTCGCGCCAGCGGCAGGTAGCCCAGCGCGAGAAAGCAGACGCCGAGCGCCCGGTGGAGGCCCACGCGCGTCCTCGCATCGAGCGATTGGAAGACGGTGCCGTACGCGAGGAGGGTCGGGACGGTGCCGAGGCCGAGGACGGCCAGCGAGAGCGCCCCGCGCAGCGGCGACCCGACGGCGAGCGCGTAGAGGAAGGCGGGGTAGAGCAGGGGACAGGGCATGAGTCCGTGGAGCGCGCCGAGAGCGACGATGCGCGGCCCGCCGACCCACTCGTCGACGCGGTCGGTCAGGGCGCCGTACACCCGCGAGAAGACGCTGCCGACGACGGGGAGCGACCGGCCGCGGACCGACCCGCGGACGAGGTAGCCGGCGCCCGTACAGACGATGACGCTCCCGACGACGACGCCGGTGACGGCGCGCACGTCTGTCGCGACGGCGGCCACGGCGGCGGCGTCGAAGAGGGCGGCGCCGAGCGCTCCCATCAGGCCGCCGACGAGGGTGTAACTCGCCGTCCGCCCGGCGTTGAACAGGAGGTGCTGGCGGACGTCGTGCCAGTCGAGGTGGTCACGGCGCCCCTCCGCACCGAGGCGGTCGGCGTACAGCGTCACGAGCGGGCCACACATCCCGAGACAGTGCGCCCCGCCGAGGACGCCGATGGCGAGGAAGACGACCAGTCCCGCGTCGTCAACGGGGGCGAACGCGCCGGCGAGTGGGTGCATCCTACGCGGCGCTGGCCTTGGCCGTCGACTCGCTGGGCATGAACATCGCAGTCACGCTCCCCGCGATGAGGACGACGTTGACGAGCGCCACGGCGACGATGAGGTCGACCGAGAGCGCGTACACTGCCACCGGAAGCAACGCCAAGAGCCCGACGAGTGGGACGCGGTGTACGGAAACCATACTGGCGCGTGGGCGGGCCGTGCTAATAACTACCCCCGCTATTCCAACGATTCGAAAATCGCCGACCCGTATTATAAGCCCAAAGTAGCGAGGTGGGTGATATGGTGGTAGCTGACGGTAACGACCGACGAATCGTGACGCGGCGTCCGGACCGCGTCGGGAGGCCGTACCCATGACCGGCGACGACGAATCGTGGGTCACGCGCCGGACGGCGCTCCGGACCGCCGCCGGCAGCGTCGCCGCGGGGGTGGTCGGCGCCGGAACCGCGACTGCACAGGGCGGCGTCGACTACGACGGTTGGTTCGGCGGCAGCACCGGCGGCGAGACGGCGACGTTCGACGGCACCGTCGACCGCACGGGCGAAGACGCCATCACCGTCGACGTCGGGGCGGAAGGCAACGGCGGGTCGTACGCCTTCTCGCCCACCGCGGTCCGCGTCGACCCCGGTACGACGATAACCTTCGAGTGGGTGTCGGACACGCACAACGTCCTCATCGAAGACCAGCCCTCGGACGCGGACTGGGGCGGTGTCGAGAGCATCGAGAACTCCGGATTCAGCCACGAGCACACCTTCGAAACCGAGGGCGTCTACAAGTACTACTGTCAGCCACATCTCGCACTCGGGATGAAAGGCGCCGTCGTCGTCGGCGGGAGCGGTGGAACCGCCGGCGGCGGTGGTGGCGGCAGTGGCAGCGAAAGCGGTGGTGGCGGCGAATCGGCCGGCGGCAGTTCACCCGCTCTCACCTTCGCCTTCCAACTGCTCGGCGGCGCCGTCGCCGCGGCCATCGCCGTCGTCCTCGGCGTCACGGCGTGGGTGTTCCTCAACTACGACGCGGTCACGACCGGCGACGAATCCGAGTCGATGGCCGCGCGGACGCCGACCGAGTCGGTGTTCGAGTCCGGCGTCGTCCGCGACCTCGGCCATGACGACTACGACCCGTACGGGACGGCAACGCTCATCGCCATCTACCTGGGCATCATCAGCCTGCTCTGGGTGTTCATGTACTTCGTCGAGTTCCTCGGCGGAGGACCGACGGTGATCGGCTAACTGGAGGTGTCAGACATGGAAATTCATCGCTACGAGAAAATCTGGACGGTCGTTGCACTGCTGCTCATCGTCGCGTTCATCGCGACGGTGACCTACGGTGCGGTCGGCGCGGGCGTGAAGATGGTCGACGACTCCGGTGGCACGGTCGACCCCGGGTCGCTCGGCGACACCGAGTTTGCGGACCCCGGCGTGACACAGGTCGGTGAGGACTCCTACGAAGTGCACGTCGTCGCGCGGCAGTTCCTCTTCCAGCCCGGCACCAGCGAGCCGATTCGCGTCCCCGCGAACTCCGAAGTGACGTTCTACATCACGAGCGCGGACGTGGTCCACGGCTTCGAACTCGCGGGCACCAATGTCAACACCATGGCGATTCCCGGACAGGTCGCCAAGGTCACCGTTCGCTTCGACGAGCCCGCCGAATACGGCATCGTCTGTCACGAGTACTGCGGTGGCGGCCATCACACGATGGCCGGCCAACTCGTCGTCGTCCCCGAGGACGAGTACAATTCGGAGGGTAGCTAAATGGCATACGTCGACGATTTCCCGACTGACGCACGAATCGTTCGCTGGAACATGGGCGTGGCCTTCCTCGCCCTCGGCATCGGCGGCTTGCTCGGCATGGTGCAGGCCCTGCATCGCACGGGCTACTTCCGAGGCTTCGTCAGTTCGACGGACTACTACACCGTGCTGACGACTCACGGCGTGCTCCTCGCACTCGTGTTCACGACCTTCGCACTCTGTGGCTTGTTCACGTGGGGCGTGACTCGAAGCCTCGACAGGCCGCTCCCGAACCCGACGTTCTCGATGGCGTGGTTCGGGCTGATGCTACTGGGCTCGCTCGTCACCGCCGTCACCATCCTCGGCGGGTTCGTCGAGTCGATTCCGCTGAGCGCGGACGTGCTCTACACGTTCTACGCGCCGATGCAGGCACACCCGGCCTTCTACGTCGGCCTCGTGCTCTTCATCGTCGGCTCGTGGCTCGCGGGCGTCGATTGGTTCCGAACCTACTGGCAGTGGCGGGCAGATAACCCCGACGAGCGCATCCCGCTTCAGACGTTCATGGTGCTGACGACCATGCTCATGTGGTACATCTCGTCGGCTGGCGTCGCCATCGAGGTCATCTTCTTCCTCCTGCCGTGGTCGCTCGGCCTGATTCAGCAGGTCGATCCCCTGCTCACGCGGACGCTGTTCTGGTACTTCGGCCACCCGGTCGTCTACTTCTGGCTCATGCCAGCATACTTCATCTGGTACACCGTGTTGCCGAAGCTCTCCGGCGGTCGCCTGTTCAGCGACCCGCTCGCGCGCGTCGTGTTCGTCCTCTTCCTCCTGCTCTCGACGCCGGTCGGCTTCCACCACCAGTACGTCGACCCCGGCATCCCCGAGGGCTTCAAGTTCATCGCGATGACGAACACGATGTTCCTCCTCCTGCCCAGCCTGCTCACCGCCTTCACCGTCGTCGCGAGCATGGAACACGGGGCCAGACAGCGCGGCGGCGAGGGCCGTCTCGGCTGGCTCCGAAAACTCCCGTGGGACGAACCCGCCTTTGCCGGCTGTGCCCTCGCCGGCCTCATGTTCGCCGCCGGCGGCTTCTCCGGCATGATAAACGCGGGCATGAACATCAACTACCTCATCCACAACACGCTGTGGGTGCCGGGCCACTTCCACCTCACCGTCGGCACCGCATCGGCGCTGACGTTCATGGCCGCGGGCTACTGGCTGTTCCCGCAGATTACGGGCAAACGCCTGCGCTTCAAGTCGCTCGCGACGATTCAGCCCTACCTCTGGTTCGTCGGCATGACGCTCATGTCGAACGCCATGCACCGCGCCGGCCTCGCGAGCGTGCCCCGACGTACCGCCGAACCGCAGTACGACGCCGTCTCGTTCGAGGGCGTCGTCGGCGGCATCAGCGAGATGCGCCTGCAGATCGCCATCGGCGGCACGCTCCTCTTCCTGGCGCTCGTCCTCTTCCTGATCGTCATCTTCGGGACGTGGTTCTCGGGACGGAGCGCCGACCCCATCCGGGTCAGCAGCGCCATTCCCGCCCCGCTCTCGGGACCGGAACACAGCCCGAAGATTCTGGACAACCTGAAGCTCTGGACGGCCGTCGCCATCCTGTTGATCGTGCTCGCCTACGGGCTGCCGCTGTGGGCGCTGGCCAGCGACGGACTCCTGGCGCCGGGCACGCCGCCGATTCCGATCTAAGCCGTGTCCGCCCCGTCCGATTCCAGCGACGACGGTGATGCCGTCGACGCCGATACAGCCGACTCAGCGGACTCCAGCGGCCTCTCGAAGCGAACGCTCGTTCGTATCCTCGTCGGATTCGCACTCGGCGTCCCGCTGGCCGTCGAGGGGGCCACGTTCTTCGAACTGTTCCGCCGCCAGCTCACCGGCGCCGACGAAGGAGACGGCGGTGGCGGCACGTCGACGGCGACTGAGGCTCCGGACTCGGCCGTCGACGTCGGTGATGACGTCCTCGAAGCGACCGACCGCCCCGAGACGCTCCGCTCCGCAATTCTCCGCGAGGAGTCGGGCGACCGCTGGCCGCTCTCGCTCACCGTCGAGGTGGAAAACACCGGCGAGACCGACTACGAGTTCCAACTCCTCGCCGTCCACCTCGACGACGGCCGCAGCGTCAGCGGACGCACCAGCACCGACCGCCTCGCCCCCGGCGAGTCCCGCACGATAACTGCCGAGTGGTCCATCCCGGCTGGGTCGACGCCTCGGGCCGTCGACGCGGTGGCGCTAATCTACGGCGACGACGGCGTCGAGACGGTCGAGCGCCAGGTCGAACTGGCGAAGATTCCGGTTCGCGGCAGCTGAGTGGGCGCACACGGCGGCGTCTTTTCTTCGCTATCCTCGGCTCTGCGTCTCCTCACCGAATCACGCCGCTCCCCAGACGACGGCTCTCGGCGACGACGAGTGGCTACGCGTCTCCGTCCCGTCGGAGCGACATCGGTGCGAGTTCGGCTCCCCTCTCGGCCCTGCTGTCGCTCATAGAGGGGTGAAAGAACGTTGAACCTCGAAAGAGAATTCCGCGTCGCTCAGTACCGCGAGGGCATGTACGCCATGCCCAGCAGCAGGATAGCCGTGGCGAAACTCACGATGGACACGCCCCACAGGCCGTTGGTGTGCTCGTGGTACGTGTCTATCTCCTCGGTCTGCTCCTGATACACGCCATAGTCGCTCTCGAGGACGAGCGTCGAGTTGTCGGGGAAGTACGCGAAGTACTGCTGGCCGCTGAGCGTGACGTTCGCTTCGTTACCCACGTCGACGGTGTTGGTCCGCGGTGCCGTCCACGAAAGCGTCGCGCCCGAACTCGTCACGTCGGACACGGTGGTCGCGTTGCCCTGATACTGGAGCGTGTCGCCCTCGCTGTACTGGGTCGACGACGGTGCCGGGAAGTACTCGCTCGCCGGCGTCAGCGACCGACTCCCGTTCGACTCGCGGACGACGTACTCCGTGCCGTTCACGGTGACCGTCTCGTCCTCGACCGCCGGGTCGTCCTGCAGGATTGCGCTCCGGTTGATTTCCTCGACCAACTCGAAGGACGACGGGTTGTCACCGTCCGCGACCACGACGCGGTAGGAGTCGCCCTGATACGTGACGGCACTGTCGTGGTCCCACGTTTGAGTGTGGCGGGCCGAGTCGTTCGTCCACGACATCTGTCCCGAGCGAGTGACGCTCGGGGCGCCCCCGTGACCGCCGCCACCCGACATCTCGGCCGAAATCGACGAAACCGTGTACTGTTGGCCGTCGACCGAGAACTGGTCGCCCTCGCTGAGCCGGTGATCGGGGTTCTCGAACCCAATCGTCGGCGCACTGGCCGTCGCGATCACCGAGTACGACGCCGCGCCGAGCACGATGAAGAACGCGACGTAAATGGCCGCAGCGCGTCGTTGCATGCCCCGATTTTAGTCCACCCGGCGTATAATGATTACTAACTCACTGTATCGACTCGCCCCACCTCACTCGTCGATGGCGTCGACGAGTTGGAGCGCTTGCCGCAGATGAAAGCGCGCCTGCCGCGAGTCCGCGCTTTCGAGTGCGTCTCGCAGTTGCCGTTCCATGGCGGCAGTCGTATCCATCATCTCGGCGCCCTCTCGGTCCGTCCGGGATCCGGAACTCATAGTTGTCAATCCTCCTGCATCCCTCATAGGTATCGGCTCCTTACTGGGGTTCAATCGCACCCTTCGAACGTTCGAACAGCCATAGAACCGGGTACAACTCGGGAGCGACCCACGGATTTCGCCGCCGAAACTCCGTTTCCGGACTTAAATCACCGGGGCAGTCGTCACCGTCTCACACTCATCGACAGGTTTTGTATCGCCCTTCCCCTAGGCGGAGCGTATGACTACCGGAATCGTCCTGCTCAACTTCGGTGAGCCGGCGGAGCCGCGTCGAGATGTCGTCGTGGACTATCTCGAACGCATCTTCTTCGCCAACATGGACATCGAAGAGATGGAGGCGACGGAGGCGGCGGCCCGCGAACGCGCCAGCAAACTCGCCCAGCGGCGCGTCCCCGACCTCATGGAAGAGTACGAGGAAATCGGCGGCTCGCCGCTCATCGACCACGCCACCACCCAGGCGACGATGCTCGCCGACGACCTCGCCGACCGCGGCTACGACGTGGAGACCTACTACGGGATGCAGTACACCGAGCCGTTCATCACGGACGCCGTGGAGGCCGCCCGCGACGACGGCGTCGACCACCTCATCGGCCTGCCCGTCTACCCGCTCTGTGGCCCCTCGACGACGGTCCAATCGCTCGACGAACTCGACGAGGCCCTCGACGAAATCGGCTGGGACGTGCCCACCGACGCCCTCACCGGCTGGCACAAACACCCCGCGTACAACCGCGTCCGCATCGACAACATCCGCACCTTTCTCGACGAGAACGACCTCTCGCTCGGCGACGGCACGCGCCTCGTCTTCTCCGCGCACGGCACGCCCCAGTACTACCTCGACGAGGGCAGTCGCTACGAGGAGTACGTCGAGGAGTTCTGCGATGTCGTCGCCACGGCGCTCGGCGTCGAGGCGTACGAACTCGGCTACCAGAACCACGAGAACCGCGACGTGGACTGGACCGAACCCGACGTGGAGGAGGTCATCGAGGAGGTTGACGCCGACCGAGTCGTCGTCGAACCGGTCAGCTTCATGCACGAACAGAGCGAGACGCTCTCGGAACTCGACGTGGAGCTCCGCGAGGAGGCCGAAGCCGAAGGGCTGGAGTTCTACCGCATCCCCATCCCCTACGACGACTCGCGGTTCATCGGCGCGCTCGCGGACTTGGTCGAACCGTTCGTCGCCGGCTACGACCCCGAGTACGCCGGCCTGCGCCAGTGTGAGTGCCGCGATGAACCGGGGACGATGTGTCTGAACGCACCCCACGAATGAGGGTCGGCATCGTCGGCGCGGGCATCACCGGACTCGCACTCTCCCACTACCTCCGGGAGCGCGGCGTCGACGCCGTCGCGTTCGAGGCCACCGCAGAACCCGGTGGCGTCATCCGGTCCTCTCGCGTCGACGGACGCATTCTCGACCACGGCCCGCAGCGCACGCGCCTGACCGACGAACTCGAAGAATTGGTCGACGCCTGTGGGCTCCGAGACGACTTGCTCGTGGCCGACGACGACCTGCCCCTGTACGTCTACGTCGACGGCCGACTCCGCCCCGTTCCCTTCACGCCCCGGGAGTTCCTGTCGACCGACCTGCTCTCGGTCCGGGGGAAACTCCGACTGCTCGCCGAACCGCTCACCGAAGGCGTTCGCGACGACGAGACGGCCGGCGAGTACTTCCAGCGGAAGTTCGGGACGGAGGCGTACCACAACCTCGTCGAACCGCTCTTCGGCGGCATCTACGGCTCCGACCCGATGGAGATGCCCGGGGCGTACGCCCTCGACACGATGCGGCGGATGGAACGCTCCGGGAGTCTGCTCCGTGCGGCCCTCCACCGAATCGCCGAGGACGGCGAGCGCCCCCCGCCTGTCTCCTTCGCGGACGGCATGGCCCAACTCCCGCGGGCGCTCTACGACCACAACGCCGACCGAATCGAACTGGAGACGCCGGTCGACCGAATCGTCTCCGAGGGGTCGGGCTACCGACTGGAAACGGACGCTGGCGACGAACGCGTCGACCGCGTCGTCGTGACGACGCGAGCCGACGTCGCCGCCGGACTCCTCGCGCCCGTCGACGCCGAGAGCGCCCGCGCGCTCCGCCGACTCTACTACAACCCCCTCGCGTACGTTCACCTCGCCTCGGAGGCGGCACCCGACGGCTACGGCTATCAGGTTCGTCGCGACGAACCGCTCCACACCCTCGGCGTGACGTGGAATACCGGTCTGTTCGACCGCGATGGCGTCTACACCTGCTTTCTCGGCGGGATGGGGAACCCCGGGATGGTCGACCGCTCGGACGCCGAACTCGGCCGCATCGCCGCGACGGAGTTCGAGGACGTCCTCGGCGCCCCCGCCGAGGTGCTGAACGTCACGCGCCACCCGCGGGGCTTCCCCGCGTACGACGAGTCGTGGGCGGCGATGGAGCGAGTCGACCTCCCCGAGAATGTGACCCTCGCGACCAACTACGCGGGACGGATGGGCGTTCCGTCGCGTATCCGCGAGGCCAAGCGACTGGCCGAGCGGTTCGCTACCGACTGACCGACTTCGCCGTCTCGACGAACGCCTTCACGGACTCGACGGGCGTGTTTCGGTTCACGCCGTGGCCGAGGTTGAGGATGTGGCCGCGGGGACCGGCGGCGTCGATTATCTCTTGTGTTCGCTCGCGGACGAAATCCGTGGGCCCGAACAGGTGTTGCGGGTCGAGGTTCCCCTGCACGGGTCGGTCGCCGAGTTCGGCGCGCGCGTCCGCCATGTCGACGGTCCAATCGAGTCCCACCACATCCGCCCCCGTCGCCTCCAGTGCGTCGAGGCGCCCGCCCATGTTGCGCACGAAGACGATGGAGGGCACCGAGAGGTCGGCCAGAATCTCGCGATGGAGGGGAAGGACGAACTCGCGGTAGTCGGCGGGGGAGAGGACGCCGGCGTAGGTGTCGAACAGTTGGACCACGTCGGCGCCGTGGGCGGCCTGATACTCCAGATACTCCCGCACCACGTCCGCGAACTCGCGGAGGAGGGTGCGGAACGCCTCGGGATGCTGGGCGCGGAAGCGTCGGAGCGGGCCGTGATTGCGCGACGTGCCGCCGGCGACGGCGTAGGAGGCGAGGGTGAAGGGCCCGCCGGCGAAGCCGATGATGGCCGTCTGGTCGCCCACGCGGTCGACCAGTCGGTCGAGGAGGTCCCCGACGAAATCGAGGTCGGTCGCCACGTCGCCGTGGGGTCGCTCGGCGTCTGCCGGGCCGTCGACGGGGTTTTCGATGACCGGGCCGACACCGCTCTCGACGTGATAGTCGAAGCCAAGCGGTTCGAGGACGGTCAGGATGTCAGAGAACATCACCAAGCCGTCGGGTTCGTAGAGGTCCCACGGGAGGAGCGTGATACGAGTCGCCACCTCCGGCGTCTCGATGGCTTCGCGGAAGCTGTAATCGGCGCGAATCTCGCGGTACTCCGGGATGTGGCGGCCGGCCTGTCGCATCAGCCACACGGGCGGGCGCTCGGTCCGTTCGCCCCGGGCCGCGCGGACGAGGAGGTGCGTCATGGCCGGTGATTGGACCCCGACCGGCTAAGTATGTCGCATCGCGGCCGCTCGTGCCGTGGCGACTCGTCGCCCCACTCAGACCGTCGATTCCTCGGCTGTCGGCTCCTCGGCCATCCACTCCTCGGCCCAGTCGCCGATGGCGTCGAACACCGGGCAGAGCGACTGGCCCTTCTCGGTCAGGGAGTAGTACGTCGCCACCGGCGCGTCCTCTTCGAGGCGCCGGTCGACGAAGCCCATCTCCTGCAGGTCGTCGACGACGCGCGAGAGCGTCCGCGAACTCGCGCCCGTCGACCGCTTGAGTTCGTTGAAGCGCTTCTCCTCGCCCTGCAAGTCGTGCAGGACCGCCAGTCGCCACTGGGAGCCAATCTGTTCGAGCGATTCGATGACGTAACACGTCTCCGCGTCCCCCGCTCCCGTCTGGATTGCCATACTCACGATATGCCATCCGCCGGGATACCAGTTACGTTCCGAATCAGGTATCAGAGTGTTACCGTGAGAGGGGCCACCCCGGTAACACGCACGCCACCCGGTGACACGAGTATCAGATAAACTATATATCTACGGGGGGAGTATGACGGGGTACGATGAACGCTACAATCGATTTCGACACGTTCGTATCGACCGAGGTGACCGCCTGATGGTCTTCGACTCCGCAGGTGCGGGCGTCGTCTTCCTGCTCGCTCGCGTCCTCTTCGGCGGCGTGATGGCCTTCACCGGTCTGAACCACTTCCTCGACGCCGAGGGCATGATTGGCTACGCGCAGGCGAAAGGTATCCCCGCCGCCTCGCTCGGCGTGCCCTTCTCCGGCGGCATGCTCATCTTCGGCGGCCTCGGCCTCATCCTCGGTGTCTACCCGACGATTGCCGCGGGTGCCATCGCCGTCTTCCTCGTCGGTGCCACGCCCACGATGCACGACTTCTGGAACGCACCCGAGGACCAGCGACAGGGCGAGTTCAACAACTTCCTGAAGAACGTCGCGCTCCTCGGCGGCGCCCTCGTCTTCCTCGCACTCGCGAGTTCGACGTGGCCGCTTGCCGCGAACGTCGGCCTGTAGGCCCACGCCAGCCGCGTTTTTTATCAGCGTCGTCCCCCAATAGTCACCGATGTACCTTCGCTGGGCGCGGCGCGTCCTGGCGGGAGCGACTGGCGCCACGCTCGTCGCTTCCCCCGTCGCCGCACACGTCGACTACGTGACCGAAGACGGGGAGGGCGGCCCCGCTGTCGTTGACTTCCTCCTCGCCGTCCTCTCCGACCCGCTGAACCTCGCACTCCTGCTCGGCGGCGCGGTGGGTGTCACCGTCGCAACGCTCGGGTGGCTTCGCTACGGCGACCACCTCGCGGACGTGACGGTGACGCGGCGGACGCTCCGCTCCTACCAGCCGTATCTCGGCTGGCTGTTGCGACTCGCCACCGGCCTCCCACTCATGGGTGCCGGCTTCAGTGGCTACTTCTTCTCACCTGTCGTCAGCGTCGAAGCCCGTATCGTGCAGGTCACCATCGCCTTCTGTCTCCTGTTCGGGCTGGCGACCCGACTGGCCGCCGTGGCCGGCCTCCTCACCTACGCCGTCGGCCTGACGATGCACTTCCCCACGCTCTTGCTCAGCTCCGAGTACGTCGCCGGCTTCCTCGGCATCCTCGTCGTCGGCCCGGGACAGCCGAGCGCCGACCTGCTGCTCCGCCGACTGGTCGTCACCGACGGCACGCTCATGAGTCGGTTCCAGGGCGTGACCACCGTCGGTGACCTGCTCTCTCGCTTCGGCGTCGAGAAATCCGTCGCGCCGCTGCTCATCCGCGTCTTCCTCGGCCTCAACTTCGCCTATCTCGGCGTGACCGAGAAGTGGCTCAACTCGGGGCGTGCCTTGCAGGTGGTCGAGAAATACGGGCTCACCGCCGTCGTCCCCGTCTCGCCCGAGATGTGGGTGTTCGGCGCGGGCCTCGGCGAACTCGTCGTCGGCCTCTGCATCCTGACCGGAACCTTCACTCGCAGCGCCGCCGGGGCCGGATTCCTCATCCTCACGACGACGCTCTTCGGCCTGCCCGACGACCCCGTCCTCGCCCACGTCACGCTCTTCGGCCTCACCTCCGCGCTGCTCATCACTGGGAGCGGTCCCTTCGCGGTCGACCGGACACTCGTCCCTCGACTCCGCTCGCGAATCGGCCTCCAAGACGCGGTCGACCCGAGCGCCGACGCGGCGACGCCGTCCGACTGACTGCCTCCGATTATCAGACGCTATACTTGGGGGGGTGTGATTATTAAACACTGCACCAAATGGCGTGCAGACCATGGGACTTCCCGTCCTGAACCGGTTTCGTCGCCGGTACGGACTCAAACTCGCGGTAGCGTTCACGGTGGTGTTACTCCTGACGGTCGGCGTCGGGGCCGCCGTGAGTGTCGACGCGTCCGCACAGTTGCGCGACGACGTACAGCAACGTATGACCGAGACGGCCGACCAGCGGGCCGAGCGCGTCGACGCCTGGTTGACCGGCGTGACGACGCAGGCACGCGTCGCCGCCGACCACCCAGCGCTCCGGAGCGACGACTCAGCCGCCGTCTCCGCGTATCTGACCGACGTATCCAGCCCCGACCGGGCGCCGCCGGACCTCGTGGCTACGCACTACGTCGACGCCGGCTCCGGTGAAGTGCTCGCGAGTTCGGACGCCGACTTCGTCGGCACCGACGCGCGGGTCGCGCAGTCCTCGTTCGACGGCGCGGACGACGTGGTCGTCACTGACCCCGCACGCTCCGAGCGGGTCGACTCCTCGACCATTTCAGTCGCGACGCCCGTCGACGGCCGTTCCGACCGGCTCCTCGTGTACGTCGTCGACTTCGGCAGCCACGTTAGCGCCCTCACGGACGGCGCCGAATCCAGTCAGACCGCCGTCGTCGGCACCGACGGCACGGTGTTCGCGCACCCCGACTCGTCGCGTCTCGGGTCTGCTGCTGAAGCCACGTCGACCGTCGTCCCCGACGGCGCGTTCGACGGCGCGACGTTCACGACGACCGACGAGCAGGCCGTCGCCGCCGCACCGATGGACAGCACCGGATGGGCAGTCGTCGTCGCCCAGCCGTCGAGCGCGGCCTTCGCGGTGCAACGCGCTGTCGTCTCCGGCATCCTCGGTCTCATCCTCGTCGCCGTCATCAGTCTCGCGCTGATCGGCGTCACCATCGGGAGCCGAACGACGCTCTCGCTTCGCCGCCTCTCCGGCAAGGCCGAAGCGATGGCCAACGGCGACCTTGACGTCACGCTTCGGACCGGACGAACCGACGAAATCGGCCAGCTCTACCGGGCTTTCGACGAGATGCGGGCCTCGCTCCGCGAGCGGATTCGGGAAGCCGAGACGGCGCGCACCGAGGCCGAACAGGCCCGTGCCGAGGCCGAACAGGCCCGCGCCGAGGCGACCGAGACCAACGAGCGTCTCGAACGGACCGCCGAAGCCTACGGCGAGGTGATGCGAGACGTGGCCGACGGCGACCTCACCCGCCGCATCGACGTGCAAGACGAGAACGACGCTATGGCCACCATCGGCCGGGCGTTCAACGACATGGTCGCCGCCATCCAGTCGACCATCCAGGAGGTCACCGCGTTCAGCGCCGAGGTGGCGACGGCCGCCGAAGCGGTCGACCAGAACGCTACCGACGTCATGGCCGCGGGCGAGGAGATGAACGACGCGGTCGGCGAAATCGCCGACGGTGCCCGCACACAGACCGAGAGCCTGCAGGACATGACCGGCGAAGTGAACGACCTCTCGGCGAGCGCCGAGGAGATTGCAGCGACCGTCGACACCGTCGCCGACACCTCCGAGCGCGCGGCCGACGCGGGCGACGACGGCCGCGCCGCCGCCGAGGCGGCCGTCGACGAACTCGACAGCATCGAGGGGATGACCGACCACACGCAGGCCGAAGTCGAGGCGCTCAAAGACGAGATGGACGAAATCGGCGAAATCGTCGACGTCATCTCCGACATCGCCGAGCAGACCAACCTGCTCGCGCTCAATGCCTCCATCGAAGCCGCCCACGCCAACGGCGAGGTGGGCGACGCTGACGGCTTCGCCGTCGTCGCCGACGAGGTGAAGAACCTCGCCGAGGAGACCAAGGAGTCCGCGAGCGAAATCGAGGCGCGCATCGAATCCGTCCGCGAACGCACCGAACAGGTCGTCGAGGGCACACAGGAGACGAGCCAGCGCGTCGACGAAGGCGTCGAGACGGTGGAGGGTGCCATCGACGCCCTTGAACGCATCGCCGACTACGTCGAGGAAATCGACTCCAGCATCCAGGGCATCGCCGACGCCACCGACGGCCAGGCCGACTCCACCGAGCGAGTGGTGGAGAACTTAGACGAGGTGGCGGCGATCAGCAAACAGACCGCAGAGCAGGCGAGCAGCGTGACGGAGACGGCAGACCGACAGGAGCGGACTATCACCGAGGTGGACGACGCCGCGGACGAACTCACGCGGCGGGCCACTCGGCTTCGCGAACGACTCGCCGGCTTCGACGTCGGCGACACCGACGCGCCGACCGCGACCGGCGGCACGCGCGCAGATGCCGTCGGTGACGGCGGCCGCAACACGGAGGCACGATAACTATGCTCGGAACGACTACCACGTGGGCGACGCTCGGCGCCATCGGCATGGCGCTCGGAACGCTCCCACCCCTCTGGGGGTGGCGAACCGACCCCGACCGACGGACGCACTATCTCGTCCTCGCGGGGGTGACTGGCGTCGCCGCCGTGGCCTACACCCTGATGGCGTTCGACATCGGGGCGGTGTCGGCCTCGGGCCGTGTCGTCTCCATTCCCCGCTACGTCGACTGGCTGATTACGACGCCGCTCATCCTCCTCTTCCTAGCGATGCTCGGCGAAACCGGCCGCGGGTCGCTGCTCCGCCTCGTCGTCGCCGACGTGCTCTTACTCGTCCTCGGCGCCGTCGCCGTCGTCATCGCTGGCCCGATTCGCTGGGTCGCGTTCGCGGGCGGTGTCTTCGCGTTCGGCGTCCTCGTGTACGAGCTCTACGGCCGCATTCCGCGGCAGGCGACGTTCTCGAACGAGCGCACCCGCACGCTCTTCATCACGCTCCGCAACCTCACCATCGCGCTGTGGACGCTCTACCCCGTCGTCTGGATTCTCGCCCCGTCGGGCATCAGCCTGCTCACCCGCGACATGACGATGCTCGTCATCGCCTACCTCGACCTGATTAGCAAGGCGGCCTTTGTCGCGCTGGCGGTGGACGGACTGGCGACACTCGCCGAGGACGACGCCGTCGACAGCGAAGCGACGCCCACGGCGGACTGACGGCGTCGGGCGTCACGATATTCTGCGGACGTAGGTCGGAAAAACAGTCGCGAGCGACGGCGTCGATTAGGGCGCTTCGCCCGTCTCGATGGTGAAGTCGTCTTTCGGGTACGCGACGCAGGTGAGCGTGTAGCCGTCGCCGAGTTCGTTGTCGTCGAGCATCTGCTGGTCGTCGTGGACGACGTAGTCTTCGGCGTTGCCGCCGGAGGTGATCTGTCCGGCACACGAGACACACTGGCCCTGTCGGCAGGCGTAGGGCATGTCCCAGCCCTCGTCTTCGCCGGCTTCGAGGACCGTCTCGTTCTCTTTGACCTCGACCGTCGACCCCTCTTTCGCGTACTCGATTTCGAAGGTGTCGGCCTCGTCGTCGGAGAGGTCCCACGGACCGGCTTCCTCGGCACTCTCGGCCCCGCCTTCGAGTTCGGCGCCGTCTTCGCCAGCCCCGCCCGCGGGGACGGCGCCGCCACCGGCGCCGATGGCGCGGTTCATCGGCTCCGGGAACTCCGTCTCCGGCACCGATTCGGCCCGGTGTTCGAGCACCTCTTGGCTGATGTCCGTGGTGGGCGTCCACCCCGTCCCCTTCGACAGGTGGAGCGCGACGGCGGTGAGCGTCAGGAGCGCACCCGCCCCCAGACCCACCAAGTTAACCTCGACCATGGTCGGCGCTACGGATTCGGGGGTTAAGGTAATTGTGATTACCGCGCCGCGGCCGGGTCGTCAGTCCTCGCGAGCGACCTCGTGGCGTCCGAATCCGTAGCGCAGGCGGTTGGCCAAGCGCCGCGAGAAGCGGTCGCGCCGCGAGGCGAACCGCTCCGCGAGCGCCTGGTGGATGAGCGGCACCGGCACCTCGCGTTCGAGTGCCTCCTGCACCGTCCACGTCCCCGTCGACCCGCCAGCGACGTGGTCGGCCACGTCCCCGAGGTCCGTCCCCTCCTCGCGGAACGCCTCCTCACAGAGTTCGAGCAGCCACGAGCGGATGACGGCGCCGTTGTTCCACGTCCGGGCGACGGCTTCGAGGTCAAGGTCGTACCGCCCCTCGTGGAGCAGTTCGAACCCCTCTCCGTAGGCCTGCATCAGCGCGTATTCCACGCCGTTGTGGACCATCTTCACGTAGTGACCCGACCCCGCCGGCCCCATTCGGTCGTGACCGTCCGGCCCCGTCGCCACCGCGTCGAAGACCGGCGCCAGTTCGGCGTAGGCCGCCTCCGGCCCGCCGACCATCAGTGAGAAGCCCAGTTCGGCGCCCGCGGGCCCACCGCTTGTCCCGCAGTCGAGGTAGGCGGCCGCTGTCGCCTCCGCCCGACGCGTCGAGTCCTCGAAGTGGGAGTTGCCGCCGTCGACGACGATGTCGTCCGCATCGACGTGGGGTTCGAGTTCCTCTAGCGCCGCGTCGACGGCGTCGCCCGCCGGCACCATCAGCCAGATTCGCTTCTCCGAGCCGAGTCGGTCACAGAGGTCGGGAATCGAGTCCGCGGGTTCGGCGCCGGCGTCCGCCGCCGTCGCCACCGCTTCCTCGTCGATGTCGAACGCGACGACGTCGTGTCCCGCCGCCAGCGTTCGCTCCACGACGATTTGTCCCATCCGACCCAGACCGATAACGCCCAGTTGCATGGCACACCCTGCGACGCGCCGGGAGGTAGTGGTTGTGGTTCGCCGGTTCCGGCGACTGTCCCCCCGCGCTCTTTTGCCCCTCCCCCATCTCCTCTGCGTATGGACGACCGTATTCGTGCACACGCCGAGACGCTCGTCGACTGGAGCGCCCGAGTCGACCCCGGCGACGAGGTGGTGATGCGCGTCGCCGAAGGCGCCCACGACCTGGCCGTCGCCGTCGCCGCCGAACTCGGCGCCTGCGGCGCGACACTCCTCGCCACCTACGGCTCCGACGAGGTGACGCGGGCGTACCTCCGCGCCCACGACGACGACTTCGCCACGCCCGACGCCGAACGCGCCCTCTACGAGGAAGCTGACGTGTACCTCTCGCTCGGCGGCGGCCGCAACACCACCGCCACTGCCGACGTGCCCGGCGAGAGACAGGGGGCGTACGCCCGCGCCCGCGAAGACGTCCGCGAGGCCCGCATGGCGACCGACTGGGTGTCGACAGTCCACCCTACGCGCTCCCTCGCCCAAGCCGCCGGGATGTCCTACGAGGCCTATCAGGACTTCGTCTACGACGCCGTCCTCCGCGACTGGGAGTCGCTCGCCGACGAGATGGGACAGTTGAAAGACGTCCTCGACGCCGGGAGCGAGGTCCGTCTGGTCGCCGAAGACACCGACCTGGCCCTCTCCATCGAGAACCGAACCGCCGTCAACAGCGCCGCGAGCGTCGCCTACGACTCCCACAACCTCCCCAGCGGCGAGGTGTTCACCGCGCCCGCCGACGCCGAGGGCCACGTCACCTTCGACGTGCCCATCACCGTGCAGGGTCGGCGCCTCCGCGACGCGCGCCTCGTCTTCGAGGACGGACAAGTCGTCGACTTCAGCGCCGCGGAGGGCGAAGACGCCCTCGCCGCCCTCCTCGACACCGACGCGGGCGCCCGCCGCCTCGGCGAACTCGGCGTCGGGATGAACCGCGGTATCACCCGCCCGACCGACAGCGTTCTCTTCGACGAGAAGATGGCGGGGACCGTCCACCTCGCCATCGGCCGGGCGTACGACGCCTGCCTCCCCGCGGGCGAGTCGGGAAACGAGAGTGCCGTCCACACCGACCTCATCACGCGGATGGACGAGGGGTCGCGCCTCCTCGTCGACGGCGAGATAATCCAGCGCGACGGTCTGTTCCGCTGGGCGGACGGCTTCGAGTCGTGACGACGACCATCGCCCACCGCGGGTTCGCGGGCGTCAACCCGGAGAACACCGTCGGCGCCGTCCGCGCCGCGAGTGCCGCGGGCGCCGACCGGGTCGAAATCGACATCGTCGCCTGCACGGACGGGACACCCGTCGTCTTTCACGACGCCCACCTCGACGACGATGGCGAGAGCCGCGGCGTCACCGACGGCTCTGGCGCCGTTCGCGACCTGTCGCCCGAGACGGTGACGGCCGCGAACGTGTACGGCAGGGACGAACGCGTCCCCACGCTCGCCCGACTCTGCGAGGCGACGGCGGCACCGCTCGACGTGGAACTCAAGCGCCCCGGCGAGCCAGTCCGTCCCGGCCCGCGACCCCCCGCCGAGCGCGAAGCCGCCCGCGAACGCTGGCAGCCGTTCGTCGACCGGGTGTGTGACACGCTCGGCGACCGAAACGTGCGCTTCTCCTCGTTCTGCGAGGGGGCGCTCGCGGCGGTCCGTGCCCGCGACGCCGACGCCGCGCTTGCCCCACTCTGTCGGCGCCTCGACGTGGGCCGTGAGCTCGCCGACCGCTACGACGCGACGGCGATTCACGCGTCGCTCGCGGCGGTTCGCGGCGGCGTGGATATCGACCGCACGTGCAACGTCTGGACGATTCGGACGTGGCGCGAGGCACGCGACGCCGTCGCGGCGGGTGCCGACGGCCTCATCGCGGACTATCCGGGACTACAGCAGTGGCTCGGGGCGTAACTGGCTGAGAGGAGTAAGCCCCCTTCTGTTCGACCGGCATTCGGCTGAGCGTCCACCTCCGCGTCCGGACTACCTTGGCGAGGCGGACTTGCACCGGTGAGGATTCGCCGTTCCATCCGTTCTCGGCCGTCGCGGGACGGGTGTCCCGAAGGCACGCGGTAGAACCACGTGCCGCGGAGACGCGTCGCGCCTCCCTGCCCTCGGTGGGTCGACTCCCCTCGCTTGCGCTCGGGTTCGCGCACCTCATCGGTCGGGCCGAGTGGTCTCGTTTCTGTTCCAGAGCCAGCCGTCTCCGACTCCGGGCTTGCGCCCGGTCACCTGTCCGGACGGTGGGGGGACTTTCCTCATGCCCCGGCGCGAACGCCGCGGGCACGGAAGCCGGGCTCTCTCTGCCACTCGTCGGTAGACCGGGCGCTCGAATAACACTATCGGACGCCTCACCCGTTGGCGCCCGCGACTTCGCCCGGAGCGCTCGCCCCGAACCCCTCGGCTAGAATTCATCACGGTCGTTCCCGTCGGAAAGGAAGCCTTCAAGTCCGTTCGGAGCGAGGAACAGGTATGTCCGAGGCGCAGCCGGTACACCTTTCTTACGACGATGGGGCCCGAGCGGTCGAACTGGCTCGTGAAGCCGTCGAGGCGTACGTGCTTCAAGGCCAGCGCGAACAACCGGGAAGCATGCGAGACGCCTTCTACGCCCGCACCGGGGCGTTCGTCCGCATCACCTCCACACGCGGCCGTGGTCGTCTCCGCGGCTGTGCCGGTGCGTATCGCGGCTCCGACCAACTCGGCCACGCCATCGTCGACGCGGCCATCACCGCCGCTTCCGGTGATTCCTGTGGCTCCGAAGTCGAACCCCCCGAACTCGAGAGCCTCAACATCTCCGTCTGTATCGTCTGTAATCACGTCCTCACCAGCGACCCCCTCGCCGACATCGACCTCGGAACTCACGGCGTCGCCATCGACGCCAACGGGCAACACGCGTGGATGTACCCCACGCTTCCCGTCGAGAACGACTGGAACGAAGAGCAGTTCCTCACGCACGCCTGCCGCAAAGCCGGCATCTCGCCCGTCGCGTGGCAGGACGAGGACACCATGATTACGCTGTTCGAGGGACAGGTCTTCCGCGAGCGCGCAGACGGCGGCAGCGTCGAACAGCTGTAGCCGGTCGCGCCGATTCTACGCGTCCGTTCCGAACCCGACAGCTTCGGCGTCGGCCAGCGCTCGCGTTGTCGCCGCGTCCAAATCGAACTCCCGAACCACCTCGCCGTCGCGAATCAGCGGTTCGAGCAGCGGCTCACCCCCCTCCGGTCCCTCGCGCGCCGCGAGGCCGACGTGGTGGCCGCCGTCCGGCGTCCGATACACCTGCTTGGTCCCCGAGAGTTTCCCCCGCTTGGCCGCGGGTTCGCCGTCGACTTCGACGATGTCGAGGGCGAAGTCCACCGGGTCGGCGTTCGAGACGTGGCCGCCGACGCCGAACCCGTCCGCTACGTCACGCAGGTGGCGCAGTTCCGCGGGGCCGAGGCCGCCGCTCACGAACACGTCGATGTCGCCGTGCCCGCGCGCGTCGAGTTCCCAGCGCACCTCGCGGACGATGTGTTTGAGGTCGCCCCGGCGCGACCCCGTCGTGTCGATGCGGACGCTATCCAGGTCGTCGCCCAGCGTCTCGACGGCGCGCAACACCTCGTCAACCTCGTCGCTGTAGGTGTCACAGAGCGCCACCCGCGGCACGTCGGGGGCGACGGCCTCGTCGAACGCCCGCCACGCTCGCTCCTGCTCTCCGCGCCCGAAACAGATGAGGAGCGCGTGGGGCATCGTCCCGCCCGCCTCTCGGCCGAGCACGTCCCCCGCCGCGACGTGCGAGAAGCCGTCGAAGCCGGCGAGCAATGCGCTCCGCTCGACCGTCGCCGCAATCGACGGGTGGACGTGCCGCGCGCCGAAGGAGAGCACCGTCGAGTCGGGGGCGGCCCGCCGCGCCTCCAGCGCGTTCGTCGCCATGCCGCTGGCGTGCGAGAGGAAGCCGAGTAGTGAGGTTTCGAAGCGGGCGAACTCCAGATACGGCCCCTCGATGCGGAGGACGGGCCCGCCGTCGAACAGCTGTCCCTCGCCCATCGCGTCGACGTCGACGTCAAGCCCCGAGAGCAGCGACGCAGCGTCTTTCACGCCCGCGAACAGCTCGAAGTCGCCGTCGGGAAACTGGTCGGCCGTCACTTCCGCGACGACGGTCGGATTCCGCTCGGCGTGTCGGAGCGTCGTCTCCGTCCGCGAGAAGTACGCGTCGGTCGCCGTCCCGTCGCGGATGGCGTCGGGACCGACGATGTCGAACGGTGGCATTGACGCCCGTTTTGCCCCCGCTCGTGAAAAGTCCGTTCGTTCGATACCCCCCGTCGAAGAGGATTCGTCTTCATCGCGCGTGGACCGAATCGAGCGCCGCCGCGGTCGGCGCGTTCACGATGGTCACCGTCGTCCCCGACTGCTCGACGCGGAAGGCGTCCGCGTACGGACCCGCGGGGACGACCAAGACGTTCTCGCCGCGACGCTCCGCGCCCCGGCGCGTCCGAAGCAGGTCGCGGTACGCGATGGCGAACTCCGCGGCGTCGCCCTCGGTTGCCCACTCTATCTGGAGGACGTAGCCAGTCGCCCCCGTCTCGTTCCGGTAGGGGACGAGTCGGTCGCCCGCCCACCCCGTCGTCACGTCGTGCGTGTAGTTGTACGCGCGGTAGGGGCGGGTCGGTCGCTGGAGGTGGAACACGTCGGTCCCGCCGTTGGCCCACACGGTGGCGAACAGCGACGCCTCGCCAACCGTCGTCCCCGCGGGCGACCGGTCGAACCGGTGCCAGTCGTCGTTCGACCGGTCCGGAATCCGGACCGACGCTGGCGACCAGTCGGGGTAGCGCTCCGGGTGGATGACCTGTGTCGAACTCGTCGGCGGGTTCGCGTACGCGTCGTTCACCGCTTCCCACCCTTCTCGCTGGCGGAGGTGGTGGACGAAGGCCGGCCCGTCGGAGTAGGGTTGGTACGCGGCGACGTAGACGCCCATATTGTCGTCGAGGCTCCCACCCGGACCGCTCTCGGGGCGGGGCAGACACGACCACGACGCCTCGCACCGCTCCGCGTACAGGTCTTCGACGTAGCCCGCGTCACCCTCTATCAGGCCTCGATAGCCGAGGCGCGCGTCGCGGGTTCGGTTCCCGCGGTCGAAACCGAACTGCTGGTCCTGTAGCGCGTGGACGAGTTCGTGCGCCAGCGTTTCGCGGTCTATCGTCGGCGTCTCCGTCTCGCTCACCACCACGATGCGGTCCTCGTTCGGCAGGTACGACCCCTGCACCGACGCGCCGTAGAACGACTCGAAGACGCTCTCGACCGACCGATTCTCCCCCACGAGCAAGAGCGCCTCCCACACCTGTTCGTCCCACGCCGTCGCCGTCACGTTCTCGCGGGCGAGGTAGGTCTCTCTGTCGGCCACGTCCACCGGCACTCGCGATTCGAACTCCAACCCGCGGAGACGCTCGACGCGGGCCATCGTCCGCGCGACGACTGCCCGTCGCTCGCTCTCGTTCAGGCCGTCCGTCGCGTTCACAGCCAGCGGTTCGTCGTACCAGTAGCCGTGCTCCCAGCCCAATCGGTCCGTCTCGGGGTCGTCGAACGCGGGGTGTGCCGGCGTGGTCGTCGCTGTCGGTGTCGTGGTGTCCGCAGAAGTCGGTGGCTCCGTCGTCGTCGTCGTCGCGTCCGTCCCGGTCGTCCCGCCACACCCGGCGAGGACGACCAGCACCGCGAGCAGGACGGTCCGCGCGTGCATACCCTCCGTCGGCGCCACGGCGGCAAAAGGGTGCCGTCAGTCGCGACGGCGGACTGCCACCGCGAGGCCGACGGCGATCAGTAACCCGACGAGCGCGGGCAGCGCACCGAAGCCGGGCGCTTCCAGTCCCGTCGAATCCGTCTCGGTCGCCGTGGCGGTCGATTCGTCGCCGCCGCTCGTGTCTCCGGTGTCGCTCTGACTTCGCGGCCGAACGTCCGACAGTCCCTCGGCCGTCGGCGCGTTGACGATGGTGACGCGGGTGCCCTGTCGGTCGATGCGGAAGGCGTCGGCGAACTCGCCGTCTTCGATGACGTACGTGTTCTCCCCTTCCGAGGTGGCGTCGTGAGCGTCGAGGATGGCGCGGTAGGTGTTGTGGAACTGCGCGGCGTCCTGTTCGCTGTCCCACTCGGTCACCCAGACGTAGCCGTACTCCGCGTCCTCACCGGTTCCGTTGTGGTACGGGTACAGGCGGTCGTTCCCCCATCCGGCCGACGGCGCCGCGTCGTAGTTGTACATGTCGAGCGGGCCGCTGGTCCGGGCGACGCTCCGCGGCGAGACGGTCTGGGCGCCCGCCGTCCGCGCCTGATACCAGAACATCACGTACATCGACGCCTCGCCCACCGTGTCGGAGCCGTTGACGCCCTGCTGGGGGAACGTCTCCCATCCGTCGCGGGCGCGGTCACGGTACTCGATTGGCACCGGTTCCTCGTCGGTCAGGTGGATGACCTGCTCGGTGGATTCGGGCGGGTCCTGAAACGCCTCGTCGACGGCGTCCCAGCCACCCTGCTGGCGGAGCCAGTCGATGTACACCGGGCCGTCGGAGTACGGATGCAGTAGCGTCAGGAGGATGCCGAGGTTCGGCGGGGACTGCGACCCGCTGGAGCCTGAACTCGGCGGGTCGACACACTCCCACTCGACGCCACACCGCTCGGTGTACTTGTGTTCGATGTAGTTCGCCTCCCCTTCGACGACGCCGTCCGTCGCGAGGTCGGCGTCCTGTGTCTTCGACCCCGACAGCTGCTCGCCGAGGTCACCCGTCTGGTCCTGCAGCGCGTGAGTGAGCTCGTGAACCAGCGTCGCGTTGTCGATGGTGGGGCTATCCGGCGAGTCCGTAATGATGCGGATGCGGTCGTCACCGGGGGCGTAAAAGCCCGCCGTCGAGCTGCCAGTCGCCGACTGGATGGCGTCGTTCGCGCCGTCGCTCTCGCCGACGATGAACAGCGCCTCCCACACCTGACTGTTCCACGCGTCGTAGGACGCGTTGCGCGACGAGTTCTCACTCTGCTGGCTCTGGAACTCCTCGCGGGAGATGACTTCGACGGGGACGTCCTGTTCGAACTCCTCTTCGCGCAGGTACTCGACGCGCGCCATCGCTCGGCTGACGAGCGCGTCCAACTCCCGGTCGGAGAGGCCGTCCGACTGGTTCACGTCTATCGATTCGTTGTGCCAGTAGCCACCCTCCCAGCCGATGGTGTCGCTGTCGGGGTCGGCCCGCTGTTGGGCGACGCTCGCGTCGTCGACGGCCGTCGCGGCGCCCCCGCTACCGGCCGCCGCGGCGGTTCCCGTAACGGCGGCCGGAGCGACCGACGCCAACACGATCAGTACCGCGAGTCCGACGGATACCCGCTGTCGCATACCCCCCGTTAGGATGCACTACGGAAGTACCTTGCCCGCCGGGTCGGGCCGCTTAGAGCGACCGCTCGACGACGGTCCCGCCGTCGCCGACGGCGACTTCGAGGCCGTCAGCGTCGACGACGGCCCGGAGATTCGTCCCGGTGGGCGCGGTTGCGGCCGTCCAGCCCTCGGCGTCGCGGCGGAACATCGCCCCGCCGTCGCCGACGGTGACCCCCGTCTCGCCCGTCACTTCCACGTCTCGGAGCGACGCGTCGCCGGTGTCCGACCGGACCCACGCGCCCTCGGACCAGCGATACACCGTGCCGTTGCCGCCGACGATGGTCACCTCGTCCTCGCCGTCGGCGTCGACGCCATAGAAGTCGCTGTCGGCGTCCTCGATGCCTCTGGCCTCCCACGTCGACCCGTCGCTGGTACTGAAGACGGTGGTGTTGCCGTCGACGGCGTAGCCCGACCGGGGGCCGTAGAAGTCGATGGCGTTGATGTTCGACCCGCTCCCCGGCGTGACCGAGTCCCACGTTCCGCTGGCGCCGTTCTCGAAGCTGTAGTAGATGGACCCGGAGTCACCCGCGACGTAGACGTTCGCGCTGCCCGCTTCGCCCGTCACGGCCACGTCGTTGAAGTTGTTCGTCACGTCGTTCGGGGCCGAGTGGTCGACGAGGGTGCGGTCGGCGACGTCGTACTCGCCGATGGCACCGCTGGCGCCGACGACCCAGAGTCGCTCACCGTCGTCGGTCACGTCGGCGCCGTAGAGGTCGTTGCTGTTCCCCGTGGGGCCGCCACTGGCGGCGATACCCCACAGGTCGCTGCCGCGTTCGAGGATGTACCCGCCACCGCCGACGCTGTACGCGCCCGCGTTCGTCATTTCCACGTCGTGGAGAGACACGTCGACCGCCGTCTTCGCGTTCAGCCACACGCTGTCTGCGGCGCCGAGAGTCGGAACACTTGCCAGAGCGGCGCTCGCTGCGGTACCACGGAGTAACGTTCGGCGCGTCATGTCGCGCATCGTTAAATCACTCCAGTCGGGACTCAGAAGTGAGTCGGCATAAGTTAGGTGGCCGTTCGGACTACGCTGCGTCGTCGTCCGTGTCGTCGAAGAGGTCGTCGACGGCATCCTGTGCCGCCCGTGCGGCCTCGTCGGCCACCGTCTCGGGGTCCGCGTCCTCGTCCGGCGCGTTCAGATAGACGTCGACTTCCAGCACGCCGTCTTCGAACGTCACGGTCACGTCTAGGTCGCGAACGTCCGACTGTCGGTATCGCGAGAACACGACGCCTTCGGCGGCTTCCGCCGCCGTCTGCACGACGGTTTCGTCGTCGGGCACGGCCTTACGCGCCGCCAGCGCCGCCCGGACCCATCGGGCCGCCGCCGCCAGCGCCGCCCTGCAGCATCTGCTGCAGCTCTTCCTGGAGCGACTCGAACTGGTCGCGGACGCGCTCTTCCTGTTTGCTCAGCTGCTCGACGCGCACTTCGAGGCTCTCGACTTTCTCTTCCAGGTCGTCGTGGGCCTCGTCGTACTCCGTAGAGACGAGTAGTTCGCCGACTTCGCGGTACATCTCGGTGTCCTCGTCGATGTCGCCGAGGGCGTCGAGCGCCGTCTTCGACTCGTTGAGCGTCGACTCAGCCTGCTGTTTCTGCGCGGCCACTTGCTGGGCCGTCTCCTGCAGGTCCTGCAGTTCTTCGAGTTTCTCTTGGGCTTCCGGCGGCAGATTTCCTTGCATGCGCGGACCGTTGGGTCCCGGAGTGAAAAAGCCCCGTATTCCGTTCGCTCACGTCACGCGTGCGACGCCACGTCCTCGACTCGCTCCGCGACGGCGAGGAGGCGGCTCCACGTGTTCGTCCCCGCACGGAGGGCGACGAGGTCTGTCGCTTCGACGTGAACTTCGACCGTCTGCGCGTCGCGCGTGACGGTCGCCGCCGACCGAGCGTCGTCTATCTCGCCGACTTCGACGCCGACGCTCCGCTCGACGCGACGAGCGCGTTCCTCGGTGTCGTACTCGAACTGCAAAGAGAGGTGGTGTGGCGCGTCGTCGTCGACCGACTCGGCCACGGAGTTACTGGACGTTGACTTCCTTGACGGTCGGCGCGCGCTCCTTGAGGAGCACCCGGTGACCGCAGTACGGGCAGCGGACGCCGCCGTACTCGTCGAGTTCGACGTCGCGCTTGCACCGGGAACACTTGTAACTCATGTTATTCGTCGTCTTCGTCGGTCGCGAGCGCAGCGCGGATGGAGCGCTTGACGGTGCGGCCACCGGGCGTCTCGGGGCGGTACGCCCCGCCGGTGAACACTTCGCCCGTCTCCTCGTTCTTCCAGACGCCCGTTCCGATTCGGGTGACACTGTCACCGTCGAGCGTAGCGTTCTGCATCTCGCCTTCGATTTCCTTGACGCGCCGGCGGGCGACACGCCCGTATCGCGCGCCGAATCGGCCCGCGCTCCCAGTGCTGCGTGCCTTGTTCTCGGCCATAGTACCGATTTATACCGGCAGCGAACGGATAAACCCTACGAGTTTCCGTTCGTCACTGCAGGTCCGCCGCCGCCAGCGCATCGTTCAAATCGTCGCGGACGCGCTCGCCGGTTTCGCGGTTCATCGCCGTCGTGACAATGCGGTTCTCCTGCACGCTCGACCCGTCGCGCAGGAGTAAGCGCACGTTCCCGTTGTCGTCCGCCCGCGTCACCTTCGCGCGCAACCCCGACTGCGACCCCTTGCCCCCGGCGTCGATGGGCCCGGGGACGATTTTCTTCACGTGCGGGTGTTCGGCCACCGTCGAGATGGCGCGCCGCCCCGCTCGTTTGCCGATGAGCGTCGTGTGTCGCCCGCCGAGTTTCTCCTTCGGCGGCGTCTCCACGACTTCGAGCGCCCGTTCCCCGCGACGATCCAACACCGACGCCACCGGGTCGTCGCCGGCGACGCGATAGAACTCGTAGTGGGTCTCCCCCCGCACCGCGCGGATTATCTCTCGGTCACCCGCCGCGAACACCGTCTCCGGGCGCTTTCGACGGATTTCGTCGGCGATTAGCCCGGCGAAGTTTCGGCGCTCGATGACCCGTGCCTCGCCCTCCTCCTCTGGGCGCGTCGTAATCGTCGTCTCGCCCACCGTCTCCTCATCGTCTACCATCGTCAGCGTCGCGCGGTCGACGTCGATGTCGAGGACGACCGCGTCGCAGTTGGCGGTGCGACAGACCAGACAGTAGTCGCCCGGTCGGTCTAACGGCGTTCCACACCGCCGACACTCCATATCGGTGACAGTCGGGCGCGTCTGATAAGTCCGTCCTTCGGCGCCCAGGCCCCGGCACAAAGCCCATTGGCCCCCGGCCACACACCACCGCGCATGGCCCTCCGCCCGACCCGCGTCCTCGTCGCCGCGGCCCTCGTCGTCGCCCTCCTCGGCGTCGCAGTCCCCGCCGCGGCGAGTCCGCGGCCCGTCCCCGTCTGCTCGCCCTGTGACCGTGGCTTCACCGACGCGGCATACGCCCACGGGATGGACGTCGAAATCGAACACAGCACCGCCACGATGCGCGTCCACCGCAACGGCTCCGCGACGTGGACCGTCGAGAACCGACTGAACGACACCGCGGCCGCGACGCTCGCACGCAACGATTCGCTCCGGCGCTCGCTCGCCCGTGACGCCATCGCTATCCACGACGGCACTCTCCACTCGACGAGCGTCTCGGGTGATACCGTCCGGATGCGGTACCGCACGCCCGACGTGGCGACCGATGCGCCGGGCGGCGTCCTCCGCGTCGACTACTTCCGCGACGACGACGGCCGTCTCGTCCGGTTCGGTCTCGGCGCCGACCGCCTCACCCTCGTCGCGCCGCCGGGGATGGTCGTCGGCGACGCCCTCCCCGGCGCCGACGTGTCGGCACGCCGCATGACGGTCACGTCCTTCGACTCCAGCGGCGACGGGCCGTTCGTGACGCTCGTCCCCGACGACGCCGCGCTCGCGCCCCTGTGGAGTCTGGTCGCCGTTGCGCTCCCACTCGCCCCCATCGTCGGGCGCAACGTCCTCTTGTTCCTCGTCGTGCCCGGAGCGGTGTTCGCCGGCGGCTTCGCGGTCCTCGCTCGCGGCGCTCGTGCGCTCGACGCCGACGCCACGACCACGCCCGACCGTCGCGCACTCGCCGTCGTCGGCGTCGGCGTCCTCGCGTTCGCCTACCCCCTCTACGCCGGAACCGTCGTCGTGGGATCGGAACCGTCCCTCCTCGCCGGCGGCGTCGGCGCCGTCGTTCTCGGCGCGCTCCTCTCTCTGCCCGCCGTCCGCGACCAGCTTTCCGAGTGGCGTCTCGCCGGCCTCGTCGCGCTTGCGTCCGCGCTCGCCGTCGCCACTGGCCTCCTCCTGCAGGCGTCCACTCTCCCGGATGTGAACGTCGTCCCCCTACTCTTGCCGCTACCCGTCTACGCCGCGACGCTCGCCGGCTACACCGCTGCCCACATGTCGCTCCGGCGGGGGCTGACTGTCGCCGTCGGCGCGCTCCTCGTCGTCCTCGCGACGATGTTCTCCATCACCACACGGGGTAGTACGCTCTACGTCCTCGCTGTTGCTCTCGCCGTCTTCGGCGCCCTCGCCGCCGTCGTCGTCGGGAGTCCCTTCTTCCTGCTCGGCTACGGCCTCGCCGACTAGAGGTCCCGCGGGTCGACCTTCAGATACTCCCGGAGGACCGCCGTCGCGTACGACCCGCGGGGGAGCGAAAAGGAGATGGTCAGGGGGTCGCGCTCGACGCTCAGATTCGCCTCGACCAGAATCGCGCGTCGCGTCCCCGAGGAGTCGAAGTTGCCGGGCAGGTCGAAATCGTCGGGTGCGAGGTCCAACTCCCCGAGCACCTCGCGCTCTATCTCGCCGGGTTCGCCGTCGCCGAGTTCCGTCTCCGTCCCCACCAGCGGCGCGGTGACGAAGGCGCGCCCGCGCTCGCAGTGGCGGGTCACCACGTCGACACGTTCCTCGTCGACTCGCTGGAGGCGGTCGGTGTCGGGGAGCGCCAACCCTTCGGGCGCGTCGGCGTCCGCGAAACACACCACGTCGCCGGCGACGGGACGGTCGAAGGGCAGGCCGCGACGCAGGCGTTCGGAGAGGATTTGGTTGAACGCGTACGACTGCGCGGCGTTGACGAACAGTCGCTGGAGGTTCCAGGGCACCGTCTCCAGCGCCGCCCGGAAGTCCTCGGGTGTCTCGCCGCCGTTCTCGACCAGCGTGTGGAGCATCGAGCGCTCGTAGCCGAGGTGGCCCGGCATCGCGTCGAGCGCACGCTGCCAGTCGGGGTCGGCGCTCGCCGCCACGTCTTCGACCGTCGCGCGCGCCGCTTGGGTTCGGTCCGGTTCCGTCGCCGCCGGGTTGCCGACGTAGGCGAGGACGGCTTTCCGCCAGTCCTCGCGGACGACGTATCGGCCCACCTCGTGGGTGACGGGTCGACGACTGCCGAAGCGCTGGTGACCGAAGACGTTCGGCACGGCGACCGACCCCCCGCCGAACGCCCGCAGGTCGTCGGTCACGTCCGCGACTGCCTCGGGTCGCTCGGGGTCTGCGATGCGAATCTCGAAGGCGTTGCCCGCGAGGTCACCGAACTCCAGGTCACGGCCGATTCGGCCCAGCGGGTCGATATCGACGCCCGAGAGGTCGGGCAGGTCCTCGGTCGTCGCGTCCCGAATCGAGAACAGCTGCGTCGTGACCGCGCGCTTGTCTTTCGTGCCCGCCCACGACACCCGTTCGCGACTGATGCCCATCGCGTCCGAGAGCGCACTCGCGAAGTCGTTGGTGTCCCAGTCGGTGAGCGTCGCGCGAACGAGGAGGATGGGGTACGAGCCCGAATCGGCGTCGAGCGGTTCGGGAGTTATCGTCTCCAGTTCGCGCACCCGGAAGTCGCTCGGGTCGTCGCGGAGGCGCCCGCCGACGCCGGGGCCGTCGCTCACGTAGTGGTCGATGCCGACCTGTCGTTCGAGGGGATGGGCGTCGCGCATGGGCGTCAGACCAACACGCCCGCGCTCTCGACCAAGAGCATCACGCCGACGCCGACGCCGCCGAGGCCGGCGACGGTGCGAAGCGCCCGTCGGTGCCAGCCCATCGTCTGCCCCCACACCGCCGACACCGCGGCCATCGTCAGTATCGACCCGACGGCGAACGCGCCCAGGAACGAGGTGGCGGTCGGGAGGTTCGGCGCCGTGGACACGAGGGCGATGACGAGCGCTCCGCTCCCGGCGACGCCGTGGAGGGCGCCGACGAGGAGTGAGTCGCCGTCGACGTGGGTGTGACGGCCGCCGAGCGAGAGCTGTCCGATTCGGAGGTGGCGGTGGAGGGGGTGCGTGCCGTGGGCGTGGTCGTGCCAGCCGAGGACGCCGGTCAGCATCCGTGCGCCCAACACGACGAGGACGACGCCGACCAGTCCCTCGAACAGCGTCGTCACCGACGAGGGCAGACGGACGCCGAGGAGGAGGAAGGCGAGGCCGAGCGCCGCGATGGGGACGGTGTGGCCGACGCCCCACGACGCGCCGACGAATCCGGCGCGCGAGAGGGTCGTCTCTTCGCCGTCGACGAGCGTCGCGACGGCCGCGAGGTGGTCCGTTTCGAGGGCGTGCCGTGCGCCGAGGGCGCCCCCCGCGACGGCGGCGGCGACGAGTGACATACTCGGTCGTCGCCGGCGCGGCACTTTGTTGTAACTGTTTGCCGGCGCGTCGCCGAGCGAGCGCCGAGGTGCTGAGTCCGACTCACGAACGCGGTGAGTCGTCCTCACGGGTGTCGTCTGCTGGCGACGATTCCGTGGACGTTTCGGCGGTACCCTCGTTCGGGACTAGCGAAACGTACTCGCTGCCGAGATACAGGAGGGACCCCGTCAGTAGCAGGAGCAACATCTCTCCCGTGCCGGTCGACTGGAGAACCAACCCGGTGTACGCAATCGTCGCGACGAGGACCGCAGTGCAGCGGCGAATCGTCTGTCGGAGGAGGGCAGCGTCGTCCATACGTGAGGGACATCACAGCAACGAGTGTAAACGATTGCCACTGTCGGGAGACAGACGGCCACCGCTACTGCAGTCCTTTCAGTACAGCGAGAGGTCGCCCGTCACTCGGTCAACCTCGTCGTCGTCGCCCGGGCCGACGGCGAGTGCCGTCACCGTGCCGGGGTCTAACTGCGTGTGGCCCGCATCGCGGATAATCGCGTTCGGGAGGCCCGCTCGCTCGGCCGCGTCGGCCAACTCGAAGAGTTCGGACTCGCCGCTTCCCTTCAGGACGACTTTCTTCTGTCCCTCGCCTTTCCACGCGCGGCGGGTTCGTTCGTCGGCGTCCTCGTACGCCGAGAGCGAGGCGTGCGCGACCTGTGCCGCGAGTTTTCCCCGCCCCATCCCGAGGTCGGTCCGCGCGACGATGGCCTGTTTCATGCCCGGTCGGTCGGGCGGCCGGGACAAAGCGTCGTCGGTTAGTACGCGTCGGCGTCGACGAGTCGCTCCGCGATGCGCTGGGCGCCGACTGCCGCCGACAGCGACGGGTCGTCGGGGGCGACGGCTTCCACGTCACGCTGGAGCTCCTCGCTCAGGCGCTCCTCGAACTCCTCGACGATGCCCGGGATGCACGTCATCCCGCCCGTGAGGACGATTGGCTGGTCGAGCGCCAACTGGTACACCTTGATGTAGTCGTTGGCGAGTTCGGGCAGGAAGGCGTTGGCAATCTCCTCGACGGCCTCGTCGACGTACTCGTCGACGGCGTCCATGACGCTCCGCTCGATGGTGAACTCGTGGGAGCCGCCACCGGGTTGCTGGATGATGTCCGTGAACGGCTCGAAGTCGACGAAGTCGGCGTGTTCCTCCTTGTACTCGCGGGCCGTCGTCGTGTCGATGTTCACGCGACCCTGCGTCTCCTCCTCGACGTAGTTGGCTATCATCCGGTCCACCTCGTTGCCGGTGACCGCGCCCGTCGTGAAGGGGGCGAGTTGCTCGCCGCGGCGGTACGCCGCCGCTTCGAGGTTGGTCGAGCCGAGGTTGACCGTGACGAAGATGTCGTCGACGGCCTCCAGGTCGTCGCCGAGGGCGGGGACGGCGCCACACAGCGACTCCGGATAGCTGCGGATGAGCGCCTCGCCGATGCTGCTGCCCTCGATGACGGATTCGAGGTTCGCCAGCCCTTCCTCGTTGTCGATGGTCGGGATGGCGTAGACGACGGCGCTGTCTTCGGGCACGTCGTTGGCCTCGATGACGGACTCGAAGAACGTCGCCGTCAACTCTGCGCGGTCCTCGTCTTCGGGGAGGCCCGAGCGCAGCGTGTACTGTACTCGGTCGGGGTACTCCCGGGCGGCTTCCTCGCCGTAGAGCACCCGTTCCTCACCAGTGATAGCGTCTTCGTACGTCGCCAGACAGGTCAGCGTCTTGACCGTCCGCAAGCCGCCGCTGCCATCGGGAATGGCGATGACCGTCCGGGTACTGCCGAGTTTGACGCCGACGGGCGTCGGTTCGTCGGTCGCCGTATCGCCATCGTCGGCCGTCTCACTCTCAGCGTCGTCGTCTTCACTCATACGCTCCGCGATACACGCGGACATGATAAATAATCACGCCCGCGATTCTCATAGGGAGTATCCGAAGTCAGTATAGAGTCTCGCCGAGACGGTCCGGCGAGAGTCTCTGGACAGGTACGATATCGCTATCAGTCGCGGGAAAGGGCGGTCAGCCGAGCGACGTAGTGGAGACTCACCCGGTGGTCGTCCGGGTCGAGGTCGTTGCCCTCGTTCGCGCGTGGCTCGCTAATCCCCCACAGATACCGTTCAAGCGTCTCGGCCGCGTCGCTGCCGAGCCACCCGACGCGTTCGTAGAACGCGAGCGCGTCGGCCACTGACTCCGTCCCCGCCTGCAAGACGAGAAACTCCAGCCACTCCAAGACGAGTCCTTCGGCCGTGAGCGAGGCCGGCAGCGTCGACAGATACGGCCGCGTCAGGTCCGCCGACCCTTGCTCCATCACCGCGAGGTCACGGACGATGGACTCGTGGAGCGCGGCCGTCGCCGACCCGCGGGCCGGCGTCGTTGTCTCGTCCGTCTCGTCAGTCGTCTCGTTGTCGGCCACCCGCGACTCCCGAGCCACCGGCTCGCTACTGCCTGCGCCTCGGAGTTCGGCGAGATCGTAGTTTCGCGGGTCGATGGCCATCGAACGAGCCCACCTACGGGGCCCCTCGAATTAAACTTCCCGCACGCGCGCCGCGAACGGCGGGTGGCTTTTTATCGTCCGCGCGGGACGTGTTCGGGTATGGACCCTGCGGACGTGGAGTACGAACCGGTCAGCGTGAAGGCCGTCCTCGTCGAGATGAAAGACACGGCGGAGCTGCTGATCGACCTCTCGTACTCTGCGGTCCTGCACGGGAGCGACGAGGTGGCGATGGAGGTGCTCGAACTCGAAGAGCGCATGGACGTCCTCCAGTTGCAGGCGCGGATGAGCCTCCTGATGGCCGCTCGCAACCCCGAGGACGCCGAGGCGCTCGCCCCCGTCTTGGGCGTCGTCGGCGCCGCCGAGAAGATAAGTGACGCCGCGGGCGACATCGCGAAAATCGTCCTCGAAGACATCGGTGTCCCCGAGGCGATGCGGACGGCGATTCCGGAGGCCGTCGAAACCGTCGTCCGGGGACAGGTCGTCCCCGACTCCGACTACGTCGGCGAGTCGCTCGGCGACCTCAACCTCGAAACCGAGACGGGCGTGCGTGTCATCGCCATCCGGCGGTCGGGCGAGTGGGTGCTCAACCCCGACCGCAACACCACGCTCGAAGCCGGCGACGTGGTTCTCCTCCGGGGCACCGAGATGGCGCTCTCGGGCGTGTACGAGAGCGTCACCGGCGACACGTACGACCCGCCCGAACCGGCGGCGTCCACCATCGAGGACTTGGACCGCGCCGTCGACTCTATCGTCCTGATGAAGAACATGAGCGAACTCGCCGTGGACTTGGCTTACGGGTCCGTCCTCTTCGACAGCGAGGGGGTCGCCGAGGAGGTGGTCGAACTCGAAGCGGAGGTCGACGCCCTCAAGTCCCGCTTCGAGGCGTGGGTGTTGCGGGCCGCCCCCCGCGTCGACGACCCCATCTCGCTTCGGGGTTTGGTCCACCTCGCGAGCGCGACGGAGGTCATCAGCGACGCCGCCCTCGAAATCAGCGAGGGCGTCCTCCGCGGTCTCGACACGCACCCGGTCGTTGCCGCCGCCGTCGAGGAGTCGGACGAGGTCATCGTCCGCGTTACCGTCGGCGCGAACAGCCGTCTCGCCGACGCGTCCTTCGGCGACCTTCAGGTCAAGACGGAGACGGGGATGCGCGTCATTGCCGTCCGCCGAGGCGACGGTGATTGGGTCATCTCGCCCGGCCCGGAGACGACCGTTCACACCGACGACGTACTCATCGCCAAGGGGACGCGCGCGGGGGCCGGCCGACTCGCGGAACTGGCCGGTGACGGCGACGCCTTCGACTCATAACTCTTGCGTGCGCCGATAGGCCGTCAGAGCCGTCAACACCGTCGTCACGAGTAGCGTCGTCGCCGACGCGAGGACGAATCCGAGGACGAGAAACCACCCTTCCGGACCGAGCACGGGGTAGCGCTGCGTGCCGCCCACGGGCCCGACGAGTTCGAACACCCGAACGAGGTAGGCGAGGGCGGCGAGGGCGACGCCGGCGACGGCGCCGATGGTCGCGTTGCGGCGCACGCGAAGTGCGTCGAGGAGTCCTGCCGACGGCGGCCGGGCGGGCGTGTCGTCGCTCACGTCGGTCGAGTGGGGGGCGAGGCTCAAAGCCCTGTCGCGGGTCCTCGGTCCGGCACTATCGAATCGCTCAAAGGGGATGAGTCCGTGGGTGAAACAATGACTTCGGTGGGCAGCGCAGACGCGTCTCCTGGGACGGTCGATACGGGCCGTCTCGAGGTCGGTGAGACTCGCGACGGCAGTTCGTTTGGACTTCCCGTCGCTGTCATCGAGGGCGCCGAGGACGGCAAGACGCTGTACATTCAGGCGGCCAGCGATGGCGACGAACTCAACGGCGTCGGCGTGGTTCAGCGGGTCGTCCCCCAAATCGACCCCGAGGAACTCGCGGGCACGATAATCGTCGTCGGCATCGTCAACTACCACGCGTACCAGGTGGCCGAACACCGCAACCCCATCGACGACACGAAGATGAACCGGGCCTACCCCGGCGACGAGACCGGCACGTCGAGCGAGCGCATCGCCGCCGCCACCTACGACGTGGCTCGCCGGGCCGACCTCGTCCTCGACCTCCATCAGGGCTCGACGAGTCGGATGATAGACGAGGTGCGCGTCCGGTGTGGCCGCCGCCACCGCCTCCACTCCGAGTGTCTCGAACTCGCGAAGACGTTCGGCTGTGGCTACGTCCTCGACCAGAAGGGCCCGGACGGCCAACTCGCTCGTGTCGCTCCCTCGGACGGCATCCCGGCTGTCGACCCCGAACTCGGTGGCGCGGTCGGCTGGGACGAGTCGAGCATCGAGACGGGCGTCCGCGGCGTGTTCAACGTCCTCTACGGCTACGGCTTCCTCGACGGCGACCCAGAAATCGAGGCCCAGACTCGCGCGAAGGCGTTCGACCAGTACGGCTCGCCGGTCGGCGGCCTCGTCACCTTCGACCCCGACCTCGGCGACCGCGTGACCGCCGACGAGACGCTGTTCGAGGTGACGGACGTGTTCGGCAACCTGAAAGCGCGCGTCACCGCCGACCACGACGGGGTCTTCTGGCGCAGTCGGCGCCTGCCGCAAGTGGCCTCCGGCGAGTACGTCTGTTCCGTCGGCAAGAACGTCGACTCGTATTAGATGCCCACCGCCCTCGTCTGCCCCGCCTGCGACCGCACCGACGACGACCGCTGGCGCTGCACCTGCGGTCACCCACTCGAATTCGCGTCCCACCCCCGCCCGGACGGCCCCGCGCCCGACTTCTCGGCGTTCGACTCCCGCCGCGGCGTCGCCGCCTTCGACGCTTTCCTCCCCGTCGACCCGCGCGTCTCCCTCGGCGAGGCGTTCACGCCCCTCATCGACGCGCCCGCCCTCGACGCGACGCTCAAACTGGAGTACGTCTCGCCGACGGGCAGTTTCAAGGACCGCGGCGCGGCGACGGTCGTCGCCCGCGCGCTCGAATGCGGCGCGGACCGGGTCATCGAGGACTCCTCGGGTAACGCGGGGACGGCCGTCGCGACCTACGCCGCCCACGCGGGATTGGACGCCGACATCTACGTCCCCGACTCCGTCACGGCGGCGAAACGGCGGGCCATCGAGGCGACGGGTGCGACTGTCGTCACCGTCTCCGGAAGCCGCGAGGACGTGGCCGAGGCGTGTCGCGACGCCGTGGCGTCGGGTGAGGGCTGGTACGCAAGCCACGCCTGGAACCCCGCCTTCTTCGCCGGCACCGCGACGTTCGGCCTCGAACTCGCCGCGCAACGCGACTGGTCGGTGCCCGACGCCCTCGTCGTCCCCCTCGGCCACGGGACGCTCCTCCTCGGCGCCTACCGCGGGTTCCGCGCGCTCGTCGAAGCGGGGTGGACGGATTCGATGCCGCGACTGCTCGCGGTGCAGGCCGCGGGCTACGCCCCCATCGCGGGCGAGACGGGGACGGAGACGAACGACCTCGCGGACGGCATTCAGGTCCGCGACCCGGTCCAGCACGAGGCCGTGACCGACGCCATCGCGGCCACCGACGGCGACGCCATCACGGTGTCGACCGAGGGCGTCCGCAAGGCTACCGACCGTCTCGGGCGACTCGGCTTCGGCGTCGAACCCACCGCCGCCGCGGCTGTCGCGGGCCTCCGTCGCTACCGCGACCGGGGCGTCCTCGACGGCGACGATGTGGTAGTTCCCCTCACCGGGCGAGCGAAATAATCCGTCACCGCCCGTTCGACGGGGTGGAGAGCGTGATGCTGATGACCGTTCCCGTCGGGTCGTTCTCGCGGAACTCGATTTTGCCGTCGGACATCCGGACCGTCCAGTAGAGTATCCAGAGGCCGAGGCCCTGCGTGTGGGTCAGCGGCGTCTCCTCGGGGACCCCTATCGCTTCGAGGTCGAATTTCGGGATTCCGCTCCCCGTATCGGCAATCGAGACGGTGACCGTCTCGCCGCCACGCTCCGCGTCGACACGCACCGACACGTCGGCCGCGTTGTGCTCGATGGCGTTCGTAATCGCCTCGCGGAGCGCCAACGGCAGGGCGACGTGGCCGACGACCGGACACGTCTCCGGGAGCGTCGATTCGACGTCGGCGTCCGGATACTCCTCGCGCACCTGTCGTATCTGCTCGTCGAGTACCGACGTGAGGTCGAGTTCACACCGCTCGTCGGTGTCCCAGATGGAGACGATTTTGCGCGTCCGGTCGGTGGTCTCCAAGAGCGTTTCGAGATGGTTGCGAACCAAGTCGATATCGGCTCTGACCGCCTGCGAGTCGGTTTCCTGCTCAATGTTTCCGAGATAGCCGAGCGCTATCGACAGTTCGTTCCGGAGGTTGTGTCGCAACACGCGCTGGTTGATGCGAAGCAGTTTCGTGAGTTCTTGTGTCTTGGTGAGCCGTTCCTCGGATTGAACGACATAGACGCCGCTCCGCGTCCCGACGGCGGCGCCGAGCGACGCCGCGAACGACAGGAGAAAGGACTGTTTCGGGTGTGGCTCGCCGATGGACCACGTCAGCCACACTGCGAGCGCAAGTAGCGTAAAGGAGATGGCGACGCCGATTCCGAGCCACAGCGCTCGCCACTGTCCGGCCGCCGAAATCGACCGGTCGGCGAGTTCGTAGCCCGTGTAGAGAACGATGAGCGAGAGCCCCACTATCATGAGCGACTCGAGGAGGGTCTCCAACCCGCCGGTCTGGATGCGGTAGTGGACGAGTCCGAGGCCGAAACAGAGCGCCCCCGCGGCGTAGAACCCGTGCCGTGGGTGGACGGCCTCGGTCGAGAACTCCATACGGTGTCCTGTGAACTGACGGGCAAAGACTTTCGCCAGTATCTATAAATAGGAGTTTGGTTGACACGTTTCGCCCGGTCGCCTCACCGCTCCGGATGCGTCGGCGCGTCGAATCCGCCCCGAACCAGCGGCTTAGCGACGTGTCGCCGGGCGCAGGGCGGCACCTCGTACCATCCCGTCTCCAACTCGCGGTCGAGCGGTCGTTCCACGCGGCCGGGCGCCGTCGTCCCGCAGTCTCGGCACCGGTACCCCTGATTCCGCCCGGCGCTCTCCATCGACCGGTCGCAGTCGGGACAGGTCGGCACGACCGATTCGGTCCGCACGGGCGTCCGAAGCGCGAACTTCTCGAGTTTGAGCGTACCGTCGCTCACCTCGCCACAGACGGTCACGTCGTCGCCGACTCGGAGGCGACGGACCCGGTCGCGGAAGCGTTTCGTCGGTTCGAACGCCACGCAGGGGAGGCGGGCGTCGCCGTCCTCGACTGCGAAGTGGACGTGCCCGCCCGCCCGCGTCTCGGGGGCGTCGGCGACCACGCCGTCGACGCGGTAGGCGCGTCCGTCCCGGACCCCGTCGACCGTCCCCTCGCGGAGGTGGGCGTCCGTCCCCTGATTCGTCCGGTAGGTGACCGCGCGAGCGACGGGTTCGCTCTCGATGGCGGCCGCGACAGACTGGACGGTATCGGGGTCGTCGCCGCGAATCCCGTAGAGAATCGGGCCGGGCGCCGCGGGCACGCAGACGAGCTCGTCCTCGACTCGGTCGATAGTGTCCCACGCGTCGGGATACGCGGCTTCGGCGGCGGCGACGACGCTCTCGCGGTCCACGTCGCGGGGCGTCCCGCACCGCGACAGGTCGCGGTAGGCGATGCGTTCGTACGTCCAGTCGTCGAACGCGCGGTGGGCGCCCACCGCGGCGAGGGCGCCGATGCGGCCGCGGCCGCCGCGATGCCGGTAGTCCAGTCGGTCCAGCAGCGCCACCGCGTCCCCGACCGTCAGCAACTCCCGGAGGGCGCGACGGGAGAACTCGGCCACCGCGTCCGGCACCGTCGTCGCTCGCTCGGCGGCGACGACGACGCCGGGGTCCGTCCGCGGGTCGTCGTCGACGGCGAACTCCTCGACGGTCCGCGTCGCTATCTCGAACGCTCGGTCCGGGTCGAGGTCGGTTTCGAGACAGAGCGCGGCGTTGCCCCGCGTCTTGTGTTCGACCGCGGGGTTGAGCCGAATCAACAGGCGGCGCTCGACGGCCCCGCCCGCGGCGTCGAGTGCGTCGGCGACGCGGGCGGCGACGTAGGTCGTACACATCCCCGCCGTCCGGGAGTCCGTGTCGTCGAGGCCGACGAGTGTCACGGGCGAGCGTAGGTGCCCGCGCGGTGAAAGCGGTTTCGCGTCAGTACTGCCAATCGCCTGACGCCGGCCGGGTCGCCGACACAACTTATATATGCCGCGGAACGCCTATTTTATACTATGTCACGGTCAGCACTGGTCGGAAACATCACTGCGATGCTCCAAGACGCGGGATTCGCGGTGAGCGACCGGTGTTCGATTCGCCCGAAGAGCTTCGACTTGGCGGCCCGGCGCGGTGACGACCTGCTGTTGGTGAAGATTCTCGCCAACGTCGACTCGCTCGACGCCGAGACGGGCGTCGAGATGCGCCGACTCGGCTCGTATCTGTCGGCGACGCCGCTCGTCATCGGTCTGCGGACCCGCGACGAGGACCTGAAACCCGAAGTGGTGTACTTCCGTCACGGGATTCCGGCCATCAACCCCGATACCGCCTACGACCTGTTCATCGAAAACGTCTCGCCGCTCATCTACGCCGCGCCCGGCGGCCTCTACGTCAACATTGACGGCGACTTGCTCGAAGACCAACGCGAGGAGCGCGGGTGGAGTCTGGGTCGCTTGGCGACCGAGCTCGGCGTCTCGCGACGCACCGTCTCGAAGTACGAGGACGGCATGAACGCCAGCATCGAGGTGGCGGTTCAGTTGGAAGAGCTGTTCGACCAGCCGTTCAGCGACCCCGTCGACGTCATGGAGGGCGCCGAGGAGGTGCGCGAGGCGGACCCGACGCCGCAGGACCCCGCCGTCGAACCCGACGAGGACCACGTCCTCGCCGTCCTCGCGCGCGTCGGCTTCACCGTCCACCCGACGACTCGCGCTCCCTTCACCGCCGTCAGCGAGGACGGCGACCGCGAAATCGCGAACCTCCTGACGGGCCACTCGGCCTTTACGCGGAGCGCAGAGAAACGCGCCCGCATCATGTCCTCGCTCGGCGAAGTGACTCGCACCCGGTCAGTGTACGTCACCGAGGAGCGAGAGAAACGCGACTCCGTCGAGGGCACCGCGCTCGTGAGTCAGGACGAACTCGCGGCGCTTCGGGACGCCGACGACCTTCGGGACCTGATTCTGGAACGGGCGCGTGCGCCCGCGGAAGGATAGTTACGCGCCGTACGTCTCTTCCAGATACTCGACGATATCGTCGCTCTCGGGCATCCCCTCGACGTCGTGGTCGGGGTCGACCAGGACGGGAACGCCCGTCTGCCCGCTCACTTCTTCGACTTCGGTCCGTTCGGAGTGCGAACGCGGCACTTCGTGGGAGGTGTATTCGAGGCCGAGCTCGTCGAGTTTCGTCTTCACCTTCGCGCAGTAGGGACAACCGGGGAGTTCGTACAGTTCGAGTGATGGCATCACTCGGTGTAGTGGCTCCGCGAACTTGAGCCTCGTGGGTGTGCGCGGCGCCTACGCCAGCGTGTTCGTCCGCACCACGAAGTAGAGGACGAACGCGGCAGCGAGCACCCAGTGACCGGGGCGCACGTCGCTCCACTCGCCGCGTGCGGCCTTCACGATGGGGAAGGTGACGATGCCCGCCGCGATGCCCGTCGCGATGGAGTAGGTAAGCGGCATGACGAGAATCGTCATCCCCGCGGGAATCGCGTAGGAGAGGTCGTCCCACGCGATGTCGACGACGTTGCCGAGCATCACGACGCCGATGACGACGAGGGCGATGTGGGAGGCGTAGAGCGGAATGGCGGCGGCGAGGGGGACGATAGCCAGCGACGCGAGAAAGAGGAGCGCGACGACGAGGGCGGTCATGCCCGTGCGGCCGCCCTCCTCGACGCCCGACGCCGATTCGATGTACGTCGTGACCGTCGAGGTGCCGAGCATCCCGCCGACGGTGGTGCCGACGGCGTCGGCCATCAGCGGTTTGTCGATGTCGGGCAGGTTACCGTCGTCGTCGAGGAAGCCCGCGATTTGGGCGACGCCGGTGAGCGTCCCGGCGGTGTCGAAGAAATCGACGAAGAAGAACGTGAAGACGACGAGCGCGAAGGTGAACGCCTCGATGTCCGCGATGCCGCTGACGAACGCGCCCGCGAGGGGCGTGATGTCGTAGGTGGCGCTCGCGCCGCCGGCGACGAGACGGCCCGCCGCCTCGCTCCCGACGAGGCCGGACGTGGCGACGCCCCAACCGAGCAGCGAGGTGGCGACGATGCCGATGATGATGGAGCCACGAATCCCGCGAGCGTAGAGCGCGAAGGTGAAGAGCAGGCCGACGACGGAGACGATGGCCACCGGGTCGGAGGCGACGGCGCCGAGTTGTACCAGCGTCTCGGAGTCGTCGACGACGATGCCCATCGCCTGCAAGCCGATGATGGCCAAGAAGAGGCCGATACCGGTGCCGACAGCGAACTTGACTGGCTCCGGGAACGCCCTGATGACGTATTCTCGCGCCCCGACGGCGGTGAGAATGATGAAGATGATGCCCTCGACGACGACGGCGGCCAGCGCCGTCTGCCACGAGATGCCGAGCGACCCGACGACGGTGAACGCGAAGAAGGCGTTCAGGCCGAGACCCGGCGCCTGTGCGAAGGGTCGGTTCGCGTAAAATGCCATTATCAGCGTCGCTACCGCCGCCGCGATGATGGTGACGACGGCGAGCATCGCCACCACTTCGGAGTAGGAGTAGCCGGGGACGCTGATGCCGTCCTGAATGGGTATCTCGGGGTTGTCCGCGAGGATGCTCGGATTCACCACGACGATATACGACATCGTCAGGAAGGTGGTGATGCCCGCGAGCACCTCCGTCCGGAGCGTCGTGCCGTGCTCCTCGAAGCCGAAGTAGTTCGCCAGCGAGTCGCGTAGCGCCATTATGCGTGACCGTATCCGCCATTCGGGACTTAACAGTTGGCATGCGAACTCGCCGAGTTCGGCGCGAACGCCGCCCGATTAGCGGTCTGCCAACAAGTCACTCGCCGTCAGGAGTGCTTCGAGTTCGATACCGTGCTCCGCGAGCAACTCGCTCGCTCCCTCCTCGCGGTCGACGACGACGACAACTCGGTCGACGACGGCGCCCGCCTCTCGAAGCGCCTCCACGGCGTCGAGCGCGCTCCTGCCCGTCGTCGCGATGTCCTCCAAGACGACGACGTGGTCGCCCTCGGACAGGCGACCCTCGATGCGGTTGCCCGTGCCGTACTCTTTGGCCTGCTTGCGCGCGATGACGTAGGGCTGGCCGGTCTCGGCGCTCGTGACGGCCACCAGCGGGACGGCGCCGAGCGCGACGCCCGCGAGGGTCTCGTCGTCGTCGACGCGCTCTGCGAACGCCTCGGCGATGAGCGAGAGACATCGGGGGTCGGTCTCGAAGAGGTACTTGTCGACGTAGTAGTCGCTCGTGCCGCCGTGGGCGAGTTCGAACTCGCCGAACTTCACGGCCTCCGCGTCACGGAGCGCCTCGATGAGTGCGTCGTTCGTCATTGGCGTGTTCGGGGCCGCGAACAGACATAAACGGGACGATTCACGCCGCGCGCTCTACCACGGCTCCGATTTCAGCCCCAGCCAGTACGCGCCGGCGTTCGTCGTCACGTGCAGGAGCGGCGTCGCGACGGCGACGACGACGAGACGCCCGAGCGAGAACGTCGCCAGCGTCCACGTGGGCGCGAGAAGCACGGCGAGGCCGAGTGCTCCCACGACGAAGTCGAGTTGGTCGAGGCCCGGGACTGCGGCGCCGCGCTGGCGGCCCAGCCGTCGCTTGAGCAGGGAGGCGAGGACGTCGCCGAGCATGGCGCCGAACGCGAGGCCGAATGCCGCCAGCGGCGGGAACGCGGGGAGGTCGACGCCGAGGAGCCCCGACGTCGACGGGCGGGCGACGTTGAGCAGGGCCGCCAACGCGAGGCCGCCGAGGGTGCCGACGGCCGTCCCGCGCCACGTCTTGCCGTCGCCGAGGAGACGCCGCCCGGCGAACTCTCGCCCGCCGTCGATGGGTCGGCCGCCGCCCGCGAGGACGGCCACGTTGTTCGGGACGTACGCCGGCAACATCGCCCAGAGCGCGCCGGCGACGAGCGAAACGAGCATACCTCGCCGTTGGTAGCCGCGGGGTGTTAAGAGGGACGGGTCCAACGCGGGTGGCCCACGTTGAAGGTCCCTCCCCACCACACTCCGACAATGTCTTCGTGGAGACGTGACGTGGCCAGCGGACTGGTGGTCCTCGTGCCGATTTTCGTCATCCTGTTCGTCCTCAACTGGCTCTACTCGAAGGTGGCCGACCTGCCCATCGTGCGTCAGCTTCCACCGGAGTACGGCGTCCCCGTCGCCATCGTGGTCTTTGCCATGCTGGTGTTGTCGGTGGGGTATCTGATGCGGACGACGGCCGGCCGCTTGTTCGAGTCGGGACTCGACAGCGCGATGAACCGGGTACCGCTCGTTCGCGTCCTCTACAACGCGTCGAAACTCGCGGTGGAGACGGCGCTGACGGGGACGGAAGACCTCCAAAAGCCCGTTCGATTGGAGACGTGGCCGGGTATTCGGATGACGGCGTTCAAGACGGGACAGACCACCTCCGACGGGCAGGAAGTGCTGTTCATGCCCACGGCGCCGAACATCACGACCGGATTCGTCATCGAAGTCGACCCGGACCGCATCGAGGAGACGGGCGAGAGCGTCGAAGAGGCGCTGACGCGCATCCTCAGCGCTGGCTTTGCGGAAGAGGAAGACCACATCGACATCGCCGTGGAGACGCCCGCCGAACCGTCCGACGACGATTAGACGTCGACGTACTCGAACCAGTCGTCGTGGTCGTCGGTCCGGCGTTCGACGAGGTCGAAGAAGGCCTGCTGAATGTCTTCGGTGATGGGTCCCCGGGTCCCCTCACCGACGACGACGTTGTCCACCTTCCGAATCGGCGTCACCTCGGCGGCGGTGCCGGAGAAGAACAGCTCGTCGGCGTTGTTGAGTTCGCCTCGGCTGATGGTCGCGTCGTCGTGGACGGTGTAGCCCAGTTCGCGCGCCAGCGTGATCACGGTGTTGCGCGTGATGCCGTCGAGGATGCCCTCGGCGAGGCCGGGGGTGTAGAGCTCGCCGTCGCGGACGAGAAACAGGTTCTCGCCCGGCCCCTCGGCGACGTTGCCCTCCTGGTTCAGGAGGAGTGCCTCGACGTAGCCCTCGCGTTTCGCTTCGAGACTGGCGAGCACGCTGTTGACGTACGGGCCGGAGGTCTTCGCATTGGTCGGAATCTGCGAGGAGGCGTACTTGCGCCACGAGGAGACGGTGACCTCGACGCCCTGTTCGAGTGCGTCCTCGCCGAGATACGCACCCCACGGCCACGCGGCGATGGCCACCTGTTCCGGGCAGCTCTCCGGGTTCAGGCCGAGCATGTCGTAGCCGTAGTAGGCCACCGGGCGGATGTAACACGATTCGAGCTCCTGCCGGCGGATGAGTTCCTTCGTCGCCTCGGTCAGTTCCTCGCGGTCGAAGGGAATCTCGAGGTTGTAGGGCTTCCCGGAGTCGTAAAAGCGGTCGAGGTGTTCTTCCCAGCGGAAGATTGCGGGGCCATTTTCGGTGTCGTAGCAGCGGACCCCCTCGAAGACCCCGGTGCCGTAGTGGAGACCATGGGTGAGGACGTGAATCTGGGCGTCGTCCCAGTCGACGAACTCGCCGTCCAGCCAGATGGTGTCGACGTCGCCCGCCTCCCGCATCTCTTCGAAGCTCATCTCACAGTCCTCCCGTGACTCGGTCGCTACTCGTTTGGGTCGCCTCGGTAGAAGTCATCGTCTCGAGCGACATGAGTTGTGACTGTGTTATCCCAATCCAGTCTTAACAGTTTCCGTGCGGGGGCCACTCGCCGGTACTCCTCGCACACCGCTTCGCCGGCGAGTCGGCGCTCACAACCCGCCGACGAGCGTCGCCCCGTCGACGAACGCCAGGTCGTGTCGGCTGGCGTACGCCCGCGCGTCGGCCGTCGAGAGCGCCTCGCCCGTCTCGTCGTCGAGCATCTCACAGCCCGCGACAGCGGGTTCGACGCCGGCCTCGCGGGCCAGCGCCAACCCGAGTTCCGTGTGGCCGCGACGCTCCGCGAGGAGGGCCGGCGACGCGCGCAGGAGGTGGACGTGGCCGGGCGTCCGGAACTCCGCGGCGAAGGCGTCGACGCCGTACGACTCGTCCTCGCTCACCTCGCCCAGTCGGCGGATGGTCAGCGCCCGGTCGTTGTCGGTGACGCCCGTGAACCCGTCGCGGTGGTTGACCGTCAGCGAGAAGGAGGGGCGGGCGTCGTAGCCGAGGTCGGTGTGGTCGTTCGCGGGGTGGTCGACCGTTTCGTGGCGGAAGGGGAGGTCGAACCGCTCCGCGACGGCGTCGGTCAACGCGACGAAGATGAGTCCGCCGCCGTCGTTGCGGAGACGCGCCACCGCCTCGGGCGTGACGGCGCTCGCGGGGTAGAGCAGGTCCGTCTCGCCCTCTCGGTCGTCGGCGTCGTGGACGAGCACCGGTTCGCCCGCCCGGAAGGCCTCGATGGCGCGTGCCAGCTCACTCGTCGATTCACCCTGCATCACGCGTCACCGAGGTGAATCGTGAGGCGGTCGCCGTCGGACAGGTCGAGCACCTCGCGCAGTTTGATCGGCGCGATGAGTTCCAGCTGCGTCTCGTCGTGGTGGGTTCGCTCCGGGACGATGACGTGGGCGCCGTCGTACGCCGCGCCGTCGCTCTCGACGCGCGCAGCGTAACACGTCGCCGGGCCGAAGGTCCGGTCGCCGTCCTCCCAGCCGTCGATTCGGGTCGCCGTCGCCGACAGCGCGGCCATCTCGCCGCGCGTCCGCGCGCTCTCGGGCGTGAGTTCGACGTTGAGCGTCCCGGCGAAGGGTTCGTAGCCGAGGCGGTCGCGGAACTGCGCCATATACCCCGACAGCGAGATGTAGTGTTTCCCCTCGCCCATGCCGCTGGTCACGGTTCCCTCGAGTGCGAGCGTGGTGTCCGACTCGAACAGCTGTCGGTAGTCGCCGTACTCGCGCCGGAGGCGGGCCGCGCCCGCGTCCGTGACGGTGACGCGCTGTCCGTCGGCCAGCACGTCCCGGTCGAGGAGGCCGGCGTCGTCGAGTCGCTGGAGGCGACGTGACGCGGTCTGGGCCGACGCGTCGAGATGCTCGGCCAGCCCGGAACAGGAGAGCTTCGTCCGACCGTCGAGGCCGCCGTCGAGGGCGACCTGCTTCAACGCGGCGAGTTCGTCGGGACCAACCGTCGCCGCCGCTGCGGTCTCTGCCATGCTCGGACTTACGCCTCGTCGCGGATAAGCATATCGAATGTGGAATGCATCACAAAATCGTGATAGTTAGCGAGTCCTACGCCGGCAGGGCGACGCCGGCGACCAGAGACCCGCCGACGGACGACACCGCGAACGCCCCCAGTCCGAGTGCGAGCACCAGAAACACCAGTATCCACCACAGCGGGACCGCGTTCGACTCAGCCATACGTTGGTGTCGTCGCGGCGGCCCCAAAGAACTTCCCGTTCAGCGGAGGAGCCAGCGCAGGAACCCGGTCCGCTCCGAATCCTCGGTCTCTTCTGCGGCCGCCAGCGACGGGTCGTCGACGAGGTCGGCCGCCAGTCGCTGGTACGCCCGCGTCGCCGGCGCGTCGGGTGCCGCGACGACCAGCGGTTCGCCCGCCTCCGCCGCCTCCCGCACCGCGTCGTCTTCGGGAATCGCCTCCCGGACTGGCACGTCGAGGCGGTTGGTGACCACGCGCACCGCCTCGTCGACGCCGTCGGCGTCGACCCGCGTCACCACCGCCCCGGCGACGGGCGTGTCGAACCGCGCCGCCACCTCGCGGGTCCGTTCCGTGTCGTCGAGTGCGCCCCGTTCGGCCGTCGTGACCAGCAGTATCTCGTCGGCGACGCGGAGCGGTTCGATGCTGTCGTGACTCAGCCCCGCCGAGGTGTCGACGAGCACCGTCTCGGCGTCGAGGCCGTCGAACAGGGCCGAGAGGTTCGTCGGGTTGGCGGCGCCGAATTTGTCGATATCGGCCGACGCCGGAAGCACCGAGAGGCCGACCGGTCCTTCGCGTATCGCCTCGCTCGCGGTGACACGTCCCGCGAGTACGTCGTGGACGGTCGGGCCGTTGTCGGCGTCGACGCCGAGGGCGCCGGCGAGGTTCCCCATCCCGAGGTCGGCGTCGACGACGGCCGTCTCGTGACCCCCGGCGGCGAGCGCCGCGCCGAGGTTCGCCACCGTCGTCGTCTTGCCGACGCCGCCTTTGCCGCTGGCGACCGCGTACACCCGTCCCATCTGTCGTCAGGAACCTCCGCCGACTGGCATATAACTCTACTCCCCGATTCCGACCGGCGAGCGACGTGGTCCCCAGTCAAAGATTACTTAGCCGCGAGCGGACTATTAACGCCAATGAGTACCGACACGCAGGACGCCCCCGACGACCGTCGGAGGTACGAATTCCGAAAGGTCATCGAGGACCTGAAGGAGTACGAGGGCTCCGGCACCCAACTCGTCACTATTTACATCCCGCCGGACAAGCAGGTTTCCTCTGTCGTCGCCCACGTCACCCAGGAGCACTCCGAGGCGAGCAACATCAAGTCCAAACAGACCCGGACGAACGTCCAGGACGCCCTCACCAGCATCAAGGACCGCCTCCGCTACTACGACACCTACCCCCCGGACAACGGCATCGTCATCTTCAGCGGTGCCGTCGACGCCGGCGGCGGGCAGACGGACATGGTGACGAAGGTGCTCGAAAGCCCGCCCGACCCCATCCAGTCGTTCCGCTATCACTGCGACTCCGATTTCCTCACCGAACCGCTGGAGGAGATGCTGTCGGACAAGGGGCTGTTCGGCCTCATCGTCCTCGACCGACGCGAGGCGAACGTCGGCTGGCTCAAGGGCAAGCGCGTCGAACCCGTCAAGAGCGCCTCGTCGCTCGTCCCCGGCAAGCAGCGAAAAGGTGGCCAGTCCGCCCAGCGATTCGCCCGCCTCCGCCTCGAAGCCATCGACAACTTCTATCAGGAGGTCGCCGAGATGGCGAACGACCTGTTTGTCGCCCAGCGACACGAACTCGACGGCATCCTCGTCGGCGGCCCCTCGCCCACCAAAGACGAGTTCCTCGACGGCGACTACCTCCACCACGAACTACAGGACCACGTCGTCGGCAAGTTCGACGTGTCCTACACCGACGAATCCGGCCTCTACGACCTCGTCGACGCCGCGCAGGAGGTCCTCGCCGACCAAGAGGTGATGAAAGACAAGGTGCAGATGGAGGAGTTCTTCGAGAACCTCCACACCGGTGACCTCGCCACCTACGGGTTCGAGCAGACCCGACGCAACCTCGTCATGGGCTCGGTCGACCGCTTGCTCATCAGCGAGGACCTCCGCAAGGACGTGGTCGTCTACGACTGCGACGGGCAGGAGGAGTTCGAGGTCATCGACCGCCGCCACGACACCCCCGACCACCAGTGCGACGACGGGAGCGAGGCCGAAGTCCAGGAGCGAGAGGACGTCATCGAGCACCTGATAGATATCGCCGAACAGCGCGGCACCGAGACGAAGTTCATCAGCACCGACTTCGAGAAGGGCGAACAGCTCCACAACGCCTTCGGTGGTGTCGCGGGCATCCTGCGGTACTCTACCGGCATCTAAAGCAGCTACTTTTTCGGTGGTCGGAATCGACGCCCTCGGTATGTCCCTCCTGCGACGACTTCTCGCTCGCCGTGACGACCGCCCCGTCTTCGTCGCCGTCTCCTTCCTCGCGCTCGTCGCCCTTGCTACCTACCCCGCCGTCGACTGGTATCTCCGCGCGCTCGACATCGCGCCCCGCTTTGGCTTCTGGGACTTCGGCGCGTACGGCGGCGCCGTCGACCGCTGGGTCGCGGGCGACTCGCTCTACGTCGAGAACGAGGACGGCGGCTACCACGGCAGCTACCTCTACCCGCCTATTGCGCTCCTCGCGTTCGCCCCGTTGCTGCTCTCCTTGCCCTTCCAGCCCGCTGTCCTCGTCTGGACCGTGGGGACGACGCTCCTTCTCTGGGTGGCGCTCCAGCGCCTCGTGGGCGCGCTCGGCGTCTCGCTTCGCCCGTGGGAGCGACTGGCGCTCCTCCCGGTGCTCGTCGGCTTCCACCCGCTCCTCCTGTCGATAAAGCTCGGGCAGACCGCCGGGGCGCTCGGCGCCCTCCTCACCTTCGCGGCGTCGGCGTCGCTCCGCGGCCGAGGGTATCTGAGCGGCGTCCTCACCGCCTGCTGTGGCGTCGTCAAACTCCCGTACGCGCCCGCCGGCGCACACCTGCTCGCGGACCGGCGACGCTTCCTCGGCGCCGTCGGCGGCGGCCTCGCGCTCCTCGCACTCTCGCTGCTCGCCTTCGGCGTCGACGCCCACCGTACCTTCATCGAGGTCCTCGCGTGGGGCGTCCGCGAAGGCGGCGCCGCTCGCTCGCCGACCATCTGGCTCCCGCCGTACTACCGCCCGCTGTACAGCGTCCCCTACGGACTGGCGATTCGCGTGCTCGCCAGTCTCGCCATCGTCGTCGCCGTCGTCCGCGCCGCCCCCGACGCCCGCCGCGAGACGACGGCGCTCGGCTTCGCCGCCGTCCCCCTCCTCGCGCCGCTCACCTACGCCTACTACTTCGTCGCGGCGGTTCCGGCCGTCGTCCTCCTCGTCGCCGCCGAACTCGACCGACTCGACGGCCGTCCGGCCGTCCCCGTCGTCGGCCTCCTCTTCCTCCAAGTTCACTCCTACGGCCTGCGGGGTCTGGGCGCCATCGCACCCGGCTGGTATCCCGAGGTGTTGCTCCAACCCGGCCTCTTCGGCAATCTCATCGTCGTCGGACTGGCGTTCGCTCGCGTCGCCGCCGCCGGCGACCCCCTTTTCGTTCAATCGCTGACGGCGGCCGTCGGGCGACGCGACTAGCGAAGGAGCTCCACCAGCTGGTGGCGGCGACGCGACAGGTTGACGTGTGGCTCCACGCCCTCCGCGTCGACGAGGCGGTCGAGCGTCAAGAGCACGTCCGCGCCCGCCCGCTCCGCGTACGAACAACAATCGTCGATGGCGTCGCGGCGGAGCGCGAGTGAGTCGAGCAGACCGAGCGCGAGTGCGAGCGCTGCGCCAGCCTCACCGCTCGGGAAGGCCGGAAGGATGGCGTCGAACTCCGGGTCGGCAGCCCCCTCGTCGGCAGGGTGTGTCCGAAGACAGCGAGAACAGATGGTCGCGGCAGCGCCTTCGCCCGGTGCGTGCGCTCGAAGGTCCGCCGGGACGGTGAAGGCAATCGAGCGCGCGCCACAGGCCGAACAGGGCATTATTGTAACCGTTCGCCTATCAGTCGCCTGCGGCGACGGCTTCGACTTCAGCCTCTTCTTCTTCTTCTTTCTCCTCTGCTTCCTTCTTGGCCTTGATCTTCTTGAGGCGGAAGATTTCCTCGCGCTCCTGCTCTTCGAGTTTCTGCTCGATGTACTCCTTGTTCTCGTGGAGGTCGGGGAGGAGCTTGAACTCGAGGGCGTTGACGCGGCGCTTGGTGGTCTCGATTTCGGTCAGCATCTTCTTCATCGCCGTCTCCACCTCGGCGGCGAGGATGATGGATTCGAGGAGTTCCTCGTAGGCGTCGGCGGCCTCGTCGATGCGGCCCGAGGAGCCGAGCAGGCCGTAGCCACGCTGATCGAGACTCTTCCTGACGCGGGAGGACTCGATCTGCGGGACGACCACGCCCATGATGTTCTTCGACTGGGTCGTGATTTCGGGGTGCTCTTTGAGCGCCGAGGCAGCGCCGCGAACCGCCACGTCGCCCTCCATGGCTCGCGCCATGTTGATCTTGCGCTGGGCCGTCTGGTAGTTCTCGTCGAGGTCGGCGCGGATGTCCTGGGCCTGGTCCAGGATGTCCATGAACTCCATGATGAGGCCGTCCCGCTTCTGTTCGAGCGTGTCGTGGCCTCGCTCGGAGAGTTCGATCCGGTCCTCTATCGCCATGAGGTTCTTGCGCGTGGGTTTGACGTCCTCGGCCATTGTCGGACCGTTGTGGACCGACCCTGTTAACCTTTTATTTTACGCTCACGAGCCGCCCGCCCGTCCGATTCCCGCGTCCTCCACGAGGTCCATCCACGTCACCACCGCGACGTGTGGCAGAGTCAACACGGCGACGACGACGAGATACAGCGCCGCCAACACGCGAGGCTCCGTCCCGACACCCGCGACGACGGCCACGCCACCGAGGCCGGCGAGCGAGACGGCGGTCAGCGGCACCGCGTTCCACCCCGTCCGCGCCAGCGCCGCGAGCGTCCCCCGGTCGACGAACGCCGTCCGCGCCCGGTCGTCGACGGCCGCCAGTCGCCCGACGTGACGGAGCGAGTGCCACACGCAGAAGTAGACGCCGACGGCGACCAACGGCGGAACGGCGAGGAAGTATGCCCACAGCAGTCCCGTCTCCGCGGCGTCGCGGCGCCACGTCCCACCGGAGCGATGGCTCGCGGCGAGGACGAGGGCGGTCAGCACCGCGAACGCGACGCCGAGGGCCGCACGCGTCGTCGGCGCCCACAGCCACCCTGCGTGCAGGTCGCCGCCGAACAGCGCCACCCACGCGTCCACCACCCGCCGGTACTCGTCGGGGTAGCGCAGGAGTGGGACGAGCATCGGCAGGCCACCCCGAATGAGGACTGTTCCCGCGCGCACGCCCGCGCTATCGAGATGCGACCCTCCGAGCGCGTCCAGCGCGTACAGGTCGCCCTGTCCCCAGTGGAGCCACGTCAGCGCGACGAACAGGACTGCGGCCGCCACCGGCGCCACGAACCACAGCGCCGCGTACGCGCCCCCGAGCAGGAGATAACACCCGCCCACGGCGGCCAAGACTCGGAGCGTCACCGGTCGCCCCGCCGCGTGCGCCGGCGCGAGGTGGTCGACGGCGCCGTGCGGGAGGCCGAAGACGACCAGACTCGCCGCCAGCGGGAGGTACGGCGCCCACGCCGGCAGTCCGAGGTCGACGCCGCTCGCCGTCACGAGGAGCGACCCGGTGGTGAGTAGTGCGACGACGAGCCACGCGGGCCGACAGCCGACCGCGTGCATCAGCGCGGCCGACGCCGACGCGTCGTCTCGGCGCATCTACCGCGCGCCCGCGTCGTCCGCCTCGGTCGCGCCTCGCCGGTCCAACACCCACCGATAGAGCACGAGGCCCTGCACGACGAACAGGTTCGTCACCACGAAAAAGAGCGCCTCCTCGACCGGGAGGCCCGCTATCTCGACGCCGGTCGTGTATCGGGGCGAGAGCGTCCAGATACCGTACTCGATGGCCACTCGGTCGGCGACACACAGGTACGTCGTGGGCACCAGCGTCCCGAGGACGACGAGGCGTCGCCGCGCCCAGAGCTGTGGGGCGCCGACTGCCCACTGGAGCGCCAGCACCGGCGCCGCCCACGCCAGAATTGCGCCGAGATAGAGCGTCGCGTTGGTCCCGAGCAGTCGCCACCCGGCGACGCCGAGGGCGACGGCGACGCCCGTCGCGGCGACTCGGGTCCCGACCGGATTCGAGGCGGCCGTCCACCCACGCGGGAGTGAGAGATGCGAGAGCCAGAGCGCTGTCAGCCACGGCTGAACGAGGATGAACGCGTACTCCTCGATCGGTGCGTAGCCGATGGTGGCGAGCGTGCTGCCCTCGCCGTACGACCAGACGCCCGTCGCGATGAGGTAGTTGTCCCACGGCGTCGTGTACGCCAGCGCGACGACGGCGATGAGTGCGACGCCGCCCCAGTACGTCCAGTCGGCACCGAGCTGCCAGCGACCGACCGCTCGGAGCCGCGACCGACTCACGAACGCCGTCGCGGTCATGAGCATCAGCGCGGGGAGGAGGAAGGCGAGGTGGAACTGCAGGTAGGTTGGGCCGGTCATGGATACGCGTTCGCCGCTGTCGTGGCGCGAGATTGCGCGGTCGGCCGTATAGATTCTTGGGTCACGCTATCACGAGCGGGAACGCCAGCGGGGCGTCCCGCGGTCAGTCGGCCGGCTGAGCGGTCGCCGATCCCGCCGCGTCGAGCACCTCCCGACTCGACAGGAGGATGATTCCGAATCCGACTTTCGCGACCAAGTCGAGCACCATGAAGCCCGCCGTCTCGGTGTACAGGCTGATCGTTCCCAGCCCTTCGGTGCCGAGGACCCACCACACCGGGTAGACCAACCACACGACGACGATCAGCGTCCGGAGCGTGCTGAACGTCGAGGCGGCGTCACCCGAGAGCCGACTCGCCTTCTCGTCCAGCGACCCGTATAGCATGTACAGGAGCACGAGCAGGAAGCCGGTCGAGACGCCCCACCAGATCAGCCGGCGGGCGCCCTCGCTGAAGACCCCCGTCCCGGCCGACAGCGTCGCGACGACGCCCGTGCCGATCATCAGCATGTCCAGACCAACCAGCGCCGACAGTTGGTTCCGGTTCGCCCCGGCGAGGAGGCCGAGGTCGATCAACAGGAGCGGCGTCGTGAAGAACCAGTCCGTGTACCGCGCCCAGTATATCGGGAGTTCTTCGCCCCCGACGCTCACCATCGTCAACCCGAACCCGAGCGCCATCGCGAGGTAGTTCACGAACGCGATGGCGGTGATGAATATGGTGACGATGTAGAACTCCTGTCGCCGCCGGTCTGTCTCGCCCCAGCCCCTGGCGATGAAGTACAGCATCCCCAGGAACATGCCGAGCGTGCCGATCCACAGCCAAATTCCCTCGCTACCAGGTTGTGGCATAATGCAAGTCCGACTCGGGGGACAGTCGTCCTAAGCGGCGTCCACAACTAGTTGGGCCGCGACTCGAGCACCGCCTCGATGAGTTTCCGCTGGGCCGCCCGCAGGTGTTCGTGGAACGTCGACCGACAGACACCCATCGCCGCCGCGAGGTCCTCGCCCGTCGCCTCGTGGGGCCACTCGAAGTAGCCGCTCCGGTACGCTCGCAGTAGCGCCGCGTGCTGGCGGTCGGTCAGCGCGTCGCGCAGGCGGGCGACGAACTCCCTGTCGGTCTCGTCTCGGCGCTCGCGGTTGCGGTAGCCGACCAGATCTGCCCCGTCGAAGCGGTCGAGAACGATGTCGGCCATCGACCGCGCGAGCGATTCCTGCGCCACCTCGACGGTGGCCCGGGCCACGCCACTCTCGGCACGCAAGGCACGGAGTTCCGCCCCGTGGTCCGCCAGCAGCGTTCGGAGGTCGTCCGCCGTGACCGTCAGTTCGACCAGACAGCCGTCGTCGCCGTCGACGAGGACGGCGAGCAGATCGACGGCGTCGTTCTCACCCACCGCCGCACGAACCGCCTCGCCCGTCGCCCCCGCACACTCGAACAACGCCGTCGGCTGGTCCCGGTCGGCGACGCTCCCCGCGTACGCCAGCCGACCTTCTAGCGCCTCGGCAACTTCGACCAGCGGGTGGGTCATCAGCGTGAACTGCAGTTCGACCACCTCCGACCCGCGGAGGGTCCGCTGGCTCTCCAGCGTGTTGATGCCGGTGGCGACGGTCCGCCCCAGCGCCGTCAACACCGCCCGCTCGTGGTCGTCGAACTCGCTGTCGCTTCGGGCGAACACGCAGACGGTACCGTACGTCGCATCGCCGTAGTGGAGGGGAATCGCGGCGACGGCCGTCGGTGCGGCCCCATCGTCGAGCGCTCGAATTGTTACCCGGCCGTCGACGACGGACTGCGCCACCGCCGTCTCGACCGTGTCCTCGGCGTCGGTACCCAGCGAAATTCGGTCCCGGCTGTCGGGTGTCTCCCCCGCCACCGCTCGCCGATGGAGCGTCTCGTCGGCGGGTTCGTACCCCCCCAGCCACGCCCCCGCGTACGTCGCTGCCAATCCTTCGACGACGCCGCCTTCGAGGTCGGATCGACGCCGCGCCTCCGCGACGGCGGCAGTCACGTCCGCGACGACGCCGTCGAGACGCTCCAACAGGAATTCCTGAGCCGCCCGTTCTCGCTCGACTCGGGCCGCGTACCGGACCGCCGCCCGCTCCGCGCGCTTCCGGCGAGTCACGTCCTGCTGGAACCCGACGTAGTGAGTGATGGCTCCCTCGTCGTCCCGGAGCGGTGCGATGGTCACTTCGTTCCAGAACTTCTCGCCGTTCCGGCGGTAGTTCCGGAGTTCGACCGTCGTCGGTTCGCCGGCCTCGATGGCGTTTCGCATCCGCTCGACCGGCTCTGTACGCGTCCCCTCTCCCTGCAGGAACCGGCAGTTGCGCCCCACCGCGTACGCCGGCGGATACCCCGTCATCCGTTCGAACGCGGCGTTCGCGTAGACGAGTGGCATGTCCGACATCGTCGCGTCCGCGATGGTGATGCCGACCGGTGCTTCGTCCATCGTCCGCGTCTTCAGCGTCTCGTCGACGGCATCGGTGCTCACCGCTGTCACCTCCCCGCCGCCCGTGGGCACCGCTCCCCCGCCACGCCCCTCTCCCTCTGACTTCCCTGACATGTTCTCTCACAGACGGCGCCAGAAAAATGGATTTGGAGGCGTGTCGACTCGGTGACTGATCGGACAGAAAAATCGCGCGTTTCCGCCGAAACGGAAGTGTGTGCCGACGTTAGTCGGCGGTCGCTTCTTCCTCGGTGGCCTCTTCGCGGTAGTAGTCCGCGATGAGGTCCTCGTCGATACGGTTGAGTTCCTCTTTCGGGAACTTCGAGAGGAGGTCCCAGCCGATGTCGAGGGTTTCGCCGATGTCGCGGTTGGTGTTGAAGCCCTGGTCGACGAATTCGCTCTCGAACTCGTCGGCGAAGTCCAGGTACTTGTTGTCGCGGTCGGAGAGCGCCTCGCGACCGACGATGTTCACCAAGTCGCGCAGGTCTTCACCCTCCGCGTACGCGGCGTACATCTGGTCGGAGACGTCGGCGTGGTCCTCGCGGGTGAGGCCCTCGCCGATACCGTCGTCCATCAGCCGCGAGAGCGAGGGGAGCACGTTGACCGGGGGCTGGACGCCCTGACTGTTGAGGTCGCGGTCGACGTAGATCTGCCCCTCGGTGATGTATCCCGTCAGGTCCGGGATGGGGTGCGTGTCGTCGTCGCCCGGCATCGTGAGGATCGGAATCTGGGTGACCGACCCGTCACGACCCTGAATCCGACCGGCACGCTCGTAGAGCTGGGCCAGGTCGGTGTACATGTATCCGGGGTAGCCACGGCGACCCGGCACCTCTTCACGCGCGGCGCCGATTTCGCGCAGCGCCTCGCAGTAGTTCGTCATGTCCGTCAGGATGACCAAGACGTGGTAATCCTTCTCGAAGGCGAGGTACTCGGCGGTCGTCAGGGCCATCCGCGGCGTGACCGTCCGCTCGACGGCGGGGTCGTCCGCGAGGTTCATGAAGACGACCGAGCGTTCCAGTGCACCGGTGCGCTCGAAGTCGTCCATGAACTCGTTGGCCTCTTCGGCCGTGATACCCATCGCGCCGAAGATGACGGCGAACTCGGAGTCGTCGCCGCTCTCTTCCTCTTCGGGCACGCTCGCCTGTCGCGCAATCTGGAGCGCGAGTTCGTTATGCGGCAGCCCCGACCCGGAGAAGATTGGGAGCTTCTGTCCGCGGACGAGCGTGTTCATGCCGTCGATGGCAGAGACGCCCGTCTGGATGAACTCCTCGGGGTACTCGCGGGAGTACGGGTTGATTGCCGCGCCGACGATGTCCTCTCGCTTCTCGTATTCGATGTCCGGGCCGCCGTCGATCGGTTCGCCGGATCCGGAGAGGACGCGACCGAGGAGGTCCTCGGTCAGTTCCATCTTCAGCGTCTCGCCCTGGAAGCGGACGAACGCGTTCTTGTCGATGCCGGAGGTCCCCTCGAACACCTGGATGGCGACGAGGCCGTCTTCGGATTCGAGCACCTGCCCGCGGCGAATCTCGCCGTCGGCGGTCTCGATTTCCACCATCTCGTCGTAGCCGATCGGCTGATCGACCTCGGCGAACACCAGCGGACCGCTGATCTCGGTGATCGTTTTGTACTCTTTCATCTCAGTACAGCTCCCGAATCTGCTCGGTGATGTCGTCTTTCAGTTCGTCCATGTACGCCTCGTACTCTTCCTGCACGCCGATGCGGTTGATGCGCGGCAGGGCATCGACGTTCGTGATTTCCTCGACGGGGACGCCCGCTTCGAGGGCGTCGAACGCCTCGTCGTTGAACGTCTTGATCGTCGTGAGGATGAGGTACGTCTTGTCGGGTTCGCAGTAGGTGTCGACGTCGTGGAACGCGTTCTGCTGGAGCCACGCCTCGCGGAGGTACCGCGCGATTTCGAGCGTGAGCTGCTGGTCCTCCGGCAGGGCGTCCTTGCCGACGAGCTGGACGATCTCTTGGAGTTCGCCCTCCTCGTCGAGCACGTCGACGGCCCACTGGCGCACCTCGGCCCAGTCCTCCGCGACGTTGTCCTCGAACCACGGGTCCAGCTGCTCCCGGTAGAGGGAGTAGGACTCGTTCCAGTTGATCGAGGGGAAGTGCCGGCGCTCGGCCAGGTCGGCGTCGAGCGCCCAGAAGCACTTCACGATACGGAGCGTGTTCTGGGTCACCGGCTCGGAGAAGTCGCCGCCGGGCGGGCTGACCGCGCCGACGACCGAAATCGACCCTTCCGTGCCGTTGATGTTGTTGAAGTAGCCCGCTCGCTCGTAGAACTGGGAGAGGCGCGCTGCGAGGTAGGCCGGGTAGCCCTCCTCGCCGGGCATCTCCTCCAGTCGCGAACTAATTTCGCGCATGGCCTCGGCCCACCGCGAGGTGGAGTCGGCCATCAGCGCCACGTCGTACCCCATGTCGCGGTAGTACTCCGCGATGGTGATGCCCGTGTACACGCAGGATTCGCGTGCCGCGACGGGCATGTTCGACGTGTTGGCGATGAGCGTCGTCCGGGCCATCAGCGGGTTCCCCGTCTGCGGGTCGGGCAGTTCGGGGAAGTCCTCGATGACCTCCGTCATCTCGTTGCCGCGCTCGCCACAGCCGATGTAGACGACGATGTCCGCGTCGGACCACTTGGCGAGTTGCTGCTGGGTGACGGTCTTCCCGGAGCCGAAGGGCCCCGGAATCGCCGCCGTCCCACCCTTCGCGATGGGGAACAGGCCGTCCTGCACTCGCTGCCCGGTCAGGAGCGGCTCCGTCGGCGTCTGCTTCTCGCCGGCGGGGCGTGCCTCACGAACCGGCCACTCCTGGCGCATCCGAATCTCTTCGCCCGTGTCGAGTTCGGCCACCGTCTCGTCGACGGTGAACTCGCCGCTCTCGATGGCGACGATTTCTGCCGTCTCGCCCTCTTCGAGGGCGTTCGGGGGCACGAGCACCTTGTGCTCGATGGTCACCGTCTCCGGGACCGTGCCGATCACGTCGCCGCGGCCGACTTCGTCACCCTCCTCGACGGTGGGTTCGAACTCCCACTCTTTCTCGAGGTCGATGCCGGGTGCGTCGACCCCGCGGTCGAGGAAGGGGCTGTTCATCTTGGTCTCGAGCACGTCGAGGGGACGCTGGACGCCGTCGTAGATGGAGTCCAGCAGTCCCGGTCCGAGGTCGACGGTCAGCGGGTCGCCCGTGTTCTCGACGGGTTCGCCGGGACCGACCCCCGAAGTCTCTTCGTACACCTGAATGGTCGTGATGTCGCCCTCGATCTCGATGACTTCGCCCATCAGCCCTTCGTCGCCCACGTAGACGACGTCGTTCATTCGGGCGTCGAGATCGACGGCGGTCACGACCGGACCACTCACACTGTCGATGATGCCGTCCTCTCGGACGGTCGTGTCTGCCTGACTCATGTTAGTCTTCCTCCTCCATCAGGTCGATACCGATGGCTCGCTTGATCTGCTCGCGTAGACCGCCGCTGCCGGCGCCGCCACCCAAGGTGACGAGCACCGGTTCGATGCTGCCCTCGACGGCTTCCCGGGCCTCCCGGGAGAGATGCGACATGTCCTCGTCGTGCATCACGATGATGCCGACGTCGTCGTCGTCGAGTGTCCGCATCACGGCCTCGTCGAGGTCGTCGTCTTTCTGTTCGTCCGGTACGTTCTCGAATTTCCGCACGCCAGCGAGTCGAAAGCCCGTGGTGAAGTCCGAACTCCCGATGACGGCGATTTCCTGGCTCATAGAATCACCAGTTCGTCCTCGATTTCCTCTTCGGACAGCCCCGCCTCGCGTCCGCGGGCGATGGCGCGGATGTTGTCCACTTCGCGCTCCTTCTTGAGGATGTACGAGATGACCGGCGCCACCGAGAGCGGATGGACGACGCCGAGTCGGTCCGCATACTCCAGCAACGCGGCGTCAAGCGCCTGCTCGAACGAGATGAGGCTCTCGGCCTGTTCGAACTCGTCAAGCGCCGCGTCCAGGCGGTCACCGTAGCGACTGTCGCGGATGACGGTAACGAGTTCGTCGACGTTCGACGCCAGCGTGTTCAGCTGGCTCGCACGGAACAGCGACCCGCCCTCGATGAAGTACTCGGAGGGATCGATGTCCGCCCCGCTTCGGGCCAGTCGGAGCGCGTTCCGGGCGTTCCGGAAGTCGATTTCCGCTTCGAGGAACTCTCGGTAGGTCTGGGTCGCCTCGTTGACGACCAGCCCCGAGAGTAACTGCTCGTAGAAGACGCGGTCGACCGCGTTCTCCAGCGGCACGAGCACGCCCGTTTCCTCGTAGTCCTCGTAGGCCGCTTCGAGCGGCTCCGCGAACATCGTTCCGTCGAGCAGTTCGATGACGTCCTCCATGGTCGCCGCGTCGAGCAATCGGTCGAGTTGGCGGTCGGAGAGTTCGCCGGCGCGGATGAGGTCGGTGTCGACATCGTCGCGCTCTGCGTCGGCGTAGATGCCGCGCAGAATCGTCTTGATGTTCCACGCGTCGAACTTCCGGAGGTATCGTGCGATGTGGTCGTAGAGCCGACCGTCGGCCCAGTCCAGCAGGTCGTTGAAGTGCTTCGCGAGGTTGCGGTTGAGTGCGTATTCGATGAGGTCGACACCGGAGTGACGCGACCCGAGTGCGTTGATTTCGCGCTCGTACTCCGATTCCTCCATGAACCGGGCAATCTCTGACGGCCCCATGCGGACGAGTTTCCGATAATCGTCGTCACTGAACAGGGCCGCACGGCGCGACCGAACGCGAGCGGTGACGTACTCCGGGTTCGAACTGCCGGAACTTGCGCTCATTGCTCGAACAGTCGGTCACTCAGCTCCGTCAAGTTGTCCTCCCAGACCGTCTCGAGGATGGAGTCGAAGGTGTTGTTCACCCTGACGCGTGACTCCTCGCTCTCGACGACGACGCCGCCCAGGCAGTCGTACTCCCCGGCGACGCTGAAGCCGTCGTAATCCTCGAGTAGGTCTTCGAGCAGTTCCTGATCGTCGGCCCGCCCGTAGACGGACACCGACTCGCCCTCGTCGAACTCCTCCGCAGCCTCGTCGAGGAGTGCCGCCGTCAACTCGCGGCGCTGGTCGCCGTCGATGTCCGTGAGGGTCGTCTCGACTTCCTCGCGGACCTCTTCGAGCGCGTCGCGTCGCGCTTCGAGTCGCGACTGCTTGGCTTCGAGCTTCGCGCTGGAGATTGCCTGCTCGCGGCGCTGCTGAACCTCGCGCTCCACGTCGGCTTCTCGCTCCTCGTGAATCTCCTCCGCGTCGCTCTCGGCCTCCTCGATAATTTCGGCGGCGCGCTCCTCGCCCTCTTCGCGGATTTCCTCCGCACGCGCGCGGGCCTCTTCTCGAATGTCTTCGGCGACTGTGTCTAAACTCATGATGAGAGGGAGGGGGTGTTCAGACCAGGAACACGACGACCAGCGCGAGGATGACGAGAGTCTCCGGCAGGACCGTGAAAATCAGGCCCTGCACGAAGAGGTCCGAATCCTCGGTGATAGCGCCGACGGCGGCCGAACCGATGCCACGCTCGGCATAGCCCGCGCCGAGAGCGGCCAGACCGACGGCGAGTGCCGCGGCGGCCGGTGCCGGGATTGCGGGGGCGGCTGCTCCTTCAGTCTGCAGTGCGACGGATGCCAGCTGGGTTGCAATTTCGTACATTGGTGGGGTGTGGAGTCCGTTTGAGTCTCCGAACAGTGCGTAGTTGCCCCGAGGATGGTCATAAACCTTCCCAAAACGAGTCACCAGAAACCGTCCTCGCGGGGGCGAGAGCACGGCTATTCACCGGTGAACGTATGTCACCGCGAACCAAGAAGAGGCGCCGAGTGCCTCGTTAGTCTTCGGTCGTGTACGTCCGGTCGTAGCCGAACGGCTCGTACTCCCGACCGCCGCCGCCGTAGAACTTCCCGAAGAACTCCACGTACTCGAGTCGCACCGCCTGCAGCCCGGCGCTGGTGACGCCGAGTGCGAGGACGAGCGCGTGACCGAGCACGAGGACGAGCAGTCCCACGAGCAGCATCGCCGGACCGGAGTGGACCAGTCCGCCGAACATGATTTCCGTCACTTCGTGGCCGTGCGCCATGTCACCGACGTGAGGCATGTGACCGAGGCCGAAGTGGAACGTGGCCTCTGCGCCCTCGCCCGTGACGTACACGCCGAAGAACAGCAGGTTGACCGTGAAGGCCATTCCGGCCTTCGCGAGCAACACCGCCGCGATTCGGGTGTACGACAGCGCGTTCACGAGCACGTTCAGGAACTCGATGGCTTCGACGGGTTCGCCGACGACCAGCAGCACCAGTCCCACGGCGAACGCCGCGAGGCCCGCGAGGCCGACGACTTCGGGGAAGCCGTTGAACCCGAGGGCGTAGGTGGCGTGAATCGCCTCGCCCGCTTCGGGCGCGGCGTGCGTGCCGTCGAAGATGGTGAACAGGAAGTCCGGCGTGACGCCAACGAGGTCGGGCGAGAGGATGGCCACCCAGAGCCCGTTGAGCATCAGGATCCACGAGGCACTCTCGGTGATCGCGTGCTTGGCGTCGTGGAGCTGGATGTTCTCGACGAAGTCGATGACGTACCCCACGTTGAGATGGAGAATGCCGGCGAGGATGCTCACCACGAGCCACGTCAGCGCGTACGACTGTCCGGCCGGGGACAGTCCCTTCTCCATCGGCGGGTGACTCATGCCGAGCGCCCCTTCCCAGAGGTACGTCGAGACGAGGTGGAGGCCGAAGATTTCGCCGTAGAGAACGCCAAAGAGCATCGTGAACAGCCCGGCGAAAATCGTAACGCCGCCCATGCTCCGGAAGGCGTCACTGTCGAAGTTGGTGTAGAGGAAGTATCCGATGAGGGTGTAGAGCGCACCGTACCCGAGGTCGCCGATCATGAACCCGAAGAAGGCCGGGAACGTGAGGAAGACGAAGACCGTCGGGTCGATTTCGTCGTACCGCGGACGGTTGACTGCTTCCGTCAGCACCTCGAACGGCTTGACGAGACCGGGGTTGTCCTGCACCACGGGCGGGGAGTCGTCGCGCATGACGACGTTGTCGCCGCCGTCGGCGCGGACGCTCTCGCCGCCATCGGCGGCAGCGTCCGACTCCGCGGACACCTCTTCGTGGTGTTCGTCGCCGCTGGTGGTGAACGACGCCCGCTCCAGCTCTTCGACTTCCGCGTGGTCACCGACGGCGTCGGTGATGGTTCCCGCGAGCGTCGCGTACTCGTCGGTCGGAATCCAGCCCTCGGCGACGAAGGCGTTCTCCGTCGTCGCGAAGGAGAGCGGCGCTTCTCGCTTCTGGACGTCGATGGAGAGTTGCTCCTCGGCGGCGAGCAGGAAGCCCGCTGCGTCGAGGCGAACCTCTTCGAGTTCCTCCTCGACGGATTCCAGTTCCGGCTGGAGCTCTCGGTCGCGGCGCTGTTCGAGGTCCGAGACGTACTCCTCCGGGGAGCTGTCTGCGTCCGGCACCTCGAGCGCGCTAAACTCGACGCCGACGAGCGCGTCGTCGAGCGGGTCGTCGGCCCCGTCGGCCGGGCGCACGAAGACGGCGACCACGTCGTCCTCGGAGAACACTTCGAAGTCGGCGACACCGTCGGCGTCGACGACAGCGCGTTCGATGGCCTCGGGGTCGCCCTCGCCGACGGCGACGTCGAGCGTGTCGTAGCCCGAGAGCAAGTCGAGGTCGATGCCGAGCGTCGCGAACGGCTCGACCGCCGAAATCCGCTCTGCGATGTCGTTGAGCTCGTCGCGAATCTCGTCGCGTCGGTCCTCCAGGTCGTTGACGCGGGTGCGAATCTCCTCGAGTTCCTCTTCGAGCGCCTCGTCGGTCACGATGCGCGTCGGACCGGCATCAGCCTCGTCGACGTCGAGGATGCTCTCGATGGAGCGCACGGTCACGAGCTTCTCGGAGGCCGCTTCGGCGCCGTCGACCGGGTTCCCCGGTTCGAAGCCGTCCCAGGACCCGTCGTACTCGGTGACGTGAAGGAGGTTGCAGTCGTGGACGGCCTCGACGACCTCGTCCATGACCGACTTCGACCCCGTCACCGACACCTTGCTCATCTGCTCAGGTCTGAGCATGCACCGCCTCCTCGAACTGTGTGATGGCGTATTCGACCGCCTCCTCCTCTCGTTCTTCCGCCTGCGCGACGAGTGCCTCGCGAGCAGCCTCCCCCTCCTCGCGGATCTCTGTCGCCTCGGCGTCTATCTCTGCCTCGGCCTCTTCGAGACGGCGTTCGGCCTCGGCCTCGGCCTCCTCCTCGGCCTCGGCGCGGATCTCGTCGGCACGTGCTCGCGCCTCCGAGATCCGTTCGTCCCGGTCGGCCTCGGCCTCCGTGACGATCTCTTCGGCTTCCGCCTCGGCCGCCTTGATCCGTTCGAGAACCTCTGGTCTCGGCATACTACTGATCAGTGGAATTTGCACAATCAGCCTATAAGGTGTTTGCGGAACCGTGCTGACGGACCTGCCGCCACTCACTCCGTCAGCGGCAGCAAAATGCCGAACACCAGCGGCGAGAGCAGGAACAACAGCACGCCGAGCACCTCCGCGTCGAACAACAGCGTCATCTCCCACGCCGGCAGTTGCAGCGCCAGTGCGTGCACCGCCAGTTCGCCGAGGGCGCCGAGACCGAACACGGCAAGCCCGAGTAGCGTCCCTCGCTTCGCCAGCACCGGATAGTCCAAGTCGCCGTACCGTCCCATACTGGCCTCCGAGGCTGGGGACTTTCAAGAACGTTCCGTTCCCGAGACCGAAAGAGCGACAAGCCGGCACGACGTGGCGTCTCGCATGAACACGCCCCTCTTGGAACTCCTTCCCCAGCTCGTCGAACTCCTCGCGTTCGCGTTCGGTAGCCTCGGTCTGTCCGCTGCCGGCGTCTATCTGGAGCGGTTCGCGCTCACGACCCTCGAAACCGGCAACGCCAAACTCGGCGGCTGGATCGCGTTCATGGGCCTGATGGCCTTCTACTTCGCGTACCTGATGAGCACGGACAAGGTCCGCCCGAAGCTGGCGGCTGTGCGGCGCCAGGCCGGCGAGTAACTCAGAACTTACGCCAGCGGCGTCCGCTCGACGACGGTCCGCGTCCCACCTTTTACTCGGGTCGCGATGCTCCCCTCGCAAAAGCTGGACCAAAACTTACGCCAGCGGCGTCCGCTCGACGACCGTCCCGTCGACCGTCGGATACTGCTCGACGATTTCGCCCTCGCCGAGGTCGCCCTCGTCGACCATCTCTTCCAGGAGCCACCACGCGAGTTCGACGTGGTCCGACTTCACCGTGTAGTACTGGTCGGGCACGCCGAGCTCTTGCAGGCGCTTCTCGGTCACCCACGTTTTCCCGTAGACGAGGGTCCCGTCGTCGGTTACCTCGTCGAACTCACGGCGGATGTTCCGCGCCATCCGCTTCAGCCGCCGTCGGTGCTGGGCGGCGTCTTTGAACACCGAGGTGCAGAAGTACACCCGGTCGTGGTCGCCCATCACGTCCAGAATCTCCTCTTTGGGCGAGTCGACCGCGCTCATGTGTCCCTCGCGGAGTTCGAAGCCCTCCTCCTGCATCCGGCGGTAGTTGCCGTCGGACATCTCGAACTCGTTGATGTTACAGAAGTCGGCGGCGCCCTCGTCCAAGAATTCGAGGAACTCCGGCTCCGCGCGGATGCCCGGAATCTCGAACGCGGGCGTCAGCCCCTCCTCGCGGGCGATGTAGAGGATGTCCTCCCACTCGGTGCCGTGGAGGTCGCCCCACTGTTCGAGTGGCGGGTGGAAGCGAATCTCGTCCAGCCCGGCCTCGGACAGACGACGCATGTTCTCGCGCCCGCCCGGAATTCCGGTGTAGAGGTGGGTGTGGTGGTCCTCGCCGAACTCGTCTTTCAGCAGCGAGAGGTAGTGACAGGTTCGGTCGAGCGACTCCTGTGGTTCCCCACCCGTGATGGAGGTGCCGAGTGCGTCCATCCGGTGTGCCTCGGTCAGTACGTCCTCGTCGCTCTCGACTTCGCGCTCGTTGGCGTAGACGGTGTCGACGTTCTTGCGGTTCTCCCCGAGCGGGCAGTAAAAGCAGTCACGCTGGTCGCAGTAGCCGTAGACGAACAGCACCATCTTTCCGCCCTCGGCACACTGTTCACAGCCCTTCGAAATCATTCGTTGTCGAGTTGACGCCCCGGAGGTGTGAAAACCCGTCGGTCCGAACCGACGGTTTACTTGCCTCCCTCGCATACCCACCCCCATGCCGTACGACCCAGACAGCACGGCCGTCGTCGTCGTCGACATGCAGAACGGCTTCTGTCACCCCGACGGGAGTCTCTACGCCCCCGCGAGCGGTGCCGCGGTTCACGACGTGGCGTCGCTCGTCGACCGGGCCCACGACGCCGGCGTCCGTGTCGTCTACACGCGCGACGTTCACCCGCCCGAACAGTTCGAGGAGACCAACTACTACGACGAGTTCGACCGCTGGGGCGAACACGTCCTCGAAGGGTCGTGGGAGGCTCAGCTCGTCGACGAACTCGACGTGGCGCCGACCGACCACGTCGTCGAGAAACACACGTACGACGCCTTCCACGAGACGGAACTCGACGGCTGGCTCTCTGCGCGCGGCATCGACGACCTACTCATCTGCGGAACCCTCGCCAACGTCTGCGTGCTCCACACCGCCGGCAGCGCCGGCCTTCGCGACTACCGCCCCGTCCTCGTCACCGACGCCATCGGCTACGTCGAGGAGGAACACCACGAGTACGCCGTCGACCACGCCGACTGGCTGTTCGGCGAGACGACGACCCGCGACGCTGTCGACTTCCTGCCCACCTGTTAGCGCCGTGTAGCAATGATTAATATCTGAGCGGCGGTACGTTAATACATGACCGTCGTCAGCATCTCGATGCCCGAGGAGTTGGTCGAGCGAATCGACGCCTTCGCCGACGAACACGGCTACACCGGCCGGAGCGAAGTCGTTCGCGACGCGTCCCGGAGTCTGCTCGGTGAGTTCGAGAACAAACGCCTCGAGGACCGCGACCTGATGGCCGTCGTCACGGTCATCTTCGACTACGAGACGACGGCCGTCGAGGAGCGCATGATGGGCCTCCGCCACGACTACGAGGGCCTCGTCGTCGCCAACTTCCACAGCCACGTCGGCAGCCACTACTGCATGGAACTGTTCGTCCTCGAAGGCCAGTTGGAGACGATTTCGACGTTCGTCGGCAAGATTCGAGCGACACAGGACACCCTCAGCGTCGACTACTCGGTGATGCCTGTCGACGAGTTCGGTCCCCACGCTGCACCCGAGTGAGACGTCAGACCGTCACCGTCGCGCCGATGTCGGGCGCACTCGCGTCGATGCCGTCCTCGCGGAGTCGTTCCGCGAACCACGCACAGCGGTCGCCGTGATTGACGAGGACCGTCGCGTCCGCGTAGTCATCGACGAACCCCCGGATACCCCCGCCGTCAGCGTGCGCCGAGAAATCGTACTGTTCGACCTGTGCGCTGACGGGCATCACGCGCCCGTCGATTTCGGCCCGGCCCGTCTCTAGCAGGGACCGGCCCGGCGTCCCCTCGACCTGATACCCTGTCATCGTAATCTTGTTCGTCGGATTCGCCCGAATCTGCGGGATGTACGTCATCGCCGGGCCGCCGGAGAGCATTCCGCTCGTGGTGATGATGGCGGCTCGCTGGTCCGTGATTCGGCGCCGCTGGCCGTCGCGTCCGGTCACGAAGCGGGCGTGTGACGTGGCGTCCCGCAGGGCGTCGGCGTCCCGGACGAACTCGGGATTGCGCTTGAGCATCTTCGTGACTCGCTTGCCCATCCCGTCGACGTAACAGGGGATGTCGTGGGCCGCACAGACGAGCATCAACTCCTGCGTGCGCCCGATGGCGAACGCGGGGACGACGACGGTGCCGCCCTGCCAGAGGGTACGCTCGACGCTCTCGACGAACGCCTCCTCCACCGCGTCGCGGTCCTCGTGGGTCACGTCGGCGTACGTGCTCTCGCAGACGACCACGTCGGCGTCGGGCCGGGCCGTTGTCCCCGCCACGAGTCGCTGGTCGTCGGTGTGGAAGTCGCCCGTGTAGAGCAGGCGCGTCTCCCCGTCGTCGACGAGAACGTGCGCGCTCCCGGGGATGTGGCCCGCGTCGTAGAAGGTGACTTCGTGCCCGGCGGCGACGAACGTCTCGCGGTAGCCGTGCCGCTCCGACACCTCGCCCACTCGCTTCAGGTCGTTCTCCGTGAACGGACACTGGAGCGTCCCCCCGTGGAGTTTCAGGGTGTCGCGAGCGAGCGTCCGCGCGAGCTCCGCAGTCGGCGGCGTCCAGTGAATCGGCGGGCGATTGCGCCCCGAGAGGAGCGCCGGAATCGACCCGACGTGGTCGAGGTGGCCGTGCGAGACGACGACGGCGTCGGGGCTGGGCGTCTCGACGGGAAACTGAGGTGGGTTGTCGGTCAGCATCCCGAAATCGAGGAGTAACGAGTCGTTGACGAGGAGGGCGCTCCGCCCGACTTCGTGTGCGCCGCCCAGCAGTCGAAGCTCCATTCGCCGGCCCTAGCCCGCCCGATGGCTTGGGTCCGTCGGTTTCCCGGCACGGCGTCGGGACTCCCTCACTCCGCGGTGTCGACGACCCGGTAACTGACCGTCCCCTCGCGGAGGCGGTCCAGATGCGTCGAGAGTTCGTCCGCGACGGCGAGGAGGAGGACGTCGAGGCCCCGAACCGCCGCCTCGTTCACCGCGTCCGGGGTGCCGAATCTCATGTCCGGGTCGAGGTCGGCGCGGCGGGCGGCGACGAACGCCTCGGTCCCCGCCGTCGCCACGAGGTCACAGTCCGCGGCGTGGTCGGTGATTGTCTCGCGCGCGACTGCGTCGCTGCCACCGTCCTGCACTCGCGGAATCGACACGGCGGTCACGCGACCCAGTTCGTAGTCGAGGACGCCCTCGAAGTCCGTGACGCCCACGTCCTCGTCGGCCGCGGCGTCGGTGACGGCGACGGCCGTCGTACTCCCGTCGGTCCCCGGCGTCGCGCGGAGAATCCCGTCGCGCATCGACAGCGAGACGCTCTCGCCCGACTCCACCGCCGCCGTCGCGATGGCCGTCTCTATCTCGACTTCGCCGATGACGTCCTCCGAGACGTGCGTGACGAACTCGCGGAGTTCGTCGGTCTGGCCGATGAGCCAGTCGACGCCCTCCTTGGTCACCTCGTATCGCCCGCGGCCGGGGTTCCGGACATACCCCTCCTCGACGAGGTCCTGCAGGTAGTCGCTCACCGCTTGGGCGGTGATGCCGATTTCGTCGGCGATTTCGCGCTGGCTGACTGCTGGCTGTCGTTCCGCGATGGCCACCAGTATCTGGTACCGGGTCGCCGAGCGCTTGCTCTGGAGGACGCTCGTCTCCTCGTCGACGTGCTCTGCCATCGATGACAGTTCGGTCCCGGCCCCCAATATAGTTCGGATTGATTTGTCGTCTCTCGGCGCTGAGTGCAATCACGGTTTCAGTTCCTGCGTCGACTCCCGCCGCGTCACAACGACTAATTGGCCGACGGCCCTCTCCCGACCATGTCACTCGTCGACACGACGCTTCAGGACCGCCTCGCGCGTCGCATCGAGGCGCTGCGGACCGCTCGCGAACTCAAGCCGGGCCATCCCAGCGTCGCGACGGAGACGATTCGCAACTATCACACCCGAGCCACCGCCGACGGCTTCGTCTTCGACGCCGACGAACCCGTCTCGAAAATCGGCGGCACGGGCACCGCCCCCCGTCCGCTCCGTTACTTCCTCGCTGGCTTCGCCTTCTGCCTGCAGGCGCAGTACGTCCGCAACGCCATCCGGATGGGAATCGAGCTTGACCACCTCTCGGTCGATGTGGAGAGCGAAATCGACCGGCGCGGCGGCCTCGGCCTCCGCGACGCCCCCGCGGACTTCGAATCCATCGCGTACACGACGACGCTCGAAACCGACGCCGACGCCGACGCGGTCCGTGACCTCGCCGCGACGGCCGAGGACTGCTGTTACGTCCACGGGACGCTCTCGAAGGCTGTCGACCTGACGGGGACGACGGTCCTGAACCGGTCGCCGCTCTAGCCGTGTCGGCGCACGCCGAACTGGGCGTACGCGCCGCCGTAGGCCACGGCCAACGCCCCGACCCACCAGTTCCACCGCTCGGCGAGCGACGACCCGTCGGGCGCGTCGGCCAGCTCTGAGACCACCGTCTCGACGGTGAGCGGTTCCCCACGGTCGGCGACGAGACGCCCACTGTCGGCCAGGTCACCCGCCGCCCGCACCACGGCGCGGCGCTCGCCCTCCTCGCTCTCGAAGGCGCGTTCGAGCGCACAGGCGAGTCGCTCGCGGTCGAGGTCGGTCACGTCCACCACTCGCTGCGGCGTTCACGTCCGCTCGCGTCGCGGAACGGCGGCGGCTTCTCGCCGTCTGCCTCCGCGCCGAACGCGTGGGCCAGCCAGTAGCCGACGTGCCAGCCCACAGCGTCGGTGTCCAATTCGACGAGCGTGATTTCGACGCGGGTGTACGTCTCGATGGCGCCGTCGCCGTCCGGGTCGGTGCCGTAGGTGTTGACACACGACCCGCTCGCAGCCCGACAGGTCTGTGTCGCGCCGAAGCGAATCCGAATCTCCGCGTCGCCGTCGGTGCGCTGGAAGGTGAGGTTGTCCGGCATCCCGGGCGGGTCGTCCTCGTAGTAGCCGAGGGCGTGGTCGACCTGTCGCCGCGCGCCCGCGGGGTCGGAGGCGTTCGCCGCGTCGACGTGGACGGTGAAGTCCGCGTCGTCCCACGGGAACGCCCGCTCCGTCGCGTTCGGCTGGGGTTCGGTGTACAGCACCGACTCCGCCTGCATCACCTCGTGGGGCGGGTCGTCGTGGCTCAGACCCAGCGTGTGCCCGAGTTCGTGCTCCACCACGAGCACCGTCGAATCGTCGGCGAGCCCGGTCTTCACCCGCACCGTCTCCGGGCGGTCTATCTGTCGTGGGTCCGTCACCAGCGGCGCACAGCCCACGGCGTCGGACACGTCGCCACAGTCCGGCACCCGGTCGACGAACTCGACGACTAAGTCGGGATTCGACGCGTCGGGCCGGACCTCGTACTCAACGGGGAAGCCGAGATATCGCTCGTCGTTGCCCTCCCAGAACGTCGCCGCCTCGCGCACGAGTGGCGCGAAGTCGCGGTCGGGGTTCCCTTCGTTACGAATCGCGACGACCACCGGGTCGGTCCCCCACGGGTTCGCCCCGGGCGCACCGCTCGTCGCGCGCGTCGTCTGTGTCCCTGTCGCCGTTCCCGCCGCCGACGTTTCCACTGCACCCGTTCCGGCGGTGGGGCTGGCCGTCCGTTCTCCGGGGTCGAGCGGCGTCACACACCCCGCGAGGACGACGAGGAGGACGAGAACGAGCGAACGAACCGTCATGTGTCGCCGTGTGTGATGGGCGGACAAAACGGTTCGGGCGGGCGGTCCGCCCGTACGGATTATTGGAACTGTTTTCCAGTGGTTCGCGGAGAGAGACCGGCGAACCACCGAGACCGAGTTACAATAACCGCATCACTCTTCTGGGTCGATGCCGGCCAATCGCATCGCGTTGCCCGTCACCGCGAGGCTCATCCCCATGTCCCCGATTACGACGGCGTGGACGACGCTCACGAGGCCGAACGGCGCGGCCGCGGCGAGGGCGGCTTTCACCGCCAGCGACGACCACACGTTCGTCTCGATGACGCGGTTGGCGCGGCGAGCGAGCGCGACGAGGTACGGCAGTCGGGTGAGGTCGTCGCCCATCAGCGCCACGTCCGCCGTCTCGATGGCGGTGTCCGTCCCCGCGGCACCCATCGCGACGCCCACCGTCGCCGTCGCCAGCGCCGGCGCGTCGTTGACGCCGTCGCCGACCATCGCCACGCCGCCGCCCGTGCGGTTCCACGGGAGGCGACTCTCCTCGCTCGCTTCGGCGTCCGCCGTCATCTCGCGGACCACCGCCACCTTCTCCTCGGGCAAGAGGTCGGCGTGCACCTCGTCGATGCCGACCTGTTCCGCGATGGCGTGGGCCGTCCGCTCGTTGTCGCCGGTCACCATCGCGATGCGCTCGATACCCAACTCCCGCAGGCGGGCGACGGTGCGTTCCGCCTCCGGGCGCACCGTGTCCGCGACGGCGACGACGCCCTCCAGTTCGACTCCGTCGCCGTCGTCGCGGCCGACGAGAACGACCGTCTTCCCCTCGCCTTGGAGGCGCGGCACCACGTCGTTCACCAGGTCGAGATACGAGCCGTGTTCGCAGTCCATGGGGTCGACCTCTCCGACCGCCAGTCCGCCGTCGGTCTTGACGTGCGCGTGTTCGAGGTCGACCCCGAGGTCGGCGAACAGCGCCGGCTTGCCCGCGTAGTGGGTGACGCCGTCGAGGTCGGCGCGGACGCCCTGCCCCGTGATGGACTGGAAGTCGGCCACGTCTCGGCCGTCGACGCCGCGGTCCGTGGCGCGTTCGACGATGGCCGTCGCGATTGGGTGTTCGCTCCGTCGCTCCAGCGCGGCCGCACAGCGGAGCACGTCGTCTTCGGACTGCCCGTTCAGCGCCACCACGTCGGTCACGCCGAGTTCGCCGGTCGTTATCGTCCCCGTCTTGTCGAGGGCGACGCTCGTCACGTCGCCCATCGCCTCCAGTCGGTCGCCGCCCTTGATGAGGACGCCGTTGCGCGCCGCGCTCGTGATGCCGGAGACGACGCTCACGGGCGTACTGATGACGAACGCGCAGGGGCAGGCGACGACCAGCAGCGTCAACCCGCGCGTGAACCACGTCTCGAAGGGCGCACCCAACACGAGCGGTGGGCCGAGCGTCGTCGCCACCGCGAGCGCCACCACGGCGGGCGTGTAGTAGTCGGCAAAGCGGTCGATGAACCGCTCGCGCTCCGATTTGTCGCGCTCGGCGTCCGCCACGAGGTCGATGACCTTCGCGAGCGTCGACTCCGCGGCCGGCGTCGTCGTCTCTACCTCCAGATACCCCTCCTCGACGATGCTCCCGGCGTACACCTCGTCGCCCTCGCTCACGTCGACGGGGACGCTCTCGCCCGTAATCGGCGATTCGTCGACGGCGCTCGTCCCCTCGCGGACCACGCCGTCGACGGGGATGCGCTCCCCCGGACGGACCAGCACCACGTCGCCCACGGCCACGTCCTCGACGGGGACCGTCTCCTCCTCTCCGTCCCGTCGAACCGTCGCCGTGTCGGGCGAGAGGTCCATCAGCTCCGACATCGAGGTGCGCGCGCGGTCCATCGAATAGCGTTCGAGGAGTTCGGAGACGGAGAACAGCACCGCGAGCGTCGCCGCCTCGAAGGGCAGGTCGACGGCGATGGCGCCGAGCACCCCCGCGCTCATCAGGAAGTCGATGTCGAGGCTACGGGCGCGCGCGGAGTACCACCCGTTGCGGACGATGGTCTGACCCGCCGCCGCCGCGGCGAGGACGTACAGCACCCAGTCGAGGGTGAACTGGTGGCCCAGCACGCTGGCGACGACGGGCGGTGCCCCGCCCAGATACTCGACGGCGACCCCCGCGAGCAAGAGGACGGCGCCGACGCCGGTTTTGAGCGCGCGGCGACTCCGCCACGCCGAGGGCGATTCGTCCTCGCTCTCGACCACGTCGTAGCCCGCGTTCTCGATGCCCGCGACCACCTCGCCGCGCGTCGCTCGCTCGGGCGCGTACGTCACCACCACGCGGCCCGAGGCGGGGCGGGCGTCGTAGTCGAGGACGCCCTCGACTCGCGAGAGCGCCGACTCGACCGTTCCCGCACACGACGAACAGTCCATCGACGGCACCGCGAACGTCTCCGTCGTCGTCTCGGCCACCTCGTACCCCGCGGCCTCGACTCGCTCCCGAATCGCCGCTTCCGTCGTCGCGTCGGGGTCGTACTCGACGACGAGCGTTCCCGTCGCGGGCCGCGTGTCGACCGACTCGACCCCTGCGGCCTCGCGGACGCTTCGCTCCACCTTGCTCGCACACGAGGCACAGTCCATCTCGGGCACCGACGCGCGATAGCGGGCGCCGTCGGTGGCTGTCGCCGGCGCGGCCTCCTCGTCGCGCTCCGCACCGTCCTCGTCTCCGTCGTGCCCCGTCATTGGTCGTCTCTACCCGTTACTGTAGTATTAATCCTCCTACCAGTATCGCCCCATTCCTTGGTAAGAATTATTATCTGAAACGCTATTTTATAATAAAATCTCGTGGCGGTGCTCGCGAGACGCCCTTCGCGTGCGACGCTCGGTTTCGACGTGCTTTTTATCGGCGACCGTCTGATTCCGGGCATGGCAGACTTCAAGGTCGTCGTTTCGGACCCGGAAACGGGGGACACCACACAGGTGGAGGTCGACGAACAGGACGCAAACCGGTTCCTCGGGCGCGAACTCGGCGATACCGTCGAGGGCGGCGCTGTCGGTCTCGACGGCACCGAGCTCGAACTGACGGGTGGCTCCGACAACGCCGGGCGCCCCCTGCGCGCCGACGTGGCTGGTTCGTCGCTCAAGCAGCTCCTCCTCGAGGGCGGTGTCGGCTTCGAGCCGTCTCGCGACGGCGAGCGAAAGCGCGTGACCGTTCGCGGCCGCGAAATCAGCGAAGCCGTCGCCCAAATCAACGCGAAGGTCGTCTCGGGCGACGCCGACTTCGACGCGCTGACCGACGACGAGTAAGCCGTGTCCGACCGCGTCGCCAGCGACGGTGAGGCGGTGGCCACGTATCGCGCTCGACTCGCCCGGAGCGGCGGCACTCGCCGTCCCTGCTTGCGCCTCCCCGACGAAATCGACATCGAGGCCGGCACCATCGTCCGACTCGTTCTCGACGGCACCGAATACCACGCTCGCGTCGAGAGCGACGCACAGGGCGCCCTGATTCGCGGCGCCTACGACAACCGTCGTCTCGCCCGGAGCGACGACGAAGGGACCAACCGCCTCGTGGAGTGGGTCCGCGACACCGACCGCGAGACGGGCCAGAGCGTCGACTTCGACGAGGTGACGCCCGGCTATCTCTACGGCGTGCGCGTCCCCGGAAAGCGAGCGGTGTACACCGTCACTCGCCAGCCCGACAGTTCGCTCTCCTCTATCGCCGAAGGGTTGGACGAGAACTAGAGTCGGAGTATCGTCCCGGCGCCCAAGACGACGATACCGAACAGGATGAGGACGAGGACCCACCCCGGCTGTTCGCCGATACCGAGTTCCACACCCCTCACCTCCGTCCCCGGACGGAGCGCCCCCACGACGCCCGCGACGGCGACGAACGCACACAGGAGCGCGCTCCCGGCGGTGAACAGTCGTTGCGCGCCGCTCGTCGACCCCCAGTCGACGACGGCGCTCGCGAGGAAGGCGAATCCGAACAGGGCGTACAGGCCGTTGGTGAGTCGTACTCGGTCCACGACTCGACCCACGACCACCCGCCTCAAAACGTCGTCGCCCGCCTCGTCCCGAAACGACCGTTCTTTACCGCTCGACCGCCTGCGACCCGTATGACCGACACCGACCTCGACGCCTTCCTCGCGGGCGACCGACTCGACCACGTCGCGCTCTATCTCACCGACGACTACCTCGACGACGAGGGGACCCTCGAAGACTACGGCACCGACGTCGACGGCGGCGTCGTCCTCGTCGTCCCCGGCGAGAAGGGGCGACAGCTCTTCTCCGCCGGCACCGGGATGGACGCGATGGAGTTCGCGAAGCAGGCGATGGGTACCGAGGGCGACGTGGACCGCAACCTGCAGGGCGGGACCTGTCCCGACTGCGGCGAGGGCGCGGCGTTCGTCCTCGCGTTCGCCGAAGCGCAGAACGAAGAAGTGGGCGGCATCTACGCCGAGGGCGATGTCATCCACGCCTACGCTGCCTGTCCCGACGGCACCGCCTTCTCGGACCGCTGGGTCGTCGGCGAAGAGTAGTTACGCGTCGTCCGGGTCGACGCCTTCACGGCTCGCGTTCGCTCGCCGTTTCGGTTCGGAATTGACTACTCGTCGATTTCGCTGGCAACCTGTTCGAACGCCGCCAGAATCACCTGTTTGGTCGCGTAGCCCTCAGTCGTCCAGTGGTGGGCGTAGTCCAGCATGTCGTCGTAGATATCTGGCTTACAGCCCGCAGCGCGCGGGTGGCCGCCGCCGTTGACCAGTCCCGCCACCTCGTGTGCGCGCTCGAACCCGTCGCTGCCGCGGATGCTGGCGCTCCCGGCGGGTTTGACGATGACCGCGGCGTCGGCGCCCTCCTCTCGAAGCGCCTCGGCCACTTCGTTCTGCGAACAGCGACCGTAGGTGACGCCGACGGTCCACGGGCCGACCGACTCCATCTCGGCGCGGTCGACTGCCGCCTCGATGAGCTGCTCTTTCTCGACGCGGCGCTGGTCGAGGTAGTCGACCACGGGGTCGGGCAGCGCCGGGCCGTACCGCCCGACGACAGTCACGTACTCCTCGGCGCTGGCCCAGTGAGCGTAGTCGGCGAGGTCGTCGCTCCGGGCGTCCTCCCGAATCCAGAGGTCGTGGTCCCGTGTGACCGCCGCGAGGTCGACGAGGTGGTCCGGGAAGTCGTAGTCGAGCGAGCGAAGCGTCACGTCGGCCGTACACTCCTCGTCGGAGTCGCCGACGACGAGGTCGGTGCCCGTCTCGCGAACCGCGGCGACAACGTCCTCGTCCCACTGGTGATGGTCGAACCAGCGCACCGACTCGGCGCGGTCGACGATGTCCTCGACGGCCGACACGACGCCGTCGTCGTCCGGGCAGAGGTCACAGATATAGACGTCGACGCCGGGGTCGGCGTACTCCGCCACTCGTTCCAGTGCGGCGTCGAGCGAGTGGGGACTCGCCGTGACGAGGCCGACCGGCGACTCCTCGCGGTCCTCGTCGTCTTCGTCGTCTACGTCGTCCAGTCCGGGGTCCGTCCGTGCGGCCAGCGACTCCTCGAACGGCGCTACGTCGAGGGCGGCGTCGTACACCTCGCGGACGAGGGCGACACAGCCAAGTCCGTCGGCGTCGCCGTCGGCGACGACGATGGCTTCGGCGCCCTCGATGGCCTCGCGGGCGCGTCGGTCGGCGTACTCCTCGTCGAGCGAGTCGGGGTAGAAAAAGCCCGCACCGGGGAGGCGCGACTTCCGGGACAGCGAGAGTTCGTCGGTGTCGATGAGCGAATCGTCCATACCGGCCCGATGCGGGCCGGTGGGAAGTATTCCGCGGTCCGACCGTCAGGCGGCGTCGCGCTCCTCCGCTTCGAGTTGGCGCACGGTCAGCACGGGCACGGGACAGGTCCGCACCACGCGTTCGGCGACGCTCCCGATGAGAAAGCGGTTCTCGCCGTGGCGGCCGCGCGTCCCCATCGCCACCAAGTCGGCGTCGTTGTCGACGGCGTACTCCCGAATCTCGGTCGCCGGCCGCCCCTCGCGGACGGCCGTCGTCACGGACCGGTCGGTGGCGCCGGCGACGGATTCGAGGGCGTCACGCCCCGAGTCGTCGAGTGCGTCCCGCATCTCCTCGCGCACCTGTTCGGGCGAGGCCGCCACCTCGCCCTCGTCGACCACGTAGAGGGCGTGGACGGTGGCGTCGAATCGCTCGGCCAAATCGAGTGCGACGTCGACGGCCCGACGGACGCTCTCGGAGCCGTCGGTGGCGATGACGATGGTGTCGAACGCGGGCATACGCCCGCTTTCGGCCGGTCCGGGTATAAACCCGCCGTCGCTGGGGGGAGCGCTTTTGCCCGTGGCCCGCGCACGCCTCGCTATGTCCGAATCGCTCTCGCCCTCGCTCGTCCTCGTCCCCGTCGACGGGAGCGAGGAGTCGCTCACGGCGGTCGAGTACGCCACCACCATCGCCGACGAGTACGACGCCGCGGTCCACGCACTCTACGTCGTCAGCGAGGACGTGGCTCGCGCCATCGACTCCGGCGCCGTCGACGACGAGTCGGTCGCGGCCGACACCGAGGCGTTCATGCAGGCCGTCACCGACCGCGTCGACGAGGCGGGCGTCCCTCTCTCGACGTCGATGGCTTACGGCTTCTCCACCCGTCAACTCTCCCGGCATCCGGGGAGTGTCGTCCTCGACACCGCGGAAGAACTCGGCGCTGACTTCGTCGTCGTCCCGCGAGAATCCCTGTCCGGCGACGCCGACGAAGTGCTCGCGAAGGCCGCCGAATACGTCCTCCTCTACGCGACCCAGCCAATCCTCTCAGTGTAGGCGAATCGTCATCTCGTGTTCGAAGCTCTCGGTGTCGCTCGCTCGGAACCCCACCTTCTCGTAGAGGCTGATTGCGGGTTCGTTCCAGCGCTCGACCGTGAGCCACACGCGTTCGACGCCCGCCGCCTCCCCGGCGCCGAGCAGCGTCTCGATGAGGTGGGTGCCGATGCCCGCGCCCTGATACGCCTGCAGGACGAAGATGGCGAGTTCCGCGGCCACCATCGTGTCGTCGCTGTCGGGGACTAGCGTGGCGTGGCCGGCGATGTCGTCCCCGTGGCAGGCGACGACGTTCACCGTTCCGTCGCCAGTTATCGAGTCCAGCCAGTCGGCGATGCGGTCTTCCCCCGTGGGCGGGATGCCCTGTGCCCGGTCGGCCGGGTCGAAGGTGTCGTACATCGCTTCGAGCGCCTCCCGGTCCCGGTCGGGGTCGTACCGGCGCACCGTAATCGACCGTCCCTCGCGGTCCTCGGCCGTCGTCGGCGGCGTCGGGAACGGGCCCGCCGGGTCGTCGGGGTAGCCTCTGTCGGTGGTCATCTGACGAGCGTCACCGAGACGTGCGAGTTCAACAGGACGAACTCGGCGATGCCGCCGAGCTTTATCTTGCCCATCGGACTCGTCTCGCCGCCGCCGAGGACGATGCGGTCGAACCCGTCGCGCTCGGCCAACTCGACCAGTTGACTCCCGGGGTCGCCCTCCAGATGGCGAATCGTCGCGGTCACGCCAATCTCGTCGAGCACCGACTGGACCCGCGCTTCGATTTCCTCCGGGTCCGCGTCGGTCGCCGGGTTCCGGAGAATTGCGACCGTCAGGTCGTCGCCCGTCTCGGCGGCGCGGTCGACCGTCCCCTCCAGGGCGCGGATCGAGTCGTCGCTGCCGCCAATGCCCAGCAGTAGCTTCATGCCATCCACGTCGGCAGCGCGGGTAAAAAAGGACGCGGGACCCGTCTGACGCCCGACAGACACCGACGGAACCCTTTTCCACCGGCGCGCGGAATCCGGGCGTATGAGCGACGATTCGACGGCTGACGGGCCCGACGACCCGGACCCGTCCCCTTCGTCCACCGGCGACGGCGACGCCGCGGCCGCCCACGCCGACGTGCCACCCGACGTGCGCAAGTACGAGCGGTTCAAGAAAATCGACGGGTCGGAGTACGACCGCGTCAACGACTTCCTCCGCGACCGCACCTACATCACCGCGCGCGAGTGGGCCATCGCGCGTCTCTGCGTCGACTTCCGCACCGAGACGGGCGTCGAGATGACGAAAATCGGCGAGAACCTGCCCGAACTCGTCCCCTTCATGACCGACACCTACTCGCCGCAGGCGGTCAATCAGGCCCGCTCCGCCTTCGAGGATAAGGTCCAGAAGGCCGGCGCGACCTTCCTCTACGGCGCCATGTCCGGTTTCTTCACCGCCGAGGAACTGGACGAGATGATGTACGAGGTGACCGAGGTAGCCAAATTCTTGCTGGAGGTCGAGGGCGTCGACCTCTCCGTCGCGGAGGAGCTCGACGCCGAGGACCGCATCTCCGAGGTCATGCGCGAGGTGCGCGAGTCGAGCGAGACCCTCCGGGACGACCTGGACTAGCGCACGTTCTCGCCGTCGGTCGACCCGAAGGTGTCCATCGCGCCGTCGTAGACGCGGTCACCGCGACGGAGCGTCCACTCCGGGAACACGCCCTCTAACCCCTCGAACGGCGTCCACCCACATTTCGAGTGGAGTCGTTCGCCCGCAATCGACCGCGAGCGGTCGAGGTCGTAGAGCGCGAGGTCGGCGTCCATCCCCGCCTCAATTTTCCCTTTCCGGTCGAGGTCGAACGTCGCCGCCGGCGCCGCTGCCGTCAGGTCGCGGACGCGCTCGACCGTCAGCGGGCCGTCGAGCGTCTCCGCGAGGAGGAGCGGCACCATCGTCTCAACGCCGGGGACGCCACTCGGCGCGTCCAGGAGTGTCGCCTCCTTCTCCGCTTTCGTGTGTGGGGCGTGGTCGGTGGCGACCAGGTCGACGCGGCCGTCGACGACGCGGTCGTAGAGGGCGGCGCGGCGCTCCTCGCTTCGCAGCGGCGGGTTCATCCGGCCGTACGTGCCGAGGTCGTCGAGGTCATCCCGTGACAGCAGACAGTGGTGAGGCGTCACCTCGCAGGTGACGGTGTCGGGCGCGTCGGCGACGATGTCGACCGCCTCGGGCGTGCTGGTGTGGGCGACGTGGAGGCGAACGCCCGCGTCGGCCCCGACTTCCACCGCGCGCTCGACAGCCGCAATCTCCGCCTCGGCGGCGCGGTAGGCGCTCCACGCGTCCGCATTGGCGTCGCGGCCCGTCCCCGACCCGGCGTCGTCGCGGGCCGCGTCGTCGAACAGCGTGGCGTCCTCGGCGTGAACGGTGACGGGCACGCCCGCCTCCGCGGCGCGGTGGACCGCGTCCTCGAACCGGTCGCCGTCGATGCCCATGTCGCCGGTCGAGTCGGCGAGAAACACCTCGCCGAGCGCGAACACCGGGCGGTCGAACAGCGTCTCGGGGTCCCAATCCGGCGTGACGCCGCCGTTGATGCCGTAGTCGACCAGCGAGTGTTGGGCGAGCAGTTCCTTCTGGTCGTAGGCGGCGCCGGTCGTCGTCGGCGGGTCGGTGTTCGGTTGGTCGACGACGGTGGTGACGCCGCCCGCGGCGGCGCTCTGTGACCCCGTTCGCCACGTCTCCTTGTGCGGCGCGCCCGGTTCGCGGAAGTGGACGTGCGCGTCGACGGCGCCCGGCAATAGGAGTTGCTCGCGAGCGTCGACCGTCTCCGCGCCGTCGGCCGCGAGGTCGCTGCCGACGGCGTCGATTCGCTCACCCTCGATGCGGACGTCGCGGACGCGGCCGTCCGCGAGTGTCGCGTTCCTGACGAGCATACCCCCACCTGTTTCCGTGCCGCCCTAAGTCTGCCCGTTTTCGGGGCCGCCTACCGCTGGGCCGAGTCGTTATACTCCTCCGCACCACACCGACGCCATGGTCACGGTTCCGGCCTCGACGCTCGCCCACTACTCGCGGTTCTCCCGCTACAACTCCCCCTACCCCGGCCACGACGAGGGCTGTGCCATCGACCTCTACCCCGATTCGAACCGGGGCCTCTCTCCCGTCGCAGGCGAGGTGCTCGACACCCGGACCGTCGGCGCACCCACGCGCCCCTACGCCGCCGCCGAGGACCACCTGATTCTGCTCGACACCGGCGACTACGTCGCCCGGATTCTCCACGTCGACCCCGCAGTCCGTGCCGGTGACCACGTCGACGTCGGCGACCCGTTGGGTGAGATGGTCCGCTCGGGCTTTTTCGCGCCGTGGGTCGACAACCACGTTCATCTCGGCTTTCGCCCGCCGGACGCGAACCCCTACCGCGCCGCTGGGTCGCTCCCGATAGAGACGCCAATCGACGTCCACGCCGCCGACTGGGACGGCACCGGTGTCGTCCGCGAGACGGGCGAGACGTACGCCCTCCTCGATGCGCCCGCACACCCAAATCCCGGCACGTGGGCCGGACTCGCCGCCGCATCGGGAGTCGCTCTGGACGGTGGCTGTCCCCACTACGGCGGCGGGGGCGTCCTGCCCGCAACCGACGGTCCGGTCACGGTGGCCGGCGAACGCGTCGGCGTCGCCAGCGGCGGGGGCGTGACGTGGGACGCCGTCACCGTCGCGGCGAACGGGACTCCCATCACGGGACTCTCGCTCTTTCTCGCCCGCGACGAACTCGGGACGAAACTCGTCTGCCCGGACCACGACTTCGCCGTTGGCGACCGGGTGTCGGTGTCGGTGCGACGCGAGTGATGGCCGTCCGTCGCCGACCACGGGGGACTTTTCACTATCCCTGCCGAACGGGTGGTACGATGAGTGAGGACCCCGACGCGTCCGGCCGTCCAGCCGACCGCCGATCCCCGGTCGGCGAACCTGTCGTTCGCGCCGACCCGTCGGTCACTGGGGAACGGGCTACCGACGCCGTCGGATTCGACCCTGACGACCCCGAGAGCGTACAACTCGCCGCCGACACCGTCCGGTCGTTCGCCGAGAACACCGTCGGCTCCGAGGACCACGTCTACATGCTCCGCGGCGCCGCCGCCTGTGCCGCACTGGTTCGGGGCGTTGGCTCCTACAAAGCCGCGGCAGAGCGCGCCGGTGGCGACGTCTCCGTCTCCTTCATCCGGAAGTGGGCGCGCGTCCACGACCTGCCACAGGCGATTCGCCGGCACGTCGCCCGGGGTACCATTGCCCCCACCGCGGCGAAACACATCGCTCGCGTCTCGGGCGACGACCGCTACGCGCTCGCGTGGGCGACGCTCGAACACGAACTCACAGTCCGCGAAATCCGCCGCCTCGCCAGCGAGGTGAGCAGCGGCACGTCCGTCGAGGACGCCCTCGACGACCGGGGGCTCACCCTCGGCCGCATCGCGCTGACGCTCCCGCCCGACCAGTACATCGAGCTCCGACGCCGGGCGTCCGTCGAGAACGTCACGCCCGACGAGTTGGTGGCGGAGGCGCTGGACGAGTATCTGGATTTGTGAGCCTCGCGGACTCTTTTCACTGAAGCCGACTCACAAGTCCCGTAACCGACGACGCCACGCATCCGAAAGAGCGTGGAGAGCGCAGTGAGGCCGCCGTACTCCACGAGTTCCTACGCCGAGGCTGTCCAGTCCTTCGACCGTTCGGCGATAACCAGCGATACGACCTCGTCGTCGAGGTCGGCGCCTCGTTCTACCGGATACAGGTCAAGACGGGGCGTCTCGAAAACGGCCGCATCCAGTTCGAAACGAGGAGTACCGGAACGCGAACCCGCGCTATCGACAAAGAGGGATACGAGGGACAGATCGAGGCGTTCGCAGTCTACGCGCCGGCGACCGACCACGTCTACGTGGTGCCGATTTCGGACGCACCGAGTACGAGTATGGCACTTCGAGTCACGGACCCGGACAAACTGTCACCGAACATCAACTGGGCGGACGATTTCGGCGTCGGGGAGTGGATTTCGTCGCGAGCGTAGGACGCTCATCGTAAGTGTTTACACCTCTCCCCCCAACGTCCAGATGAGGGCCGGTAGCTCAGTCAGGCAGAGCGTCTGGCTTTTAACGCGTCTGCCCGATTCCCCGGGCGGTTGCGGAAGTCACCAGACGGTCGGGGGTTCAACTCCCTCCCGGCCCGCTCTTTGTGCGAACGAAGTGAACCAACGAGCGACGGCGCCAGCGTCCAGTCTGTCGTTCACGCGCTCTCGTCTGCGACGACAGGATACGGCGAATACCTCTATTCCATTGCGTCGTGGTCGCCTCGCAACAGCCGGAGTCGGACACTGTTGCCGCCGAGACTGCTCGTCTCGAATGACAGTTCACCGCCGTACAGTTCGACTGTCCACTTGACGAGCCAGAGGCCGAGGCCGCTCCCGTGGTGTGTCGGTTCGATGTTGGCGTCGCCGCGGATGACCGTCCGCTCGTCAGCGGGGATTTGCGGTCCGTCGTCGTCGACGTATATCTCCACCCAACCATTTGGACCATTGTCTGTCACTTGCACGTGGACGTACGGCGTCGCCGCCGGGTTGTGTTCGATGGCGTTCGTGACGAGGCTCTCGATGGCGCGCCGGAGGCGGCTGTCAGCGCTCACGAGCATCGAATCCGGAAGTGTCATCCGAATCTCCGCCGACGGGTAGCGCTGTCGGTAGTCGGTAACGACTCGCTGTATCAGCGGCACACAGTCGATGACGGTATCAACCGACTCTGCGGTGATGACCGACTCGATATCTATCGCCTCTTGTGTCAGTGTCTCCAGTTCGTGGGCGGCGTGTTCGACCTTGGCCGCCGCGTCGACCTGTTCGGATGTCTGGTCGTCGAGTGCGTTGAGAAGCCGTGTCATGTTGCCCGTGATGACGTTGACGGCGTTCCGGAGGTTGTGCCGGAGGACGCGATTCATGACCTGTAACTGGCGTTTCTGTCGCGTAATCTCGGTCAAGTCGGTGTAGATGGCCATGCCATCGGCGGCGATGGCCTCGTCGCCGTACGGCACTCCACGGTACAGAAACGTCCGGAGGCCGTCGGCAGTTTCGCGTCTCACCTGCTGGTAGTTGACTTCGCCCGCCGCCGTCCGCTCGTTGAGGCGAGTGGCTTCCGCCCGGTTCCAGTCGGGAACGATTCGGTCGTCGAGCGACTCGCCTTCTAACTTTGCGGACTCGTAGCCAAACACGTCCACGAACGCGTCGTTGACGTGGCATACGAGTGGCTTGCCGTCAACGAACTCGAATTCGACGATAGCGTCCCGAACGTGGCTTATGAGTGTCTGGTAGCGCGTCTCGGCGTCGTCGGCCACGCGCTTGACACTGGGCTCATCTGTCATTCGCTATCATGCCATTGTGCGTGGTCCTCTCGAGTGGGGCAGACGGTGTTCCGGTCACGTCCGGTGATTTAGCAACGGTCAATTGTCGGGTACCCTGCGCGCTCTCGGCACGGAACACTTGGTCCGCGGCTCCGGCATAGAACGCGGCGAACGCGTCGTCGACAGTCTCCCCATCGACGACGTTCAACACTGTGTCCGTCGCTTCGAAGACGCTCTCGTCATTCTCGTAGCGGGCGGCACGTGCCTGCTCCTCGCCGAGCACCTCGATTTCGGCGGCGATATTGCCGACGATGAGTAGGGGGTCGTCGCGGCGGCGGGCTGTCTCGGCGTTGACCTCGCCCAGCGACCGCTCGGTCAAATCGAACACGTTCGAGTTCGGCGCCCACGCGTCGAAGGCATCGAGGACGAACAACCTGTCCTCGCGCAGTGCGGCGTTGAGCGAATCGTCGCTGCCGTCGAAGGCCGCCTCAAGCGTCCCTCGCGTCAGTCCCGGTGGCGGCGTGAGCGACACCCCATGTCCCGCTGTCAGCGCCGCGACGACTATCTGTGCAACGGCGTCGTTGATGTCGACACTATCGGCGTGCAGGACGGATTGTCCCCCTTCGATCAACCCATCACATGGGTCGTCGACGCCCTCGAGCCCTGTCGGGAGTCGTGGCGCGTCGGAGCGAGTCGTACTGACCGACGAGAGTGCGTCTTCGACTTCGCGGAGCATCGCAGTCTGCTCGCCTCGGGCGTCGCGAATTTCGACGATGCTGTCCTCGATTTCAGCTGCCCGGTCACTGACGTGTTCGGACCGTGCAGCGATGGTTTCGCTCGACTCCGCGAGGTCATCGGTCGCCGTCGACACCTGTTTGACGTCGTTTGCCGTCTCTTCGACCGTTTCCGCGACGGCTTCGAACTCGTCCATCGCGTTAGCGACGTTGTCGGCCCCGGCCTCGATTTGCTCGGTCGTCTTCTCAAGTTGGGCGACCGTCTCGTCTGCCGCGGCCTGCACCTGTTCGAGCGCCGACTCGATGGTGTCCGCCTGTTCCTGTGATTCCGCAGCGAGCGTCTTGATTTCGTCGGCAACGACTCCAAACCCTTCCGTCTCGCCGTCGTCGTCCGCCCGAGCGGCCTCGATAGAGGCGTTCAGCGCGAGCAGATTCGTCTGTCGCGCAATGTCGTCGATGCCGGCGAGTGCCGTCTCGATGGTGTCGATTCGGTCGTCGAGACGGCTCATCTCTGTCGCCAACCGCTCGCTTCGCTCCCGAACCGTCTCGATGACTTCCTTGGCTTCGACTGCCGCCGCTCGACCCCTCTCGCTCCGGGCCGCCGCCGCCTCGCTTCGCTCGGCGACCTGTTCGGAACTGGCGGCGACCTCCTCGATGGTCGCGCTGAGGTCTGACACTTCGGTCGCAACCCGGTCGAGTTCCGCAACCTGCTCGCCCGCCCGGTCGTCGATGGCGACCAACTGACCGTCGACCGTCTCAGAAGCAGTCCGGACGCCCTTGACTGCACCCGTGGCGTTCGCTATTGCCCGCCCGTTGCTGTCGCTGTCTGTCTGATTCTCACTCATATTACAAATATTTGGATAAAATCCCGATAGTAGTGCAATCGTTTTGTATTTCTGGATTCGACTGTGTCATTTTCATATAGTGGGTTCAATAACGAACTGTATATGGTTTTGTGCGGTCGCAAGTGTTGCAGGAATTCTCCGTCGGCAGCGGAGTCGTCACTCTGCCCCGTTCGGGCACCGCCTGCGTCGGACTCTGGGGGTTGTGCGGCGGGCGCCGGCTGATTACTCTTCGAGTCGCTCGCCCTGATAACTGCCCTCGTAGGTGCCGTCGTGGTTCGCCTCGGCGAACACCAGCTGCGCGATGCGGGCGCCCGGTTCGATTTCTATCGGGCGGTGGACGGCTAGCAGCCCCTCGCCGCGGCCCTCGTAGCCGGCGTCCCAGACGGCGGTGTGAAGCATGCTACCGTTACGCATGAGCGACGACCGGGGGTAGACGAAGCCGATGTGGCCCTCTGGTATCTGGATTCGCTCGCCGTAGCGGGCGATGTACCCGCCGGGGTCGAGGACGTACGCCTCGGCGTCGGGGTTCGTGTCGAGTTCGCGGCGGTCGGCGACGTGCTTGCCGTCGCGGCCGATGCGTCCTCGCTCGGTCGGTTCGAGAATCGCGTCGACTGTCAGGTCGACGCCGTTCGGTTGGACCTGTTCGGGCGTGACGGGGGTGAGGTGGTCGGCGACGAACGACCCGGCGCGGAACATGCGGGTGAGTCGACCAGCGGCGACAAAATCGTGGCGGTCCGGCCGTCTCCAGCGTCCGTTGGGGCGCGTAGCGCGGTCAACGCGGGTTTTATATCCATCGGCGCGGCATATCTGGACGTTATGGGACAGACGCTTACGGAGAAGATCCTCGACGATCACCTGGTCGAGGGTGACCTCGAACCCGGCGAGGAAATCGGGATCGAGATCGATCAGGTGCTCACACAGGACACGACCGGGACGATGGTATGGCTTCAGTTCGAAGCGCTCGAACTCGACGAAGTTCAGACCGAACTCGCGGCCCAGTACTGTGACCACCAGACCTACCAGTTCGACTTCAAAAACACCGACGACCACCGCTTCCTCCGGTCGGCCGCCGGCACCTACGGCGCGTACTTCTCTCGCCCGGGCAACGGCATCTGCCACAACGTCCACAAGGAGAACTTCGCCGCGCCCGGGAAGACGATGCTCGGTTCTGACTCGCACACGCCGACCCCCGGCGGCCTCGGCGAACTCGCCATCGGCGCCGGTGGCCTCGACGTCGCCGTCGCGATGGGCGGCGGTCCGTACTTCGTCGAGATGCCCGAAGTCGTGAACGTCCGCCTCGAGGGCGAACTCCCCGACTGGGCGAGCGCGAAAGACCTCATCCTCGAACTCCTCCGTCGCCTGTCGGTCAAGGGTGGCGTGGGCAAGGTGTTCGAGTACTCCGGCCCCGGCGTCGAGAGCCTCTCGGTGCCCGAACGGACCACCATCACGAACATGGGGACGGAACTCGGTGCGACCACCTCTATCTTCCCGACCGACGAGCAGACGAAAGATTATCTCGACCGGCAGGGTCGCGGCGACCAGTTCGTCGAGCTCTCGCCCGACGACGACGCGGAGTACGCCGACGAAATCGTCGTTGACCTCTCCGACCTCGAACCGCTCATCTCCTGTCCGTCGATGCCTGACAACGTCGTTCCCGTCCGCGAAGTCGCGGGCACCGACGTCGAACAGGTCATCATCGGCTCCTGTACCAACGGTGGCTACGAGGACATCCTTCCCGCCGCGAAGATGGTCGAAGGCCGCGAAATCAAGAAGGACCTCGAAATGATCGTCGCCCCCGGCTCGAAGCAGGCCGGCGAACTCCTCGCCCGCGAGGGCTGGACCGCCGAACTCATGGCCGCGGGCGTCAACGTCTCCGAGGCGACGTGTGGACCGTGTATCGGTATCGGCCACGTCCCCGCCTCCGACTCCGTCTCGCTGCGCACCTTCAACCGCAACTTCGAGGGACGGTCGGGCATCGAGAACGACTCCGTCTACCTCTGCTCGCCGCAGGTCGCCGCCGCCGCGGCCCTCAAGGGCGAAATCGTCGACCCGCGTGACCTCGCCGACGAACTCGGCGACATGGACGCACCGGGCGTCGAACTCCCCGAGAAGTACGACGGCTCGAAGGCCGACATCATCCGCCCCGACGAGGCCGTGGACGACGAACTCATCAAGGGGCCGAACATCGGCGACGTGCCGCTGAAGGACCCGCTCGGTGCTGACATCCACGGCGAGACGCTCCTGAAGATGGGCGACAACATCACCACCGACCACATCATCCCGGCCACCTCGGACATCCTCAAGTTCCGCTCGAACATCGAGCGACTCTCCGAGTTCACGCTCTCGCGTGTCGACGACACGTTCGCAGAGCGCGCCAAGGCGACGGACCACAGCGTCCTCGTCGCCGGCGAGAACTACGGGCAGGGCTCCTCCCGAGAGCACGCCGCGATGTGCCCGATGTATCTCGGCGTCGAGGCCGTCCTCGCGCAGTCGTTCGCCCGCATCCACAAGGCGAACCTGTACAACTTCGGCCTCCTGCCGCTGACCATCGACGAGGAGACCTACGACCGCATCGAACAGGGCGACGACATCGAAGTCGTCGACGACGTTGCCGCCGCCGTCGAGAACGGCGCCGAGGAGTTCACGATTCGCGTCAACGGCGACTGGGAGGCAACCGCCCAGTTCGACGCCTCCGAGCGCGAGCGCGAAATCCTCGCCGCCGGTGGCAAACTCACGCTCACGAAACAGCAGTACGCCGACGACGCCAGCGGCGCGTCCCCCGCAGACGACTAGTCGCGCGAGCCACGACGGCCCGCGTGACGCCCGTGCGTTTTTGAGGCCGTCCCCCGTAGCCGAGGCGTGGCCGTTCCGACGACGCCCGCCGACGTGACCATTCGCGACGCCGAGGCGGCCGACCTGCAGTCGGTGGTCCGCATCGAGCGCGAAGCCTTCGACCAGCCGTGGCCCTACACCGCCTTCGAGCATTTCCTCGGCGAACCCGGCTTCCTCGTCGCGACTCGTGGCGGCGACGACGGCGCTGCTTGGACCGACGCCGTCGTCGGCTACGTCGTCGCCGACGCGACACCCGACTTCGGGCGCACCATCGGGCACGTCAAAGACCTCGCTGTCGCCGAACCCGCCCGCGAACGGGGTATCGGGCGCTCGCTGCTCGTCCGCTCGCTGCTCGCCCTCGCCATCGAGGGCGCGGACGTGGTGAAACTCGAAGTCCGCGAGGGCAACGACCCCGCGCGAGCGCTGTATCGCGACGTGGGCTTCGAAGTCGCGCGGCGGAATCCCCACTACTACCGCGACGGCGAGGACGCCCTCGTGATGGTTCTCGACCTCCCTGCGTGGCGCGAACCGGACGCCTGACCGCCACGCTCATACGTCTCACGCCCCCTCCCGAAGGCATGGGATACGCCTGTCCGGTGTGCGAGACGCCCCAGCGAGACGGTGAACATCTCGCGAACCACCTCGCCTTCACCGCCATGCTCCACGGCGACGCCCACGAGCAATGGCTGGACGACCACGCCCCGGACTGGAGCGAGCAGGGGGCCGCGGAGTTGGCACCTGTCGCCGTCGACCACGCCGAGGAAGTGCCCCACGAGACGGTGTTCGAGGATACGACCGACGACCACGCCCACGACGCCCCGTCGACAGCATCCGTCGAAACCGAGGCGCTCGACCCGGCCACGCTCGACGGCGACGCGAGTCGAATCCTCGCGGAGGCCCGCGAGATGACGCAGGCGATGTTGGACGCCGAGGACGAGGACGACACCGAGGACGATAACAAGGCGTAAGCCGTCGCCGCCGAAGGGTGGCGTATGGAGACCGAGGGCGTATTCGACCCCGAGACGCTCGCGGACGCCCGCGAGGCCTACGAATCGGTCGGGCCGGCGGCACAGACCGTCGTCCGCGAGGTGGCGACAGCGATGGATTTCGACCGCCCGGAGTATCAGGAGCGCGTGACCAGCGACGTGGTCGAGACGGCGCGTGACGCCCTGTTCGCGTCGCTGCTGACCGTCACCGTCGCGGACCGCGAGGCCTTCGACGCGTGGCGCGAGGACGCCGACGTGACCGTGACCGTCCTCGGCAGTCAGGACGTGGACCGAGTCGTCTGGCACGTCGCGCCGTTCGCAGAGGAGGCCGTCGCCGCCACCTTCGAGAACGAACGCGACGCGGCCGTCGCGACGCTCCGCCGGCAGGCGTTCGGTCGCCTGTACGCCGACCGCCTCTAGCGGCGAAAGGCGTTTCACCCCGCCACGCCAACCGCGCTCGTGCGACCCATCACACGCCGCGTGCTCGTCGGCTTCGCCCTCGTCTGTCTCGGGTTGCTCGCGCTCGGTGCCCTCCCTTCCTTTCTGGGGACTGGCGACCCGTACTACCTGACGGCGACGCCGACGGAGGCCGACGGGCCGGCGGTGAACGCCACCAACCTGACCGAGCGTCGCTACCCCTATCTCACGACGGCCGTCGAGACGGGGCGCTCGGAGCCGTATCGCCGCGGCCCGGTCGGGTTGAAGGAGGCCTTTACGCACTCGCCGTTCGACGAGCACGAGGGGTTGGCGGCGCGGAATCCCGACGCGCGACGCGACGACGGAATTCTCGTACAGGTCGGCGACCAGCGCTATCTGGTAACGGTGACACGATGAGCGACGACCACGACTGGCCGGTGCTCGAATCCGTCACGGAGTACGAGACGGGGTGGTACACCGGCGGATACGACCTGGTCGAACAGCCTGACGGCTCGACGAAGCGCTACTACTGGGCGGAGCTCCCGCCCGCGGTGGTCGTCGTCGCCGTCGTCGACGACCACCTCCTGTTCGTCGAGCAGTACCGGCCGACGATTCGCGAGACACAGCTCGAACTCCCCGCAGGGGTCGTCGAGGACGGCGAGTCGTTCACGACGGCGGCGGCCCGCGAACTCCGCGAGGAGACGGGCTTTGCCCCCGACTCGACGGCGCTTCTCGACGACTTCTGGACGGCGACGGGCGTGTTGCGCCACCGGCGCGGCATCGTCTTCGCGGAGGGACTCACGCCCGTGGACCGCGACCTCGACGGCAACGAGTTCCTCACGCCGCAGGCGATACCCGTTTCGGAGGCGGTCGACGTGGCGCGCCGCGACCCGACCAACGACGCCACCATCGAGGGCGTTCTGTTGGCCCGCGACGAGGGGTTGCTGTAACCCCTGCGCCGGCGAAATTCGCCGCCCGAGACGGGTGGGAAACGGTTATATGAAGCAGTCGGCAAAACCCGAGTAGATCAACCACCATGGGACTCACACTCACGGAGAAGATTCTCGAAGACCACCTCGTAGACGGTGAACTCGAGCCGGGCGAGGAGATCGGCATCGCCGTCGACCAGACCATCGCACACGACCTGACGGGGACGATGGCGTGGCTCCAGTTCGAAGCCCTCGGCCTCGACGAGGTGCAGGTCGAGGTGGCCGGCCAGCACTGTGACCACCAGACCTACCAGCCGGACTACAAGGTGTCCGACGACCACCGCTTCCTCCGGTCGGCCGCCGGCACCTACGGCGCGTACTTCGCGCGACCGGGAACTGGCATCCTCCACCAGGTCCACAAGGAGAACTTCACGGCGCCGGGCAAGACGCTCATCGGCGCGGACTCCCACACACCGACCGCCGGCGGCCTCGGCTGTCTCGGCATCGGCACCGGCGGCCTCGACGTGGCCACTGCGATGGGCGGCGCGCCGTTCTACCTCGACGTGCCCGAAGTCGTGAACGTCCGCCTCGAGGGCGAACTGCCCGAGTGGTCGACGGCCAAAGACGTCATCCTCGAACTCCTCCGCCGGTTCTCCGTCAAGGAGGGCGTCGGCAAGGTGTTCGAGTACACCGGCCCGGGCGTCGAGACGCTCTCGGCACAGGAGCGCACTACCATCACGAACATGGGGACGGAGCTCGGCGCGACCACCTCCATCTTCCCCTCCGACGAGCGGACCAAGGAGTTCTTCGAGCGACTGGGTCGCCCGGAGGACTACGTCGAACTCGCACCCGACGAGGACGCCGAGTACGACGACGAAATCGTCGTCGACCTCTCGGACATCGAACCCCTCATCGCCTGCCCGTCGATGCCGGACGAAGTCGTTCCCGTCCGCGAGGTAGCGGGCATCGACACCGACCAAGTGCTCGTCGGCTCCTGTACCAACGGCGCCTACGAGGACATCCTGCCGGTCGCGAAGATGCTCAGCGACCGCGAGGTGGCGAAACAGACGGAGATGATAATCGCACCGGGGTCGAAACAGGCCGCCGAGATGCTGGCGCGCAACGGCCTGACGGCGGAACTGATGGCCGCCGGCGTCAGCATCTCGGAAGCGACGTGTGGCGCCTGCATCGGCGCGGGACACGTCCCCGCCTCAGACTCCGTGAGCGTGCGCACCTTCAACCGCAACTTCGAGGGGCGGTCGGGCATGGAAGACGACGCCGTCTATCTCTGCTCGACCGAGGTGGCGGCGGCGACGGCGCTCACCGGCGAAATCACCGACCCACGTGACCTCGACGCCGACATCGACGCGCCCGGCTTCGAGTACCCCGAGCGCTACATCGGCGCCAGCGAGGCGGATATCATCATGCCGGACGAGTCGGTCGACGACGGCCTCGTCAAGGGGCCGAACATCGACGAAGTGCCGCTGAAGGACCCGCTCGGAGGCTCGCTCCGCGGGTCGGCGCTTCTGAAGATGCCGGACAACATTACGACCGACCACATCATCCCGGCGACTCAGGAGGTGTCGGTCTACCGCTCGAACGTGCCGAAGCTCTCGGAGTTCACCCTCAAGCGCGTCGACGAGACGTTCGCCCGGCGCGCTGCTGACGCCGACGGCGGCTTCCTCGTCGCCGGCGAGAACTACGGACAGGGCTCCTCCCGAGAACACGCCGCGCTCTGCCCGATGTATCTCGGAGTTCACGGCGTCCTCGCGCAGTCCTTTGCCCGTATCCACAAGTCCAACCTCATCAACTTCGGCCTACTCCCCCTGACCATCGACGAGGAGACCTACGACCGCATCGAGCAGGGTGACGACATCGAACTCGTCGAGAACGCCGTCGAGGCCGTCGAGAGCGGCGCCGAGGAACTCACGATTCGCGTCAACGGTGACTGGGAGGCGACGGTGGGACTGGACGCCAACGAGCGCCAGCGAGAACTGCTCGCCGCCGGCGGCAAACTCCCGCACACGCGCCAGCAGTTCGCCGACGGCGTCGGCGAAGAAGCGTAGTTACGCCGACTCCAGTCCCCACGCGACGCGGTCCCACAGGCGTTCGTATCCGTAGTACGTCCCCGTTTTGACGACGTTGGCGACGAGGCCGATACTCGCCGCCTCGCTCACGTCGCCGACGACAGCCCACGCGACCACGACGGTGATGGCGACCATCAACAGCCGGTAGCAGAGCGTCTTCGCCAGCGCTCGCGACCACGACTGCCTGGGCCGCCGAACGAACGAGGTATCCATACCCGCCGGTACGGACGCCACTCACCTAAACGTAACTACTAGGAGTAACGTTCCCAGAAATTAGTAACCACAAAGGGTTATTTCATATCCGATACAGCGCGGGTCGACCTTATTCGAGGTCGGGGCGCGAGAGTTCCGTGTACTTGGCGGTCAGGAACTCGAGCAGGACGGGGGTGCCCTCCTCGTTCTTCTGGACGGCGCGCTCGATGGCGTCGGAGATTTCCGACGGGTCCTCGACGCGTTCGCCGTAGCCGCCCATGGATTCGGCGAACTCGGCGTAGTTGCCCGAGAACGGCGTGTCGTAGCTCGCCATCTCGAAGTTGTTGAGCACGACGGCGATGATCGGGATGTCCTCTCGGACGGCCGTCTCGAAGTCCATGCCGACCATGCCGATGGCGCCGTCACCCATGACGTGGACGCAGGTCTTCTCCGGCTTGGAGAGCCTCGCACCCATCATGAGACCCAGCCCGTAGCCGAGCTGCGTCGTCTTGCCCCAGCCGAGGTAGGAGAGCGGCTCGGTCACGTTGAAGAACGGCGCCATGAAGTCACGCGCGTTGCCGGCGTCGGCGGTGGCGACGACTTCCTCCTTGTCGAGAGTCTGGTCGAGCTCGTGGACGACGCGGTAGGGGTTGATCGGCGTCTCGTCGGATTCGAGCACGTCGCTCCAGTCGTCGAGCCACGCTTCCTCGATGTCCGCGATTTCGCTGGTCACCTCGTCGTAGCGACCGAAGTCGGTGTCGTCGATGCGGTCCTCGATTTCGTCGATGAGCGCTTCGAGGACGAGCTTCGCGTCGCCGATGACCGCGAGGTCAGACTGGTAGTCCTTGTCGACGTCGCCGGGGTCGTTCGTCGAGTGGATGAGGGTGTTGTCCTCCGTCGGCGGCGTGATGCCGTACGCCGTCTTGGTGAAGCTGCACCCGATGCCGAAGAGCACGTCGGCCTCGTGGACGAAGTGGTTGAGCTGGCGCGGTTCGCTCTTCGACCCGGCGCCGAGCGAGAGCGGGTGGTCCTCGGGGAACGCGCTCTTGCCGTTGAGCGTGGTGGCGACCGGCGCTTCGAGGAGTTCGGCGAGTTCCTTCAGGGGCTCCCACGCCTTGGCGTAGTGGACGCCCTGCCCGGCGTTGATGACGGGGAGGTCGGCGTCGAGAAGTGCGTCTGCGGCGTCGGAGATGGCCGCCGGGTCCGGGCCGGACCGCGTCGACGACGTGGGCTCGTAGTCGATGTCGCCGACTTCCTTGCGGAAGACGTCTTTCGGAATCTCGACGAGACCGGGGCGCTGACGGCCGTTACGCGCTGCCTGGAACGCGCGCCGGATGGTCTCCTCGACGGCGTCGGGGTCGGTCAGCTGTTCCGTCGTCTTCGTGACGTGCTGGTAGTTGACGAGCGAACTGAACTTCGGGTCCGTGTTCGTCTTCGCGCGGGAGTACCCGGCCGGGAGTGCGACGAGCGGTGCCGACTCGGCGTACGCCTGCGCGATGCCACCCACGGAGTTCTCCGTTCCGGGGCCGTGCTGACAGGCGAAGGCCTCCACCTGATCGCCCGAAGTGATTCGGGCGATGCCGTCGAGCATGTGCGCGCCCGTCCGCTCCTGGCGCACGACGATAGAGCGGATGCCCGCTTCCTCCGCTGCGTTGTCGTCAAACAGGGGATTGCTCGGGAACCCAATCAGGTGTTCAACACCTTCTTCTGCCAATATGTCGGCGATGGCATCTGTTACATTCATCGTATAGGCCAACATGACCCCCCGGGGTTGTAAAGTTAATTTTTATTAAAGATAAGGACATACACCTAATCAGCCATCGTCATTTGTCGAACTATTGAGGACAGACGGCTAAGCGCCAGTCGTCATCTGACGAAAAGTTGAATACGCCGACTCTGGATTTCAGACATATGTCCGACAGGCCGCAGCTCGAGCGACTCTGTGTTCACGAGACGGTCGCCCAGAAGATTCCCGCCGAGGCGTTCGCCGACGCGTTCGCCGACCTCGACGTGCCCGTCGAAATCGTCGGCGACGACGCGGAGTTCGACCGCACCGACGCCGTCGCGTCGTTCCGTCCCCGCGAGTCGTTCCTCGACGCCGGATGGACCCACTGCATCCGCGCGGGCTACGACGAGTTCGACACCGACGCCTACGAGGCGGAAGGCGTCCCCCTCACCAACAGCACCGGTATCCACGATACGACAGTCGGCGAAATCGCCGTCGGCTACATGGTCTCGCTGGCGCGGATGCTCCACATCTACCGCGACCACCAGGGCGACAACGACTGGTACGAGCCGACCTACGAGCGACCGTTCACCGTCGAGAACGAGCGACTCTGTGTCGTCGGCCTCGGGACGCTCGGCCAAGGCATCGCGAAGCGCGCGGACGCCCTCGGAATGGACGTGGTCGGCGTCCGCCGCTCCGAGGAACCCGTCGACGGCGTCTCCGAAATCTACCACCCCGACGACCTCCACGAGGCCATCGACGGCGCGCGCTTCGTCGCCATCGCCGTCCCCCACACGCCCGAGACGGAGGGGATGTTCTCGACCGAGGAGTTCGACCTGATGCGCGACGACGCCTACCTCGTCAACGTCGCTCGCGGCCCCATCGTCGACGAAGACGACCTCGTCGCCGCCCTCGACGCCGGCGACATCGCCGGCGCGGGGCTGGACGTCTTCGAGACCGAACCGCTCCCCGAGGACAACCCGCTCTGGGACTTCGAGGAGGTCATCATCTCGCCCCACCGCGGCTCTGCCACGAACCGCTACCATCTCGACATCGCCGACCTCGTCACGGAGATTTTCCACCAGTACCAGGCCGGCGAGGACCTGCGCAACCGCGTCGCCTGATTCCAACAGCCTCCTAATCCCCCCACCCGATACCTCGGTCGATGGGTGGCCCCGCCGCGCTCGCCGGCTTGCTCGACCGCGCCGGCGTCATCGACCGCCGCCGCTTCCACGAGACGTTCGACCTCGCGTGGCCGCGCGTCCTCACCGGCCTCGCGATAATGTCGAAATCCACCGTCGACCTCGCGATGGTCGGCTGGGACGTTGGAACGGCGGCCGTCGCCGGACTCGCCTTCGCCAACGCCTACTGGCAAGTCGGGAAGTACCTCGGCATCGGCCTCGCGGGCGGCACGGTCACGCTCGTCTCACAGGCCTACGGCGCCGAAGACTACGAGCGCGCGAGCGCCACCGTCGCCGTCAGCCTCGTCGTCACGCTCGTCGTCGCGGCGCCGCTCGTGACCGCCTACGGCGTCTTCGCGCCGCGACTGGTGGCCGTCCTCGGCTCCGAACCCGAACCCCTCCGGTACGCCGCCACCTACCTCTCGCTCGTCGCGCCCGCGCTCCTCTTCGAGTTTCCGAACCTCATCGCCAGTCGCACCTACGCTGGCGTCGGCGACACCGTGACGCCGATGGCGATTCGGGGGACGGGCGCGCTCCTCAACATCGCCTTCTCCGCGACGCTCATCTTCGGCTACGGCCTCGGCGTCGCGGGCGCCGCCATCGGCACCTCGCTCGCCACCGGCGTCGTCGTCCTCGTCTTCGCGTGGGGGCTCTCCGGGCGGTCGTACGGCGGCTACGGCGCCTGCCCCGTCGCTATCTCTCGCGAGACGCTTCGCTTCGACGGCTTCGCCGCACTCGCCCGGCGCTTGCTCGTCGTCTCCGCGCCCCTGATGGCCCGGCGGACCGCCGAGATGCTCGTCGCTTTCCCGCTTCTCGCCATCGCCGCCACCTTCGGCCCGGCCGTCGTCGCCGCCTACGAGGTGGCCCGCCGCGTCCGCACGCTGATAGACAGCCTCTCGTGGGGCTTCTCCATCGCCGCGAGCACGCTCGTCGGCCAGCGTCTCGGCGCGGGCGACGAGGCCGACGCCGAGGCGTACGCCCTCGCCATCATCCGTCTCACCGTCGCGGTGTATCTCGTCGCCGCCACCGTCGTGCTCGCCGCCTCGCCGTGGATTGCGGGGCTGTTCGTCGACGACCCGGACGTCGTCGCCGTCGCCACGCCCTTCGTCGCCGCCGCGGCACTCAGCGTCGTCTTCCTCGGCGTCGACGGCGCGGCGACGGGGACGCTCCGGGGCGCCGGCGACACCGGCTACCCGTTCGTCGTGTCGCTGTTCGGCCGCTACGTCTGTGCGCTCCCCATCGCGGCCCTCGGCGTCGTCACGGCGCTCGGCCCGACGGCGCTCCTCGTCGCCCTCGCCGTGGAAACCGTCGTCCCCGCGGCGCTGAACGTCCGGCGGGTGCGCTCGAACCGCTGGAAGGCCGTCGGGCGGGCGCACGCGTCGACCAGTTAGCTCTCGTAGGTCGACTCGAAAAACGCCCGCTCCAGTTCGACGGTCCGCCGGAACAGGTCGTCGAGGCGGCGCTGGCGGTCAGCCGAGGCCGCTGCTCCCTCGCGGTCGAGTTCGGTTCGGAGCCAGTCCACGAAGTCCACGAACGCCGGGTTCGCGTGCAACTCGACCCACTCTCCGAGGTAGAACGGTTCGGGAATCGGCTCGGAGACACTCGTCGCCCACGTCTCGTACACCCACTCGGCGGGGACGAGGACTGCGAGCGTCTCGGCGTACCCGCCCTGTCGCCCCGCGCGTTCGAGCAGGTCGACGAACGCCCGCGTCGTCGGCGCCCGCGACGCGTCCGGGTCTGCGTCCAGCGCGTCGAACGACCGCTCGAAGTAGTCGTTCTCCTCGTCGGTGAGCGTCCCGAGGAAGTCGGCGAACCGCCCCTTGGCGGCCATCGACGGCGCCTCACCCAGCGCGTGGCCGAACGTCCCCGTCAGCGTCGCTACGAAGGCGTAATCCTGCTCCAGATACCGCCGGAAAACGTCGGGGTCGACCTCGCCGGCGCCGAGTTCGCGGACGAACCGGCCGTCGACCGCCGCACTCCAGTCGGGTTCGGAGCGCTCGCGGAGCCAGTCGGTGAACCGGGCGTCCTCGCGCCCGTTCGCGTACGCATCGAAGGTGTCGGGGACGGTCATGTGCGTCGGTCCTTCCGCGACCCTCATAGTTCCTCCTCCCCGTGGCGTTTTGTCGCTCCAGTCGTAGAGGGGATATGACAGCGATTGGTGTCGTGGGCGCCGGCGCGGCGGCGGCCGCGGCCTGTTACGTCCTCGACAGCGCGACTGACGCCGACGTGACCGTCCTCGAGAAGTCCGGCGGCGTGTGTGGCCGCGCGGCGACGCGCCGCCGCGACGACGTGACCTACGACTACGGCGCGAACTACCTGAAAGACGACGACCAGCGAGTCGTGGACCTCGCTCACGAGTTCGACGACGGCCTCGTCGAGGTGCAGGGCGACATCGGCGTCTTCGACCAGACTGGCGCGGTGAGCGAAGGCCGCGAGAATCAGGAACGCAAATTCACCTACCGGTCGGGACTCACCCGCCTCGCCAAGCATCTGTTCGGCGCCACCGAGGCGACGGTCCACCGCCGAACCCGGGTCGAGCGCGTCGTCCGCGAGGGCGAGCGATGGACGCTCGTCGACGCCGACGGCGAGCGCTGGGGGCCGTTCGACGCCCTCCTCGTGAACCCGCCGGCCCCGCAGACGGCGACGCTCGTCGAGACGGCGGACTGGGACGCCGCCGCCCGCGACGACCTGCTGGCGGCGGTCCGCGACGTGGACTATCGGTCCATCTGGACCGCTGTCCTCGGCTACGACTTCGAACTCGACTGGCCCCACTACGCGCTGGTGAACACGGACAAGGAGCACGCACTCGGCTGGATTGCCCGCGAAGAGTGCAAGCCCGGCCACGTCCCCGACGGCGAATCCGTGCTCGTGGCCCAGGCCAACCACGAGTGGTCCGTCGACCACTACGACGACCCGGCCGAGGCGAACGTGGCCGCCCTCGCCGACCACGTCGCGAGCGTCGTCGACGACGGGCGACTCACCGACCCGGCGTGGACGGACCACCAGGGGTGGCGCTACGCGCTGCCCGAGACGGGCGTCCGGACCGACGCGCTCGCCGCCGCCGAAGACGCCGGCTGGTACTGCCTCGGCGACTGGGTCGCTGGCGAGGCGCGCCTCCACGCCGCCGTCCGCAACGGACTGGAGACGGGCGAGCGACTGGCCGAGACCCTCTAAGCGCGCTCGACACGGCCGATATCGAGGCGGACGAACGCGGGCAGCGTCACCGCCGCGAGGATACATTCCAGCCCCCCGACCAGCAGGAACGCCGCCCCGTAGCCGTAGGCGTCGGCGGCGAGGCCGCCGAGGACGATGCCGGTGAGGAAGCCGAGACTCCCCGCGATGTTGAACCCGGCCATGGCGACGCCGCGCTCTCTCACGTCCGCGAGGTCCGTCACGAGCGCCAGCGTTGCCGGCGCCATGAGCGCACCGAGGACGCCGATAACCACCATCCCCGCTTGCGCGACGCGGAGGTCCGCCACGGCGCCGACGCCGATGACCGCCACGCCGTACAGCGCCGACCCCACGACGATGGGTATCGTCCGCCCGATTCGGTCGGAGACGACACCGAAGGGGTACTGCAGCAGGGCGAAGGGGGCGAAAAACAGCGCGAGCGTCAGCCCCGTCGCGCCCGGACTCAACCCGAACACCGTCCGGAAGTAGAGCGTCCCGACGAGGGAGAAAAAGCCCGCAGTCAGGCGGTCGACGAAGCCGAAGGCGTAGGGGAGCGCGAGCGTCGGCCGCCGGCGGAGACTCGCGAACGGCGACCGACGAGTACCGCCCTCGGGCGCCCGGTCGGCGACGAAGGAGACACAGACGGCGACGAGGAGGAGCACCCCGCTCGCGACGTAGAGGGGGACGAGCGGGCCGAGTTCGTAGAGCGCGCCGCCCAGCGGTGCGCCCGTCGCCGTCCCGAGACCGATGGCGATGCCCGTCGCGCCCATATTTCGGCCGTGCGACCCCTCCAAGTCCATCAGCATCGTCATCGAGAGAGAGAAGGCGCCGACGGTGGCCGCGCCCTGTAGGACTCGCAGCCCCAACGCGACGGCGAACGACCCCGTTACCGTCGGCAGGAGGGCGAGGCAGGCGTAGCCGACGGCGCCGAGGAACGCGCCCGCGGTGACGAAGGGGACGCGCCGGCCCGCGGCGTCGCTCGCCACTCCCCACGGGACGGCGAAGACGACGAACGCGCCGAACTCGGCGGCGAGAAACCACGTACTGGCGTTGAGTGCCGTGTCCGCGCCGAGGGCGGCAACGAGCGTGTCGATGCCGGGATAGAGCAACACCTGCGCCAGCAGGACGGCGTAGACGACGGCGGCGAGGACGACGCGGCTCCGGGTCCGAGACACAATCGGCCGATACACGCGGTCCCGTCTACTGTCTTTCGACCCTCGACGAATTCTAGACGGAGTTCGGACGAACCTTGAGAAATCCCTTACCCCGGCCGGCGTCTCTCGTGAGGTATGGACCTGCCTCGCCGCCTCGACCGTGTCGCCGTCGCCATCTCCGCTGGCGTCGCCGCCGTCGCCGGCTCTTACGCCGTCGTCGGTGATTCCCCGGCGTTCGTCGCGACGCCCATCGCCAACACGGCGGTGACGCTCGCGCCGGGTGCACTCGTCACGCTCGCCATCACCTTCCTCGGTGACCTCGGGAGCAAACTGGCCTACGGTGGCGGGCTGGCGGCGACGGCGCTCGTCCTCGGTGCCGTCGCTGGCGGCGCCCGCCTCGCCGCCGACCGCGCGGGACGACCGCTCGCCGGCCCGCTTGTCGCTGGCGCGGCCGTCGCCCTCGTCGGCGCCGCACTCTCGACGGACCTCACCTCCGCCGTCGGCGCCGGCGTCGGCGCGGCACTCGTCGCCACCGCCGTCGACGTGGGGGCGCCCGCGGAGACGACCACCGACGCCCGGCGCTCGGTGTTAGCCGGCGTCGCCGCCCTCGCCGCCGGCACGTTGGCCGTCGGCGGGCGGCGCACGTTCGCGTCCGCGACCGAGTCCGACCAAGTGCCGGTTCCCGACGACGTGGCGACTCTCCTCTCCGAGGCCGAGGAGAAGTCCTTCGACGTCGAGTCGCTGGAGTCGTTGGTGAGCGACGACTTCTACACCGTCGACATCGCAAGCGTCGACCCCGACCCGACTCGCGAGGACTGGTCGGTCCGGATTCACGGCGCCGTCGGTGAGGAGACGACGTACACGTTCGAGGACATCGAGGCGATGGACCACGAACACCAGTTCAACACGCTCCGCTGCGTGGGTGAGACGCTCAACGGCCGCAAACTCGACACCGCGCTCTGGACGGGCGTCCCCCTGATGGACTTACTTGACGCCGCCGACCTGCAGGGCGAGTACGTGATGCTCCGCGCGGCGGACGGCTTCTACGAGGAGTTCCCGGTCGACGCGCTCGAATCCGGCTTCCTCGCCGTCGGGATGAACGGCCGGCCGCTCCCCCGCGGCCACGGCGCGCCGGCACGGGCGCTGATTCCCGGCCACTGGGGCGAAATCAACGTGAAGTGGCTCACCGAAATCGAGGTGCTCGACGAGCCAGCGACGGGCTACTGGGAGGAACGCGGGTGGCACGGCACCGGCCCGGTCAACACGGTGGCGAAGCTGTGGGCGGAGAACCACCTTGACGACGGGCGCGTCGAAGTCGCGGGCCCAGCGTACGCGGGCACTCGTGGCATCGAGCGCGTCGAGGTGTCGACCGACGGCGGCGAGACGTGGGCCGACGCCGACCTCTCGGACCCGCTCCCCGGCGAGGACGTGTGGCGACAGTGGGTGTACCGATACGAGCCCCCGGCGGGCGAACACGAGGTGGTCGTCCGCGCCACCGACGGCACCGGGACGCTCCAGCCACGCGACGAGAAGCGAGCGTACCCCAGCGGGCCGAGCGGGTGGGTGTCGCGCACCGTCCAGCCGTGAGCGGGCGAAGCGTTTTGCCCACGCCGACCGCTGGTAGGTGTGTCGCGAGTCAGCCCCGGCGCGTCGTCGTCCGTTCGGCGACCCACGGGGACAAATCACGCCAACAGTTACCACAGTCGATGGAGAAGGCACTCTGGTACCTGCTCGCGGGCACGCGGGGCGGGACCAACCGCGCGAAGATCATCCGCCTGCTCGACGAGCGTCCGCGAAACGCGAACCAACTCTGCGAGGAGCTGGACATCGACTACAACTCCGTCCGCCACCACCTCGACATGCTGATGGACCACGACGTGGTCGAGAGTGGCGACCAATCGTACGGTCGGCTCTACTTCCTCACCGACCGCTTCGACCGACACCGCGAGCAGTTCGAGGAGATAACGGAACACGTCTAACATGGCATCGATGACTCCCACCCTCACGATTGCGAGCGCCCTCTCGGGGCTGAACATCGTCCTCTTGGCCGCCCTGCTGGTCGTGTGGGGACGCAACTACCGGCAGTTCCGCACGCCGCTCACGCTCGGACTGGTCGCGTTCGCGTCCGTCCTCGCCGTCGAGAACGTCATCGCCATCGGCTTCTTCTTCAGCTCCGATATGCTGTACGCGGCGTCGGCGAGCGCACAGACCGCGGTCCTCGCGATGCGTGCCCTCCAGTTCGTCGCGCTCGCCTTCCTCACGTACGTGACGATGCGCTGACACCGACAGAGCCAAGGTTCGCCTCCGCATCTCTCCGGTATGGCCCTCCTCCAGACCGAGACGAAGATAGTGCTCGGCTGTATGTTCCTCGGCCTCACGTCGTGGTATCTGGCCCGACAGGTGACCCAAAACTCGCTCGTCTCGTTCGCGACGCTGCTCGGAATCGGCGTTATCCTCCCGACGCTCATCAACGAGTGGCGGCGACGCTCGGCGTCCTGAGAAGCGGTCGGCGAGTGAGAGAGACTACTGTTTCGGTTCGACGGTCAGGTCGCTCGCAATCCAACCCTCGGTGTTTCCGGATTCGATGAACACCGTTCGTCCGGGACAGCTCTCACAGACCGACACTGTGGGGGTCTCGGGCATCGATGGCTCCCCGTCTTCGTCCGCGCCCGACTCCGTACCAGTTGGCATCACACTTCTTTAGGGATACCTAAAATAAAAAGGGTGCGGTTCGGCGTGTCGCTCGTTCCCCCGATGCATATGTACCCGGACGCGGTTGAGTCGGATATGAATCGGGACGTACTCGGTTGGCTCGGTGCCCTCCTCGGAGTGACGATACTCACGCCCGTCGTGTTGTACCTGTTCACCGGTGCTGCGGTGGGTTTTCTGGTCGCCTGTAGCGGTGGCCCGCAGGGCACGTTCGTCGTCGGCGCTTCGGGAAGCGAAACGCTCCAACTCTCCTGTTCGGCGGTGCGAACGCTCGTGAAGACGGCTGTCACCGTGGGCGGGAGTGCCGCCGCCGTCGTCGGCGTCGCCATGGTTGCCGTCGCCGACATCACCGGCAGTTCCGGTGGGATGCGCTGACGCCGAATATTTTTGCGTTAGGAATCCGTCATATTCCGGGTGGGTGATGGTCGATGCCCGTCGTGCCACACCTGCCAGCGGACGAACCGCCTCGTGAGCGAACGCCACCCGATATCGACGACATCGTCGAACGAATCATCAACGGCACGGGTTCCGCGACCGGCTGACTCGGTCGCCGCTTTTCTTCCCGCGTTACAGCAGGACGCCGCCGATGACGAGGAGAGCAACCGCCACGACCGACGCCGCGGTGAAAAACGGCGCCGCCGACCGCGCGGGCTCGCGGACTTTCCGCTCGTCCAGTCCGTCGACGAGCCGTCCCGACCCCATCTCGACCAGACCCGCGAGGAGCAACCAGAGCACGACCATCGCGACGACGAGGTAGCCCCGCGTCGACCCGAAGAGCGACTCGGCGGTGTAGCGCTGCGCCGCGAGGTGGCCGCCGGTCAGAAACAGGACCACCGCGGAGAGACGCGTCCACGTCCGGAGTTTCCCGATTAGCCCGCGCAGCGGCGTGGCGTCGAGGTCGCCGTCCTGTGCCGCAGGCAACACCGCCCGCGCGACGAAGAGCACGCTTCCGGCCCACAGCCCAGCGAACAGCAAGTGTACCGCGTTGATTGCCGTGTCGACAGTCGACATGGTTGCGGGTGGAGCGCCGTGGACTTGAAAGCGCGGTATCGCGGGGCGGCACCGAATCGAAACCGATTAAACGCACGCCCGACGAGTGTAGGCCGAGCCGAGGTAGCCTAGCCCGGCCAAGGCGGTTGCTTCGAGAGCAACTGTCCGTTAGGACTCGTGAGTTCAAATCTCACCCTCGGCGCTTCTCAACTTACGTCTCGAACGTCCAGTCCGTACTCACGTCTGCGCCGTCCACGAGCGTCTGGTACACCACGCAGAACCGCTCGGTCGCGTCCCGAATCGACGCCGCTGTCTCCGGATCGAGGTCACCCACAAGCGTCACGTCGAGGCGGATGTCCTGAAACCCGACGGGCACGTCCGCGACGCCCATCGTCCCCCGAAGGTCCAAGTCACCCTCGACCCGGACCGATACGTCGGCGTCGACGCCGAAGTTCTCGATGACTGCTTGCGCCGTCAACTGCGAACACGCCGCCAGCGCGCCGAGGAGGAGGTCACCCGAACACGCCGCGGTCCCCGACCCGCCCGCGCCCTCGTGCAGCTCCGCTTCGTACATCGCCTGCCCGACTTCGACGCTGCACGTCGTCGCGTCCGCCTCCTCGTCGCCCGTCGCGCTGATGGTGAGTTGGGCCGCCTCCGGGTCGGCCTCGTACTGCTCTTTCAGCGGCTTCTGTGTCTCGCGAAGGTCGCTGTCTGTCATACAACCACATGGTCCGAGCGCCGGAAAAAGCGTTCCGGGCCTCAGGGTTTGACGAGCACCTTGATGGCCTCGCGTTCGTCCATCATCTGGTAGCCCTCGGGCACGCCGTCGAGGTCGACCGTCTCCGTGAAGATGGGCGAGGGGTCGAGCGTCCCGCCGAGCACGTCGGCCATCAACTCCTCGGCGTACGCGCGAACGGGCGCGATGCCCCCGCTGAGCGTGATGTTGTCCCCGAACATCCCGTAGAGGTCGAGGCCGTCGACGCCGTGGGGGACGCCGACGTAGCCGACGGTCCCGCCCGGTCGCGCCATCGAGATGGCAGCGTTCATCGACGACGTGGCGCCCACGCACTCGACGACGTGGTTCGCGCCGCCGTACGTGAGTTCCTGGACGCGTTCGATGGCCTCGTCGCCGCGGGCCGCCACCGTCTCCGTCGCACCGAACTCCTCGGCGACAGCGAGGCGGTCCTCGTGGTGCCCGGCGGCGATGATGCGCTCCGCACCCAGTCGTCGCGCGGCGAGGACGGCACACAGGCCGACTGCGCCGTCGCCGACGACGACACACGTCGACCCGGCGTCGACGCCCGCGCTGACGGCGGCGTGGTGGCCCGTCCCCATCACGTCCGTCAGTGGGAGGAGCGCACGCAGGGTATCCTCGTCGTCGGCGTGGCGGTCCGGCACTCGAACCAGCGTGCCGTCGGCGTGTGTCGAGCGGACGTACTCGCCCTGCCCGCCGCCGTTGGCGTCGCCCCACGAATCGCCGTTCACACAGGAGGTGTACAGTCCCTTCCGACAGAACTCACAGGACCCACAGCTGATGCGGAAGGGGGCCAGCACTCGGTCGCCCGGTTCGACCGAGCGCACGTCGTCGCCGACTTCCTCGACGATACCCATCGGTTCGTGGCCGACGCGACTTCCCACCTCACGGTCGCTCTCGCCCCGATAGAACCAGAGGTCGGAGCCACAGACCGCCGTATGCGTGACGCGGACGATGGCGTCGGTCGGGGCCTCGATTTCGGGTCGCGGTCGCTCCTCGATTCGAATGTCGCCGGGGCCGTGGTACGTGGCGGCGCGCATACGCCCTCACGAACGCCGAGGCACAAAACGGCCACGCCGACCTACTTTCCTCTGTCAGGCGGGGTTCTTCCGCGAGAGGTCGCTCCCGCAGATGGGACAGCGGTCGCGGTGGTCGTCGAACTCGCGGCCACAGCCCTGACACTGGAAGCGCCAGTTGCGCTGTTCGGTGATGCCCTCGCGCGCGATGACTTCGACGGTGACGCCGAGATGCTCGGCGACGTTCTGCATCGCGTAGTCGTCGGTGACGAGCGTGCCGTCGAGTTCGAACGCGGCCGCGACGAGGCGAACGTCAGTGTCGGAGAGTTCCTCACCGTCGCCCGTCTCGACGGCCGCGCGCTCGATGGTTTCGATGGTGTTGTCGGCCGGGATGTGGATGTGCATCCCCGCGCCCTCCATGGCGTCGAAGCGGTAGGCGCTCTCGTCTTCGAGTTCCGCTTCGACGGCTGGTACCGACGCCATCTGCTCGGAGGTGTGATACTCGTGAATGAACGCAGAAGAGTCCAGAACGTGCATCTACCGGTCGATGACGATGTAGTCTTTCACTGCCTGCACGCGGGAGACTGGCACGTGGAGTCGGCCCTGTTCGTCCTGCTGGAACGCGGAGTCCGACGCCGGGAACTCCTCGTTCGGCGAGACGAGGAGGTCGTTCAGGGCCCCCGTCTTCAGGTTCATCGTGATGTTGTACAGCATGCCGAGTTCCGTCCCGTCAGCGCCCATAACGGACTTTCCAGAGAGGTTCTCGGCGAGTACGTCTGACATACGCTCCACATTCGTGGGGATGACCTTAAACGCCACGGGGTCGTCGTTCGCGAGCGGCCCATGTTGAAAGACTTAACTTCGGTCCACGGCTCTCTCGGGACACAGAACTTCTAGCGGGGGAAACTATGTCAGATTCGGATACACGCGACCGGTCGGATACGCTTCGCACCCCCATCGTCGCCGTGCTGGGGCACGTCGACCACGGGAAGACTAGCTTGCTCGATAAGATTCGCGGGTCGGCGGTCAGCGAGGGCGAGGCCGGCGCCATCACCCAGCACATCGGCGCGACGGCCGTGCCACTCGACACCATCTCGGGTATCGCTGGCAGCCTCGTCGACCCCGACGACTTCGACCTTCCCGGCCTGCTCTTCATCGACACGCCGGGCCACCACTCGTTCTCGACGCTTCGCTCTCGCGGCGGCGCACTCGCTGACATCGCCGTCCTCGTCGTCGACGTGAACGACGGCTTCCAGCCCCAGACCGAGGAAGCCATCGACATCCTCAAACGCACGGGGACGCCCTTCATCGTCGCCGCGAACAAAATCGACACCACGCCCGGGTGGAACCCACAGGAGGGCGAACCCATCCAGGTCACCTACGAGGCACAGAGCGACCGCGCCCGCTCCCGCCTCGACGAGAACCTCTACGAGATCATCGGCGAACTCTCGGACTCGGGCTTCTCCGCCGACCTCTACTGGCGCGTCCAGGACTTCCAGGCCAACATCGGCGTCGTCCCCGTCTCCGCGCTGACCGGCGAGGGCGTCCCCGACCTCCTGACGGTCCTGATGGGCCTCTCGCAACGGTACATGAAAGACGAGATGGCCATCGACGTGGAGGGACCGGGCGCGGGGACAGTCCTCGAAGTCAAAGAGGAGAAGGGCTTCGGCACCACCCTCGACGTGGTGATGTACGACGGGACGATTCGCGAGGGCGACGAAATCGTCGTCGGCGGGATGCAAGACCCCATCGTGACCGAGGTGCGGGCGCTCCTGCAACCCAAGCCACTCGCCGAGATTCGGACCGAAAAGCAGTTCGAGCGAGTCGACGCCGTCGCGGCGGCCGCGGGTGTGAAGATTGCCGCCCCCGACCTCGAAGACGCCATGGCCGGCGCGCCGGTTCGGGTCATTCGGAACCGCACGCGCGAGACGGTCATCGCAGACGTTGAGTCCGAACTCGCCCAAATCGAGGTCGAAACCGAAGAGGAGGGCGTCGTCGTCAAAGCCGACACGCTCGGCAGCCTCGAAGCGATGGCGAACGCCCTCGTTGAGGCGGAGGTGCCCATCCTCCGCGCGGAGGTGGGCGACGTGGCCCCGCGCGACGTGGCCGTCGCCAGCACCGCCGGCGAGGACGAACACAAGGTCATCCTCGGGTTCAACGTCGACGTGCTCTCGAACGCCGAACGCGAACTCGAATCGACCGACGTTCGCCTCTTCAGCGACGACGTCATCTACCAACTCGTCGAGGACTACGAGGCGTTCGTCGAGGAACGCGAACGCGCCCAGCAGGAGACGGTCCTCGACAAAATCGTCCGCCCCGCCCGCTTCCAGCTGCTCCCAGACCACGTCTTCCGCCAGAACGACCCCGCCGTCGTCGGCGTCGAAGTCCTCTCGGGCACGCTGAAAAACAACGTCAACGTCGGTCGCTTCGACGGCAACGAGTTCGAGCGACTTGGCCAGCTCAGCGGCATCCAGAAGCAGGGCGAAGACGTAGACGAGGCCCGCGCGGGCGAACGCGTCAGCGTCGCCATCGACGGCCCGACCGTCGGCCGGCAGATCCACGAGGGCGACGAACTCTGGGTCGACCTCCCCGAGAAACACGCGAAGATTCTGGAACAGGAACTCGACGACGAGATTCCGGCCGACGAGTTGGAGGCGCTCCGCGGCTATCTCGACAACCGTCGGCGACGCGACCCCTTCTGGGGGAAGTAGGTCATTCGGCCGTCCCCCCGTCGTTGAGGACTGACGTACATTGCACGATGAACTCGACGAGGTGACGCGCGACCCGTTGGTCCAGCGAGACGACGACACCGCTCGCCGACCCCTCCGGAAGGTGAAGGAGGACGCCGTCGTCGTGGACTTCGAGCGTCGCGTTCACGCCGCCGAGCATCGGACTCTCCTCCTCTCGAACGAGCGCGTGTCGCTCGCGTAACTGCTCGGCAATCTGTGGAATTGCCGCCTCGATGGTTTCGCTCGAGAGGTCCTCGCGGACGTACAACACCTCCCACTCGTCGGCGTCGTAGCGCACTAGCGCCCGATACCCGTCGCCCGCTCGCTCGTGTACGAACTGGTGGAGTCGCTGGTCGTTCGGACCGGTCATCGACCCGAGCCACGCCGCCCGCTCGGTTATAAATCGGGACTAATCGCTCGCCGCGGAATCCCACTCATATTATTCACACAACTTTCGGGGAACTCTCTGGTACACGCGGAGTAACTTTTTAGTCGAATCCCGAGCAAGTAAGAAACGAGGTGACCGACGATGAGTGTTCGAACTACCCCGAGTGACAGTATCGCCTTGCCGACCGTCTCTCGGTACGACCTGCTGTTGGCACTCATGCCGATACCGTTGCTCTGCGGGGTGCTGCTGACGATGCTCACGCCGGTCTCAGAAACGGTCGCGATGGGTGCCGGCAGCCTCGTTTCCGCGATTCCGTTCGGCTACGCCATCTCTCTCGGCGCGCCGACTACCGGGCCGTCGGCTTGACGCCGTCGCCCACGGCATCCATTACTTGGAGGGCCGCGCTCGCGGCCAGTCCGCGTGCCACCTCGTCGCGTTCTGCGTTGGCGATTCCCGCCTCGAGGTCGTCGAGGTCGGGCGTGAACCCTGCGCTGACGGGGTGGCCCGCCGGCGGGCGAACGGCGACGGTCGCCGTCGGCCCGTTCGAACCGTAGGATAGCTCCGACCCGACGGTGTAGCTGTCGGGCAGATACGAGCGCGTGCGAGAGACGATACCCGCGACCGCCTGGCGGAGCGCCCGGCGCTGATCCTGCGTGAGTTCGATATCCGTCGATGGCTGTCCCGCTTCGGCAACTCCGGGTGCGCCTCCGTACGGCGTGTTTCCATTCATCCGAGTCGGTAGCCGTACGCGGACCGCAGGTAAAAAGTCGTCGCCCGTCCCGAGCGTCCCGCCGAGTCCGTCCGCCGAGCGTCGCGCTCAGTACTGGTAGTCCGTGAACGCCATCACGGGGCCGGAGTCGGAGTTGTCCTCGATTTTCGCCTTGGCGTCGCGGAAGTCCTGCATCTGCACCTCGGTGCGGTCGTCGCGGATGGCGAACATCCCCGCCTCCGTGGCGAGGGAGGCGATGTCCGCACCGCTGTATCCGTCGAGGTCCTCGGCCACCTCTTCGAAGTCCACGTCGCCGGCGATGTTCATGTCGCGGGTGTGGATGCGGAGAATCTGGGCGCGGCCCTCGGCGTTAGGTTCGGGCACCTCGATAAGGCGGTCGAACCGGCCGGGGCGCAGGATGGCCTCGTCGAGCATGTCGAAGCGGTTCGTGGCCGCCATGATGCGGATTTCGCCTCGGTCGTCGAAGCCGTCCATCTCCGAGAGGAGTTGCATCATCGTCCGCTGGACTTCGGCGTCGCCGGACGTCTTCGAGTCCGTCCGCTTGGCGGCGACGGCGTCGATTTCGTCGATGAAGATGACCGCCGGCTGGCGCTCCTCGGCGAGTTCGAAGAGGTCACGGACCAGCCGCGACCCTTCGCCGATGAACTTGCGGACGAGCTCGGAGCCGGCCATCTTGATGAAGGTGGCGTCGGTTTCGTTGGCGACGGCCTTCGCGAGCATCGTCTTCCCCGTTCCCGGCGGCCCGTGAAGGAGGACGCCGGACGGTGGGTCGACGCCGACTTCCTCGAACAGTTCCGGCGTCAGGAGGGGGTCCTCGACGGCCTCGCGGACCTCGCGTATCTGCTCGTCGATGCCGCCGATGTCGTCGTAGGTGACGGTCGGCGACTCCTCGACTTCCATGGCCTGCGCCCGCGAGTCAGTCTCGTCGTCGAGGATGGTCTGGACGCCGAAGGAGTCGTTGACGGCGACGCGGTCGCCCGCCGACAGTTCCTTTCGGATGCGCGGCGAGGGCTCTGTCAGGACCTCCTGATTGTTGCCGTGCTGTTTGATTATCGTCCCGTCGTCGGTGACCTCTTCGACGGTGGCGATGTACAGCGACGAAGTCTTCAGTACCTCGTTGCGCCGCTTGAGGTGGTCGACTTCCTCCATGAGTTCTTCGCGGCGGTCGTCGGTCTCGTCGAGACGCTCCGCGAGTTCTTCGTTGACTCGAACCATCCGCTCGTAGTGCTGTCGGATGGCGTCGAGACGTTCCGCGTCGGACATCTCCGGATCGAGATCCAACCGCGGACGGTCCGGCAGCGACGGACTCCGTGACATTGGTTGGCTTCGCTAGGGGGCGGGCGTAAATGTGCCTTTGGGTCGTGTGCCGTTCGCACCCGGCCAATCACCGGCGAGATTCGCCGCGAGCGTCCGCTCAGAGCAGCGTTTCCATCTCGTCGAGATACGTCCCGTAGACGGCGAGGGCGTCCTCGATGGGTCCGGCCGTCGTCATGTCGACGCCCGCCGTCTGCAACACGTCGACTGGGTAGGCGCTCCCGCCCATCTCCAGCGCGTCGCGGTAGTCCGCTGCGGCCGCGTCGCCCTCGTCGAGAATGCGGTCGACGATGGCCGTCGCCGCGCTGATGCCCGTGCTGTACTGGTAGACGTAGTAGCCCATGTAGAAGTGGGGAATCCGCATCCACTCGCGGGCGATGCGGTCATCGACCACCGCTGGCTCGTAGTACGTCTCCTTCAGTTCGCCGTAGATATCGTCGAAACGGTCGGGCGTGAGCGCACCGCCGTCCTCGACGATTTCGTGAATCTGTAGTTCGAAGTCGGCGAACATGGTCTGGCGGAAGAGCGTCGACCGGAACCGCTCCAGATACTCGTCGAGGACGTGCCGGCGGAGCCGTTCGTCCTCGACCGTCTCGAGCAAGTGGTGTGTCAGGAGCGTCTCGTTGACCGTGCTCGCCACCTCCGCAACGAAGATGTCGTAACTGCTGTACTGCCACGGCTGGGCCTCGTTGGTCAGCTCCGAGTGCATCGAGTGCCCGAGTTCGTGCGCCAGCGTGAACATCGAAGCCACGTCGTCCTGGTAGTTCAGCAGGATGAACGGCTGGGTGTCGTAGGTCCCCGCCGAGAACGCCCCCGACCGCTTGCCTCGGTTCTCGTAGACGTCGACCCACCGCGAGTCGAGGCCCTCGGCCATGCGCTCCTGATATGCGTCACCGAGCGGTGCGACCGCCTCGGTGACGTACTCCACCGCCTGCTCGTAGGGGATTTCGGGCGGTTCGCCCTCGGCCATCGATGCGTAGAGGTCCCACATCTGCAGGTCGTCGACGCCGAGTGCGTCCGCTTTCAGTTCCGCGTGTCGGTGGAGATAGTCGAGGTTGTCCCGCACCGTTTCGAGGAGGTTGTCGTACACCGAGCTCGGGACGTTCGGGCCGTCGAGCGCCGCCTCCCGCGCCGTCTCGTAGTTGCGCGCTCGGGCGAGTTTCACGTCCGACGTGACGCTCTTTTTGAGCGACGTGCCCACGCTGTTTCGCACGTCTGCCCACCGGTCGTAGAAGGCCTCGTGGACATCCTGTCGGAACTCGCGGTTCGGGTGTTTCTGGAGTTTCGTGAAGTTGCCCAGCGAGATTTCGATATCGTCGCCGTCGGGGTCCTCTACCGTCGGGAACTCCATGTCCGCGTTCGAGAGCATGCTGTACACGTCGCTCGCGGCGTCGGTCACCTCAGAGAGGTCGGCCAGCAGCTCCTCGATTTCCTTCGAGCGCGTGTGCGGTTTCTGCCGGAGCACGTCGTCGAAGTAGTGTTCGTACTCGGCGAGTGCGGGTTCCTCGTCGACGAACGCCTCGAGCTCTGCCTCGTCGAGTTCCTGTAGTTCGGGGTCGATGTAACTCGCGGCGCTGCGCGCGTCGGCCGCGAGCGACTCCGCCCGCGCCGACATGGCCTGATACTCCTGGTTGCGAGTGTCCTCACTGCTCCGCAGGCTGGCGTACGTCGAGACGACGGACACGTCACGCAACAGGTCCTCGTAAAGGTTCAGCAGTTCGAGGAGTACCGCTGGGCTCTCCGTCACTCGGCCCTCGTACGCGGCGAGGTCGTCGACTCGCTCGCGGACGTCTTCGAAGGCGTCCTCCCAGTCCTCGTCGCTCTCGAAGATGCTCTCCAGTGCCCACTTGTCCTCGGCGTCTATCTCACTGCGTTCGGGAACCGAACTCATCGGCGGACCTTGGACGGGCGGTGCCGTAAGGGTTAGTACTCGCTGCACGTCGGGGCCGCCCGACCACAAAGCTACTTGTCGCTCCCTTTGAAGGCCCTACCCACGGCGATGGCCGATTCGAACTCCGCGGCTCCCGACGGGAGTCACGACGACGACGTGCTTGCCGACAAGCTATCCACCGACGAGGTGTATCAGCGCGTGGTCGCCGACGCCGACCACGAAATCACCTCGGGGACGCGCGAGCTGTTCTTCAGCGCGCTGGCCGCGGGTTTTGCAATCACCGTCACCTTCCTGCTGTACGCCTCCGTCACGGCGACGACCGACTCCAAGTTCGTCGGCGTCCTGCTCTACCCCCTTGGATTCATCTACATCATCATCGGCGGCTACCAGCTGTATACGGAGAACACGCTCCCACCGGTGGCGCTGACGCTGGAGCGACTGGTGTCGATTCCGACGCTCGTCCGGCACTGGCTGGTCGTCCTCGCCGGCAACTTCCTCGGTGGCGGCCTCGGCGCCGTCGCTCTCGCGTACGGCGGCGTGTTCGACGACACCACCGCGACGGTCGCGGCCGAGTTCGCACAGAAGGGCATCGCCACACCCGCGACTGACCTGTTCGTCAAGGCTGCCTTCGCGGGCCTCATCGTCGCCGGCGTCGTCTGGATCAACTTCGCTGCCCGCGACACCGTCTCCCGACTGGCCGTCGTCTATCTCGCCTTCCTCGCCATCCCGATGGGGAACCTGTTCCACGTCGTCGTCTCCTTCACCGAGGTGGTCTATCTGGCGCTGGTGTCGGGCGTCAATCCCGGCCCCGCACTGCTCGAGTTCGTGTTGCCCGTCCTGGTCGGCAACACCCTCGGCGGCATCCTGTTGGTGACGGTCGTCAACTACTACCAAACCTCCGACCGCCGGTTGGAGATAGACCGCTTCCAGAACGTCCGCCGCCTCTCCATTCGGGAGTGGTTGCTGGGGTCGCTCGCCGGGCGGTCGTACGTCCCCGTCATCGACACCGTCGAGGACATCGTCCGCGACCCCGAGGCCTACCGCATCCTGATCCCCATCGCCAACCCCCGGACCGAGACCGGCGTGGTCAAGCTGGCCTGCCAACTGGCCAGTAGCCACGAGAAGGGGACGGTCCACGTCGTCCATGTCGTGCAGGCGCCGCGCCGGTGGGCGCCGGACGCCGACGCGGCCCAGCGGGACCGAATCCGAAACGAGTCCGAACGCCTCCTCGAGGACACCCGACAGATCGGCGCCACCTACGACGTGTCCTTCGAGACATCGACGGTCGTCACGCCGCGGTCCTTCGAGGAAGTGTTCTCGCTCGCCCGCCGGACCAATCCCAATCTGGTCGTGATGGACTGGGACCGCGAGGGCCTGTGGAGTTCGGCCCGCGCGGAGCGCCCCCTCGACGAGTTGACCAACCGACTCCCCTGTGACTTCCTCGTCGTCAACGACCGCGGACTCGACACGTCGAAGATTCTGCTGCCGACCGCGGGCGGCCCCGACTCCGACCTGAACGCCGCGGTCGCTCGCGCCCTCCAGCAGGTCGCGAGCGCGGAGGTCGAGTTACTCCACGTCGTCGCCGACGAGGCCGACCACCGGGCGGGCGAGGCCTTCCTCCGAAACTGGGCAGACACGCACGACCTGACGGACGTGACTGTCACCGTCGACTCTGGCGACGTGGAACCGGCAATCGCCCGCGCAGCCACCGACAGCACGATGCTCATGCTCGGCGCGACCGAACAGGGTCTGCTCTCGCGACTGGTCCAGAACTCGCTCCACTTGGATGTCATCAACGACGTGGACTGCTCGGTGCTGTTGGCCGAACGTCCCTCCCGGCGCTCGGTCTGGGAGCGACTGTTCGGGTCGCCCTCGCGGGACCGACGCCCTGCGCGGGCGTTCCGGGACCGCGTCGAATCGCCCACCGACGACGAGTGACGGTCGGTGGGAAGCTTTTCGACGCTCCCGCACTCAGGAGGGGGTATGCCCGATATCTCCGACCGCACGGTCGCCCGCGTCCGGGCCGTCGTGGTCGCCCTCCTCGTGGCTGGCATCGGCCTCGCTACCGGCCTCGTCCTCGTTTTCGGTCTCTCGGTAGCTCTCGCCCTCCTCGGCGTCGACCCCTCACCGTTCGTCCTCCTCGTCGTCTCCCTCGTCTCGATTCAGGGGGTCGCGTTCGGCGGTGTCGCCCTCCTGTATCTCCGTTTCCGGGGCCGTTCACTCGGGAGCGTCGGACTCCGACTCCCGTCGCTCCGTGACCTCCTGTTCGCCGTCGGCGGGTACGTGGCGGCGTTCGTCGCCGCCATCTCCGGGGCCATCGTCATCAGCATCACCGGTGCGCCCGCCGGCGAGAATCAGGTGTCGCAGTTCGCCAGTTCCGACCCCTCGGTCCTGCTCTGGCTCGTCCCCGCCTCGTTTCTGCTCATCGGCCCCGGCGAGGAACTGCTCTTCCGGGGCATCGTCCAGGGTCGCCTGCGCGAGACGTTCGACCGGGTGCCGGGCGTCGTCCTCGCGAGCGCTCTCTTCGCCGCCATCCACTACCTCGCGCTCACCGGCGGCGCAGGCGGGCGTCTCGTGACGATTACTATCCTCTTCTTCCCGGCGCTCGTCTTTGGGACCGTCTACGAACTGTCCGAGAACCTCGTCGTCCCGTCGCTGGTCCACGGCGCCTACAACGCGACGCTCTTCGCCCTCGCGTACGTCGCCATTCGCCTCTCGGAATCGGGGATGGCGCCCAGCGGCACCGAGGCGTCACAGGCCCTCCTCGCCTTGCTGTAGGCGGAACGGAACCCTTACCGCGGCGCCCGCGAAAGCCGGTGGTATGCGCGAGCACTTCGAAGTGCGACACGGCGACGCCCTCGGCCGAATCGGGGCGCTGACCGTGCCGCGCGCCGGTCGGACCGTCGAGACGCCGGCGCTGCTCCCCGTGATCAACCCCAATCTCGAGACGGTGGCGCCCGCTCGCCTCGAAGCCGAGTTCGGCGCCGAGATTCTCATCACCAACTCCTACATCATCCGTAGCACCGACGACCTGCGCGAACGCGCCCTCGACGAGGGACTGCACGATATGCTCGACTTCTCGGGCGCCATCGTCACCGATTCTGGGTCGTTCCAACTCGCCGAGTACGGCGACATCGACGTGACGACCCGCGAGATTCTGGAGTTCCAACACGATATCGGCTCGGACGTGGCCACGCCCGTCGACGTGCCGACGCCGCCCGATGTCTCCCGCGAACAGGCCGAAGCCGACCTCGAAACCACGGAACGGGCCCTCGCCGACGCGTCCGCCGTCGACACCGGCGAGATGCTGGTCAACGCCCCGGTCCAAGGCTCGACACACCTCGACCTGCGCGAGGCGGCCGCCCGCCACGCCGACGCCACCGACCTCGACGTGTTCCCCGTCGGCGCCGTCGTCCCCCTGATGAACGACTACCGATACGACGACGTGGTGGACGTGGTCGCGGCGTCGAAACGCGGCCTCGGCGCCGACGCGCCAGTCCACCTCTTCGGCGCCGGCCATCCCATGATGTTCGCCCTCGCCGTCGCCATGGGGTGTGACCTCTTCGACTCCGCCGCCTACGCCATCTACGCCCGCGACGACCGCTATCTCACCGTCCGCGGCACGAAACACCTCGAAGACATCGAGTACTTCCCCTGCGAGTGCCCGGTCTGTTCCGCGCACTCGCCGGCCGAGATTCGCGCCGCGGACGACGGAGAGCGCGAACGCCTCCTCGCCGAGCACAACCTCCACGTCTCCTACGGCGAACTCCGCCGCATCAAGCAGGCCATCCGCGACGGCTCCCTCCTCGAACTCGTCGAGACGCGCGCCCGCGGCCACCCGTCGATGCTCGACGGCTACCGTGCCCTCCTCGACCACGCCCGCCAACTCGAACGCCACGACCCGGCCTCGAAGGGGTCCTTTTTCTACTGCTCCGCCGAGAGCGCGCGCCGACCCGAGGTGGTCCGCCACCACGACCGACTCGCCCGACTCGACACCCCCGACAGCCTCCTGTTGACCGAGGGGAACGCGCCCTCCGGCGACCGGTTCGACGCCGCCTGGCGCCTCCTCCCACCGTTCGGCCCCGTGCCGCGGGCGCTCTCGGAGACGTATCCCTTCACCGCCGAACTCCCCGACCGCACCGACGACGCGGCCTGCGAGGCGGCCGCGCGCGGTGTCGCCGAACTCGTCGCCGCCAACCCCGAGACGGACGTGACGGTCTCCCACGACGACTGGCCGGCGTCGGCGCTCGGAATGCTGCCCGCCTCGGTGACCGTCGAACCACTGGGCGCGCGCCCGGACCGCGTCGAGTGATACTGTTGGCTGTAACCGATGCGAGACAGTCGACACTCCGGGGTGCCGACTGTCTGTATTGAGTTACAGCCGACAGTATGAGCCATCCCCGACCGCCGTGGTACCACGACTCTCGGAACCGTTATCCCTCTACCGGGTGTACAATTGTTTGCAATGGCAAACGGTAAGGTTGATTTCTTCAACGACACAGGCGGCTACGGATTTATCGAGACTGACGACGCAGACGACGACGTGTTCTTCCACATGGAGGACGTTGGCGGTCCGGACCTCGAAGAGGGCCAGGACGTCGATTTCGATATTGAGGACTCCCCCAAGGGTCCCCGCGCGACGAACCTCGTGCGAAACTAACTCGCAGTAATTACCGACGCCGATTCGGCGTCGACACGACGCGTTTTCCGGACTGACGCTATCCACGACCGACTGGACCGTCCGCTCACTCGTTCACGCCACGCATTCGCTCGCTGAAGTCCCACGAGTACACCCGCTTCGGGTCGAGTTCGATGACGACTTCCTCGCGGTCGGGCGCGAGGAGGCGGTCGGCCAGCGACGACTCCGTCCCGCCGAGATATCGCTCCAGCAGGCTCCGGAGCACCGCCTTCCCCTCGTCGGGCCCGATGGTCGCGCGGCCGTTCCCCCGGACGCCGCGGTACGGCGGGTCGTTGTCCGACACCTCGAACGCGACGCCGTCGTCGGCGCGGAGATACTCGACCACGTTCGCGTTTGCCGAGGTGGCACAGACCAGTCGCTCGGCGTCGGCGTCGAAGCGATACCAGAGCGAGAGCATCCAGAGGCCGCCTGCGGGCGTCCGACAGGCGAGTCTGATGGGGACCCGCGCGTCAGCCAAGTACGCCGCCACGCCCGCGCGGTCCCACTCGCCGGTGTACTCGGGCATGGGGCGCGTTGGGACGCGAACGGCTAAAATCCGCGGCCCGGCTCAGGTCGGGTGGACCACGTCCCGGCAGTCGGGACACTCCGCGTACGCCGCCGGGCCGTCGGTGGTGTCGTACTCGATGAGGAGCGAATGCCGAGAGATGTCCGTCTGGCAGTTCGGGCAGTCGCCGAGTGTCGGTGATTGAGACGGCATGGGGAAACTGAGCGTGTGGGAGCACCGCGCTCCACTTCCTCGTAGCACCCGGAGATACATATACCGTGGCCGACCGCGGTGAAAGTGAAACTGAACGGTGCGCGCCGCCAAATGCTTTTACTGGGGCGCTGACAATTCGCCCGCACGATGTTGCCCCTCCAGTTCGCCGTCCCCGGTGGCATCGAGATTCTGGTGTTGCTCCTCGTGTTCGGCCTGTCGTTCGTCGTCCCCCTCGCCGTCTCCGTCCTCGTCTATCGAGACGCGAAGGGTCGGGGGAGTCGTCACGCCCTCGCGTGGGCCGTGGGCGCTTTCCTCGGCAGTCTCGTCGTCTGGGTGCTCTACTACGTCGTGCGCGACGAGGTGGGCACCCGGTCGATGTGAGGCGGGAACGAAACGTAGTTCCGCGCCGCCCGCCACGACACCCCATGACCGAGTACTTCGAGATTCACGCGCGCGACGGGGCCGCCCGCCTCGGCGAACTCCGCCTGCGCGAGTCCGTGACGACGCCCGCCCTCGCCGACGACATTGTCGTCGACGGCGGGAGCCTGTGGGCCGCCGACCGCGACGTGCCCGAGGGGAGCGACGACGAGCTGACGGTCCTCCCGCATCGCTCCTTCCCGTCGGGGACGGACCCGACCGTCCAGGAATCCTTCACCGCCGACGTGCCCGACGTGGACTACCCGTCCGCCGCCGTCGTCACCGGCGACACCGCGGGCGAGTTCGGCTGTGACGCCTACGTCCTCTCGACGGCATCGGGCGTCGTCGGCCACGGCGAGTCGTTCCGGGACGAGATTATCGCCGTCCGTGAGGCGATTCCCGCCGACACCGCGCTCTATCTCTCCGGCGTCGCGACGCCCGCGAACGTCGCCTCCCTCGTCGCCGCGGGCGTCGACCTTGTCGACACCAAACTCGCCCGCGTGAAGGGCCGACAGGGCCGCTATCTCACCACCGAGGGCGAATACCACCTCGACGAACTCGCGGAACTCCCCGGCGCCTTCCCCTCCGACCCGCCGCGGGACGAGTTCACCCGCGAGGATTGCGTCGAACACAACGTCGCGGCGCTGGAGTCGGCGCTCGCGACGGCCCGCACGCGGATTCGACGGGGGCGACTCCGAGACTATCTGGAGGGACAGGCCCGCCACGAGAACTGGCTGACCGCCACCTTCCGCGAGTTCGACCAGGAGTACCGCTACCTCGAACGGCGGACGCCCGTGATTCGCGACGCAGAGATTAGCGCCGCGAGCGAGGACACCCTCAACCGGGTCGAGATTCAGCGCTTCGCCGACCGGGTGACGACCCGCTACCAGAGTCGGTTCGACAACCCCCTCGTTCTCGTCCCGTGTTCGGCGCGCAAGCCCTACAGCGACTCCCAGAGCCACGCCCAGTTCCACCGCGCCATCAACTACCGCGGCCACCTCGCGTCGATGACCTCACCCATCGGCGTCGTTCCCCAAGAGCTGGAGTGTACGTACCCGGCCCAGCACTACGACGCCGTCGTCACCGGCGACTGGACGGAAGGCGAGAAGACGTTCGTCACCGAGGTGCTCCGTCGCTATCTCGAACGCAACGACTACCCGCGGGTCATCGCCCACGTCCCCGGCGAGGGCTACCGTGACATCTGCGAACGCGTGGCCACCGAGGTGGACGTGCCCTTCGAGTACACCGTCGAGGATCACCCGACCACCTCGGAGTCGCTGTCGAACCTCTCGGCCGCCCTCGCTGGCGAACTCAAGTTCTCGAAGCGAGAGCGCCAGCACAACACGGTTCGCGCCATCGCGGACTACCAGTTCGGCGCCGGCGCGGGCGACGACCTGTTCCCGGACCTACAGACGACGAGCCGCCACCCCAAACTGCAGGTCCGCGATGGCGACGGCACCCAACTCGCGGCGCAGGTCCCCCAGTACGGCGTGCTCTCCTTTACGCTCGAAGGCGCTCGCCACTGGGCCGAGAGCGACGCGCCGACCAAGCGCGTCGAAATCGACTCCTTCGTCCCCCACGGGAGCGTGTTGGCGCCGGGCGTCGTCGACGCAAGCGACGACATCCGCGTCGGCGACGAAGTCGTCGTTGAGGGACCGGTCGCGTTCGGCGTCGGCCGGGCCGAGATGAACGGGCCGGAGATGCGCGAGAGTACCCGTGGCGTCGCCGTACAGGTGCGACACGTGGAGGACAACGCTTAACACGGTTTCCCGACTACGTGTGTCGATGTCAACGCCCGTCCGGCGCGACGTGATTCGGGTCGACCTCTCGGCCGGTCGCGTCTCGCGAGAACGAATCCCCGCCGACTGGCGCCGCGACTTCCTCGGGGGCAAGGGACTCGGCGCCCGCTATCTCTACGACGAACTCGACGCCGACACCGACCCGCTCGGCCCGGACAACCGCCTTGCGCTCCTCCTCGGTCCGCTCTCGGGCTATCTCCCCGGCGAGTCGCGCTTCGCCGCCGTCACCAAATCGCCGCTGACCGGCGCCTTCCTCGACTCCTACAGCGGCGGCTCGTTCGCCGACGCCCTCGCTGGCGCCCTCCCCGACGCGATGGGGTTGGTGATTCAGGGCACCGCCGACGACCCGGTCGTACTCACCGTCCGCGACGGCGAGGCGTCGCTCTCGCCCGCCGGCGACCTCTGGGGTGCCGACACCGCCGCCGTCGACGACGCCCTCGACGGCGCCGTCGCCTGCGTCGGCCCTGCGGGCGAACGCGAGGTTGCGTACGCCACCATCGCCTCCGACGGCGGCGACCACCACGCGGGCCGCGGCGGCGCCGGCGCCGTCATGGGTGCCAAGCGACTGAAGGCCGTCGCCGTCCACGGCACGCCACCGGAACCGACGGGCGAACTCGCGGACCTCCAAGCGCGGTACACCGACGCCTACCGCGACGACGACACCGGTCGCTGGCAGGCCGCGGGCGAGACTGTCGAGAGCGTCGACTTCGCCAACGAGGTGGGCGTCCTCTCGACGCGTGGCTGGCAGGGCGGCACCTTCGACGACGCCGCCGACATCGGCGTTGAGGCCGTCCGCGAGGCGTCGACCGGGCGTGAGAACGAGAGCGACGCTGTCCCCGGCGGCTTCCGCGTCGACACGGACGAGGGCGAGTCCGTCCCCCGCGGCGGCACGCTCATGTCGCTCGGCGCCGGCCTCGGCATCGACGACTTCGACGACGTGGCCCGTCTCGGCGCGACCTGTGACCGACTGGGGATGGACGTCATCAGCGCGGGCAACGCCGTCGCGTGGGCCATGCGCGCCACGGACGCCGACGCCCTCGACACCGACCTCGACTTCGGCGACGCCGACGCTGCGGAGCGCCTACTCGCCGAGATTGCGGCGCGGTCGACGGCCCTCGGTGACACCCTCGCCGACGGCGTGGAGGCCGCCCGCGACCGGTCCGGCGCGAACGCGGTGCCGACGGTGAAGTCGATGGAACTGCCGGCGTACGACCCGCGGGGCGCGGCGGGGATGGCACTCGCCTACGCCACGAGCGACCGCGGCGGCTGTCACCGCCGCGCCCGCCCCGTCGAGCGCGAAGCGTTCGCCCGCGACGAGTGGTCGACCGCCGACCGCGTCGCCACCGTCGTCGGCGCCCAGAACGTCCGCTCGACGCTCTGGAGCCTCGTCGTCGACGACTTCGCCGGCGAGACGATGTGGCAGGACCTCGGCGCCGAGTGGCTCCAGGCCGTCGACATCGACCACGACCGAGACTCGCTGGCGACGCTCGGCGAGCGCGTCTGGACGCTCGTGCGCCTGTTCAACGCCCGCGAGGGGTTCGACCGCGACGACGACTCCCTGCCCGAGGTGTTCGAGGAGCCGATGCCCGACGGCCCGGCGGCGGGCCGGACCGTCGACCGCGAGGCCTTCGAGGCGATGCTCGACGCCTACTACGACGCCCGCGGGTGGTCGCCCGACGGCCTCCCCACCGCCGTGACTGTCGAGCGATTGGGCCTCCACAGCGTCGTCGACGACGAGACACCACTCGGTGCGGCCCCCGCCGTCACCGACGAGTCGGGTGCCGTGGAGCGTGACCGCCGCCACGACCACGGACGCTGACACGAGCCGTGACCGACGACACCACCACCGGGTCGAACCCCGCTCGCCCGCACGACTGTCATCGGTGCGGGCAGACCATCGACCCCGGACACGTCTACGGCGCACTCGACTTGCTCGACGCCGAGGGCGAGCTTCGGGTGCTGCTCTGTCGGTCCTGTTCGGCCGCGCTGCGTGACTTCTTGGAGTGAGGAGTGGCCGAGTGCGGGAGCCTTTTACCGCTCGCGAGCCACCCAATCGTATGGACGAATTCGACCTTGGCGTCCCGAAACAGATTCTCGAATCGCTTCCCGACGACGACGAGGCCCGACAGGACATGCAGCGGGCTGTCGCCGGACTCGAGGCCAGACTCAACGAGGCCGTCGAGGCGGCTGAGGACCAGCGCGAGGCAGCCCAGAACGTCGTCAGCGCTCTCGAACGTCTCGAAGACCAGCTCGAACAGTACGACGAGTTCGTCCCCGAACTCCGCGCGTGGGGGCAGTCGCCCATCTACGCCATCGCGTGGCGCAACCTGCAGGCGGACCTCATCATGCAGATTCAGGATGTCGGCTGGGTCGCAGAGCGCATCGACCAGGAGCGCAACTACCAGACTGTCGAAGACGGAATTCGCCTGAGCGACCGGTAACACCGGGTCGTGCCGCGTCACTTTTCACTCTCGGCTTCCTTAAGAATAGGTATGCATCTGAACTTGCGATTTTTCGCGACGTTCCGCGAAGCCGTCGGCCAGAAGACGCTCGAACACGAGTTCGAGGATGGCGCGACGGTCGGGAACGTCCTTTCGACGCTCGAATCCGAGTATGAGGGACTCGAGGGCCAAATCCTGACCGAGGACGGCGACCTGCAGCCGAACCTCAACATCCTGAAAAACGGTCGCGAGGTCCTGCACATGGAGGGCACCGAGACGCTGATGGAAGACGACGACACGCTGTCGATATTCCCGCCGGTGGCAGGAGGAGCATGACCGACGACGACTGGGTCACCCGAGAGCGCTCCTTCCGGGGTATCTCGAAGCGACTGGCGATCAAGTATCTCGGAAACCTCGGCGCCGAGCAGGTCAGCGACGACCGAGTCGAAGCCGAGGACTGGGCCGCGGACCTATCGACACAGACCGTCAGTATCGGCCCGTCGACGACGCTGACGCAGGTCGACCTGGATTTCGAGGGCGACCCCGAGGCGTTGGACCCGCTCATCGAGCGGTTCGCCCAGAAGGCGATGCGCGCCGGTGGGTGAGCGTGTCCGGCGCGCCACAATCTCCCATCGACGGACAGGTGTTCATGCTCGCCGCCGCGAAGGCGAGCGTCGGGCCCAGCGACCTCTCTGACCTCCTCTCTCGGGTACAGGAACACGTCGGGGGCCGGCTCGACGTCTACCGTCGCGACTTCGAGCGCGTCGCCCAGCAGGACGACCGCGAGGTGTTTCTCGTCCCGACCGGTCACTGGGAACAGATTGCCGACCGACTCGACTTCGGCGAGCGAGAGCGGAAGGCCGTCGCTCGCGCACACGCCGAACAGCTCCGCAGCATCGGCTCCGACACCGGCCGGAACGACGAGTTCGAGACGGCGCTCGAAATCCGCGAAGCCGTCGTCGTCGGGACGTAACGGCACCGACGCCCCGAGCGCCGACGGTCAGTCGTCGTTCGCTGGGGGCGTCTCCTCGTCCGTGGAGATGGGGTCGCGTTCCTCCTCGCTGAACCCTGCCGAGGACTCCATCCGGCGGCGCGCCTCGGGGTCGAACTCCGCTTCGATGTCCTGGTACTTGCTGACGAAGGAGAGTTCGTGGTGGCTCTCCGTCGGGTGGCCGAGATACCGCTCTTCGAGGTCGAACTGCGCTCGTTCGTCCGTCTCCGCGAGGGCCTTGAAGTCCTCGTAGACGGCGTGGGCGCCGGAGTGGAGGCCGAACAGGGTGATGAAGATGTACTTGTAGCCGAGGTCGCCGAGTTCGGCGAACGTCAGCGGGTCGTCTTCCTCGGACCACGCGAACGACGACGAGTAGTTGAACGCCAGATCGAGGTCCGGGTGGGTCTCGTGGATGGTCTCGGCGTACTCGACTGCGTCCTCGCGGGAGGGGTCGGGCATCTCCGGCCAGACGAGGTCGACGCCCGCGTCGGCGTAGATGCGCCCGCGTTCGAGGTGTTCCTCCCAGTCGCCGTTGGCGGAGCCGTAGGCGTCCGTGCGGGCGATGATGACGGTATCCTCGCACTGCTTGGCGTCGACGGCGGCGCGGAAGCGGGCCTCCGCCTCCTCGCGGGAGACGATTTGCTTGCCCGCGATGTGGCCACAGCGCTTGGGCGTCGTCTGGTCCTCGATGTGAATCGCCGCGACGCCCGCCTTCTCGTACTCGCGGACGGCACGGCGGACGTTGTGAATTCCGCCGTAGCCGGTGTCGCAGTCGGCGATGACGGGCAGGGTCGTCGCCTCCGCGATGCGTTTTGCGTTCTCGACCATCTCGGTCATCGTCACCATCTCCAGGTCGGGGAAGCCGAACTGACCGAGGACGGTCGAGTAACCGCTCATGTAGACGGCGTCGTGGCCGGTCATTTCCGCCAGGCGCGCGTCGAGGGCGTGATAGAGGCCGGGCGCGAAGACGAACTGTTGGTCCGCCAGTTGCTCCCGGAACTGGACCGCCGCCGGGTTGTCGATGTCGCGCGTGACGGTGTCGGTGTCGAGGTCCTCCGGTGTCATCGTCGCTCCTCGGTTCGATACCGAATATCGGGAACGAGTGGCGCTTCCTGTGCCTGTTCGTCGTCGTACGCTCGCAGGGTCGCACGGTCCGTCGGCGTCCGGCGGGTCGAAGGGCGTCGCTGGTCCGGTCGTCCGCCGTCGGTCCGCGTGGTGTCGCCTCGACCGATGTCGGGGACGAGGGGGGCTTGCTGTGCTAGTTCGTCGTCGGGTCGGGTCGTGGGTTCCATAGTGTGAGTGTCGGGTCGGTCGTCGGTCGTCGGGCGGTGCGGGCCGTCTCCGCGAGAGAGCGTACGTGCATTGCAACCGGACCCAGGATTGGGAGGTAAATAAACATAATGATTTTTAATGATAATATTTGTTAATGTCATTTAATCACATGGTGTGATACAACCTCACGCTTGCGGACCCCGACTCCACGGGGCTTAATTCCGTCCAGCGCCGATTCCCGGTAGATGGTGGCTGCGATAGAGATCGACGATCTCAGGAAGGAATACGGCGACGTGACGGCACTCGACGGCGTTTCGCTGACGGTGCCCGAGGGGAGTTTCTTCGGCCTCCTCGGTCCGAACGGCGCGGGCAAGACGACGTTCATCAACATCCTCGTCGGCCTCGTTCGCAAGAGCGGCGGCGAGGCGCGCGTGTTCGGACACGACATCGAGGCGGACTACCGCGAGGCCCGGAACCACATCGGCGTCGCGCCCCAGGAGTTCAACGTCGACCGCTTCTTCCCGATTCGAGAGGTACTAGAGCACAAGGCTGGATACCACGGTATCCCCGCGAGCGAGGCGCGGGAGCGCGCCGACGAGGTGCTGAAACAGGTCGGCATCTACGAGAAACGCGACACCCGCTTCGACTGGCTCTCGGGCGGCATGAAGCGCCGCTTCCTCATCGCCCGTGCGCTCGTCACCCGGCCGGACCTCCTCATCCTCGACGAACCGACCGCCGGCGTCGACGTCCAGCTCCGCCACGACCTCTGGGACCTCATTACCGACCTCAACGAAGGGGGAACGACCATCCTTCTCACCACCCACTACATCGAGGAAGCCGAACGCCTCTGTGACGAGGTGGCCATCCTCGACAGCGGACGGGTCGTGACCGTGAGCACCCCCGACGAACTCATGGACAGCGGCACCGACCGCATCACCGTCACCTTCCGCGACCCGATTCAGTCTGTCCCCGACATCACCGTCGGTGACGGCCACATCGAGGCCGTCGACGTCGAAGACGGTCGCCTCGTCGTCGCCGCGTCCCGCGGCGGCGTGGTCGCCCCCGACCTGGTCCGCGAACTCGACGACGCCGGCTACGAAATCGTCGACCTCGACGTGTCCCGCACCTCGCTCGAAGAGGTGTTCGTCGAGATGACGCGACAGGACACCGCCGTTCCGGAGGGGCAAGCGTGAGCCTCGTCGGCCTGAAGACGCTGACCCGCCGAGAGATTCTCCGCTTCGTCAGGCGTCCCTACAACACGTTCCTCCCCCCCATCATCACGAACGCGCTCTACTTCTCCGTGTTCGGCGTCATCCTCGGCAGTCGCATCGGCGCCATCGCAGGCGTGAGCTACATCCAGTTCGTGTTGCCGGGCCTGGTCGTCTTGGGCGCCATCTCCGACGCCTTCGAGAACGCCTCGTTCTCGATTTTCCACGGCCGGTGGAACGACTACATCGACGCCGTCATCGTGACACCGCTGTCGAATCTCAGCATGGTCTCGGCGTACGTCATCGCGAGCGCCACCCGTGGCGTCCTCACCGCCGTCCTCATCGTCGCTGTCGGACTCGTGTTTACCGCTGTGCCCATCTCCCATCCCCTCTATCTGGTCAGCTTCCTGCTGGTCATCACGACGCTGTTCGGCGGCCTCGGCATCATCGGCGGCCTCTGGGCCGACGACTTCGACTACCTGACGGTCATGAACCAGTTCATCCTCCGACCGCTGGTGTTCTTCGGCGCCGTCTTCTACTCGCTCGACGTGTTGCCGCCGCTCTGGCGCCAGATTTCCCTCCTGAACCCGATGGTCTACATGGTCAACGGCGTCCGCTACGGCATGATTGGCGTCACCGAAATCGACCCCAACGTCTCCCTCGTCGTCCTCTCGGCGACAACGGTGGTCGTCCTCCTCGTCGACTACCTCCTGTTCAAGCGTGGCTACGGCCTGACCGAATAGCCAGAGCCAAGGCCGCCGGCCACGCAGAGCGGCCATGCGCCAGTTCGTCGTCATCGGTCACGACGCCCCCACGACCCCCGACTTCGAGCTTGACGACCTCGCGGGCGCCGCCGGACGCCTCGACGTGCTCTGTCGGTGTGTCAACTCCGCCTTCTTCCTCTCGCACGCGCTCCGGGAGGACGTTCGCGTCCACCTCGTCCTCGGCGACGAGTTCACCGTCACCTTCGACGGCGCCGACCTCCGCCGACTCAACCCCGACGAGCGGAGCACGGCCGCCCTGATTCGCAACGCCCTCGACCGTCGCGAGGACGCCATCGGCCATCAGCCGGTCGAATCGAGTCCCGGCGTCGCCATCCGCCGCCGCGGGTTCGCGGCGACCCTCGATGCCCTCGACGGGTCGCTCGTCCACCTCCACGAGGATGGCACTCCCATCGTCGACGCCGAACCGCCGACCGACCCCGTGTTCGTCCTCTCGGACCACCACGACTTCACCGACGCCGAGGCGTCGCTCCTCTCTGACCGGGCCGACCTACGGGTTCGACTCGGGCCGACGGCGCTTCACGCCGACCACGCCATCACCGTCGCGCACAACTACCTCGACACCGACGGGTTCGAGTCGTACTGACCTCTGGCCGGACGCTGAATCACAACTGTTAAACTCGCCGCAGGTGTTTTTCCCACTGCGGGCCGGTGGGGTAGCTTGGTATCCTTCGGCCTTCGGGTGGCCGTAACCACGATTCAAATTCGTGCCGGCCCATTTTCACCCCACTTCACAACGACGAGCGTTAGCGAGGCGTCTGTAGTGGGTGTGGAATACTGGACGAATTTGAATCAGGGAGCAAAGCGAGGATTTGCGACCGTGATTCACGATTCGTGCCGGCCCATTTTCCCCACTTTCAATTCGTCAGCGACGGCCTCGAATTACTCGGTCGGGTCGAACGGCGTCCAGTCGCGAGGCTGGTCTGCCAGTCCACGGGCGCGCAATTCGGGGCCGTCGTCTGCGTCGCGCACGTCGATCCGGCCGTTACAGAACTGCGCCAGCGTGCCGACCGCTCGCTCGTCGTGATTCGAGGGGTCGATGAGCAGGATGCCGAGGCCGTCCACGCTGTCGATGCGGCCGACGAGCGTGTGGACGAACCGCGAGACGGTCTGCAGGTCGTTGAACGTGAGCAGCGTCGACGTGGTGTAGAGGCCGGTCCGCACGCGGTCGATGCCGGCGCCCTGGAAGTCCCGATACACGTCCGAGAAGCGCATCCCGATGCCCGTGAGATCCGAGGGTCCGGAGAGCGGCAGGACGCGAGCGGGCACGCTCTGGTCCTCGTCGCCCACGCAGTCGAGGATGGCCGTGCTGTCGGCCCGCACGTCGAGGCCGACGCGTTTGCACTCCTCAACGATGCGGCTCGACCGCTCGTTCGTCGAGACGATGATAGCGCCTTCGTCCGATTCGCCGGCGAGCATCCGCAGACCGAGTTCGCGCGCGCCGCCGTGAATCGGCCCGGCCACGAGCACCGTCGTCCCCGGGCGGATGTCCGCGAGTGGGAGCGACGCGAAACTGTAGCCCTCAGACATCGCGCTCACCCCCTTTGAGTTGCCGGCGCAACTCCAACTGCTCCATCGCCTCGTCGGCGAGCAACTGGAGGTGGTGACGGTCACGCTCGGAGAACGTCCGGGGCGTGTCGTCGTACACGCAGAACGTCCCGATGTGGTGGCCGTCGGGCGTGGTGAGCGACGCGCTCGCGTAGAAGCGGATGTTTGCGGCCGCGAGGCCCTCGTTCCCGCTGAAGCGGGGGTCGTCCTGCGTGTCCTCGAACACGGTCACGCCGTCGTCGAGAATCGCGTAGGTACACACCGTGTCCTCGCGGTCGACTGGGTCGAAGGAGATGCCGTGACACGCGAGGAAGCGCTGCTCGTGGGCGTCGATGAGGCCGATAGCGGCCGAGTCCACGTCGAACAGCGCGGTCGCCAGCTCCGCCAGTCGGTCGATAGAGTCGCCGAGTTCCGCGGGGTTCGCGGCGTAGCGTTCGAGCGCGGCCACGCGTGCGCCCTCGTCCTCCGGGAGCGGATACGCCGTCTGCGTCTGGAGCGCGACGCTCTGCTCGACGCGGGCGACGACCTCCGCCCGTGCGTCGGGGTCGTCTTTCGAGACGAATTCGGCCACGACACCGCCGAACTCGCTCGTGTCGATGTCGTCGAGGCTGACCGCCGTGAACAGCACGCACGCGGTGTCCGGCGATAGTTCGCGTGCGTCACGCACCAGTTCGAGACCGGTACCGTCGGGCAACTCGTACTCGGTGACGAGGGCATCGACGGTGTCCGTCTCGTCGAGAACCCGCCGGGCAGTCGCTGACGACGACGCTGCACGCGTCTCGAAACCCGCCTCGTCGAACGCGTCGACGGTCGCCGTCCGCGCCCGTTCGTCCGGGTCTACACACAGAATCATCCAATCGTCTTGACAGTCCGGCCGGCCGTAATAAATAGCTCGTGCCTCGTGGCCTGACAGGTGAGTCCCCGGACAGCCTTAATGCGCCACCCCCCCTACTCACGCCCGTGGACGCCCCGTTCGAGGTGTTGGGAGTGGCGCCGGACGCGGACGACGCGGCGGTCGACCAGGCGTACCGCCGTCGCGTCATGGAGACCCATCCCGACCAGGGTGGGTCGGCGCGCGCGTTCCAGCGAGTCAAGCGGGCCTACGAGACGATTCAGGCCATGCGCGACGGCGAGACGGACGCTCCGGACGCCGGTACCGACGACACACACTCCGCCCAGTCCCGCGTCGAGTATCTGAACTACGAGGTGGTCGACGACCGCGGGTGGTCGCTCACCGATGACGGCCTCTTCGACCGTGCGGCGGCGGCCGACCTCGACCCCACCGACTACGGTGCGTTTCTGGTCGAACCGGGCGAGACGCTCCTCGAAGCCGCGGAAAATCGCGGGTTCGCGTGGCCCTACGCGTGTCGTGGTGGGGCGTGCGCGAACTGCGCCGTCGCCGTCGTCGAGGGCGAGATGACGGTTCAAATTGACCACGTCCTCCCCCGAGAACTGACCGAGCGCGGCATCCACCTGTCCTGTCTCGGCGCGCCCTCGACTGCCGAGATGCGCGTCGTCTACAACGTCAAGCACATGCCGGAGCTCGACGACCTTCGCCTCCCGCCGTATCGGTTCGAACGGACGCAGTCCGTGGATTAGCGTCGCCGAACCAGCCCTGCGAGGAGGCTCACGAGTGCGAGCAGCGCCGCGACGACGCCGAATCCAGTCCCGTCTCCCGTCGTCGTAGTCGGCGTCGCCGTGGCCGTCGACGTTGCCGTTGCGGTGGCGGTCGGTTCAGGCGTCGGTGTCGCGGTGGCTGTGGCCGTCGTGGTGGCCGTCGGCGTCGCTGTCGATGTCGCCGTCGGTTCGGCCGTCGGCGTCGCCGTCACGCCCTTCACGCGGACCGTATCGGTTCTGGTTCCTGCGTCGACGTTGCTCCCTGCCACCGTGACGCGGTAGGTGCCCGGTTGGGGTTCACCGAGGTCGACCGTGATTCGCCCCCCGCTCTCGGTGATACGACCGGTGGCCACTTCCGACCCCGACGGCCCCGTGACGGTGACGTCGAGACGGTCCACCGACGCGAAGTCGTACTGGGCCAGAATCGTCATTCGGTTCAGTCGCTCGGGGGCGACGGATTCGCCGTTGACGCGTATCGACCGCTCGTCGCGGAGCGTGAGCGTCGACACCCCGGGGCGAGTGAGGCGCAGGTCCGCCCGGGTGTCGCTGTCGTTGACGGCGGCGTAGGCACCGGGTGTCCACCCGTCGAAGTCGGCGTTCGTCGGGTCCTCGATGGTCACTCGCTCGTTGCCGTTCACCGCCCGGAGCGTTATCGGGTCGGTGCCGATTCGCTCGCCGCCGGAGAGGCGCACCATCGAAATGTTCAGCGTCTCGCTGACGTACACCTCGACTGGTGCTCTCGTCTCGGCCGGTCGGTCGCGCGGTTCGCTCACCGCACCCACCGGGAGGGCGACTGCGCCGACGAGGAGGAGGGCGACGGCGACGAGTGCTGTCGAGTTCGAAATGTGTGTCACTGCGAATATATCATTCGAGAGACTATATAAAGTTACATCTCGAGTCGACCCGCTGCGCTTGAGGCCAGGGTACGCGACTGCTGCGTTCGACACTGTGAACGCACAGAAACCGTGGGGAAGGCTGAATAGGCGTCGCAGCAATCCGGGGGTATGGACTGTCCGCAGTGTGGCGGCACGCTCGACACCTACGCCCTGAGTGATAGCGAGGCGTCCGTCTGTGAGGACTGCGGCTACGTCGGCATCGCGGCAGAGCACCGCGGCGACCCCCGCGCGGTCGAGTCCTGGGACGACGCCCTCCGTCGGTTCTATCGCGCACACGGCCGCGACAGTGCGCCGAGCGTCGACCTCCACCCGCCGCTCTCTCGCCCGACGAACGAGCCCTCCGAATCGTGGGACGACGCCCTCCGACGGTTCTACGCGCGACAGGCGGACGGAGACGCGTCCGAAAAAAGCGGGGACACCGACGAGGCGGCCGACGACACCGGCACCGAGGAAACTGACGACGAGGCAGCGTCGGACGACAGCGTCGAGACGGAAGCCGACGCGAGCCAGTAGGCGTCAGTTCTCCGCGCTCGATTCCTGCGCCTGACGGCCCTCGCCGTCTTGCTCTTCCTGTTCTTCGTCGGAGCGGGCCGCGACCAGCGCACCGCGAGCGACGCTGTAGAGCGGTTCGTCGACGCTCTGGACCTCGCTGATGGAGAACGGAATCGAGGCGTCGCGGAGGTGGTCCTCGAACAGTTTCTCGAAGCCGCGGGGGCTGGAGGTGCCGCCGGTGACGACGACGGGCACGTCCAGGTCCTCCTCAACGTCCTCCTCGTCGACTTCGCGGGCGATGTTCTCGATGACGTAGTCGAGCAGGTTCTCGTAGTAGATTGCCAGCGCACCCTCGACGCCGCCCACGTCGGTGCGGAAGTCGAGTTCGAAGTCGTCCTCCTTGATGGAGGTGACCTTGTCGACGGGCGTGCCCGTCGCCTGCGCGGCCTGTTCGTCGATCCAGTCGCCACCGCGGGCGATGGAGAACTTCATGACGGGGACGGCGTAGTACGACAGGCAGACGTTGGTCATGCCCGCGCCGAAGGAGACGCCGAGTCCCGTGAAGTTGTGGTTGGCGAGTTCGGAGTAGATGACCGCCATCCCCTCGTTGATGGGTTCGGTCTCGTAGCCCATGTCGCCGAGCATCGACTCCAGCGTCTTCTCGTGATACAGCGTCGAGAGGTCGGAGTCGATGGGGTCCGCCGGACTGGAGAAGTACAGGCGTTCTCCGGGGTGGTTCGGCTGGCCGACCACCTGCTCCGTGATGAGCTTGATCATCGGAATCGCGGACGACTCCTCGGAGGAGAGGATACCGTGTTGCATCGGGCGGCGCGTCTCCTCGTTGAAGATGTTCGCGAAGTTGAGGGCGTCGTCGCCGACGACGTACACCTTGTCGTCTTTCCGAATGTGGAGGACGTCACTCCGCGACAGCATCTGCTCTGCCATGTCGGAGTACTCGATTTCGACGAAGGAGTTGCGCTGCTGGACGAATACTGTCTCTGCGCCCTCCTGCTGTGCCGAGATGAGGTTCATGGTGCCGACGTCTAGGCCTTTTGCCATACGCGTGTGATACTCCGTAGCCATCATAAACGTTCGCCAAAGTGTCCGACCGCTTACCTAGGTCTGACAGGCGTCAGACACCCGAAATCGGTGGTTCAGAACGTCGAGGACGGCATGCCCCGACGGGAATTATCGCGAAAACAGTCCCTTCGCCCGGTCGACAAATGACTCCTCGTCGTCGGTCGCGATGTCCTCTGCCTCCTGTTGCTGGCGGAGTTCGGTCAGCGCCGCCGTCTGGTTGTCGACGCCCGACGAGGAGTCCGTCTCCTGTTCGCGACCCTGCAGCTTTCGGAGGTTCGAGAGCGCGTCGTCGACGTCGTTCCCGGACGAGCGGACGGTGGTCGCCTCGGCGTTCTCGAACGCCTCCCGGTCCACTTCCACGTCGGTGTCGGTGTTGAGTTCGAGGCGCTTGGTGTTCTTCCGGTTGACGCCACCCCACGACAGGTCGGCATCCTCCATCGCCTCGTCGATATCGCGGCGAACCTGCTCCTCCGAGACGCTCTCGCCCGGGGTGCCGCTCGTCTCGTCTGCAGTCTCGGCCGTGGCGCGCACGTCGGCCGCGCGCTCGCCCGGCGTGGCGCGTTCGACCTGATGGCCGACGAGCGCGGCCCCCGTCGCGCCGACGACGGCCACCAACCCGACGGCGTAGATGGCGACGCCCTGCGCGCTGTAATCCGGGGTTCGCGCCACGTTCCAGTGCCGCGGGTAGGTGGCGACGAACAGGGCGATGGCGACGAGACAGATAGCCAGTCCGCCCACTGAGACGTACGTCATCCGCCGGTCGCCGGGCAGGAGGACGACCATCCCGAGCAACAGCACCGGGAACCCGGCGCTCGCGGCGACCATCGCCACCTCGCGGATTCCCCACGCCGGCGCACCGCCGCCGCTCACGGCCGCCGACAGCAGGAACACGGCGATACCCACCGCACCGAGCGCGATACCGCCGAAAAAGAGGGCGAAGCCGAGATAGACGTCCGTCTCCGTCTCCGGGTCGCCGATGTACCGTTCGTACCACTCGAAGAGGACGTTATCAGGGGTGCCGTCGGTCATCGCGTAGACCTACAGGCTCATCCCACAAGACTGTTGGCGCCCCGTCTGACGCGGGTCTGACGCCGTCTGGGCGCACCCGACACGGTATCCGAAGGCTTATGCTCGAAACCGGACGACGGACGCAACGATGTCCTCCCGGCTCGGAACCGGCGACGCGCTCGTCGTCCTCGGCTGTCTCTGCTTTCTCACTACCGCCGTCGCCGGCGCGGCCCTGTCCCCGACCGCTCCGGCCGGCGCCACGGCGTCCGACGAGGCACGAACCACTCTCGTCGGCGTCCAGGGCGTCGGCAGCTACCACGACGGCGGCTCCGTTCGCCTCCTCGACGGCGGCGAGGAACAGTGGCGCACCTCGGCCGACGGCGTCTACTTCGACGTGACACGCCTCGACAACGGCTCGGTCCTCGCGGGCTACATGGCCGACGGCTACGAGGACTGCGGTCCGTACTCCTCACCCTGTTTCCGGACCGGCTTCCGAATCATCGACCCCGACCCCTCGCCCGAAGTGACTTACGAGTGGTCGTTCCCGGTCCGGAACCGCGTCGCGAGTGAAGTCCACGACGTCGAGCCCCTTCCCGACGGCGGATTCGTCGTCGCGGACATGGAACACGAGCGAATCGTCGTCGTCGAGGACGGCGAGGTGACGTGGCAGTGGAACGCCAGCATGCGCTACGACGCGCCGGACGACCCGACGACAACCGACTGGCTCCACATCAACGACGTTGACCGCATCGGCGACGGGCGCTTCCTCGTCTCCGTCCGCAACGTGAACCAGTTGCTCGTCCTCCAGCGCGGCGAGGGCGTCGTCGAGGTAATCAACGCCGACCACGACGACGCCTCGGACGACGACGGCCTCGTCGGCGACCCGAACGTCCTCTACCACCAGCACAACCCGCAGTGGCTGGGTGACGGCGCCGTCCTCGTCGCCGACAGCGAGAACCATCGCGTGGTCGAACTCCACCGCACCGACGACGGCAGTTGGGAACCCGTCTGGGTGCTTCGGGGCGCCGCCGGCCAGCGATTCGACTGGCCGCGCGACGCCGACCGCCTCCCCAACGGCAACACGCTCATCACCGACACGCGCAACGCCCGCCTCGTCGAGATCAACGCCTCCGGCAGCGTCGTCTGGGAACACCAGTTCGACTACCGGACCCTGCCCTACGAGGCCGACCGCCTCCCCGATGGTGAACCCGTCGGCGCACCCACCTACGGTGACGCCGGGACGGTGACCGCTGCGGGCAGTCAGATACCCGTGCTCACGCCGCTCCTTCGCCTCCTCAGCGCCGCCGTCCGCCTCCCCCTCTGGGTCGGCGAGATTCACCTCTTCCTGACGCTCGTCTCCATCGCCCTCGTCGGGTCGGGGCTTGTCGTCCGGTGGCGCGAGTAACTCGGCCCCCATCCTTTTCACCGCGCTCACCGCACCGCCGGTATGGACGACCTGTCGTGGGAGACGACCGACTCGGCCATCGACTACACCTGTCCCGGCTTCGACGTCCGTCGCGACGAGGTGACCCTACCCGACGGCACCGACACCGACTACCACTACGTCGACGAGACGCCCGCCGTCGTCATTCTCCCCTTCACCCCTGACGGCGACGTGGTCGTCATCGAGGAGTGGCGACAGGCCGTCGAGCGCGCCAATCGCGGCCTCCCCGCTGGCTCCGTCGAAGCCGACGACGCCGACCTGACCGTCGCCGCGCGGCGCGAACTCCGCGAGGAGACGGGCTACGAAGCCGGCGAACTCGCCCACCTCTGCACCGTCGAACCGACGAACGGCATCGCCAACTCCGTCCACCACCACTTCGTCGCGCGGGACTGTACCCCCACCGCCGAGACGGACCTCGATTTCAACGAGAGCATTCGCGTCGACACCGCCGACTACGACACTCTTCTCGCCGCCGCCGTCGACGGCGACTTGCGCGACGGGCGGGCGGTGCTCGCACTCTCACAGTTCGAACTCCGCCGGGCCGCAGGCGACGAGCCGTCGGCTACGCGGCCTGAAAAATAAAGAAAGTGCGAGTCGGGAGTTATAGGGATTCTCGTAACTGTCAATCGAGTCTCGTCGGACCGTGCCGGCGAGACTCGATGACGACTTCCGGGAACCCTATTAGTCGTCTGCCGGCGCCTGACCGCCAGAGCCGGAGACGCCCGTGCCCGGACCGATGTCGATGTCGAGGCGTTCGAGCGTGTCGTCGGTGACGACGCCGTCTTCCCAGCCACGGTGGCTGTAGTACTCGTCTTTCATCTCTGCGAGCTCGCAGAGTTCACCCTCGGAGCCGCGCTGGCCCGGGATGGCTTCCTCGTCGCCCTCGACGAAGCGACCCGGGAGCGAGTCGTCCGAGCCGTCGAAGCCGGCGAGGTTGTTGAAGTAGCGTTCGAGGTTGTACACGCGCTCACCAGCCGTCATGAGCTCTTCCTCGGTGAGGTCGCGGCCGGTCATGCCGTTGTACTGCTTGATGTACTCCTCGATGCCCTCTGCGAACGCGTTGAACTTGCAGATGTCGAACGAGTCCGAGATGGCGTGCAGGTCCTGGAAGGTGGCGCAAAGCTCGCCCTTGCCCTCCCACTCGTAGGGGTCGACCTTCTCCGGGATGCCGAGAATCTCGGCAGCCGGCGTGTAACCGCGCAGGTGACAGGCACCGCGGTTCGAAGTCGCGTAGCCGATGCCCATCCCCTTCATCGCGCGGGGGTCGTAGGCAGCGATGGTCTGGCCCTTGACGTCGAGACGGCAGTCGTGCGCATCCTTCTCTTCGGCGATGCGCTTGACGCCTTTCGCGAGCAGGTCCGCGAGTTCGCCGTCGCGGTGACCGACCTCTTCGATGAGGTCGATCATGTGCTCCTCGTCGCCCCAGTCGATGCTGTCGTCCAGGTCGTCGAGTTTGCCTTTCTCGGTCATCTCCATCGCCATGGCGAAGATGTTCCCCATGTCGATGGTGTCGATGCCCATGTCGTTACAGCGGTCGATCATGACCGCGACGGCGTCTCGGTCGTCGTTCGCCGAGTTGGTGCCCAGAGCCCACGCACTCTCGTACTCGTAGGACTCCATCCGGACGTTCATGTCCTCGCCCTTGTGCTTGTAGTTGACTTCGACTTCCTTCTTACAAGCGACGGGGCAGGAGTGACAGGTCGGCTCGTCGACGAGGATGTTCTCGCGAACGTTCTCGCCGCTGATGCGCTCTGCCTCGATGTCCGTGCCCTCTGCCTCGTTCATCGCGAAGGAGGACGTGTACTGACCGTTCTTGGTCGGGTGACCGTCCATCTCCTCCGTGATGTTCATGAGCACGTTGGTACCGTACATCGACAGCGCGCCCTCGTTGGGCGCGGTCACGTCGGACTCCTGGATGACCTGCATGGCCTCGCGGGCGCCCTCGCCGAACGTGTCCGAGTCGGCGGGCTTGGGCATCTTCGTCCCCGCTTTCACGACGACGGCCTTGAGGCCCTTGTTGCCCATCACGCAGCCGGTGCCACCGCGGCCCGACACACGGTCGTCCTCGTTGACGATACTGGAGAAACGAACCTCGTTCTCGCCGCCCGGCCCGATGGCCATGTGCGAGAGGTTCTTGCCGTAGGACCCGTCGACCTCTTCCTCGAGGATTTCGCGGGTCTCGTGGACGCCCTTGCCCCAGATGTGGGAGGCGTCACGGAGTTCGACCTCGCCGTCTTCGACGACGGCGTAGACGGGGTCGTCCGCCTGGCCGTCGAAGACGAGGCCGTCGAAGCCGGACCACTTGAGTCGGGCGCCGGACCAGCCACCGTGGTGGGAGTCCGTCACCGTCCCCGTGAGCGGGGACTTCGTACAAATCGCGATTCGACCGCTCATGACGGCCTGCGAGCCGGTGAGCGGACCGTTCATGAACACGAGTCGGTTGTCGGGACCCAGCGGGTCGACATCCGGACCAGCGTCGAAGACGTACTTCACACCGAGGCCGCGTCCCCCGATGTACTTCTTCGCGTCCTCGTCGTCGATGCCCTGATATGTGACATCGCCCTCGCTGAGGTCCACGTGCGCTACGTGATCTTTGAAACCGCCTAAGTCAGTCATGGTAACGTACGGTCGTTTATTATACCTCCAAGCTGTTAGTCGTTGCTTCGGATATGTAATCGAAAGTGGTTACGGCGACGAAAACTGCCGCACGCCGCGCTGACGACGGTGTCAGGCGTCGAACCACTCCCGCCGTCACGGCGGCCGACCCCGAAGCCGCTTTACGCGTCGCCCGGCTACCGCCGCCAATGAGCGAACCGAGCCCCGACGTCTACGAGCAGGGGAAGGGCATGGACGCCCACAATCAGGTGATGCGCGATATCCGGTCGCGCAAGGATAAGACGTACGACCCCCACGAGCCGACGCGGGTGTGGCTCGACGAGGACAACACGCCCGGCGGCGTCTACCAGTCGCTGACCATCATCCTCAACACCGGTGGCTGTCGCTGGGCGCGCGCCGGCGGCTGTACCATGTGTGGCTACGTCGCCGAATCCGTCGAGGGCGGCTCCGTCTCCCACGATGCGCTGATGGACCAGATAGACGCCTGTCTTGCCCACGAGCGCGAGAATGCCGACGAGCCGGCCGAACTCATCAAAATCTACACCTCCGGTTCTTTCCTCGACGAACGCGAAGTCGGCGCGGAGACGCGGGCCGCCATCGCTGACGCCTTCGCCGACCGCGAGCGCATCGTCGTTGAGTCCCTCCCCGACTTCGTCGACCGCGAGAAACTCGCCGACTTCACCGACCGCGGCCTCGACACCGACGTGGCCGTCGGCCTCGAGACGGCGACCGACCGCGTGCGCCACGACTGCGTGAACAAGTACTTCGACTTCGAGGACTTCGTCGACGCGACGGAAGAAGCCGAGGCCGCGGGCGCCGGCGTCAAGGCATATCTCCTCATGAAGCCACCCTTCCTCACCGAAGCCGAGGCCATCGAGGACATGGTAGAGTCGGTTCGCCGCTGTGCGGAGTACTGTCACACCGTCTCGATGAACCCCTGTAACGTCCAGCGGTACACGATGGTCGACGAACTCTACTTCCAGGGTGGCTACCGACCGCCGTGGCTCTGGTCGGTCGCCGAGGTGCTGGACCGCACCGCCGACGCCGACGCCATCGTCGTCTCCGACCCTGTCGGCGGCGGGAGCGAACGCGGGCCGCACAACTGCGGCGAGTGCGACGAGCAGGTCGAACGCGCCATCAAGGACTTCAGCCTCCGACAGGACCCCTCGGTCTTCGAGCAGGTATCCTGTGACTGCGAGGCGACGTGGGAGACGGTGGTCGAGACGGAGACGGGCTACGCGATGCCGCTCGCGCGGTAATCTGCCCCAAAGCATTTCGTTCGTCACTCGCAGTAGCGGGTATGTCACGAGTCGCGTCGTCGAGACCCGCCCGCCGAGGTGCCGCCGATGGACGTGTCTGACGACTGGCCCGTTCGTCGCCGCCCGCTTCTCGGCGCCCTCGCCGGAACCGGGACGGCGGCGTTGGCCGGATGTCCTGCGAGTAACGGCGGTGGCGACACCACAGCCACGTCTCCGTCGACAGCCGACCCCGACCGCGCCCGCGAACTGGCCGAGCGCTTCGCGCCGACACTCACCTTCGACAGCGCCGAGCGCTGGTTCCCGACCGACCCGCGAGCGTACGCGAGTGAGCAGGACGGCCGGACGGTGGTCGACGGCTTCGACGCCTTCGAGGGCTACACCGCTGACGCCGCCGAGGCAGACGCGCCGCCCGCGCCGACCGTCTTCTATCACGCCGTCGAATACGACGACTCTCCCCTCGCAGTCGTCCAGTTCTGGTACTACTCCGCGTTCGACCAGTTCGCCACCAACTTCCACTGGCACGACTGGGAGGTGTTGCACGTCTTCGTCGACACCGATTCGGGCGACCCGCAGTTGTTCGTCGCGAGTTCGCACTCCGGGCGCATCCCCAACAACGAATTTCTCGACCCCGACCCGGACCGAGTCCCCCGAATCCTCACCGAACTCGGCTCGCACTCCAGCGCGCTGTCGCTGAACGACCGGCCCACCAGCTTCCAGCGCCTGCCTCTCGGCGACCTCTCGGCCGACATCACCAACCGCGCCATCGGCGTCATCGAGTCACTCGCCGAACTCCCGGCGGCCTACGGCCTGCCGCGCGACGAGGGGCTTCGACTCCCCTACGTCGTGCCCGAACTCGACGGCGCGCCCATCTACGACCACGAGCGTCTGCCGTCGGTCGACCGCGACACCCTCCTGCCGATGAACCTGACGATTCGGTCCTTCGACGCGCTCACCGCGCCTCCCGACGACTTGCCGGGGCGGGAGACGGGCGTCACCTTCGCCTTCGGCGGTCGCTCGGACGCCGAGGCCGACGTCGACTACGACCTCGTCCCGACGACCGAACTCGACCACATCGCCGAGTTCACCGGCCCGCAACTGAGCTTTGAGTTCTCTGTCCCCGAGTTCGCCGAGGACGCCGTCGCGAGTCACATCACGACGGCCGGGACGCCGTGGAAGCAGGAACGCTACACCGACCCCGCCGCCGACATCACGGAACCGGTCCACCGCGCGGCCCTCGCCGACCGCTACGACGCCATCTCACCGCCCGGCCCGGTCAACGACGTCCTCGCGACGATCAGCGAGGTGGTCCAGTCGGCCGACGCCCCCGACGGTGCGGGCGTGACGACCGACGATATCTCCGTCGAGGGCATCGCCCTCCTCCGCAGCGACCCCGCCGCCGTCCCCACCTTCCGCGGCGTCGCCATGCTCCGCGGCGTCGAAGCTGGTGACCACCGCCTCACCGTCAACGCCGCGGGCCTTGCGCCCCACGAGGAACCCGTGTCGGTCGGCGACGACGGGGCGACCGAGACGGCGACGACGACTGAGACGGTGACGGCCACGGAGACGACCACCGAGGGCACCGACGCCACCCGAACTACGACCGTCGCGGGCGCCGAAGGCGAGATTCCGCTCGTCGCCGCCGAGGACGCGACGAAACTCGAGGTGAACGCCGACGGCGTTGATGCGACGCTGACCGACCTCGCCGTCGACGACGACTTCGGGGGTCGGCTGTACGCGGCACCGCTCGACGGTTCCGACGCCGTCTACGTCCACCGCGACGGCGCGTACACGACGGAGGTCCGCGACGCCGACGACGCCGTCGGCGCCTTCCGCGTCAACCCCGACGACACCGCGCCGACGCGCATCGACCGCCCGCGGACGGGGACGGCCTCGCTCGCCTCGTTCGTGGCGTCCATCACGGACGAGACGGCGGCGCGTCTCGCCTCCATTGGGAGCGGTGACGACGGCGACGACGACGAGTCGACCGAGACGGAGTCGGGCCGGTCGACGCCCACGGCGACGGAGTCCGACGACTCGACGGACAACGTCTCCGTCGATATCGTCGAATCACCCTCGGGTAAGACGAGCACGCTCGGCGGGTTGCTCCGGGCGATGGAGGCGGTCAGCGGAGCGGCCGGACGCGCGGCCGAACGCGCCGAACGCGGTGACCGACGCGGCTCCGACCAAGCCCTGCAGGCACTCGCCTCCAACCTCCAGCGGGCCGTCGAGCGCTTCGACGGACTCAGCGACACGCTGCCCGACGACGAAGCCGAGGCTGCGGGCCGTCGCTTCCGGCAGGCACAACAGCGCACCAATCAGGCCATCGCATCGGAGAAACTCTGATACGGTTTGTTGTAAGTCATTACCGGTGGTTCGCCAAGACGGGGCGGCGAACCACCGGCAAACAGTTACAATGATCCGTATGCGTCCGGCGCCCTACTGCGTCGCCGCCACGGCATCGAATCCGCGGAGCAGTCCCGCGCCGTCCGTCCCGTCGAGGTCCGGGAGCGTCGCTCGTTCCGGGTGGGGCATCATCACCGCGACCGTCTCGTGGTCGCCGAGGACGCCCGCGACGTTCCCTCGCGAGCCGTTGGGGTTCGCGGCGTCGGTCACTGCGCCGGATTCGTCGCAGTAGCGGAGGAAGATTCGGTCCTCGTCGACCAGTCGGCCGTAGGTGTCGTCGTCGGCCTCGAACCGACCCTCGCCGTGGGCGATGGGGAGTTCGAGGACGTCGCCCTCGTCGTAGGCCCGCGTCCACGGCGTGTCGGCGTTCTCGACCCGGACGTGGACGCGTTCACACTGGAAGCGTGCGCTCTGGTTGGTGGTGAAGGCGCCGGGCGTGAGTCCCGCCTCACAGCCGATTTGGGCGCCGTTGCAGACGCCGAGGACGGGCACGCCGTCGGCGGCCGCGTCGCGAACGTCGTCGAGGACGGGTGCTTGGGCCGCCATCGCGCCCGCACGGAGATAGTCGCCGTAGGAGAAGCCGCCGGGGAGCATCACGCCCGTCGTGTCGGCGGGCAGGTCGTCCTCGTACCAGACGCGTTCGGCGTCGATGCCGAGATGCGAGAGCGCGCGCACCGAGTCGCGGTCGCAGTTGCTCCCGCCGAACTGAAGCACCGCGACGGTCATCGCTCCGTGACCTCGACCTCGTAGTCGTGGATGGTCGGGTTCGCGAGCAGTCGTTCCGCCATCTCGTCGGCGCGTTCGGCCGCGTCGTCGGCGGATTCCGCGTCGACGTCGATTTCGAAGCGGTCCGCCGACCGCAGGTCTTCGAGGTCGAACCCGAGTCGTTCGAGCGAGCGTTGGGTCGTCTCCGCTTCCGGGTCGAGGACGCCCCGCTTGAGTCGCACCGTCACCGTCGCGGTGTATGCCGTCATCGGTCGCTGGTGGGTGGCCGTCCGCAAAAGCCGTTTTGGAGTCGCCGTGGCGTCCGTTACAGATTCCGGACCGCGTCCACGGCGTCGTCGATGCGCGGCGCGTCGAACCACGCCTCGGCGGTGTAGGCGTTCGCCCCCGCCGCGTACATCTCCGCGACGGCGTCGACCACCGACGACGGGAGCGAGTCGGGCGACACCGAACACAGCTCGCGCCAGTCGGCCACGCCTCGCTCGTCGGCTTCCGCCTTCGCCTCGCTCACCGCCTCCACCCACTCGGGGTGGGCGCGCTTGTAGTACTGGCGCACCACTTCCTTGGACACTTCCTGCTGGTCGTAGGCGAAGCGGTTCTCGTCGAAGGTGCCGACCACGTCCGCGACGGCTATCGTCCCGTCGTCGTACAGGCACTCTATCTTGCCGTCCTCGTGGACGAAGCCCGTCCTACTCGCCTGTTCGGTGACGACGCGGTTCACCGTCCGCGCCAGGTCGTCGAGCGCGTCGATATCGGCGGCGCCGGCGATACGGTCGGCCGCCGCGCGGTCGAGATAGCGGTCCTGCTCCTCGTACTTCGTCGAGAACTCGACGACCGGTTCGGGGAGCTGGACGGTCTCGTCGGGCCACGAGTCGTAGTCCACGCCGTAGTCGGACGGGTTGCCCCGGGACCGGAGACTCGACCCGACCGGCACCGTGTTGCGGAAGACGATTTCGAGCGGAATCAGGTAGTTGTCCCCCGCCGCCGCGTGGTAGGCGTCGTAGTCGTAGGTGCCGTCCTCGAAGGGGAGGTCCGGCACCTGCACGAGGTCGATGGCGAGTTCGCGCGGCGCGTCGTCGGCCTCCGCAAGCGGGACGGCGTCCGGCCCCACGCCGCGGTAGTGGGTGGGGACGCCTTCTGCCTCCAGCAGTTCGAAGTTGAACGCGCCCATCGTACAGAGGCTCCGCCCCTTGTCCGGAATCTGGTCGGGCATCTGCCCCCAGTCGAAGACGGAGTAGTCGTCGGTGAAGGCAAAGCGTCCGCGTCCGGTCGTCGTCGCCGTCGGTTCCCGTTCGACGCGGAACTCCTTGACGCTCGTCATGGTTAGCAACGCAGTCGCCGCCGGCAAGAACCTTCGTATACCGCTCGCTGACCGTGGTGGGCCGTCGAAGATGGCAAGACAATTACGGGTGCCGCGTCCTGTCTCTGTATGAGCCTCCTCGACGACGCGCGCCAGCTCGCCGCGACCGGCCCGGTGTGTGACGCGTGTCTCGGGCGCGTCTTCGCCGACCGGAGCTTCGGACTGACCAACGCCGAGCGTGGTCGCTCGCTCCGCGTCGCCGCCGCCCTCGACGACGACGAGCCGTTCGACCCCGTCGACACCGAAGACTGCTGGGTGTGTGAGGGTCGGTGTGCCGCCTTCGACGACTGGGCCGAACGCGCCGCCGAGTCCGTCACCGACATCGAGTTCGACACGTATCAGGTCGGCACGCGAACCCCACCGCTCGTCGAGGAGAACGAACGCATGCTCCGCGAGGAAATCGGCGCCGACGCGGATGCCGGCGAACTGTTCAAGTCCGAGTTCAACCGCGAGGTGGGCAAACTCGTCGGCCGCCTCACCGACACCGAGGTCGATTTCCAGCGCCCGGACGTACAGTTTCTCATCGACTTCGACGCCGACCGCGTCGAGACGGAGATAAACTCCGCCTTCGTCTACGGTCGCTACCGCAAACTCGAACGCGACATCCCCCAGACCGAGTGGCCCTGCCGCGAGTGCGACGGCAGCGGACGACAGGGGAGCCAGCCCTGCGACCACTGCGGCGGGTCGGGCTACCTCTACGACGACAGCGTCGAGGGCTTCGTCGCCCCCCTCGTCGAGGACGTGATGGACGGCGTCGACGCCGTCTTCCACGGCGCGGGCCGCGAGGACGTCGACGCCCTGATGCTCGGCACCGGCCGCCCCTTCGTCGTCGAGGTGAAAGAGCCACGTCGGCGCGCAATCGACACCGACCGCCTCGAAGACGACATCAACGCCTTCGCCGACGGCGCCGTCGAAGTCGAAGGCCTCCGCCGCGCCGCCTACGACATGGTCGAACGCGTCAAGCGACTGGATGCGAGCAAGACCTACCGCGCCGTCGTCGAGTTCGACGACCCAATCGATGCCGACGCCCTCGACGACGCCCTCGCTAAACTCGACGGCGCGACGGTCGAGCAGTACACCCCTCAGCGCGTCGACCACCGGCGCGCGAACCTGACGCGCACCCGCGAGGTGTACGCCGCCTCGGGCGAACTCGACGACGACCGGCACGCCACCGTCGAGATTCACGGCGCCGGCGGCCTCTACATCAAGGAACTCATCTCGGGCGACGACGGCCGGACGGAACCGAGTCTCGCCGACCTCCTCGGCGTCGGCGCGCGCGTCACCGCTCTCGACGTACTCGCTGTCGAAGGCGAGGACGAACCCTTCGAGGACGAGGACTACTTCGCGTAGCGCGGGGTACATAGGCGTCCGGTGCCTACACGCGCCCATGACAGACGACCACGCCACAGCGACGCTCGCGGGCGGGTGTTTCTGGTGTCTCGAAGCCCCGTTTCAGGAACTCGACGGCGTCCACAGCGTCACTTCGGGCTACTGCGGCGGCGACGTGCCCGACCCCACTTACGACGACGTGTGCTCCGGGTCGACCGGCCACGCCGAGGCCGTCCAGATAGCCTACGACCCCGACCGACTCTCCTACGGCGACCTGCTGGAGGTGTTCTTCGCGCTCCACAACCCGACGACTGAGGACCGGCAGGGCCCGGACGTTGGGTCGCAGTACCGCTCTGCCATCTTCTATCACGACGACGAACAGCGAGAACTCGCCGAAGCGACCATCGACCGCCTCGCTGACGCCTACGACGACCCCATCGTCACCGAAGTCGAACCGCTGGAGACGTTCTACGAGGCCGAGGACTACCACCAGGACTACTACGCCAACAACCCCGAGCGAGCGTACTGCCAGATGCAGATTCGGCCGAAGTTACAGAAGGTCCGCGAGAAGTTCGCCGAGCGCGTGGCCGAGCAGTAGTCGGCCGACACGACCTTTCACCGAGTCCTTCTACGCCTCCCGAACGAAGTCGGTCAGCGTGCGATTCAGTTTCTCTGGCTCGTCCGCGGTGAGTCCGTGGCCGCTCTCCTCGAATCGGACGAGGTCGGCGCTTTCGATGCCGTCGTCGAGCACCGGCGCGGCGACGTCGAACGGCACGATTTCGTCGTGGGTGCCGTGACAGACGAGCGTCGGCACCGTGATGGACGCCATATCGGGCCGCAGGTCGGCGTCGCGGAACGTCTCCGCCGCCGCGACAGTCGCCTGCTGGGAGGCCTGCATGCCCAGCGTCCAGAGGTAGCGTTTCAGTTCCTCGCTCTGCTCTTGGTGGAAGAGCAGTTCGGTAATCTGTGTCATCAGTTCCGGTCGGGCGGCGCGAGCGCCCGCGATGAAGTCGTCGAGTGCACCCTCTGGAAGCCCCTGCGGGTAGTCGGGTCGCTCGATGAGACACGGACTCGCGGCACCGAGGAGGGCGAGTCTGTCGACGTGTGCCCCGTCGTGGCGCCCCATGTAGCGCGTGACGACGCCGCCGCCCATCGAGAACCCGACGAGCGTCACGTCGTCGAGGTCCATCGCTTCGAGGACGGCCTTCACGTCGTCGGCGAACGTGTCGTACCCGTATTCCCCGTAGGGCTTGTCGGACTCACCGAACCCACGGAGGTCGATGCCGATACAGCGCATCCCCTCGTCGAGCAGGTGCGGGTACTGTGACTCGAACATCCGGTGGTCGAGCGGCCAGCCGTGAACGAACACTATCGGGTCGCCCGTCCCGATGTCGTGGACGTGTAGTTCGACGCCGTCGGCAACCTCGATGCGTGTCATATCCATATGTTACCACACTGCATACTTGAAAGGGCGGAATTCGCGTGGCTACGCGGGTGGCTGGCCCGCCCAAACGCTTTTTCCGCCGCAGTGACAACTAGTGTGAGGATCAAACCATGTGTCACCATCACAAGCCGATCGACCTGATCGCGGAGCGGTACGCCGAGAGCGAGGAGGACGAGGGCGACACGGAGGCCGCGACGCCGACGCTGACGCCGCCGGCGGACGACTAACCGAACGGTTTTGTCGCCGACCGTCGACCTGCCGGTATGCAGCTCGGTGCCGACGAGGCAGGCAAGGGGCCGGTGCTCGGACCGATGGTCGCGGCGGCGGTGCGGGCGCCCGCCGAGGCTATCCCGGCGAGCATCGACGACTCGAAGCGTCTCGCGCCCGCCCGGCGCCGCGAACTTGCCGACCGACTCCGCGATGCCGACGCCGTCGACGTCGGTGTCGCAGTGATTACGCCAGCCCGTATCGACGACCCCGAGACGGACATGAACGGGTTGACCGTCGCGGGACAAGCGGAGGCCATCGCGAGCGTCGCGGCCGACGGGGACGCCGCCATCGTCGACGCCGGCGACGTAGACGCCGAACGATTCGGCCGGCGCATGACGGCGGCCGTCGACGCCGAGGTGACGGTGCAGGCGGAGCACCGCGCCGACGAGAACCATCCCCACGTCGCGGCGGCGAGCATCGTCGCGAAGGTGGAGCGTGACGCTCGAATCGAGGCGTTGACCGACCGCTACGGCGACGTGGGGAGTGGCTATCCCAGCGACGAGCGAACGCGAACGTTTCTGGCCGAGTACGTCCGCGAGCACGACGAGTTGCCGGCGTGTGCGCGGGCGTCGTGGTCGACCTGTGACGACGTCCTCGACGCGGACGCGCAGTCGTCGCTCGCGGATTTCTGAAAAAGAGAGATTCTCGACGCTTTAGCGCGTCATGAGCGCCCGGAGGATGTCCCCGTACGCCGGACGCGTGAGGAGGACGCCCACGACGACGCCGAGGATGGTGAAGATGGCGAAGCCCTGCAGGTCGCCCAGCGAGAGGACGGCCAGCGGACTCATGGCGATGATGGTCGTCGCGGCGGCGGCGCCGATGACCCAGAACGCCTTGCGGAAGCGCGACTGGAACACGCGACGACTGTTCACGTCGCCCTCCGACATCACCTCGTCGGCGATGATGATGAGGTCGTCCACCCCCGTCCCGATGACGGCGATGAACCCGGCGATGACCGACAGGTCGAGCGGGTAGCCGATGCCCGCCGCGAACCCGAGGAGGATGATCACCTCGGAGAGCGCAGTGACGATCATCGGCAGGGCCACTTCGACCTCGCCGTAGCGCAGGAAGACGACCCCTGCGACGGCGAGGACGGCGATGAGGCCGGTCAGCAGCGAGTCGACACGGAACTGCGTCCCTTGGCTCGGCGAGATGTACGAGGACGTACCTTCACCGTCCGGGCCGATGTCGAGGGGGGCGGGCAGCGCACCGGCGCGCAGGTTGATAGCCACCTCGCGGGCGCCGCTGAAGTTCTGCGTCTGCAGGATGAATCGCGGGTCGTCCGCCCAGTCGCCGGTGCGCATGTCGCCGGCGAGGCCGGGACTCATCCCGAAGGCGTTGACGACTTCGCCGTCGACGACGAGGAGCATACACGCGTCGGTGCTGTTCGGGGCCGCCCCGTATCGACAGGTGGAGCCACCTTGGGCCGCGACGCCCGTCTCCACCATCCGCTGCTGGAACGGGGGTGCGGCGCTCTCGCGCACCACGACGGGGACGTTGGGGAGCTGCCCCTCGCCACCCTGTCGGGCGTTACCGATGCTCTGGAAGTCGTCGCGTTCGAGCACGGTCTCTTGCTGGTACTCGCCGTTCGTCGGGTAGTAGACGTCGACGCGCACGCTCCCGCGCTGGTTCACGAGCTCCTCGACGTTCTGCCGATTCTCGTCGGGCACCTCGATGAGGATGAAGTGGTCGTTCCCGCTGGTGATCTGCTGGACGGTCCCACCGGAGAGACCCGCTTCGTTGATCTTGTTCGAGAGGATGTCGACCGTCTGACTGCGCGTCTCCTCGGTGACGCCGTCTCGCGTCTCGCCGTAGGAGTAGCCCGCCGCGTCGAGGGCGGTGCCGAGTTCTTCCGGCGTGACGCCTTCGGTGGTCACCTCGACGGTGCCCGCTCCGTCCGTCCCGGGCCGTGCAATCACGTCCGCGACGGTCGCGTTGTCGAGTTCGTTCGCGACCGCTCGCTCGACGTCGGGGGCCTCCTCGGACCCGTACTCGACATCGGTCGCGGTCACGCCGACCAGCGGTGCGCGAATTCGCGTCCCGCCGGAGAGCTGCAGGCCGTACTGGAGGTTGGTCGGGCCGTCGTTCGCGAGGCCGGACGTCTCCGTCCCACCCTGTGCCATCGTCGGCGAGAACAGGGCGAACAGGCTGGCCATGAGGACGAACACGAGGACGAAGATTCGCCAGTTGTCTCGGAACGTCCCCATCAGTTCGACACCCCCTCGTACTTGTACCAGCGGAGGAGGCTGAGATTGAGCATGTAGGTGTTCATCAGGTCAGTGGTGAGACCGAACACGAGCACGGTCCCGATGGCGGCGAGCAGTTGGATGCCGAACAGCGTCGCCACGATGGTCATGACGACCATCGCCGCGAGCGACGTGAGCGTCATCGTCACGCCAGTCCGCATCGCGCGGTGCGTGGATTCGTAGAACCCGCCCGACCGCCGCAGGATGTGGTTGTTGAGTAGGATGTCGGAGTCGACGCTGTACCCAATAATCATCAGGAGCGCGGCGACGGTCCCCAGCGTGAGGTCGATGCCGAGGACGTTCATCAGCGCCACGGGCACCACGATGTCCGAGAACGCCGAGATGACGACGGCGATGGACGGGACGAACGTCCGGAACATGAGGAAGACGAGCACGCTCATCCCGACGAACGCGAAGGCGACGCCGCCAAGTGCGAGCATCTGCGTCCGCGAACCGAACGAGGGCGAGACGGTGTAACTCGACTGCACCTCGAAGCCGGCGGCTCTCGCTTGCTCCTCTAATGACGAGATGTCCGCCGAATCGGTCTGGAACGTCAGGATGTACGTGTTGTCGTTCGGGACGCTCCGAACCGTTGCGGGCGCCGGGTCGAACGTCTCTTGAATCTGTGCGCGTGCTTGGTCGCTCGGCGCGTCGACGGCGACGCGAAGCTCCGCGCCGCCCGTGAAGTCGAGCCCGGGAGAGACCGGGGCGCCGGTCACGACGTACCATCCTGCGATGATTAGGAGGGCGACAGCGAGGATGGCGAGCGGGACTGCCGCGAGCTGACGATTCGTGTACCGGGTGTAATCGATCTCCGGTACTTCGAACGCTACCATGCCCGCCGGTCCAGCCCGACGCCTACTAAGCCTTCTTATGTCTAGCGGACTCGCTCGTCGCTCACGGCAGGTAACGGACGCTCACCACGCCCGGTTCCGAGCGCACCACGACGCGCTCGACGCCCAGCCGAGCCGCCCGCGACCGGAGGCCCTCGTCGTCGTCGAGCACGTCCGCGACGGCGGCGTCAGTCTCCTCCTCCGTCACCGTCAGCACGTGAATCTCGCCTATGCCTGCCCGCTCCCGGCGCGTCATCTCGCCGATGCCCTGCTCGGCCGCCAAGTCACGCTCGTGTGTCGTCGGCGATTCGTCGCTCTCCTCGACGCTGATGGTCCAGCGGTCGTCCACGTCGACGAGTCGCCACGCCACCTCCAGCGGCGGTTCGGCGGCCACCGTCCCCTCGATGGCTTCGCCGGCGTCGACGCCGGGGTTGTCCGCCAGCGTGTGCACCTGTCCGTCGTCCACGTCGGTGAGGACCGCGCTCCCCTCGTCGGCCGCAGTCACGAGGAACGTCCCCGTCTTCTCCGTCTCGTCGGTCATGCGCCCCCGTAGGCGGCCGAGCGGTTTCGGGGTTTCGTCACGCGTCCCGTCGCTCGGGTCCGAGGCGATGGTGCCTCTCTGGCGGCTCACGCGACCCCGCTCCGGAAACTGCGTCCACGGCCTTCGCACCCTCACTGCAACCGACGGTGACAGAGGAGAATCAGCGCGCTGACGGCAAGCGGCGGCACGACGCCCGCGAACTGGGGGAGCCCGTACAGCGTCTCGACGACGGGGGCGAGGACGCCCGTCGTCGCCGTCTGCTGGCCGGGCGGCACCGAAATCACGAGGCCGACGTAGAGCGACGCGACGAACAGGTAACCCGTCAGTCCGAGAGCGGCGTCGTATCGGTCGGCGACGCCCTCGCGTCGGCGATGTCGTCGCGCCACGAACAGCACGGGCGCCACCAGCGGCACAACCACGAACAGGCCCACCACGGCGAAAAACGAGCGCGAGAGCGTCAGGTTCCCGCCTCGCCCCCCGGTCGTCCCCGCGATGACGCCGATGACCGCCGTGACGAACAGGAGTCCCACCGCGACGGTCACCAGTCCGCCGAGGATGACGTACGACCGGAACAGCCACGAGTCGCTCGCGCGGAAGGCGTAGGGGAACGCGCCGAGGACGCCGCCGTAGTCGTCGGCCATTGCCGGCGGTAGGCGGCCGGGCGAGTTAACGGACCCGGAATCCGTCGTCGACGCGCTCCGCGGCGTCCAGTAGGACGAGCCAATCGAGGAGTCGCGCGACGCGTTCTCGCCACGTGGCCTCCCACGACGGGTCGCGGTGGCGCTCCCACGTCGGCACCCGTTCCCGAACCGCCGCGAACGCCGACTCGGGCGTCTGCGGTTCTGCGGCCAGCGCGTCGTGGACCGCACTCGCGACGAACACCCGGTCGAGAAACGCCGCGCGACAGTCCGGCACCGTCGGCTCCGTCTCGGTCCGGCGGTAACCGGTCGGTGTCTCGGTCACCAGTTCGAGCGCCCGGAGAAAGGTGAGCCACGTCCGGGCGTCGTCGCGTGCGGACAGGTCGAGTCGGTCCACGAGGCGGGCACAGCAGTCGGCCTCGCTGTCCGGCACGCGCGGCACCGCTCCCTGGGCACGGGCGACGAACTCGAACTCGTCGGGCGCGGGGGGAACGGGCTTGAACTTCACAGCCCGAACGACTCGGCCAGCAGGTCGTGGTTCGTCTCACCCAGCGCGTAGGTCGGCCCGTTGATGACGTCGATAGTCACCTGCGCGGGGGCGAACACGGATTCGGACACCTCGTAGAAGTCCCAGTCGGCGTCCTCGAACACCTGTTCGAAGGGCGTGTCGTACTCGTCGGCGGCCGTCGAGGGCACCTCGTCGAACCGGTCGAAGTCCTCGCGCACCTGCAGATACACCTGCCCGCCGTAGGCCAGCGCGTCGTTCGTGCGGCCCATCGCGACGCCTTCGTCGTGGCTCACCGGAGCGACGGGGGCGCTCCCGGCGGCCGATACCACGTCCGTCGGGTCGTAGCCGAGTTCGAACAGTCGGAACAGCGCGAGTTCGGGGGCGCGGGCGGCGGCGCTGACGCTGCCCGCCATCGACCCCGTGGGATACGTGGGCAGGAAGACGCCGCTGGGCGAGACGCCCGCGCGGTCGGCCACCTGTTCGGCGGCGTCCTCGCCCGGGAGCGTCGACGCCTCGATGGTCAGCACCGTCAGGTCGAACTCGTCGTAGTAGCCCACGACTTCGAACTCGTGTTCCTCGCCGACGAGCGCGCGCGCCGGCCCCGACCCGAGGCCGTCGACGCTCTCGCTGACGAGCTCCCAGCCCGCCTTCTGCGAGCAGAGCAGCGAGAGCGCCGGCTTGTCCGTCGTGAGTTCGACGTGCGGGAACGGCGTCCCCGCCACCTCGTCCATCCGGGTCTGAATCGTCGCCAGCCCCGCCGTCTGAATCTCTGCGAGCAACAGCCCCGCTTCGAGACCACCCGCCGCTGTGACGCCGAAATCGAGCACCGTCGCCCCCGAGTCGAGTTCGAGTACGTCGACGTTGAGTTCGCCCGCGAAGTCGATTGCCTCGTCGACGAGTTCGACGGCCATCCGATTGAGACTCTCCATGCGCCCCGGTTGGGCGCTTTCGCTTAAAGGGGTTGCCAGTGTGGCGGGACGCCCTGACTCGACGTTCGTCACGGAATGGCCGCCCGACTACGATATAATTGGACGAATACAAACAATATAATTCCACAAAGGAGAGTAATATTATCCATCTTATTCGCAATTTGGTGGACGAATATCTCACAATCTTTTTGTTAAGTCGACGTTCAGTCTTTATCGAATTCGCATGGCCAACGGAACGGATACAGAAAATATAGAAAACGTTCGTACGCCAAACCTGGATTATCGTGGACGAAATTGGTTCTGGCCCGCGGTTCGAGGGGGACGATGACCGACCCGGTTCCGACGACGTGTATGCGGTGTGCGGTGGGGTGTGGCCTGATTCAGCAGGGGGTCGACATCGGCTACGGCATCGACACCGTGCGCGGCAACGCGAACGACCCGGTCAACCGCGGGATGGCCTGCTCTCGCGGCATCAGCGAGACGGCCGACCCTGACGGGGAGTGGCTCACGCGCCCGATGGTCCGCCGCGACGGCGAACTCGTGAAGACGACGTGGGATACGGCGCTGTTCGAAGCCCAACGCGGCCTCGGCGAAGCGATGGACCAGCACCCCGACGCCATGGCCATCCTCGGGAGCGGCCAGCAGACCAACGAGGCGGCGTACGCCCTCGGCAAACTCGCCCGCGGCGGCGTCGGCACTCGATACTACGACGCCAACACGACGCTGTGTATGGCGAGTGCGGTGACGGCCTACTACGACGCCTTCGGCAGCGACGCCCCGCCGCCGACCTACGAGGACATCGACGATGCGGAGTCACACGTCGTCTGGGGGGCCAACCCCGCCGTCGCCCACCCCGTGATGTGTCGCTGGATCACGCAGAATGCTGACGACCTGATCGTCGTCGACCCGGTGCGGACGAAGACGGCGAACGCCGCCGACCGCCACGTCGCCGTCGACCCCGGCGGAGACCTCGACCTCGCACGTGCGGTCCTCGCTCGCATTGTCGAGACCGACGGCGTCGACGAGGCGTTCGTCGCCGAGGTGACGACCGGGTTCGACGACCTGCGTACATCGCTCCCTGACGCGGAGACGGCGGCCGAACGCGCCGGCGTCTCGATGGACGCCGTCGACCGCCTCGCCGACGCCTTCGACCGCGACACCCTCGTCTACTGGGGGATGGGCGTCAACCAGAGCGTGCAGGGCACCGACACCGCGGGCGCACTCGTCGACCTCTGTCTCGCGACGGGGAACCTCGGCCCCGGCACCGGCCCGTTCTCGCTCACGGGGCAGGCCAACTCGATGGGGACGCGCGTCTGCTCTTCGAAGGGGACGTGGCCCGGCCACCGCGACTTCGACGACCCCGAGGAACGCGCCGTCGTCGCCGACGCGTGGGACGTGCCCGTCGACAGACTGCCCGACGACACCGGCCCCGGCCCGGTTGGCATCGTCGACGCCGCCGCCGACGGCCCCGTCGAGGCGGTGTACGCCGTCGCCACCAACCCCGTCGCGGGGATGCCCGACGCAACGAACGTCGCCGACGCCCTCGACGACACCTTCCTCGTCGTGCAGGACGCCTTCCGGACCGAGACGGTCGAACACGCCGACGTCGTCCTCCCCGCGGCGACGTGGGGCGAGTCGAACGGCACCGCCATCAACATGGAGCGCACCGTCTCGCGCGTCCGTCCGGCGAGTGACCTGCCTCGCGGCGTCCGCACCGACCTCAACATCATCGCGACGCTGGGGAACGTCCTCGTCGACGACCTGTTCGACCGGCCGACCGACCCCGCGAGCGTCTTCGACGAGTTTGCGGCGCTCACCGCCGGCACCGACGCCGACTGCTCGGGCATCACCCACGAGCGACTGGACGAGGAACTCGCCGTGCGGTGGCCCGCGCCCGACGCCGACACGAGCGCCGGGTATCGGTACTACGACAGCGAGGCGACGGACATCGCCGACCGGTGGTCGTTCCCCACGCCCTCGGGCCGCGCTCGCTTCAGCGACGGCGAGGGGCGTCCGCTCCCCGAGGCGACGGACGACGAGTATCCGCTCCTCCTCACCACCGCCCGCGAGGCGGACGGCTACAACACCGGCGTCCGCTCGCGCGACTCGCCCGAGGAACCGGGGCCACTCGTCGCCCGCGTTCACCCCGACACCCTCGAAGCGCACCGCGACGCCGTCGAACCCAACGAGGCCGACGAACTCCACGCCCGCGTCGCCTCCCGTCGCGGTGACGCCCTCGCCCGCGTCACGCCCGACGACGCCGTACCCGAGGGCGTGGTGTGGCTCCCCATCCACCATCCGTCGACGAACGACCTCACCCATCCCGCGACCGACCCGCGGTCGGACGAACCGAACTTCAAGCAGTGTGCGGTCAGCCTCGCACATCCCGACGCCGACGCGGTGACGCCGCCGTCGGAGCGCGAACGACCCCCGCAACACCCATGACGAACAAAATCGAGCAACTGGTTCTCGCCACCGTCGCCTTCTTCTGGGCGTTCCTGCTCTGGTTCTCGACGGCGGCGTTCAGCCCGAGCATCGGCGAGTTCTACGGCCTCACGACGGGCCAACTCGCGCTCCTCGCGAGTTCCGCCATCTGGCTCGCGCCGCCGGGCCGTGTCCTCGCCGGGTGGGCCGCCGACCGCCTCGGCGCGCACAACGTCTTCACCATCATCCTCACGTACTCGGGCCTCGTCAGCATCGCCTCCGCGTACGCCTCCGGCGTCGCCTTCCTCACCGACTTTCAGGTGCTGTTCATCGAGCGCATGGTCGTCGCCAGCGCGGGCGTCAGCTTCGTCGTCGGCATCCAGCACGTCGCCCAGTGGTTCGACGAGCACGAAATCGGGACCGCGGAGGGGCTGTACGCCGGCACCGGGAACGTCGGCGCGGGCGTCGGTGCCCTCCTCCTCCCGCGCATCTACGGCACCAACTTCTCCGAGGCCTTCCTGCATCTCGGCGTCGTCGCGCTGATTATCGCCGCCGTCTACAAGTGGCGTGGCCAGCCCGCGAAAGACCTCGCTACCGCCGAGGCAGCCCGCGAGAACACGTCGCTCGGCGACACGCTGTTCGTCTGGACGCGCTTTGCCGCCATCGCGCTCATGCTCGCGTACGCGATGTCGTTCGGCCTCGAAATCGCGATGAACTCGTGGCTCCCGAGCTACTACGCGCAGGGCTTCGACGACGCCATCGCTGACCTCGGGTTCACCGGTACGGCGGCGATTCAGACCGCTGCGGGGACCTTTGCCGCCGTCCAGTCGTTCAACGCCTCCCTCTTTCGCCCCTTCTCGGGGTATATGTCCGACCTCTGGCAGCGCAAGGGGTGGACGCCCTACCCCGTTCTCGCGACGAACCAGTCGTACTCGCCGCGCGTCCACTGGCTGATGACCGCGCTCGTCCTCATCACCTTCGCGATGGTGGCGCTGACGCTCGCCGGCCTCGCCGGATTGCTTCCCGCCTCCGTCGTCGTCCTCGCCGTCTTCGGCGTCACGGTGAGTTTCGGCACCGGGGGCGTCTTCGCCATCGTGCCCGTCATCTTCGAGGACCGCCCCGGTACCGCCTCGGGCTTCATCGGCGGCGTCTCCACCAGCGGCGGCATCGTCTATCCGCTCGTCTACGGCTACGTGCCGAACATCCACACGGGCTACGCCGTCGTCGCCCTCGTCGTCTTCGTCCCCATCATGTGCTTCTACGTCTGGGCGATGCGCTACGAGGAGACCCCCCGCGACCACGGGTTCGGGTCGGCTCGCCGGTGGCTCGGCAGTGAGACGACCGCCTCACCGGGAGGTGACGACTGATGGGTGCCGCCGACCACGACGACTGGTACCGGTGGGGGAAGGTCGTCCTCTACGGCGAGATGGTGCTCGCTATCCTCGTGACGCTGTTCTCGCTGTATCTCGCGTTTACGGGGCAGGCGGGATTTCTCGCCCACTAGCCGCCGTCGCTCCGCGCCGGTCGCCCCAGCGCGTCTTCGACGCCTTCGACTTTCGCGGCCGCCGACGCGTCGCTCGCTCGCTTGTCATCGATTTTCAGCACCGTGCTCACGCGGTCGGCGTCCACAGCTCGGTGGGCCGCCTCGCAGGCCGCAAAGAGCGTGCCCACGTCGTCGGCTTCGATGACCGTGCCCATCGGATTCGTCTCGTACGTCACGTCGAAGTCGTCGAGGGCGGCCACCGCGTCGGCCACGTCCTCGGCCATGCTTCCCTCGCGGACCGGTGCGACGCTCAGCAGTGCAACGACGGTCATGCGTCGTCCTACGCCCACCGGACTGATAGCCGCGTCGCCGCTCACACGCGCGCCGTCTCGACCACCGACGGTTCGTCGTCGAGGCGCACGCGGAGCGTGTCACCCCGACAGCCGACGCGGACCGTCGCCCGCCACGGGTCCGTGTCGGTGACCGTCGTTCGCTCGTCCGAGGCGGCGAAGGCCAGCCCCCAGATGTGCTGGCGCGTCACGTCGATGCCGTGGTCGTGATAGAAGGCGACCACCGCGGGATGCGTGACGAGCAACCCCCCGAGCCGCGTGTAGACCGCGCCGTCACACGTCTCGCAGGTGTGCAACACCCGGTGTTGGATGGCTGGATTGTCTCGGAGAGGCATCTCCTCGTCTCTGGGCAGGACGCGGGCGGACATCCGCCCGCTACACCACGGACAGACGCCTTTCGCCATCGACGCGATTTCCCGTTGGAGGCGTTCGTTGGCCGCGCGGAGAACGCCCTCGGGGTCGCGGTCGCTCAGACTGCTCGGCGGGCAGAAGTAGCGATAGAACGTCGCCTCACAGTCGTCGTCGGAACACCGGGCGCGGAACGTGCCGTCGAGGTAGGCGGCCTCCTGTGACGCGCCACAGACGTGGCACGTCGCGTCGAGTTCGAAGGGGTCACGCTGGACGCGGTCGGTGAACGTCCCCGCCTTGATGGCCTGATACACCCGAATCCCCGCGTAGCTGAGCCGGTAGCCCGACTCCGTCTCCTCGACGAACTGACCGACCAGTTTCCCGAGGTGGTAGTTGAACCGACCGCTGCCCGAAACGTCCGCGTGGCGTCGCAACTCCGAAAACGCGAGCGTCCCGGGCACCCCCGGTTCCGACGCGTCGCCGAGCGCTCTGATTATCTTGATGCGGGTCTGATTGGCCAGGAGCGTGAAGGCGTCGTTCGGGCTGAGACTCTCCGTCTCGTCAGTCACCGTATATGTGAGCGGTCACGGATCCACATAACCCTTGGCCGGCCCTGCTTGGTGAACCACGCGTGGGATTTAACCCCGTGTCTGCGTAGGGTGTACGACGTATGGGGGAGGACGCACTCGCCTTTCTGGCCAACTCCGCCGTCCGCCCAGAGATATTGACGGCGCTCCGGGAGCACGGCCCGCTCTCGGTTCGTGACCTCGACGACCGACTCTCCGTCTCCCGGCGCACGCTGAAGCGGACGCTCTCGACGATGGCCGACCGCGGGTGGGTCCGAGTCAACGACGGCGCCTACGAGTTCACCGCCCTCGGTGATGCTATTCTCTCGGCCTACGAAGGATTTCGGGCACGGGAGCGCGTCGTCAATCGCTGTCGGACCTTCCTCGAACACACGCCAGCCGACCAGTTCGACGCCGGTATCGACGCGCTGTCCGACGCCACCGTCGTCGACTCGGAGACTGACCCGACGGCGCCCGTCGACCGCGTCGTCGAACTCAGAAACGAGGCGACTCGCCTCCGACAGTACGCGCCCTTCCTCCTCGTCGACTCCGTCGAGCAACTCACCGAGCGCGTCGCCGGCGACTCCCCACTCGACGCGACGCTCGTCCTCCAGCGGGCGACACCTCCCGACGCCGCTGACGCGTATCGCGAGCGCTTCGAGGCGCTGGCGACGGCCCCGAGTATCGACGTGCATATCTATCCCGACGGCCCGCCGTTCGGCTTCGGCGTCGCCGACGGCCACGCCTTCGTCGGCGCCGCCGACGCCAACGGGATGCCCCACGCGCTGTTGGAGGGGGAGACGCCCCCGCTGGTCTCGTGGGTCGACCGCCGACTCGACCGCTATCTCGAACTCGCCGACCCGTTCACTCCGTAACCCCCGCGTTCATTACCGAACGCGAGCAACGGACGCGTATGTACGCGGTCGTTGGTTGCACGGACTGTCACGCCCTCTGGTTGCTCTCCGACCCGGAGACAGCTGCGACGGCCACCTGTCCCCGCTGTGGGCGTCGCCACCAGACCTCGGCGCTGAAACACTTCGTCACCACCGAGGACCGCGAGGCGGCCCGCGAAGCGCGCGCCGCGATGCTCGCCGACGCCGCCGACGCCACCGAAGCCTACGAGTCGACGCCTTCCGTCGCCGAGATGGACGCCGAGACGGAGACGGCCGTCGTCGACGACCGGGAGTATCTCGACGCGGCGGGCGTCGACCCCGACGACGTCGCTGCCGCGGGCGAGCGCTCAACCGGGTCGGAGTCACGGAGCCGTCCGGAAATCGTTCGCGACGCGCTTCGAGAACTCGACGCGCCCGCGGAGGCGGACGTGGTGGCGTACGCCACTGACCGCGGCGTGCCGGCCGACGCCGCGAGCGACCTACTGGACCGTCTAGTTCGACGCGGCGAGGCGACGAACAGCGGCGACGCCTACCGACTGCTGTAGGCTACCGCCCCAGCGACTCGTGGGCCGAGGAGAGGTGGCGCGACCCGAGCGCCGCGAGCAAGGAGAGTTCGCCGGCGAGGGCGCCGACGGCGATGCACTCCGCGAGGGCGTCCGCGTTCGCGCCCGCGGGATCGCCCCCGCCCGCGACGCCGAGGAGTTCCAACCCTTCGTGCTGTGTCGGCAGGCGCGTCCCGCCGCCCACGGTGCCGACTTCGAGGCTCGCGAGCGAGACGCTCAGGTAGAGCCCCTCGTCTCGCGCTTCGGCGGTGGTGATGGCGTTCGAGCCCTCCACTACCTGCGCCGCGTCCTGTCCCGTCGCGAGGAACATGGCGGCGACGACGTTGGCGACGTGGGCGTTGAAGCCGAGACTCCCCGCCTTCGCGCTCCCGACGAGGTTCTTCCGCGTATTCAGTTCGGCCACGTCCTCGGGCGTCGTGTGGAGGCGCTCCTCGACCACCTCGCGCGGAATCAGCACGTCGGCGCTGACGCTCCGGCCCCGCCCCTCGACGGCGTTGATGGCGGCGGGCTTTTTGTCCGTACACAGGTTGCCCGAGAGCGCGACCAGCGACGCCGTCGTCTCCTCTTCGATTACCTCGGCGGCGGCGCGGGTGGCGATGGTGGCCATGTTCATCCCCATCGCGTCCTTGGTGTCGTAGCGGAAGCGCAGGAAGACGGTGTCGCCGACGACGTAGGGCGTCACACCGAGGAGTTCGCCGTGGTTCGTCGTCGACTCCGCAGCTTCCTCGAGAAGCGCCTCGTTGTCCCGGACCCAATCGACGAGCGCCTCGGCTTCGGCCACGTCGTCGACGCTGAAGGCCGGCGCGCGCGTCATCCCCGACTTGGTGACGCGAGCCGTCGCGCCGCCGGCGGCGTCGATGACCGAACAGCCGCGGTTGACGCTTGCTAGCAAGGCTCCCTCCGTCGTCGCCATCGGGAGGTAGTGGTCGCCGTCGAGGGCGCTGCCGTCGACGGTCACGGGGCCGGCGACGCCGAGCGGAATCTGGGCCGCGCCGATCATGTTCTCGATATTGGCGTCGGCGCGCTCAGCCGGGAAGCCGTAGTCGGCGATGGCGTCGAGAGCGACGCCCGTCTCGCGCTCGACGAGTCGTCGTCGGGCCGTCGCCGCCGTGTCGGCGTCCGCATGGTCTTCGAGTTCGTGGAGTCGGAGGTTGCCGTCGCGGACGCGCTGTATCAGGTCGTCCGCGTCCGCCGCGTCCGAATCGTCGGTCATGCCCGACCCGTCGCGGCCCCGGTGCCTAAGCGTTATGTTGCCCCCCAAACCTAACCCGGCGCACCCCTATCGAGTGGTATGGAACTCTCCAGTCCGGCGTTCGACGACGGTGGCCCGATTCCCGTGGCGTACGGCTACACCGAGCGAAACGTCAACCCGCCGCTCGAACTCGCGGGCGTCCCCGACGACGCCGAGACACTCGCTCTCGTCGTTGACGACCCCGACGCCGTCGAACCCGCGGGGAAGGTGTGGATTCACTGGCTGGTGTGGAACGTGAATCCCACGCGCAAGCGCATCCCCGAGGACTGGTCGACCGATTCCGCCACCGCGACCGAGGGCGAGAACGACTACGAGGAGAGAGGCTACGGCGGTCCCAACCCCCCGGACCGCGAACACACCTACCGCTTCCGGTTGTTCGCACTCGACGACACGCTGGACGTGCCCGAGGGCAGTTCACTCGACCGACTGGAGCAGGCGATGGCGGGTCACGTCGTCGCGGAAGCGGTTCTGGAGGGGACGTACGCGCCGTGATACGGTTTATTGTGAGTCGTTAAAACAGCGTCCGGTTACAGGAGCCACACAACGTCTCTTCTTTCTTGTCGACTTCGCGCACGGTGGGGGAGAAGCTCATCACGCAGCGCTCGTTGTCGCAGTGTTCGAGGCCGAAGGTGTGGCCGATTTCGTGGACGATTTCCTTGCGGACCCGGTCGGCGAACACCTCGGTCTGTGGCTTGGAGGTGATGCCGCCGTCGGAGGAAGTCTGGAGGCGATACGTCGAGACGACGGAGCCGTTGCCGTTGAGATAGGCGAGTCCGAAGACGTAGTTTCGGCGCCGGTAGTAGAGGTCCTCGCCGGTGATGCCGATGTTCTTCTCGCCGGACCCGACCCGGCTCGTGAGTTCGATGAACTCCTCGGCGCGGTACTGACTCCGATTGCGGTCGAACGCACCCTCGGGGATTGGCTGTGCGTCCTGCACCGTCACATCGCAGTCGTAGACGGAGCGGAGCCCGGCAGAAGCCTCGCGTTTCACCTGTGCCGGAACGTCCCCTATCGGCACGATGTCGACGAGCATGCGAGCAGTTAAGCGCGGCCCCGCTATAAATATCCCGACGTGACGGCCTCACGCACGGACCTCGCCGACCGCCTCGCCGCCTACGACCGCCTCCTCGAAGTCGGCGTCGGGCACCGCCCCGAAGTCGCCGCAGCGCTCGCCGACGCCGGCGCGACGGTCACCGCCATCGACGTCGTCGACGCCACCGTCCCCGACGGCGTCGAGTTCGTCCGCGACGACGTGGTCGCGCGACGCGACGCCATCGAGGGCGGCGAATCCCCACCCGAACACTACCGCGTCGACGCCGTCTACGGCCTGAACCTGCCCGCCGAACTCCAGCGCCCCGTTCTCGACGTGGCTCGCGCCGTCGGCGCCGACTTCCTCTTTACGACGCTCGGCTTCGAGGAACCCGTCGTCCCCGTCGAACGCGAGTCCGTCGGGCGCGAGACGCTCTACGTCGCGCGGTCCAGATAGCGCTCCGACTCCCAATTATATGGTCCTGCCTGCGCATCCCGGCGTATGGACGTGCTCCACACCGCCATCGAAGTGTCGGACCTCGACGAAACGCGTGCGTTCTACGAGGACTTGCTCGGCCTCGACCGCTCGCGGCAGTACGAGCTAAACGGCGTGACGAACTACTACGTCACGGGCGCCGGGCCGGGCGAACTCCAGTTCCGCGTCGTCGACGACGCCCCCGACCCGGCGGGCATCGAACACATTGCCGTCGCCGCCGCCGACGTGGACACGACGGTGGAAGACGCCGCCGACCGCGGCGTGCCCGTTCAGCAGGAACCCCGAACGCTGGAGCGGGTGAACCGCCGACTCGCCATCCTCACCGACCCCGACGGCTACACGGTCCACGTCATCGAGGACTTATAGAAAGGCACTTGCCCGGACGCACCTCCCACCGAACATGGACGTAGACGCGGTCGTTCTCGACATCGACGGCGTACTCGTCGACGTGGCGGACTCCTACCGCCGCGCCATCGTCGAGTCCGTCGACCGGGTGTACGGGCAGACCGTCGACGACGCGGCGGTCCAGCAGTTCAAGAACGCCGGCGGCTTCAACAACGACTGGGAACTCACGTACGCGGCGGCGCTGTTCGTCCTCGCGCGCGACGCGGGCTACGACGCCGACGTGACGGCCTTCACCGACGACATCGCGACTCGCGGCGGCGGCCTCGACGCCGCGGAAACCGTCGTTCGCGACGCAGGCTACGACGCCGTCTTCGACCGCTGGGACACCGACCGCCTGCGCGACGTGTTTCAGGCGCTCTATCTCGGTGCCGACCTCTACCGGGAGTTGGAGGGCGGCGACCCGCCCGTCGAGACGCAGGGGTACATCCACGACGAACCCGTCCTCGCCGACCGGGAGACGATAGCCGACCTGACCGACCGCTTCGCTGTCGGCGTGTTGACGGGGCGACCCGCCGCCGAGGCGACCATCGCCCTCTCGCGAGTCGAGCTGTCCGTTCCCGACGCCCACCGGTTCACGATGGACGACTGGGCGGAGGGCAAGCCCCATCCGCGCGCGTTGGTGACGCTGGCGGACCGCCTCGACGCCGACCGGGTCGCCTTCGCGGGCGACACCCTCGACGACGTTCGCACCGCCGTCAACGCCGCCGAGGCCGACGACCGCACCTTCCACGGCATCGGCGTCCTCACCGGCGGCCTATCCGGCGAATCCGGCCGGCGCGCCTTCGAGGACGCGGGCGCCGCCGCTGTCGTCGACAGCGTGAACGACCTGCCGGCCCTGCTGGAGTGATGGCGGTCGACTGGTCGCGCTTCGCCACCGTCGCCGTCGTCCTCCTCGTCGTCGTGTCGCTGGTCGTCGCCGTGGTGTCGCCACCGGACCCGTACACGCAGCTTCGCGGCCTGCTTCCGGGCGCCGCCGCGGCGCTTCTCGTCGCCCTCTTGGTCGCCCTCGGCGGCGGAGAATAGGGCCACTCCCGACAGTCTTACTTCGGGTCGGGCCACAGTCCGACCATGCGAATCGCGCTACTCGGCGGGACTGGCGACGTCGGCGAAGGCCTCGCGCTCCGGTGGGCGTATCACACCGACCACGAAGTCGTGATTGGCTCTCGCGACCCCGACAAGGCCCGCACGAAAGCCGAGGAGTACGAGACGGAACTGTCGAGTCGCGGCGTCGACTGCAAGATCAACGGCTTCGAAAACGAGATGGCGGCCGACCGAGCGCGCATCATCGTCCTCGCCGTGCCGGCGTATCACGCCAGCGACACGGTCGAGGCCATCGCCGACTCCCTCGACGACGACGATATTCTCGTCACGCCCGCGACGGGGATGCAACGCGACGACGACGGCTTCCACTACCACCGCCCCGGCGCCGGCAGCGTCACCCAACTCGTCGCCGACGCCGCCCCCGAGGACGTGCCCGTCGTCGGCGCGTTCCACAACCTCGCGGCCGGCCGGTTGGCCGACTTGGACGCCGACCTCGGCATCGACACCCTCCTCGTCGCCGACGACGACGACGCCAAGGACATCGTGCGCCTCCTCGCCGACGGCATCGACGGCCTGCGGCCCCTCGACGCCGGCGGCCTCGCCAACGCCCCGGAAATCGAGGCGTTGACGCCGCTGCTCGTCAACGTCGCCATGCACAACGACGGCCTCCACGACCTCGGCGTCCGGTTCGACTAGAAGCGGTCTTCGAGCTCGTCGCGCAGGTCCTCGACCGTCGCGTCGTTCATCGCGAGGACGACGAGCAAGTGATAGACCAAGTCACCCGACTCCGCGAGCAGTTCTTCTCGGTCGTCGTCTTTCGCCGCGAGAATCACTTCCGTCGCCTCCTCGCCGACCTTCTCCAGCGCCGCGTTCTCGCCTTTCTCGTGGGTGAACAGCGAGGCCGTGTAGGAGTCGTCGGGGAGTCGGTCCCGCCGGTCCTCGATGGTGGCGAAGAGGTCATCGAGAACGGCGTCCGTGTCGTCGTCGGTCATGGCCGAGTCGACGGCCGGCGGGATAAAGGGCCTGTCGTTACGCTTCGACCGGGAGGCGGTCGAACAGCGCGAGGCGGTGGAGTCGGTAGTCGTCGGTGAGTTCGGGGTGGAACGCCGTGGCGAGGACGGGCCCGTCCCGCACCGCGACGGGGCGGTCGTCCCACGACGCCAGCACCTCGACACCGTCGCCCACGTCGTCGACGGCGGGGGCGCGGATGAACACTGCGTGGAAGGGGTCGTCTAGGCCGCGAACGTCGAGGCCAGCCTCGAAACTGTCGACCTGTCGGCCGAAGGCGTTGCGGTCGACGGCCACGTCGAGGATGTCGAGCGTCTCCACTCGGTCGTCGTTGGCGTTGCGGGACGCGACTATCAGGCCCGCACACGTCGCGAGAATCGGCTTGCCCGCCTCGGCGTGGGCGACGATTTCCTCGTCGATGCCCTCCCGTGCCAGCAGCTGGGAGATGGTCGTCGACTCGCCGCCGGGGAGTGCGAGCGCGTCGCACTCGGGGACGGTGCCGGATTCGCGAATCTCGACCACGTCGGCGTCGTAGCCCGTCGCTGTCGATGCGCGTTCGATTGCCGTCACGTGCTCGCTCACGTTGCCCTGGACGGCGACGACGCCGATCCGAACGGCCGACATTACAGCGAGACGACGTTCAGAATCTGCACCAGCACGCCGAAGAGCACGCCGAACGCGACCACGGTCTTGGGGTCGATGCGGATGGCGTTGCGGTCCTCAGCGTCGAAGTAGCGAACCAGCCCCGCACTCGACATCAGACCGCCGCTTTGACTGCCACTCATAGACGTACGTGGTCGCCTCGCGCGCCTAAACGTTTCGGCTCGCCGATTGGCAAACCCTTATGCACGCCGCTCCGGTATCGAGTTGACGAATCATGACCGTTCGACTGCTCGATTTCTACGCCGACTGGTGTGGACCGTGCGACGCACAGGAGCCGATTCTCGAAGAAATTCTCGATGACTACGGGAGTGTCGAGTTCGAGAAAATCGACGTCGAACAGGACCAGGACACCGCCAACGCCTACCAGGTGCAGTCGCTGCCGACAGTCGTCGTCGAGAACGACGACGGCATCGTCGAGCAGTTCGTCGGCGTCACTCAGCGTCCCGACATCGAGGACGCCCTCCAGCGCGCCGGCGCCTAGGAATCCCCATCGTTATGCCCGTCGAATCCTAATCCGGGTTTAAATGGGCATCCTCGAAGACAAGTCGCGGGCGCGGCTGTTCTACAAGTACCTCTCGAAGGTGTACGACCAGGTCAACCCCTTCATCTGGAACGAGGAGATGCGAGCCGAGGCGCTCGAACTCCTCGCACTCGACCCGGACGACCGGGTGCTCGACGTGGGTTGTGGCACCGGGTTCGGCACCGAGGGACTCCTCCAGTACAGCGACGACGTCCACGGACTCGACCAGAGCATCCACCAGATGGAGAAGGCGTTCGAGAAGTTCGGCAAGACTGACGAGGTGAACTTCTACCGCGGCGACGCGGAGCGACTCCCCTTCGCCGACGACAGCTTCGACGCCGTCTGGTCGTCCGGGTCCATCGAATACTGGCCCAACCCCGTCGACGCCCTCGCCGAGTTCCGCCGCGTCGTCAAACCCGGCGGCTCGGTGCTCGTCGTCGGCCCGAACTACCCCAGCAGCTCGCTGTTCCAGCGGCTCGCGGACGCCATCATGCTCTTCTACGACGAGGCGGAGGCCGACCGGATGTTCGCCGAGGCGGGCTTCGACGACGTCCAACACGTGACGATGGGCCCGTCGTACAACCCGGAAATCGCCATCACGACGCTGGCTCGCGTCCCCGACGCGTAGTCACGCCGTCGCCGACGCCGTCGTCAGGCGATGCCCGTCGTACTCGAGGACGACGGTCACGCGAGCGCCGGGGTCGAGCTGTGGTCGGTTCGTCGCCGCCACGCGCACCGCCGCCGTCTCGCCCACGCGCCACGTCGGCTCGGTCGCCGGGTTGAACGGCCCCGTCGGCCCGCCGCGGAAGCCGCGTGCGGCGAAGAACGGAACCGGTGGCTGGTGTCGGAGCGGCGTGCCGTCGACTCGAACCGTCACGTCGAGTCGGCGCACGTCGACGTCCTCGCCCGCGCGGTGGGTCAGAACCAGTCGGTCGCCGTCGACGGTCAGCGTCGCGGCGACCGTAGGTGACGAAGCGGGCGTGGCGGTGAGACACACCGCCGCGACGCTGACGCCGAGGACGACGGCGACGACGAGGCCGAACGCCGACCCGGTGGTGACCGCGCGCGTCGCCATACGGCCGCTGGCGTCGCTATCGGTGATAAGTTACAGTCTCGGTTCGAGTTCGGGAAGAGGGCACTCGAAACCTGCCCCGTCTCGTCCTTATTCGAACACCGCGGGGGTCGGAGTCGGCGTCGGGGTCGCCGTCGTCTCGTTGTCTTCCGTCTCGTTGTCGTCGCTCGTCGTCGGCTGCACTCGCGGCGGCGCGCCGGGTTCGATGGTCGCCTCGACCGTGTCGCCCTGTCGTTCTGCCGTGATGGTGTAGGGGCGGTACGGCGAGAGCGTCCAGAGCGTGCCGTCGTCGCCGGTTGGGTCGAGCGGGCGCTCGGCTCCCGTCTCGATGGTCATCGAGACGTTCGCGTCGACGGGACTTCCGGTCTGGGCGTCGACAACGGTCACTTCGACCGGGCCACCCGGATACGTGTGGTTGACGTGGAGGCGGAGTCCCTCGGCAGTCTGGTCCGCGCGCCGGTCGGCGACGAGCGAGGAGAGCGGGCGGCGCTGGTGTTCGGCGTAGACCACCCGGGCGTCGCTGTCGACGAAGGCCGTCAGGTCGCCGCGACTGTGGGCGATGCGGACGGGGTAGGTCTCGCCACCGCCGAACACCTGCGTCTGCTCGCGCGTGGTGTTCCAGATGACGGGGTAGCTCGCGGCCACGATGTCGAGGGCGACTTCGAGTTCGATGGCGTCCCCCTCACCGTTCCGCAGGTCGCCGCGGTACGCCTCACGGTAGTAGGTGTCGTCCACGATGGTGGAGACGGTCACGCTCTGTGCTCCAGTCGCCAGGTAGTATCGGTGTGGCGCGGCGTCGCCTCGAATCACCTGCTCGGCGTGGGAGCGTACCGGACCGGTGAACGCCGAGAGGCGATTGCCGATGGAGGCCATGCGCCCGCGGTCGATGGTGAAACCGGGCGTCTCGTCGGCCAGCGTTTCGAGGCGGCTCCGGCGGTCGCTCAGTTCCTCCGCGACGATGCTGACTCGGACGAGTTCCACGAGCAAGTCCTGTGAGCTGAGTTCGCCGCGACCGTAGGCCGCCACCGCCTCGGTCTGTTGCTGGTCGAGTTCGTTGGTCCGGGATTCGAGGTTTTGGAGCGCCGTCTGAATGCGCTCCGCGCGTTGGTCGCTCGTGTTCGATGCCTCGATACGCTCGGCCATCTCGACCGTTCGCAGGCGGTCGGTGGTCGCGTTTGTCGACAGCGCGACTGCGGGACCGAGGTCGACGTACTGCCGGTTCACGTCCCACCGTTCGACCGACGTGGGCGGGATATCGAGCACGTTGACCTGCTGGAGGGATTCGTTGTCGGTTTGGGAGACGGTCGACCCGTCGACGGCTCGGGGCGCGTCGGTCGTCGAAGAGACGCCGGCGAGGCTGCCCGTCGCCCCGACCACGGCAGAGCAGACGAGAAGGGCGACCGCGAGGACGGGGAGGGCTCTCATCGCGCGACGATACAGCCGCCTGCTACTAAAACACCCGCTTTCCGTCTCACGTCTGACAGACGCACCCTCCGCGAGAGGACCGCTGTGCCGATGGAAAGCATTTTCCCGTCTCATTGCGACCCTCGAAATAATGCGGATCGCCGCGTCCTTCCTCGCCCTCCTCGTCCTCCTCGCCGGGACGGCCCCCGCGGTGGCACTCGCCGACGCCGGCTCCTCGCCGTCGTCCGGCGCCGACCAGCCAGCGCTCTCGGAATCGACGCCCGCTCGCATCGATGCGCCGACGCTTACCGAACTCTACATCGTGCCCGACCCGAGCGGCGACGCTCGCTGGACCGTCTCCGTCCGCTACGCGCTCGAATCGTCGTCCGACCGCGACGCCTTCCGCGAGTACGGCCGGTCGTTCGAAGCCGGCGACGCCGAGGCCGGTCCCGGAATCGACTTCTTCCGGATGCTCGCCAGCGAGGCCAGCGGGACGACCGACCGCGAGATGGCCATCCAGAACCCGACCCGCAACGCGACCGTCCAGAACGGGACGGGCGTGCTTCGCCTCTCGTTTACGTGGACGAACTTCGTCACCGACACCGACCGCGGCTTCGTGATTCGGGAGGCGGTGTTGATGCCTGGCAATCGAACGTGGCTGTCCTCTATCGGCCCCTCGCAGCGACTGGTCGTGGAGACGCCGGACGGCTACCAAGTGACCGATTCGCGGTTCGGCCTCGACAACGGTTCTGTCGTCGTCGACGGCCCGCACCGCTTCCGTGAACCGCTCACTATCTCCTACGAGCAGACGGAAGAGCCCGACCCGTCGTCCATCCCCTGGGAACTCCTCGTCGGGGCCGCTCTCCTCCTCGGCGGCGGCGCCATCGCGGCCGCGTACGCCCGCTCCCGCGGATTCGACGCCGATTCGTTGCCCACGACTGGCGACGATGGGCGGCCGCCGAGCACACCGGTCGACACCGATCCCGAGACGGACGCGACGGCGTCCGACGGAGACGGCGACACGGACGACGCCGACGGGGACGACGCCGACGATGGCGACGACGCGGCCGGCGTCGACCCCGAACTGCTCTCGGACGAGGAGCGCGTCGAACACCTCCTCGACCAGAACGGCGGCCGGATGAAGCAGGCCCAAATCGTCAAGGAGACGGGCTGGTCCGACGCCAAGGTGTCACAGTTGCTCTCGACCATGGCCGACGAGGGCAGGGTCGAGAAGCTCCGACTCGGCCGGGAGAACCTCATCTCCCTACCCGACGACGAGTCGTAAGTGGGTCTCGTCACCAGAGAGCGTCACGTACTTGCCGGGCCCGCCCCTCGTGTGGGGCGATGGAGTATCTGAATCGCCGCGTGGGGCTGGTGAACGACCGGCTGGAGTCCATCGTCGAGGCGGTCGAACCCCCCGAACTCGCGGCGGAACTCGACCACGTCGCCCTCGCGGGCGGGAAGCGTGTCCGCCCGGCGGTGACGGTGCTCGCGTGCGAGGCGGTCGGTGGCGCGCCGGAGGATGCAGTCGATTTCGCCGTCGGTATCGAGCTCGTCCACAATGCGTCGCTGGTCATCGACGACATCATCGACCGGTCCGAGGTCCGACGCGGCACACCGAGTGCGTGGGCCGAGTTCGGCTACGGTCCCGCCATCCTCGCCAGCGACGGCTTGCTGGGCGAGGCCTTCGCCCTCTTCTCGCAGAACGAGCGTGCGATGCGAATCGTCGCCGAGGCGATGGTGGAACTCGGCGAGGGCGAGGCGACGGAACTCGTCGCCCGCCCCGAGAACGAGGCGGAGTACATGGAGCTCGCGCGCCGCAAGACGGGCGTGCTCTTCCGGGCCGCGGCGGAACTCGGCGCGGTGGCCGGCGGCGCCGACGCCGTCACCGTCGAATCGCTCGGCGACTACGCCGAACGCGTCGGCGTCGCGTTCCAGATTCGTGACGACGTGCTCGACGCCACCGCCGACGCCACTGACCTCGGCAAGCCGACGGGGCAGGACGCCGAGATGGACCGCCCATCGCTGGTGCAGGTGACGGGGCTGTCGCCGGAGGAGGCGAACCAGCGCGCACAGGCAACCTCCGACCGGGCGCTTGACGCCCTCGCGACGGCCGAGACGCGCGAAGTCGACGCCGTGGAGTATCTGCAAGACCTCGCGGAGTTCGTCGTCGTCCGCGAGCGCTAAGCGGGGTCGGCGGTGGGATACCGCGACTCCGCGATGGCGAACGCGAGCGTGCTCAACACGCCCAAGAGCGTCCCCGCCGTGAGCGCCACGGCGAGGTCGGTGAGGGTGAACGACGTTATTCCCGTGGCCGGCGGGAGGAGGAACCCCGAGACGGCGTAGAGGACGATGGCGATGGCGACGACGTAGAACGGCGCGTTCAGGTAGCGCCACTTGAACTCGTCGGCGAGACACTCGTCGGTCACCTGTCCGAGGCTACTGGTGATGCCGGCGGCCGCGAACCAGCGAATCGAGCCGTTGACCAGCGCCGCGAGCACCGTCACCGCGGAGGGTGGGCCGGAGACGCCCGACTCGACGGTACGCAGCGTCTCGACACCCTCGGCGCCGCCGACGATGAGTAGCGCCGCCGCGACGACGTAGGTGATGATGGTCACGCGGCCGGTGTAGAGGACGCTCCGGACGCGTTCGGCCACTTCGTCGACCGTCGACTCCAAGCCGAGCCCCCGAAACAGGGTGTAGAGACCGAGCAGCGCGGAGATGAGGCCGATGACCGCCGCGCCCGGCACCTCGAAGAACGTCGCGATGGTGACGAAGGGATAGATGAGGAGGAGAATGCCGAGCGGCACCAAAAGCGTCCCCCGCGTCTCGGGGTCGTCGAGCACCTGCTTGACGGTGTAGTACATTGATTCGAGGTTCTGGGCCTGCCGGACGACGACGCGGCGGACGCTGTCGATGGGGACGCGAGAGCGGATGACGGGCAGCACCGACTCGTCCTGTGCGCCGTCGGTGATGACGATGGCGCGGACGGACTCGCCGGTCGAGAGTCCCGCGAGCACCGTATCGACCTCCTCGCCGACTTCACGGGTCGCCCGCACCTCGCTCCCCTGCACGCCGGTGACGGCGGCTACCTCGACCTCCTCGGACTCGCTGGCGCGGAGTTCGTCGACGACGTGGACGCCCTGGAACATGACGTTCACGTCCGAGTCCTCGGGGTCCGCGGTGGCGAGGGCGACGGCCGCGTCGCTGACGGCGTCTCGGCCCACGACCGGCGTATCGATGCCGGTCTTGCGACCGAGGTCGTCGTCGAGGTCCACACAGAGCACCAGGAGCACGAGTCGCGGTACGCCGGCCGGCTATTTCTGCTTTCGGGGACTACGTCAGGAAGAAGATGAGGACGCTGACCGCCATCGCGACGAGGATGATGACCGCGGCGAGTGCGCCGCCCATCGAGACGACGGCGTTTGCGTGACTGGCCAGCGTCTCCGTCCGGTCGTTCCCGAACACGGTCACCGTCGCTCGCTCGGTCGCCAAGCCGGCCTCGACCGGTTCGAGGTCGTCGACCGCCTCGTCGACGAGTCCCTCGATGAGCGCGACGAACTGCGCGTGGTCGATGGCCGCGCCGACCTGGTTGTCCGCCTCGACCGTGTTGACGATGTGCGTGTCCGTCGTCATCACCTCCGTCGCGTCGATAGCGTCCCGCGCCGTCACGGCGTCGACGACCCGGTCGCGAAGGCCGGGCACCATGTTGTTGCCGTCGACGAGGACGTACGCCGTGTGCTGGTCCTCGACTTCGACGACGGCGACGCGGACCCCGAGGGGACCGATGCCGTCGATGGGTTCCCACTCGGTGCGGTCCCAAGCGATGCCGAGACGGATTGGGCCGCTCGGTGCCTCCTGTAACTGCTGGCCCGTCCGCTTGGCGGCCGCCATCATGTCGAACGCGCGCTGACTGCCGGGCGTGACGTGGCCGAGGTCCTCGCCCTGCAGTCCGTTGTTGGAGTTGTGGGCGTCGACGAGGAGCACGTCGTCGAGCCCCGTCGTTCGCGCCTCCGTCGCCGCCGAGAGGCCGACGCCGTACTCCACGTCGTCGGCGAAGCCGGGTGCGTAGCTGGCGACGAGGAGCGCATCGTCGCCGAACGCTTGGCCGAGCATCGTCGCCTCGCCCGACTGCGTGCGGACGCTTCGAGTCGCCTCCGGCGAGTAGGTGAGTTTCGACTGCGCCGCGTCGATGGCGTCGAGGACGTGGTCCACCTCGCGTTCGGTGACGAGGTTGAAGTCGTGGCCCGCGGTGGCGTGGGGCGGGAACACGAGGCCGTCGGTGTGTTCGGCGACCCGGACGGGGAAGTTCCCGCCGCCGATTTCGCCCATCGGTCCCGGGTGAATCATCGGGAGGACGAACCGCGCCTTCTGCGTGCCGTCCGGGCGCTGGAAGGCGAGGACTGTGACGGGGACTACCGCCTCCTCGCCCAGTTTCTCGAAGAACGTCTCGAGTTCTCGTGACCCCTCCGCGACGTGGCCGATGAATCCGCGGATGAAATCGAGGACGGAGACGCCGAGGCTTCGCTGCCACGGTCGGTCGATGACGCGGACGAACGTGTAGACGGCGCCGGCGTAGATGACGCAGGTAACCGCGAGCAGCTGGAAGTGGTGGGCGTCGATGACCCAGAGTTCGGGCGGCGCCTCCGACGCCCGCGAGAGGTAAGGCATCAGGTAGGCGTCGACGAGGGGGTCGCCGAGTTCGAAGTAGCGGACGGTCCCGCTGTAGACGAACAGGAAGAGCGCGGACACGGCCGTCTGGAGGCTGGCCGGCACCGCCGCGATGAGGAGCGACGACTGCGAGACGGCCATCACGACCAACAGGCGGAAGGCGAAGATAGACGCGAGCGCGATGACCAGCGCGTCGTAGACGAACGTCTGCCCGAGCGGCGTCACCAGGCTGACGATGCCCGCGATGGTCACGATGACGACGAGGATGACCTCACAGAGCAGCGCCAAGAGCGACGACCGGTTGGGCGTGAGTTTCCCGCCCACGAAGTGGTCGACGCCCGTCGTCCCGACAGACGCGATGACAGTCGGTAGGCCGATGAAGAAGATGCCCTGCCACGCGTCTCGGCCGAGGATGAGTAGGTTGCGCCACGTCGGTTCCGTGTTCCCCGAATCGAAGGCCGCGATGCCCGCCATGGCCGCGATGACGATGGCGAACCCGAGGCTGGCGTACCAACTGGGGGCCGTGAAGATGTACCGCGAGAGCCCCGCGAGGTCGGACTGGGTCGCCGTCATTCAGTCGCCCCGACGGCACGGGGCGTCGTAAATCTCTCCCTTCGGCTCGCAGTCGGCAACGCCCGCCGGAACCGGCGGGCGAACTCCGAATTCACCGACAGCGCTCGATGAAGTTCGCGAACACTTCCTCGCCCTCCTCGGTGTGTGCCACTTCGGGGTGCCACTGGACGCCGTAGAGGTCGCGGTCCGTGTCGCTCATCGCCTCGATATCGCACACGTCGCTCGTCGCCGTGTGGGTAAAGCCCGTGGGGAGCTCGGTCACCTCGTCGGCGTGACTCGCCCACACGCGCGTCTCGGGGGCGAGCGACCCGACGAGGGGGTCGTCCTCGTCGACGATTTCGACGTCCACGTCGGCGTAGCCGCCGTAGTCGCCGGAGTCGACGGCGCCGTCCAGTTCCGTCGCCATGATCTGCATCCCGAGACAGATGCCGAGAACGGGCACGTCCAGCTCCAGATACTCGTCACAGCGGCCGATGCGGTCCATGTCCGGGCCGCCCGAGAGCACGAGGCCGTCCACGTCGAGGTCCTCGGGCGGCGTGGTGTTGTCGACGATGTCGGTGTCCACGCCCGCGTCGCGGAGCGCTCGCTGCTCCAAGTGCGTGAACTGACCGTGGTTGTCGACGACGACGATGCGGGTCATTACGGCGTGATTGTCAGGTTGCGCGTAAAAACGGCTCGGATGTGGCTCATACGGAGTACTGTCCCTGTTTTCCGGTGGTTCGCCGACCTGTCCCGGCGAATCACCGGTACTGACGTACAATACCCTGTCTCACTCCCGGTCGTCGCGTTCGGCCGCCGTCTGGAATCCGAACTCCGACTGCTCCTTGCTCCGGCGCGCCTCCCGCGCCGCCATCGCCTCGGCGTCGGGGCTCGCGTCGTCGTCGACCCGCGCCCACCCCTCGTGGACCTTCGCGTGACACCACCGACACAGGGCGACGGTGATTTCGTGGTCGGCGTCGTCGCCGCCCGACCCGTAGGAGAGGTGGTGTTCCTCCAGGAGTGGGCGGGCGTTCTCGTGGGCCATCCGCACCTCCTCCAGTCCGCATCGCCGACACTCCCGGCCGTCGGTCGTCGAGCGATAGTGCGGGCAGTCACACCAGTCGGCGTCGCCGGCGACGACGCAGGCGTAGTCGTCGGCCCGGCGCGCGGCCGCGAACTCCGGGTCGTCGCCGGCGCGTTCGAGGGCGAACCGACACCGGCCGTCGTTGGTCAGGTGGTCGCACCGGTCCGCGTGCTCGTAGGGGTCGTCGACCCCGACTGGCGTCCCCGTCGGCGTCCGCTCCATGCCCGCTCTCGGGTCGTCTGGGGGTATGAATCCCTCGCCGACTGCGTTACCCCTCGTAGCCCGCGTACTGCATCAGCTGCGAGAAGACGTCGGAGTCCATCGCCGACTCGTAGACGATGCCGCCGACCATCCCGCCGGGGTAGGCGTCGCCGTTCATCGCGTGGCTGACCTTGTGACAGTGCATGAGGTAGATGCCGGGGTCGGCGTCCGCCTCGAACTCGATGGTCTTGCGCTCCGCGGGCGCCATGTCGAGGATGTCCTGTTCGTACTGCGCCGCCTCGGGAATCTGTGCCCCGTCCTTCTCGATCACCCGGAACCGATGGTTGTGGGTGTGAATCGGGTGGTTCATGTAGCCGTTGTTGGCGAAGTGGACGCGGACGGTGTCGCCTTGCGAGACGAGGACCGGCGACCCGTCCTCGGGATGGAGCGTCCGGGGCGCCGACCGGCCGTTGATGGTGAACACGTCGGGCTTGCGGTCACGGGGGCTGTAACTCACGTCTTCGCCCGCCATCTGCCGGTTGAGGCGGGAGTCCCAGTCTTTCACCGTCATGAACAGTTCCTGGTCGGCCTGTTCGTACCCCTCCGGGTCGACGCGGAAGATGCCGTACATCCCCATGTCGATGTGTCGGTGGGTCTGGTAGTGGCAGTGGTAGAGGTGGGTCCCGGGGACGTTCGCCGGGATTTCGTAGGTGTGTTTCTCGCCGGGCATCACGGTGATGCCCGTCGTCGTCGGCACGCCGTCGTTCTCCCACGTCTTCCGCACGCCGTGGAAGTGGACGGTGTGGGGCATGTCGGCGTTCGTGTTGTCGAGGGTCACCTCGATGTCCTCGCCCTCCGTCGTCCGGATGATGGGGCCGGGGACGCTGGGTTCGCGGTCGTCGGCCTGCCACGCCCAGACCTTGGGCAACTCGACGGGACCCCCCATCGAATCGCCGGGGTGGGCGGGCAGCGTCGAGTTGACGGCCCGGAGCGTCACCTGATTGTTCTGCTCGGGCACGTCGACGACCTGTGGCTTGGCAGCTGCCGGGAGCGACGACGCCGACTGCTGGGCTGCCGTTGCCGCCTCGGCCTGTGACGGGTCCGTGTTGGTCGGGGCGGTGCAGCCAGCGAGGCCGAGGACGCCCGCCGTCCCAGTCGCCTTCATGAACTGTCGACGCGAGAGGTCCGTACCGGGGGCGCCAACTTGCTTCGTCATAACAACTAGTCGTCTGGGGGGAAGGGGCAAACCACCCTCGCTGATTCTCACCGGCCGGCAACGACGGACCGAAACCCCGAACCTGTTCGGGTGTAATAAACGTATATCCGTCAGCGCCGGCCGCGCTCGTCGTCGGGAACGTCGCGACGAGCGGCGCGTTCGGCCTCTGAACGGCTCATCTCTTCGCGACGATTATGTTCGGCTCGCACCAGCCAGTAGAGGACGAGCGGGGCGCCGACGCCGAGGCACAGAAAGAGGACGAGGACGCCCGCACCGCTCATCCGAGGAACACGTCGACGATGTCGCTCCCCCGCGACCCCGTGTCGCGGTAGAACTCCGAATATCCGCAGTTGGTGCAAGAGACCACCTGGAAAGAGTTGGTCTGGATGTCGAACATCTTGCTCAGGCCGCCACCAGTCGTCGAAATCGTGCCCACGTCAGTCTCGGTGTGCCCGCACTTCGGACAGCCGCGTTCGTCGTCGTTCATACGCGACCTATTCGGGGCTAGCGGCCAAAAGTCACCGAAGGCTGAGACGCGCGTTTGTGTGATTCGTTCACACGGCAGCGCGATTAGGCGTGCTGTTCGTAGAGGTTCTCGGCTTCGTTGGCGCGGTTCGACGCGAGGCTGAGCAGGTCGTCGCCGATATCCTCGAAGGCGTCCGCGGCGTCCGAGAGGTCGGACAGCTGCCTGTCGAGTTCGTACTCGACGTCGCGCAGGAGGTCGAACGCCTGATTCGCGGTGCTCGCGGCGTCGTCCGTCCGGTCGTCGTCGACCTGGTCTCGGGCGTCGCTAATCAAGCCCGAGCCTTCGTGGATGTCGCTGGCGGCGCTACTGAGGTCGCTCAGCAGGCTCGTCTCCTCGCTCAGCTGCGTCACCTTCTGCTCGTACTCGTCGCTGCTGATGGCGTCGGTGACGGACGCGCTCTCGGGGTCCAGCTCGTCCTCGATGGTCGTGGTCGGCGACGATACCTCGTCGACGGCGGCTTCGACGTCGTCGAGTTCGTCCGCCGCAGACTCGAGTTCGAACTCGTCGAGTCGATTGTACGCGGCGGTGAGGGCGTCGTGGCCGTCGATGAGCCACGACTGCGCGTCGGTCGCGTGCGTGAGGAACCGCTGCATCGTGTCGAGGTCGTCGACGGTCGCGCGCTGTTCGTCCGTCGTCGCCGCCGCCTCGGCGGCGTGGATGGACTGCTGGACGCGGTCGAGTCTGAGCAGTACGTCTCGCGCCTGGAACGACTCCGTCCCGGCCGTCACCGAGAGAAGGTCGTCGCTGACGCCGCCGGTGAAGACGTACACCGCCTCGGTGAAGCGGTCCTGTGCGTCGTCGATGTGCTGGGCCGCCTCGGGCGATGCCTCGGGCGTCGGCGTCGGCGTCGGTTCGGGTGTCTCGGTCGCGGTCGGTTCGGGCGTCTCGGTCGCGGTCGACGTCGCCGTCGGGGTCGGCTCGCTCGGTTGGCCGCCGAAACAGCCAGCCGCGAGAGGGGTCAGGGCGACGAGGAACGTGCGGCGATCCATACCCACCCCAAACGTGTGGATTGGGTAAAACGTATCGATACTGTCAGACGTACGTTAGACGGCAGCGAGCCGGAAATGGCCATTTTGAGGGTGCTGTGCGACGTGCGTCAGACACATGTAAACTTCTGATAAAAAGGTATAGGTCGTCACCGACACACACCAGCTGACGATGACTCTCCTCGGAACGTCTGACGCCGCTCGGTCCCGAGCGGCCGCGCTCGTGGCGGCCTTGCTCGTCGCCGTCGCTACGTGGAACGTCCTGCTCAACACCCTCGTCGCCGGGACGGGGCTCGCGTCGTCGATGCAGATTGCCTACGACTTGGTCGTGCCGCTCTCGAGGACCGGTGCAGCCGGTGGCCTCCTCGCCGCGACGGTCGCTATCGCCGTCCTCCTCGCGGCGTTGGCGCGGACGGTCGCCCCCGACGTCGACGTCCTCGGCGCCGGCGAGACGCCACTCGAGACGACTCTCGCCTACGGCCGTGCCGTCGTCGTCGCCCTCGCCGGCACGCTCGCCGCCGGCCTCGGCCTCGCGCTCCTCGTCGTCCCCGGGCTCGTCGTCCTCGTCCACCTGCCGCTGGTGTTCGTGGCTGTCGCCACCGACGGTACTTCGATTCTACAGGCGGTCGAACGAACGCGAGCGCGCGCCCGCGGCTCTCGCCCCCGCATCGCGGCCGTCTGCCTCGCCGTCGTCGCCGTGCCGCTGGCGCTCGCGGTCATCGCCACGCTGACCGCGCTGGTCGCGCCGGTGGTCGAACTCGCACTCGGCGTCCTCGTCACCACCGCCGCCGCGGCCGCCGGCATCGTCGCGTTCACCGCGCTCGCCAACTCGCTCGGTGAGACGACGCCCGGCGGCTCTCGGACCGACCGCGTCGCTCCGGGTTCCTCCCGACAGCTCTGAGCGCCGACTGCGACGGCCACGCTCTTGGTCCCCGCGCCCGACGGACCGCTATGACGCGCCTCGTCCACCGACACGACGGCAACGAGTCCGTCCTCGCCACCGACGTGACGGTCGCCGACTCGTTTCTCCAGCAGGCTCGCGGGCTGATGTTTCGCTCGTCGTTTCCGGGGGGGTCCGCACTCGTCTTTCCCTTCGACCACGCTGCGAAGCGGACGCTCCACATGGTCGCTGTTCCCTTCGACATCGACGCGCTCTGGATTCGAGACGACCGCGTCGAACACGTCGCTCGCCTGTCGGCGTGGACCGGCATCGGCCGCGGTGTGGCCGACACTGTCGTCGAACTCCCCGCCGGCGCCGCCGACAGCGTCAGCGAGGGCGACGTGGTTCGTCTCGACGACTGATGCGGTTTTGTAGTCAGCACCGGTGGTTCGCTGCCCCGCCTCGGCGACACGAGTTTTATGTCCGTGCCCGCGTCGGATAGCGTATGGACATCCGTTCGAGCGAGGACGAGACGGCAGTCGAAGCGGTCCCGGACGTCTTCCTGTCGCAACTGGCAAGCGGTGACGAGATGAGCGTCCAGCAGTTCGTCATCGACCCCGGCGCGGCGGTGCCCGAACACAGCCACCCGCACGAACAGGCGGGGTTCGTGACCCAAGGCGAGGGCGTCTTCGTCATCGACGGCGAGGAACGCGTCGTCAGTGCCGGCGACTCTTACGTCGTCCCCGGCGGCGAATCACACCGCGTCGAGAACCGGGGCGACGTGCCCTTCGAGGGCGTCGACATCTTCAGCCCGCCCCGCGACGACCCCGCCTGGCGCGACTAATCCTCGCGGCGCAGGCGCTTGACGACGAACGCGTCGTCGAGTTCGCCGAGGAACTCCCCCAGTCGCGGGCCTTCGGTGTCGTCGAAGAAGAGCCGGTAGCCCGCGGCGAAGAAGTCGCCCACCTCGACGCCGTGGTCGCGCGCCGTCTCGTACATCTGGCCCTGAATCGCCTCACCGTCGTGGCCCTCGGCCACGAAGTCGGCGAGGTCGTCGAGCGCCGCGACCACGTCGTCGTCGAAGTCAGTCTCCGGGAGCTCGGCCTGCAGGCGGTAGTTGTAGGCGTTGTCCATGCGCTCGGCCCACGTCCGCGCGCGTTCGACACGCTCTAAGGCTTCCTCGACGGCCCATTCCGGCGTGTCGTCGTCGATGAAGCCCTGATTGCGCGCCATCCGCACCCGCAGGTTGCGGTCGTCCGTCATACCGAGGACGGCCGCGAAGGTGTAGGGGAGGCGAACTCGTTCCTCCCGCACCTCGTCGACGAGGAACGGGTAGGCACGCTCCGCGATGGGTTCGATGTCCTCGTCTTCCTCCTCGCCGAAGTAGACGCGTTCGAAGCGGTCGAACTCGTCGACCAGGAGGTCGATTCGCTCCACGTCGAAGTCCTTCGCGCGCTTCGGGTTGCGGACGAAGAAGTAGCGCAACACCTCGGGTTCGAGGAGTGCGAGCACTTCGTCCACGGTGACGACGTTGCCCGACGACGACGAGAGGGGTTCGCCGTTGAGCGTGAACCACTCGTAGGTCATGGGGACGGGCGGTTCGATGTCGAGGACGCGCCGCGCGATGTCCTGCCCGCTCGGCCACGAGCCCTCGGCGTGGTCCTTGCCGAAGGGTTCGAAGTCGACGCCGAGGACCGCCCACTGCGCGGGCCACTCGAAGCGCCACGGGAGCTTCCCCTCGCGGAACGTGGCGGTGCCCTCGTGGCCACAGCCGTCGATGTGGTCGCCGCCCGCGTCGAGGCCCGAACACCGGTAGTCGACGGTTTCGGCCTCCAAATCGACCTCGCCAACGTCCTGCGTGAGGCGGCCACACTCCGAGCACCGGGGCATGAAGGGGATGTACGACTCGTCGACGCCCGCCTGATACTCGGCGAGTACTTCGCGTGCGAGGTCGGTCTTCTCCAGAACCTCGCGCGTGACCGCCTCGAACTCGCCGGATTCGTAGAGGTCGGTGTTCGACACCAGTTCGATGTCGACGCCCACCGCCTCGGCGCTCTGGGCGAGGAGGTCGGTGAAGTGAGCGCCGTAGGAGTCCGTCTCGCCGAAGGGGTCGGGGATGTCCGTGTACGGCTTGCCCAGATTCCGACCCAGCGCGCCCGCGTCCACCTCGCCGAGACCGACGAGGTTCCAGTCCGAGTCCGCGAGTGTCTGCGGGACGCCTCGGAGAGCGTCGCGGTCGTCGCTCGTGAACACCTGCCGGACCTCGTGGCCGCGGTCGCGGAGGGCGCACGCGACGAAGTAGCCGCGCATGATTTCGTTGAAGTGGCCGAGGTGGGGCACGCCCGAGGGAGAGACACCGCCCTTGATGACGATGGGGTCCTCGGGGTCGCGCGCCTCGATTTCGTCCGCGATGTCGTCCGCCCAGAAGGCGTTGTGTCCGTCGCTCATAGGTCCGTGTCACAGCCGACGGGCACCACGTCGGTCCCTGTGTGGTCGCCGTCGAGGACGGCCCGCGCGATTCGGTCCGGGTCGGTGCCGTCGAGGACGATGGTCCGCATCGTCGAGCGCTCGATGAGTTTCGCCGCCAGCAGGTCGACGGGCGCCGACGCGCCGGCGCCGCGACTCATCGGCGCGACTAGGTCGACCAGTTCCGCGCCCGTGAGTCGCCCGTACTGCTCTGCGTCGGGGTCGTCGTCGGGGTCGGCGCTGAAGACGCCGTCGACGCTCGTGGCGTAGACGAGGAGGTCCGCGTCGACGTACTCCGCGAGCGCCGCCGCGACGGCGTCGGTCGTCTGGCCGGGCATCACGCCACCCATCACGGGCACGTCGCCGCGGCGGAGTGCCTCGCCCGCTTCCTCGTATTCGTGGGCTGGCGACGGTGCGGCCCTGTCGTCGAGGGCGGCAATCAACAGGCGCGCGTTGACTCGCGTCACGTCGATGCCGATCTGGTCCAGCTGTACCTCGTTGGCGCCGAGGCTTCGCGCCGCCCCGATGTAGTCGCGGGCGGCTCCGCCGCCGCCGACGACCGCGCCGACCTCACACCCCTCGTCGACGAGGCGTTCGACCGCCGCCGCGTGACCCGCGACGCGGTCCGCGTCGAGGTCGGGCGCGAGAACACTCCCGCCGATAGAGATTACGACTCGCATTACTCGACGCGTAGCCACGAAGCACGCTTAAGGGTTGTTAAGCCGCCAGCACCGCACGCTCACAGCGCGCGGCGTGCGCGTCGAGACACAATTAAGGGTTCGCGTCCGCGTCGTACACCCATGAAGACGCTCAATCTCGTCGGCCCGAACGCGGTCGATCTGGCCGACCGACTCGTTCCCCGTCTCGACGGGCGCGTGGCCACGGTGGAGACGCTCCCCGAGACGGCGGCCCGCGACACCGACGCCGGCGCGGCGTACGGGCTCTCGAACGACGGTTCGTGGATCGGCGCGGGCGACGGCGAGACGCTCTCCGGCCTCCTCGACTCGCTCGTCCCCGACTACGACATCACGCTCACCATCGGCTTCGACGCGCACCTCCCGACCGTCGCCATCGGCGACGCCGACTCCGTCGGCGACGTGGTCGCCACCATCTCCGACGCCGAGAGCGACCTCGACCCAGTCCTCGACACGATTCCGTCGCTCGACGACCGCGTGACCCTCGAATCGCTCGTCCAAGAGGCGAAGGCCTCGCCGCTGGCCGAACGCTCCGGTGCTATCGCCACGTTCACCGGTCGCGTCCGCGTCAAGGACTCGGCAGACGACACGCGGACCACCCACCTGGAGTTCGAGAAGTACGAGGGCGTCGCCGCCGACCGCATGCAGGCGATTCGGGAGGAACTCGAGGCGCGCGACGGCGTCTTCGAGGTGCTTATGCACCACCGAACCGGCGTCATTCGCGAGGGCGAGGACATCGTCTTCGTCGTCGTCCTCGCCGGCCACCGCGAGGAGGCGTTCAGCACCGTCGAGGACGGCATCAACCGCCTCAAAGACGAGGTACCCATCTTCAAGAAGGAGTCGACGACCGACGAGGAATTCTGGATTCACGAGCAGGCTTGACGCCCGAATTCACCCGTCGAACCGGGAGACAGACTGGGTTTTGATTCTCGATGATATAAACGAAACAATCGCTCAGAGACTCGCATAAAATATCTCGCGGCTTCGTAAAACGTCTTGAAGTTTTCACAAAACTGGGTAAATCGATGAAACCGCCCGAACTGCTCCGAACGTTCTCTCCTTTATATAATCCTCCGGCTTGTACGGTGAATCGAGGCGACAACAAATGAGCGCAACCGCAGACCCCTCCACCGAAGCCGACGACAGTGTGTCCAAAGAGGAACGCCTGAAGCAGTTCCTGGTCTCGAAGGCACAGGACGGCGAGATGTACTTCAAGAGCAAGTTCATCGCCGACGAAGTCGGTCTGTCCCCCAAAGAAATCGGTGCCCTGATGGTCAAGCTCCGCGACTCCGCGTCCGACCTCGAGGTCGAGAAGTGGTCGTACACGAGCGCGACCACGTGGCGAATCGAGGCGGCGTAGTCGGTCGCTACTGGTCCCCGCCACGCGCGCCGCCGCCTGCTTCACGGGTTTTATACCGCTGAGCGACGTACCGAGAATCGATGGACGGAGTCGACCGACCGCCGTCTGACGCCCTCAATTCCGTCTTTTACGTCCGCGACGTGGAACGAGACGGCGACCGGGTTCGATACTACGGCGAACCGCTCGTTCCCCGCGGCCAACTCGCCGACGAACTCCGCGACTCGTTCCGCCGCGCCGGCTACCGCATCGACCTCGAAGCGGGTCGAGAACCCTACGAAACCACCGTCGTCGCCACCCCGGCCGACGGCCGGATTCACGGCATCCCGTGGACGAACCTCGTGCTCTTCGGCGCGACGATGCTGTCGACGCTCTTCGTCGGCGCACTCGTCTGGTACTACATCCCCTACAGCGACATCGCCGCCAATCCCTTGGTCGCCCTGCGCGCGTGGCCGTTTACCGCCGCCGTTCTCGGCGTGTTGACCGCGCACGAACTCGGCCACTACATCGCCGGTCGATACCACGGTGTCGACGTCTCGCTCCCCTATCTCATTCCCTTCGTCTTCCCCTTCGGGACGCTTGGGGCCATCATCCGCATGCGCGGGCGGATGCCGGACCGAAAGGCGCTGTTCGACATCGGCGTCGCCGGGCCGCTGACCGGCCTCGTCGCGACTGTCGTCGTGACCGCTATCGGCCTCTCGCTGGAACCGATGACCCTCCCACAGCGCGTCGTCGAGTCGTCCGGTCAGGTCATCGTCTTCAACGACCCGCTTTTGCTCGACCTCATCGCGACGGCGCTCGGCCAGCCGACGAGCTACGCCGACCCGACCAAAACTGTTCATCCGGTCATCATCGGCGGCTGGGTGGGGATGTTCTTCACCGTCCTCAACCTGCTTCCGGTCGGCCAACTCGACGGTGGCCACATGGTGCGAGCCATGCTCGGCCGGCGACAGGAGACGCTGGCCTCGTTCGTGCCGCTCGCGCTCTTCTCGCTCGCGGGCTATCTCTACTACGTCCGTGACCTCGCCATCAACGAGTCCGTCGGCCTGTGGGCGCTCTGGGGCGTATTCGCCATCGTCATCGCGTACAACGGCCCGGCCCACCCCGCCGACGAGACGCCGCTCGGCTGGAAGCGCCAGCTCGTCGGCCTCCTCACCTTCGGCTTGGGCGCGCTCTGTTTCCTCCTCGTTCCCGTGCAGCTGCTGGGTTAGTGGGTGTACCCCCGGTCCGGGAGCGAGTCACCGTCGGCGACGACTCCAGCGGCTGTCACGTCGCCGATGCGCGTGACTGGCGTCGAGAGGTCGACCGACTCAAGCGCCGATGGCGGCGCGGTGAACACGAGTTCGAAGTCCTCGCCGAAGAAGGCCGCGAGCTCGCGGCGGTCCGCCGCGTCGGTAGCCACGTCCTCGACGCTCGAATCGACCGGGAGGCGGTCCCACGAGATGTCGAACCCGCAGTCGCTCGCCTCGGCGAGCTGGTGGAGCGAGCGCGCGAGGCCGTCCGAGGAGTCCATCATCGCGGTGGCGACCGGTGCCAGTGCTTGTCCGGCGGCGACGCGCGGTTCGAACCGAAAGAGGGCGTTGCCCCGTTCGTCGTCGTCGCCGCGCTCGAACGCGCGAATCGCGGCGCCGGTCCGCCCGAGCGTTCCGGTGACGTACACCGCCTCGCCGGGCGACGCGCCCGACCGGGGGACGGGGTCGTCGGTCCGGCCGACGACGGTGCTGGCGACGGTGAACTCGTCGTGATTGTCGAGGTCACCGCCGACGTAGCGGGCGCCGGTCAGGTCGCAGACGTCGCTCGCGCCGTCGACGAACGCCCGCACCTCGTCGGCGTCGAACGTCGGCGCCCCGTAGGCGGCGACGGCCGCCGTCGCGTCCGCGCCCATAGCCGCTACGTCCGACAGCGAGGCACCGACTGCCCGCCAGCCCGCCGTGTATCGCGTCGTCCCCGGAGGGAAGTCCGTCCGCTCGTGGAGCATGTCCGTCGTCACGACCAACCCGTCGACCACCGCGGCGTCGTCGCCCGCCGCCCCGACGGCGTCGGCGAGCATCCCCAACGCGCTCCGTTCGTCCATGGACGGCGTTCTCGGTGTCGGCATAAAAAATCCCGAGCACGTCGCTTCCGGAGGGTTAATGCGTCGGCTCCCCGTCGCCCGTCGTATGGCTGGCGGTCGTACGCGTGCGACGATACTCGGATTCGTCGGCGCACTTCTCGTGTTTGCCGTTCTCTTCACCTTCGCCGGCGTCGACGAACTCGTCGCCCAACTCCAGGCGGCCGACGTTCGTCTCGTGGCGCTGGTCGTCCTCGTCACCCTCGGGTGGCTCGCAGCGTGGGCGTTCTCGCTCCGGGTCGTCCTCGACGTCCTCGGCGTTTCGCTCTCCGTCCCGCAGGCGTTCCTGGTCTTCACCGGCGCCATGTTCGCGAACAACGTCACGCCGTTCGGACAGGCGGGCGGGGAACCCATCACCGCCCTGCTCATCTCGCGGGTGACCGACACCGAGTACGAGACGGGCCTCGCCGCCATCGCCAGCGTCGATACGCTCAACTTCGTCCCCTCCATCACTATCGCCCTCGTCGGAGCCGGCTACTTCGTCACGGAGACGGCCTTCGGGGCGAATCGCCGCCTCGAATTCGCCCTCGCCGCGGTGGCGGTGCTCGCCATCGGCGTCCCGTCGCTGGTCTATCTCGGCTGGCGCCGTCGCTATCAGGTCGAAGCCCGCGTCGTCGGCGTCCTGACGCCGGCCATTCGAGCGATTGCGACTCGCCTGCCGCGCGTGCCAGTTCCGACGGTCGGCGGCATCGAACGCCGCATCAACGGCTTCTTCCGCGCCATCGAACGCGTCGCCACCAACCCGCGGGGCCTCGCACTCGCACTCGGGCTGTCGGCTATCGGCTGGTTCTTCCAGATGGTCGGTCTGTGGCTCGCCTTCCGCGCCATCGGCACGCCCATCCCGCTCTCCATCGCGCTCTTCGTCGTCCCCATCGGCGCCATCGCGGGCGTGACGCCCCTGCCGGGCGGCGCCGGCGGCATCGAGACGGTGCTGGTCGTCCTGCTGGTCGCGGCGCCGCTGCCTGCCGTCACCGAACCCATCGCCCTCGCCGCCGTCGTCGTGTTCCGGGGCGCCGTCTACTGGACGCCGACGGTCCTCGGCGGCCTCGTCGTCGGCTCGCTCGGCCTCCGCTCACGCGTCTAATACGATGGGTTTAAACGCCGTCCGCGGGAACCTTGCGCCAATGGTAACCCTCTACGACGTGCCGGCGGACGCGCTCATCGAGGCGCTCGCCGACCGACTCGAGGACCGTATCGACGAGCCCGACTGGATCAACTACACCAAGGCCGGCGTCAGCAACGAGCTCCCGCCCCAGCAGGACGACTTCTGGTTCGTTCGCGCGGCCAGCCTCCTGCGGAAAGTCGCTGTCGACGGCCCCGTCGGCGTCGACCGACTCTCGACGGCCTACGGCGACCGCAACGAGGGCTCGACGCGCTACCGCGTCGCCGCCCCGCACGCCGAAACCGGCAGCAAGAAGATCATCCGAACGATTCTCCAGCAGCTCGAAGACGAGGGTCTCGTCTCCACCGCACAGGGTGAGGGTCGCGTCGCCACGCCGGACGGGCAGAGCCTCCTCGACGAAGTCGCGGCCGACGTCCTTGACGACCTCGACCGCCCCGAACTCGAGAAGTACGCGTAACCCTCCGAAATCGTTTTCACCGCTTCGACGGCTAGTGACTCCCATGAGTGGCAACCCCGACGACGAACGCATCGAAGAGCTTCGACAGCAGAAGATGCAGGAGCTGAAAGAGCAGGCCCAGGAGGGCGGCGACGGCGCCGGCGGACGCGCCGACCAGCAGGCTGCTCGGGAACAGGCCGAAGCCCAGAAGCAGGCCGTCCTGAAACAGAACCTCACTGACGGCGCCCGACAGCGTCTCAACGCCGTCCAGATGTCGAAACCGGAGGTTGCCGAACAGGTCGAACAGCAAATCGTCGCTCTCGCCCGCAGCGGCCGCATTCAGGACCGCATCGACGAGGACCAGATGCGAAAGCTCCTGAAAGAACTGACCCCCGACAAGAGCTTCGACGTCCGTCACCGCTGAATGGGCGTCGCCCTGCTTTACAGCGGCGGCAAGGACTCCACGCTCGCAGCCCTCCTCCTCGACCGGTTCTACGACGTGACGCTCGTCACCGGCACGTTCGGCGTCACGGACGACTGGCGTCACGCCCGCGAGGCCGCGGACCGCCTCGGCTACCCCTTCCGACGACTCGACCTCGACCCCGCCGTCGCCGACGACGCCGTCGACCAGCTGCAGGCCGACAGCTACCCCCGTAACGCGATTCAGACCGTCCACGACCACGCCCTCGAACGCGCGGCCGCGCTCGACACCCGCGCCGTCGCCGACGGCACGCGCCGCGACGACCGGGTGCCCACCGTCGACCGCCCGGCCGCCCAGAGCCTCGAAGACCGCCACGGCGTGTCGTATCTCGCCCCACTCGCCGGCTTCGGCCGGCAGGCCGTCGACGCGATGGCCGACGCCGCCCTCGACGTGGTCTCCGGCCCGAGCGAGGCCGTATCCCGCGCCGACTACGAGGCCGAACTCCGCGACCTCTTGGTCGATCGCGCCGGTCCCGACGCCGTCGACGCGGTGTTCCCACCGCACGACCAGACCCACGTCCGCGGCATCGACCCCGAGTGGTCGGGCCGCCCCGATACGCCGAAGTGACTGGGCGTGGAAGCCGCGCTATGAACCTCGTCGAGGCGCTGGCCGCCGACGCGCCACTCGTCTGTGTCGTCGGCGCCGGCGGCAAGAAGACGACGCTGTACACACTCGCGAACCGCCTGGACCGCGCCGTCGTGACCGCGACGGTTCGCATCCCCATCTTCGACGACCAAGTCGCGGCCGTCGAGGTCACGCCCGACCCCGTGGGCGCGCTCCGCGAGGCGACGGACTGGCCGCTCGGACTCGTCCCCGAACAGGAGCGCGACGACCGCTATCTCGGCTACGGGCGCGAGACGGTCACCGCCATCCGCGCCACGGACGGCCACGGCCCGGTGTTGACGAAGGCCGACGGCGCCCGGACGCGCCTGCTGAAAGCGCCCGACGAGCGCGAACCACAGATTCCGGCGACGGCCGACACCGTCGTCCCCGTCGCCAGCGCGCAGGCCGTCGGGAACCCCCTCGCCGAAGAGCACGTCCACCGCCCCGAGCGGGTGGCCGCCCTCACCGACCTCGAACTCGGCGACACCATCACGCCCGAGGCGGTGGGTACCGTCCTCGCGAGTCGCGAGGGCGGGCGCAAGCGCGTCCCGTCGAGCGCGACAGTCGTGCCACTAATCAACATGGTTGACGACGACGAGTTGGCCGAGACGGGGCGGGCCATCGCCGACGCGATTCACGCCCGCGCCGACGTGTCTCGGGTCGTTCTCGCGCGGATGCTTGACGCCGAACTCGTCGACGTCATCGAGTAGCGTCGCTCAGCTCTCCAGTCGACGCGCCGCGTCCTCGAAGTCCGTCTTCGTGTTGCAGTTCTCGAACGTCCGGGGGTGGCCGTGTTCGTGCACCTCGTCGGCGTCGAGGACGACGAAATCGAGGTCGAACAGCGGGGCGACGATGCGGTTCTTGCCGGCCTCCAGCGCCGCCTCGCAGGCGTCGGCCATCGCCGCCGCTCGGTAGACGGCGTGTGTCGTCTCGAACCACTGGTCGGGGCGGGGGACGGCGGCGTCGTGACCCGCTGCTCGCTCGAAGAGGTAGTCGACGAATTCCGCTTCGACGAGGGGCATGTCGCAGGCGACGACGAACGCGTACTCGCTCTCGACGGCCCGCAGGCCCGTCGCCATCCCCGCCATCGGCCCCTCGTCGGGGTACTCGTCTTCCGCGAACGTCACGGGGACGGCGGCGCCGTCGACGGCCTCGCGGATGGCCGGCACCTGCGCCGCCCGGCAGTTGACGACGACGGCGTCGACGACGGGTGCGACTCGATCGATTACGCGCCGAATCATGGGCGTCCCCGCGAGGTCGGCGACAGCCTTGTCCCCCTCGCCGAACCGCGTCGACCGCCCGCCCGCGAGCACGACCGCAGTCCGCTCTGGCATACCGCCGGCTACGCCGTCCCCCCGGAAGTACCCCCCGGTCAGCGCTCGGTCACGCCCTCGGCCACCTCGCCGGCGACGCGGGCCGTCACGAGCCCCTCGACGCGTCGCTCGGCGAACACCTCGCGGGCGCTCGCCACCGCGTCCGGGTCGGGGTCGAAGGACACGCCCGGATACGTCACGTCGACGAGGACGAGCGGCGTCGCCGGCGCCGTGGCGACGCCCGCCGGGCCGTCGAGTGGCTCCGGACCCAAGACGCGGTCGACTCGGTCGAGGTCGCTGGCACCGCTCCCCACCGCCCGCACCAGCGAGACGATGCGCCGGACCATGTGCCGCGCGAACCCGCCGGCTTCGAGCGTCAGGACGAGGAAGTCGCCGTCGCGGACGCAGTCGGTTTCGAGTCGCCGGACAGTCCCCTCGTCGTCCGTCGTCAGGTTGTGGAAGTCGCCCTCGCCGCTCAGTCGGTCGAGCGCCGCCTTCGCTCGCGCGTCGTCCAGCGTCGGCGCGTGCAGGTGATAGCGGTAGGTGCGCCGACTGGCGTCGTGGGTGGCGTGGAAGTCGGGGGGCACGTCGGCGCTCGCCCACGCCCGAACCGCGCCCGGGAGTTGGCCGTTCAGCGCGGCGGGCGTGAGCCAGTCGGGAACTTCGAACGCGACGGTCTGGCCGAGCGCCGACACGCCCGCGTCGGTGCGGCCGGCGGCGGCGTAGTTCGTGGGAGTGTCGCCATCGAGGACGCCCAACTTCCGAAGCGAGTCGAAGAGCGTGTCCTCGACGGTGGGAACGTCCGGTTGGCGCTGGAAGCCGGAGTACGGGCGGCCGTCGTACGCGACGCGGAAGGCGCGCATCGACCGGTCGGCGGCCATCCGTCAGGCGAAGTCGTCGTAGGTCGGCCGGTCGCGCTCGCCGGGGAAGTCGTCGACGGGCGCGGTGGTCTGGTCGCCGCTCCCCATCTCCTTGACCGTCACCTCGCCGTTCTCCAGGTCGCGCTCGCCCACGATGACGACCGTCTCGGCGTTGACGCCGTCGGCGTAGGACATCTGCGCGCCGAAGCTCCGCCCCGCGAGGTCCGTCTCGACGACGTGACCCCGGTCGCGCAGGTCACGCGCCACGCGCGAGGCCGTCGCCCGCGTGTCGCCCACGGAGAGGACGTAGTAGTCCGTCGACAGCGCCTCGTCGGGCCAGACGCCCGCTCGCTGGAGGAGCAGAGAGAGGGTGGCGTGGCCGGGGGCGACGCCGACGGCCGGGGTGGGCTGGCCGCCGTAGCTCTCGATCAGGTCGTCGTAGCGCCCGCCGCCGAAGACGGCGCGGGACACCTCGCCCTGCGTGTCGAAGCACTCGAAGACGGTGCCCGTGTAGTAGTCGAGGCCGCGCGCCGTCTCCAGCGAGACGGTGCAGTAGTCGCGGACGCCGAAGTCGTCCGCGGCGTTGAGGACGTTCTGGAGGTTGCCGACCGCCGCCTCGACTTCGTCGGTGCCCGCGAAATCGGTGAGCTCGGAGAGGTCGTCGGTGCTCAGCAGGTCGTCGAACGTCTCGGTCTGGTCGTAGGAGAGCCCCGCCTCGTGAAGCAGGTCGTAGTACTCGGCTGGCTCTATCTTCTCCGACTTGTCGACGGCGCGAATCGCGTCGCGGACGGCCACGTCGGCGTCGAAGGCACGAAGGAGGCCCCCGAGGATGTCGCGGTGGGAGACGCGGAACTCGAAGTCCGACCCTTCGAGGCCGAGCGTCGTCAACGCGTCGGCGGCGTAGGACAGGATTTCGGCGTCGGCCTCGGGTTCTGCGGAGCCAAAGACGTCCACGTTGGTCTGGTAGAACTCGCGGAAACGACCCTGCTGGACCTGCTCGTAGCGCCAGAACGGCCGGGTCGACATCCACTTGATGGGCTTCTGGAGCTCCTGGCCCTTCGCGACGACCATCCGCGCCACCGTCGGCGTCAGTTCCGGCGTCATGGCGACATGGCGGCCGCCCTTGTCCTCGAAAGCGTACAGTTCGTCGACGATGTCCTCGCCGCTCTTGTCCGTGTAGAGGTCGACGGCCTCCAGCGTCGGCGTTCCAATCTCGCGGAAGCCGTACTGGCGGGCAGTCTCCTCCAGGGCGTCGGCCACGGCCCGCCGGGCGGCCATCTCCTCGGGGTAGAAGTCGCGGAACCCCTTGAGTCGGTCGTACATACCGTCTCGTTGACGCAGGCGGCGCTTGAAACCTGCCTTTTCGGACTCGCTCCCGCCGACTGCCTCCGCATTCGGGCTGTCGCCGCTTCGACTCGGCAGCATCGTACTCCCCGTCTCTCCGACTGGCGGCCGCATAACAACCGTTTAGTCCGCCCGCGCCGCGCCTACGCCCATGTACGTCGACCTCGGGAACGCGCTCGACGGTCAGCCCCGCCTCACGCGCGAGGCGCTGGACCGACTGGACGACCGCGTCGCCGACGCTCACGAACGCATCGCCCGCGGCCGCGCCGACGCTGACCACGGCTACGCGGCGCTGAACCTCCCCGACACCGTCGACGCCGACGCGGTTCGGGCTGCCGTCGCCGACTTCGACGACCCCGAGACGGTCCTCACCGTCGGCATCGGCGGGAGCGCCCTCGGCGCCGCGACCCTCACCGAAGCGCTCGGCGGCGATGTCGACCACTACATCCTCGACAACGTCGACCCCGCGCACGTCGGCGCGCTCCTCGACTCGCTCTCGCTGGCCGACACCGTCGTCCACGTCGTCTCGCGGTCGGGCACCACCGCCGAGACGCTGTCGAACTTCCTCGTCGTCCGCGAGGCCATGACCGACGCGGGCGTCGACTGGACCGAGCGCACGCTGGTTACGACGGGCGAGGCCGGCAACCTCCGATCGCTCGCCGAGCGCCACGACCTGCCCGCTCTCGACGTGCCCGCGGGCGTCCCCGGCCGCTTCTCGGCGCTCTCGACGGTCGCGCTCCCTGTCGCGGTGCTCGCCGGCGCCGACATCGAGGGCTTGCTCGACGGCGCGCGGGCCGAGGCCGACCGCCTCTCCGGGTCGCTGTTCGAGTCGCCGGCCTACGCCTACGGCGCCGCCTGTTACGCGCTCGAACGCCGCGGCGCGGGCGTCAACGCGATGATGCCCTACGCCGAGTCGCTGGAGTACTTCGCAGAGTGGTTCGCCCAGCTCTGGGCCGAGAGCCTCGGGAAAGACGCGGTGGGGCAGACGCCCGTCCGCGCCCTCGGCGCCACCGACCAGCACTCCCAGTTGCAGCTCTACCGCGCCGGCCCTCGCGACAAACTCGTGACGCTCGTCCGACCTCGAGAGCGACCCGAGGTCCCCATTCCCGAAACCGACCTCGACGGCCTCTCGTATCTCGGCGGCGAGAGCCTCGGCGGCCTGCTCGACGCGGAATTCGAGGCGACGGAGGCGAGTCTCGCCGCCGCCGACTGCCCGAATATCCGCGTCGAAATCGACCGCGTCGACGCCCACGGCGTCGGCGAACTCCTCTACGGCATGGAGGCGGCCTGCGTCCTCTACGGCGAACTCGCGAACGTCTCGACGTTCACCCAGCCAGCCGTCGAGTGGGGTAAGCGCGCCGCGCGCGGCCTGCTGGGCGGCGGTGACTTCCCCGAGGCCGACGCGGTGGGCGAGAAGCGAGAGCTGCGCGTCGAGTGAGGCCAAAGGGGACGATACTTACTTCCGGCGCGCCTTGCGGCGGTAATGGCAACCGAACTCCTCGTCGTCGCCGCGATGGCCCACGTCCTCGCCGGACTGGTGCTCGCGGCGCTCGTCTACCAGGACGCGTCGCTCCGCGGGAGCGATCGGGCGTGGGCGCTCGCCGCCGGGACGCTCGTTCTCGGCTTCGTCTTCGCCGCCGGCTACTACCTCGCTCGGGAGCGGTTCGGCACCCTGCCGCCCGCCGCAGAGCGCACCCGTGCCCCACTTTCCGCCCGTCTCGGTGACCTCTTCCGGAGCCTGCTGCTGATAGTCGGCGCCTTCCTCTGTGCCGTCGTCGTCGTCAGCCTCGTCGCGCCCGCGCTCGTCGAAGCGGGCGTCGTCGCCCGCGATACGCTTGAATTTCAGGTCGTCAGCTCCGTCCTCCAGTTCGTCGGCTTCGGCGTCGCCGTCGCCGGCTACCTCTACGTCACCGACGACTGGGACCTGATTCCCGTCGGACGCCCGTCGCTCCGCAACGTCGTCCTGATTGCGTTCGGCGTCGGCACCCTCGTCGCCGCCCAACTCGCTATCGCACGTATCCTGACCGCCATCGGCGTCTCCGTCGCCCAGAATCAGGTCGTCGCCACGGGCCAACAGGACCCGCGGTACTTCCTCTATATGATTCCCGTCGCCATCTTCCTCGTCGGCCCCTTCGAAGAACTCGTCTTCCGCGGCGGCGTGCAGGGCATCCTCCGGCGAACGTGGGGGCCGACAGTCGCTATCGCCCTCGCCAGCGTCCTCTTCGGCCTCGTCCACTGGGTCGCGCTCTCGGGTAGCACCGGCGCGCGCCTCCCCTACGTCACCGTCGCCGCGGTGCTCGGGTTGGTGCTCGGAGCGCTCTACGAACGCAGTCGCAATCTCGTCGTGCCGGCCGTGGTGCACGGCCTCTACAATACGGTCCTCTTCGGCGCGCAGTATCTTGCCGCGACGGGCGGTTAGCGCACGTCGATGTCGTGTTTCTGGAACTGCGCCTGCACCAACTGCTCGACGGTGGCCCAGTCGACCGGCGGTTCGAGCCCCGAGAGCGCCCCCTCGAACTGGTCGAGCGAGCCCGCGACCCCCGCCCGCTTCGACTCGAAGTCGTCGATGGCGTCGGCGGCCTCGTCGAGGCGGCGTGAACACGCCTCATGGCGCGTCGCGAGGGCGTCCAGTCGGTCTCTGAGGTCCGCCACGTCGTCCCCGTAGTCGCCGTCCTGACCGTCGAGCCACGATTCGAGTTCCGACACGTCCGCTCGGAGCTCGGTAAAGACCACGTCCATCACCTGCTGGAGGTGGTAGGCTGCCAGCCACGCATCGAACGGTTCCGGACTCTGCCCGGATTCGACCCGTTCGAGGAGCGCCTCCGTGTTCTCGAGATACTGCTCCGACCCGCTGATTTCGTCGTCGAACTCCTCGAGTCGTCGCTCGGGGTCGTGGAGCCACGTCTCGAAAATGTCGACCTCATCCGAGAGGTGATGGAGGGCGTGGCCTACTTCGTGGGTGGTCCCCGCACAGCGGCGCAGGTCGACGGCCGCGTCGTAGATTGCCGTCGGCGACGCGGGTTCGCGCGGCGTCTCCGCCAGCAGGTCGGCCGCGGCGTCGAGTTCGTCGCGCAGGCGGTCGAACTCGCCCTCGTACTCCTCGACGCGCGACTGGACCTGGTTGTTGGCTTGTTCCTCGGGGTCGAGGTCGGCCACCAACTCGTGGATGTCTGCTTCCACCGCGTCGATTGCGCCGGCTCTCGATTCCCGTTCCTCCCGACGCTCCTGGTGCCACTCGGCCATCGCCTCGGGGGTCACGCTCCCCGATTCCGCCCACTCCTCAATGGCCGACAGGACGTTCTCGTCGACGTCGCCGTCTCGTTTTTCGATCCGGTCACGGACGGTCGACACCGCGACGCGCCGGTCTCGGTCGTCGCTCATCGGCGGCAGTTCGGCCGGTCGGCATTTAGGTCATTCGAGGTCGGTCGAGCGGCATCGAAGACGCCATTAGCCTCCCCGTCGAGACGTGGCACATGAGCGGGAATGCGGGCGACGGTGGCAGCCACCCCAACGCCGAACAGGAGGTCATCGCCGTCGACGCCGACGACACGGAGCAGGGCACGGTCAACCGACTCGACGCCCACACGGGCGACGGGGTCCGTCACCGGGCGTTCACCGCCCTCGTCTTCGACGGCGAGGGGCGCGTCCTGTTGGCTCAACGCGCGCCGAACAAGCGACTCTGGGACACGCACTGGGACGGCACCGTCGCCTCCCACCCCCGACCGGGACAGGGACAGAAGGAAGCCACCCGAGAGCGATTGGTCGACGAACTCGGCATCACGTCCGACCAGTACAGCGACCTCCGAATCACGGACAAATTCGAATACAAGCGCTACTACGAGAACGCCGGTCTGGAGTGGGAGGTCTGTGCCGTCCTACAGTGTACGCTCGACGACGTGACCATCGACCCTGCCGAGGAAGAGGTCGCCGGCCGCCTCTGGGTCGACTACGACCACCTCCACGAGAGTCCGGAGTCGTACCGCCAGCTGCGCCTGTGTCCGTGGTTCGAAATCGCGATGCGTCGGGACGAGTGATGGTGTTTATTGGAACTGTTCACCGGCGTGTTGCCGAACGGGACGGCAACACGCTGGAACTGACTTCCGATAATCACTATACGTGGCCGTGACCGACGACGCTCTCGTCCTTGACGCGACCACGCGCGACGCCCTCCTCGACCACGCTCGCGAGGGCGCGAACCGCGAGCGTCCCGCCGAAATCTGTGGCGTCCTCGGCGGGACGCGCGGCCCCCCGGACCACGCGACCGACGCGCGACGAGTCCCGAACGTCGCCACCCACCCCCGGACGGAGTACGAACTCGACCCCGCCTCGACGATGGAGACAATCGACCGCATCGAAGACGCGGGCGGGGAGGCGGTCGGCTTCTATCACTCTCACCCCGAGTCCGACCCCGTACCGAGCGCCACCGACCGCGCCCGGGCGACGTGGACTGGTTACGTCTACGTCATCGTCTCGCCCGTCGCCGACGACGCGGTCCGCGCCTATCGCTTCACCGGCGACGGCTTCACCGAGATTCCGGTCCGCGTCGATTAGGACAGGTCGCTGTACGCGGCCCACGCCGCGTCGACGCTCGGCGCCTCTATTGCCTCGCCGTCGACGGTGACGCCCTCGCCGTCGGTGACGCGCCCGACTCGCGCCGCCGACGCCCCCCGTTCGTCCAGCGCCGACAGCACCGCCTCGGCCCCGTCCGGGTCGACCGTCAGGACGAGCGACCCCGACGCGGTGGCGGTCCACGGGTCGATGCCGAGGGCGTCACACGTCGCTTCGACGCCCGGGCGAATCGGAACACGGTCGCGTTCGATTTCGAAGCCGACGCCCGCACTCGTCGCCATCTCGACGAACGCGCCGTGGAGGCCGCCCTCCGTCGCGTCGTGCATCGCCGTCACCGGGCCGGCCGCCGCGGCGGTCATGGCATCGCGGACGCAACTCGCCTCGTCGAGGCGGGCCTGCGCCGTCGCGAGCGTCTCGGCGTCGAGGTCGATTTGCTCGGGAAAGAGCGTCGTCAGCAACCCCGTCGTCTCGACGGCGGGGCCGTTCGTCACGAGTACGTCGTCGCCGGGGCGGGCGCCGTCGGGACGAATCACGTCGGCGGCGTCGCCGACGGCGAGCGCCGTCGCGCCGCCCACCCACGGGAACGAACACCCCTCGTAGCGGGCGGTGTGGCCGGTGACGACGCTGACGCCGAGGTCCTGCGCCTCGGCGTGGACGCCCTCCCACACCGCGGCGAAGTCGTCGTCCGTCATCGACGGCGGGAGCGAGAAGGAGATGGCGAGATGCGAGGGCGGGAGGCCGCTCACCGCCACGTCCGCGAGGACGACGTCGAGGGCGAAGCGCCCGGCGCGTTCGAAGCCGAGTGGCGGGAGAATCGAGACGGGGTCGGTCGCGATGGCGACGGCCCGGTCGCCGATATCGAGGAGGCCGAAGTCGACGCCGGGCGTCGGGCCGAGGCGTACGTCGTCGCGCTCGGCGCCCAGACGCGGGCGGACGTGCGTCTCGAAGAAGTCGCGGTCTATCTTTCCCAAGTCGGCCATACCGCCGTTCGCGGCTCGTGGGGCAAAGGCGTGCCGCTCCGTTTCACTGGCTGCTTACCCCATCCACTCGTCGAGGCGGTCGGCCAGCCACGCCGGACGCTCCCGGTGGAGCCAGTGGGTCGCGTCGTCGACGAGGACGGCCCGCCCGTCCCGACAGTACGCGACGCTCTCGCGGGCCATCGACGGTCGGAGGTACGCGTCGTCGACGCCCCAGCAGACGAGGGTCGGTGGCTCGACTGGCTCGGTTCGAACCGCCGGCGGGTGTCGCCCCGCGGCGCGATACCAGTTCAGCATCCCCGTGAGCGCGCCGGGCGCCGCCCACGCCGCCCGGTAGCGGTCGAAGTCCGCGTCCGCGAAGGCGCCCGCCCGACTCGACGACCGCATCGTGCGCTCGAACAGTCGGTAGTCGCCCACGCGGGCGAGGCGTTCGGGGAGGACGGGCACCTGAAACAGCGCCATGTACCAACTCCGGCGGCGCTGGTCCCACGACCGCCGGAGCGTCCGCCACATCACCGTCGGATGCGGGACGTTCACCGCCGTCAGCGTCGCCACGCGCTCGGGGTAGTCGAGCGCCAGCCACCACGCCACCGCCGCGCCCCAGTCGTGGCCGACGACGTGGGCCGCGTCGTGGCCGAGGCGGTCGACGAGGGTCGCGATATCTTCTGCCAGCGTCGGGAGGCGATACGCCGACACGGCGCTGGGTTTCTCGCTGGCGTTGTACCCTCGCTGGTCGGGGACGAGCACGCGATACCCGTTGTCGGCGAGACGGCGGGCGATGGGCAGCCAGCCGTACCAACACTCCGGAAATCCGTGGAGCAAGACGACGGGTGTTCCCTCCTGCGGCCCGAAGCGGACGACGTGCAGGTCGACGCCCACGTCGACGGTCGTTGAGGACCCTTCGTCGGCCTGCGGGCGAAGTGGCGGTGATGCGTTCGCGGCGTCCATACAGCAGCCCGTGGCTCCGGGGACAAAATTAGCTGGTCAAGGGGTCACCGTACCGTCGCTCGACCATGAGCAGAGCAACGAGGCCGAGGATGAGGACGGTGTAGGCGACGGACGCAAAGAGGGCGTTCTGCGGGCTGCCGTACTCGCTCACGCGGAAGATGATGGCCTTCCGGACCATCGCGATGACGCCGGTGTAGATGACGAGGCGGACGATGCGGCGCGTGTCGCTCTCCTCGGTGTAGGCGATAACCGTCTCGTACACCTCGACGATGATGAGGAGGAGGAGGCCGGTGTCGATGAAGCCGATGACGACCAGCGGGTCGGTGATGCGGCCCGCCCGCGTCGACTGTACGATTTGGATGACGAGGTCGACGACGCCGATGGCGAACAGCGCGGCAAACACCGCGGCAGCGACGAGTTCGACCGCGTGGACGAACCGATTCGTCATCGCGGCGAATCGGCTGGAGGCATTGGATACCGCCCGGCTCTCCAGTTCGTCGCCGTCGTCGCTCATCCGTCCTCCCGTCCCGGTCTCGAACGCTTCGTCATACCGGCCCGTCGTCGCCGTCCCATATAGTGGTGGGGTCGTTCGACCGAAGGTATAGGTAAGTCCGGTGGCAACACACGACACTCGCCGCCGGGCATCGCCGCCCGTCGGCCCGCTAGCCATGACGGACGCAGGTTCCCCGAAACCCGAGTCGGACGCGCTGTCGACGACGGCCGCCGCGTCGCTCGCCGACCGCATCGTCGAGAACGTCGAGACGGTCATCGTCGGCCACGGCGACGCCATCGAACACATCCTCGTGGCGATGCTCGCCCGCGGCCACCTCCTCCTCGAAGACGTGCCCGGCGTCGGCAAGACGGTCCTCGCGCGCGCTGTCGCCACCTCTGTCGACTGCTCGTTCAAGCGCGTCCAGTTCACGCCCGACCTCCTCCCCGCCGACGTGACGGGCGTCAACGTGTTCAACCAGCAGACCCGCGAGTTCGACTTCCAGCCCGGTCCCCTGTTCGCGAACGTCGTCCTCGGCGACGAAATCAACCGCGCGCCGCCGAAGACCCAAGCCGCCCTCTTGGAGGCGATGGCCGAAGGGCAGGTGACCGTCGACGGCGAGACGCGCACCCTCCCCCAGCCGTTCACCGTCATCGCGACGCAGAACGACGTCGAACCCGGCCGCACCTACGAACTGCCGATGGCCGAAGTCGACCGCTTCATGAAGAAACTCCGCCTCGGCTACCCGAGCGAGGACGAGGAGACGGTCCTTCTCGGCCGCGTCGCCGGCGAGCACCCCCTCGACTCGCTCGATTCCGTGGCGACGCTCGACGACCTGCGCCGCGCCCGCGAAACCGTCGCCGGCGTCACGCTGAGCGAGGCGGTCCGGCGGTACGTCTCGCGGCTGGCGGCCCACACCCGCGAGCACGCCACTCTCGGCGTCAGCCCGCGGGGCGCCATCGCCCTCGTCCGCGCCGCGCAGGCGCGAGCGGTCCTCGACGGCCGCGACTACGTCGTCCCCGACGACGTACAGACCGAGGCGCCGAGCGTCTGGAGCCACCGCATCGACGCCGACCGCGACGGGGCCGTCGTCGTCGAGGACGCCCTCGAAACCGTCCCGGTCGAGTGAGATGTTCGGCCTCCGCCCGACCCGCCGCGGTCTCGCGGTCCTCGCGCTGACGGGCGTCGCCGTCGCGATGAGCGTCGGGTTCGGCCCGCGGTCGCTCGACGCCGTGATTCTCCCCGCCGCCGTCGCCCTCGTCGCCGCGGGCGTCCAACTCGCCGTCCTCGACCCGCCCGCCGTCGAGCGTACCGTTCCTCCGCCGGGCGACCCGGGCACGACGGGCACCGTCTCGCTCGCGCTCACGACCGACACGCCCGCCACCGCGACCGTTCGCGACCGACTGCCCGCGGGCCTCGACGGCGACGCGCGGGGGACGGTCGTCACCGGCGGCGACCCGTTCACCTACGAGGTGACCTACCGCGAGCGCGGCGCCCACGCGCTCGGCCCCGTCGTCGTCCACGCGCGGGACGTACTCGGCCTCGTGCGCCGGACGTTCACCGCCGATTCCGAGAGCACTATCCTCGTTTACCCGCGCGTCTGCACGCTCTCGCCGGCCGTTCGCGAGCGACTGCGGGCGCTCGCGGCCCCCGCCGGCCACGCCGGGCGCGGGACGTTCGACCACCTCCGGGAGTACACCCGGAGCGACTCGCTCCGCGACGTTCACTGGAAGTCGAGCGCCAAGCGCGACGACCTCGTGGTGCGGGAGTTCGCCGACGAGGACGACGCCTCGACGGTGACGGTGACGGCGAGCGCCACGCCCGGTCACGCCGACCGGATGGCCGAGGCGGCGGCCGCCGTCTGCCTCGCGCTCCTTGACGAGGGCGTAACCGTCGCGCTCACGACGCCTGACGGCCACGTGACGGTGGCTCCCGGCGACGCCGCGGACGCCCTCGCACACCTCGCCCGCGTCGGCGACGGTCAGGTCGAGGACCACGACGCCGACGTGACCGTCGCCGCGGCCGCCGAGACGACGGTTCGTGTCGCGGGCGCGACGCTGCGGTTCGACCCTGGAGAGCGTCGGTCGCTCGCCGACCACGCGCCGGAGGTGGTCGCGTGAGCGACGCCGTCGCCGACCGCCTCCGGGTCGCGGTCGGTCTCGACGCTCGCCACGTCGCGCTCGCGGCGCTCGGCCTCCTCACGCTGTCGTACGGCAGTGTCCTCTATCACGTGACGGACGTGGTGGGTGGCTCCGAACTCATGCTCGCGGCGCTCGTCGGGCCCGCGGCGCTCGCACTCGTGGTCGGGCGCGTCCTCCGCGTGCGGACCGCGGTCGGCCTGACGGCGCTGTTGCTCGCGGGCGGCGTGGCGGTGTACTTCGTGTCGGTGCCGGCGACCCAGCGTGCGCTCCTCTCGCCGGATCGACTCCTCTCCGACACCGTGGCGCTGCTCACCGGGCTGTCCGTGTTGCGACTGACACAGGCGAACGTCTGGGCGCTCTCGGTTGCGCCCGCGCCGGTCTTTCTCTCCTGGTATCTGGCCGTCCGACGGCGGTACGTCTGGAGCGCCGCCTGTGGCGGCACCGCGCTCTCCCTGGTCGTCCTCACCGGCGACGCGGGGACGGTCACGACGCTCGCGGGCGTCGTCGCCGCCGCGGGCCTCGTCGGCTTCGGGACGCTTGACCGCCATGACGGGATGGCGTCGCAGGCCGACACGCTGGTCGTCCTCCTCGTGGTGATGGTCGTCGCCGCGACGACGCTCTCGGTGGCGGCGCCGGCCCGTGGCGGGCCCGTCCTCCCCGACCGCTCGTCGTCGACGACGGGTGTCGCGAGCTTCGCCGACACGGGCGACAGCGTTCGCATCTCGGGCGCTATCAGCCTCTCGACGCAGGAGCAGTTTACCGTCGAGAGCCCCCGGCGCAGCTACCTGACGACGGGAACCTACGACCGCTACACTGGGTCTGGCTGGGTGCGCTCCGGCGACACGCGTCCGTACGCTGGCCAGTTGGATGACCCGACGGGCGAGGGCAACGTACTCCGGCAGACCGTCACCGCGACGACGGAGCTCGGGTCGATGCCGGCGGCGTGGCGCCCAGTCAGCGTCGACGGGATTGCGGACTCGCGCGTCCGCGTCACGTCGCAGGGGTCGATTCGTCCGACGACGACGCTCGACCCCGGTGAATCGTACACCGTGACCAGCCGCGTCGTCGACACGCCGAAAGACGACGAGGGGACGACCTCCCCCGAGTATCCCGACGGGCTCCGCGAGACGTACACGCGCTTGCCCGCGTCGACGCCCTCGCGCGTCGAGGCACGCGCCGACGCGGTGACGGCCGACGCCGAGACGCCCGTCGCGAAGGCGCGCGCCGTCGAGACGCATCTGGAGTCGACCAAGCGCTACTCGCTCTCCGTCGACCGGCCCGAGGGCAACGTCGCCGACGCCTTCCTCTTCGAGATGGACGCCGGCTACTGCACCTACTTCGCGACGGCGATGGTGGTGTTGCTTCGCGCGGAGGACGTGCCCGCGCGCTTCGTCACCGGCTACACGCCGAGCGAACGCGACGACGGCGAGTTCGTCGTCCGCGGCCTCGACTCCCACGCGTGGGTGCAGGTGTATCTCCCCGACGAGGGGTGGGTCCGCTTCGACCCGACGCCCACCGTCTCTCGCGAAGCCGCGGAACAGGCGCGCCTCGCCGACGCGGGGGTGGGCGACCCCGCGGACGACACCGCGGCGAACGACTCACCGACGCCGACACCCGATGGCGCCGACGCGACGCCCACAGCGACGCCCCCGGGCGGCCCGAACACGCCCGGCGCCGTCGGTGACTCGGGCGCTGGGGCGGGTCCACAGACTGGCTCCGGCCCGACGCTCCCGTCGCGGTCGACGCTCGCCTTCTGGGGGGTCGTGTTGATTGGCCTCGGCGCGGCGCTGCGACGCACGGGAGCGGTTCGGCGCCTGCGACGCGCGGTGTGGCTTCGCCGTCGCGGGCCGCGCCGCGACCCCGACACCGACGCGACGCGGGCCTTCGACCGCCTCGCGTACCTGCTGGAACGACGGGAGCGCCCCCGCCGCCCCGGCGAGACGCCGCGGGCGTACGTCCGCTCGCTCACGACTGACCCGCGCGCTCGCCGGGTTCTGACGGCGTACGAACGCGCCCGCTACGGCGACGGGGTCGACCGCGACACTGCCGACGACGCTCTCGACGCCGTTGACGAGCTGGTTCGGGAGCGCGCGCTCCCGTGGCGACTCCGCGACCGCTGAGCGAGTGCGCTCGGTCGTCTCACCGGCTCGGTTGCGACCGGTTCGGCGTCGCGACTGACAGCTGTCCGGGTCGGACCGAATCGGGCGTCCCGACACAATTTAATAGTCCCATCGAGTAGCCTTAGGCTGTAATGTCGGAAGTCTGCTCGACGTGCGGGCTCCCTGAGGAACTCTGCGTCTGCGAAGACGTCGCCAAAGAGTCCCAGGAGATCAACATCCGCATCGACGAGCGCCGTTACGGGAAGGAGGTAACGATCATCGAAGGGTTCGATCCGAAAGACGTCGACATGGACAGCCTGTCGTCGGACCTCAAGTCGAAGTTCGCCTGCGGCGGAACTGTCGAAGACGGCTCCATCGAACTCCAGGGGAACCATCTCGGCCGCGTGGAGGATTTCCTCCGCGATAAAGGGTTCAACGTCGCGTGATCGTCACCTAACCTGCGTCTGCGGTTCGGCCGACCGACGCCCGCTCGTCGGGTACGTATTTTTTTAGAACGGTGATTCGGGAGCCTCGCCGTCAGTCACCAACTCGCCCTCCCACGCCTCGAGGCCGCCGATCATGCTCTTGACTGTCGCGTCCGCCGTCCCCTCGTACGACCCGATGAGGCGGGCGGCCTGCACGCTCGCCTTGCCGTGCGGACAGACGGTGACGATGTGCTCTGCGTCCGCGAACTCCTCGATGCGGTCGGGCAGGTCGCCGAAGGGCACGTTCACGCTGCCGGGGATGTGTCCCTGCGCGAATGCGCCGGGCGAGCGAATGTCGATGATTCGCGGGCGGTCCTCACTCTCCAGCGACGCCTCGACGTCCTCGGGGCTGATTTCGCCGTCCATATCGGTTCCACGGGCGTGGTGTGAATAAGCGTCCGGGTCTCTGGTCACCGTTCCTACGAGCTGATAATCGACTACACGTTTGTGGGGGTGGCGTCCGTCAATCTACGCATGGACTCCGTACCCGACCTGTATCGACGCGCCCTCTGGGATTCCATGGACCGCCTCGGCGTCGACGAGTCGATAGAGCGGAAAATCGTCGCCGCGGTGGCCATCCAGTTCGGCGTCGCCGTCGTGCTCGCGCTCCTCCCCTTTGTCCTGACCGGCGTCGTGCGCGCCGCGGTGACGGCCGCGCTCCTCGGCGGCGCCGCAGTCGCGTGTGCGAACACGCTTCTCATCGCCCGCCACGACTTCGTCGAACCCGTCCGAGCCTTGGAAGACGCGGCGACGACCATCGCCGCCGGCGAACTCGACGCCGCGACGGTCGAGACCCACGAGCAAGACGATGAACTCGGGAGTCTCGTCCACGCCTTCGACGAGATGCACGCGTCGCTCCAGACGATTTCCGCGCAGGCCGACGCCCTCGCTCGCGCGGACTTCGACGCCGCCGTCCTCGACGAGGACGTGCCCGGGTCGTTCGGCGATGACCTCGACCACATGACCGACAACCTGCGGGCGAACACCCGCGAACTCGAGGCGTTGACCGACCGCCTCGAACGCACCGCCGACGAGTACGGCGAGGTCATGGCCGCCGCCGCAGAGAAGGACCTCTCGGTGCGGATGGACCCCGACCCCGAGAGCGAGGCCATGGCCGCCATCGCCCGGTCGTTCAACCGGATGCTCGATGACCTAGAATCGACGGTCGGCGAGGTGTACGCCTTCGCCGACACCGTCTCCGAGCGCACCGTCGACGCCTCCGCCGACCTCGGCGAGGTGGCCCGCGCTAGCGAGGACATCAGCGACGCCACCGACGACATCGCGACCGACGCCGAAGCCCAGCGCGACCAACTGGAGCAAATCGTCGCCGAGATGAGCGACCTCTCGGCGACAATCGAGGAAATCGCGGCCTCCGCCGACAGCGTCGCCGACGTGGCGACCCGCACCGCCGAGCGAGGCGACGAGGGCCAGCAAGCCGCCGTCGAGGCCATCGAGAAGATGGACGCCATCGAGACGCAGGCGACCGAGACGATGGCCCAACTCCGCGAACTCGACGACCGGATGGACCGCATGGGCGATATCGTTGCCACCATCTCCGACATCGCCGAGCGAACGAACCTCCTCGCACTCAACGCCTCCATCGAGGCCGCGCACTCCGGCGACGACGCCGACGGCTTCGCCGTCGTCGCCGACGAGGTGAAGTCGCTCGCCGAGGAGGCACAAGCCGAAGCGACGGACGTGCAAGAGATAATCGACGGCGTCCAGCGCCAGACTGCGACGGCCGTCGAGGGGATGGAGCGGACGACCGACGAAGTCTCTGAAGCCGTCGACACCGTCGAGGCCGCCATCGACTCTCTGGATACCATCGCGGAACTCGCCCACGAAACCGACGAGGGCGTGCGCGAAATCACCGATGCGACCGACCAGCAGGCCGCCTCGACCGAGGAGACCGTCTCCACCATCGAACGGGTCGAGACGACGAGCGAGGAGACGGCCGCGGGCGCCACCCGCGTCGCCGACGCCGCCCGCGACCAGACCGACTCGCTCGATACCGTGGCGACCCAGGTCGACGAGTTGGCGGAGCAAGCCGACACCCTGCTGGGACTGCTGGAGGAATTCGACCTCTCGACGCACGCGGGGTCCGAGATGGCCGCCGCGTCGACGGGAGGTGAGGCCGAGGGGGTCGCGTCGGACTAGCCGCCCGGAGTATTATACTTGATAGCGAGCCAGCAAGAGATATGTCGGGGCCGCGGGAGGAGGGAGACGAATGAGCGACGGACGGACGCCCTCGGTTGAGGGCGCGACCGAACGCGACGACGGACTGGTACCGACGCCGCGCGCGCCGGGCGACCCCGGCGCGTGGTACGCCCCGTCCGTCGTCGCCCAGTACGAAGTGTCGCCCGGCGTCGTGGCGACGATTCGCGAGACGCCGAGCGAGGAGTTCGACTACTCGGTTCGCGAACCCGGACTCGGGCCGCGTGACCGCGAGGCCATGGAGCGCATCCGCGACCACTTCACGGTCGTCAATCGACGACGACCGCTGACGCGCGAGGGTGCGGCAGAGCGGGCGGCCGCCGGGTTCGAGCCCAAATACCGACGGGCGCTCGACCGCCTCATCGACGCCTCTCCCGCGGCGTGGCGCCGCCTCACCTACCACGCGCTCTGTGACCTCCGCCTGCTGGAGTCGTCGACGCCGCTCGCCCTCGACGACCGAATCGAAGTCGTCGACGTGGGGCGCGCCGACGAACAGGTGGTCGTCCACACCGAGCGCTACGCCCCCGCCCGCACCGACTTCGACGCCGATGCGCGCTTCGTCGACCGAGTCGCCGGCGAACGCCTCCGGCAGTACACGGTCGATTTCGCCGGCTTCGACGTCGACGTGGTGGTCTACCGCGAACACCTCCTCGGCAGCGACCAGTTCTCGACGAAGTACGCCGTCCTCGAACCCGACCTGCTCCCCGGCGACGAGCAACTCATCGAGGAGTGCAAGGAGCGCGTCTGGGAGGCGAACGTTGAGGGCGTGGTCGAGGACCGCCACGCCTTCGTCCAAGAGCGTGCCCGCCGGTTCCTCTCCCGACGCCTCACCGCCCGGAACACGCGAGCGTGGGTCGCCGCGACCCAATATCGCGTGACCACGGCTCTCGCCGAATACGGCCTCGCCGTCCCGCCCGTCGACAGTCGGTACGCGACCGACCGTCTCGACGACCTCGTCTACTACGTCCTCCGGGACTACGTCGGCCACGGCGTACTGACGATTCCCATCCGCGACCCTCATCTGGAGGACATCGAGGCCAACCGCGTCGGCGAACGCGTGAAGGTGATTCCGCGCGCCGACGAACTCCCGACCGGACGAGTGCCGACCAACCTCTCTTTCCCCGACGAAACCTCGTTCGTCAACGTCGTCACGCAGCTCGCCGCGAGCGACGGGTCGGAACTCAGCGCGAGTCGCCCGAGTGCGAAGGTGAATCTCGACTTACCGGGCGTCGACGAGACGATTCGGTGCGCCGTCGCCCTGCCCGTCATCTCCGAGGACGGCCCGCACGTCTCCATCCGCAAGCAGGCCGCCGACGTCATGACGCCCGTCGACCTCATCGAACGAGACGCCATCTCGACGGAACTGGTGACGCTCCTGTGGATGCTCTACGAACACCACGGTGTCGTCCTCTTCTCCGGACCGACGGGCGTGGGGAAGACGACGCTGATGAACGCCTAAAACTACTGTCTACTAGTAAACTATACAGCACAACAATCGATATCTGAAGATTGAGTTAGTCCAAAGTTGCTCGATTCAGATTGGAATATTCGCCGGATATGGGTTAATTTCACCCGTCCAATAGCGTTTGCTGCTTCGGTCTATTTGGTATGGCAAGTGACTATTGTACTCCCTCGTTTTCTTTATTTGATCTACCTCTTCCCTCGTGAGCCTGTTGGGACGATAAATCCATTTTTGTTCACTTTCTGGATGTTCCTTCCAGCCTTTCAGCTTGCTTTCTATTTTGCCGTAGGTTTCCGTATGATTCAGATATTGAGAAAATGCGTCAACTCTGCTCGTGGTCTGATTATCCCACCCTATGAAAAGCAACCTCCTGAGAAAGAGTTGCCACGAGAAAGAGGATATGCTCGCTCTCGAAAATTATCCAATATACGCCGATGGTTCGCCATCTCTTTCTCTTCGGTTATCATCCTGAATGTGGCGTATAACCTTCACTTCCAATGGAATCCCGAAGCCGTAGCCAACATAATTCGAGTTGTCCCCTCGGACATAGTTCTCTCTGTACTTTCGCTCATTCTTGTTTTTCCCGTTGATCAGTTCGGCTCGTCGATATCTGGCGACATGACGCCAATTGTCCTTATTAGTTCTATTCTCCTGATATGGGTCCCGGCTATTCCTCTGGCCGTATGGTATCTCAATCTGAACAGCTATCTGTACGAAATAATTCGCAATAGATTATTCTCGACAATTGACGCCGCTTTTTGGAATTCGTAGCTTAGTGAGCTCTCAATATCGCATATCAAGCCGCAACTTGAAGATAGATTCCTGATACTGTCGTTCGATATGCTCGTAATTCGGATGCAGATAGTCGTCGATTGCATCCGGGAAATCGTCTAACGGCGCCACTCGATCTCCACGCATATACTGCACGTGCTCACGATCCAGACCAACATTCAGTCGCCAGTGTGAACTGAACCAGTGGCGTCCGAAGTGACTCGTGATGGCTTGAGTCTCCTCAGTCTCAGCGTACTCCGGATGGAATTCGCGCTTCCAGAGGTCGTTCACGCCCTTCGAACGCAGTTGCGTGTAGGTTCGGTCCGAGAGGAATAGCCATGGCTCACCAACGTTTGGTCGGACCAGTAGATACCGGAGCAAGAGCCACCGTAACTCGTCATCGACAGGTAACAACCGTGGATTCGAGGACTTGTTCCCGTCCCGATCATGCGGGATGTACAGCACGTCCGAATGCTCTCCTATGGCCGGATGCATCCCCAATTCGTCATACTGCGATTGTAACTCACTATGATCGATATCGAGGTCCTCTATCCGAATGTTACAGACTTCGCCGGCCCGGGCGCCGAGTTTCAACTGCAGGCCGATTACGGCTCGGCGCTTCAGGTTCTCGATCCCGCTGAACACCTCTCGTAACTCCTCGAGGGAGAGATTCGGGAACTCTTTGTCTGGGTTTTCTCCAAGGTCAGTCGTCTCCTGCGCCAGTTCAAACGGATTGTAATTGGGCGGATGCGGAAACGCCTCGTCGGACTGCCAGAGTTGGTAGGCCTGCGAGAGCCGATTCAACTTCCCGGCGATGGTACTCCGGGCGTTCCCGTGGACGTCGCGACGCCATTCGATGAACGACGCGACGTGTTCGGGACTTGGACAGGCGAAGTGCCGGTCCATCGACGCCATGTGCTCGCGCCACTGCCGGTAAGTTAGCCGGTAGACCTTGATTGTCTCCTCGCTGCTGACCGACTCTCGATTCTGTAGTGCCGTTTCGATGAAGTACTCCAGCGGATCGTACAGCCCGTAGAAGTCGCCGCTGAACTCCTTGAGTGGGTCGGCCGAGCGGTCGAACGCATCCGCGAACGTCTGTCTGATTTCGGCGCGTTGCGGCGGCGTGGCCGAGTCGTCGGTATTGTTACTCACGGTCGACCACCTCCGGGCGATTCTCGATGCGATACCGCCAGACCTGTTCGGCGTAGTCATGCTCGATAGCCGCGAGCAGTAGCGGATTGTAGACGTGTGGGTGCCCGCTCGTCTGCACCATGTGGTCGTAGAACTGGTAGATACGGACGAAGTAGTGCTCGTAGCACGTTTTCTTCGACCGGCCGTCGAACAGGTCACGACACCACGCCTCCGCGTCTACGGGCCGTGCAAGCGCGTGATGGCGCTCTCTGTTGGCCATATGTTCGCGCCACGACTCACCAGCGAGTCTGATGCTCTTCTGCATCGAATTGCTCACCGGCTCGTGAGTGGGCACGAGGACGTCGTCGACGTACTCTTGCCACGTATCCTCGCCCTCGTACTGCGAGGCATAGGTTTCGAGTCGATACCGCTCGGGAATCTCGTCGTATCGCTGGTAGACTCCTGCGTACTGTTCGGGATGGATACCCTTGCGTCGGCTCATTTGGTGACCTCCTGGTCGTTGATTTCGGCGGTGTCGGTCGTCGTCGACGCCTTGGGGGCGTCTTCGGCGTCGGTATCGGCATCGTCAGTCTCACTCTCCGAATTGTTACTCTCGGGCTCGTCGAGAACGTAGTACTGCCCGTCACGTTCTCGCAGCGAGCGCCCATCGAGTGCATCGAGTAGACCGATGGTTCGGCCGGGAACTGTATCCGCGGCATGTTGGACGATTTCTGGCGTCGTCGCCCCTGGATTCTCCTCGATGAACGCGACGATATCCGTGCGTGCCGTCCGGTCCAGCTGGCGTTCCAGTTCTTCGACGCGGGCGCGCTGGCGACGCACTTCGTTTCGGAGGTCGTCACGCTGGTCGCGCAGTTCGCGAATCGAATCTGCCGCGTACTCTTCCAGGTCGATCTGTTTGCGGCCGGCCTCAACCATCTCGATGATGAACTGGCTGATTGGCATATCGAGTTCGTCCGCGTGGTCGCTCCACGACTCATAGAGTGCCTCCGGGGGATACGCCGCTGCCATCTGTTTGTCTGCGCTGATATCAGGCATTGGTCTGTGCAGATGCCGGTCGCTGGATGGTTCCAAAATCAATCGCCGGTTGCGTGTGTCGGCGGCTCATCTGTCGCCCTCCGTGTCGATGGCGTCGACGACGAGCCGTCCCGTATCGTCGACGTGGAATTCGATGGCATCCGCAGTCTCGGGATCGACGTCGAGGTCGCGGAGGTCCTCAGGCGTGAGGTAGAGGCATGCGCCGAGGGTGTCGTCGTCGTGGGTGGAGAGTTCGGCGCGGCGCGTATCCTCTGACGGGCTGAGATCCTCCTCAGACACCGTCATGCTGACACCCCCCTACCAGCATTCGTGTCAGCGCTGGATATTTTAAATACCAAGGCGGGGCCAAGCCTTGATAGGACATGACGGACCCCAACTCCCGTACCGATTGCAAGCTGGCCGAGAGTAGTATTCTGTACAGAGTACTTAACCGATCTATGATGTGGACAGCCTTGGCTGCCCACATCATACCTTGCTATATCTACTCTGTACAGAGTGCAAGAACCCCCTTCAATCTACACCGCTATTCGCGGGACATCAAGGGCGCAATTCAATCATATCTGACCGAGTGGCGAGCCACGTCATTTCCGTCGACGGAGGGCTCGCGAGGCGCACGTCAATCATATTTACTTGGCAATCGGCGTGACGCGCCTCAATCATACATCGTTGCGCGGCCCTCTGGAGGTGGTGTCGGTGGGTGACCTTCAATCATATCTCGCCGTGAGAGCGATTGAAGCAGTTCAATCATATCCGGCGAGAATCGCGTTCGCACCAGACGGCTTCACGCCTGAGGCGCTTCAATCATATCTGGTCTTGGCGAGCGTGCTGGCCTTCGTGGGGCTGGCCGTCCAGAATGACCTCACCACATTCCTCGACAGCAGTGACGAGGAGTCGACGTCTCCGGATACAGAATCAGATACTGATTCTAGCGCCACCGAGACAGACGGCGGGCAACCGCGGGGAGTCATCTATGCGCGAGTAAGTAGCCAGCGGCAGGCAGAAGACGGGCACAGTCTTCGCGAACAGGAAGAGAACCTCCGCCGGATCGCCGAGGAGCGCGACATCAACCTCGTCGCGAAGCCGATCAAAGATGCGGGGGAAACGGGGACGAACTTCGACCGTCCAGGGATACGGAAGGTACGTCGCCTTGCGTGCCAGGATGAGATTGAATATGTGCTCGTCGACGCTATTGATCGGGTGGGTCGGACTGCCGCAGAGACGACCTACTACCTCCACGAGTTGCGGACCAAGTGTGGTGTGCGAGTTATCACAGCCGAATCGGGTGAATTGGATGTCTCGAAGTTCGAGGATCTTGTGCCTATAGTGCTCGATACGTTGATGTCACAACGATCGAACGAAACCCGCGCACGACGCGCTCGGATGGGACGGATTGAGCAATTCAGTCGGAAGAATTGGTCTGCGTTCTACAGTTCCGCACCTCTTGGCTACCAGTACGTGGACGACGATTGGTTGGCAGTTGATTCGTCCGAGGTCGAAACTGTTCGCCGGCTCTTTGAGACGTTTCTTGAGGTCGATATCCAGGGCGCGTACAGCGCGACGGAGGCCCGTGTTGCGGGCTACTCTTCCTCGAGTTCACACGCTCTGAAGCGACTCCTCCAAAACCGGGTATATATCGGCAAGCCTGGAATTGATGCCGAACATCCCGAAACGGGTGAGCGTGTCTTCGTCGAGGATAGTGATCTGCAGATCGTTGAGGGGGAACTCTTCGAGCGCGTTCAAAAGAAAATCGAGGTAATCCAGGAACGGTATTCGACAGATTCCGGTGAGTCGGATAGTCCAGATGGTCTCGAAGATGTGGTGTCCGAGTTTGGACTTGAGCCTGTCGTCGACTCGTGTGAGATGGCGCAGTTGCACTGCATGGACTGTGGTGGCGATGTCGTGAAGAACGGCCAGCGCACGCTTACGGACCGTACTGTTCATAATTACAAGTGTACTGAGTGCGGTCGACAGCGAAAATTCCCGACTGAAAACGAACTGAGCCAACTTCGAGAATCTGTTTCATAGTCCCTAGACCGAGAGCGCTCGCTGGACGTTCTTCGGATCTATATCTCAATCAGCGAGAGGGAGAGAGGAATGAGGGGGGAAAGGGGTGCCAAGATCTCCCTCTGGCTGATATGGGCTTCCGGACTGCGTCACGGAGTCCTGATGCCCGTTTCGGAAGTAAATACAACCTGTAATAAATATATTATAGGTGGCAATTATACTATATTACTATTGGTTGTCCCTACTCAGATGGATCTCTTTGTCTTTCGCCGCCGTGACAAGTATTCTTCGCAACCGACTCATCACTCGGCGACCTTGAAGTCTATCGCTTCTGCAGATTCGTAATTCTTGAGCTGAATGTCCTCAAATTCAATCTCGTCAAGTGGTTTGTCGGCGATTTCAATAGTTGGTCGTGGACGTGGATCTCTCGAGAGCTGGAGAAGTAAGCCCGGAATATGGTCATATCCATCTATTTTTTCTGAAGGAGCACGCTGTTCAATCCAGTCTTTTATTTTTGAATAGTCAGAGCGCGTACTGACTTCAGTAAGACGAGATTTGATCTCTTTCAGATTTTCGCGATACCACTCACCACGTTCGTTTTTTCCACAATATATGTGCGCATCCACGATTGTATGTGAAAACTTCCCTGGTTCAAGTCCTGTTTCTTGAGATACTGCAACTGTTAGAAGAGAATGTGATGCAATGTTGAACGGTACTCCAAGTCCAATATCTCCAGAACGTTGTGTAAGATGAAGATTTAGCTTATTTCCCTGCACGTTGAAAACGAAGGTATAAGGGCAAGGTGGAAGCGTACTGACTGACGCATTTGCGGGATGCCAGGAATTCAATACTAACCGTCGAGATTCTGGATTTTCCTTAATCTTGTCGATGATATATCTGATCTGATCAAACGTATATTCGTCTTCATTTACCCACTTATGTTTTGAGTCTGGCCATGCCTCTCCCTCAATCCCCGCTTTTGGAATTGGATATCGGCGCCAGAACCGCCCGTATGCAGTATCAACACGTCCTTTATCATCTGCCCATGCATCCCATATTCCCGTTTTTTCTCGTAGGTTCCGTATGTGGGCATCCCCGGAGAGGTACCACAAGAGCTCGTGAACCATTGAATCCCATCTGGTGCCACCCATATCTTTGGTCGTTAGGAGAGGGAAGCCCTTCTCGAGATCAATTTCGAAGTGACGACTGAACGCAGCAATTGTATCTACGTCAGTTCGATTTGGTTTGTATGTGCCTTCAGTAAGTACCTCCTTAACGAGCTGATGATACTGGTCCATGTCACTATTCGATACGTACCATGTGTCCTAAAAATTGAGTACTGTATCTCCCAAAAGTTGGATTATATATGATGTTTGAACCCGGTGGTCTGATCCTCAAATTTATAACCTTGTGGTGAACTGTTATTATGTAGATGAGCAGCGAGGATCCAGCAGAAAATGCCGTTTCTAGCGATGATTTCCCCTTAACAATCGATTTTGGTCTTGACAAAAGTCCTGCAATATCTGGCGAGATTGATTTACCAGCATATGATGTAAGAGCTCGTCAAGATCTCAGTTCTAAAGATATATCGAGTGTGAAAAGGTGTCTCCAAATGGATTTCCGAGAACTAGTTACATCACCTTCCTCAGCTACCTATGCTACTCATCGGATTCACAAGCATCCTGCTGTATTTATTCCTCAGATACCTAGACATATAATCGAAACATATTCGACTAAGAATGATGAGGATGGAGATCGTCCATTAATATTTGATCCGTTTAGTGGCAGTGGTACTGCTGGACTTGAAGCAAAATTGCTCGGTCGAGATTATCTTGGAGTAGAAATCAATCCGCTTTCTAAGTTGGTAAGTGAAGTCAAGGTTCAACCGATTCCTCCTTCTCTCGCTAACCAAGCGAAGCAGGATCTGATTCAAATTCTAAAGAATACAGAAAACGGATATCATGCCAACTATGACCCAGAATTTTTAGATACGACAAATAAAGAACTCTGGTTTGAGCCGAAAGCAATTAACGGTCTAACTCGAATCCGAAAAGCTTTGGATGACTTTGATATCTATGCGTACGATATTCTGTCAAATTGTGGGGAATTTGAAACTAAGATCATACAAAGTGAAAACATAGATCGACAAGAAGTGCAATCTCGTCTATATCGATGGTTTGTATTGATGATTGCTAATACTGTCTATGAAGTCTCAAATGCAGATCCTGGGATTTCAAAGGCATATCGATCTCCAAAAATGAAGGATTTAATAAATGAAGGAAAGCATCCTCCTGATCCAATTCAGGTATTCACTTCAGAATTGAATACTTCCTTTGAGATGCTGGAGGAACTATGGCACTCAATATACGAATCTACCGAACAAGCTGCTGCCCATCAGGATAATAGTCTGGATAACGCTCTGGATGAAAACCCTGCTCACAAGGCAGTTGTTGATATCCGAAGTGGCGATGCAAGAGAATTTTCTGATCCGGATTATCAAGATTCGGTTGATTTAGCTATTACATCTCCACCCTATATCAATGCGATAAACTACTATCGCGGTACAAAACTTCGCTTGTTTTGGATACACGATTTAATGGAGGAGATCATTGATTCAACTGATCTTCGCCAATCCTTTGTTGGGACAAATTCGGTCTCTATCAGAAATAAAGAGAACCTACCCAAAACAACGCTTGGACAGTGGAACGGAACCACAGAAGAGTTCCAAAGCACTTCTCTATCTGAATTAGATCAAACAATATTGGATATACATTCTGGAGAGCTTAGTGAAGCAAAGCGTCGTGCCTATACAACTTGGAAATTTTTTAATGTAGATATGGTCCGGTCTCTCACCCGGACCTATGAACTTCTAAAGCCAGGTGCACATTTCTTCTTAGTTATTGGAGAAAACACGATTGGTGGCCATCAGATTCAAAGTCATAAATATCTCGCAGATATTGCTCAGAATCTCGGGAAATTTAATCGCCATGGTGGGAATCTTAGTAAGGTAGATGGCTATCATTTTATTGGATACGCTTGGGATGAGATAAGTAACCGTGCCCTTTTCCAAGATAGGAATCACTCTAACGGCGTTATTGAGGGCGAGTGGGTTGTAATTCTACAAAAGCCCCGTCCATAGAAAATTAGGATTGAGGCTGCTTGAGAATATGCCTGGTTCCGATTCCAACGGGATCAAACAACCTCTTTTTATTTAACGGCGTGGCGTATATCAATGAGAAGTCCCCTCGGTTCTTCCTCCAATAATCAAACAGACCTAGCGATTGTGGTTTAGTACTTAATGGGGAAATTCGGCAATTGAATTCTCCAATACTGACACCATTTTCATCAATGAATTGTTCAAACTCTTTTCTAAAAATCCTTGGGTCAGATGAGTGCATTCTATGTATATTCTCAGATTTCACTGCATTAATTAAGTTTGCATTCAGTTGTTCGGTTCTTCCTTCCCAATCATTTTGATATGGTGGATCTGGGATAATTAAGAAAGTCTCATCCGGGTCAATATGGTTATAAATTGCCATTGAACGAGCGGGTTCATAACCAAGAAATAGAATCAGGAGGAGCTTCCTATTTAATGGCGCGTTATTCACAAAACCGGGAATAGAACTTATTTTTTCTATGCCAGTACTTTCTTGATTTTGATCAGTCGTATAATCGTGTGGTTCTGAATATAGAAGACGGATATCATCGTACCGATCTATCTCATAGACCATCCTCAATAGAAAGAGGAATTCAAATCTACTTAGAATTGAAATATCGATATTTATTGTTCCATCATGTTGTTGTACAGCATTTACAACTTTAGCTATTAGATTAACTCTACTCTCTGTCCTGCAATCTATTCTCTTGTCTACGCTGATTTTTGAGTGATTGCTGTTTCGGACTTGAACGAGATAGCTAAATGATGAATTTTCAGCTAATCTATAGAACCCTTCCGCTCTTTCACTTCCATCCTGAAATAGGATGACAACCTCATCCGTATCTGATAGGATATTTTCATTCATCCTTGTAATCCTCGCCAAGTTTAGATTGGTGGGTATCTTGATTTCCCATGGCTAACTCTCGTATTAGGCGATCACGCGTATCTATTCGTGTTTCTTTATCAAGTAGGTTTACGAGGTCCTGTGAATAGAATCGGGTTGTCCACCTGTATCTTGGAGAAATACCCAGAGCGGGTGTGTATACTCTATTAATTAGATACGTATCAGGAAGTGGTTGTTCCCTAGCTTTCGGTTCTCTGCTTGAAGACTTCAGTAGGACTGAATGCTCTTCTGCCTTGTACAGTACCTCGTTTAGAGTTGAATTTTTATTGATCTTGTCGGGATCTGCAATATCAATAATGGCGGCCTCTGGTTCACTAGTGTGATTCAGTAGCTTTTCTTCTAATATATCACCAATGTCCAACAGGAGTCGATATAATTCTGGACCATATTCATCCACATTTTGTTGAATATTCCTCAGATGGTATTCGGAAAGATTTTCTACTCCTTGGGTTTGGCTTCCAATAGATATCCCCGATTCGAGCGGCTCTTCGCTTTTGTCTTTCTCGAAATAATATGACATGCTGCAGAGTTCTAAGAAATGACGGATAATCCCTGACGAGAGCCGTGCTAATTCGTCAAATCCACCAAAATCACGGGTAGCTTCATTTCCATCATATAATCGATAGAGCGCTGCGTTCTCATACTTGTTCATGTACCCGCCTCTTCTTGACTCATCAAGACTTTGCCACCATTCCATATCCTCATCTTTCATGCTAATAATTTCATTAATGATCTCTTCTCTCTCGAAATCGTCGTATTTTTGTCGACCTTCTAATACCTCTTCGACAGATAATCCAGATATATCCCTCTCAGAAAATATATTATTAGTAATCTGCTTAAGTAGGCTCTTATAAGCCCCTTTTTCATCGCTGAGATCATAGTTGAGGTCTACTGAACCATAGTCGTGTGGCTCTTCTAGTTCTTGGTTTTCTAACGTATTGGGGTTATTGAAGCAAGGCTTCTTACTCGCTACTTTAAATGTGAATACCTGTGAACTCGACCACTTAATGAATGTATTAACAATCTCCTTCTGAAACTCAAGTAGATTTTCGTATTCATCCAGTAAAAAATAGATTGTATAATTTCCTCCTGCGAGATAGGAATTTACTGCTTCACAGATATAGGATAAATTCTCCCTGCGTAGGTGAGTCCCTTGATAGGTGGGATCGTTATCAATGATGCTATTACTAACGTAATTCTGAATCTCGAAAATGCATCGATTAATGTCACGAAGGACTTCATCGAGAGTATCTGTACTAGCCGATAAATCTAGTGGTACTGATAACTCATTAATTAGTGATTTTTCTTTTTCTATATCGCTTTCGATGAATCCTTCTTTTTTTGCAGCTTGTATCTCATCAATCACAGATTCAACGAGACGCAGAATGAATTCCGACATTGATATGATCTTCATTTCTTCATCATCAAGTCTTTCAGCCACATCTTCGGATTGTGTCTCGAAAGTTCCTTGAGAAAGCCGAACATATACTCCAAAACGGTCCAGATTTGATTGCTTAATTGTATCTGCTGATTCCATCATCATATTTATATTAGATTGTAGTGACTTCAGGACCATCGTTTTTCCAGTTCCTCTCGCTCCCTTGATTACTGTCGGCTTCACTTCTGTTATTTTATCATATCGTTGTGGTTCTGGTTTTGCGAAGAGATGAGCTGCTACGCGATCATCTTTTAGATTTTCTGTACGAGTCCTTGAAAATGGATTGTCTGCTCCCTCGCTAGTGGCACTATTGAATATTCGACCCGAATCTGCTTTTTTATCTAAGGAGCTGATCAGATTAGTTAGTGCCTGGTTGTAATCTTTGTCAAATCTAATAATATCATATGTGAGTATGATTGTCTTGAGATCATCAGACATAGATTCGATAACCTCTTCAAAATCAGATTCCTTTTCTAAAATTGGTATGAATTTGAATTCATTTTCCCGTATCTCTTTGATTATAGATGAGGAAATCTCTTTACCAACAAATGCGCTCTTTATCGAGGACTGAGATAAAACACAAATGACCGCATCTGATCTGCCTATCTCTCCAAACAACGATATGAGATCATCTCCCCCTTCTAGCACCTTTCTGTCATATACAGCCTCAAAATCTTCATATTCATTCAAATCTTCTATTAAAGATTCCACAAATGATTGGTCATCATGAGAATACGAGACGAAGGCCCTCGTCATGGCGCTACATTGAACATAACTGATGGTAAAACTAGGGGCCTTCATTGTCCATTCTACCACGATTGAACAATGAGACCTCACCACATAAGCGAATTATAAATTGAGATTAACGATTCGATATATTATGATATTTGATAAGTATGCTGGCGACTTATCATCTCAATCTGACAATTCTAAATTGATAGATAAGAACTATATTCACTCACTATTTTGGAAATACACTTAGTCTTTCGGGAGCAGTCCATACGTGGTCGCTCGGCTGTTGATCTCCGGAACCGCATGCGAATCTCTGTTACCTCGTTGAACATCTCTGTAGATACTATTTGATACTCCGGGACTCTTTCTTTAGTTTGTCCCACTTCGTAGGTACCAACATAGAGCTTATTCCGAAGTACATCTCCAGCAGCGTGCGAGGTCCACGGATTACCGAACTTCGTTCTTTCTCCTCGCTCATTTAGTAATTGGGCAAGAATTGGCATTGAATGTTTTTCAATATACGACTTGAATATCCACCGCACCGTTAATGCTTCTCTAATGACTATATTTAGGGTACCATCTTCTGCTCGTTTGTAACCGAGTGGTGGCGTAGAATTTGGCCATTTGTGTTCCATCGCGAGAGCTGCGTGCCCCATCTTCGTTCGTTGTTTGATGAGTTCACGCTCGAATTCAGCAGCGTTCGCGATATTTCGGAAATTGAACCTACCAGCTGCCGTCGTTGTGTCGATCTGTTCCGTCACACTGTGAAGCGCGACGCTCCAGTCTCGGAACTTCTTCTCCAGTTGCACGGCGTGCATGATACTGCGCGAGAAGCGATCGAGTTTCCAGAAGACGACGACGTCGAAGGCCCCCTTCTCAGCCTGAGTCAGCATCTGCTGAAACATAGGTCGATCCGTGTTCTTCCCGCTCTTAGCCTCATCTCGGAAGACGTAGACAATATCCCACTCGAGTATTCTACAGCGGTCTACACATTGCCGAACCTGCTCATCAAGCGAATATCCAAACCGCTGGCTAGCTGATGATGTCCGTGCGTAGACTGCTGCTTGTGTTCCCTTTGTTTCCCCACTGAGTAACGCTTGCTGCGGGTCGAGCAAGGCCTCATACTTTCCGCTCATCTTTCTGAGACTACTGCTCGACAGTCCAAGAGACGGATACGTACTGTCTCCGTTGAAACACCGGCCGTATCCGCTACTACTCGCTGGGTTAGATCTCCTTTCGAGGCCAAATAGACTGCTGCAGCCGCTACACCAGCTGGGTTTGCTCCCGATACTTGACCCGTATCCACGATCTGTTCCAAAACGTGATGTGCTGTAGCGACGGTATCGCCATCGAGATTGAGCTCTTGGCGCAGGAACGAGAGATAATCTCTCGGGACTACTGTGGATGTCTCGTGGTCGACTTCGTCTGGTAATATCCGAACCAGTCGTTTGAGTGACTTCGTATCAATCTCGGCCACCTTAGCGACCGGATGGATTGGAATTGGAACACCACCGTTCCGTGATGCTAGGACGAGGACTGCACCAATAACGGCTGGTGTCGGTCGCCCGTCTGTTGCATTTGCAATTGCGACTTCGCCGTATAGTTTTGCGGCTTCCTGTCGAACGGAACTCGAGATACCAAGTTCGTCGCCAATTTGCTCCAAACAGAGGAGCGCGTCGACGACGTGTTTCTCGGTACTATTCGTGACCTTCGAATAGTCTGTCCACGATTCCGTGGTCTGTGTAGTTTCCTCAGGGGATGTATCTGAAGCAGATTCGTTAAGATCGTCAGAGATAATCACGCCACAGGATGCACAGACTGGATCGAGCCCGAACTCTGATTCTAATATCGATTCAGAACCACACTGAGGACAGCTCTCCGGACTATCGTTCTCATCGACTGTCAGTGGCGACTCCGTCATATACTCACTGGCTGGCGCTCACCGTACATCATCAATCGCCGATTGCATTCTCTATGGGATGTTCTCACTACCAAGTGTTCTACTCCGTTCAAGCGATTCCACGGCTGCATCGTTGGTGGCGATCAGGAGGGCTGCGATGGCCAGATTCGCCCCTCGAGAGACAGTCTGGCGCTTGGGGTCATAGATGAGAATACTTGCTTCGGCAAGAGTAGGCAGATGTGTCTGCGAAAGAGCATTGTACACGTTGCGGTACGGTTCTCCTGTCGCCAGGTTTGGCTGTACTCTCAGTTCTTCGGCTGCGATTTCACGAGCAAGTTGTCGGATCGGAATGATCGCTTCTTTACTCGCTGCTACGTGCCAGATCGCTCGCCTACGTCTTGGCGCCCGGAGAGCATGGTAGAGTATCGAGAGAAATTCAGTTTGATCGGCCATCTCCACGGTACAGAGCTAATATACTCTGGGAACTGTTCTGACTCCAGTTTAACTGGATGGTTGACCAAGCGATCATGGATCGCTAGGATAGGTGGCCCCCGAATTAACTCCTTTGTAGGAATTATTTCTTTCATAGGAGCGAATTCCTAACAAATGTCCTCACTGCCGGTTTGGTGATGAATGATAGGCCGGGCCGCAATCCCGATGTGAGCGATGAGGAGATACTTGACGTGTTTGAGCGATCAGACGATCCAATATTAACAGCTTCAGAGGTCGCGGAGGCACTTGACATGGGGCGGCGAGGGATACTATCCCGCTTGGAGAAGTTGGAAGATGAGGGTGTACTTGAATCGAAGAAAGTTGGCGGACGGAGCGTAGTCTGGTGGTACCCTGGGAATACTTCAACAATGCCTCATGAACGGCTCTCTTGAAATTCTATTCATCGGATACTGAACAATGATGATACCTCGCAAAGAGGGGTATCCTGGAACAGAATATTTCTGTAATTCATCAGAATATTATCTCACTCAACTTCCATCCGTCACCTGTTTTGAAGTGGATTGGTTCTGTAAATCCCCTATGGATTTTCATCCGACACAAGTAACCGGGGATGCCCCAGGTTCCGAGGCCGAAGAGGAGGTCTGGGAGGCAATGAAGAACGCTTTGGGGACTGAACACGCTGGCGTAGCTTACTACCGGTACCCAGTAGTCGATAAGGCTGGCGGGCAATTTGATCGGGAGCCCGACATCGTACTTCTCCACGAAGACTGCGGCCTCTTGGTAATAGAAGTGAAGGGCTACCAGATACAGCACATTGAGCGAATCGAGGGCCAGACCTGGCACCTCACCGGAATCAGCCAAAGCTACGCCACGCCCTACACGCAGGCGCGCGACCAAGGTTTCTTCATCCGAGGATGGTTTCAGCGCGAACCAGACCTTCGGAAGGATGGCAGCGTCGTGATTCCAGCGAATTTCACAGTTGCACTCCCAAATATCTCTCGTGACGAGTGGGAAGACGCTGGATTTGCCGATATCCCTGCCTCACCACGGGTTATCACGGCTGATGATCTCTCACCACAGAGCCTTCGCGAACATATTCTGGAGGAACCCGGTGATACTGAGGACGTGACACCAGAGACCATTGAGACGGCGGCGGCCGTGCTTAGTGGAGGACAAGTCATCTCAGGGGAACGGACGCCGCCGCCGCCAGATCCGACGACAAAGGGTGAACTCTACGAAACCCTACTTTCGGGGCTCAAGCGTTTCGATGAGAACCAGGAGACTATCGGGGCGGAGATTCCTCCAGGCCCACAGCGTATCCGTGGTATAGCTGGCTCAGGAAAAACCATCCTGATGGCCAAGCGAGCCGCTCACCTTCACGCAAAGGATCCTGATGCGGACGTGGCCCTAACCTACTTCACGAAGAGCCTTAGTGAAGAGCTCACCGACCTCACCCGCCACTTCCACTACCAGATGACGGGTACCGATCCAGACATGGACGCACTTCAGGTCATCCACGGATGGGGAGGACAGACGGTCGGTGAGGGAATATATTTCAACGTCGCGCAGGCTGCTGGAGTTGACCCACTCACCGTTCACGATATCCAGCAAGGTGTCGGGCCCCTCAAAACTCTCGAAGAGTGTTGCCGGCGATTAGTCCAGGAGAACGACATACAGCCCATCTACGATGCTATCCTTGTTGATGAGGGACAGGACTTCGGGAAGTGGTTCTATCGGATGTGCTATGAGGCACTCCGTGAACCTGAAGAGGGCCAGCGCCGCCTCTACTGGGCATATGATGAGGCACAAACACTAGGTGATCTGGAAGTGCCGACAGCTAGGGAGGTTTTCGGCAAGGACGACGATGACAACCCTCTGGTTGATCTCTCTGGATCGTACTCTAATGGTATCCAGAAGAGCAGGATTATGCGACGCTCTTACCGCTCACCACGGGAGAACATTATGCTGGCCCACGCCTTCGGGATGGGTATCCAGCGAGACGACGGTCCACTTGACGCCGCAATCACCAATCAAGATACTTGGCAGGCTATCGGATATGAGGTGGACGGTGATTTCGTGAGTAACGATGACGCAATGCTGTGGCGGCCGGACGAATACTCACCACATCCACTCCAGAACGAGACGGAGGCCAAACCTACCATCCGTTTCGAAGGATTCGAAGATCAGGATACAGAGATCGAATTCATCGTCGAGCAAATCCGTCGTGATGTTGAAGAGCGGGACCTGGATCCAAGGAATATCATGGTCATTCCGCTACGCAATCCGGGTGGTGCCACCGAACAGCTTGGCAAAGATATCGCCGACGCTCTCCGCGAGCGTGATATCGAGCCGAATCCAGTCTGGGAGACGGGAGGAGGCGTATTCAAACAGTCTGGTGAGGTGACTATCAGCCAGGTCACCAGGGCAAAAGGAAACGAGGCTGCCCAAGTCTACGTCGTCGGGGCAGAATGGGTTGAAGACGGCTCCAGCTTCATCCCCCTCTTCTCTCGCCGCAACCGTGCCTTTGTCTCTCTCACGCGTGCTCGAGCCTGGTGTACGGTGACCGGACGTGAGGGAACGGCTGTCGCGGAAGAGTTGGATGATCTCGTCGACGAAATCGCCGGCAATCAGGAATTCACGTTTCCGGGTGAGTACATTACCGGTTCCAGCGATGACTCTCCGAGAGATCACTCATTGGGTGATTTCAACCTACTCTCCGGTGACGATTGGGACGGGGATCGGTGAGGTGCCGCTCCGACCGAGGTATTGTTCCCATACCCTGCAACCCGCAAGCGGTTTTGATATTATGGCCCTACAGTCTGTGAGCCGTAATTCACGTATTGCTTGATTTATTCCTTGTATGTTGTATAGTGATGAGAAAACATCTGAAATTGATAAGATATCCAGTAGCCCGTTCGCAGGCCTACTTTGCAGATATTCTACTCGGTACTCTAGTGAACAGAAAGCAGGACTCTGATCTATTGGAGAAACGTGAGATGGAAATGTGGATTAGAACTCATCTACACCGAATATTCGGCAAAATAGCCTTCTGAAAATCCACTAGTAGTTTCTCGATATAGAATGCCCACATGCCCTTCGTCCCCTACGACGACCGCCCCGTCTCCATCGACGAGGGGAGCCGCGAGGTCCAGCTCCCCCACGAGACGGGCATCTCGCTGACGACGCGCGACCACGAGAACGAGTACAAGCGCGTGTCGATGGCGCGACTGATGACCGAGACCAACTACCTGAACCCCGATATCGAGGTCATCGCCGAAATCAACACCCCCGCCTCCTTCGAGACGTTCGGCGAGACGCTCAACACCGGCTATAGTCGAGATACACTAATACAATCCCCTGAAATTCTTCCATAGAGATCTTTTTCGACGCTGTGCTGAACACAGGGAGCTTATTGGTCAGGAGAGTACCGTCAGAAGATAGATTTAATCATCGAGCATAGGTTGAACACTGTGATGGGGTGTTCAGTCACAGTCGCTCCGGGATCGGTTCCCAGTGACTCAACTACAAACAACGTGAGTACGGACGAGTCATGGTCTTGCCCCCACCCCGAAATTGTCGACGGCTATTGTATCTTCCATGCGCCCAACGACACTGTGTCGGCCGAGCGACAAGCAGCAGCTGTCGACGCGCTCTTTGCTGGCGAGGCGACCGATGATGTCGCAGCAACGGCGTGCGTCCTCGAAGGTGAGTTTCAAACTGTGGCCCCATCGACGCTAGGTGGCGATACTGCACCCACGACGGTTGACTTGCGGGGTGCAACTGTGCAGGGGGATATCGACTTAGCCGAACAGCACGTATCCTCTGATCTGCTGTTGGATGGAGTGACTGTAAGCGGCGGTATCGAAATTTCTGAATCAAAGTTGAGTGGTCGGTTTTCTGCACGCGAAATCATTGTTGATGGCCCAGTCACCGGTCGTTACGCCGTATTTAAAGATCGGGTACAGATGCAAGCAGGGGAATTCAATGGGGGTATCCACTTCCCACAAGCGGCTTTTGAACGAGATGTCGCATTCACTGCAGCCCAGATACGAGGCAACGTTGGTGGTTTGCCAGTTGGCACCGATCGGAGGGGGTTCCAAGCGGCAAGATTCGATGGTAACGCGGATTTTGCCGGCAGTACATTCGAATCGACACCGGTATTCGCGTACGCAGAGTTCGCTGCGACAGCTAGTTTCAATCAAGCCATATTCGAAGCTGGGCTTGACTTCAGCCACACGACGATTACTAGGGGGCAATTTGGTGCTATTGTGGTCTACGATGAATGTGATTTCACTCACTGTCGAGTGACAGAGTGGATCGAATTCGCGGGTAGCACCCTTCACGATTCTCTGATATGTCGTCAGAGCCGGTTCTTAGGGCAGCTTTCGTTTGCAGGAGCCGATATTGCTGCACTCTATCTCAATCATATCGAGAGTTCTGCTCGAGTCCGTATGAATGATGTCTCAATCTCCGGGATACTTTCACTTGTTGACGCAGATTTTACTGAAGTGGTTAATATGCGGGATTTGACGGTCGGAGCGATTAATGGTGATCGATCGACATTCGAGGATCGGCTTACTCTCTCAATTGCGAGGTGCTCTCCACCTCAACCAGTATCCGTGACATTCGCCGACGCAACACTGACGGCTGGCAAGCTGACGTTCCCCGTCGATGGTTCAGTGCAACTAAATCTCACTGAAACTCGACTAGGTGACGTGCGACTCAGTGGGCGTGAAGAACCCCTCGATTTTGATCCGATTACCTTCTCCCGGACCCAATTCGACGGGTTTGATTTTACGGCCCCAGCACACAGGCAAGCACTGCGGGCTACTGCCTATCGACTCCATACCACGAGTGGATCCGCAACCCAGTCACCACAAGAACTGGAAAGCACATACAACAAAGCGAAGAACGGGGCTATGTCAATTGGTGATAACGATGCGGCGTCCCGATTCTTTATTTATGAGAAACGAGCTCGCCGGCGTAGTTATCTATCTTCAACGGAAGTCAGCAGTACATTGCTTAGCAAATTTGCGCGGGGACGAACATGGCCTATAGAAATTCCTATGGATCAGACACTAATGGCAACGCTGACGCGGTTCAGAGGGATTGTCCCATCCGCGGCCTTGACGGCACTGAGTCAAGGAAGGCGGTTGCTCAGTAGCTTCAGCAACTGGTTGCACGAAATTACCACTGGCTATGGGGAACGGCCTTGGCGGCCAGTTATTGTCTCATTTGTCGTGATCTCGTTGTTTGCAGTAGCCTACCGGTTTGTCTGGTCTGTCGGAGAACCACGACCTCCATCAACGTACGAGGGGACAGCTGGAGCAGTCATTCTCAGCGCTGAGTCATTTACCACACTTGTCCTAGGGGGCGGCGAGGTTTCCGACCCTATCATACGACTGTTGGCATACGCTGAGGGGTTCATAGGTGCATTCCTGATAGCATTATTCGTGTTTACACTCACGAGGTCGGTGCACCGATGACCGATATTACGGAACCGGATGACGAGGAACTGTTTCCGCACCAACGGTCAGCATTCAACTGGTTTCGGGAGCGTAATTTCACGGGGATTCTCTCAATCCCCACTGGGGCAGGGAAGTCGCGTATCTTTGCGAATATAGTGGAATCATTACCACCCCAAACCTCTGTCGTGTTAGTTGCGGTTAATGATACACAGGCTGAACAGTATTTATCTACACTCACGGAATTTGATAACCTGCCTCAATCGATACATCTCGTTCGAGAACCAGAGGAATGGGGATCCGTATTCTCATCAGAAGGGCAATTAGAAAGCGACCTAGCGATAACAACTCAACCATCAGCTAGGTGTATCATCACGACACAGTGGGCACTCCGCGAGCTTCCAGAGGCAGGCCGTCAGTGGCTTGATCCAGATGCGATTATTGTCGATTCATTTGAGAAAATGTATTCTTCCCCTTCATTTCCGTTTACCATTGATGAATGCACACACTGGATGGTCGGTACCGCGCTTCCAGAAGCTTGGCTGCGGCGTAAGTTTGATCCAGATTGGCTCCCCCTGACTGGTGAGTACGTATTCGAAGTCTCGATTCGTTCGCTTATTGATGATGGCGTGTTCAGCAGCTATCAGTATCATCCATTAGTTACCCAAGTACCGGTCACAAGCACAGAGGTGAACCGACCAGAGGATAAATTGTCCTCTGATTCGTCGCTCGATGACCCGGAAGTCACAGAGTTTGCTAATAAAGTGCGACAGCGTATCTTTGAGCAGACGAGTGACGAATCTCTTGAGCAGTTTGACCAACTCTTACAAACTGGGCTTAATCTGCCTGGTATTGTCATCGCCGACACGGTCTCGCAAGCGACAGCTATCGCCAACCGTGTTGAGACGACGACAGCTACGGGCACCAATGGAGAGGAGTATCGTAGCGCGATAGTGACCAGCGAAACGCGTGATGTCGAACGTAAGTCTATATTCCATGAGGTTTCAGAAGAAGGTGTAAACTCATCTGCTAATCTTCTTGTTGTGACACCAGCCATAGTACCCCGAGCGAACTTCCTATCGTTGCCAACGGTAGTATCGGCTGTAGGTCAGAAATCAATCAGTACCGCTACCACCACTGTGAGCAAAGTGCTGTCGTTCGATACGGCTAACTATGAGCGTAAGTTATATGATCTGATAGCTCTACCCCCCGTGAGCAACACCAATATCGATCGGCTCCGTACGGCTCTTGAAGGTCCCGCAATATTCACTCCGGGGGCAAGCAACCGCTACTCTGCTCAGCGGTATCTATACAATCAGCTTGAAAAATACGGACTTGGAGAGCTAGTTTTCACCACTCCAGGGTTCTAAGATGTTATTATATATTCAAATAAAACCAAACACATCTGTAGTGGACGGTGCTTTCTCGAATAGCCCAGATTAGGTCCACAAAATCGGCCTGTCAGAGCGGAATGCTAAAGTCGACCGGGCAAGGGTGGGCTCTATCGAATCTGGAATCCGAACGATTCGCCACCGCTTGAGTGCATCGGCGAAACAGTCATTCTCAGTAATCGGCTTAATCGACATCGACGGAACCGTGATGAGGATCTACACTTCTCTTACGTCGTTCGTCCGGAACTCAATAAGAATTTCAAGCTGAGTCGGGTCGAAACAAAGTTGCTCGGGGCACATTGGCTTGTTTGTAAGATGGCACCGCGAGACCAGTATTACAAGAGATCTGTAACAGTGCAGGAGAGACTCATACATTCAGTTTGAACACATTCTCGCGGTATAGGTCTATGATATCTTCATAATAGGTGTGAATGTACTCGTCGATCGCACCACGCTCTTGGATCGACATAGACCCTGCAGTATCACCCCGCATGTACTTGATGAGCTCCCGATTCAGATCCTCCTCAACCCGCCAATACGTCGTGAAGTAATGACGGCCGTAGTGACTGGTGACGGATCGATGATACTCCGTCTCGGCGTATTCTGGTCTGAAGGCATTTTTCCACGGCTGGTTGATATCTTGCTTTCGGAGTTGCTCGTGGCGAGTTAATGAGAGGAAGACCCACGGCTCATCAGTATCTGGCCGAATGAGCAGGTAGCGGAGAAGCACACGCCGAAGTTCGTCATCTAACGGAAGTAGACGTGGGCGTTGTGATTTGTTGCCTTCACGGTCATGTGGGACGTACACGGCGTTCTGGCGCCCTTCCAGTCGAGGGTTTGATCCGAGTTCTGGATAGTGCTCGCGGAGATCGGCGTTCTGAATATCGATATCCGCCAATTTCAGGTTACACACTTCCGTCGCACGGAGACCGAGTTTCAACTGCAGTGCGATGATAGCACGATCACGAACGTGTGTGACGCCCTTCAGTACGTTTCGGAGGTCCTCCAAGGGAATCCGCGGCGGCTCCTTACTCTCCACGTCAGCGAACGTCACCTTGGTTTTTGCGAGGCTGATTGGGTTGTAGTCTTGGGGATGGGGGAAGGTCGGGTCGTCCTGCCAGTAGGTGTAGGCGTTGTTCAGTTTTCGGAGCTTCTCTTTCACCGTATCTGGCTGATTGTCCTTGGTATCGAGTTCGTGGCGAGCGAACCCTTTCACATGGGCTTCGCTCGGACAGGCTGGATGACGATCTTGGTCATCCATGAACTCGCACCACTGTCGAAAGACGCGGTCGTATCCATTGCGTGTCCGAGTGGCGATATCTCGCGTCGCTAGAACTTCTGCTTTGAATAGCGCAAAGGGATCCGCGTCAGCTTGCTGGAACGTCGCTTCATACTCTGCAAGCGGATCCAGCTCCTGGCCGAACGCAGCGGCCAGTTCCGCTCGTTGTGCGTCTGTTGTGGTCTCGGTGTTCGGGGTATCACTCATCGTTTTGAACCTCCTCGACGACGGGCCATTTTCTCCTCCCACACCCCGCCGGCCGCCCCACCGTCGGCGGCAGCCATTAGTACCGGATGATACGTGTGCGGGTGTTCAGTATGCCACTGGAGCCAATGGTAGAACCGCTCCACACGGACCCAGTAGGAGTTGTACGCAGTCTTGAGTTTCAGCCGATCCATGAGGTCTGTCATCCACGTCTCCACATCGGTCGGCGTAGCAAGCGCGTGATGACGGCCGCGCTCAGTCATGTGCTCCTTCCAGTAGCGGCCAGCGCGTCTCGCATCCTCTTTGAACCGGTCCGAATCGAAGCGTGGAAACAGGTGCTCGGTCAGGAACTCCTCCCACACGTCACGTCCCTCGTAGGCGTTCGCGTGGTGGTGGAGACGATAGCGATCCGGAACGTCCGACAGCTGTTTGTAAACGCCCATGCGATCTCGCGGATCCGGGGATTTCCGGCCGCGACTCATCACTCGCCACCGTCCGAATCGTCGTCAATGGCGTAGTACGCACCATCGTCGGTCGTAAGAGATTCGCCCTCCAGATCCTCGAGGTGGCCGCTCACCCGACTTGGGACGGTGTCGATGACGTGCTGAATGATTTCGTCGTAAGTAGCTCCGGGATTGTCCTCGACGTATTGGTTGACGGTGTTCCGTTCGTCGTCGTGGAGGCGATCCTCCAGTGTCTGGATGCGTGCTCGGGTTCGATTGAGTTCCTCTTTCAGGTCGTTTCGCTGTTGCCGGAGTTCCTGAGTCGTTTCGTCCGGATCGACGGTTGCATCGAATTTTTTGAGCCCCGCCTCGACCATCGCCTGCATGAACTCGGAGACGCTCATGTCGAACTCCTCCGCTCGGTCTTTCCAGCGTTCGTACTGACCCGTCGTCGGATAGGTCATCGCCGGCTGTGTGTCGCTACTCATCGTCTTGTTCGTCCTCCTCTCCCGACTCATCTTCCGCAGTAGCGGCTTGGAGTTCTGAGTACAGGGCCGGGTGATTTTGACGGAGGATCTGGACATCCTCGCCGAGTTTCTCAATTTTCTTTCGGACACGACTCACGACCGCGTAGTAGTAGTCCTCCTTGACGTCGGCATCTCCGGAGAGTATCTCCCGTTCTCGTGGGGTGAGCAGTCCCCGTCTGTCGTCGGCCATACGTACTGTTTGAGTCGTTGCCATACACTTACCACATATGGTTTCCTTGGAATAAACTTACCGCATATGGATACACTACCACATACGGTAATACTTCGGGAATCGTATTCCTATGGCCGGCTGCCGGGTTCATTCTTCCTCCTGCACAATCGGTATCAGCTGCACCTCCCCATCCACGATACGTAATTCGACTGCCTCCGCGGTTGTGGGATTGACGCCAATATCGTGGAGTTCCTCGGGAGTGAAGAACATCGCCGCCCCGATCGGATCTCCGTCTCCGTCGTGAGCGATACGCGCTGTTCGACCGTCTGGATGCTTGCGAATGATGGCTGGAATCTCGTTGCCCATCACCTACGCCGATTGTCTCCGGTGGTAAATACGGTCCAATTAATTGGGATTGGTGGAATTGGCGGAATTGGTGGCTGGACGAGAATAATTGGTGAATCTGATTATCAAACATCTGTTTCGCTGGCAGAATACTCGCTTCACCTTCGCGTCTGCATTCGGGCGCGTGAGCGGTGTCGTACTGTTCGCTGGCTCACTTGCTAACCAGGTCGTGATTTGGTACTGTGCCTTCCCAGTGAGTCACGACCTTGCTTGTTAAGGTACTCTCGGCTAACCAGAATTGGCAATCTCGGATAGCGTCCAATAGCAATCCCTGAACTCGGATGTTAGCAATCCGGGGATTGCTGATGATGGCAAACACAGGACCGCCAATATTGGCAGTCCGCGATTATATACCGACTCGGATTGGGGTTTACGACGTGCATCGAGATTTGCAGCTGCGAATTAAAGGTCACCTCTACGAGATTGCGACGGTCAACGACGAAATCCTCGGATCAAGACAGGGGTACCCATCAGCTGAGGGCGGCTACTCGAAAACGCTTGAGAGCGTGGCTGACTGTGCGGGTAGTGAGTTGGTGGATCGGGTAGCTGAGAGCATCAAAGAGCACGTTCGCACATATGAGGAACGCCCAACCAACCGATCCGTGCGTCGGGATGCCCGAACACTCCTCGCTGAAGAGGGGATTGTAGCGGATACGTATCTTAACCAAGCCTGAATTCGGAGCAGTCTACACGTATCAAGGTGCCCTTTACGTTCTTAATGAGGAGTATCCGTAAAATGTTGACTCAGTGGTAAAATGACACCAAAACAGGAAATATCGTACCGTAGTACAAGCACCGTTAGATACCCCGCTCACAGTATCATCCTCTATGTGGCTCCAAATGGCAACTGCTCTCTCAGAGGGTAGTATCCGCGATTCTCTGACATTCGTTCACTTCTCCTCGCAACTGTATGGATAGAAAGCGGGCCTCGGCACTCACGACTCATAATCTATCCATAGTGAATGTGCTTAGAGAAGCCATAGACGTCTATCAATCCGTAATTCGTTCACTCTCTCGTACTACTCGTCGAAGGGATGCCAGTGGCAATAGTAATCTAATTCGTCCACACTTGACCCCGTATCGAACTCAACATACAGTCCATCGGTGTAATCGAGGTATTCGACATATGCATTGAGCTTCTGTTTGTCTCCACCAATGGGGTTTGATGATTTCTTGGCCTCAATGACGAGAAGATTATCCTCCTCTCCCCTGTGGTGAATAATGACATCGGGAACGACGGTCCCCTCACTTCCCCTCACCAATTCTTCCGGTGGAACTCTCTTCGTCACATCATCGTCTTCACCAATTCGGTTGTATTCGACATCCACATCCCATGCATCCCCGACTTCCTCCTGAATATACATTCCCAGTCGATGGGTGATGCTTCTCTCGTTAACATCGAACCTTAGTAGGTCACTGTCCTCGTCTTTCACCCTCTCGAGAGCAACTGATACCGCCTGCCGAACCTCTTCTCCGTTCATGCCTAGCTGTTGATTATCATGGAGTTAACGCTTCGTACCGCTCCTTAACCACGTGAGCTGTTAACCCTACAAAGAACAGGGTTGCGACTCCAACATTGTCGTCGTAATATGCGTCTGGCTCACCGTGCATTATGCGATGACGGTGTTGCCAGAAGTCACTCCACTTGTTTTTGAAGGAATTTCCCTGGTCATTTTCGACACCAAAGATAGAGTACTGGTCGTACCAGTCTTCCAAGGCATCCCTTTTGTGACTGCTGTGATAGATGTCTTCTCCGTTGGCATTGGTTGTCTTAGTGGTGATATTCGGGTCGTGCTCACATAACCAGATGATTAGCCCATCCAATGCCGATATCAGAGCCAATATTCCTGAATTGAAATTATGGATATCGTCATCGCTAGAATCTTCAGCAAACATCTCAGAGCCATACTCTATTCGCTCCGCAATAGTTCCTAATTCAGAATCTCCCGTCCTTTGTAGCGAAAGATGCCCCTCGTGAGCCCATTTGAATGCGTGATAGTACGCTTCATCCGATGGCGAATAGTCGCTTGGGTCATAGTCCCATGGTGGGCCAATATCGATATGTTTCTCCGCCTCTTTTCTGGCTCGTTCAAGACGCTTCTGGGTCTTTTGAATCGCATCGATAGCAGAGTCGATGGTCTCTCGCGACGGGAGCGAACCAGTGATACTCTCGTACTCTATCTCAGGAACCTCTATTCCACTCACCGGATTATCCGACATATCGGTACAATATCAGGGTAGTCCGATAAATACCCGAACAATCTAGACCTCCGATTCACTCATCGTCACCCTTCGAGTGGCGGGTCTTGCGAAGGGATATACACTTGCTTCAACGGCACTGTCGCCTGATACTCGGATTCGAGGTCGTCGTAGTGCTGAATCAGTAGGTCAATGAATTCATCCCGGTCGATGAGCGTGACCCGCTGTTCGGTGTTCCGGGCCGCGTCCTGCGCTTCGCTGGTATAGCCACCAGTCGACACAAACAGGCCCCGTTCACCGTTCCCGAGGGTTCCGGTGAACGCTCGCATGTCCGGCGACCCGACCTTTGACTGCTGGCGTTTGACCTGAGCTTTGATATACGGTTCTTCGAATCCCAACGAGTCGGGGTGAGCGACTACGTCGATACCATGGTCCTGACTATCTCGCGTCTTTTTCGCGTGGTATCCCATTGCTCGTAGGACTGCGGCGACCAGTCCCTCGAAGACGAACGGGTCCATGTTCGCGAGAATGTCGGAGATGAGTTCGTCTGCCTGATTCTCCACTTCGTCGACGAACGGTACGGTATCCTCGTCGTCCTCGCTCTCATCGGGAGTCACCCCGCTTAGAACGCCCGTGATTTCCTCAATGCAGGCGTCGAGCGAGAATACCGTGAGAGTGCTTCCGAGCGTGTTCTTCGTCGAGGTCGTGAACTCGTCGCGAGAAACCGTGTCCTTCCATTCGACACGTCTGACGTGGGGATATCCCGGCGGGTGGTCTCCCGGTTTCCATTCGTATCCACTCGTGACCTCTCCGATGAGATACTCGCGCTCTGTCTTGTCGTAACTCAGAACCAGATGCCCTTCTTTCATCTCAAGCGCGAAGCGATTCACTTGCCCCGCATTCTGGGCGAGACGCCGGCTGTTGTGCTCGGAATACTCGTCGGTTGAGTTGAATTGGGCCTTCATCTCCTCGTAGGATTGGACATCGGAGACGTCCCCCAGCTCCTCCCATCCAACTGCGACCAGAGAACGAGACTCGAATTCCTCGACTAACTCATTGTCATTCCCGGCGCGAACCATGAACGCGCGCTCAGCCATATTATCCGACCTGTTCCGAACCTCGAAGTATCAAGGTTCGCACGTTCTCTCCCCCTCAGAAAGCATACTTCCAGAGTAAGGTGAAATAACGAGGACATCCCTGATTCCAGTTGTTACCGGGGGAATCGCACACCCTACAGTTTCTTGAAGATTCACCAGAATATTCATCTAAGCATGGACTTTCGCACTCTCCCGGATTTCCCGCAATTCAATCTCGGGGTGAGCCTGCTTATTGGCTTACTTTCATCTGGTCTGTTATTAATTGTCCCAGCCAATACTCTTTCCTCGTTGTTCCAAGTCTTAGCACTCGCACAGGCATCGCTGTTAGCCATTATCGTCTCGGTTGGTCTATTGAGCGTCCAAATCGCAGCTAATCAGTTCACTCCCCTAATTGGACGACGCTTCGAAGAAGATGAATTCCTCACAAGTACGATTCTACGCTTCGGAGTCTCAATTGCTCTTGCTCTGGTGGCTATGCTTCTCATCCCTGTATTGTACCCACTCGCGGGACGGCTCCCAATATTCGGACTTGTTGTGCTCGTCGCTGCCGGGGCCGGCGGTGCGACGTTCAGTTTCCTTTCGGTTATCGACGTCAAGGATGACGTGCTTAATCATCTAAACCCTGAATCGCTCCTCGACGATTTGCTTGAAGACGTCTCTTTTGAAGCGTATCGGCGTTTTTCCGAAAAGCTGCAAGAGAACGGTCATACCACCCGGAGCCCTGTACTAGAGATTTTCCAGATTGGTCAACGGGCATTCGAGGATAACGATAACCACACGGCGATATACGCTATCCACACGTTGGATAATGCTAGCCAGAAGATACTGGCCGAATATGGTGAACTCAGTGAAAAGGAACGTCGAGAAGTTAGCTTCTATCAGCAGGATTTATTCGACTACTGGAAGCGGCTTATTGACTCCGCCGTTGGGAAAGGGACTGACAAAACGCTCTATCAGATTGCTCTCTGTCAAAAGGAGATAGCAATAGTAGCCGCAGAAAATCGATTGTCACGTGTGGGCGGTGAAGCAGCGAAAACGCTTCAGTACCTTTGTGAGCAAGCGTATCAGCGTGACAAACTGGAGAAAAGCTACTACGCACGATTCAAGCATATCCTCGAAGCCAGCATCAAATACGACGTTCCAGGGATTGCCAACTCGACGGTTATCTACATAAAATCGTTTGCCTTCACTATCACTCGAGATTTCGAGCCCGAGGGCAAACACCAGAGTTGGGAGGAAAGCATCGTTGACAACCTATTTGCGTACCTTCGAGACACTTGGTCGAAGGTGTTTGAGGAAAAGAGCGGCCAAATTAAGGACGGAGAGTATCGGGACCTTCACGACCGATTTGAGAAAACTATTGGCCATTACGTTTCTACCTGCTGGGCGTTCGACCGTCCATATCCCTCGAATCTAGAATCAGGCTTGACCTCCGTGGCAATCTCAGCAGCAGAAAATGACGAACAGTGGGCCGTCTCGCGCATTACTCGAATGCTCATTGAGCTGTGGGTTATCACCGAGCGCCGAGATAGTCGACGAACTAACGACTTGGCGAGGATAATCGATTCTGGTGGGCGTAATGGCGTTGAGGATGCATTTGACCATATTCTGTCATATGAGTACGTAGACCCAGATGATATAGAGGGACCAGTGGTTATCGGGGAAGATGGCTGGGAAGAGAAAATGGAACAGCAGAGTTCGAAGATGTACGACAGCGTTGTCGAGGGCATTGGTCGGCTGAATTCAGTGCCGGACTTCAGAGAGCACGTAGTTGAGCTTAGAGAACAGATGGAAACCCGCTATAACGACTATTTCGCTGATTCAGAAAGCAGGAGTACCCGAAACGAGATAACAGACTGATCTCTTTGTATCAGCGACAGAGTCTCTACGTTTATTCAATATGGAACGTCAACGCGATATCGATCGACTATACCAATTGCTCGAAAAGCTTGAGGAGACTGTCGGTGGGAAACAGAATCTCAAGAACTGCACCGAGTACCTGGATTGGCCCGACCGCGGCGTCTACGTCTTCCTCGAACCGCCCGAGACACGCAAATCACTGACCAATTACGCGTAACCCGTGTCGGGACACATGTGTTGCCCCGAGCTTACGCCCCCTCCAGTGGTATTCATATCAAACCAGTTCTCAGAGTGATTCATCTGACCTCCTCCCTCACAAGGTCGTGATAAGGTATTATTCTACAATTTTACGGAACCTGTCCAGTGAAATGTCCAGCTTGTGTGCTTGTTTGATACCCCCCAGGTATGCGTTCCTCTTTGGATTTCCACCCTGTTCCGGTGAGAACTCCTCTTGTAACTCCTCAGTGAGATAATGATGCCCGCCTCCACTATGTTGGCTAATTCGAAACGCTTCGTCTAGGAGTCCGCCCGGTTTCTTTCCGTCGATAATAACTAATCCGTCATTGTCTGCAATTTCACCAGACGCTTCGAATCGTTTGGCATGAGCGTTCTCTTTGTGCTGTTCGATGAGGTCATTCTGTTCGCCGGCAGACAGGTCGCTAAATCTGATTTCTTCACCATCCCGGCTCAAACCCTGAAAGTCGATGATACTATCCACGGTGAAGTAGCCGATTATGTAGCGATGCGTGTACTTCGTATCATCTCCCTTCAGGCCCGTATAGAATGCTACTACATCACCCTCACTGAGATTGCGAATGACTCTTGTGTATGACCCTCTGCTTGTACTCTCCCCGTAGGTGAGAGCCTCAAAATTTGGGTCATAATGCAGTGGCCACCCCGCCAATCGGTCGCTGGTATATTTCTTGCTGTCGTCCTCTGTCGGTTTGATATAGTCCAGATAATCGGCCATCGAAGCGTCTTGATGACGGAGTTTCGAATTACCGAAAGTACGCTTCTCAGTGGTCCCTTCTGGGCCTCTCGATTCAGGAATCGGAATATACTCGAATTTGTTGTCGGAATAGACTGGTGGGATTGGTGAACTATTCGTCGAATCAGCACCCACTCCCAGTAGAGCTATTGTCACTGTTCTCACTCTTCAACGACAGTCTCCGATTATTAGCATCTTTCGCAAAGATACAAAGACAGGACTCAACATCGTATACGACCAATTCTTCACTCCAGCCGAGCCGATTCTGTGCTTCTCTGCAGAGCAATTTGGCCAATTCATCAAGCCCCTCCTCGTCAACGCCAAGTCGCTGTTTGGCTTCGTCCCAGTCCATCTTCTCTACACTGTCATCTTCTGGTCCATCGGCTAGGAAGACGTAGAGGAACCCCGGCTGCGGATTATTATTCTGAAGATATTCAAACCGCGGTTTTTGAGGAGTGATACCAGTGACTCTCCCAGCAGTATCGGCTATTTCAAGGAAATCAAATGCCGATAATCGACTAAATTCATCAAGTGATTCAATATCAGAGAATATCGAGTGGAATGGGTCATTTCCCTCGTCTATCTTGGCTTGGACGTACTCACTAATATCGTCGTAATTCCCAACCACATCTGCTAGACTGATTAGCGAATCAACTACTGCGCGTCCAGCATCACCTTGTGAGAGTTGGAAATGGATGCTCTTCCGATGATTATGTAGCCAATCCCACCGACTAACAGAGGAATCGATATCCTCTAACTTCTTCTGGACATCTGTAGCTAACCGGTTTTGTAGGTTCGAATTTTGGATATGATGAATCGTGTCTAACTGCTCCACGATATGGCCCGCCACATGAACATCTGATTTTCCTCTATTCCAGCATCCTGTAGAAATGAGTGCAAAAGATGCTAACAATCGTTCCCTCTCTATTTCAAATTCTGTTCCTAACCAGTCTCGTATCTCAGGATGTCTGCCGGCTTCTTCACCTCGCTGATTCATAAACGCCAAGAACTCATCTCCTAGTGGAGTCTCACCCAGTGCATTATAGGGGACTTCTGTATCTGAATTCACAACAAATTGAACCAAGGGATGTCAGTTAACTCTTGTCAGGGATTGTCTCTGAAACAAACGCTATTGTTTCAATGAATGTTCGTACATCAAACCTCTGTCCGTTAGTTTTGCTACGGACTTGATTAGGAGCAATAGCCACGGCCGTCACATCCATCATAGCTATCCATAGACCTAGGAGCGTCCAGTTGTAATTGTCTTCTGTGAGACACGAATGAGTGACGAAGAGCCACAGCAGACCAAGTGGGAGAACGGGGTCGGGTTGTCCGAGGAAACGACCTACGTCGCCCTGTACCCGAATCGCAAGCATGCCGAGGAGTGGATGGAGGAGGATTTCGGGCGGGCCGTGGCTGAGGGAATGGCAAACGCTGGTGACGAGGATGATTCCGACAACGAGCACGAGGTCGTCAAGGTCGAGATACTCAATCATGAGCGGGGCGAGGTCGTCGGGACGATAGACACGAACGGGAATCTTGACACCGAAAGCGACGCGCTCAGAAGCGTCTCGCAGGAGTTTCTTGAGGAGAGTGTACCTGTAATCGTTCCCACGACCTGTGAGAACGAGGACGGTGAAACGGTACACGCTGACGCTGAGGTGATGGTCGAACCGGGAACCACGGCATTTGTCCGGGCCTTCATTGACGAACTCCCTAGTCCGTTTGACTGTGACCCTGTCACATTGCACGGATTACCTACTATTGACGAGTGAGACCAGCCACAGGACGAGACGCCAAATCGATTTTAGCGGAAACCGAAGTGATCTCGAAACGCCTCTCGCATGATTTCGAGAAGCTCGTTCCCCTCATCAAACTCCGCGATATCATCCACCTTCACATAACCCATAACCTGATTCCCGGCTACGGTGACTTCGTACCTCTTGTTTTTGTAGTCAACATCGGCGGTGAAACCGCGTACAATCCAGCCGTTATCCCGCCGTTCTTCAATATCCTCATGCTCAAAAATATCAGTGATACCCTTGAAATCAATTGTTTCGATAGGGTCGTCTTTTCCTGTCTCGGGATTGTACATCTTCACTTCGTTAATCTCACCGATTTCTGGGAGGTTTTCGTTACTCATGGGTAATTTGGTCCTCCTCATCACGGAATGCGTTGATGAACGAAATTACTCTTTCATCGGCTTGGCTCGGGAATACGGTTAGGTCTCCGCAAATAGTGACCTCGATTGCGGTTTCGTTGTTGAACACCGCCTGAATCTTCTGAACATGGGCAGGGTAGGTAGTTTCGATGATTAGGAGACGCTCCTCGGAGTCAATACGAAAATTGATAGATTTCGGGGTTGGCTGTCGTCGAATATCCGGTTCAGCCGTAATTTCAATGGATACGTTGGAGTAGTAGTACGTTCCCTCAATAATTCCGTCGTTGCGCTCTCGATGAACGAACCCCTCTTCTACGCCAAGGTCCTCGGATTCAGCTGCTTCTCTTGCCGAAAGCTCGTTTATGACTGTTTCCCGCAGGTCTTCCTCGGGTTCTACGATATCAAAATACGATTCCGAAGTCGTCTCGGTGTCGCCCTCAACGAATTCGCGTGATAGTTCCAGAAATCGCTGATAGGATTCGTCGTCCCAGTCCCTCTGCAGATACGATATCTCGACGTCTTCCCACCGGGTGAAATCCTTCGCTTCCCCGGTAAGCTCCTTGTGGATTCCCTCCATCGTTGCGAGTGTGCTATCAGGGCGAATATACTCGTTAATGACCCGACGGACATCCCGCTGATAGCTTGGCATTATTTCTCACCAACCAGTCCGAATTTATAAAACATGGTGTGAATAGTACATGCACGAATGGCTGAGGAAGTCGAATTATCGCGCACGTCCCCAGGGACGAGGAAGCAAGTGGAACGTGCGGAGAACGTCCAAGTGCTTGTAGCAATCGCAGTCCTCAGCGGATATTTAACCATTCTAACGGGCCCCGATGCGCCGTTTCAGTCCTTCTCTTTCGCTATTAACGTCCTCGCGTTCGTCGCCCTGCTCTTTCTCGTCGGCAAACTCGTCACACTCAGCGTCCGCCCATTCTATGAACATACCTGGTTGCGTGCAGCTGACCGGAAGCTGCTTCCAGGTACTTTTGTGGTTATGTTTGTCGTCACCTTTGCGGTCATTCTCCCGTCAGTAATCCCGCTTCCGGGTATCGATTTCGACGGGCTTATTCAGCCGATTTCCCAAGCGATACCAGGGCCATTAGAGGCGGCCGACATATACATCGGCCTCTGGGCCATACTTTCATTACTGGTTGCGCGCCAGTATGCCTCATGGACGGCTGAGACAATGTCTGACCTCGAAACCGCGGCACCGAATGTCCGCATCAGCTTTACCAGCGGTTCCCGAGGTCAGACTTTTCCTCTCACGCTCAAGAATCCATACGACGAGGAGATTCCTCCGGAGGACGTTCGGATTGAGGTCGAAGCGACATCCGGAGTCGATGTGACGATTCCTCAGGCCAAGAGCTTGGGAGAGGGCATCTGGCGGCCACGGTTAGCAGTCCCGGCGAATGACCGGATGAACGTCCAGATACAAATCACTCGGTCTGAAGGTGCAGAGGATATCTCCGACGAGTCGGTCGAAGTCGTTACCAAGTATCTCGGACGCACTCAGCAGAAGCACGTCGTTGAGCTAGAAGGGTGATGTCCGAGCATTGAACTGGTCTATTCCGAAAATCCAGAAATAGTAGCTTTGGATGTCTTCGTTTTTAGAGCGAGACCTGTTCTGCGACTAGTTCGTTGTCTCGTCAAGAGACGCGCGTCTCTGCGAATTGAATGGTAATCCGATGCGTCCTCAGCCCATCACCACGAAACCGCGTCTCGTCGACGTCTCTGCATCTGTCTGTCAGTCGACGGCGAGGAGGTCCGTCACTTCGTCGCGTAACGCTGCAAAGGTCTGCTCTGCTGCATCGAAGTCTGGACTGCCCGTAATTACGACACGACCAGAGGAGAAGAGTAGAACGACGCTATCGGCCTCAGACGGCCGGTAAATCAAACCGGGGAACTGTTCTGGTTCGTATTCGGTGCTTTCGAGACCCAGGCCGATTGCGAGCGCGTTGAGATTCAACGATTCTCCTAGTTCTGCTGTGCAGACGAGATTCTGTATTCGGAACCACTCGTCATCCGGGGAAGGAATCATGCCGTTCTCGGCGAGAAGGTCGAGAAAGCGTTCCCGTATCGTATGAGCTTCCCCCTCCGACTCTGCGCCGGTGACGATATATTTTCCAGTTCGATAGACGGTGATGAGCGGGGCGTCTTCATCAAATCGCAGATACATTCCGGGATACTTGTCGGGGTCGTACTCAGCAGTGGAACCGATATCGGCAGCAACTCTCTCTAAATCAAACTCGGCATCCAGCGACCCAGACCCGACAACATTGACAATTTTAACCATTCTATGCGTAGGAGCGCCTCGTACGCAACAGTCGTGCGTCTTCTTACTAACCCCTGCTGGTATTCGGTCCTAACGAATTTTCAGAGCGACCCCGGCTTTACGACTAGTCCGTCGTCTCGTCAAGAGATAGGAGTGTCTGCGGTTCGAGGCGCAATCCGATGTATCCCTCAGACCGTCGCCACGGAACCGCGTCTCGTCGAAGTCTCTCGGTTTGTCTGGGGCCCATAGTGACGGAGGCTATTGAACAGTGTATAACCACCGGAACTTTTCAAAGACTGTTCTAGGACGGCGTTTTCGAGCAGGAGTCGGTAAGTTATATCCCACGACTGGTTCATGGTTGAATATCATGAGCGAGCCGGAACAGGAGACACTTTCTAGCGTTGCTGGAGCCGAAACCAGCAATACACTGGACTTAGACACGCTTGAATCTCACCTCTGGGAGGCGGCCGATATTCTCCGTGGGAGTATCGATGCAGCGGACTACAAGAACTACATCTTCGGTCTGCTCTTTCTGAAACGAATCAACGACCGGTTTGAGGAGGAGACATGGGAAATCGCCGAGGAACTCACAGGGGATGACGAGGAACCGGATGAAGACCTTCTCGAACAGATTCGAGGCGACCGCGACCTCCACGAAGAGTTCTGGGTTCCCGAGCGTGCTCGGTGGGACCATATCGCTGCGCAGAGCAGCGATATCGGAGCGACGCTAAACAAGGCTCTCGAAGCGGTTGAGGACGAGAACGACGCCATCGCCGACCGTGTCCTCACCTCCGTCGACTTCAACGACAAGGACCGACTCTCGGACGCGACGCTTGAAGAGCTAGTCACGCACTTCTCGAAGCATCGCTACCGGAACGCGGACCTCGAAGACCCCGACATCTTCGGGCGAGCGTACGAGTACCTCATTCGGCAGTTCGCCGACGACGCCGGGAAGAAGGGCGGAGAGTTCTACACGCCACGCGAAGTCGTCCAACTTCTCGTTGAGTGCGTCGACCCCGAGCCCGGTGACCGCGTGTACGACCCCGCCTGTGGGTCCGGAGGTATGCTCGTCTACTCCGCGCAGCACGTTGAGGACGAAGGTGGCGACCGAGACGACATCTCACTCTACGGGCAGGAGAAGAATCTGAACACGTGGGCCATCGGTCAGATGAACGTTCTCCTGCACGAGCTGCAGGACGCCACTATTGCGAAGGGAGACACCATCACAGAGCCGAAGTTCGTCACAGAGCATGACGAGCTGGAGGTGTTCGACCGCGTCGTCGCCAATCCTCCTTGGAACGACAAGAAGTGGGCGAAAGATTGGGTTCAGGAAAACGAGCCGTATAACCGATTCCCCTACGGACTCCCGCCATCGAACCGTGGCGATTGGGCGTGGATTCAGCTTATGATCGCCTCATTGTCGGAGCAAGGGAAAGCGGGTATCGTGATGGATAACGGCACGTTGTTCCGGTCGCGCTCCGAAAAGAAGATTCGGAAGCCGTTCCTTGAGGACGACCTCATTGAGGCTGTCATCGCGCTTCCGGAGAACCTCTTCTACAACACTGGTTCTCCTGGGTGTCTGCTCATATTCAACAAGGACAAACCAGTTGAGAGAGAGGACAAGGTTCTGTTTGTGTATGCCGAAGACCAGAGACTCAGAGAGTCCGGAATTCAGGTGTATGAGGAGCTTTCCAGCCAAAACAAGCTCAGAAGCGAAGGTGTGGAGTACATTGCAGAAAGCTTCCGAACGGGACGGGAGGAAGCGCATCACAGCCGTCTTGTTGATATGGCCGAAATAGCAGAGAATGACTGGAATCTCAACGTCCCTCGCTACATCGACGCCACGGAGCCTTGGGAACCCATCGACGTAACCTCAAAGTTGGAGGAGTTGGACAAGCTCGCGGAGAAGCGTGAGCAGACCGAGGCAGAACTGGAGAACTACATGCAGGAGTTGAACTATCGATGAGTGAGTCAGCCGCAGAAGCAGACCTCAAGGAGGAGAATGTGGCTCGCCTCGGCCCACGTCAGGTTCCCATCCCGGATGACTGGGAAGCCGTCCCATTTGAGGAAGCCATTGAGCTCAACCCAAGTTACGAGAAGCCAGACGAGGGGCCATTTGACTACCTCCCAATGGACGCAGTGGATGAAGGAATGCAGAGTATCGAGTATTGGGACCAGCGCGAAAAAGAGGATTGTACCACAACGTGGTTCAAAAATGGTGACACGGTCTACGCAAAAATCACCCCGTGTACTGAGAACGGGAAAATCGCCTTCATAGAAGACCTTTCCACGGAGGTCGGTTCCGGTTCTACGGAGTTTCTCGTATTCCACCCACGGGAGGATGTAACCAATGAGCGGTTCGTCTATTATCTCGTCAATCTCCCCGAATTCCGCGCGGTGACGATTTCGCTGATGGAAGGGTCAACCGGACGCCAGCGAGTCCCAACCGACGTGTTTAGCGGTGGGCTAGAAGTTCCGCTTCCGCCTCTCCCCGAGCAACGGCGCATCGCTGATGTACTTTCGACGATAGACGAACGTATTCAGGAGACGCATCAGAACATAGATAGAACAGAGGAACTCCGGCAGGGGCTCTTACAAGAACTGATTATTGGGAGAGGAATTGCTGACGAATACAAGGAGGTCCGACTCGGTGCAAAAAGTGAACAGGTTCCAGTTGACTGGGATATAAAGACCTTCTCCGATATTGCAGATGTCGAGAAAGGGAACACACCGAAGACCAGTAATGAGGATTACTATGGCGGGGACATCACGTGGGTAACGCCTGATGACCTATCGGGACTGTATGAAAGAGGGGAAAAATATATTTCAGATTCTGACAGGAAACTCACACCAGAAGGGTTGAACAGCACGTCAGTCAACATAGTTGACGCCCCCTCTGTGATGTTCACAAGTCGGTCATATGGCATCGGAAAGACTGCAATCTGTACGACGCCCGCGGCTACAAATCAGGGAATCATAGCCTTCCACTGCGGTGATGAAATGGGTGAGGAATACCTCTACTACTATCTGAATTATATCATGCCCTATATCATCTCAATTAGTGGTGTTAGTACCTTCCCAGAAGTCAGTCTAACAGATATACGTGAGCTGAAGGTCCCGGTTCCAACTGAATCAGATAGGCAGTATATTGAGAACATTCTCACCTCTGCTGAGGACAAACTCGTTGATGAGAAGGATACCAAACAAACACTCCAAGAACTCAAACGTGGCTTGATGCAAGACCTCCTTACTGGCAAGCGCCGCCTCGATACAGACGCGTAATTATGTCAGACGAGTACGGCGAGACTGAACAGCCTGCCCTCGAAACCCTACAGACACTGGACTGGGAAATTTGGGACCAGCAGCAGGCTGACTGGCAAGACCCCCGCGATTCTACGTCTTCGGCTGTGCTCGAACCACGACTACGCGGTGCTCTAGACCGTTTGAATCCGTGGCTCTCCGAGAATAACCTGAATACAGTCGTTCGTGAGATTCAGCAGGTCGCTGGCACGAGCCCAATGGCTGAGAACGAGCAGATACACGAGAAGCTCGTTCGACACACATCGGTCAAGCAAGACCGGGGCCACGGAACGAAACACCAGACGGTCAAGTACATAGACTTCGAGAACCCCGAGAACAACGACTTCTTCGCGCTCAGCCAGTTCGATGTAGAGGGTGATATCGAGACTATCAAGCCCGATATCACGCTCTTTGTCAACGGCATTCCTCTCGGCGTCATCGAGTGTAAGGCACCGACCATCGCGGAACCGAAGAGCGAGGCACTCGAACAGCTCCAGCGATATCAGAACGAACGTACCGAGACCGGGAGCGAGGGGGCGACTGAACTCTTTCGGTACAACCAGTTCTCAGTCGCGACGTGGTACGAGGGCGCAGTGATGGGAACGTACGGGACGCCCAAGAGCCAGTACAAGCCGTGGCGTGACACGTTCCCGATGAATGACAAGGGCCTCGCCAAGCTCTTCGATATCGACTACGTGTCCCCGCAACACCGGATGCTGTACGCGCTCTTCGAGCCCGAGCGCCTCCTCGACCAGCTCCGCCACTTCACGGTCTTCGAGACGAAGCAGAGCGGCACGGTGAAGATGGTAGCCAGATACCAGCAGTACCGAGCGGTCGAGAAGGCCTTAGAGCGAATCAAACACCGGAGCCGCGAAGAAGCACAGGGTGGAGTCGTCTGGCACACGCAGGGATCCGGCAAGTCGCTCACGATGCTCTTCCTTGGGCTGAAGCTCCGCCGTGAGAAGCCTGACCCGACGCTACTGCTCGTCACTGACCGGACGGCGCTCGACAGCCAGATACACGCGACGTTTCAGAGGTGTGGCTTCCCGAATCCGAAGCGGGCACAGGACAAGGAGGACCTCCGGGAGAAGCTCAGTAGCCACGCCGGGGAGACCATTACTACTCTTATCCAGAAGTTTCAGCTAGATGATGACGAAGAGGGTGACTTCCCGGTTCTCTCCAGTGACGACGACATCTTCGTGATGGTCGACGAGGCCCACCGGACACAGTACGCGACGCTGGCGAACAACATGCGGACGGCGCTCCCCAACGCCTACTACATCGGGTTTACGGGCACACCTATCGAGAAGGAAGAGCGCGACACCCGCCGAGCGTTCGGGAACTACATCGACACGTACACCATCGACCAATCGCTCGACGACGACACCACGGTCGAAATTCTCTATCAGGGTCGGCTTGCGGACATTCACCTCGAAGGGGCGAACCTCGACCGAATCTTTGACCGCGTGTTCGCCGACTACTCTGATGAGGAGAAGGCAGAAATCAAGAAGCGGTACGCCCGCGAGCAGGATCTCGCTGAAGCCGTGACCCGTGTCGAGGAAGTTGCGCTCGATATCATCGAGCATTACGAGGATGAAATCGCGGACCGGTTCAAAGGAATGGTCGTCACGACCAGCAAGGCGGCCGCCGTCCGCTACAAAAAGAAGCTTGATGAGCTGAACGGGCCAGAGTCGCGGGTTATCATTTCGAAGGGCCACAACGACCCCGAGCATATCAAGCAGTGGACGCCAACCGACAGCGAGATTTCGGAGTACAAGGACTCGTTCGTCGACCCGGAGGGAGAGGTCGAACTCCTCATTGTCTGTGACATGCTCCTTACGGGCTTTGACGCGCCGGTGGCGCAGGTGATGTACCTCGACAAGCCGCTGAAGGAACACAGTCTCCTGCAGGCGATTGCCCGTGTCAATCGTCCGTTCCCTGGGAAGAATCACGGACTCATCGTCGACTACTATGGGGTCTCAGATGACCTCCGGGTGGCACTGGCAATGTTCAGCGAGGACGACGTGAAGCACGCGATGGTGCCGCTGGAGGACAAAAAGCCTGAACTCGAAGCTGCTCATCGGAAAGCAAAGTCGTTCTTCGACGACCTCGACGACATGGAGGCGTGTCTGCAGACGCTCGAAGACGAGGACACGCGTATCGAGTTCAAGAACACCTACAAACGGTTTTCCAAGCTGATGGACATCGTGCTGCCGAATCCAATGGCAAATCCCTACAAGGGCGACCTTGACCGTCTGAGCGAGATTTACGCTAGAGCGAAGCAGCGATATCGTGACGACTCGATGAATCTGGAGGGCACCGGTGAGAAGGTGCGCGAGCTCATCCAGAAGCACATCCGCTCGAAGGGCATCGACGTGCTCAACGACGACCCAGTCTCGATAATGCAGAGCGATGAGTTCAATGCTGAACTTGAAGGCCTAGAGAGCGACGAAGCCCGTGCGAGCGAGATGCAGCATGCCATCAAGCACGAGATATCTGTCCAGTACGACAGGGACCCGGTACAGTACGAGTCGTTACAGGAGCGCGTCGAAGAACTCATCGAGAAGTACAAACAAAAGCGGCTGAACGACCGCGAAATCATCGAAGAACTCCGTGAAGTGCTCGATGAGATACGGACGCGTGACCAGCAGGCTAAGTCGAAGGGGCTGGAGGATGCCACCGAACTGTCGTTTTACCACGCGTTGGAGGAGGTACTCCTGACAGAGAACCACGAAACGGACCAAGAGGAACTCGTCGAGTTGACCGGCGATATCATCGCCGAGGTGGAGGATGTCGCAGATGTCGTCGAATGGCAGGAAAAGGTCACTGTCCAACAGAAACTCCGAAAGAGGGTGAAGTTGCGACTAATGAAGGCAGACATCCAAATGTCGGGGGAGGGGCGGACCGAGCTCACGAACCGCATCGTCGAACTGGCGCGTGCTCACTACCAGCCATGAGAGAGTTTCATATCGGGCAGACAGTCGTCCCGTACGAAGTCGAGTGGAGCCCTAACCGCTCAACTTTCGAACTCTCAATGGACTCCTCAATGGAGCTCGTGGTCCGTGCGCCTGTAGAAGCTTCCTTGGACGACGTGGAAGATGTGCTAGAGGAGAAGAAGCAATGGATTCTGGAGACGCTCTATGGCCTCGCTGAACAGGAAGACCCTCCTCTCGACAAGGAGTATCTGAGTGGGGAGAAACTCCTCTACAACGGGCGGCGGTATCGCCTCAAGGTGTATGAGGACGACGTGATAGAGCCGAAACTCGACTTCGACGGAACTCGATTTGAACTACGAGTTCCGAACGATTCCCCCGTCAGCACTAAACGCAAACGCCAAGCGGTCACTGACTGGTACGTAGAGAGAGCCACCGAGGAGCTTCCCTCGCGTGCTGACAGGTATATCAGCAAGTTGGGGCTGGGGGACGTAGATATCAAGCTTCAGTCACTCCAGCGTCGATGGGGTGAGTATCGACCGGGAGAAGTGGTACTGCACTGGCGTCTCATACTCGCACCTCGAAAGATTCAGGATTACGTTGTCGCCCACGAGCTCGCCCATTTCAGGCACGAAGCACACTCCGACGCGTTCTGGAATACGGTCGGTACGCTCGTTCCAGACTATCGTGAGCGACGAGAATGGCTACGTGTGAATGGCGGTACGTTGACGATATAGCGGTAGCGCCTGATTTAGAACAGTATTTTCGGTTCGCTCAGTAATGATTACGGGGCCTATGTAATCCCTCAGAGTGTGCTCTAATCGCCTCTTGATTACGACTGCCCTCTCTCAGCAGGTAGCATACGCGATTCTATGACGTTCGTTCACCTCTCATCGCAAATGTATGGATAGAAAATCGGCCTCGGCACTCATATCGAACGTCATCTCCTATCGGTTGGTGTTGACTTGCAGGGGAAACCCTCATGCACATTCTGACTGACTAAATGGAGTGGCTTACCGCTAATATATCTCGACTTTACACCGGCCACGGCGTCATCGGCACCACCCACGCCGAGGGCGTCGAAACCCTCGTCAACCGCGTCATCGAACAGGGCCTCGCGCCATATCTCCTGCGCGAAATCGACCTCGTCGTCTTCCCGCATCACGTCGAGGGTGACCGATACGTGGCCGAAGCCGTCGAACTCCTCAGCGAGGCGGAGTACGACGCCCTCGACGGCGGCGGGACGCTCCCCTCGGGCGCCATCGAGAAGGGCGGGCGCACCCTCTACTGGAACGTCGTCGCCCGCCGCGACACCGAGGGCGCGTTCAGTTTGGACTACGCGCACCCGCATCTCGACGACGACCACCGAGCACTCGGCTTCCGCCTCTTCCATCGCCTCGCCGACGCGACCGACCGCGATGTCGAGGACGTAGAGGACGAGTTCCACCGCAAGCACCGCTACGTTCAGTATCTGGTGCGAGAGGGTATCGCTGATTTCGACGACCTGTTCGGGTTCGTCTCCGATCTCCGGACCGACGAGGCGGCGACGGTCGAACGCGCTCGGAGCGAGACGCAGTAATCAGTAAAACCCGAAAGATACGCTAATTCCATCCCGGAAGGTAATGAAATTAGTGGAGGCCTCGTTTGGATTCGTCTCTCGTTTGTACGTCTCACTCGCGCCACGTGCGTCGCGTCGTATCGACGTAGTCACGGAGCCGCGTCGCGGTGAACTCGACGGCGACGACGAGACAGAGAATCGCGACGATTGCGGCCATCACGCGACTGTAGTTGCGTGCGCGAAACGCCATGATGAGCGGGTAGCCGATACCGCCCGCGCCGACGATTCCGAGGACTGTACTCTTCCGTGCGTTGAGTTCGAGGTAGAAAAGCGTCCACGCGATATACGCGGTCGACACTTGGGGGAGCCGTGCTGCGCTCGTCGCGGTCAGCGTGGCTGCCCCGGCGGACTGGACGGCCTCGACGGGTCTTGGGTCGATTTCCTCCATCTCGTCGGCAAACAGCCGTCCGAGATCACCGATGGTTCCGACGGTAATCGCCAGCACACCGGCGACCGGGCCGAGACCGGCGAGCACGACGAAGAGGAGTGCATAGACCATACTCGGGACGGCACGCACGCCCCCCAGTAGGAGGCGGGTTGGTTCGTTGACCCACCTCGGGGTGACGTTCCCGGCCGCGAGAAGTCCGAACAGGAACGCGAGTGGGAGGCCAAACGCCGTGCCGACACCGGCAATTGCGAGCGTTTCGACAGCGGCCAAGACGAGCATCGGGCCATCGCCGCGAAGCTGGTTCCAGAGTTCGCCGGGGGCAAGCATCTCGTCAAGCAAGATACTCGCGAAGTTCTCCCGGTGTGCGTAGAGATAGGCGGGGTTAACCCCGAGCTGGTCGGCCGCCACGACGACGGCAGCGACGACGACGAGAAGCCCGACAACGCGATTGAGGTAGCGGCGCCGCCACGCATGCTGGAGATGTGCGAACTCCTCGTCAGGGTCTATATCCGGGTCTATCTCCGCTTCTTGGTTCGGGGAGATATCGTCGGTCATCGTGTCTCTTGGTGTAGTGGGCGAGTTCGTGCGAGCGGTGTGCCAGCGGACTACTCGTAGACCATCGCAATGTCGTCGTCTGAGACGTCGGTAGCGGACGTGTCGAGGGTAATCTGACCGTCGGTCAGGCCGAGATATCGGTCAGCGATGTCCGACGCGAGCGTCGGCTGGTGGAGGCTGATGAGGCCGACCAGATCATGCTCGCGGATGGCATCGGCGAGTAGCGCCAAGATGGCGCGAGCAGTCGCCGGGTCGAGTGAGGCGACCGGTTCGTCGGCTAGGAGGACGACTGGCTGCTGGTGGAGTGCGCGAGCGACGCCGACGCGCTGCCGTTCGCCGCCGGAGAGTGTCCGGACGCGCCGGTCGGCCATCCCAGCGAGGCCAACGTCGTGGAGACGCGTCACGGCGGCGCGTTTCTCTGCTGGGGCGTGCCAGCCGAAGAGTTCCCGCCATCGTGACTCTCGGGCGAGCCCGCCGTCGAGCGTGTTCTCGAGTGCCGTCTTCCGCCCCGTGAGTGCCCCGCCTTGAAAGACGAGTGCGACATCCGGTGGTGCCAACGGTTCTCCGTCGTACTGGACGGTCCCCTCGTCGGGTGTCTCGAGGCCGTTCACGCAACGAAGTAGTGTCGTCTTGCCAGCGCCTGAGCGCCCGACCAAGACGGTCACCTCTCCCGGGACGAGGTCGACGCTGACACTATCGAGGGCGACTGTCTGACCGTATCGCTTCGTGAGCGCGTCGACGGTGAGAGTCGGTGTCATCGGTTCGGGACGGTGGCTGGGGGTCGTGTGCGAACAGCGTCAGTTCTCGTCGAGATCGCCGATGTCGACGCCCATCTCCTCGACGACATCGCGGACGGGGTCGTACGTGCTGTCGTCGACACGGCCGAACTTGTCGATGCGGTGGTCTTCGAGACGTTCCGATGGAATCTCGAGTAGCCGCTCGGTGATCGCTGTCCGGACGTCTTCGGGTGTGTCCGGCCGCGCAACGATAGGGTCGAAGGGAATTGGGTCGCTTTCGGCGAGTTTCACGATAGTATCGCTGTTGTCAGGATGCTGGAAGTCGCCGTACGCGGCGGCGTCCACGTGGCCTTCCTGAAGCGCTCGCAGCGATGCGTCGTGTCCGAACGCCCACTCGATGTCGAAATCCGCTGGTTCGGTGTCCAGATTGCCGACGTCGAGTCCCGCCTGCGAGAGTATATACCGTGGGAACATCCCGCCGCTGGTACTGAGTGGGTCGACCATGGCGACGGTCTTGCCAGCGATATCGTCGAGTGACTCGATTTCCGTATCGGCACGCGTCGCAATATATGACCGGTAGAAATCGCGCCCGTGCGACCAGTTGAGGACGAGTGGGTTGATGCCGTCTGAGGCCGCAAGGACGTACGTGACTGGCGAAAGGTTCGCGAGTTCGGTGTGCCCGTTCACGACGCTTTCGACGACTGCACTGTAGCTCGTCGTCGTGACGCCCGTGACCGAATCGACATCCTCGAACCCGGATTCGAGCCAATCGAACGTCGGTCGGTAGCTCTCCAAGAGATCTTCGGCGTTCTCGAAGGGGGGAAGTCCGAACTCGATTTCGGCCCCGGCCCACGACCCCACGGGACCCCTGTCAGTCGTCGATGTTCCGAGGCAACCAGCCGCACCGGCGAGTGTGAGACCGCTGAGACTACTGAGATACGTTCGCCGTCGCATTATCTGCTGGTTGTATTACTCAGAGATAACACCCACGCTTCCGAACTAGCGACGTGGTGTCGAGCGACGGCGCGGTAACTACGCCGCCACGACCCACAACGGCCCGACCCACGCCATCCCCGGATGCCGATCGGCGCTCGCCTGCGTCACCCTGAGCGTGTACACGTCGCCGTCGGTCCCGCGCGTCTCGTCCCACTCCATCCCCGCAATCGGCTCCTCGTCCGTCCACTCGTCGGTGACGGTGTAAGTGTCGAGGGCCGCGTCCGGGTCGCTCGTCCCCTCGACGGTCCGCCAGACTGCGTTGTTCTTCACCACCTCGACGGTGTCGATGGGTGCCGTCCCCGCCACGTCGACGCTGACGGTCCGCGGTGATGTCGGGTCGTCGACGCTGATTTCGTCCTCTTGGTCGGCCACGCCGATGCCGTTCACCCGGAAGTCGACGAGGATGCGGTGGGGTTGGGTCGTCGCGTACACCGACCGCGACCGGAGCGCCGTGAAAATCGCCTCGCGCGTGAGTTCCGGCGCCCGGAAGGCCGTGAGGCCGCCCGGATAGCTCTGCTCGTCCCACACGCGCCAGATGTTCCCCCAGCCGAGGCCGGCGTCGCGCCACTCGCCCAGTGCGGGGAAATGTGGCTCGGCGTGGATGGTCGAGTGGCCGGGGTTCGGGCCGTGGAAGTCCGCGCCGCCCAGCATTCCGACGCGATAGCCCAACTCGTGAGCGTCCTGCACGTAGTGGCCTGGCTCGTCGATTTCGCCCTGCCCCATCGCCAGCGGGAATTGATTGCCCTCGCGGCCCGGGCGCTCGCTCGACCCCCACTGGGAGTACACCTCCACCAGCGGTGCCAGGTCGTCGTCGTAGTCGACGCTCGCGAAGTCGAAGGGGTACATCGCCTCCGCGGGGTGGTGGGGAATCGTCACCACTCGCGAGTCGTGGGCGTCGTCCCACTCGCGCAGACGCGCCCACAGGTCCTCGTAGGTGCGCGACTCCTCCCAGAGCGAGTCGATCAGCGTCGCGTCCGCCTCGTCCTCGAAGTAGACGTTGAGGTGCCCGCCCATATTCGGCTGTTTCGTCCACTCGTAGGCCGGGAGCGTGACGAACTCGCCTTCGTCGTCGAACGACGCCGCCAGGTCACACAACGCTTCGAAGTACCCGTCGTGCATCCGGCGGCGCTGCCATCCCGGCGGGATGAAAAAGCCCATGGTGTCGTGGTCGGTGTACGCGACGACGTCGAGGTCCATCACGTCGCGCCCGAAGCGATACCCCGCCTCGGCGTGGCCCGACCCGTCGGAGAGCGTCGAATGCAGGTGGATGTCGCCCCAGTAGGTCCAGGTGTCGTGTTCGGGAGCGACGCGAACGGGGTTCGAGACGAAGCGCTCGCCGTCGACGGTCAGGGTCAGGTAGTGTGTCCCCGGCGTGTCGAACTGCACCGTCTCGCGGACGACGCCGCCGTCCGCGTCCGCGAACGCCACTCGGTCCGGATGGGTCGCGTCGGGGTCCGTCGCCGCCACCGTCGCCGTCCCCGTGAACGACCCGTGGAGGCGTTCGCACTGGTCCCACGCCTGCACCGTGAGCTGGCACGACTCGCCCGGTGTCGCCGTCGACGGCACGATTGCGTGCAGGCGGTCGAATCGCTGGCGCCGATTGGCGAGCAGCGTCGACGGTGCGGGGGCGCTCCGCGCGAACACCTTCAGCGTCTCGACGGCCTTGACGAGCGGGCCCAGCGCGGCGGCGTTCATACAGAATGAGGGCGGGGGTCGCGCATAGGGATTGTGGCGCGCCACGCCGCCACGGGCGCTGGTTAGTGTTCCTCGACGTCCGCATCGGGGGCGATGCGCTTGACGCACTCGATGCCCCGCTTTGCCCCCTGTTTGGACACGTATCCCTCGGCGCTGTCGGCGACGATGTTGCCGTTCGCGGCGACGAGCCGCCAGCGCCACTCCGACCCTCTGTCCTCGTACAACTCGAAGACCGGTTGAGCCGCCATACTCGGCGTTCGGCCGAGACTGGTTTACGTGTTCCGTCGACTATTGCTCCGGCACCGTGCCGTCGGTCGTGAACTCGAAGCGCGCCCCGCCCTCGGCGCTCTCGGTCACGGCGACGCGCCAGCCGTGCGCGTCTGCGATGGTCCGCACGATGTTGAGACCAAAGCCCGTCCCCGATGTCGCGGTGGTGTAGCCCGTCTCGAACACGTGTTCCCGCTCCGATTCGGGGATTCCTCGCCCGTCGTCCGCCACGTAGAATCCGTCCGACAGCGACCCGACGGTGATGGTGATAGGCGACGCGTCGTCGCTGGGGCCGTGTTCCACGCTATCATCGGCCCGCGGCCGATTATTTGTCGAACCATGTTCGACACTATCGCCGGACTCCGTCCGGCTATCCGTGGAGCCGTGCTCCACGCTATTCCGAAACAGATTCTCGAACAGTTGGACGAGGCGACTCTCGTCGGCGCGCACCGTCCCGAGCTCCCCGTCGAACTCGAGCTGGGCGTCGCCCGCGTCCGTCGTCGACCACGCGTCTTCTACGACTCGCCGCAGGTCGACTGGCTCCACGTCGCTCACCGTCCGTCCCGACCGGGCGAGCGTCAGCAGGTCGTCGATCAGGTCGTCCATTCGGTCGAGCGCATCGTCCGCGCGATCCAGATGCTGGTCGTCACCCGTCTTCCGTGCCAGGTCGACGTTGCCCTGCGCGACGTTCAGCGGGTTTCGCAAGTCGTGGGAGACGACGCTCGCGAACTCGTCGAGCCGTTGGTTCTGTCGGGCGAGCTCCTGTTCGCGCCGAGTGAGGCGCTCCCGCGCCGTTATCGCGTCGATTGCGTGCCCGATGCTCTCTCCGAGGTCGCTGAGTACCTCCTGCTCTCGGTCGTCGAAGACGTTCGCCCGGTTGGCGTAGATGCTCAGAAAGCCGTGGACGCAGTCCATGCCGAGGAGGGGGACGACCGCCATCGATTCGACGCCGGCCTCCTCTAACGCGTCCCACCACGGCTCCAGACGCGGTTCCGAGCGCACGTCGTGGATGGCCTGAATCTCCCGCGTTCGAATCGCCCGCCCACCCGGTCCCTGTCCGTTCGGGTCGTCGGGGTCGACGGTCACCGTCAGCGACTCGATGTACTCGTCATCGTGGCCGGACCACGCCGACGGGCGCACGATTTGGTCGGTGGCGGTGTAGCGCCCGATCCACGCACTGTCGTAGATGTCCGATTCCGTCAGTCGCTCGCAGACGGCCGTTTCGAGTTCGTCGCGGTCGCTGGCGTCGACCACCTCGCGGGTCGCGATGCGGAGCGTGTCGTTGATGCGCGTCAACTGCTCGGCACGCACCTGCTGGCCGGCACTCCGGGCGTCGTAGACGCCGACGACGAGGCCGACGAGCGTGCCCATCGTGGCCGCTTCGACCACGAGGTTCAGGCCACGCGGGATGAGCTCGCCCCGTATCGCCACGCTGAGGAAGAGCCAGCCGATGGCACCGCTCAACGCCAGCACGCCCACGCCGCTCCAGGCGAGGACGCGCCCGGCGAACTGCGGCGGGACGAGGCGTTCCTGTCGAATCAGCACGCCCCCGCCGACCACGACCAGCGACAGGATAAGCGGCAGGACGACTTCCACGAGCACCAGTGCTGGCCGCGCTCGCAGTCGTACGGCAGATTCCATATGCACGGCCGCGAGACAGAGACCGGCAACGGCGATGACGGTCCCCACGGCTCGCGCCGACAGCCGTTCCATCGTCCAAACGGTTTCGGCACACGCCCATATATACCCTTGCCGATGCCGGTGTGAGCGCAATTGGCCTCGCTCTCTGTACGGATTCGACACTGCATGCACCGGCCGTCGAGCGTACTGCTCACGCCACGACCGAAATCAGTTCTGAGAACGCCCGTCGAACGTTTATATGCGATGGGGAGACACCTCGCCTCATGCACCGACGCCGAGGGGTTTGGCACCGTCACGGGAGGTCCTCGTGACGACGGACAGTCACGAGACTGACGCGGCGCGCAGTGACGCCGTCTCGTCGTCAACCCCTGCCTACGCCTCCTCGCTCGACCGCGTGCTGTACGCACTCTTCGCTCGTCACGCCGACGACAGCCGACACGTCAGAGACCGGAAGCGATACCGGGGGACCGACCTCCGACTCAGTTTCGACGTGTATCTCGCTCGCGTCTACGGCCTGTCGTGGCTCGTCACATTCGCCGTCGCACTCCCCACCGTCGCCGTCGCCGTGACGCTCGCTGATTCCGCGCCTGCGGTCGCACGACTCGTCGGCCTGCCGGCGATTCTCACGCGCTTCGGCGTCCCAGTCCCGCCCGCGGCGGCCCTGTTCGTCGCTGCCGGACTCGTCCTCGCTGGCGTCGCGAAGGCGGTGACGGTTCGCCTCGGCGGGCGGTATCTCCGCTGGGTGGCGAACGCTCGACGGACCGATATCGAGCGAACGCTCCCCAGCGCCGTCCGCTATCTGCACGTCCTGTCGTCCGGGAGTCAGAGCAACCGCGCGATGCTTCGGAAAGTCGCCGATACCGACCCGTACGGCGAGACGGCGGTGTCGATTCGGAAGGTGTTGAACACCGCGGCCCTCACCGGCAGCCTTCACGAGGGGCTTCGCCGCATCGCCCGCGATACGCCCTCTCGTGACTTGCTCGCACCTTTCCTGCTGAAGTTCAGCGAACACGCCCAGCAGGGCGAGGCGGAACTCGCGAACTACCTCGAGATGGAGAGTCGGATGCTCGCTCACCAGCAGGACCGCGCCCGCCAGCGCGCCGCCGGCCTCCTCGAACTCCTCTCGGAGATATTCATGGTGTTGCTCGTGTTGCCGACGCTGCTCGTCATCGTGTTGACGGTCCTCGCCATCATCGCGCCCTCGCTCTCGTCGCCGGTCACGACGCCGTTCGGGACGACCACCTCGCGAGCACTCATCGTCTACACGAGCGCGCTGTTCGTCCTCGGTCTGGGCGTCGGCGCGAGCATCGTCGTCAGCGGCCTCCGCCCACCGGGACAGACCGTCACGTACGACCGGCCCGAGACTGGCGTGGCGACGCTCGCCTCGGCGACGATAAACCCCGCGAGCGCCGCCGTCGTCGCCCTCGGCCCGGCGTTGCTCGCCGTCGCGGCGCTCTACGCCGTCGGCTATCCGCCCGCCGACATCGCGCTCCTCGGCTACGCCGCCTACGCCCTCCCAGTCGGTCTGGTCGGCGTCCGTCGTGCTCGCCTCGACGACGCCAAAGACCGCGAAATCAAGGACTTCGTTCACGCCGTCTCGGGGCACGTGAATCTGGGTCGTCCCTTCCCGCAGGCGGTGGAAATCGTCGCTCGCGACGTCGACTTCGGCCCGCTCGACCCGGATGTGGCCGACCTCGCCCTCAACCTCGGCTTCACGTCGCCCGAGACGGGGCTCGACGAGAACGCCCGGACCGCCGCGCTCGAACGCTTCGTCGAGACGGTCGGCACGCCACTGGCCGAACAGACCGTCGGACTGGTGACGGGCGCACTCGACTCCGGCAGCGACGCCGGCACCGTCTTCGACACGCTCCAGACCGAAATCGGGCGTCTCTACCACGAGAAACGACAGCTTCGAGCCAATCTGCTCGCCTACGTCGCCGTCGGCTGGACGACGGCGCTGCTCGTCGTCGGCATCGCCGCCGCGGTCGGCATCCACGTCTTCGACGGGTTCGAACAGCTCGCGACCGTCCGCGGCACCACCGGCCACGTCATCGAAGCGTCGGCTATCGACATCGAACGCGACCGCTACCGTCTCTACGTGGTCACGCAAGCGACTATGCTGGCCTCGGGGTGGTTCGCCGGCACCGCGAGCCGCGGGCGCTACGAGGCGCTCTTGCACTCTGGCGCCCTCGTCGTCGTCTGTCACGTCGTCTTCGCCGGGGTGGGGATGATATGACCGCTCGGGCGCAGTCGTCCATCGTCGGCGTGGCCGTCTTGCTCGCGGTGGCCGTCGTGAGCATCGCGGCGCTCACCGTCGCCGTCGGCTCCGTCATCGACGAGGGTGCGAGCGAAGCGGCGTCGCAGGATGTCGCGGCGTCGATTGACGACGCCTTCGACACCGAGCGGAGCGGTTCCCACACCGCCCGCCTCCCGCTCTACGACGGTCGCCTCCGGACCGTCGAGCGCTCGGTTCGAATCCTCGACGGGCCAAGCGTCGCCTTCGAGTACGCCGTCGACGGCCTCGTGTTCACCGCCGCCGACCGCGAGGTCCGGTATCTCTCCGGGGCGACAATTCGCAGTACCGGCGGGAACGCCGCCTTCTACACGCCGCCGCCAATCACGACGCGGAACCGGTCGCTCTTCCTGAACGTCGCCACTCTCGACACCACTTCGGTCGCCGTCGACGGCGCGACGGCGGTGACGCTGCGGACGAACGTCACTCACGACCGTCGAGAACTGCGGGGTCGTGGCACCGCAATCGCTATCGAGACGCGAACCCCTGCGGTCTGGGAGCGGTGGTTCGAGAGCACGGACGCCACGACCACCCGCCGCGACATCGACGACGACGGCGTTCCAAGCGTCGTCGCGCGATTCCCCAACGTTCGCTCGACGTACGTGTTCGTCCACGACCTGCACCTGGAGGTGGGACGGTGACCGACCGCGGATTCGTGCCCGTCGTCGGAAAGACGCTGGAAGCTGCCCTCGTCTTGCTGTACGTCTCCTCGCTCGTGACCGTCCTCCACGGCGGCGTCCTGCCGGAGTACCGGACGACGGCCGCGGCGGAGGTGAGCGACCGCACCCTGGTTACGACCGCCGAGCGAATCGAGGCGACGGTCCCGACGCCGGGGACCACCGTCACCGTGACGCGCCCCGTCTCCATTCCCGACACCATCGACCGCGCGACGTATCGCGTCCGTGCCGTGGACGGGACGCTCGTTCTCGTCCACCCCGAGTCGAGGCTCTCGGGGCGGATTCCGCTCTCGCTCCCGGCGAACGTCACCGTCACCGGGACGTGGCGGAGCGACGACCGGACGGTCGTTCGGGTGCGCGGTCGTCCCGACCGAATCCGGGTGATTCTCGCGTGAGGGGGCAGACGAACCTGTTCGCACTCGTCGTCGCCTTGCTCCTCCTCACGGGCGTGACGGTAATCGGCGTCAGCGTCGCGGACGCGGCACTCACCGACGCCACGGGCGACCCGCGCGACCGGCACGCGGCGACGGCCGTCGCCGACCGCCTCGTCGCCGCCGACGCCCCCGTGACGGTTCGGGCGAACGCACTCGACTCCGAGGCGGTCGACGCGCTCGACGCGAGTCTGGTCGAGACGTTGGCACCGCCCGCCGCGGACGCTGACTTCCGAATCACGCTCGACGGTGCCCCTGTTGTCGAGCGTGGGTCGCCGGACAACGGCGTCACAGTCCGCCGTTCGGTGGTCGTCGTCAATCGGTCCGCTCGGAGCCGAGCGGCCGTCGACGTGGCCCGCGGGTCGACGGTACGCGTCCCGCAGGGCGTCGGGCGGGTAACCGTCTCCGTCGACCCCGGTTCGAACGGGACGATTACCACCGTCCGGGCGAACGACCGCGTCGTCCTCCACGACGACACGGGTCTCGACACGAACGCGACCGTCCACCTCTCGCGGTACGCGTCGACGTCGCTCCGAGTCGAGGCGACCGAGAACGCCACGGGGCGAGTCACCGTGACGTATCGCCGCCAGACGAACGAGCCACGAGTGCTCCGGGTGACCGTCGATGTCTAGGGGACAGCTCTCGCTGTCGCTGGTCGAGGCGGCCGTCGGCGTGGTTCTCGTCCTCGGTGTCACCGCCGGTTTCGCCATCGGCACGGCCGCGCCCACGTCGGCGACGCCCCGACTCGACGCGCTGGCTCACGACACGACGACGGTCCTCGGGTCGGACCCGGTCGACGACGGACAGCGCGCGCGACTGGTCGCGCTCGCCCGTTCCGAGAGTTCGTTCACTCGGGTGCAGGTATCCGCTCGCGAGCGCATCCGTGCGCTGTTGCCGGCGGACGTGCTCTTTCGGGTGCAGACGCCGGTCGGGTCGTTCGGTGCGCCGCGCCCGCCGACGGCCACCGTCGGCTCCGCGACGGCATCGACACGATACGGGCCGGTCACCGTCTGGGTGTGGTACGGATGACGCGCCGTCGCGGCCAACTCGTCTTGCTCGCGGCGGCCGTCGTCGTCACCGCGCTGGTGCCGATGTTGCTCGCGTACGCCCAAGTCGGCGCCAGCGACGCCGTGGTCGACCCTACCGCCGACGAACGTGCGGCGCTCGAAGACACCCGCCGGACGCTCGAACGCTCTGTCAGTGAGACGACGCTCGCTCTCGCGAACCGCTCCGGCCCGGACGCACACGGTACCGTCGCGACCCGAGCCGGCACCCGATTCGAGCAGACGGCCGCGACACTCCGCGAGAGCGGCACCGAGCGCGGGGTCGCGGTCAGCGTCGAGCGCAACGCGACTGCCGCCCGAGAGTGGGCCAGCGACGCCTGTCCGCGCGGCCCGGCACGGACGTTCGGGACCTGCGTCGCCACCGATGGCGTCGTCACGCAGACGCGCGCGAACACGACGGCCTTCGTCGCCGTCGCTGTCGACGTCTCGATTCGCGGTCCGGACGCCACCGCCTCCGCGACGTTCGTCGTCCGCGGCGTTCGTGGTACCGTCGCCGACCCGCACTCACCGTGACCTCCACTCACGGCGCCTCGCCCGCCGACACCGCACTCGCCGCGGGAAGCATCACCGTGACGACGGCGCCCTCGCGCTCGGCGTTCGCGATGCTGACCGTGCCGTCGTAGGCGTCGACGATCCAGCGCACCAGCCAGAGGCCGATGCCGTCGCTGTGCTGGAGTGCCGTCTCCGTCGCCCCGTTGTGGACGGCGAGTTCCGCGTCGCCGAAGCCCGGGCCGTAATCTCTCACACGGAGGGTCACGTCGTCGCGTCGCCCGGTCGCGTCGCGGACGGTCACCTCGATGTCCGGGTCGGGCCGGTCGTTCGCACAGCCGTGGTCGACGGCGTTGCGGAGCAGGTTGTCGACGACAGGTGAGAGCAGTTCGTTCGCTCGGACGTACGTCTCGGGGTCGACGTCCGTGTCGACAGTCACGTCGTCGGTGCGCCGGACTTCCGCGACGCGGTCCCGGACGAGCGACGTGAGGTCTATCGGCTCCGTCTGCGTCATGGATTCGAGGTCGTCGAGGTGGTTTGCGGCCTCGCTCAGCCGTTCGATGTGGGCGAGTTGGTCGCGAATCACGTCGCCCGAGGACAGCGGCGTCTGCCCGCCGTCGGCCGCGAGGTCGAGGTGGCCACGAATCAGGTTGAGGCTGGTGCGGATGTCGTGTCTGAACAGCCGCAAGAAGACGGTGTTGCGCTGGTTGAGCGTGCGCGTCCGCTCGTGTTCGGCGCGGAGTTCGAGGATAGAGCCGACGAGCACGCCCACGATGCCGCCGGCCGCGATGTCGACCATGACGACGGTTCGCCACTCGATGGCGCGGAACCACTCGGGCGCGAGCGCGACGACCAGAATCACCAGCAAGGTCGGGAGGCCGAGGCCGAGTGTCGACCACCCGGCGACGCGCCAGACGCGCTCGTCGTCGAGCGTGCTCCGTGCGAGGCCGACGCCCGTCGCGAGGAAACTCCCCGCGACCATGATCCCGATGCTGACCCCGAGAATCGACCGGGAGTTCCCGTCCGGCGCGACGAGGCCGGTGCTGAAGAGACCACAGAGCACGACGCCGACTGCGACGAGGTAGCCGACCCCCAAATCCCCCTTCGACACCATTCACCCGCACCCTCGCTAACCCATCATATAAGCGGATTGATTCAGTTATCACGTGTGATTTTTACGTCCGTCGACCGTCGGACTAAAACCCGGCCCGCGCCTACCCGCGGTAATGACTGATACTCCTCCGGAGTACGCCGAGCGACTCCGCGAGAACCGCGCCGAGAAAGACCGGATGTTCGCCGAGCGTCGCGGGTCGCCCATCCCGCCCGAGGAGCGCGACGACTTCGAGGGCCTCGATTACTTCGACCCGGACCCGGACTACCGCGTCACGGCGACGGTATCCGTCCACGACGACCCCGACCCCGTCGAGATGGAGACCAGCGACGGGCGGACGGTGCGCTATCTCCACGTCGTCACCTTCGAGTTCGACCTCCGCGACGATACCCACACGCTCGCGGGCTACCGACAGCAGGAATCCGACGACGATGTCTTCGTCCCCTTCCGCGACAAGACGACGGGCCAGCAGACCTACCGCGGCGGGCGCTACATGGAACTCACGCCGGACCGCGACCTCTCCGACGGCGACGAGGTGGTGCTTGATTTCAACCTCGCGTACACCCCCTTCTGTGCGTTCAGCGACGCCTTCTCCTGCCCACTCCCGCCCGAAGAGAACTGGCTGGAAATCGTCGTCCCGGCGGGCGAGCGCGACCCCGACTGGTAAGCGGCGGAACCGTTTTGGCGACCCGTTCCTTTCGGAAGACGAATGGCTTCGTCACGACTCTGTACCGTCCTCGTCGCCGGACTCGTCCTCCTGAGCGGGTGTTCGGGGGGCCTCGGTGGCGACACGTCGACGGCGACTGAGGCACCGACCGAAACGCCCGAACCGACCACCGCTTCGTACACCCAGACGCCCCATACCGGCTGTCAGCCGGGTGCCATCCGGCAGAACGGCACCTGCCAGCCCGTCGCCTCGGGGAGCAACGCCGATATCTTCGACGCGGAGAACCTCTCCGCAGTCACCACGGAACGGACGACCATCAACGGCACGTCTGGCTATCTCGTCCGCCCGGCTGACAACGGCACCTACCCCTCGGTCGTCATGATTCACGAGTGGTGGGGGCTGAACGAGAACGTCGAGCACATGGCGGAGATTCTCGCCGGCCACGGCTACGTCGTCTTCGCCGTCGACCTCTACGACGGCGAAGTGGCGACGAACTCCTCCGAGGCGGCCAACCTGTCGGGCCAGGTGCGCGAGAACCCCGACGTGGCGGTGTCGAAGATGAGTCGCGCCGTCGACGGCCTACGTGACCGGTCCGACACCACCGACAAGGTGGCCAGCCTCGGCTGGTGTTTCGGCGGCGGCCAGAGCCTCCAGCTGAGCCTCAGCGACGCCGACCTAAACGCCACCGTCATCTACTACGGGACGCTCACGACGAACGAGTCGACGCTTCGTCGCATCGATGCGCCCGTCCTCGGGATTTTCGGCTCCGAAGACCAGGTCGTGGGCATCGAGAACGTCCGCGAGTTCGACCGCACGCTCGACGACGTGGGCGCCGAACACGAGGTGTACGTCTACGAGGGCGCAAGCCACGCCTTTGCCAACCCGAGCGGTGAGAGTTTCCGCCCGAACGCGACGCGAGACGCGTGGGGGAAGACGCTGCGCTTCCTCGACGAAAACCTGAAAGACTAGTCGAGTAGCGCCGCGACCATCTCCGCGACGTGTTGCTGTTCGTCCGCGTTGATGGTGTGACCCATCCCTTCGTAGAGCCGTTCGGTCACGTCGGCGTGCAACTGTTCGAGCACCTGCGTCGTCTCGTGGACGCGCTCTGCGGGGATGTGCGGGTCCACGTCGCTACACCCGACGAAGACGGGCGTGTCCTCGAGGTCACCGTCGTAGTCGTCGGGGTCGATGCGTTCGCCGATGAGGCCGCCGCTCAGCGCCGCGAGACCCCCGTAACGGTCGGGGTTGCGCGCGACGAACTCGCTGGCGAGACACGCGCCCTGCGAGAAGCCGAGGAGCATGACTCGCTCTTTGGGAATCCCGGCGTCGCCCGCCGTCTCGATGGCGTCCGCGACGGCCTGTAACCCCGACGAGCGCCCGGGTTCGTTCGTCTCGACGGGCGCCGTGAACGGGTTGGGGTACCACGTGTTTCGCTGGGCCTGCGGGGCGAGGTAGGCGACGCCCTCGCGGTGGAACCCCTGGGCCATCTGGACGATGCTCCGGGCCGTCGCGCCCCGGCCGTGGACGAGGACGACGGCCGCCGTCGCCTCGTCGAGCGACGTGCCGGCCGTCACGAGCGGTTGGTCTTGGTGTGGCCCCGTCATCGCTGTGCCTCCACGACGGGTGCGAGCGCTTCGGTCCGTGCCGCGCGACGGCTATCTGTCGTCATGACCCGTCGTAGGCGGGCGACGAGTATAGGCGTTCGCCGACGTGCGCGCCACCCGGTGACATCGGCGGCACCTGCCCCCAAACGGCTTAGTACACCCAATACATTGTGATACATATGCCAATCGACGCCGAGCGGTTCGAGGCCCTCGACGACGATGACGGCGCTCCGTCGCCGGGAACGAACGCCCACGAACTCCTCTCTTTTCTCGACTCTCATCCCGACCAGGCGTTCACCCAGAGCGAACTCGCCGCGGCGACGAGTGTGACGAAAGGCTCTATCGGACCGACGCTCGTTCGGTTGCGGGACGCCGGGCACGTCGAACACCGGGGGAACTACTGGCGCATCAGCGACCACGCCCGAAGTGTGACGGCGGCGACGAACCACGCGAGCGACGTCGCTGCGAGTTACGAAGACGAACCGCCAGCCTACGACGAGTGGCAAGCACACGCGGTCGACCCCCGAGAGACCCGTGAGTGACCGGTACCAGAAGGGGGACGTCTTCTGGGCGCCCGACCCGTTCAAAGACGGCTCGAACCCACGTCTCTGGTTGGTCCTCGCTGCCGAGCGACTTCCGTTTCCGGGTGAAGAGTATCTCTGTGCCGCGCTCACGACGAGCGACCTGCCCGCAAATCACCGCATCGGTGACGACTGGGTCGCCGGCCGCAATCCCGACACGCAGTCGTACTGTTCGCCCTGGGTCATCGGGACGATCAAACATCGCGAAATCGCGGACCCACAAGGGACTGTCACGATGGCGTTCACCGACCGCATGATCGAGCGGTGCGAACGGTTCCTTCGCGGCGGGTAGTCGCCCCCGGCGTCATCGGCTCAGATACCGAACGCCTGTTCGAAACGCGTCGTCGCCTCGTCGGTGCCGGCGACGATGACCTCGTCGTCGACCTCGAAGACGAGTGTCTCCGGGTCGAAGTCGACGACTGTCTCGCCCTCCCTGACGACGGCGACGACGGTACATCCCGTCTCCGTCCGCACGCGTTCGTCGACGATGGTGCTCCCGGCCAAGTCGCCGACGGGGAGGCGGACGACGCTCACCTGCTTGCCGTATGCGAGCACCTCCTCGTCCTCAAACACGGTGGAGGCGAGCATCCGCCCGCTGACGGTCGCCAGCGACTGGACGTAGTCGCCACCCGCGCGGTAGAGTTTCTGGACGTCCGCCTCCTCGTTGGCCCGGACGGCGACGTAGAGGTTGGGGTTCAACTCGCGGGCGATGAGCGTCGCGAAGATGGCCGTCGTGTCGTCGCCGACGGCGACGATCAGGCCCGACGCACTCGGCACGCCGGCTTCCTCCAGCGTCTCCGGGTCGCGCGCGTCGCCCACCACGTCGACCGCCTCGCCCGCCGTCTGGTCGAGGACCGTCAACTCGGTACCGGTCGACGAGAGTGCGTCCGCGGCGGCCTGCCCGGAGTCGCCGTAGCCCGCGACGACGACGCGTTGGGGGCCGAATCGGCGGACGGTCGACGCCGTCGCCTGCTTGAGCGTCTCGACCTGTGCCGACTCGCCGGCGACGAGGAGGCGCGTCCGCCCCGCCAACTCGTCGTCGGCGTCGATGGGCGTCCGGAAGTCGCCGTCGACCCACGCCCCGATGACGTTCACGCCGAAGCGCTCGTGTAGGTCCGCCTGGCCGAAGGTCTGACCGTGGAGGTCGCTGTCCGACGCGACGGTGAGTTCGACGAGTTCGAAGTGGTCGCCGACTTCGACGCCGGCGTCGACGTCGGTCGTAACCGTCGTCGGCACCTGCTTGGCCAGACTCTCGCCCAGCAGTTGGCGGGGCGAGAGCACGTCCGTCGCGCCCGCGGCCCGGTGATAGCGGGCGAGCGACGCGTCCTCGACGAGCGTGATGATTCGCACGTCGGGGTCGGCGTCGCGGGCGGCGAGGGCGATGCTGGCGTTCGTGTCGTCGTCCGCGTCGGCGACGACGGCGATGGCCGACTCCAAGCCCGCCGCCCGCAGGTCGTCGGTCGATTCGGGGTCGCCGTGGACGACGCGATACCCCTCCTCGTGTAACTCGCCCGCTCGCTCGTCGTCCGCTTCGAGGAGGACGTACTCACGCTCTCGGGCGTCGAGTTCGCCGACGAACGCGTCCGTCCGCGGCGTGTGTTCGCAGATGATGACGTGGTCAGTGGCGTCGGGCATCGACTCGGGCGCCGACGGCGAGAGCGCCCCCCGAAGCCACGGCACCGCGAACACGTCGACGGCGGTGAGGATGAGGCCGATGCCCGTGAGCTGCATCGCGATGGCGAGGACGTTCATCTGCGGGGTTCGCCACGGCGCGTCCGTGCCGTAGCCCGTCGTCGTGAAACTCTGCACCACGACTTCGAGCGACCGATACAGCGGTTGGGGGCGCCCCTCCCAGACCGCCATCCCCGTGTTGTACACGAGGGTAAAGAGCAGCGTCGTCGCGACCACCAGTCCGAGATAGTAGACAGGGCGCCGAGTACGAAGCGGCATGGTCGGGCGTTCGCCGCCCCGGTAGTTATACCGTTTCCCCGTCGCGCGTGGGGTTCTTTACCTGCCCGCCCCACCACCGACCGATGCTCTATCGCCTCCGCGCAACCGGTCCGGTCGTTCTCGTCCCCCTCGCGTGGGGCGTCGTCGCCGCCGCCCGTCGCTCGCTCGTCACCGAGCGAACGCTCCTCATCGCCCACTTGGTCATGTTCGCGCTCCTCGTCGCGTTCGCAGCGCTCTCGCGGGCCGACATGACCACGGGTGCCCTCCGCGTCTGGTGGCTGCTCATCGTCGCCGGACTGGTCCCCACCGCTGCCGGTGCCGTCGGCCTCCTTACCAGTTTCCGCCCGCTCCTGTGGGTCGCACTCCTCGGCTGGGCCGCCCTCCCCGCCGTCGGGTTGTGGGACACGGGCCGACGCGGCGCCTCGCCCGCCGTCGCCTACCTCGCGAGTGGTGCCCTCTCTGCGCTCGGCGCCGTCGCGTGCGCTCTCGGGGTGGTCCTCGGCACGCCCGCGATACTCGCCGGCGTCGTCGCCGTCGGGGTTGGACAGACCGCCGGTATCGCCGCTGCCGTCCTACACTAAGCGGTCGTGTAGGTCGTCGGTCACGTCCGTGGTCGGGGCGCTCCCGCCGATGTCGGCCGTGTGCGGCGCGTCGTCGTCGGCCAACTGCGCGGCTACGCCGTCCCACAGCGCCTCGGCCACCGCGTCCTCCTCCAGATGCTCGAACATGAGCGACCCGGAGAGCACCATGCCGAGGGGGTTGGCGATACCCTCGCCCATGATGTCGAAGGCGCTGCCGTGGACGGGTTCGAACATCGAGGGGTAGGTGCCGTCGGGGTTGATGTTCGTCGACGGCGCGAGGCCGAGCGACCCCGAGATGCCGCCGCCGATGTCGGTGAGGATGTCGCCGAAGAGGTTGGAGGCGACGACCACGTCGAACTCGTCGGGGCGGCGCACCATGTCCATGCTCGCGGCGTCGACGAGGAGGCGTTCGACCTCTACGCCGGGGTAGTCCTCGCTCACCTCTTCGACCATGTCGTCCCAGAAGACCATGCCGTGGGCCTGGGCGTTCGACTTCGTGACGTTCGTCAGTTTGCCGCTTCGCTCGCTCGCCGCCTCGAAGGCGGGCCGGAGGAGCTTTTCCGTCCCCTCGCGGGTGAACACCGACGCCTGCACCGCCACCTCGTTGGCGAAGCCCTCGTGTTCTCGGCCGCCCACGTCCGCGTACTCGCCCTCCGTGTTCTGCCGGTAGACGACGAAGTCGATGTCGCCGCCCTCGTAGTCGCGGAGGGGACTCTGGACGCCATCGAAGAGGTAGGTCGGGCGCTTACAGACGTGCTGGTTGAAGCCCTTCGTGATGGGGAGACGGAGGCCGCGGAGCGTGACGTGGTCCGGGACTTCGGGGTGGCCGACGGCGCCGAGGAGGATGGCGTCGAAGTCCTCCAACTGGTCCAGTCCGTCGTCGGGCATCAGCGCACCCTCGTCCAGATAGCGCTGGCTCCCCCAGTCGAACCACGTCGTCTCGACGCCGACGCCGTGGGCGTCCGCCACGTCGATGAGCAGGGGTTCGACCGCCTCGACGACTTCGTTCCCGATTCCATCGCCCGGAATGACTGCGATGTCGTAGGACATGGGGCGTGGGTGTCGGGGTGCGGTGATAAAGGGTGTGGGCTTCGGTGAGTCGTGAGTGACTGCCGAGGCAGGCTTCCTCGACTCACCGAATCTCCGCCGCCGAGGAGACAGTCGCCGTCGCCTACGAGGAGTACGCCGAAACTCTCCGGGGGATGGGCGTCGACCCCGCGCCCGTCTGTTAGTCCTCCGAGCGCAAGCGGGCGACGATGTCGTCGGTGCGGTCGGTCGAGCCGAGGTCGACGACCTCTGCCCCGACGGCGATTTCGCCGGGGTCGATGACTTCAGCACAGATGCCGCCCCGCCCGTCGCCAAGAGCGCGCGCGACCCCCTCCTGTTCGGCGAGTTCTTCGACGTGCGAACACGGCGGGCGGGGTCGCGTCCCCGTCAGCGTCGCGTCGCCGACGCGGAATCGGTGGTCGAGCAGGTCGTGGAGGTCGACACCCTCGGTGACCAGATTGCGTCGATGCTGGCCGGCGTCGAGCGACAGGCCGAGTGCGTCGTCGATTTCGGCGATGGCCTCGCTCGCTATCAGCGTCACCTCACACACGTCGTAGGGGGTGTAGTGGCCCCGACCCTCGCAGTAGCGGTCGCCGCGAAGTCCGCCCTTGACGGCCTCGACGCGCTCGACCGACTGCATCGGCTCCGAGCCCGCGTCGGCGACGAAGATGTCCGTGACTCGTGACATACCGTCGGTTCGGCCGCGGCGCGGATATACGCTCTGGCGACGCCGTCTTGTGGCTGGCGTCGAACGATAGTCCATGGAGCAAGACCTCTCTGGCGACGTGGTGGACGTCCTCGGCCAACTGTTCGACGCGGGGGCGACGGCGCTCGACGCCCGCGACGCCGACACCGCTCGCCAGGTGCTCACGAGCGCCGAAACGGTGGCGACGAACAAGCTCCCCCACGGCGAGTTTCGGACGGCGGTCCTGGCGGACTGCGAACGGACGCTGACGCTCCTCGACGCCGAGGAATTCGACGACGCCGCGGCGCAGTCTGCCGATATCGCCCAACGCTTCGACCACTGAATCTAGCTTTTATGCCGATTTGGCCCCAGGGCCGCCTATGCGCCTGCACTGGCACCGGACGGACCTGCGCCCGTCGGACAACCTCGCCTTGGTCTCTCCCGACGCGGACTCGATTCTCCCGGTGTACGTCTTCGACCCGCGGATTCTCGACCACGCCGCCCCTCCGCGGGTCGCGTTCGTCCTCGACAGTCTCGCCACCCTCCGAGAGTGGTATCGAACCCGCGAGAGCGACCTGGTAATCCTCCGGGGCGAGGCGCCGGCCGAACTCGCTCGCCTCGCCGAGGCCACCGATGCCGACGCGGTGTCGTGGGCGCAGGCCTACTCCGGACTCGGGCGACGGCGCGACGACCGGGTGCGTGACCGCCTCGCCGACGCCGGCGTCGAGACCCACACCGTCCACGACCACCTCCTCCACGAACCGGGGTCGATTACGACGAACGACGGCGACCCCTACGCCGTCTACAGTTACTTCTGGAAGAAGTGGAAGGACCGCGAGAAGGCGTCGTCGGTGGCGGCGCCGGGCGCCGACCGCCTCGCCGACGCCCCCGAGGAGACGGCCATCCCCACCCTCGCCGACCTCGGCTTCGACGACCCCGAGGCGACGATTCCGGCGGGCGGATATATGGAAGCTCGCCACCGTCTCAACGATTTCTGTGGGGACGACATCTACCGCTACGAGGACACCCGCGACGCGCCGGCGACGGACGCCACCTCGCGGCTCTCGCCCCACCTCACACACGGCACGGTGGGGATTCGGACCGTCCACGACCGGGTGGTGCGCGCCCGCGAGGAAGCGCCGGACGACGCGGCCCGCGAGGCCGTGGAGACGTTTCGCGGCGAACTGGCGTGGCGGGAGTTCTACCACCACGTCCTCTACTTCAACCCCGAGGTGGTCACGGAGAACTACCGCGGCTACGAACACGACATCGAGTGGCGCGACGACCCCGAGGCGTTGCAGGCGTGGAAAGAGGGGCAGACGGGGTACCCCATCGTCGACGCGGGGATGCGACAGTTGCGCCGCGAGGCGTACATGCACAACCGCGTGCGGATGATAGTCGCCTCCTTCCTGACCAAGGACCTCCTCCTCGACTGGCGCGAGGGGTACGACTGGTTCCGGCGGAAACTCGTCGACCACAACCCCGCGAACGACAACGGCGGCTGGCAGTGGGCGGCGTCGACGGGCACCGACGCCCAACCCTACTTCCGTATCTTCAACCCGATGACGCAGGGCGAACGCCACGACCCAGACGCCGACTACATCCGCGAGTACGTCCCCGAACTCGAGGGTGTCGACGCCGACGTGATTCACAGGTGGCACGAACTCTCGGACGCGGAGCGTCGTGACGCCGCCCCCGACTATCCGGCGCCCATCGTCGATCACGGCGAGCGTCGCGAGGCGGCGCTCACGATGTTCGAACGGGCCCGCGGCGAAGAGGACTAACGTCCCGGCGCCTTTTTATGCTGGAGCGTGAGCGTGTGGCACGGATGGCAAACGACGACCCCACGGTGCCTATCGTCTGTTCCGCCTGCGAGACGACGACGCGGGTACCGCTCCCCGACGTGGCCGAGGCAGTGGAGCGACACAACGAGAACGTCCACGACGGCGAGGAGATAGCGATGGTCGACCCCGACCTCGTCGACAGCCTCGCCGACCTCGTCGCCGAGGACATGGGCCTCCTCGACGAGGAGTGACCAGTCCCGAGTCGCGTCCCTTTAGCGGCTCGACCGCCAACGAGGGACATGAGCGACTCAGACCCCATCACGATTTACTCCGACTACGTCTGTCCGTTCTGCTATCTCGGCCGGAAATCCCTCGCCGAGTATCAGGCGGAGCGCGAGGATGCCCTCGAAATCGACTGGCGGCCCTTCGACCTCCGGTCGGGGAAGCGCAACCCCGACGGCACCATCGACCACTCGGTCGACGACGGAAAAGACGACGACTACTACGCGCAGGCCCGCGAGAACGTCGAGCGACTCCAGGAACAGTACGATGCCGACATGGCCCAGACCATCGCGACGGACGTCGATTCCCGTCCCGCACAGGCCGTCTCCTTTCACCTGAAGGAGACCGAACCCTACGAGACGTGGCTGGCCTTCGACGAGGCGGTCTTCGAGGCGCTCTGGACCGACGGGCGCGACATCGGCGACGCCGCGGTCCTCCGGGACTGCGCCGAGGCGGCCGACGTCGACCCCGCCGTCGTCGACGCCGTCCTCGGCGAGACTGAGTCGTCGGAGGTCGACAGCGACGCCCGCTTCGCTGACCTCGACGACCGCTTCGAGGCCGCCCAGGGACAGGGCATCACCGGCGTCCCGACGTTCGTCTACGGCGGTCACGCGGCCCGCGGCGCCGTCCCTCCGGCCCAGCTTCGACGACTCGTCGAAGGCGCCTGAACGCGATTTTCGGCGCGGCCCACGACTGCGAACACCACGTCGCCGGATTCGACGACTGATAATCGGGCCGGTTGACTGATAAGCCGTCGGGTCAATGCCCGACCGAGACCGTATGGATTCCCGCGTCGCCGTCGCCCTCGCTCTCGCCCTTCTCTGTGCCGGAGCGTCGCCGCTCGTGACGGCGCAGTCGCCGCCCTCGCCAACCGTCTCCGTCGGCGTCGACGCCCAACCGCTCGACCGCGGCGACACCTATCACACCCAGACCGACCCGGTCGTCGACGTGAACGCGGACGCCCAGTCGCCAATCGACCGCATCGAGGTGCGTATCGACGGCGCGACGCGGCACGCCTTCGAGCCGTCGAGCCAGCACTTCGAGCGCAGCATCGTGCTCGACCTCGAAACCGGCGCCCACCGACTCACCGTCGTCGCTCGGGCCGACGGGGTCGCGACCCACGAATCGACCGTCGTACTCGACGACGAAGCCCCGGTCGTGAACTACTCCGACCCCTTCGAGTCGGAATCGGACGACCCCGACGAGCCACCGACGGACGAACTCACCGTGAACCGTGGCAACGTCACCATCAACGGGTCACTCACCGATATCTCGACCGTCGACACCGTCCGCGTCGACCACGAGTACGCGTACGAGACGGTCCACAGCGCCGAGCGCGAGGGCAAGCGTCAACATCTTACCGCCGGTCCGGGGGGCAACTTCTCACAGCCAGTCTTTCTCGCGCTCGGTGACAACGAATTCACGGTGCAGGCCGAGGACGCCGTCGGTAACGCTCGCGTCCACCAGTTCACCGTCACTGTCGAGGACGACACGGAACCCTCGCTGACGATTACCGATATCAGGTGGGAGTCGCCGACCCGACTCCACATCGAGGGGTACGCCACCGACAACGTGCAGGTACAGAGCGTCTGGGTGGAATCCGGTGAGGACGCGGGCGAGGACGAAGACGACGACAGCGAGGACGACGAAGACGACACCTTCGACGTGACTCGCCACCCCTTCGTCTTCTCGCAGGGCACTGAACCCGACCGCGACAGACACAACGCCACGTTCGGAACGACGGCCTACCACCCGCCCGACACGGACTACGTCGTCATCGGCGTCAACGACACCGCCGGCAACGAGCAGACGTGGAACTACACGCTCTCGGAGTTCCTCGCGCCGAATATCACGATTCACGACGAGCGGACGGGCTACGTCGCCGACCGACGGGTCGCCGTCGGTGGACGCGTCACCGAGGGGCAGGTGCGTTCGGTCCGCGTCGAGACGCTCGACCCCGAAACTGGGCAGATAGTCGACCTCCAATCGACGACCCTCGACGCGAACGGCTCGTTCGCGACCCGTCTCGACGGGGCGCCCGACGAGACGCGAGTCCGGGTTCGGGTCCGGGACGCGAGCGGGGCCGACCATCTGGCGAACACGACTGTCACCGAACAGGAACCTACGCCGAGCGACCCCGCAGGAGAGCCGGCCGAGGCGGACGACGCGCCGGGAGCGACCGACGACCCCGTGAGAGAGGAGATTCGCATCCCGTTCGTCGGTATCGTCGTTCCCGTGCCCCAACTCGGGAGCCTCCTCGGAGCCTCGGTCACGGTCCCACTGCCGTTCGTGGGGCCAATCGACGTGCCGCTACTGGCGATTGGCGGGCCGGTCGTCCTCGTCGCTGTCCTCGTCCGCCGCCGGTGACGCTCAGGCGCCGCGCGGGTAGCGGGTCAGCCCGATTGCGAGGAGACACGCCGCGAAGACGGCGCCGACACCGGCCGCGATTTCGACCGGTGCAGCCGAGATGACACCGATTCCGACCCCGCCGAAGAGCGCGAGGCCCATCGCTCCGAGCAGATAGTCGACACGCCGCGGAACCTCCGGCGTCGAGCGAACGTGCGAGTCCGTCATCGTGGTAATTACATCTAATTACCCACAGGTGTATCTTTCGTCTCGTCGCCACGAACGACGGAGACGTTCGGCCAAACAGATTTGTCCGTGCGCGGCTTCACGTCCCGTATGGCACACTCGGACCCGCCGGAGGACACCGATCCGGCGCGCTGGACGGTCACCGTCGACGGCGCCGTCGCCGACGCGCAGACGATGTCGGTGCCGGACCTCGCCGACGTGGCGACGGCCACCGTCGCGGCGTCGACGGACTGCGAAGGTGAGAGGCCGGCCGAACAGTGGCGTGGCGTCCGCGTCGGCGCGCTACTCGACCGGGTCACGCCCGACGCCGACGCCTCGCACGCCCTCGTCCACTCCTCTGACGAGGCGTTCGCCTGCGGGTTCGAACTCGACCGACTCCGAGACGCACACCTCGCCGTCCGTCTCGACGGCAACCCGATTCCCACGGACCGGGGCGGCCCCGTCCGCCTCCTCGTCGACGACGCCGACTGCTGGGAGCGGGTCAAGTGGGTCACTCGCATCGACGTCCTCGACGCGCCGCCGGGCGACGCCGACACCGCTCGCGACGTGGTGCCCGCAGACGACTGATACGGACCGTTTTCCGGTGGATGCCCGTCTCGTCGAGCCACCGGTGATGACTTACGTGAGCCGGGACGCACTCCTCGTCACCGTATGGTTGGGTCACGAACCCTGACGGCCGTCGCCGGACTCGCCGCGAGTCTCCTCGTAAGCGCCGCCGCGTGGTACTACTTCGACACGCTGCTGTTCTTGCTCGTGTTGCCGTTCGTGCCCCTGCTGTGGCGCCGGAGTGCGTCGACGCCGTCGGTCCGGCGCTGTCCGGCCTGTGGCTTCAGCAGTCGCGATCCGTCGGTCGAATACTGCCCGCGAGACGGCACGCCGCTGGACTCGCGCGACGAACGGTAACCACGTTCACCTACATTTATACCGTGTCACGACAATCAACTGTCGTCAGTATGGGGGGAGCGGACGGCAGTGAGTCGAGTGGTGTGCCCGAGGCGTCCCGGCCGACCGCGACGTTGCTGTTGACCGACGACGAGACGGCGGTCGACGCGCATCTGGACGTCGACCCCGCGACGACGAACGTCCTCGTCGTCTCGGCGGCGCGGACGATGCGGGATGTCGTCGAGGCGTGGCGCCAGCGTACCGGGACCGTTCCCGCCACCCTCGGCGTCGTCACCTACGCCGAGTTCGACCGCTCCGCGTCCGCGACGGACGGTCCCTCGCGTCGCTCGCTCTCGGGTGGCGACGTCACGCTCACGTCGATGTCGGACCCGTCCGACCTCCGCCGACTCGGCACCGCCATCACGCTCTATCTCGACGACTGGGCCGACGCCGACCGCGAGGCCCTCGTCTATCTCGACGCCCTCGCCCCCTTCCTCGACGCGAGCGACGCCGAATCCGGCTTCCAGTTGCTCCACCTCCTCGTCCAGAGCGCGGCGCGCGCCGACGCGAGCGTCGTCGTCTGCGTCGATACCTCGGCGGTCGACGAGCAGACGATTCGGACGGTCCAGTCGCTGTTCGACGAGGTGTGTACGCCCGCTGCGACCGACGACCCCGACTTTCGAACCCTGTTGTCGAACCGCCGCCGACGGTTCGTGTTGCGGACGCTGTTGGACGCGTCGGTATCCTGTCTCGAATTGGAGCGACTGGCGACGTTGCTCGCTCGCCACGAACACGACGACCCCAGTGGCGACGACTGGAACCGCGCGTACACGGCGCTGGCGTCGATTCACGTGCCGCGACTGGCCGAGGCGAACCTCGTCGCGTTCGACCGCGAGGACGAGACGGTGCGACTCACCGAGGGTGACTGGTCGGCCGAGCGTCTCGACCGTCTTCTCACCGACCAGTACGAGGACTGACTACGGATTCGGGTCGACGTGAATCTCGCCGTCGCCGTACACCGTCACGTGGCACCCGGCGAAGTCGAACGAGACCCTGCCGCCGCGTCGCGGCGTGCCGTCGTGCTTGGGACTGAAGAGCCGATTGAGCGCGTCTGGCTGAATCACGTCGTTGAGGTTGACGTCCGTCGGCTCCTTCCCGGTCGCTTCGAGGACGGCGTGGACGACGGTCACGCTCAGTTCGACGTCGCTCGTCTCGTGATGGTCGACGACGGTCACGTCGTCGGTGGCGTGACAGTCGGTATCTGTGGGTGAAGTTCGCATGGTAAAACGGCTATCCTATCCAACATTTATCTCAGACGATATTAAAACTGTGTGTCGCTCTCCGGGGTGTCGATTTCGGTCGTCGCTCAGTCGTCGAGCACGTCGGTCAGGCCCCACTCCTCGGCCCGCGACCGTGCCTCCTCGCGGGCCTGTTCGCGGATGGCCTCGATTTGGGACTCGTCGGCCAGAAAATCCTCGACAGCGGTGCCGTCGTCGGTACCGAGGCGGTCCTCGGGCGCCGCGTCGCGCGTCCGCGTCACCAGCGCTCGATCGCCACTCAGACGCTCGGCCGGCAACCCGGGCGACACGCGGCAGTCGTCGCTCGCGTGGGCGTCTTCGAGCGCCGACGCGTCGAGTTCGTAGAGTTCGACCCGGAACGGCCCCGGCCCTGCGACGTCAGCGAGTGCCTCAGCCCCGCCGCTGTCCGTGTCGGTGCAGTACGCCAGCACCGGCACGCCGTCCTCGAACGTGACGACGCCGCGCGTCTCCTCGCCCAGCAACACCGCGTCCTGCGGTTCGAACACGGCGTAGCCCGTCAGCTGTCGGTCCAGCGCGAGCGAGAGTGTCGTCCCCGGGTCGTCGACGACACGCGACCGGTGCAGCTCGCCCCGTGGAATGTTCATACTTCGTCCGGGATGACCGCGCTCTGGAAGCGCGCGGCGACTGCCTCGCTCTCTCCCTCACGCACTTCGAGTCGACGCGCCGCCTCGCGGAACGCCTGCGACGCCGGCGAGTCCGGCGCGTGTGCCAGCAGGGGTTCGCCCGCGCGCCGCGCCGCCCGCGCCGCCTCGCTCTCGGGGACGACGCCGAGGGTCTCTCCGCCGAAGTACTCCTCGGCCTGGTCGACGACCCGGTCGACCGCCTCGTCGTCGCGGACGCGGTTGAACAGCGTTCCCGCCGTGGACGTACCGTACGACCGGGCGTACTCCTGGACCTTGAGGCCGTCAGAGAGCGCGGGGACCGTGGGCTGGAGGACGATGACCGTCCGGTCCGCGAGCGCAATCGGTAGCACGGCACTCTTCGACCCCAGCGCCGCGGGCGAGTCGAGGAGGAGCACGTCCGTGTCGGCGGCGAGCGTCGCCACCACGTCCCGGAGTCGCTCCGGGTCGGCCTCGCGAAACGCCGCGAGGCTCGTCCCGCACGGGACCACCTTCATACCGAACCGCTCGTAGACGGCGTCGGACACGTCGGCGTCGGCGTCGGCGATAAGCAGGTCGTGGAGCGTCGTCGTCGCCTCGTCCAAGCCGGTGTGAAAGAGCAGGTTCGCCATCCCGGTGTCGGCGTCGACGACGGTCACGTCGTGTGTCTCGGCGAGCGCCATCCCGAGGGCGAGCGTGCTCGTCGTCTTGCCCGTCCCGCCCTTACCGCTCGCCACGGCGAACGCCTCGACCATCGGCGCTGAGTTGCGCGCCACCGTGGTTAAACGTTCGGCTGGCGAGGCGTCACCGCACGGGGGTCACCGTCGCTCGCTCGTCGGTCACGACGCCCGCCGACGCCTCGTACTCGCCGTCGGGGTGGCGTGAACGGAGGCTGGCGGCGACGGCGTCGCGGACACACGCCCGCGCCGCCGCGCCGACCGGTGTCGCACTCCCCGAGAACTGCGCCGGGTCGCCGTCGGGGTCACAGGCCGCGACGACGGCGTCCGTCGTCGTTCCCGGCACGCCGACGAGTTCGAGTAGCGTCGCCGCCTTCGCCTCGGCCGCGACGGTCAGGAGGTTCGGGAGCGCGCCCGGGGCGAGCGACCGCGTCGTCCCGACGACGACGTTCACGGTGCCGGCGTGGTCGTCGCCTGCGACAGACACCGCGTCGTCGCCTTCCTTCCGTTCTGGACGCGGGTCGACCGGGAGCGCGGCAGGGTTCGTGACGCCCGCGGTGGCGACGGCTTCGACGCTCCCCAGTCGCGCCCGGCGGGCGTGGCGTTGGTCGACGCCAGTTAGGAGTACCGGGCCCGCAGGCTCGTCGCCGAACCCCGCGTCTGCAAGTCGCTCGGCCACGTAGGCGTCGAGGTCGGTCCGCGTCCACTCGTCGGGGACGGTGCAGTTGTAGGCCGCGGGCGCGCGACACTCGCCGCCGTTGTGGCCGGTCGAGAGCCAGCGCGTTGACGGACGCGCGAGTCGGCAGACGCCGTCGCGGACCGTCGCCTCGAAGGTCACAGCAGCGCGTCGAGGAGGCGGTCATTCTCGTCGGGGCGGCGGACGGCGACCCGGACGTGCGAGTCGAGGCCGCGGAAGGTGGTCGCGTCGCGGATGACGATGCCCTCGTTTCGGGCGTCGTCGATAACGCCGTTCACCGACTCGTCCTCGACGCGGAGGAGGAGGAAGGGGGCGTCGGAGGGGCGAACGTCGAAGCGCGCGTCGAGTGCGTCGGCCATTCGCTCTCGCTCCCCGCGCACCCGGTCCCGCGTCTCGGCGACGAAGCGGGTCTGCCGGAAGCAGTGGGCGGCCACGTCCGCGGCCGGCGTCGAGACGCCCCAGGGCGGGCGCGCAGCGTCGAGTCGCTCTCGGAGGTCGTCCGTCGCGACGGCCAGCCCCGCCCGGAGGCCGGGCAGTCCGAAAATCTTGGTCAGCGAGCGCGCGACGACGACGCCGGATTCGCCCGCGAGCGTCCGCGCGTCGGTAAAATCGAGGAACGCCTCGTCGACGAGTAATACGGTGTCCGACGCCCGGCACCGCTCGGCGTAGCCCACGAGGTCGGCGCGCGGATACCCGTCGCCGGTCGGGTTGTTCGGGTTGCAGACGACGACCAGTTCGTACGGCTCCGGGTCCGTCTCGAGAATCTGGTCGTGGGCGACGAACGTCGGGTCGGCGCCCTGCAGGCGCACTTCGCGTTCGTACTCGCCGAAACTCGGCATCGGGAGGAGTGCCTCGTCGTCTTCCGAGAGCGTCGTCTCGACGGTGAGACGGAGCGCCGCCATCCCCCCGGCGGTCGGCACCACGTTCAGCGGTTCACACCCCAGGTACTCGCCCGCGGTGGTTCGGAACTCGCAGTAGTCGTCGCGGGGGTAGCGGGTCGCGGCGCCCAGCGCGGACTCGTAGACGCCAGCGACCCCCCGCGGCCGGTTCGGGTTCGTGTTGGCGCTGAAGTCCAGTAGCGTCGCGTCCGACGCCCCCCCGTGTGGCACGCGGTCGAGGCCTGCCACGGCGTCAGGATCCATGACTGTCGGTACTGCGCTCCAGTACCTCAAGCGTTCCGTCCGAGACAACCGCCGTCACGCCAACGCCTCCGCCACCCACAGGTCGCGCGGCCGGTTCACGTTCACGGCGAGTCGCGGGTCGTCGCTGACGTACACGTCGTCGTCCCCCGCCGCGACGACGTTGACGCCCGTGGGCGCGAGGGCCCGTCCCTCGCGTTCGAACGTCGTGTCGACGCTCACCCCCAGCCGTCGCTTCAGGTCGACGGGGACGGCGACCACGAGCGACCCCGACGCGGCGTCGAGCACGTCGTTTACGCTCTCGCTGGCGAGCAACGGGAGGTCGGCGGCGACGGTGAGTGCGGGCCGCCCCACTCGGTCGAGCGCCGCCGTCAGGTCGCTGACGTACCCCTTGCCCGCCGTGTCGAGGACGGTCACCTCGCGCTCGCGGAGGTGTGCGCGCGTCGCGGGCGTATGCGGCGAGACGGCGGCGTAAACGTCGTCTACTCGGCTCGCGGCGAGGGCGTCGCACACGCGGTCGACGGTCGCGACGCCGTCGACGGCGACGAGCGGTTTCTCCGTCTCGCCGCCGAGGCGCGTCCCGCGCCCGCCACACATCACCAGAGCGTCCACACGACCACCCCCGCGTGCAGCGCCGCGACTCGCCCGAGTTCGTTCGCGGCGCCGAGCACGTCGCCCGTCACCCCGCCCAGTCGTCGCGTCCCCCAGCGTCCGACGAGGGCCGCGACGGCGGGGCCGGCGAGTAGGGTCGCGACCAGCGCCGGTTCGCTGCCCGGCGGTGCGGCGACGACGGCCAGCGCCGCGACGGGAACGACCGGGAGCAGGCCCGTCCAGTCCGCGGCGCCGACGACGGCGGAACCCAGTCCCTCGTGGCCGGACGACCCGAGGGCGGCGAGGCCGGCCATCCCCGCCTTGGCGCTCACCTCCGCCGCGAGCGCGAGACGGACGGCCACCCGCGGCCCGGCGCCCGCGACGCCGAGGGCGCCGAGTGCGAGCGTGACGAGTGCGAGTATCACCGCGAGCGCCCCGCCGACGCCCGTCTGGGAGTCTTTCAGGGCGGCCCGGCGGTCGGCGTCGGCGCCGTGGGTGGCGGCGGCGTCGCCACAGTCCGCGAGGCCGTCGGCGTGCGTGACGCCCGTGAGGAGGTAGAGCGCGAGGAGATAGCCCGCGACGGCCGTCGAGACGGGTACCGGGAGCGCGAGGGGGATGGCCGCGAGGCCGCCGCCGACGTAGCCGGCGACGAGGAAGGCGACGGGCGTGGTGCGGAAGGCGTCCCACGCCGCCTCGCCGCCGCCGACGGGGAGGCGCGTCAGGAAGGCGAGCGCGCCGCGGGCGGCCGTCAGCACAGCGCGACCACCCCCGTCAGTCCGAAGGCCAGCCACCCGGCCCGGGAGACGACGGCGACGCCGCGTTCGGCCTCGGCGGGCGTCGGGTGCGACGCCGACGGGCACAGGTCGTACGCGCCGTCTTTGGTCAGGCGGACGCCGAGGACGACGGCGAGCGTCGCCATCGGCCACCCGGCGTTCGGCGACGCGGGCCGACGGGCGAACGGCCTCGCCGCCCGGAGCGCGGCGGGGCGCCCCGCGACGACGGCGAGGAGGACGGCGCTCACGCGCGCGGGCACCCACATCACGATATCGTCGAGGCGTGCGGGCGCCCAGCCCATCGGAATCGAGCGATAGCCGAACGTCGAGTCGAGCGTGTTGACGGCCTTGACCCACGCCGCGGCGCCTGCCGCCGCGGGGAGGGAGACGGGCGCGAAGAGGGCAAAGCCCGCGAGTGGGGCGACGAGGCCGTCGCTCAGGTTCTCGGCGGCGCTCTCGACGGCGGCGCTTCGCACCTCGCCGGCGTTGAGGTCGGTCGCGTCGCGGCCGGCGAGCGCTCGCAGCCGCGTTCGGGCCGCGGAGAGGTCGGTATCGCTGGCGGCGACGACGGCAAGCGCCTCGTCGAGCAGCATCCGCCGACTGGTGGCGGCGAAACAGCCCAGTCCGGCGAGGACGGCGCCGATGCGGGGGTCGAGCCGAACGCCCAGCGTCACGACGGCGGCGACGGCGACGGCGACGAACAGGGGGACGGCAAGCGCCACCGCGGCGCCCGCGAGTCGGGGATGTCGCCACTCGCGGTCGAGTGGGCCGAGCGCCCGCCCCAGCCACGCGACGGGATGGAGTGCTGCGGGCGGTTCGGCGACGAGGCGGTCGAGTCCCGCCGCGAGCGCGACGCTGCCGGCGGCCATCAGCGACACGAGTCGTCGCCTCCGGCCGGGAGTTCGGTATCGAGGTCGGCAAGCGACGTGGTGGTGAGGTCGACGAAGCGGCCGCCGACGTCTCTCACGCCGCCGTCGGCGTCGGCATCGTCGCCGACGTGAATCAGGTCGGTGGCGTCGCTCCCGAGTTCGGTCGCGAGCGTCTCGAAGGGGCGCGGGTGGGGCTTGCGGAACCCGCAGGCGGCGCTCGTGACGACGGCGTCGAACGCACCCCGGAGGTCCGCGCGGACGAGCGTTCGCGAGACGAGTTCGGGGACGCTACAGTTCGAACACAGGCCGACGGGGCCGTGCGAGCGCGCGGCGTCGAGGGCGGCGTCGACGCCGGGGCGCCGAGACACGTCGGGGTCGAAGGCGGCGACGACGGCGCGTCTGACGACGCCGTCGGGGGCGTCCACGTCGCGGCTTCGGAGCGCTGCGGCGACGTGGGCCGGGAGCGGAATTTCGGTGTGCCGTGGCACGTCCAGATGTGGCGTCGCGTAGGCCGTCGCCCAGTCGTCGGGGACGGTGACGTCGCGCGCTCGCAGCTCGTCGGCGACGGTGGCGGCCGGGTCGGACGGCATCGCCGCCGTCACGAGCGTTCCGAAGAGGTCGAACGACACGGGCACGGCTTTCCGAATGGTTGGAACGGAGCTACTTGACCGTCGCGGTCCGACCGCTCGTCGGCTGAGTGACAGACAGGCGTCTGACACTCGCGAAGGTTTGAAATAACCGGGGACCGTCACCAAGTATCAATGAGTAAAATCACGTTCCGCGCCGACGACGATCTCGTCGAGCGCCTCGAGGCGTTCGACGCCTCGAAAAGCGAGGTGATGCGCGAAGCGTTGCGCACGTACCTCGACGATGCGGAGCGTGAGGAATCCGGCGACGACGGCGTGGGTCGTCTCGAAGCGCTGCTCGCAGAGCACGCATTTGCGCCCCGCGACCCACCCGATATCAACGTAAACGTCACTATCGACGGTGAGACGGCCACGCCGTCGGACGTCTCCGTCGACCGTGGCGCCGAACCGTCTGCGCGTAAGACGGACCGCGAGGAACCCCGAGGTCAGTCCCAGTCGCGTAACACGTGCTCGCAGTGTGGCGAGACGCTATCGAGCGGCCACGTGTACTGTCCCAACTGCGGCGAGAAGGGCACACGTCGGGTGTTCTGCGACTGTGGCGACGAAATTCGTTCCGACTGGGCGTTCTGTCCAGGCTGTGGGCGTCGGACGCCAGCGGCGGACGTGCTCGACAAATCGTAAGCGTCACTCGCCTGTTTGTCTTACAACGGCCGTTAGTTTTATAAGGTATTGGTTGCTTGGTACTTCCGCGTAAGACGGTCGTCTTACAGGGCGACTGGCCGCACGGCGTTACCGCCGCTGCCGGCCGGTTCAGGCCTGGAGACACGAGATGGGGCAATGCCCCGCGCCGTCTTACCGGGGGAATGCAACAATGGAGCGTGTGACACTACGAATTCCGAAGCAGCAGATCGAGGAGGTCGAACAGATGGTCGAAACGGGCGAGTTCCCGAATCGAAGTGAGGCCATCCGTTCGGCAGTCCGCGAGATGCTCAACGAACAGAGCGAGTCCCGTGACGACAACCGTAGCCGCAGCTGGGCCAAGGTGTAACCATGGATGGGTTCATCGACGAGGCCATGAAGCACGAGGAGCGGGAGGATCGCAGCGCGGATGACGACGACGAGTTCGGCAATCCGCGCATCGTCATCGTCGGTGCTGGCGGCGCCGGTAACAACACCGTCAACCGCCTGTACAACATCGGCGTCGACGGCGCCGAGACGGTCGCTATCAACACCGACAAACAGCACCTGAAGATGATCGAAGCCGACACGAAAATCCTCGTCGGCAAGTCGCTCACGCAGGGGCTGGGCGCCGGTGGCGACCCCTCGATGGGTGAGCGAGCGACCGAGATGGCCCAGGGGACTATCAAGGAAGTCCTCGGCGAGGCCGACCTCGTCTTCGTCACGGCCGGTATGGGTGGCGGGACCGGCACCGGTGCCGCCCCCGTCGTCTCCAAGATTGCGAAAGAACAGGGCGCCATCGTCGTCGGCATGGTATCGACGCCGTTCAACGTCGAGCGTGCCCGCACCGTCAAGGCCGAGGAGGGACTCGAGAAGCTTCGCGGCGAAGCCGACTCGATCATCGTCCTCGACAACAACCGCCTGCTTGACTACGTGCCCAACCTGCCCATCGGCAAGGCCTTCTCCGTGATGGACCAGATCATCGCCGAGACGGTCAAGGGCATCTCCGAGACCATCACCCAGCCCTCGCTCATCAATCTGGACTACGCGGACATGTCCACGATCATGAACCAGGGCGGCGTCGCGGTGATGCTCGTCGGCGAGACGCAGGACAAGAACAAGACCCAAGAAGTGGTGAGCGACGCGATGAACCACCCGCTGTTGGACGTCGACTACCGCGGCGCGTCCGGCGGGCTGGTCCACATCACCGGCGGTCCCGACCTCACGCTGAAAGAGGCCGAGGGCATCGCCAACAACATCACCGAACGACTGGAGGCGAGCGCCAACGTCATCTGGGGCGCCCGCATCCAGGAGGAGTACAAGGGCAAGGTCCGCGTCATGGCCATCATGACGGGCGTTCAGAGCGCGCAGGTGCTCGGCCCGTCGACGCAGCGACAGGCCGAGAAGTCCCGCAAGAGCCTCAACGGCGAGGACGTTTCGGAATTCGACGCGAGCGAGAACGTCGGTCAGGACCAGGCGTCCTGGTCCGACGGCGGCCGCGATCAGGTCGACCAGCGCAACGGCGTCGACGTGATCCGGTAACCGCGACCGCTGCTTTTCCGTTCTCGCGTGTCTTACACTGCTTCGATAGATTCGACTAGGCGACACTTTCGGCAGATACGACCGCCCGTGCTCGACCCACAGCGCTCGCATTCGCCGAGGTCTCTCGTGTCGTCGTCGCGGTATCGCTGGGCGGCCAGTTCCGCGAGTTCTTCGTAGCCCGCCATAATCGAGTGGCGCGTCCCCGGATGCTGTTCCTCCATCTCGAGGAGCAGCTGTTGAATTTCGCCCCGATACGCTTCGCTGGCGTGGGGACACTCCGTGATGTGGGCCGGCAGGTCGGACAGGTGGGCGTACAGCGCCACCTCCTTTTCCGGCACGTCGCGGAGTGGCTTGGCCCGCGGCACGAAGTGGGCGCTCTCGGCGCGGCGGTCGAAGGGGCCGAGACTCGCGTCGAAGTGTTTGGCCATCTGCTTCAGGTCGCCCTCGAAGAAGTTCATGAGCGCCGTCTGCGCTTCGTCGTCGAGGTTGTGCCCCATGAGGAGTTTGTCGGCGCCCAACTCTTCAGCGTACGACTCCAGCAGGTCGCGGCGGAACACGCCACAGTAGGCACACGCGGCCATGTTTTCGGGGTCTTTCTCGACGACGTCGTCCATCTGCACCCCGAGTTCGTCGGCGTACGACACCACCTCGTGTCGGAGGTCGAGGCTCTCGGTCAGTTCGCGACAGGCGTCGAGGCTCTCGTCGCGGTAGCCCTCGATACCCTCGTGAATCGAGAGCGCAACCAGTTCGACCCGCGGGTCGCGCCCGAACGTCTCGTCGAGGATGTGGGTGAGGACGACGCTGTCCTTGCCGCCCGAGAGGCCGATGACCCACGTTTCGGGGTCGTCGGGCGTGGCGTCGGGCGATAGCAGTCCATCCTCTCGGACTCGACGGCGCACGCGTTTCTCGACCGAGGCGCGGAAGTGTTCGTCGCAGAGATGCGCCCCCGAGTAGGCCGCGTGCATCACGGCGTCGCGGCCACACTTGTCGCACTCCATCGGCGCCCCCTTGCCGGGCGGGCCGTATCACGGTTTCGTTGGACAACCGCTTTGTGCGACGAGCGGCAAAGCGGAGTGATGGATAGAGACGCTGCGTTGGACCGTGCCGCCGATATCGTCGACCTCGTCGAACGCGCGGCGACCGACGAGACGTCGCTGCTCCCCGTTCCCATCCGCGAAGTGTGGGTCTACGGCGACGTTGCGCTCGGCCTCGACCCGATCGACCGCCTCGACGTGTACGTCACGAAGGACCTCCACATGCGCGGTGACACCGACCGCGGCGCCGAGTTCGAGGAGCGCTACGGCGTCGCCGGCGTCGGCAAGACCGTCGACGCCGACTGGGCGGCGGCCCACCCCGAACACCTGCGCGCGAACGAGAACGGCCACGTCGCGCCGGAGCAGTGTCTGGCCGCCCACCTCCTCGACGACGATGAACCCGTCCACCTCGAGGTGTGTAACGCCTCTTTCTCCGACAACGTCACCCAGCGCCTCCGTGGCGCGATGGCGCGGGAGGCGTACGACGAGATTCTCGACCCCCGCGGCGTCTGTCTGTGGGCGGAGGGGCAACGCGACGACGACGCGATGGACAAGCTCCGCGATGGCGAACTTGCCTTCCCGACGCTCACGGGCGCGTTGGAGATGCTGGGGCTGGACGAGGACACCGCGGCCGAGGCGGCGGACGTGATGCGCGAGCGGCGCGCCGAAGCGACGGGGCGGACGGTGCGGGGCGACGTAGTATAGAGCGAACAGGTGACGCCGGCGGTGGCTCGCGGGGCGGTGGCGTCACGCGACTGCGGCCCGCCCCGCGGCGACGGTCAGGTCACGGGCCGGGTGGCCGCGCCTCCGCATTTCAAGCCTCGGGCACGCGTCCGACGATGACGTCGAAGGGGACCACCTCGGCCCGGCGGTACGTCTCCGCTCGCATCGCTTCGACGACGTCGCGCCCCATCTCGCGCCACGCGGCCCGCAGGTCGTCGTACTCGTCGCCGACCGCTCGCCGGAGCTCTGTCTCGTGGTCTGCCAGTCCCGCGCCCGTCGCCTTTCGCGTCGCGTCCCGCAGGTCGGCCTCGCTGTACGGCGGTTCGATTACCTTCCGGTGGTAGTGGCGCCGAGTCGAGACGTCGACGAGGCCCGCTCGCTCGAATGCGGCTTCCAGACGCTCGCCGGGAGCCACATCCGTTTCGACGCCCGACAGGTACGCGTCCCGAACCCGGCGGTCGAGTTCGGCTTCGCGGTCGACCGTCGATTCGACCGCCACGTCCGCATTGTTCGGTTCGACGGCGGCGACGGCGTCGCTCGCGACGCGGCGGAACTCCTGGAGCGCCGCGACCGGGTCGGGCAGATTGACGAGGAGCGCCTGACAGGTCACGAGGTCGGCACCGTCCTCTCGAAGGGGAAGACGCAGGGCGTCGCCGACGGCGACGGGAAGGCCTGTCTCCTCGCGGGCGACGCGGACGAGTTCGGGGTCGGCGTCGACGCCGAGGACGGTCCCTGGCGTCTCTTCGTCGAGGACGCGCGTGAACTCGCCCGTCCCACACCCCACGTCGAGGACGCCGTCACGCGACGCTAACCGCAGGTCTTCGAGGGCCGCCCGCGACGACCACAGGCCCGCGCGCGTCCGCCTGAGGTACTCCGCCGAGAAGTTGCGCACGGCCCCCTGTATCCGACCGCGTGCCAAAAATCAGTCGTCCTCGCCCCGTCGGCGCGCCGCGAGCGCCGCGACGACGACGGCGGCCAGTCCCGTGACGCCCCCGAATCCGGGTAGCTCGGCCGTCGTATTGCTGTCTGCCGGTGGCTCGGTCGATGCAGCGGTCGAGGTTGAGGAGTTGGTCGCCGTGTCCGTCGCTGTCGCTGTGTCCATCGCTGTCGCCGTCGGCGTCCCTTCGGCCAGCGTCGCCACCACGCCTGCGTGGTCGGAGGGCCAGAGGCGGTCGCCCCCGACGGCGATTCGGCTGTCGGGGTCGGCCCCGACGCGCTCCGCGCTCCCCGCTCGAAGCGCGCCGCGGACGAGCACGTGGTCGACGCGCTCCGTGAGCGACGCCGCGTCGCTCCGGAGGTCCGCGGGGTGACAGCAGGTGTTCCCGACCCCTGAAGCGGCGTCGCGAAACGTCTCCATGAGGCGGTCGTAGGCGCCGTCACCCGGGCCGCTGTTGAGGTCACCGACGAGGACGACCGGATCGCGCCGCTCGGCGAGTAGCGATTCGAGTTCCGCCGCCTGTTGCAGACGCGTCTCCGCCGACACCGATTCGAGATGTGTATTACAGAACGTCAGCCGCTGGTCGCCGACCGTCGCGTCGACGACGCCGTAACCGCGTTCGAGCGAGATGGAACGCCCGTCGTCTGCCAGCGTGGCCGCGGCGTCGAACGTCCCCGTCGTGACGCCCGCCGTCGACGCGCGCTCGTGAGCGAGTAGCAGGTCGCGGTCGGTCAGTCGCACCGCGCGTCGCTCGCCGTCTATCGTCGTCGGCAACTGGAAGTCCGTCGTCTCCACCGCGCTCACGACGCGGTAGGGCAGGCCCCGGTCGTCGAGTGCCGCCGCCAGACGCTCCCGGAAGTCGTAGCGCACGTCCGTCGCCGTCGGCGTCGTATCCGCCGTCGGCTCTCCCGTTCGTATCAGCGGCGCCTCCTGAATCCCCACCAGCGCCGGCTCCGCCCGCCCGAGTTCGGTGGCGACGCCGTCGAGACGCGCCGCCACTTGACTCCGGTCGACCGACTGTAGCAGGTCGCTGACGGCTGCCTCGACCGTCTGGTCGTCCGTCGCCGTCGCGGCGAGGAGGCGAAAGAGGTCGGCACCGAGATAGCAGTTGCGCGTGGCGACCGTTACCGCTCCCGATTGGGCGCGGGCACGCCCCGACGCCACCAGCCCGCCAACGACGCTCGCGCCGGCCGCGAGCGCGCCCCGTCTCGTGACTCCGTCGCTCATTCACTACTCGATACGGTCGGTCGCGGCAAAAGCGGCGCGGACTACGCCTCGTCGTGAAGTTCCTGCACGCGTTCGATGTTCCACGCGAAGCCCTTGCCGTCCTCGTTGGGGGTTTCGAGGACGAACGGCTGGTCGCGCAGGTCCGGATGGGAGACGATGCGGCGCATGCCGTCGACGCCGATTTCCCCCTCGCCGATGTGGGCGTGTTCGTCCTTGTTCGTCCCGCAGGCGTGTTTCGAGTCGTTGAGGTGGATGCAGTGGAGGTTCTCGATGCCGACGATGTCGTCGAACTCGTCGACAGCGCTGTCGACGGCCGCGGGCGTCGAGAGGTCGTAGCCCGCGGCGAAGGCGTGGGCGGTGTCGACACAGACCCCGAGGTCGTGCCGGCTCTCCTCCAGCACCGTCGCCAAGTGCTCGAAGTCGCCACCGAGTTTCGTCCCGCTACCCGCGTCGCTCTCGACGAGGACCGTCACGCCGTCGGGGATGTCGAGCTCGTTCAGAGCGCTCACGGCGTTGTCGAGGCCACCGTCGACACCCGCACCCGTGTGCGCGCCCAAGTGGACGTTTACGTATTCGATGCCGAGTTTCGCGGCGGCGTCGACTTCGCGTTGCATGCTGTCGACGGACTTCTCGCGCAGGTCTTCCTTGGGCGTACAGAGGTTGACGAGATACGAGGAGTGAATCACCCACGGCCCCGTCAGATGTTCGTCCGTACCCTCGCGGAAGGCTGACGCCTCGTCGTCGCCGATGTTCGGATTCTGCCAGACCTGCGGAGAGTGGGTGAAAATCTGTCCGCAGTTGCCACCGACGTCGCGCTCGTTGTCGACGGCGTTGTCGACGCCGCCTGCTATCGAGACGTGTGCTCCGACTCGCATACCGTCTGGTGGCGGTAGGGGCGCAAAGGCGCTTCGAATCGGGGGCGAACCGTTTTGGTGACGCCCCGCAAAGGGAGTTCTATGGACCCGGTAGCCGTCGGCGACACCGTGGCGAACGTGAGCGGCACGCTCGTTCGCCCGGACGGGACGGTGGAAGACGTCCCTCTCGGAGATTTGACGACCGACCAACCGGTGTTGCTCAGCTTCTACACGGCCGATTTCAGCCCCGACTGCATCGACGAGTGGTGTTCGTTCCGCGATTTCGACTGGTTCACCAGCGGCGACCACGTCGAAGTCGTCGGGTGTAGCAAGTCGAGCGTCGGCCTCCACAGGCGGTTCATCGACTATCTCGGTCTGAGTTTCCCGCTCTATGCCGACCCCGACCTCGCGGTGTCGGACGCCTTCGGCGTCACCTACCGAGCGCTCGGCGTCTCGCGTCGCTCGCGTCGCTCCTGTTTCCTGCTCGATTCGGACCTGACCGTCCGCTACCGCTGGCTCGGCGAACACTGGCTCGACCCGACTCGGGACACGCCGCCTGTCAGCGACATTCACGACGCCATCACGGAGGAACTCGGCACGCCCGAGACGGAGACGTTCGGGTTTTAGAGTAGCGAGTGAAAGCCATCACACGCCAGATTTCAGGCATCCAGAATCTGGCGTGTAGACCGTTTCACTCGCTGCTCTCTCGTCGGCCCGGCCGTCGCTTCGTCCACTCGTCGCTCGCGTACTTCTCGGCCGCTCGCTCCCGCGCCCGCGCGAGTTCGTCGTCCGTCCACGTGCCCTCGCTTGCGTCCGCCCACGCTTCCAGCGCCGCTTCGAGTGCCGCGACCGTCTCGCGCCGCGTCACATCGGCGTGGTCGTCGACGCCCGTCACTCGCTCGCGGAACGTCTCGGTGTCTACCTCGTCGCTAAAGACCGCGAGGTGGCGCTCCGGGCGCACGGTGTACGTGAGCGAGCCGTGTTGGACGATGGCGTCCGTCCGGCGATGCTGGGCGTTGCCGCTCACTTTCCGCTCGGTGCCGTCCGCCTCGACGACCACGTCGTGAGCGGGGTGGCGTTCGCGCAGGTAGCAGGACGGGGCGTAGGCTGCCGGCTGTTCCGTCTCCGCGAACTGCGCGGATACGCCGAGGCGGTCGAAGGCGTCGAGCAGCGGGCGACAGAGCAGGTGATAGGAGTCGAAGAGGTCGCTCGGCAGGTCGTCGCTCGGCGCGACGATGCTGTAGGAGATGTCGCCGTGCGTGTCGTGATAGATGCCGCCGCCGCCGGTCTGCCGGCGTGTGACGTCGATATCTGCCGCCTCGCAGTGGTCCCAGTCGACCGTGTTGGGGTCTTGGTGGTAGCCCAACGAGAGCGTACTCGGGTCCCACTGGTACACGCGGAGGGTTCGGGGCCCGCCGTCGGCGGCGGTTTCGGCCGCGATTTCGTCGAGCGCCATGTTCATCGGTCCCGACCACGACTCCTCGCGAATCAATCGCCACTCGCAGTCGGCGAGGGGCCCGTCACTCCCGTCCATACTCACCGGTCGGTGCTGGCCGACAAATGGGTTTCGCGAGGGGGCGTTCGTCCCCGTCCTGACCCCATCAGGCCGATTCCGCGTCGTCGGGGTCCGGTCGGTACTCGCCGAGCAACGACTCGACCGCCGCCCAGTCGACGGGTGGCGCGTGGTCGTCGAGCGCAGCTTCGAAGTCGGCCAGTCGGTCGCCGTAGCGGTCCCGCCACTCGACGGCCGTCCCTTCGTCGAAACGGTCGCCGACCGACGCCACCCCGTCTTCGAGGTTCGCGAGTCGGTCGTCGAGGTCGGTGAGGGCTTCGGCGTCGACGGCGCCGTGGGCGTCGTTCGGCCCGGGTTCGGGCCAGTTTCGGAGGTCCTCGACTTCGGCACGCAGGTCCGCGAGTAGGAGTCGAGACACCCGATATCTGAGGGTGGCGTCGAACCAGACGGCGGCGGGGTCGACGTCCGCGTCGCCGTCCGCGAGCATATCGAGGGTCTCCTCGACGCCGTCGACGAAGTCCGCGACTGCGTCGGCGTCGTCGTTGAGAGCGTCCAGCCGTCGGTCGGGATTTCGGACCCACGCCTCGAACTCCTCGGCGTCGACGCCGAGTTCGTCGGCGGTGTGCTGGGCCGAGTTGGCCGCCGCCTCGAGTTGCCGAATCTCGGCCGCCGTCTCGTAGATGGTCCCCGATTCGTCTGCGAGAGAAATGACCGATTGGAGTCGGTCGCCGAGGCCGTCGACCCGAGACGCGACGGCCGCGTGCCGGTCCTCGAAGTCGTCGAAGCGGTCGGCCACGCTGTCGAGGTGCGCGACGGCCTCGGCGGCCTCGCGAGCGTCGTCGAGTAGCATCCCCGCGTTCTCGACGCGCGTCTCGGGCGTGGACACTACCTTCGAGACGTGGGCGAGTGCGTCGTCGACCGCCTCGCGGCGGACTTCGCCCTCCTTGGTCATCCGGTTCAGCGTCTCCCGAACCATGTCGGGGTCGTCGCCAGTCCGGGCGACGACCCTGTCCACGGCCGCGTCCAGCGACTGCCCGTCGAGCGAGTCGTCGTGGTCGGTCACAGGCGGCGTTTTCGCGGTGGTGACGTTATAATTTCCGCCTCAGTCATCGTGAGAGTAAGTACATGTATGTAGTGGTTGGTTTGGTACAGTTTCACGGGGACCTAGTAACCCAACCTCATATAAACGGTCTTTACCAGATGTACGGCTTCTTCAGGTGATGTCTGACGACTCAGACCGAAACAGTCGCGTTTCACGACGGACGTTCATCGCAACGACTGGCACCGTCGGCATCGCCGGCCTGGCCGGCTGCGGCGGCCAGTCCGGTGGTGGCGGGAGTGGCGGGGAGAGCGGTGGCGACTCCGGCGCCACTGCGACCGACTCCGGCATGGACGGCGAAGGCTCGCAGTCGGGGTCCAGCAGCGATGGGCAGAACGCGTCGCTGCTCACCGCGGAGGGGTCCTCGACTGTCTACCCCATCTCGAACACCGGCAGTTCCTACTGGAACTCCAACGCACCGCCGAGCGACGGCGAGTACTGGGGGTCGAACTCGGAGAGCACCGTCCCCGGCTGGGAACAGCTCGGCGAGCCGGACATGCTCATCGCGGACTACTTCGCCTCGAAGTTCGGCTTCGAGCCGACCGAGCAGCGCTCCAGCCCGCCGTTCCCGACGACGGTCGGCCTGAGCCACTCGGGGACCGGCTGTGAAGCCGTCACCGACGGACTGGTCGACATCGGCAACTCCTCGGGGCCCATCACGGCCGAACTCGACTGGAGCGAGGAGCAGGCCCAGAGCACGGTCGTCGACAACGTCGTCGGCCGCGACGGCCAGCCGGTCGTCGTCAGTTCGGACGTCATCGACGCTGGCATCACTGAACTGACCGGCGAGCAGGTCCGGGCCATCTACCAGGACGAGATTACCAACTGGAACCAGATCGACGGGGTCGACTACGACCAGGAAATCTACGCCATCGGCCGCGCCGAGGGCTCCGGGACGGACACCGCGTTCCGTCTCAACATGCTCGGCGACGCGAACGCCTCGATGTCGGGCGTCGACACCCGATTCGGGCAGAACCAGCAGGTCGCGCAGGCCGTCTCCCAGAACGAGGGTGCCATCGCGTACATGGCGCTGGCGTTCACCAGCGAGTCGGTCGTTCCGGTCGGCATCGACTTCGACGGGACGCTCTACGAACCGGACCGCGACGCGGAGCACACCATCTTCGACAGCGACTACCCGCTCAATCGGGACCTCCATATGTACACGCTCATCGAGGAGGACAACCCCAACGGCGGCGGCTACGACGCGCGAGAAGCCGCGTTCATCAACATGTTCCTCAACGAGTTCGGTCAGACCATCTTCGTGGAGGGGAACAACTACATCCCGCTGCCGACGAGCGACCTGCGGTCGATGAAAGAGCAGGTGTCGGCGCTCGCCACCGAAGACCTGATCATGCCCTAATCCAGCGGGCCGCTCGGCTCGCCGCCTGCACCCACTGCCACTCCGTTTTTATGACATACTCATATCGACCCACTCCACCACGATGGAACCAGTAACACGCAGTGAACGACTGACCGCGGCCGCCGGCAAACAGGTCCAGCGCGTTCGCGATTTCGTCACCGACACCGACCCCGCGGCGCTGGTCGTCGTCACGGTCATCGCCGTCTCCCTGCTGGCGGCGTTCGTCGGCTTCCTCGCGGTGTCGAACCTGACCATCCTGCCGTTCGCCGTGTTCCTCGCGGCGACGGGGTACGGATGGGTGCGACATCAGGAGGAGACGGCGCTGGTGTTGACGCTGACGATGACGGTTTCGACCCTGCTGATACTCGGGCTGATTATCGTGTTCATCTTCCGGGAGTCGGTGCCGGTCCTTCAGTACGAGAGCGCGACCGTGTTCGGCGTGAGCGTCCCGGGGCTTCGGATGTTCGTTCAGTCCAACTGGGACGCGGTGTCGGAGCCGATTCGATACTCGATGGTGCCGATGATTCACGGGACGGTGATGGTGACCGTCGTCGCGACGGCCGTCGCCGGACCGCTGGGCGTCGCCGCCGCGCTCTTCCTCTCGGAGATTGCCCCCGACATCGTCCGGGAGTTCGTCAAACCGGGCGTCGAAATCCTCGCTGGCATCCCCTCTATCGTCTACGGCTTCATCGGCTTCACCATCCTCAGCCCGTGGGCGTCCGACCAGTTCCGGACCACCGGGCAGGGGAGTTACCTCTTCGTCGGCATCGTCGTCGGGTTGATGGCGCTCCCGACGGTGGTCTCCGTCGCCGAGGACGCTCTCAGTAGCGTCCCCGAATCGATGAAAAGCGGGTCGCTCGCCGTCGGGACGACCGACTGGCAGACCATGACCTCGATTACCCTCCCCGCGGCGTTCTCGGGGGTCTCCGCCGCGGTCCTCCTCGGCGTCGGCCGCGCCATCGGCGAGACGATGGCCGCGACGGTCATGCTCCGTGGGGTGCCACGCCTCACCGACCCGCTGGTGAACGTCTTCTACGGCCAGGAGACGCTCACGTCGCTCATCGCCCGCAACTACGGCGAGGCAGACGGCTTCCAGATGGACGCCCTGTTCGTCGCGGGCGTCATCCTCTTCGTCACGGTGCTCGTCATCTCGATTGGCGCGCAGTACATCGAGTGGCGAATGCGGAGCAAGCTCGGGGGTGGGGCCTGATGGCGGGCGCGACGCAATCGCGACTCGTCGAGGGCGACACGACGCTGACCGACGCCGTCGCCGCGGTGGCGGTCGGTCTCTCCGCGACGCTGTTCGTCCTCGCGGTGGCGGCGATGTTCGAGCGAGTCAGCCTCACCGGCACCCTCGTCGGCCTGCCGACGGTGACACTGCTCGGTGGGCTGTTGGTCGCACTCGGCGGCACGGTGGCCGCCTTCGGTCTCGGGTCGTGGGTCGGCTACGTCGAGACCGACCCCGACGCGACTGCCGGCCTGATAGCCAGTTTCGGTGCGGCGGTGCCGTGGTTCGTCATCGGTGGCGGCGTCGTCTCCCAGACGCTCGGCCTCGGCACTGCGGGGGGTGTCGTCGGGGGCGTCGTCGCCGGCGGCGTTGCGTTCGTCGCTACCGCTGTCCCCCGCGAGGACGTGGGGTCGACGGTGCCGCTCGGCGCCTTACTCGCCTTCGTCGGCGCCGTCTTCCTCACCGGAACTATCGGTCCGGACTGGCTGTGGGACCTCGGCTGGGAACAGCAGGCCTCCATCACGGCCGAGTTCCTCGTCCCGGTCGCGACGCTGTTCTGTGCCCTCTACGGTGGCTGGGCCGCCGCGAAGGCCTACGGCCGGTTCGGCGCCCGCGGCCGACACATGGGCGCGTACGTCCTCGTCTATCTCAACGCGCTCTCCATCGTCGCCTTCCTGTTCATCCTCATCGCCTTCGTCGTCGTCCGGGGGCTTCCCGGCCTCCTTCACGGCGTCCGCATCGGCGCCGGCGTCGGCCCGCAGGTGTTCGGGTCGGTTCAGTTGCCCGTGTACGTCCCCTTCGTGATGAACGGCGTGGCGCTCCTGAACGACTTCCAGGGCGTCCTCCCGGCCATCGTGGGGACCATTTGGCTGGTCGTCGGCGCGGTGCTGTTCGCGGTGCCGCTGGGCGTCGGTGCGGCCATCTTCCTCACCGAATACGCCGAGCGCGGCCGCTTTACGCAGGCCGTCGAGGTGGCGACGAACGGGCTCTGGAGCACGCCGAGCATCGTCTTCGGCCTGTTCGGGTTCGCCTTCCTCATCCCCCGGTTCGGCAACCGGAAGTCGCTGCTTGCGGGGATGCTCACGCTCGGCTTCATGCTCCTGCCGCTCGTGCTCATCACGAGTCGGGAGGCGATGCTCTCGGTCCCCGACGAGTATCGCGACGCGAGCGCGGCGCTCGGCGTGAAGAAGTGGCAGACGATTCGAAGCGTCGTCCTCCCCGCCGCGCTTCCGGGCGTCATCACGGGGGTCATCCTCGGCGTCGGCCGGATTGCGGGCGAGACGGCGCCGATTCTGCTGACGATGGCGGGGGGGACGTTCGTCCCCGGGGGCCAGACTGTCGACGTCATCGGCGGCTTCGAGTTCACCGGTTCGCCGCCCTTCGTCGCCAACCCCGAACTCCTGCAGGCAACCTCCGCGCTCCCCTATCAGCTGTACGCCCTCATCACCGCGGGCGTCGGCTTGGGGAGCAACGTCTCGGACCCCGACGGGTTCCGGTGGGCGACGGCGCTCATCCTCCTCGTCGTCGTCCTCTCGTTCTACGCGATTGGCATCGGCGCGCGGTACTACTTCCGACAGCGACTCAAGCACGAATAACTATGAGTAATTCCCAACAGACCACGAGTCAGCACCAGACCAGAACGACGGACAGCGACCAGTCCCTCGAAACCACCAGCGGCGAGACGGTCGAGGAGACGGAGGAAGCGTGGGTCGAGTACGACTTCCAAGGGGACGCGAAGATGGTCGCCGAGGACCTCGACGTCTACTACGGCGACGACCACGCCCTGAAGGGTGTCTCGATGGAGATTCCCGAGGAGAGCGTCACCGCGCTCGTCGGCCCCTCGGGGTGTGGGAAGTCGACCTACCTCCGCTCTCTCAACCGGATGAACGACCGCATCGACGCCGCCCGCGTCGAGGGGTCGGTTCAACTCGACGGGAAGGAAATCTACCAGGACGGCATCAACCTGGTCGAACTCCGCAAACGGGTCGGCATGGTGTTCCAGTCGCCCAACCCCTTCCCGAAGTCGATTCGGGACAACATCGCCTACGGCCCGCGGAAACACGGCGACATCGAAACCGGGCTGTTGGCGCGGATGCTCGGCCGCGACGACAGCGAGGAGGAGCGCGAACTCGTCGAGCGAGCGCTCAAACAGGCCGCACTCTGGGACGAGGTGCAGGACCGCCTCGACGACAACGCCCTCGGCCTCTCCGGTGGCCAGCAACAGCGGCTCTGTATCGCTCGCTGTCTGTCCGTCGGCCCCGAGGTCATCCTGATGGACGAGCCAGCGTCCGCGCTCGACCCCATCGCAACCGCGAAAATCGAGGACCTCATCGACAGCCTCGCGGAGGAGTATACGGTCGTCATCGTCACGCACAACATGCAACAGGCGGCGCGTATCTCCGACCAGACCGCCGTGTTCCTCACCGGCGGCAAACTCGTCGAGTACGGGGATACGGACCAAATCTTCGAGAACCCACAGAGCCAGCGCGTCGAAGACTACATCACCGGGAAGTTCGGGTAGATGACCCGAGACGAGTACCAGCAGTCGCTCGCCGACCTCAGCACGGACGTCCTCGACATGGCCGACCTCGTCGCCGGTCGCCTCGACCGTGCCCTGACGGCGCTGGAGACGGTCGACGAGGACGCGGCCCGCGACGTGGCGACGGCCGACGACGAGGTCGACCGTCGCTACCTCGACTTGGAGGCGACGTGCATCCAGCTGTTCGCCCGCCAGCAACCCGTCGCCAGCGACCTCCGCTTCGTCGCGTCGTCGTTCAAGATTCTCACGGACCTCGAACGCGTCGGCGACTTGGCGGTCAACCTCGCCCAGTATACGCTCGCGGCCGACCGGGCGCGGTTCGAGGAGGTCGACCTCTCGGCCATCGGCGACCTCGCCCGCGAGATGCTCGACGACGCGATGACGGCCTACCGCACCGACGACGCGGCGCTCTGCCGCGAGATTGCAGAGCGCGACGATGACCTCGATACGCTGTGTCAGCGCGCGAGCGAGCGCATCGTTCGCGACCTGATCGAGCGCGAAGTCGACGACGGCGACACCTGGGCGGTCGAGGAACTGATGGACGACGTATCCCGACTGCTGTTGATCGTCCGCGACCTGGAACGCGTCGGCGACCACGCCGTCAACATCGCCGCGCGCACCCTGTACATGGTCGAAAGCGACCCGACGCTCGTCTAACATGGAAACCCGAAAACTCCAGAAGATCGGTGGATCGACCTACTCCGTCTCGCTGCCGAAGGAGTGGGCCCTCGAACACCACCTCGAAGCCGGAATGCCGATTCACCTCTACCCGCACACCGACGGCTCGCTGGTCGTCCGCAGCGCCGCCCACGACGGCGGTGCGCTCGGCTCCACGACGGTCACGCTACCCAGCGCCGACCCCGAGGCAGTCGGGCGGACGCTCCGCGCGGCCGACGCCGTCGGCTACGACCGGATTACGCTCCGGGCCCCCGCTGACGCCACCTTCACCGACGCCGAGCGACGCGCGGTCCGCCAGTTCGTCCAGACGGCCGTCGGCCTGTCCGTCACCGAGGAGACGGACACGCACGTCACCGTCGAGAACGTCTTGGATGCCTCCGAGGTGTCCATCCGGCAGTCGGTGTCCCAGCTCCGGTTCACCGCCTGCTCCATGCATCGAACCGCCGCCGAGGCCCTGTCGGCGGAGACGGACGCCGACCGCCTCGCCGACCGCGACGACGAGGTCGACCGCCTCTTCGCTATGCTCACGCGGCATTTCACGCGCTCGCTCGCGGACTTCGAGGAGATAGACGACCTCGACGTGCGGCGCGCCGCCCTCTTCGAGTATTACGTCGTCGCCCGGCAGCTCGAACGCGTCGCGGACCACGCCGTCAGGTTGGGGTCGCTCGCCGACCGCGTCGACACCGACGCCGACGCCCTCGACGAGGTCACTGCCCTCGCCGCCGACGCCCGCGAGACGGTCGAGGTAGCGACGACGGCGGCACTCGACGCCGACCCCGACCACGCACACGACGCTCTCGACCGCCGCGACGCACTCCTCGACGACGTTCGAACGCTCGACGAAGCGCTCTTCGAGTCGTCGCCACCCAGCGCCTACGCGCTCTCGCGGGTGCTTGCCAGCCTCCAGCGCACCGTCGAGTGCGGGGGCAACATCGCCAGCGTCGCGCTACGGTCGAGCGTCCGTCCCAAGGGCTGAACGGCTGGCGACCCGACCGTCATCGGTTGACGCCTCGGCGAGTTGCCAATCGTCCCAGTATCACACGTGATTCTATCGGAGTGACGCTTACGGTGCCCCGACCGATATCCCCGGCAATGTCTGCACCGACGATGAAGTCGACACACCGTGATGCCGGTGGACTCGCCCCCGAAGTCGAGGCCGAGAGCGAAGTCGAACAGCTTCGATACGAGCGCGACTACTGGCGCGGCCTCTTCGAGCAGTTGGTCGAGAACTACCCGAAGATGGCCGTCGTCCTCGATACCGAGGACCGCCTCGCACACCACAACGACGTGGCCGAAGCGGTGACCGGCTTCGACGCCGAGACGGTGCTCGGCGAGAACGTCTACGACGCCTATCCCATCTCCGAAGACGACGAGACGTTCGCCCAGACCGTCACTCGCGAGGGCCAGTCGCGGACCGAAGACGAGTACCGGTCCATCCCGACCGCCGACGGGGAGCGGTGGGTCCAATCGACCGGCGTTCCGCTCCGCGACCCCGACGGCGAACTCGTCGGCGCCCTGGAGACGACGACCGACGTGACCGACCTCGTGGACCAACAGCAGACCATCACCGAGGTGCAGTCACAGGTCTCAGAGGAGGTGTCGACGAAAGCCGACAGCGCCGTCGAGACGACCGAACGCGTCGACGAAGCTATCGAGAGCACGCGCTCGCTGGCCGACGAACAGGTCGAGAACATGGAGGAGGTCGCCGAGGAGGTCGGCTCGCTCTCGGCGACGGTCGAAGAGGTCGCTGCGTCTGCCGAGGAGGTCAACGAACGCGCCGCGAAGGCCGAACGCCTCGCGGCCCAGAGCGCCGAATCGGGCGCCGACGCCATCGAGCGCATGAGCGACGTGGCCGAGCGGAGCGACGAGGTGGCCGACCGGACTCGCAACCTCGCCGAACAGGTCGCGGCCATCGACGACATCGTGGAGGTCATCAACGACATCGCCGAGCAGACGAACATCCTCGCGCTCAACGCGAACATCGAGGCCGCGCGGGCGGGCGAGGCGGGCGACGGGTTCGCCGTCGTCGCCGACGAGGTGAAATCGCTCGCGACCGAGGTGCAGTCCGAGTCCGAGCGCATCGACGAGATTATCCGCGAAATCCGCACCGAAGCCGAGGAGACCATCGAGAGCGTCGAGAACGTCGCCGACGAGGTGCACGACGGCACCGACACGATTCGGGAGCTCGTCGACAACCAGCAGACCATCGTCGAGGTTGTCGACGAAACGTCGACCGGCATGGAGGACATCGCCGAGGCGACCGACGACCAAGCCGTCCGGACCGAGGAGGTGGCGAGCATGGTCGACACCGCCGCTGACCGCGCCAAGAGTGTCTCCGACGAAGTCGAGACCATCGCCGACGCGAACGCCGAACAGGCGGCCTTCGTCTCCGACATCGCCGTGGCCATCGAGCGACTCGAATCGACCGTCGATCAGCTGGACATCGACGAGACGGTCACCATCGAGCGCGGCGGCTGACTACGACGGCGTCGACACCTTCTCACGACCACTCTCCATCCTCCGGACCGTCGAGTGTCGAGCGGCGTCGCCAGCGTCACGCTCCGATTGCGCGTCCGTTTCGATTGTACCGACAACGTGACGAGCTAGCATACGACGCCCCCGACCGCGGACGGCGGCTACAAGTGGACCCCTCGCTTGTCGGCGTCTATGCACGACGTACTGATTATCGGTGGTGGCGTCGCCGGTCTGTCGGCGGCCACGTTCACGGCTCGCGCCGGTCTCGATACGCTCGTTCTGGACGCTGGTGGGTCCATCCTCCGGCGCAACGCGCATCTGGAGAACTATCCCGGCTTCCCCGCCGGCGTCAACGCCCGACAGTTGCTCGACCTGTTCGCCGAGGGCACCGACCGCGCGGGGTGTAAACACCGCGAGGCAGAAGTGACTCGCCTCCGCGCGGACGACCCGTTCGTCGCCGAGACGGCGTCGGGCGACCAGTACCGCGCCGACCGCGTCGTCGTCGCGACGAAAAACGCCGTCGACTACCTACCCGATGCGGTCGAAGTCGTCGACCGAGGCAAGCCCTTCGTTGAGGCGGACGAACGAGGGCGGACGGGCGTCTCGGGGCTGTACGCGGCCGGGCGCCTCGCCGGCAAGCCACATCAGGCCATCGTCAACGCCGGCCACGGTGCCGAGGTGGCGGTGACGCTACTCGAAGAGGCGGACCAGCCCTTCTATCACGACTGGGTGGCGCCCGACGGCTACTTCACCGACCGGGGCCGGGACCTGCCGCCGGGCTGTGAGGAAATCGACGACGACGAGCGCCGTCGCCGCGAGGACGAGGCCCGCGAACTGCTCCGGGAGCGATTCGCGGACCCACATCCCTCCGACCAGCCCACGCATCCGAGCCTCAACGACGAGTAACTGTCCCGCGGCACCGATACGTCGAACACCCGATTTCCTATCGCGACATACAGTTTATCGCCCCCGACGCGGGGGGCTTTTGTCCCTTGCGCGCCCAGACGACGCATGGTCAAAAACGTCGCCGGCGTGATGGCCGAACTCGAACCCGAGGACTTCTATCTGCTCTCGGGCGTCGAGCAGGGGATGCGGTTCAGTGAGTGGGTGAACCGCGAGAAACTTCCCGATAACGCCGGTCTGACGGCCGAAGAGGTCGAGTATCGGCTCGACCGCTGTATGAAACGCGACTTGGTCGAGCGCCGGACTATCCAGTACGAGGGCTATCAGCTCACCTTCGAGGGGTACGACGCTCTCGCGCTCCACACCTTCGCGGAGCGCGACACCATCGACGGCGTCGGCGCCCCCCTCGGCGTCGGCAAGGAGAGCGACGTCTACGAGGCCCAGTCCTACCGCCCGCTGGCGCTGAAGTTCCACCGCGAGGGCTACACCAACTTCCGCGAGGTGGACAAGGAACGAGACTACACGTCCGACAACCACCACGTCTCGTGGCTCTACACGGCGCGCAAGGCGGCCGAACGGGAGCACGACGCGCTCGAAACCCTCTATCCGGACGTGTCGGTGCCGCGGCCCGTAGACTACAACCGCCACGCCATCCTGATGACGAAGTTCGAGGGTGTCGAACTCGCGCGGGCGAAACTCGAGGACGAACAGGTGGTCGGCGTCCTGGACCTGATTCTCGACGAGGTGGCGGGCGCCTACGACGCGGGGATGGTCCACGCCGACCTCAGCGAACACAACGTCGCCGTCGCGTCCTCGGGGGTCACCATCTTCGACTGGCCGCAGTCGGTCCCCACCGACCACGCCAACGCCGACGAACTCCTCGAACGCGACGTGTCGAACCTCGTGGGCTTCTTCCGGCGGAAGTATCCGGCCGTCGTGCCCGAGGTAGACACGGACCGCGTCGCCGGGGCCGTCGCCGACGGCGAGTTCGAGACGGTGCGCACGTTCGCGACGAGTCGAAGTTCTTAAGCGGAGTCGGGCGATAGAGTCGGTAACTCGCTGGTACACGGGCCCCAGCGGGCACCCGACTCGTCGGGACGATATGTGACCCGCCTCGCGGCGGCGTTGAATCGCAAGCGCCCGTGGGTAACACCATGGCACGAAGCTTCTACTCTCACATCCGAGACGCGTGGCAGAACCCCGACGACGGGGCACTCGCCGAACTGCAGTGGCAACGAAAACAGGACTGGCGCGAGCAGGGCGCCATCGAGCGCATCGAGCGCCCGACCCGCCTCGACAAGGCGCGCAACCTCGGCTACAAGGCCAAGCAGGGCATCGTCGTCGCGCGGACCTCGGTCCGCAAGGGCGGGGCCCGCAAGCGCCGATTCAAGGCCGGGCGACGCTCGAAGCGACAGGGCGTCAACCGCATCGGTCGCCGGAAGAGCATCCAGCGCATCGCCGAGGAGCGCACCTCGCGCAAGTACCCCAACATGCGCGTGCTCAACTCCTACTGGGTGGGTGAAGACGGGTCGCAGAAGTGGCACGAAGTGATTCTCGTCGACCCCGAACACCCCGCGATTCAGAGCGACGACGACCTGAACTGGGTCTGCGACGACACGCACCGCGGCCGTGCGTTCCGTGGCAAGACCAGTGCCGGTCAGAAGGGTCGCGGGCAGCAGAAGCGTGGCAAGGGGACGGAACACACCCGGCCCAGCATCGGCGGCGACCGACGCCGCGGCAAGTAACGCGCCGACTTCCTCCGTTTTTTCACCGCTCGTGTAGCAGCGGCACCAGTTCAAGCAGCTGGTCGACTCAAGCGACTACGCCGACTCAGCGACTGTGCTGATTCAAGCAACTGCGCCGACTCAGTCGTCGGCGACGGTGGGCGCCGTCGTCTCAGCCGCGGCCGTCCACTCCAGTCCGCGCTCGTAGTGGAACGCGCGGTGGTCGCGCGTCGGGTCGACGACCGTCAGCGAGAGCCACTCGTTGTCGAGGAGGGTCGTCAGGTCCTCGTGTGCCTCCAGCACGTCCGTCACGCGGTCGACGGGCGCATGAATCACCGTCGAGAGGCGGAGCGGTTGGTGGTGCGGGTCGTCGTCCCCGGCCAGCACCGACTGCTGTGGCAGGCCGCTCATCAGGTCACCGCCGTTGCCCTGATAGACGCCCAGATTGCCGACCGGGTTGTGTGTCACCTTCGACCCGCTACCGAAGACGGCGGTGTCGACGGTCGAGAAGTAATACTGCAGGTTGATCCACTGGGTCACGACCATCGGTCCGGTCATAACCGCTTCGAGGGCGTCGCCCTCGTCGTCCGTCTTCCAGTCGTAGTCGTGGAGGAACGAGCGGCCGTCGAGGTCGAGGTCCGCGGTCAGGTCGCGCGGACCGATGACGAAGCCGGCGTTGCCGGCCAGTCCCCACTCGGGGCGGGTCTCCGCCCAGTCGCTGGCGCGGCGTTCGGCGTCGCCGACGCCGTCCGGGCCGTCGCGTTCCGCGGCGGCGCCGGCCTGTGCGGTGTCGAGGTCCGCGCGCAACTGCGCGACGTCCTCGCGGTGGCTCTCGGGCACGTCGCCGTCGTAGAGCGTCACCGCGTCGGTCGTCGTGTCGTGTTCGGCCGCGAGGAAGTGGGTGTCCGCGGGAATCTCGACCCCGCGGTCGCGGAGCGCCGCTTTGACCTCGGGGTCGTTACAGATGGTCGCGAGGGCGCGGGCGTTCGGCCCGCCGGGGTTGCCGGCGCAGGCGCCACAGTCCAGACTCGCCTCGAACGGGTTGTTCGCCGTCTGACTCGCGTGGCCGGTGAAGACGACGAGGCGGGCGAACGTCTCCCAGCCCATCGTCTCGAAGGCCGCCGCGGCGTAGTCGACGCGTTCCTCGAACGTCATCCCTGTCGGGAGCGAGCCGTCGCCGTGGGGGTCGTGCTCGACGCCCGGCGAACAGAACTCGTGGACCTCCGGGCCGGGAGCGTCGTCGAGGGCGCCGGCGCGCGTCGGCGCGAGCGTCCGCGTCGCGAGCGCGGCCCCGTAGCCCAGCCCCGCGCTCTCGACGAAGCTGAACACCGTCGCGACGTTGGACTTGAGCGTCGACAGCGTCTCCTTCCCGGCGTCGAGCGCGGCCGTCACGCGGTCGCGACGCACCTTCGTCGCGTCGTCGGTGGGGCGCTCGACGACGCGGTGAGCGGCGTCGACGACCGGCGGACACGCGTCGACGGCGTCGGAGTCGTACCCCTCGTACCGGATGGGGAGGCCGAACGACCCCGCGTAGCCGAACGTCTCGTACGCCCCCGCCTGTTCGACGTGCCGGCGGATGACCTCCGAGCGCGTGTCGATACAGAAGACGAGCTGCGCGTCCGGGCGCGCCTCGTCGCTGTCGAGGGACTCGCTCGCGTCGGCGACGGCGTCGGTCAGCGTCTCGCGGTACGTCGACTCCCACGCACGGAGCCAACAGGCGGCGAGGGGAACGTCCTCCGCTGGGTCGTCGGGCACCTCGGGCGCCGGTTCGTCGAGCAGGTCCGAAAGCGTCAGCCTGACGGCGAGGTAGCCGGGGAGCGTGATGGGATACGTCGACTGCCACGCGTCGCCCTCCTCGGCCTGTTGGCGGACGAATCCGGTCCAGCCGGGAAGGGAAGTCAGGTGCGCCTCGAAGAGGTCCTGCCACTCGCCGACCGGGTGGTCGTCGAGGAGGTGGCGAATCGCCTCGATTGGCTCCGCGGGCAAGTCGCTCACCGTCTCGCCGTCGGGAATCTCGCCGTCGTGGGGGGCGACGGCGCGGAACGCGGCGTAGAAGCCCTCCTCGCGGTGGGGCATCGACCACTTCGCGTGTCCTTGGTCGAGGAAGGCCGAGAGCCACTTCGTCACGAGTTGGTCGACACGGTCGGTCCCCGCCGTCGACGGAGTCGTCGACCGCTCGCGCTCCATCCGGTCGAGGAGCGCCTCGGGGTCGGCGTCGTAGCCGTGCGCTTTCAGTTCCCCTTCGAGGGTGTCCGGGTCGATACGGCCGTCCGCCCACGCCCGGCGGAACACTTCGGTGTCGGGGTAGCCGTCGGCGCCGAGCGCGGTTTCGGCGCGGGCGACGGCCTCGTGGAACGGTTGGTCTTCCAGGTCGGCGAGTGGGTTGCTGGCCACGAACGAGTGGAGCGGCCAGACGCGGCCGACCGTCGATGCCGCCTGCTCGATGCTGTCGCGAATCGCGGCGTCAGTACTCATTGTAATCCTCCGTGTTCGTCAGCAGCGTCTCGGGAGCCGGTTGCGTCGCGTTCAGGAGCGTCACGTAGAGCCAGTCGCTGCGCTTGTAGGCGCCGCGCTCGATGGCAACGTACGCGCCGAGGAACGCGGCGAGGACGAGGCCGTGGACGACGGTGAGGTCGGCGGGCGCCGTCACGACGGGGAGTCCCGCGAGCGCGGCGTCGACGGCGCGGTACGCCAGCCCGTAGCCGGCGATGGCCACGAGCGTGACGAGGGGCACGGCGACGAACCTGACCGATGCCGGCGCCGCGCTGGCTTCGACGGCCGTCCGCGCGGCGTGGAACGTCGTCAGGACGACCAGCGCCACCAGCACCAGCCCGCTGCCGAAGTGCGTCCCCTTCCCGGTGAGGGCGACGAACACCGCGCCGCCGGCGAGCGCCGTCGCGGCGGTGAGGGCGGTGCCGAGGACGCCCAGCGACGCCGTCTCGCCCGTCTTCGTGGGCTGTGTCCGCTCGACGGCGTCGCCGACCGAGAGGAACTGGTAGGCCTTGAAGAAGCCGTGGAGGATGAGGTGGGTGATGGCCGCCCCGAAGAAGCCGAGGCCGGCCTGCAGTATCATGAAGCCCATCTGCCCCACGGTCGAGCAGCCGAGTTGGCGCTTGATGTCCGTCTGGACCGTCTTCAGCAGTTTGCCGCCGAGCGCGCTCACCGCGCCGACGACGACGACCAGCTGCATGAACGCCGCGTCGAGCGTGACGAGGGGGGCGAAGCGAAGCAGCAGAATTCCGCCCGCGTTGACGAAGCCAGCGTGCATCAGCGCCGAGGCGGGCGTCGGCGCCGTCATCGAGGAGAGCAGCCAGGTGTGGAAGGGGAGCAGCGAGGACTGTACCATCGCGACGAGGAGGAGGCCGCAGACGGCGACGGCCCATACCGGCGTCGAGAGCGTGCTCGCTTCCGCGCCGATACCGGAGACTGTCGTCGCGCCCGTCGCCCATGCCAAGAGGGCGAGGACGCCGGCCAGTATCGCGCCGCTCGCCACGAAGTACCGGCGGGCGAGTCTTTTCGCCGCCTGTGCCTGCGGCCAGCCACGGACGATGCCGATGAGGTCGGCCATCACGAGCCCCATCCCCAGCCACGCGAGGGCGAAGAGCGCAATGTGGTCGGCCGCAACCAGCGTCATCACGACCAACGTGAACGCGAACAGCCGGTGGAAAAAGCGGCCGAGGTGGGCGCTGCCCGCCATGTAGCGCCGCGAGTAACTGTGGACGATACCGCTGAAGAACGTCACGACGACCCACATCAGGACGGTCAGACCGTCGACGGCGACGCCCGGGAACGTCCAGCCGCCACCGGGTCGGACGACGAGCAGTCCCAGACTCGCGACCCACAGCGCCCACACGAGTCGCGTGAGGGTCGCGGGTGCGAGCGGCGACGACGCCTCCGTACTCGGCAACTGTCCGACCGTCGGTGAGTGGTCCGTTCCTGTCATCGTTCGGTTCGTCGACCCGCCGGGGTGGGTACTCCCCGACGCGTCGTCTCTACCCAATTAACGAACAGACTGCCTATTAAGACCTTCTATTTTACCAGATTGTTCCTCAAAACACCGATTATAGAACGTTATGGTTTCTCATGGTGTTCGGTCTCACGCCGAACGCTACTCGTCCGACTCCGACGCGAACTCGCCGAACGGTTTCGTCTCGTGGCTTCGGACGAGTACCTCGTCGGCGACGGTCAGGCCCATGTCGAGCAGCGCCTGTGCGACGGACGTGATGTCGCTGTCCTCCTCGCCGACGACGGTGACCAGCAAGTTCTGTTCGCCCGTCACCAGCTCCTGAACGGAGACGACGCCGTCGATGTCGAGGATATTCGGAATCATGTCGCCCCGTTCGGATATCGAGGCGGTGCAGAACAGGAGCATCCGGAGCGGGTAGCCCGACTGCTGGTAGTCGATGGCGGCGCTGTACCCCTTGATGACGCCGTCCGATTCGAGGCGTTGGATACGCTTGCGGACCGTGCTGTCCGAGGTGCCCGTTCGCTCGGCGATGTCGCCCGAGGACATGTTCCGCGCGTCTTCCTGCAGGGCGTGAAGGATGGCACGGTCAACGTCGTCGATATCGTCGGCCATACGGGGCCTTTCGCGTGCGCGACAAAGGAAGTTCGGCTCCCCGCCGACGGTGGGGTAAATCGCATGTCGCTATATGCAATCCATACCACTCGCCAAAAACAGCGAACTGTGTGCAGCAGTTGCGGTCGAAGACGCTCGGTTCCGACGGTGTCTATTGACTCACCGGACGGAACCGCGCCAGTACATCGACGTCCCACTGGTGGAATCGTTCCCAGAGCAACACTGCGGGCGGGAGTGCGACGACCGCCGCCAAGAACGAGTAGGTGACACTGAGCGCAATCAGCACGCCGAAGTTGCCGAGAATCGGGGTGATGGCTAGGGCGAGCGCACCGGTTCCCAGAGCGGTCGTCAGCATGCTCCCGAATAGGGCGCCACCGGTTCCCGTCAGCGTCACCATCATCGCTTCGTGTGCGCCTGTCGTCGAATCGTATTCGTCGATAAACCGGTGGGTCGTGTGCACCGAATACGCGATGCCGACCCCGACGGAGATAGAGAGGATGGTCGCCGTCAGCGCATTCAGCGTGATGTCCATATATCGCATCGTCCCGAGCAAGAAGGCGATGGCAATCAGTATCGGGAAGACGTTGACGACGCCGAGTAGTGGCTTCCGTTCCAAGACGCCGTAGATGAGCACGAGGAATGCCGCAGTCAGTCCGACTGCGAGGGCGAGTCCCTGAATCGCCGACTGGAAGATACGGTCCATCACCGCTGCACGGACGACGACGCTCCCCGTGGACGTCGCTTCGAACTGGAGCCTGTCCGCTAATTCGGTTCCGCCCGTCGTCACTTCCGTCTGTGAGGCATCGGCGTCGGTCTGATATTCGATTTGGGCGGACCGGTAATCCTCCGTCAGGTACTGTTTGGCCCGGTCACCCGCCGCGGACGCGAACAGCTCGTCGTAAATTCGCTCGAGATTCTGGTCGGGAATCCCGTTGTCGTTCCGGTCGTTTCGGGCGACTAAGGCCGCGAAGTCCTCGTTTCGATTCGCGTGCGATTCGATGACGGTCACGATGCTCTGTGCCTCTGCTTGCCCACCGGGTCCGACTGCAAGTGACTCGGGCGGGTCGTCGTTCGGAGCCGCGAGGGCTTCGAGCGCGTGGTCTTGCTCGAAGTTTCCTCGGGCATATATCTTCACCGTACTACTCTGACTGCTCCCGAATTTGTCGTCGAGCAAGTTGATAGTCGACGTAATCGTATACTCCCCTGGATTGAACGGCTCGGGTAATCCCGTGACGTAGGCCGGGAGCTCTTCGGGTGGCAGGAAGTCCTCGTTTTCGAACGAGGTACCGACGCCAGCGCCATACGCACCCATGACGGCCCCCGAGAGGAGCAATCCTAGGACGATTACCGTCGGCGCGTATCGACTCACGCGTGCCGGAAACGCCAACACGCGGCCGAGCACCGAGTCCTCGGACGCTATCGGCGACGAGTTGAAGTCCGGAACGCCGAGACGGACGCGTATCTCGTCGGTCACCAACTTGGCGGCGGGTAGAAATATCCCGAAGATGAGGAACGTGAACATGATGCCGACCGCCGACGCGATGCCCAAGTTCCGAATCGGCGTCAGGTCGGAGATGACGTTCGCACCGAAGCCGAACACTGCCGTCACGGTGACGATGACGAACGCAATCAGGAGCTGGGCGTTCGCTTCTCGCATCGCTTCGACCGCTTCGAACCCGCGTTCCGTCTCCTCTCGATAGCGGTTGATGATGTGGATGCCGAAGTCGACGCCGACGGCGAGCAGCAACACCGGGACCGAAATCATCTGTTGGCTGAACGGAATCCCCGAATACCCGAGGAATCCGAACGTCCAGATAATCGTCATCACGAGCGCGACCAGTCCCAACAGCACGTCGATGGGGTCGCGATACGCCACCACCAAGAAGAAGAGCAACAACAGGACTACGACGGGCATCACGATGAGGAGCGAGTCCTGCACGGACTGCGATATCTCCGTTTCGGTCGTTCCAGACCCGAACGCACGAACGTCGCCCGGCGTGTCGTCGGCAATCGTTTGAAGGTCCGTCTGGACGGCAGTCAGGTCGTCGTCACCGAAGCTCTCGGGGAAGTCGTGCGAAACCGTGGTAATCGATGTGGACGCCGAGACGCTCGTCGGATTGAAGTCGTTCGACACGACGCCGGTAAACCGGGAGTCGTCTTCGAGCGCTCGAACCGCCTGTCTGATTTCGGACGGACTCGCGCCTTCGAGCGTTCGCCGGTACTCTGCCGGCGTGGTCGCCGACGGGTCGAGTTGCTGTGCGACACTCGGAGCCGGCCCACTCGCCGATTCCATCCGAATATCGTCTCGTTCCGCAACGCGTTCGAGAAGGCGAGCGTCACGGACGAGTGCCTCTTTGGTCAGGACGTTGCTGTTCGTCCGAATGAGTTGTGTCGTGGTCTCGGTATCTGTTCGAAACGGCTCCTCGAAGTTCTGGTCGACTTCGTCCAGGGCCTTCTGTTCGGGTAAGTCGTCTGTGAACGCGTCGAGCCCGCCCGCACTCATCTGGACGGATCCCAGTCCGCCGACGAAGAGACCTGTGAACAGCAAAAAGACGACGACGACCGCACGGGGCCGGTCCACGATGGTCGTGTTGAGGCGTTCTGTCGCCGTTTCAATCTTCTCGGCCAGAGACATTACTGGCGCCTCCGGTAGAGGAGTACGATACCGCCGACCACGACTATCCCCGCCCCGAGGACGAGTGGGAGAGGCGGTCCGCCGGTGTTCTGGGGTTCGACGGCGTCGAGTGGCTTCCTGAACGTATCCGAGAGATGGGTGTTGCCGTCGCTATCCGTATACCGGACGTCGAACGAAATCGGGTACGTGCTTCCGGCCGTCGCGGCGGACGCCGCCGTCACCTCGAACGCCAGCGTCGCGGACTCACCAGGGGCTAACGACTCGATATAGCTCGTGTCCGAGGCACCGGCGCTGAGGGGGTCGTCGGCGAACAGCCGTGCCTCCATATCGGTCACCGTTTCGTCGAGGTTGTTCGTCACTTCGACCGTGACGACTCGTGAGCTGCCCGCGGTAATCGTTCGGTCCGACACCGCGAGTTCGAACTCGTCCCGCTCCGGTTCGATAGTCGCCGGGAGGTCGAGTTTGTCGTAGGTCCGCTGGTCGCCCTCGCCGTCACGATACCGAACCTCGACGTCCAGTAATTTCTCCCCGACCACAGCTTCACTCGTAATCTCGAACGGTACTCGGAAGGACGTGGATTCACCAGGGTCGAGCGACCCGACAGCGGTGGAATCCTCGCTCGGGATGACTGCCTCCGACGTATCGACGGGGCGAATCGCCACGCTCCGCACCGGTTTGGAGCCGGTGTTCTCGAGTGTGCCGACGATGTCCCCGTCTTCGCCCACTCGGAGTGACGAGGACACGTCCGAGAAGGCGAACGATTGGGCGGGCGCCGACTCGACGGTGGTCGTGAGCGGGTCGGCCGTTCGACTGATTCCGTCGATATCGTCGTAGTCCACGACCAAATCGAGCGCGTAGTCACGCACGGCCGACCCCGATTCGAGCGCGGCGTTGTACGTGAGCGTCCGATTCGTCCCCGCTTCCCAGTCTCCGACGGATGCCGTCGAGGACGTGTCGCCGGACTCGAAGGTCAGGGAACTGCTCTTGGATTCCGCAGTGACACTCGCATCGCTCGCGATTTCCGACCCGGTGTTCCTGAGCGTGAACGAGATATCACTGTCGTCGCCGACTTGGGTCGTCGCGTCTGTGTCGACGATTTCGAACCGAGCGTCTTCCTCGATTCGAATCGTTATCGAGTCCGTCTGCGTTCGTGTGGAATCGCTGCCCTCCGTGGGTCCGCTGGGGCCGTAGCGAACGTGACGCGTGTGCGAGTATTCGTACTCGACCGGGAGGCGGTACGTTCCCGGTTCGGCATCTTTCGGGACCGTGATGGAGACCGCCTGTTCTGCGCTCCCCGTCTGGAAGTTACCCATAGAGACCTGTCCGGTCTGGACGGTGACTGGCGCGTTCCCGTCGTCCACTTCGAACGTGAGTCCCCGCGCAGTCATCACCTCGTCTTCGTACTCCGAGGGGCCGTGAGTCGTAATCAGGCCGCGGTTGACGACCGAAACCGTGAGGTCGGTCGTCGTGCCAGCCGAGAGCGACCCGGAGGACGTCGCGAACGTGATGTCCGGATGGCCGATGACGTTTCCAGACTGTGACGTCTGCGCCGTCGCCATCGTGGGGAGTGCGCCGACGGCGAGGCCCATCACGAGAATCGCGGTGAGGGCGACGGTCACCGACCGTGAGTTACGCGGTGTCTTCCGTGTCATGCTGAAGTCGCGTCCGTACGTGAATCGAATCGAGCGTGTTGCGTTCCCATGAGAAGTAACGTCGACTCGGGAGCAATTATAACAGAATCACGTTTTTCTGACCCGGTAAAACGGATGTCTTAGCGGCCAGGAGTGGGGTTTGGGGACTCGACGACGCTACAGCATATCCGAGTTTGGTCCTCACACAGCACCCGCGAACGTCGTGTAATCACGCCGTCCACGAGGGCGAGAGTGTATAATCATCGATAATTTTATACTGAGTTGGAAAACGAGCGACTGAATTAACTACTCCTGTGCGAACGACTAGCTGTGACCGAGAGCGTTCTGTCGCACGAGATTTACGCTCTCCTCGACGACGAGTACGCTCGCGAAATCCTCAAGTCGACGAACACGACCGAGAAGTCCGCGAAAGAGCTGAGCGAGGAGTGTGATGCGTCACTCCCGACGATTTACCGTCGGACTGAGCGACTCATCGACTGTGGCCTCCTCGAAGAACGCACCCAACTCGGCGACGAGGGCCACCACTACAGCGTCTACAAAGCGCGAATCAAACGCCTCACCATCGAATTAGACAATGACGAACTCACCCTCGAAATCGAAGAAGCACCGCCGGAGACTATGGCAGACCGATTCACCGATATGTGGGGTGATATCTGATGGTCGTGCTTCAAGTTAACCTCGCTACCGTTCCGCAGTTCTACTTCGTCCTGTTCGTCGTGGTACTCGTCACGATTGCGATGGGGTCGTTCGTCGTGTACCAAGCCTATCAGGGATATCGTCGACACGGCGGGCGACGGATGCTGTTTCTGGCAGTCGGAATCGGACTCATCACGGTCGTTCCGCCGCTGTTGGCGATTACGGTCGCCTCCGTCGGCCTTCGAGCGAATTTCAGTCTTACAATCTACACCTATCACGTGCCGTTAGCCGAAAACGTCATCAAAATAATCGGATTGGCGTTCATCATCTACTCGCTCGCGCTTCCGAGTCAGTCGTCGTAGTCGGGCCGAACGTTCGTTCGCCCGACAGGCCCGGGAGGTGGTCCGTATTTCGTCTCGCCGACCGGCAAACGATTTGTGCGCGGAGCGTCCACGTCGCCACATGCAACGACTGAGTATCGCGACGCGCCCGCGAGTCGATTCGCTGGAGGTGGCGTAGCGTGGCCGACCTCCCGCCCGTCTACGGTGGCCAGGCGCTCCACGTCCACCTCGACGGCGAGACGAGAGTGGAGGACGTCGACCCCGCCGACGCCCGTCGCTTCCTCGGCGGCAACGGCTTCGCGGCGAAGGCCGTCCACGACCACGTTCCCCCAGAAGCCGACCCGTTCGACCCCGAGAACGTCGTCGCCTTCACCGTCGGCCCGATGAACGGCACGCCGTTTCAGTCGACGAGTCGGGGCGTCGTCGGCTTCGTCAGCCCGCAGACGAACGGCTTCTTCGACAGTACCTTCGGGGGCACCTTCCCCCGCGCCCAGAAGACGACTGGCTTCGAGAGCATCGTCCTCCACGGCGCCGCCCCTGAGCTCTCCTACGTCCACGTCGACAGCGAGGGCGCGCGCGTCGAACCCGCGCCGGACCTCGCTGGCCTCGGCACCTACGAGACGTGTGCCGAAGTCGAGGAACGCGCCGCGGCCGACGCCGACGGCGACGTTCACGTCGTCGCGACGGGGCCGGCGGGCGAGAACCTCGTTCGCTTCGCCTGCCTGCTCCACGACTCCGAGATGCGCGAGGGGGTCGCCGGCCGCGGCGGTGCCGGCGCCGTCCTCGGCTCGAAGAACGTCAAGGCCGTCGTCGTCGAGGAGGGCGAGTTCGACCCCGAAGTCGCCGCCGACGGCGACCTGCGGAGCCTCGTGGGCGACCGCATGGGCCCGCTGATGGCAGAGACGGAGATGCTCCAAGAGTACGGCACGAGCGGCCTCGTCAACCCCATCAACGAGATGGGCAAACTCGGCCGGCGGAACAACCAGGTCGAACAGTCCGGCGACGAGGAGGCCGAAGCCATCAGCGGCGAACGCCTCCGCGAGGAGTACGTCACGGAGGACACGACGTGTGCGAACTGCGCCGTCGCCTGCGGGAAACACGTCACCGTCGAGGCGGAGGGCGTCACCGACGCCAAGATTCCCGAGTTCGAGAGCCTCTTCGGCACGGCGACGATGACCGAGGTGTTCGACCTCGACCGCGTGGTGAAGGTCAACGACCTCTGCGACCGACTGGGGATGGACACCATCTCCTTCGGCGTCTCCGTCGCCTTCGCCCGCGAGTGCTACGAGAAGGGCCTCCTGACCGACGACGACTCCCCGCACCTCGACTTCGGCGACGCGGATGGCCTGGTCGAACTCGCGCGCCGCATCGCCCACCGCGAGGGCTTCGGCGACCGACTCGCCGAGGGGTCGTTCCGCCTCGCCGACTCCCTCGACGACGAGGCCGACGAGTACCTCCACGGCGTCAAGGGACTGGAGTTTGCGGCTCACTCCCCGCGCGGCCTGAAGGGGATGAGCATCGGCTACGCCACCGCCACCCGCGGCGGCTCCCATCACGACACGCGGCCGACGCTCCAGTACGACGGCGAACACGACGAGACGACCGAGGGGACGCCCGAGTTCGCCGCCCGCACGCAACACTTCACCGCGCTGGGCGACTCGCTCACCCAGTGTCGGTTCGTGAGCGAGGCCGGGTGGGGCAAGCGCGTCACCGACCGCTACCGCGACGCCATCAACGCCGCGACGGGATGGGACCTCTCGACCGAGGACGTGGAACGCATCGGCGAACGCGTCTACAACCTCGAACGCCTCATCAACGTCGAACGCGGCGTCGCGCGCCGGGAGACGGACACGCTCTCCCATCGCATCATGCACGAACCCATCCCCGACGGCCCCGCGGAGGGGATGTACTGCCCGCCGGAGGAGCTCGACGCGATGCTCGACGAGTATTACGACTTCCGCGGGTGGGACGACGACGGCGTCCCGACCGCCGAACGCCTCGACGCCCTCGATATGGCGGAATTGGCGGACTAACGACTCTCGGGGCGACCGGCGCGTGTCCCCGACTGCTCACCCGCTCACGCGTCGGCCTCGCGGTAGCCGACGAGGAGCCAACTCCCGACGGCGACGACGGCGGCGACGAAGACGAACACCCAGAACGCGGTGAACGCGCCGGCTACGGGGTCCCCGACGTAGAATCCCGCTGCGACGCCCCCGACGGCGGCGCTGACGAAGGGAAGCAGGAAGGGCCAGTCGGTCCACTCGCCGCCGGTGTTGTAGTACTCGACGGCGTAGCCCCAGACGTTGCCGACGGTGAACTGGAAGATAACGAGGCCGAACAGCCCCGAGAGGACGGCCCGAAACAGGGCGTCGCGGGTGAGTGTCTCGGCGCGGGAGAGCGAGACGGCGATGCCGGCGAGCAAGACGATGAGCATCACGCCGTGCCACGGGCGGAGTCGGTCGCGGAGGTGGAGGGCCATACTCGCCCCTCACGCGCCGGCGACAAGAACGTAGCGCCGGCGCAAGCCTTCTTCGCGTCTCGCCGCCAAGGTGGGTATGGTCCTCCCCCTGGCGATGGGCTGGCGACACCTGCTGTTCGAGAACTGGCCCGTCGACCCCGACGTGATGGACGCACATCTCCCGGTGTCGCTCGACGCCGACCGATACGACGGGCAGGCGTGGCTCTCGGTCGTCCCCTTCACCAACGTCGCCGTGCGTCCGAAGGGGGCGCCTCGCGCCCTCGGGATTCGGCTCCCGGAAATCAACGTCCGGACGTACGTCACCCGTGACGGCGTCCCGAGCGTCTACTTCTTCAGCCTCGACGCACAGGGCCTCGCCAGCGTCGTCGGCGCCCGCCTCGTCCACCACCTCCCCTACTACTACGCCCGAATCTCGCTTGACGCGGTGGACGGCGAAATTCGGTTCCGGAGTCGACGCCGCCATCCCGGCGCCCGCCCGGCCCACTACGCGGCCACCTACGCCCCCGACGGCGATGCCTTCGACGCGCCGGCCGACCCCCTCGCCGAATTTCTCGTCGAGCGCTACCGCTTCTACACCGAGGCGCCCGACGGGTCGCTCCGCTACACCGACGTACGCCACGACCCATGGACGCTCTACCCCGCCGAGGCCACCGTCGCAGCCGATACGCTCGTTCGAGCCGACGGCTTTGCCCGTCCCGACGCGGACCCGGTGTGCTACTACAGCCCCGGCCTCGACGTGGTGGCCTCCCGGAGTCGGCGCGAGGAGGCCTGACCGTCGATCTCTCGCCAAAGTTTCGGCCTCGACTCGGCCCCGACATCACGTACCCACACCCTATTTCCTATCGCGATATGTGATTTATCGAACCCTCGAAACGGCACGGATTTATCCTTCTCGACCACGGAAGAAGTGTATGAGCGACCTCTCGCTGGACGCCACGCAGTTGGACCGCTACTCGCGGCACATCATCATGGACGAAGTCGGTCCGGAGGGGCAGAAACGCCTGCTCGACTCCAGCGCCGTCGTCGTCGGCGCGGGTGGGCTTGGTGCGCCCGTCATCCAGTATCTCGCGGCCGCGGGCGTGGGAACCATCGGCGTCGTCGACGACGACGTGGTGGAGCGCTCGAACCTGCAACGCCAGGTGATTCACCGCGACGCCGACGTGGGCGAACCGAAAGTCGAGAGCGCGAAGCAGTTCGTCAGCGCCCTCAATCCCGACGTGACCGTCGAGACGTACCAGACGCGACTCGACCGCGACAACGCCGACCTGCTGACCGACTACGATATCGTCGTCGACGCCTCCGACAACTTCCCGACGCGATACCTCGTCAACGACACCTGCCGACTCGCCGGCATCCCCGTCTCCCACGGCGCCATCTACAAGTTCGAGGGGCAGGTCACGACGCTCCACCCCGACGGCCCCTGCTATCGCTGCCTGTTCCGCGAGGCGCCCGAACCCGGGACCGTCCCCGACTGCGCGACGACGGGCGTCCTCGGCGTCCTCCCCGGTACCGTCGGCTGTATCCAGGCCACCGAGGCCGTGAAAGTCCTGCTCGGCGCGGGCGACCCGCTCGTCGGGCGCCTGCTCTTCTACGACGCGATGGACATGAGCTTCGACACGGTGCCCTACACCCAGGACCCCGACTGTCCCGTCTGTGGCGACGACCCCATCGACTCCATCGACGACATCGAGTACGTCGACGGCTGTGCCATCAGCGCCGACTGACCGAACGAAATCCTTTAGCGCCCGCGCGGTGCAGGTTTGAATGCGGGACCGTGGGTTAGCCTGGTATACTTCGGGCCTTGGGTGCCCGTGACCCCGGTTCAAATCCGGGCGGTCCCATTCCCACTTTTTGCTTGGGGAACTTCGGAGGAGATTTCGAAGCCGTGGCGTTATTGGTGAAAAGTAGACAGTGAGCGCCAGCTTGCGTCAGTGGGGTGAACAGCCGTCGGCCAGTACATCCGAATCTCGGACAAGAACTTGCTTACTTCCGTATTTTTCTAAGCAGACAGAGAATTCCTTGAGGCGTTCGAACTCATCACATTCTACCCGTGTTGCGGTTGATCGCGTTGATGGCTCTTGACCTGCTGGAGGCCTACGGTGTGAGTAAGGTAGGTTACATACTGCGTTGAGATACAATCCGTTAATCACTTCATTGTACGCATATAGCGTACATCTGGAATAGTTTTATATAATTGTACGCATATGGCGTACATATGCGTTCGCCACAAGAGCAGATCGAGACTGTTCGCACGATGGGAGAAGCCATGATAAAAATCAACAATATCCTACATAGCTCTGTAAGTGATGTTGATTTTCCTGAGGTTGATCTTACACAAGCTGATGCTCCTGAAGATTGGCGAGAAAAGGCGATAGAACTCACAGACGACAATTTTGACCAAACTGGGGTGGATGGAGCTGAAGATTGGTGGAATGCTTGGTGTGAAGTGCGAGCAATCCTTGATACATCTTTCAAAGGTGATGTCGAAGGTGGGAATTCTGTAACTCTGAGTGAAGGAGAGCCGAATGGTAATATGAGGATAAAAAATGAATTCGTCCATCTTCGAGTCCGCATGTATAACGGCATCGGAGTGTCTTATATTGCTGAATATTATCTCAAGGAATCTGACACATGGGTATTACTGTATGAGGGTGAGGCTCCTTCGGGAAATTTTGAATCCAAACTAATTCGGGATGTGATAGGGGTTGAATTAGCAATCATAGCAAACGCTACCGAATCAGCGGCAGAAACAATCGATTACTGGATGACAGAAGGTGATCATCCGTCTTGGTCCCAGAGTTCGTGGGCTGAGGCAAGGGGTGTTGGTCGTCAGACGGTCAATGATCGCGTTCGAAGTGCAGTTAATATAGTTGAAGACTGACACCGACGCTACACTCACGGACGACTAACCCCGACATCCAGCTCCCATGTGATCTCCCGAAATACCACTGCCATACTGCAGACACACACCCACCTATCCAACCGTCGGTGTCCTTTATCCTACCCCCTGCCGTCCCCATATGTATGACCCCCTACGCATTACTCGGCCTCGCAATCGTCGCCGAGGTCATCGGGACGACGGCACTCAAACTCTCGCAGGGATTCTCCCGACCGCTCCCGAGTCTCGGCGTGGTCGTCGGCTACGGGGTGGCGTTTTACGCCCTCTCGCTCGCATTGGAGGAGCTCCCGGTCGGCCTCGTCTACGCGACGTGGGCCGCCATCGGCATCGTCGCCATCTCCGTTCTCGGAGTCGTCGTCTTCGGCGAACAGGTCGACGCGGCCGGCGTCGTCGGCATCGGCCTCATCCTCGTCGGCGTCTACGTCCTCAACGTCGTCTCCGGCATCTCCACCCACTGAGCCGTCGGCTGTCGCACGGGCTCACAGCGTGACACGAACCCCAAAGCGTTAGTCGCCGGTGGCCAATCGCTTGCTCGATGCCCTCCACTCGATTGCTCGCCCTCGTGGCAAGTGCCATCGCTACGTGTTCGTTCGCTGGTGTCGCCGCCGCACAGGCTCCGATGGGGTCCGAAACGGAGGTGGTGGTGCGTCTCGGCGTTCAGTTCGGCGTCGCCTTCGTCCTCAACCTGATTCTCGGCGGAGCGGTGCTCGGCATCGCCCCGGATTACACGCGGCGGATGCTCGCCGGCCTGCACGACGACCCGGTCGAACCCTTCCTGTGGGGTCTGCTCGCCGGCATCGCCGTCCCTATCGCGTTGCTGTTGCTCGCGATAACCATCATCGGGCTGATTATCACCATCCCCGGACTGCTGGCGCTCTTCGTCGTCGGACTGGTCGGCAACGCCATCACCGTCTGCTGGCTGGGGACGCTCCTCCGAGGGCGAGAGACGCCCGACGGCCTGTCGATAGTCGCCGGGGCGTTCGTCCTCGCCGCTGTCGGCCTGATTCCGCTCCTCGGGGGTCTGTTGACGACGCTCGCGAGTTTCTTCGGCCTGGGCGTCGTCGCGGAGGACCTCTACGCCTCGTGGCAGTAATCTCTACGCGCGCCCGCGAGAGCGCACGGTGCGGAGGTCGGGATTGCCTTCGATGACGTCGTCGGCGAGCGACTGCGGGTCGGTCGGATAGAACGATTCGAACGCCGCGACGAACTCGCGGGCGCGGGCTCGCGGTGGGCCGACCGGCACGGCCTCGGCGACGATCGATTCCTCGATGAGAAAGCGGAGGCGCGGTTCCTCGGCGGTCAGCGGCGTCGTCTCGACGCGGAGGTCGCCCTCGCGGTCGAACACGGCGCCGTTCGACGCCGGGGTGTGGGTCCACGGGTCCGGCAGGTCAATGCTGACGTGGAGGTCCTCCAGAAACGTCTCGAACACCTGTTCGCACTCCCGACAGAGGTGGTACCGCCCCTGTGAGACGACGCGGTCGTCGACGAGGCTGGTGAGGTCGACCCGCCCCGTGTCGGTCGCCGTGGAATCACAGAAACTGCAGGTGTCGTCAATGGCGTCGCGTTGCTCCCAGTGGCGGGTGAGGTCCACCACCGTTTCGCGGCAGTCGGCACAGACGAACTGCAGATCGGGAAGGGTCACGTCCGGATTCGCAGTGTGACGACACCGAATCCGGCCGTGGCGACGGTCCGGCGACGGCCGGAAGTGGTCGCCACAGGCGTGACACCGTCTGATTGGTGGCATACCCACGAGTCGCGCGCTGAGGCGTATAATCGTTGTGCGTCGTCGGACGGGCGTCTGACCTTTCAGCCGACGGATTCCGTGAGCGACGCGGCCCGACGCCCCCGGGTGGCACCGCGTCTGCGGTGGAGGCACCCCCTCGCCGGACCCCGGCGCTCTGGCCGGCCGTCGACTCCCCCCTGTGTCCCGCGCGGCGGCACACGTCCCGGTCGAGACCCCCCACACAATTGAGTGTTTATGCGTTACTTACGTTACGAGCGTTACTTAATTGGCGTCGCCGCGTGAGGACGTGACATGAACGTCGCCGAGCGCGTCCACGTCATGCCGCTGGGGTTCGAACACGACCGCATCGTCGAACCTGCGCGGGAGTACCGGGCCGACCGCGTGATTCTCCTCGATTGGCTCGCCGACGACCTTGAACGTCCCGACTACCACGACGACGTGCTGGCCGACCTCGAAGCGGCCGGCATCGACATCGACTGCCGCGAGTGCGAACTGTTCGACCTGTACGACTCCATCGCGGTCATCGCCGAAATCGCGACGGCGGAAGCGACCCCCAGCGACGACGCCGACGTCGGCAACGACGTGTACGTGAACCTCGCGACGGGGAGCAAGATCACCGCCATCGGTGGCATGATCGCCTGCATGGTCACCGGCGACGCCCAGCCCTACTACGTCCGCGCCGAGCGATACGCCTCGGGGGCGGAGCCGGTCGGCTACGGGATGGAACTCGCCATCGACCTCCCGACCTATCCCATGGACCGTCCCGACGCCCAGCAGATTGCCGTCCTCGACCGCCTCGTCGAGGAGGGTCCGTGTTCGAAGCGGTCGCTCATCCGATTCGGTGCCGACCGCGACCTCCCCTTCATCAGCGACTGTGACCACCCGTTCGACGCGTCGGGGAAGCCGACCAAGCAGTCCTACGCCCGCCTCCGACGCCACGTCGTGGCGCCGCTATCGGACCGCGGATTCGTCACCGTCGAATCCGTCGGCACGACTCAACAGGTCGAGGCCACCGACGCCGGCCACAACGCACGCCGTGCGTTCGGCTACCTCTTGGAGTAGCCGCCGACTCGCTTCAGTCCCACGTGAGGACGAGGCGAATCCCGTCTCGGTAGTCACCATCGAGGGTGACCGCCCAGCCGTGGACGCGCGCGAGCGTGCGAACCATTGGAAGGCTGGTGCCGATGGTCTCGTTGGACACGGCGTCGTCGTAGTCGAAGTAGCGGTCGGTGTCGCCCTGTGGCGGCTCGCCGTCGTCAGTAATCGTGATGCCGTCGTCCCAGTCTTCGACGGTGACTGTCGAGGCGCCGTTGTCGAGTGCGAACTCGAACGCGCGTTCGAAGAGGAGTTCGAGCCGGCCGGGTTCGGCCTCGACGGTGGCCGCGGTGTCGACGGTGAGCGTCGCGTCAGCGGCGTCGGGCCACGCCGCGCGCGCCGTCGCCGCGACGTCGACCTGCTTGGTGTGGGTCACCGTCCGGCCGTACTGGGCGAGCGTCGCGAAGTCGTTCATCAGCCGCGTCGTCCGGTCGGTGGTGTTCGTCGCCGTCCGCAGGGCGTCGCGCGCCTCCGCCACCTCGCCCGATTCGAGTTGGCTCATCGCCCACTCGACGTTGCCGCGGACGATGGTCACCGCGTTCCGGAGTTCGTGACGCATCCCGCCGGCGAGGTCCTCGAGCTGTCGGTTGTGTCGTTCGAGCTCCCGACGCTGTCGTTCGAGCGCGGTCACGTCCGAGAAGACGAGGATGCGGCCGAGCGACCCCTGTCCGACCTCGAAGGAATTCTCGCTCACCACGAAGTGTCGGCGGTTGCCGTCGACGTCGAGCGAGACGGTGTCCGCGTCGCTCGCGAGGGCATCAGCCAGCGCCGGAACCGCGTCGACCGGGCTCCCGGCGGCAGCCGACAGGTCCGGAAACAGTTGCTCGGCCGAGCGGTTGTACTCGCGGATTCGCCCCTCGCGGTCGAGAAAGACCGTCGGCCCTTCGACGCCCTCGGTGAGTTGAACGGCGAAAAATCGGTCCTCGAAGATGAAGAGGACGCCGAGCGCGAACGCCGCGACGCCGAGTGGGGCGTGAATCATGTCGATCAGGTACGGCGTCGCGTAGCCGACGATGTCGAGGACGACCGGCAGCCCCGCGATACCGACCAGGCCCGCGAGTGGCGTCGCGTCGTACTCGGAGTCGACGAACGTCTCGAAGAGGGCGAACATCCCTACGGCCGCGAGCATGTAGGAGAGCCCCGTTACGATCCAGTGGAAGAGCCCTTGCTGAATCGCCAGATGGGGGAACGGTTCCGCGACGACGGTCGTCGTGAAGTAGAGGTGGTGGTACGGGTTCGTCACCTTCACACCGACGACGAACAGGTAGAGCAGGACGGCCGCTTGACGGTACGCGGGGCGGCGGTGATAGAACCGCCCGGTGTACGCCGAGCAGAAGTAGAGCCACGCGAAGACGGTGCTGAACCCGAGTATCAGGCCGACGAGATACACGCCGGTCTTGAGTCCGCGACCGGGGAGTACGAGGAGGACGGCGTGTGCGACCGCCCAGCCACCGCTGGTCGCGAGGAGCGCGACTAGCCCACGGCGGGTGCCGGCGTCCTCTATCTGACGGGCGCGGACGATGCCCCCGAGGCAGACGACTCCAGCCAGCGCGAACCCGAGCGCGTACGCGACGGTGGGCGAGAGTAACACGTCATAGTACAGTGTCCGTCTCGTAACCAATCCTTCGGTCGCCCCCTGTCGTACGATTTGGGGAATTTGACGGCCGCTATGCCCATTTTCACCGTCTCTCTCCGTGCGCATCCCCATCACGGAAGCCTTATCCGTTGATGGCCCCTCGTGTAGATTGCAATGGCAACTGGTACGGTTGATTTCTTCAACGACACTGGCGGTTACGGCTTTATCGAAACTGAGGACGCGGACGACGACGTGTTCTTCCACATGGAAGACGTGGGCGGCCCGGACCTCGAAGAAGGACAGGAACTCGAATTCGAAATCGAGGACTCGCCGAAGGGTCCGCGCGCGACGAACGTCGTTCGCCTGTAACTCGGCGATCGTTTTCGATACAGTACTCCATTTTTACCGACGCATCGACTCGTAGCGACAGCGCGATTCTCAGTCCTGAGAAGGTATCCCACATCTTGAAACCCTCTGGCCGCCGACGGGAGGGTGATGGAGCCCCCCGTGTCGCGTATCGCGCTCGCAATCGTCGTCGTGGCGACGGTCGTCGCCGGGGTCGTACCCGCGACGGTCGTCGGCGCGTCGCCGTCGATCACCGTCACTGTGCAGGGGTCGACGCTCGAACCCGGTGATTCGACGCTCGTCGAGGAGGACCCGACGGTCGGCGTCTCGGTCGACGCCGGGCAGTCGATTCGGGTCGTCTCGGTTCGCGTCGACGGAACGACCGTCCGCCGGGAGACGCCGAATTCGACGGCGTTCGACGACACGTTCGACCTCTCGCTGTCGAGCGGCGAGCGAACGCTCACGGTCGTCGTCAAGACCGACACCGTCACCAGTCACACGGTAACGGTCACGAAAGACGACACGCAACCGTACGTCCAGTACGAGACGCCGTTCCAAACGGAGGAGTTCGCGTCACCGCCGGAGACGGTGACTGTGAATCGTTCGCAGGTCGCTCTCGCGGGCAACTTCACCGACGTCACCGGCGTCAGTCATCTGCGCGTCGTCCGGCAGGCGGAGTACTCCGTCGGCACGGAGACGCAGACCGACCGCGCCGTCTACACCGCGTCGGGCTTCGACGGCTCGTTCTCGCAATCGATTTTCCTCGGCGTCGGCCGGAACAACGTCACCGCACAGTACTACGACGAACTCGGTAACGTCCGCACACACGAGTTCGAACTCATCCTCGAGGACACCGCGCCGCCGTCGCTGTCGGATCTGTCCGTCGTCCGTACGTCACCGGACTCGCTACGGATTCACGGCACTGCGACGGATAACGGACAGATTCGCCACGTCGCCATCCACCCCGCGGACAGTTCAGGCACGGCGTATCTGGTCGAACCCGGACTCGAACGCCCCGACCCGACGCGCCAGCGCGTGACGTTCGACACGAACCGCTCGCTGTACCCCGGGAGCACCGCCGTCGTCATCGAGGCGACCGACACCGCGGGCAACACCGTCGAGCGAACGGTGACCGTCAGTCGGACCGTCGAGCCAGAACTCCGACTCAACCCGGCCGGCACGCGGTTCGTCGACGAGGACACGGTCGCGGTTCGCGGCCGTGCCGCTGGCGGCGAAATCACCTCGGCGACCGTCGAGACGGTCGACCCCGAGACGGGCGAGGTGGTTGACATCGCCTCCGTCCACGGCGGGTCGGTCGTGACCGACCTCGACGTCGACACGCAGCTGGACGCGCCCGACAACCGGACGGTCACGATCCGCTTGCGCGTCATCGACTCTGCGGGCGCCGAACACGTCGTCTCGCTCAATCGCACTCGCGACGTCGAGACGCCGACGGCGACGGCCACGGCGACGCCGACGCCCACGCCCGCCGCGACAGCGACGCCCGGGCCGACGCCGACGGCGACGCCCGCCCCGCCCGCCGCCGCTGGCGTGACGGTCCCCGGCCTCGGCGTGACGATACCGATACCGGACGTTCTGGGGGCCTCTATCGGGGTTCCGGTCCCCGTCGTCGGCCCGTTCGACCTCCCACTGCTTCCGGCTGTGGGACTGGTCGTCTTCGGACTGCTCGCCGTGGCGCGTCTCCGGTGAAGCAATTTGGCCTAGACGTTAATTGTCTAGATTCGATACTAGCACCGGGGTGATCTCATTTCGACTCATACCCGCCCGGTGAGCACGCTTCATCTGGCTGATTCGGAGACGACGGTCGATGCCACGGCGTGTGAACGGGTCGCGCCGCGGCCTGACCAGTCTGACGTCATCACCGTCTCCTTCGCCGGATCGACGGCTCGGTGGCTCGACGAGTGGCACGCCTCGGCCGGCGTCCCGCCTCGCGCGACGGTCGTCATGAGTGACGGCGCCACGTGGGACGCTGGCGACCCGCGCGAACGCCTCGATTCGGCGGCCCCCGACGACACCGACCTACAGGTCGAACTCGTCGACTCGCCGGGGAACCTCACCGATCTCGGCGTCACGCTGACGGAACTGCTCGAATCGCACGACGAGTACAACCCACACACGACGCTCTGTCTCCGGTCTCTGACGGTGCTCTTGCAGTACTCCGACTCCGACTCGGTCTATCGATTCCTCCACACGCTCGCCGGCCAGCTCGACCGAGTCGGCGCCACGGGCCACTTCCACCTCCACGGGGACGCGCACGACGACGACGTGGTTGCCAGTCTCGAACCCGTCTTCGACCAGGTCGTGCGCGACGCTTAGAGCGTCGTGACGAGGCCAGCGGCGACGAGCAGACAGCCGATTCCGAGCGCCTGCACGACTCGTTTCCACCGCGTCGACACCGTGTCGGTGCCGTACTCGCCACCGGTGCCGTCGGGTCGGCGGCCGGCGGTCTGGACGCGTACGACGGCGCCGGGTGCGAGCACGCAGACGAGACCGAGGAGGGCGCCGAGGACGATTGCGAGAAGGGTTCGAACGTCGGCCATCTACCGGCGGAGGCGCTCGATGCGTTTCTCGACCGGCGGATGCGTCGAGAGCAGGTTCGCGAGACCGCCGCGGCCGTCGAAGATACAGAGTGCGTTCACCTGCGTGTCGACTTCGCTGTCGCGGCCTTCGGCGCCGCGACTAATCTTTTCGAGTGCGCGCGCGAGTGGTTCGCCGGTGCCGATGGCCGCTGCGGCGTCGCCGTCGGCGACGTACTCGCGGTACCGAGAGATGGCGAAGACGAACACCATCACCAGCATCTGCGTGAGTTGGCCGACGACGATGGCGAGGAAGAAGTCGGCGATGTCGTTGTCGCCCGTCATGAGGATGGCCCACTGGGCGACGATGGCGACGATGGAGGCGACGCCTTGGCCGAGCACCATCATCACTACGTCGCGGTTGCGGATGTGTGCGAGTTCGTGTGCGAGGACACCCTCGACTTCCGCGTCGTCGAGCGTTCGCAGGAGTTCCTCGCTGACGACGACGGTGCCCGCGCCCTTGCGTCCGACGGCGAAGGCGTTGGGCACGCCCATCCGGGCGATCATGAGTCGTGGCTTGTCGATGCCCATGTCTCGCGAAAGCGATTCGACCCGGTGGTGCAGGTCGGGGGCACGCTCTTCGGACAGGTCCTCGGCGCCGACGCTCCGGAGCGCCATCCACTTACCTATCTTGTACTGGACGCCGACGAAGAGGACGCTCCCGACCAGTACGAGCCAGAGCGGCCACTGGAAGACACCCATCACGACGACCGCCGCAACTGCGTAGAACGCGAACAGGATCGAGCCGACGATCGCCATTCGGGCTTTCAGTCCAACGTGGCGCATGGACGGGTGTCGACTCCGAGCCCACTAAGACCCCGCGGTTCGGCGCTCGTGACGCCGACCAAGTGGATGTCTGACGCACATTTATACGTCAGGGGGCGCCTGATACGGGCATGAGCAACAGGGTGGAGGAGCTCGAATCTCAGGTCGCGGAACTGCAGGCCGCAGTCGATGGCCTCACCGAGGAACTCGTCGAGACGCGAGAGCGGCTCCGACAGCTCGAATCCGACGAAGGCGTCGACAACTCGCGCACACCCGAACCCCGCGAGTCGTCCGGCGTCGAAGTGGACGACCACGACACGCCCGACCCGGCGGCCGAGACGGACGCCGACGAGACGGTTGACGCCGAGGCCGACGCCGAACCCGAAACTGATTCGGCGGCCGACGCGGACACCGAAGACGACGACGGCTCCGACGGGAACGACATCATCGTCGCCTGATCGGGGTCAGCCCCCATGCATATCAACGAACTGGTACTCGACGACTTCAAGAGCTTCGGCCGAAAGACGCGGATTCCGTTTTACGAGGACTTCACCGTCATCACCGGGCCGAACGGCTCCGGCAAGAGCAACATCATCGACGGCGTCCTCTTCGCACTCGGCCTCGCACGGACGCGAGGTATCCGCGCCGAGAAGCTGACGGACCTCATCTACAACCCCGGCCACGAGGACGACACCGAGCGCTCCGGCCCGCGCGAGGCGAGCGTCACCGTCGTCCTCGACAACTCTGACGGCACGCTGGACCGTTCGCAGGTGGTCAACGCCGCGGGCACCGAGGACGTGGGCGACGTGGACGAAATCGCCGTCAAGCGCCGGGTCAAAGAGACCGAGGACAACTACTACTCGTACTACTACCTCAACGGTCGCTCGGTCAACCTCTCTGACATCCGGGACTTGCTGGCGCAGGCCGGCGTGACGCCCGAGGGGTACAACGTCGTCATGCAGGGCGACGTGACCGAAATCATCAACATGTCGGCCGGGGAGCGCCGGACGATCATCGACGAAATCGCCGGCGTCGCCGAGTTCGACGCGAAGAAGGAGGACGCCTACGGCGAACTCGACACCGTCGAGGAGCGCATCGACGAGGCCGATCTCCGCATCGGGGAGAAGGAGGACCGTCTCGACCAACTCGAAGACGAACGGGAGACGGCGCTCGAATACCAGTCGCTCCGCGAGGAGAAAGCGGAGTACGAGGGCTACCTGAAGGCCGCGGAGTTGGAAGACAAGCGGACGACCCTCGAACGCACCGAAAAGCGAATCGAGGCCAAAGAGCAGGAACTCGCCGACCGGCAGGCGACCCTCGACGAGGCCGAGGCCGAGGTGGACGACCTCGAATCCGACCTCGCCGACCTCACCCGCGAAATCGAGCGGAAAGGCGAGGACGAACAGCTCCAGATAAAGAGCGAAATCGAGGAGATCAAGGGCGAAATCGGTCGCCTCGAAGCCACCATCGAGAACCAAGAGGAGAAAATCGAGTCCGCGGAACAGGAGCGCCGCGAGGCCTTCGTCACTCTCGACCGCAAGACCGAGGAGCTCGACGACTTGGAGGACGAAATCCGCTCCATCAAGGTCGAGAAGGCGTCGGTCAAAGGCGACATCGCGGACAAGCAGGACGAGCTCGCGTCCGTCGAGGCGGAAATCGAGAACGTCGACACGGCCTTCGACGAACTCAAGGAGGAACTCGCGGAGCGCAAAGAAGAGATAGAGGAGCGAAAGACCGAGCGCAACGACGCCCAGCGAGAGAAAGACCGTCTGCTGGACGAGGCGCGTCGGCGCTCGAACCGCATCAGCGAGGCCCAAGACGAACTCGAAGCGGCCCACGAGCGCATCCCCGAACTCCAAGCGGAACTCTCGGACCTCCACGGCGAACTCGACCGAGCGGAGAAAAATCGCGAGAAGATTCAGTCGGGCATCGAGGAGCTGCGCGAGGAGAAGAGCGACCTGCAGGAGGAGTTGGACGACATCGAGGACGACCTGCGCTCGAAACAGAACGAGTACGCGGAACTCGAAGCGCGGGCGAGTCGCGACGGCGACGACTCGTGGCCCCGGTCGGTCACGACGGTCCTCAACGGTGGCATCGACGGCGTCCACGGCGCAGTCGGGCAGTTGGGTAGCGTCGACGCCGAGTACGCCACCGCGTGTGAGACGGCCGCGGGCGGGCGACTGGCGAACGTCGTCGTCGACGACGACGGCGTCGGGTCGACCTGTATCGACTACCTGAAATCCCGCAACGCCGGTCGCGCGACCTTCCTTCCCCTCACCGAGATGGACCGGCGCGGCCTCCCTCACGAGCCCTCACACCCGGGCGTCGTCGACTTCGCGCGCAACCTCGTCGACTACGAGGACCGCTACGCCGGCGTCTTCTCGTACGTCCTCGGGTCGACGCTCGTCGTCGAGGATATGGACACCGCGCGCGACCTGATGGGCGACTACCGGATGGTCACGCTCGATGGCGACCTCGTAGAGAAAAGTGGGGCGATGACCGGCGGGTCCGGTGGTGGCTCGCGCTACTCCTTCACCAAGAGCGGCAAGGGGCGACTCGAACGCCTCGCCGAGGAAATCGAATCCTTGGAGGACGACCGCCGACGCGTCCGCGAGGAGATTCGCGACGTGGAATCCCGCTTGGACGATGCGCGCGACCGCAAGAGCGACGCGACCGACCGGGTGCGCGACCTCGAAGTCGACATCGAGGACGTGGAGGCCGACATCGAGGAGACGGAAGCCGAAATCGACGACCTCGAAGCGGAGCTCGAGGACCTCCGCGCCGAACGCGACGAGGTGGACGCGGAGATGAACGACCTCGAGGACGAGATTTCGACGCTCGACGACGACATCGCGGCGCTGGAAGACGACATCGCGGAGTTGGAGGAGGAACTCGCCGACTCGCGCGTGCCGGAACTCACCGCGGAGAAAGAGGAGATTGAAGCCGACATCGACGACCTCGAAGACCGGATGGACGACCTCGACGCCCAGCTCAACGAGCGCCAACTCGAAGTCGAGTACGCGGAGGAGTCCATCGAGGAGCTGGAGGCGACCATCGAGGACGCCCAGAACCGGAAGGCCGAGGCCGAAGAGCGAATCGAGGCGGCCGAAGCCGACATCGAGAGTCGGGAGGCGACGCTCGAAGAGAAGCGAGCGGCCATCGAGGACCTCGAAGACGAACTCGCGGACCTGAAAGCCGAGCGCAGCGACCTGCAGGACGAGCTGCGGGAGGCACGCGAGGAGCGAGACACCGCCCGCGAACGCGTCGCCGACGTGGAGGCGGCCATCGAGGACTTGGAGGACGACGTCGAGCGCCTGTCGTGGGAGATAGACGAACTCGAAACGGAGGTCGGCGACTACGACGCCGACAAGATTCCGGACCACGACGAGGTGGCCGAGAACGTCGAACGCCTCGAAGCCGAGATGGAGGAGCTGGAGCCGGTGAACATGCTCGCTATCGACGAGTACGACGAGGTGCAGGACGCCCTCGAAGACCTGCAGGAGCGCCGTGACACTCTCGTCTCGGAGCGTGACGCCATCGAGGAGCGCATCGAGGGCTACGAGGCGATGAAAAAGGAGACGTTTATGGAGGCGTTCGACGCCATCGACGCCCACTTCCAGGACATCTTCGAGCGCCTGTCCGCGGGCACGGGCGAGTTGCATCTGGAGAACGAGGAGGACCCCTTCGACGGCGGGCTGACGATGAAGGCCCAGCCGGGCGACAAACCGGTCCAGCGGCTGGACGCGATGAGCGGTGGCGAGAAGTCGCTGACTGCGCTCGCCTTCATCTTCGCCATCCAGCGACACAACCCGGCGCCGTTCTACGCGCTGGACGAGGTGGACGCCTTCCTCGACGCCGCCAACGCCGAGCGCGTGGGCGAGATGGTCGACGACTTGGCCGGCGAGGCGCAGTTCGTCGTCGTCTCCCACCGCTCCGCGCTGCTCGACCGCTCCGAGCGCGCAATCGGCGTCACGATGCAGGGCGACAACGTGAGCGCCGTGACGGGCATCCGTCTCGACGACGGCGACCCAGAGGTGGCCGCGGATGACTGAGCACGTCCCCGACGACGTGACGCTGCCCGAGGCCGACGACGGCGAGGTGGAACCGGTCGAGGTGCTGGTGCAGTTGGCCGAGGAGGGTGACATCGACCCGTGGGACATCGACATCGTCGACGTGACCGACGCCTTCCTCGACCACCTCGACGAGACGGACCTCCGGACCTCGGGGCGGGCGCTCTTCTACGCGAGCGTCCTCCTGCGGATGAAAAGTGACGCCTTGCTCGACGACGGCCCGGACGAACCGGAGCCGGAGCCGTGGGAAGTCGCGATGGAGGGCGGCGACGCGCCGCCGATGGACGGCCACGACCCCATCGACGCCTTGGACGAGGAGCTCGACCGGCGACTGGAGCGCAAGCACGCCCGCGGGTCGCCGGAGACGCTGGACGAGCTGGTTCGCGAACTCCGGGAAGCGGAGCGAGACTCGTGGTGGAAGGAGTCGCGGTCGTACGACACCTCGGAGTCGTCGGCCGGGTACGACCGCGGGACGCAGACGCTCGACTACCGCGCGGCTGACGACGTGCGTCCCGGCGGCGAACCCACTGAGAACGACGTGACGGAGACGACGCACACGGAGGACATCGAGACGACCATCGAGTCGGTCCGCGAGGAGGTGTCCACTCACTACGACGCGGGGCGCGCCGAGGTGCTGTTCGCGGAGGTGCGGACGGCGGGCGGCGCGCCCGTGGATACGTTTCTCGCCCTGCTCTTTCTGGCGAATCGGGGCGAGATTCGACTCCGGCAGGACGACCTCTTCGGCGACCTGTGGATTCGTGACCCGTCGGCTCCGACGGTCGGCGACGAAGCCGTCGCGGACTAGTTTCTGGTCGGCAAGTTGTCGGTGACGGCGAGGACCATAATCAGGCCGAGAATTGCGAGGAGGAGGATAGCGACTCGGATGTCGACCAGGAAGGAGACGAGGGCGGCGATGCCGGTGTCGTGGGCGAGTTGGACGGCTTCACGCTCGACGACGGCGTAGGGCGGGATGTGGACCGCCGCGAGTACCGCGACGACGAGCAGGAGTAGGTAATCGAGGCCGTCTCTCTCGCGCATTCGTCCCCACTGGACCGCGCGAGGGCTTAAGCGTCGTGGCTCAGCTCAGACGAGCAGCCCCGATTCGAGCGCCGCGATGAGCAGCGTCAGGACGGGTACGCTCAGGAGCGTCGTGACGAGGACGGTGGTACTGACGTACTCGGCGACGGAGAGGCCGTCGCCCGCGGACTCGCCGCCGAACTCGACGACGAGCAAGAGCGGCGTGATGGCGGCCGGCGTCGCGGATTCGAGGACGAACGTCCGCGCGACGGTGGGGTTATCGAAGCCGACGGCGAGGGCGACGCCGACGGCGACGGCGGGCGCGACGGCCATCTTCAGAAGCGACGCGACGCCGACCTGCGGGAGCGCGGCGCCGTAGTCGGTGTCGGCGAGTTGTATCCCGAGAATCAGGAGCATCAGCGGGATGGAGGCGTTGCCGACGAGTTCGAGCGTCGCCATCGCGGTGCCGTCCGCGGGGGGTGCGACGCCCAGCCAACGGACGAGGAGCGCGGCGGCGACGGCGTAGACGAGGGGAATCTCCAACGCGCGTTTCATCCCGCTCAGGCCGCGGGAGCCACCGCTTCGCTGCGCGATGTAGATGCCGACAGTGTAGACGAGCACCGTCTGGACCGTCAGGTAGACGACGGCGGTGCTCCGGCCGTCGACGCCGAAGGCGAACTCCGAGAGGGGGACGCCGTAGTTGCCGGAGTTGGGGAAGGCGCTCACGAGGACGAGCGCGCTCAGGATGGGTTCGTCGAGGCCGAGCACGCGGCCCACCACCTCCGCGACGACGAGCATGCCGCCCAGATAGGCGGCGGTGGCGACGCCGATGCGGGCGAGCGTCGCCCCCGAGAACGACGCGGTGGCGATGCTGTGGAAGATGAGCGCGGGGACGAGGACGTAAACCGTGACGGTGTTGAGCGGGCCGATGTCGATATCGCGGGCCCGCCCAAGCGCCATCCCGACACCCGCGAGGGTGATGATGGGGAGGATGGCCGTCGCGAAGATAGAGAGGAGCGAGCTCACGCCGCCACCTCCGACTGCCTGGAGCGCACGTTACGCGAGTCGCCAGGTGTCCGTCCCCGCCGGTTCGACCACGTCGCGGCGCACCATCTCCGTGAGCACCTCGTCGAGGCGGTCCGGTTGGGCGATTTCCATCTCGATGCGCTGGATGTCGTGTTCGGCCGCCAGCAGGCGTCGGATGTCGTCGCGGTCGAACGTCTCGGTGTCGGCTCGCTCCATGGCGCCGGCGACGATGTCTATCATGTCCTCGATGAAGTTCCAGGGGTAGACGATCCACGCCCACTCGTCGAGTCGTTCGCCGACGAAGTCGGGGTCGAACTCGCTGGTGTCGAGCAGTTGGAGGGTCGCGGTCCGCACATCGTTGGGGTTGCGGCCGGTGACGTAGTCGTAGGCGTGACTGAGCGACCCGCCCGTGTCGGCGATGTCGTCGATGATCAGCACGTCCTTGCCCTCGACGCTCCCCTCGGGCATGGGGTAGCGAACCTCGGGGTCGGCGCCTTTCGACGCCGTGCCGACGTAGTGTTCCATCTTCAGGCTGGTGAGGTCGTCCAGCCCGAGGAAGTCACAGCAACACCGACCGGCGAACCAGCCACCGCGGGCCAGGGCGACGATGACGTCGGGGTCGAACTCCGCGGCCCGGACCTCGTCGGCGACGTCCCGACAGAGGCCGTAGATGTACTCCCAGTTGGTGATGGTGCAGGTAAAATCGTCCGGGAGATCGCTCATACCACCGACTGTGACGGCCGTGGGGTAAGGACTTACGACTCGGTCGAGACCCCTAACGTCTTGTCGTCGCCCGTTCACGTCGGAGGTATGGAGACGCGCCGAACGCTGTTGATCGACGCGTTCGCGGACGAACCGCTCGCGGGTAACGTCGCGGGCGTCGTCCCGGATGCGACGGGACTCGACGCCGAGCAGATGGTGGCCATCGCTCGCGAACTCGGGGCGAGCGAGACGGCCTTCCTCTTCGACGACGGCGACGCGGACCGTCGCGTCCGGTATTTCACCCCCGAACAGGAGGTCGACCTCTGTGGCCACGCGACGGTCGCGAGCCTGGTCCACCTCGACGACGAGGGTGGACTGGACGAGGGGCGGCTTCGGACGAACGCCGGCGTCCTCGACGTCGAGGTGACCGACGAGGGCGTGGCGTGGCTGGAGACGGAGGACCCGTCGGTCGAGACGGTCGACGTGGACTACGAGCGCGTGGGGGAGGCGTTGGGTATCGACCCCGCGGCCATGCAGGACGTGGGTGCCGACCTCCCGGCCGCCGTCGCGTCGGTCGGCCTGCCCTTCCTGCTCGTGCCGGTGAACTTCCTCGAACGCCTCGGCGAGGCCGACCCGGACATGGCCGCAGTCGCGGAGCTGGCCGAGGCGTACGACGCCACCGGTGTCTACGCGTTCACGTTCGACGCGCTCGACGCGGACTCGACGCTCCACGCACGGATGTGGGCGCCGGGCGCGGGCGTGCCGGAGGACCCGGTGACGGGCACCGCGAGCGGCGCCTGCGGGGCGTACCTCCACACGGTCGACGCCTTCGACGACCCGCCGGCGTCGATGCGCTTCGAGCAGGGCCACTTCGTCGACCGACCGGGACTGGTCCACGTCGAAGTCGACGGCGAGACGGTCCGTGTCGGCGGGCGAGCGGTCACGTCGCTCGACGGCACGCTCGCCGTCCCCCCGGCCGACGAGGACGACATTCTCGAAGCCTGAGACGGCTCTCGCCGGGGGCGCAAATTTGGCCGTAGTTGCACGGTTCGAAACCTTCTTTATCGTTCTGGTGGGATTCCTGCGTACGAAATGGCTGTAGCTTGGCTGGAGGACGTGCGATCCGCCGATCTGGGGACGGTCGGTGGCAAAGGAGCGTCGCTCGGCGAACTCACGGGGGCGGGACTGCCGGTCCCCCCGGGATTCGTCGTGACGGCGGGCACCTATCGGACGTTCATCGAAGAGGCTGGCATTGACGAGGAACTGTTCTCGGCGGTCGACGTCGACTCCGAGGACTCGGAAGCGCTCGAAGCGGCCCACGAGCGCGCACACGAACTCATCGTCGAGACGGAAGTCCCCGACAAGGTACGCGACGAAATCGTCGAGGCGTACCGGACGATGGGTAACGGCGAGGAGTTCGTCGCGGTCCGCTCGTCGGCGACGGCGGAGGACCTGCCGGACGCGTCCTTTGCCGGTCAGCAGGAGACGTTCCTGAACGTCACGGAAGACGACCTGGTCGACCGCGTACAGGAGTGCTGGGCGTCGCTGTTCTCCCAGCGAGCCATCTACTACCGGAATCAGAAGGGATTCCCCCACGAGGAAGTCGACATCGCTGTCGTCGTCCAGACGATGGTCGACGCCGAGAAGAGCGGCGTGATGTTCACCAGCCACCCCTCGACGGGTGACCCGCGCATCATCATCGAGGCGGCGTGGGGTCTCGGCGAGGCGGTCGTCTCCGGTGCGGTGTCGCCCGACAACTACGTCGTCGACCGCAACTCTGGCGAGGTCGAACAGGAGACAGTCGCGACGAAGAAGGTGATGCACGTCAAAGACGAGGCGACGGGCGAAACCATCGAGACGGACGTCCCCGAGGAGAAACGCGACGAGCGCGTTCTCACTCAGGAGGAAATCGACCGCCTGATCGAACTCGGACGGAAGGTCGAAGACCACTACGGCGAACCGCAGGACGTCGAGTGGGCCGTCGCCGGCGGCGAGGTCTTCATGCTCCAGTCGCGTCCGATTACGACCATCGACGACGACGCGAGCGGCGCCGACGAGAGCGACGAGACCGACGACGAGGAGAGCGACGAGCACTTGCTCTCGGGCCTCGGCGCGAGTCCGGGGGTCGCCTCGGGCGCCGTCCGCATCGTCACCAAACTCGACCACCTCGACCAAGTGCAGGAGGGCGACGTCATCGTCACCGAGATGACGATGCCCGACATGGTGCCGGCGATGAAACGCGCCGCCGCCATCGTCACCGACGAGGGTGGGATGACCTCCCACGCGGCCATCGTCTCGCGCGAACTCGGCGTCCCGGCCGTCGTCGGCTCCGGCGGTGCGACGCACACGCTCGAAGACGGGCAGGTCGTCACCGTCGACGGCGAGATGGGGACGGTCCGCGAAGGCGCCGTGAGCGTCGACTCGTCGGCGAGTCCCGGCAGCGACGACGACGAGACGCCGGTCGGCAAGCGGCCAAAACCCGTCACCGCGACGGAGGTGAAGGTGAATGTCTCGATTCCGGACGCGGCGAGTCGCGCCGCGAAGACCGGCGCCGACGGCGTCGGTCTGCTCCGACTCGAGCACCTCGTGCTCTCGCTCGGCAAGACGCCCGAGAGATTCATCCGCGACGAGGGTGCCGAAGCGTACATCGAGGAACTCATGGACGGCGTCCAGACCGTCGCCGAGGAGTTCTACCCCCGGCCGGTTCGGGTGCGCACCATCGACGCCCCGACCGACGAGTTCCGCCAGCTCGAGGGTGGCGAGGAGGAGCCACACGAACACAACCCGATGCTCGGCTACCGTGGCATCCGTCGGAGCCTCGACCGCCCCGAAGTGTTCGAACACGAACTCGAGGCGTTCAAGCGGCTCTACGACATGGGCTACGAGAACCTCGAAATCATGTTTCCGCTCGTCACCGACGGCGACGACGTGGCCGCGGCGCGTGGCCACATGGAAGCCGTCGGCATCGACCCCGACGAGCGTGACTGGGGCGTCATGATCGAGACGCCGGCCAGCGCCCGCGGCGTCGACGACATCATCGCAGAGGGCGTCGACTTCGTCTCCTTCGGGACGAACGACCTCACCCAGTACGTGCTGGCGGTCGACCGCAACAACGAACACGTCTCCGACCGGTTCGACGAACTCCACCCGGCCGTGCTCGAGATGATCGGCGACGCCATCGACGACTGTCGGGCGGCAGGCGTCGACACCAGCATCTGCGGGCAGGCTGGCTCCGACCCCGACATGGTGGACTTCCTCGTCCGCAAGGGCATCACGTCCATCAGCGCCAACATCGACGCCGTCGCGGACGTGCTCGACGAAGTGGACAAGGTCGAGGAGCAACTCATCCTCGATTCGGTCCGCTGACCCCGGAGCGCAACGGCTAAACGGCGCCGCCGGTACGGTGTAGGCATGGAGCAGGCGGTCCCCCAAACCTTCGACCGCGTTCTCTCCAGCATGTGCACCCGGCCACACCCCGTGGCTCGGGAGGCAGCGGAGCGATTTCTCGCGACGAATCCCGGCGACCCCGAGACATACCGCACAGTCGCGGACTTGGAGACAGAGGTGGTCGAGACGCTGGGCGAGCTGACGGGTCTCGACCAGCCACGCGGCTACGTCGCCAGCGGGGGGACCGAAGCCAACATCCAGGCAGTGCGGGCGGCGCGCAACCGAGCGAGCACGGACGACCCGAACGTCGTCGCGCCGTCCAGCGTCCACTTCAGTTTTCAGAAGGCGGCGGAGGTACTCGGGGTCGACCTCCGCATCGCGCCGGTGGGCTCGGACCGACGCGCCGACCCCGAGGCGATGGCGTCGCTGGTCGACGACGACACGGCGCTGGTCGTCGGCGTCGCGGGGACGACGGAGTACGGTCGGGTCGACCCCATCCCCGAACTCGCCGACCTGGCGACGGAGGCGGACGCGCTCTGTCACGTCGACGCCGCGTGGGGCGGGTTCGCGCTGCCCTTTACCGACCACGAGTGGCACTTCGGCCACGCAGCGGTCGATACGATGACTATCGACCCACACAAGATGGGGCAGGCGGTCGTCCCGGCGGGTGGGTTGCTGGCTCGCGACGCGGCGACGATGGACGCCCTCGCGGTCGAGACACCGTATCTGGAGTCCACGTCGCAGGCGACGCTCACCGGCACCCGGAGCGGTGCGGGCGTGGCGAGCGCGGCGGCGGCGCTCGACGAACTCTGGCCGGACGGCTACCGAGAGAACTACGAGCGCGCACAGGCGAACGCGGAGTGGGTCGCGGACGCACTCGCTGACCGCGGATTCGACGTGGTCGACCCCGTCCTCCCACTCGTCGCCGTCGACCTCCCCGACTCGCTGTTCGCGGCGGTACAGGACCGCGGCTGGCGGCTGGCGCGCACCGCTCGCGGCGAGTTGCGACTCGTCTGTATGCCCCACGTCACCCGCGACACCCTGTCGGCATTTCTCCGTGACCTCGACGCGTGCCGGGACGAAATCTGAAAGACTTACCTTACCCCCGTCAGAGGGTGAGGTGTGGAAGCGTTCGTCCCCCTCGCCGTCACCGACCTGTTCGGCTTCGAGTGGCTGACGCGACTCGTCCGAAGCGCCACGGGGTGGGGTGGACTCCTCGTCATCTTCGTCTACTCGTTTCTCATCGCCTTCGCGCTGCCCGGCGTCAGCGAAGTCGTCCTCTTGGCACCGCTTGAGTTGGGGCTCCCGACGTGGGCGCGACTCGCGATTATCATTCTCGTTTCGGCGACGGGCAAGGCCGCCGGGAGTGTCTTCGCGTTCCACCTCGGGCAGGAGGCCAAAGAGGCCGGGCCGGTAATTCGATTCCTCGAACGGTCGCGGTTCGACGTCATCGAGTGGTCACAGCGTCGCACCGTCGAAATCGCGAGACGCTGGGGGTACGCTGGCCTCGCACTCGCGCTCTCGGTTCCCTTCTTCCCCGACACGCTCTCGATTTACGCCTTCGCCGTCCTCGAAGAGGACTACGTGCGCTTCGCGGCGGCGACGTTCGCGGGGAGCGTCGGGCGCTTGCTGGTCACGCTCGCTCTGAGCGCGGGCGTCCTAGCGATTCTGTAGCGCCTCGGGCGGACCGCCTGGCAACTCGTCCCGGTCGTGGCCCTCCGTGAAGTCGATGTCGGGGCCGGTCGGGACCAGTCGCTTCGGGTTCAGGTCCGCGTGGCTCTCGTAGTAGTGACGGACGATGTGGTCCATGTTCACCGTCTGCTCGATGCCCGGCGTGGTGTAGAGGTCCTTCGTGTACCCCCAGAGGTTGTCGTACTCGTGGATGGCGCGGCGGTTGCACTTGAAGTGCGTGTGGTAGACGTGGTCGAACCGCACCAGCGTCGCGAACATGGCGAGGTCGGCCTCGGTGAGGCGGTCGCCGGCGAGATAGCGCTGGTCGGCGAGGCGGTCGTCGTAGCGGTCGAGTGCGTCGAAGAGGTCGGCGACGGCGTCGTCGTAGGCCGCTTGCGAGTCCGCGAAGCCGGCGCGATAGACGCCGTTGTTGATGGGGTCGTAAACGTCGTCGATGAGTCGGTCCACTTCCTCCTGATAGCCCTCGGGGTAGAGGTCCACGTCCCGCGTCGCCAGTTCGTGACCGGCAACGTCGAGCATTCGCATGATCTCCTCGGACTCGTTGTTGACGACCGTCTCAGCCTGCAGGTCCCAGAGGACAGGCACGGTCGGTCGCCCGGTGAACCCGTCGTCGGCGCGGACGTACAGCTCTCGGAGGAAGTCGACGTCGTGATGCGGGTCGGGGTAGGTGTCGGAGAACTCCCAGCCGTCGTCGTAGCGGACGGGTTCGACGAGCGACATCGAGATGGCGTCGTCGAGGCCCTTGAGCGACCGCGTCATCGCGACGCGATGCGCCCACGGACACGCCCGCGAGATGTAGAGGTGGTAGCGGCCGGCCTCGACGGGGAACGCCTCGTCGGGGCCGATGCGGTCACGAAAGGCCGACTCCTGACGCGTGAACTCGCCATCCTCGTTGGTCTCGATGTTCTCCTCTGCGGTCCACTCGCCCTCGACGAGTCGACTCACTGGTCGCTTCCCTCCAAGTTCATACGCGTATCTGGTCGCTGAACGGCGAAAAGCCTTCGGCGGGATGGCGCAAACTATATGAACCACTTAGTAATACTACTGGGTGGTATGTCTTCGTTCGACGAATTCAGCCAAGTCGGTGAAGCGGACGTAACACGCGCAATCGGACAGGAGTGGACCGAGGAGTTCATGGACTTCTCGGACTCGGACGTGCTCATCATCGGTGGTGGGCCGTCGGGACTGATGGCGGCCAAGGAACTCTCCGAGCGCGGCGTGAAGACGATGGTCGTCGAGAAGAACAACTATCTCGGCGGCGGGTTCTGGCTCGGCGGCTTCCTGATGAACAAGGTGACCGTCCGCGACCCCGCACAGGACGTGTTGGAGGACCTCGAGGTTGACTACAAGCCCGCGAAAGACACCGAGGGCCTCTACGTCGCCAACGGGCCGGAGGCGTGTTCCGGCCTCATCAAGGCCGCCTGTGACGCGGGCGCGAAGATGCAGAACATGACGGAGTTCACCGACATCGTGATTCGGGAGGACCACCGCGTCGGCGGCATCGTCATGAACTGGACGCCGGTCCACGCGCTCCCGCGCGAAATCACCTGTGTCGACCCCATCGCCGTCGAGGCGGACCTCGTCATCGACGCGACGGGGCACGAGGCCGTCGCGGTCAACAAGCTCAACGAGCGGAACGTCCTCGACGCGCCGGGTATCGAACACGCCGAGGAGCACAACACCGGCATGGACAACACCGGCGACGACACCTACGGCGCGCCCGGCCACGACTCGCCCGGTCACGACTCCATGTGGGTCGGCCAGAGCGAGGACGCCATCGTCGAACACACGGGCGTCGTCCACGACGGCCTCATCGCGACGGGGATGGCCGTCGCCACCACCTACGGCCTGCCGCGCATGGGACCGACGTTCGGCGCCATGCTCGTCTCGGGCAAGCGCGCCGCCCAAGCGGCCATCGACGAACTCGGCGTCGACGCCGCCGACGTGGAGCTCACGTCCCGCGCGCCCGCCGACGACTGACGCAGACGCATGCCCGAGACGGTCACCATCTATCGCGCGCCCACCACCGTCGCGGACGCGGACGCCCTCTCTGACTGGCTCCGCGACCGAATCGACGCCGAGGTGCGGGTGCGCGACCGACTGCTCGGCCGCGTCGACGACGGGGTAGCCGAAGAATTCGCGGCCGCCCGCGTCACCGACCCACACGACCCCGAAACGGGCAACACGATGACGGGCATCGTCCGCTACGAGGAGCGAGCGCTCTCGAACCCGTCGCGGGCGGGTGGCATCGTCTACGACGGGCGCGACGTTCAGCGGTCGCTGAACGCGCACGTGCCCGGCGAGCAGAGTCTCGACCACCTCCACGTCGCGCTCTTGGACCGTGCCCTCGGGACGTGGGGCGACCACGACGGACGCTGGCACAAGCGGGTGGCCGTCCTCGGACAGCCGACGCTCGTCTCGGTGCCCGGGCTGTACGAGGCGCCGGCCAAGCCCGAGGCGTACTACGAGGCCAAGAGCAAACACGCTCTACTGACGGGTGACGCGCCGCCACGCGAGGTGTTAGAGGCCGAAATCGAGGGGGACTTCCTCGTCGCGGACGACCCCCGGACGACCGACGCGCTGAAGGGGTATCTCCTCGCCGCTGTCGACTTCCTCGAAACCGGGTCGGCGTTCTGCGACGACGAGCGCTGTCGCCTCCACGACGCTCACCGCCAGCCCGGTGTCGTTCGCGCACAGCTGCGCGACCCGACCTTCTGCGAGGCGCACGCGGCGCGCTACGACTAGTTAGGTCTGGTCGCGGACGACTCGGGCCGCCGCCGGGGCGTCGTCGGCGAGGACGTACGTGATGGGTTCGATGCCGAACCCGCCGGTCTGGTAGAGGACGAACGGCGACCCCGGGTCGGCCGCGCGCACCGCCTCGACGATTGTCTCGCGAGTGGCGTCGCCGCCGGAGTCCTCGCGGTCGGTATCGAACTCGACGGTCGGGTAGCCGGCGTCTCGCAGGCCGTCGACGAGGGCGGAGTCGTACCGGATGTTCACCGCGCCGCGGACCGGCGCGCCGGCCTCGCGGGCCGACAGCAACACGGCGGCGACGTGTTCGCTGACGCCGAACTCGGGGTCAGAGGGCACCGTCGCCGTCCCGCGAACGTCGAAGATGCGGCCCGGGACGCCCGCCACGTCCTCCACGTCGGTCGCCTCGGGGAGACACTCAACGAGGTTCGAGCCGACGTTGGGGACGAGGCTCGCGAACGCGGACGTGTTGCGGAGGATACGCAGGCCGCGCCGCACGGAGGAGCGGACCTGTTCGGTGGTGCGCGCGCCGCTCTCGGGGTCGTGAACGTCGAAGGAGGCGTCGTACTCGCGGAGTTCGGGCATGACCTCGCGGTGGCGTTCGGCGAGCGAGTCGCCGTTCTCCAGTCGTCGGATGAGCACTTCGAGTTCGATGAGCGCCTGGACGCGGCTCATATCGCCCGTCGACAGTCCCTCGCCGACTCGCTCGACGAGCGACTGGACGCGTTCGTCCTCGCTGAAGCGCTCGCTGGTCGCCACGTCGCCGTGGGCGTACTTCGAGACGGCGGACTGCGAGATGCCGAGGGCGTCGGCGACTTCGCGCTGGGTGAAGCCGCGCTCTCGGAGGTCCGTCGCGAGCATCGACCGGACCGTGGGCAGGAACTCCTCGACGACGAGTTCTTCGACGAACTTCATGATTCGAATTCGGGGTCGGAGCCGATGCGCGAGGCCTGCGGGCCGTCCTGGTCTTGATACTTCGAGCCGCGCTCGCTCCCGTACGGGCGCTTGGCGGGCGAGGAGAGTTCGGTGAAGACGAGCTGGGAGACACGCATGCCGGGCGTGAGCGCGACGGGGGCGGTGCCGAGATTCGACAGTTCGAGCGTCACCTGTCCGCGATAGCCGGGGTCGACGAAGCCGGCGGTGGCGTGGACGACGACGGCCAGTCGGCCGAGCGAGGACCGGCCCTCGACGTTGGCGACGAGGTCCGCAGGCATCTCGACGCGCTCTTTCGTCGTGCCGAGCACGAAGTCGCCGGGGTGGAGGATGAACTCCTCGCCCTCGTCGACGACCGTCTCGTCGATATACTCGCTCACTTCCTGTTCGCGCGTGGGGTGGATACAGGAGATGTTCGTCCGTTGGAACTCGAGGAACTCGGCGCCGAGACGGAGGTCGACGCTCGCGGGTTGGACCTGCTGGTCCACGTCGTCGAGGGGGTCGATGACGAGGTCACCCTCGCTCAGGCGCGCGAGGATGTCGGTGTCCGACAGTATCATAGCTATGCGCGGGACGCCGAGGAGTAAAATCCCCCCGATGCGGCTGCCTCCGGCGAGCCGAGCGAAGGGTTCGCGCTCGCTCGTCGTCGCGCCGTCAGTTCGTGATGTCGGTTGAACGGCAACGCTTTTTTGAGACGGTCCGAAACCAGTAGCGTATGTCTGATGAGGTCAAGCGTGGACTCGACGGTGTCGTCGTGTTCGAGTCCAATCTGAGTTACATCGACGGCGATGCCGGCGAATTGGGCTATCGCGGCTACGCCATCGAAGACTTCGCACAGGAGGCGAGCTTCGAGGAGGTGTTGTCGTTGTTATGGAACGGCGCGTGGCCGACCCCGGCCGAACACGAAGAGTTCGTCGCCCGACTGGCCGCAGAGCGCGACCTGGCGCCGCCCGTCTACGACCTCATCGAGGAACTCGCTGCACAGGACGAGAACCCCATGGCGATGCTGCGGACGGTCACGTCCATGCTCTCGGCATACGACCCGGACACCGACGCCGAACCCGACGACCGCGAGGCGAACATCGCGAAGGGCTGTCGCATCACGGCGAAGATTCCGACCGCACTGGCGGCGTTCACCCGCCTCCGCGACGGCAACGAGCCCGTCGCCCCGCGTGAGGACCTCACCCACGCCGAGAACTTCCTCTACATGCTGAACGACGAGGAACCCGATGCGGTTGCGGTCGACGCCTTCGACACCGCCCTCGTGTTGCACGCGGACCACGGGCTGAACGCCTCGACGTTCTCTTCGATGGTGACCACCTCGACGCTCTCGGACCTCCACAGCGGCGTCACGAGCGCCATCGGCACCCTCGCCGGGAGCCTCCACGGCGGCGCCAACCAGAACGTCATGCGGATGCTGAAAGAGATAGACGAGAGCGACGCGGACCCCGACGAGTGGATCGAACAGGCCGTCGAGGAGGGCCGTCGCATCCCTGGATTCGGCCACCGCGTCTACAGCGTCCGCGACCCGCGAGCCAACATCCTCGCCTCGTACTCCGAGCGTCTCGGCGAGCAGTCGGGCGACCGGAAGTGGTACGACTACTCCGTCACCATCGAGGAGCACATGTCCGAGATGACGCGGTTCTCGCCCAACGTCGACTTCTACTCCGCGTCGATGTACTACCAGATGGGCATCCCGCTGGACATCTACACGCCCATCTTCGCCCTCTCGCGGGTCGGTGGCTGGATTGCACACATGCTCGAACAGTACGACGACAACCGCCTCATCCGGCCGCTCTCGCGCTACGCCGGCGAGCGCGGGCGCGAGTTCGTCCCCCTCGACGAGCGGTAGTCGGACAGCGATGGACGTCTTCGTCTACGGGACGCTCACCGAACCCGACCGCGTCGCCACCGTCCTCGATTCCTTCGTCTTCGTCGGTGCCGCGGTTCTGGAGGGCTGTCACCCCGTTGCCGGCCGCTATCCGACGCTCGCGCCCGGCGGTGAGACAGCTGGTCGACTCCTCCGAACCGACGAGCTGGCGGCGCTCGACGACTACGAAGGCGTCGACGAGGGCTTGTACGTGCGCGTGACCGTCCCCCGGACGGACGGCGGACGCGCCGCCGTCTACGTCGGTGACCCCGACGCACTCGACGTGACAGAGGCCGTCACGTGGCCGGGAACGGGGCCGTTCACCGACCGCGTCGCCGAGTACGTCGACGCGAACGCCCGCGTCCGACCGGAACATTCTTCCTGACTATCAATTGAGGCGTCCGCTGTCCCGACTCTGTCCGCCACTTTCACTTTCACTGCGCCTTCATGACGTTTATATCCCTTCGCGCCTTTCGGTTATACGCACGTCACACGCGTGCATTCCCCCTTCACGTTCTGCGGCGCTGTGCTACATAAACCGTTAACAGCCACCGACAGGTAGGGACTGACATGATCTCGAACGAGGACGTACTTGACGCCCGTGAGCGAGTCGCGGGCGTCGCGCGACACACGCCGCTCGAATATTCGTTCGCCTTCTCCGAGATGACTGGTGCGGACGTCCATCTCAAACTCGAAAACTTCCAGCGCACGGGCGCGTTCAAGATTCGCGGGGCCATCAACCGCATCGAGACGCTGTCGCCCGAGCAACAGGAGGCGGGCGTCGTCACCGCGAGCGCCGGCAACCACGCGCAGGGAGTCGCGCTGGCGGCGACGCGCGCGGGCGTCGACTCGACCATCGTGATGCCGGACCACGCGCCGGTGTCGAAGGTGAAAGCGACCGAGCGCTACGGCGGCAACGTCATCCTGCACGGCGCCGACTACAACGAGGCGCAGGCCGAGGCCCACCGCATCGAACGCGAGGAGGGCCGGACGTACGTCCACGCCTTCGACGACGAGATGGTGATGGCCGGGCAGGGGACCATCGGCCTCGAAATCGTCGAGGACTGTCCCGACGTGGAGACGGTCATCGTCCCCATCGGCGGCGGCGGCCTCATCTCGGGCATCTCGACGGCGGTGAAAGCCTACGACGACGACATCCGCGTCATCGGCGTGCAGGCCGAGGGCGCGTCGAGTGCCGCCGAATCCCTCCAGAAAGGCGAGATTTACGAACGCGAGAGCGTCGACACCATCGCCGACGGCATCGCGACCCGTCGCATCGGCGACCGTACCTTCGAGGTGATTAAAGAGAACGTCGACGAGGTGGTGACGGTCAACGACGAGGATATCGCCATCGCGCTCACCTACCTGCTCGAACGCGAGAAGGCACTCGCGGAGGGCGCCGGGGCCATCTCCCTCGCCGCGTTGCTCTCGGGCGCTATCGAGTACGAGGAGGGCGAGGTAATCGTCCCCGCCGTTTGCGGGGGGAACATCGACCTCAACGTGTTGACGACCGTCGTGATGCGAGGACTGGTCGCCACGGGCCGCTATCTCCGCTTCCGGACTATCCTGAAAGACCAGCCGGGCGCGCTCGTCGACCTTGGCTCTATCATCGCCGACCACCGCGCGAACATCACCGCGTTCCACCACGACCGCACGTCGCGGGACGTGGCGATGAACGACGCCCGCGTCGAACTCGAAGTCGAGACGCGCGGTCCGGACCACATCGACGAACTCCTCTCGGCCCTGCGCGCGGACGGCTACGAGGTCGAAATCGTCAACGGCTATCAGATGTCGGTCTGAGCGGAGTGCTCAGTATCGACATTCCGGCGACGGCAGGAACCGCGTAGACGTGTACTTTTAACCGGGTCGCCCGTGACCGAGCGAGCGTGAAACGAACTGTCAGCACCGACGACGCCCCCGCGGCGGTGGGCGCGTACAGTCAGGCGACGACCAACGGCTCCCTGCTGTTCACGGCGGGTCAGCTCCCGCTGACGACGGACGGCGAGCTCCTCGACGACGAGAGCGTCGCCACCCAGACCGAGCAGTCCCTGGACAACGTCATGGCCATCCTCGACGAGGAGGGCGCCGACGCGTCGGACATCCTGAAGGTAACCATCTTCCTCGACGATATCGACGACTTCGACGAGATGAACGAGACGTACGGAACGTACTTCGACGAGGAACCGCCGGCCCGCAGCGCCGTCGAAGTCGGCAACGTCCCGAAGGGCGCGGCGCTCGAAATCGAGGCCATCGCCGACGTCGAGTGAGCGGCCGAACTCGCCGATGAACCCCCGACGCAAATCCAGCCTCCTCTGGGGCGTGGTCGGTGCGCTCGCCTTCCTCGCCCTCGTGCAGGGGTATCGACTCCTCGTCGAACCCCTGACGGTGAGCGCTGCCGTGTTCGGGGCTGTCGCGCTCCTCGTCGGCGCGACGGCGGCGGGTGTGACGTACGTTCTCGAACCGCGGATACACGGAAACGGAAGGAGTTAAAGGGCCGAGCGGGTATGCGTAACTGCGAGCCGGGATGGCCGAGTGGTAAGGCGCACGCCTGGAAAGCGTGTTCCCTCAGGGATCCAGGGTTCAAATCCCTGTCCCGGCGCTTTTCACGTTCTCACACCTACGAGCCGGTAGTCTCGCTACCTACGACATCGCGTCGCGCGGCATAATCAGGTCACCGCCGCAGGCGGGACAGCGGTCCAGCGACCCCGCGACGCCGGTGGTTGACCGGAACTCGTCGTAGTCGCAGTCGGTACACACCCATTCCGCGACGTGTCGCTGTACTCCTCCGGTGGGCGTCGGGTCGGCGCGACTCTCTCTGAGTGACATGGTAACAACTCCCACTCTATTCACTTAGTAGTTTGGTGCGAATACTGGAGGTGAGTGACTGTTCGTTTCTAAATTTGCGAGAGCAGTGTGGGTTACCAAACTAAAATCCTGGAATAGTACTCGAACAGGCGTTTATATGCTCTCGAATCGCCGACAGCGGTCTATCTGTTGGGAATCGTAGAAAAGTTCATATATCGTGGGGGCGTTCGTGTGGTTGACAATGCCTGACACGAAAAGTGGCCGCGAACGCAACGGCAAGAACAAGCGCGAACAGCTCCGTCACCAGCTGTACGAGGCAGAGATGGACTCCCTCGACGACGACGACGACCTCCCCGAATTCGGCGAGGACTTGGAACTCGACGATTAGGTCGCCAGCAACGATTTTCGTCGGTCGGCCTCGGTGAGACCCCGGATTGGTCCCCATCACGGCCGTCGGCGCTCTTATCACGAGGCCGCCCAAATCGGTCGGTCGTGTCACTCCGCGCGAACTACGCGACGGTGTACGTCGGCGCACAACTCGCCCCTCCGGCCCGGGAACTCGACCTCGACTGGGCCGACCACGTCGGCGACGAAACCGATTCCCACGAGTTCACCGTCCCGACGGCGGCAGCCACCGACGGCTACGTCGGCATCCAGGCGTTCGACGTGGGCGAGTACGGGCACGACATCCGCATCAACGGCGAGTCGATGAGTGGGTTCGACGTGCCGCCGAGCGACGGGTGGCAGTACTGGGTCGACACCTTCGGCGACGCCGTCTCCCTCACCGAGGGCACCAACGAACTCCGAATCGTCCGCGACGCCGACACCGAGGACGCCTTCGCCGTCGGCACCGTCACCGTCCACTGGAAGGAACCGGTCGACTGACCTTATAAAGACGCGCCGACGACCGTTCGCTACCCCTATCGAGAGTCGTGATAACAGTTGCCACAATTTCGGCGATTCGGCTCACGTCTGCGACTTTTTCGCGTTCGACTGCCTCCGACTCGACGACGCATCGTCCTCCGCGACCCTCCACTTTTATATAGAAGGACAAACAATCTTTCGATGAACTATGAGTCAGCGAATGCAACAGGGTCAGCCGATGATCATCATGGGCGAAGACGCACAGCGCGTCAAGGACCAGGATGCCCAGGAGTACAACATCTCGGCTGCCAAAGCGGTCGCGGAGTCGGTACGCTCGACGCTCGGCCCGAAGGGGATGGACAAGATGCTCGTCGACTCGATGGGCACCGTCACCATCACCAACGACGGTGTGACCATCCTGCAGGAGATGGACATCGACAACCCGACGGCTGAGATGATCGTCGAAGTCGCCGAGACCCAAGAGGACGAGGCCGGTGACGGGACGACGACGGCCGTCGCCATCGCGGGCGAGCTCCTGAAGAACGCCGAGGACCTCCTCGACCAGGACATCCACCCGACGGCCATCATCAAGGGCTTCCACATGGCCTCCGAACAGGCCCGTGCCGAGGTCGACAACATCGCCACCCGCGTCGACCCCTCGGACGAGGGCCTCCTCCGGAGCGTCGCCGAAACGTCGATGACGGGCAAGAGCTCGGAACTCGACAAGGACCTCCTCGCCGACCTCGTCGTCGACGCGGTGCAGGCGGTCACCGTCGAGGCCGAGGACGGTTCGAACGTCGTCGACCTCGAGTTCATCGAAATCGAGACCCAGACCGGTCGCGGCGTCTCGGAGTCCGAACTCCTCAACGGCGCGGTCATCGACAAGGACCCCGTCAACGAGGACATGCCGGTCGACTTCGACGCGGCCGACGTGCTCCTCCTGAACGACCCCATCGAGGTCGAGGAAGCCGACGCCGACACGCAGGTCAGCATCGACGACCCCGAACAGCTCCAGCAGTTCCTCGACAGTGAGGAACGCCAGCTCCGCGAGAAGGTCGACCAAATCGTCGCCACGGGCGCCGACGTGGTCTTCTGTCAGAAGGGCATCGACGACCTCGCGCAGTACCTCCTCGCGAAGGAGGGCGTCCTCGCTATCCGCCGGACGAAGAAGTCCGACATGGGCTTCCTGCAGGAGATTCTCGGCGCACAGATCGTCTCCGACCTCGACTCCGCGACCGACGCCCACCTCGGTCACGGGTCCATCACGCGCGACGCCGACGCCGGCCTGTTCTACGTCGAGGGTGAGGACTCCCACGGCGTGACCATCCTGCTTCGCGGCTCGACCGACCACGTCGTCGACGAGCTCGAACGCGGCATCCACGACGCACTCGACGTCGTCTCGGCGACGGCCTCCGACGGTCGCGTCCTCGCCGGCGGCGGTGCTATCGAGGTGGAAGTCGCCAGCCGACTCCGCGACTACGCCGACGACATCAGCGGGCGCGAACAGCTCGCCATCAACGCCTTCGCCGACTCGCTCGAAGTCGTCCCGCGCGTCCTCGCCAACAACGCGGGCCTCGACAGCATCGACACGCTGGTCTCGCTCCGCGCGGCCCACGAGGACGGCGACGAACACGCCGGCCTCAACGTCTTCACCGGCGACGTCGTCGACACCTTCGAGGCTGGCGTCGTCGAACCCGCGCACGCCAAAGAGCAGGCGCTCTCCTCCGCCACCGAAGCGGCGAACCTCGTCCTGAAAATCGACGACATCATCGCCGCGGGCGACCTCTCGACCTCCGGTGACGGAGACGAGGGCGGCCCCGGCGGCGCTGGCGGCATGGGCGGCATGGGCGGCATGGGCGGCGCGATGTAAGCTCGGCGCGCACACCTCCCGACACAAGACCCTTATTTTCGACGCGGATAACGCGGCGGTATGCCCTCCCGACGACGCTTGGTGGTCAGCCTCGGCGCCGCCCTGACCGGACTGGCTGGCTGTCTCGACACTTCGTTCGACTCCACGCCGCCGCCCGCCGAAGCGACGCTCGGCGACTCGATTTCCCTCGACGGAACGACGGTAACCGCCACGGAACTGGCGGCCGTCCACTCCTATCACTATCTCAGCGCGCCGGACGCGTTCGGCGTCGAATCGGCCGGCGGCGACCGATTTCTCTTCGTCGCTCTCACCGCCAGCGGCGAGCGACCGCCGCCGGGCCGGGCCTTCGCACTCGACGTGGGCGGTGACCGCCTCGCGTTTCCGGAGGCCGCGCCCGCACCCGAACGTGACCTCGCACCCGTGGGTGACGGTCGCTACACCGAGGAGAGTCCGCAGGGGTATCTCGTCTTCCGCGTTCCGGCGCCACTCGAAACCAGCGTCGCCGTCACGCTGCGTCACGCGTCGCAAGTCTCGGACAGCCGAGTCGACACCGACGACGCGCGGGCACGGTGGTCGATTCCCGACGCTCGGCTCGACCCCCTGCGCTCACCGCCGCCCGAGTTCGCGGTCAGCTACGACGTGCCCGAGTCAGTCGGCGCCAACGACCCCATTCCCGTCCGGGTCGCCGTGACCAACGAGGGCGACGGTTTCGGCGTCTGTCGCGGCGCTATCAACCAAACCGGGCCGATGTACGGCGGCGACACCTTCTCGCTCTCGCTCGAACCCGGGGCTTCGAAGACGTACGAAGAGACCATCGACTACCACGTTGACGAGGAGTTCAGCGTTGATCGAATGCAGTTCGAGGTGGTCGTCCCCGGCGACGCGCGGTCGTTCTCCGTCACCCTCGAAGGCGCGGCCTGACTACTCCAGATAGATTGCCGGCCGGAAGGGGACGGCGCTGCTGGCGCGGTCGGCCGGGTCCGGCGGGTCGTCGTCTTCGGCGTACACGTCGACATCGGCGTCGAATTCGCGTTCGAGGAAGTCCACAGCCGACTCGTAGACGGCGCCTTCGTCGAGGTCCTGCAGTCGGTCGACGGTGTCGTCGTCCAGGTCGCGGACGAGCTCCACGAGGTCGCCGACGAGGTCGTTGACGGCGTCACCGCGTTCCCGCAGGTCGGGGTTGCTCATCGCCTCGCTCATCGCCGCGCCCACGTCGGCCCCGGCTTCGACGACGGCGTCGAACACCTCGCGCTTCCAGTCCGCGGCGACGTAGATCATGATTCGTTCGGGGTCGGTCCCCGTCACGTCCACGATGTCGTTCACGTCCTCGGTGAGGCGCTCTATCTGTCGCTCCTGCACCTCGACAGCCGGGCGCTCCAGTTCGGGGTCGACCTCCGGCCACGGCACGTCCTCCGCCGCCTCGCCGGTCAGTCGCTCGTGGAGTTCGTTGGCGAGGAAGGGGACGAAGGGCGCGAGGAGGCGAAGACGCGTCTCCAGCGCGTGGCGGAGCGTCCACTGCGCGCCCGGTCGGTCGCGGTCGGTCCGGCGGCGATACCAGCGTAGCGACTCCTCGAAGCCGTAGAAGGCGGTCTGACTCGCCGCCCGCGTCTCCGAGTTCTCCATCGCCTCGGTCACCTCGCGGACCGTCGACTGCAGCTTCGAGAGCAGCCATCGGTCGACGGGTTCGAGGTCCGGCACCTCGTCGTCGAACGTCGACGCCGGTTCGTCGGGGACGAGTTCGGTCGCGCGGTTCCAGAAGCGGTCGAGTTGGTCGCGAACGCTCTCGACCTGTCCGGCCCGCCAGTCGTAGTCCTGCCACGGTTCGGCGGAGTTGAGCAGGAAGAAGCGCACGGTGTCGGCGCCGTAGCGCTCGATGGCCTCGCCCGGTAGGACGACGTGGCCCTTCGAGGAGGACATCTTCTCACCCTCCAGCAGGCCCATGCCCATGATGACGATGCCCTCGGGCCACTGGGCTTCGTCGAACAGCTCCGCGTGGTGGAACAGGTAGAACGTGAGGTGGTTCGAGATGAGGTCGTTGGCGGAGAAGCGGTAGTCGACGGGGTACCAGTAGAGCCACTCCTCACGCAGGTCGAGGGCGCGCGGGTCGGGGTCCTCCACGGCGTCAGCGCCGTAGAAGAGGGCGTCGAAGAACTCGCGGTCGAGGTCCTCGACCGGAATCTCGCGCAGGCGCGGCGCGAGCGTGTAGTACGCCATGTAGATGGTCGAGTCAGAGAGGGGTTCGATGACGAAGTCGTCGTCCCACGGCAGGTGCGTCCCCAGCCCGTAGTTGCGGATGCAGGGCCACTCGTTGAGCCACCCGATGGTGTGGTCGTATTCGTCACGCGTGTTTGCGGGGATGCACTCCATATTCTCGACGAGCTGCCGAGTCATCTCCTTCCAGTCCTCGTCGTTGTATCGGAGGAACCACGTGTCCTGTTTGGACACCTCGACGTCGCCGCCGCACCGACAGACCACCTCCTCCGAGAACTCGTACATCGTCCCGAAGCGGCCGGCGTCGACGCCCTCGTCGCGGTAGCGCTCACGGACCTCCTCGATGACCTCGCCCGCGAACTCGCCGTACTCGTCGTGGAGACGGCCGGCGTGGAACTCGCGATTGTACAACTCTTGGGTGACCTCCTCGAGTTCGGGGTCGTCCGAGGACTCGATGCCCGAGGATTCGACGGCGTCGCGCGCCGGAATCTCGCCGTAGCCCTCCACGTCGAGGATGGGAATTGGCTCGATTCCTTCGACCGTCTCGGGGTCGACGCCGTAGCGTTCCATGCGCTCGTCGTCGGCTTTCGCCTCCTGCAGGGCGAGGTAGTCGTCCGGCGAGTGCGCCGGGACGGACATGACGACGCCCGTCGCGTTGTCGGGGTCGACGAACGTCGCCGGCAGAATCGGCACCTCGTCGCCCGTCACGGGGTTGGTGACGTGTTCGCCAACCAGGTCGGCACCCGAGAACGTCTCCTCGACGGTCACGTCGTGCGCTTGTAGGCGGAGCTTTTCGGTCGCCTGCTCGGATACCAGCCACGTTTCGCCGTCGACGGTGGCGCGGGCGTAGGTGCCCTCCGGGTTGACGTAGGCGTTCGTCACGCCGCGGACCGTCTCGGGGCGGAGCGTCGCCATCGGCACCACCGCGTCGTCGAGGCCGAAGCGAACCAGCGTGTACTCCTGATACTCCGCGTCCTCGCCCTCGAGTAGGTCGTGGGTCGTGACCGGCTGTGCCTCGTTCGTGCAGTATTTGACCGGGTGGAGGCCCTTCTCCAGTCGGTCACGGTCGCGGAGCGTCTCGTACTGCCACGTGATGAACTTGGAGTAGCGGTCGTCGTTGGTGGTGAACTCGCGGCGCCAGTCGATAGAGAGCCCCAGCGACTTCATCCCCTTCTTGTAATGTTCCTCGATGAAGTGGTGGGCGTAGCCCATCGGCGTTTCGAGGTCCTGCAGGGTGTCTTCGGGTACGTCGTAGGTGTCGCGGAGGACGGAGAGCTGCTCTTCCTCGCCTTTCTTCAGGCGTTCGACAGCGCCGATGATGGGCGTCCCGGTGACGTGCCACGCGATGGGAAAGAGCACGTTGTCGCCCTGCTGGCGGCGATAGCGGGCGTAGACGTCCGGCACCGTGTAGGTCCGGGCGTGGCCGATGTGCATCCCACCGCTCGGGTAGGGATAGGGGACGGTGATGAAGGTCACGTCCTCGTCGTCGGCTCCGTCCGGGTCGGCTTCGTACCGGCCCGTCTCGGCCCAGCGCTCCCGCCAGCGCTCCTCGAGTTCCTGCGGGTCGTAGTCCATATCCCGGCTCAAGGCCCCACGGCCTAAAATAACTCCTATCCGGCCGGCGCGCCGACGCCTCTCGATTATCCGGTGTCTTCGCCGGCGAGAGCGTTCCCGCCGGACGCTCACTCGATGTCGATTACACTACCGCTCTCAGACGACGTGTCGCGTATCGTACGACCCGAGACGCCGGACCCATCCCTCGTCGACGATGCCCTCGACCTCGTCGACCGCTTCGCGGGCGTGGCGCTCGTAGAGGCCCGCCTCGAAGTCGATGTGGAAGAGGTAGTCGCCGAGGCGGTCACCCGTGGGTCGGGACTCCACTCGCGAGAGGTTGATATCGCGGTCCGCGAACGCCTCCAGCAGTTCGAGGAGGAGGCCGGGATAGTTCGCGTTCGGGTTGACGATAATCGTCGACTTCCCGCCGGCGTCGGTTCCCTCGCCGGCGGGCGCGACGACGAAAAACCGGGTGGCGTTGGAGTCGCGGTCCTGGATGTCCTCTGCAAGCACCTGCAGGTCGTCGCCGGCGTTGTCGGGGTGGGCGATGGCGGCGACGGAGGCGTCCTCGCGGGCGTGTTCGACGCCGCGGGCCGTGCTGGCGACGGCCTCCAGCGTCACGTCGGGGTACTCGGCTTCGAGGAAGGACCGACACTGTGCGAGCGCCTGTGAGTGGCTGGCGACAACGTCGAACGTCTCCGACTGCGCGAGGAGGGCGTGGCGGATGGGCGTGACGACTTCCTCAACGACGCCCACGTCGTAGTTCGAGAGCGCGTCCAGCGTCTCCGTGACGCTGCCCTCGATGCTGTTCTCGATGGGGACGACGCCGCGGTGGTACTCGCCTTTCGCGACAGCCTCGACGATGGCGGTCACGGACTCGCTGAAGGTCACGTCGTCGGCGACGGCCCGCGCCGCGCGGTGCGAGTACGTCCCCGCGGGGCCGAGCGTGATGGCTTCCATGCGCCCCGATTGTGCGGAGTCGGGGAAAAGCGCGTCGGGTTACGCGAGGTGGAGGCGGACGTTGAAAACGCTCCCTCGCGGGTCGTTGTCGTCTATCCAGACCGAGCCACCGTAGTGGTCGACGAGCGTGTACACCAGATAGAGTCCGAGTCCCGTCCCCTCGCTGTCGACGCCCTTCTCGCCTTTGCCGAAGATTACGTCGCGGCGCTCGGGGTCAATTCCCGGACCGTCGTCTGCCACCTTCACCAGCACCCAATCGTCCTCGAGTTCGGCGGACACTTCGACGGTCGGTTCGTCGCCGTCGTGGTGTCGGACGGCGTTGGTGAGCAGATTTCGGAACACGGAGCGCAGCATGTCGTTCGCCAGCACCTCGACCAACGGGACGTTCCCGCGGGTGCGTATCGTCGCCTCGGGGTAGCTCGACCGGGCCGCCCGTATCTCCCGTTCGAGGACGAACGACAGGTTCGTCGGCTCGCGTTCGCTCCCCGATTCGGTGACGAGGGCGTCCATCAGCTCCCCCATCAGGTCGGTGAGTTCGATGACGTGCTCGGTCCGCGAGCGAATCGTCTCCAAATGTGGTGTGTCGCCCTTCTCGACGTCGTCGAGCAGGTCGGACATCCCCTGGACGAGTTGCATGTCGTTCCGGATGTCGTGGCGAACGATTCGGTTCAACAGTTGGAGGCGTTCGTTTTGCTCTTCGAGGCCCTGCCGATGCTCTTGGAATTCGGTCACGTCTTTGACCGCGCCGTCGACGTACGTCTCGCCCTCGGCATCGGTGAATCGACAGGCGGTGACCTGCCCCCAGAACGGCTCGTCGTTCAGCGTCCGCAGTTCGACTCGCTCGCTCACCACTTGCTCTTCGGCCACCTGCTCGAAGAACTCCTGACAGTCGTCGCCGTCGGCGAAGATGTCGCCCACTGGCGTCGAAAGGAGGTCGGTCCGGGAAGTTACGTCGAATAGTTCGACTATCGTCGGATTACCTTCGAGGAACGGTTCGTCGGGGTCGGGTCGCGCCCGGAAAATGCCCGTCGGAACGTGTTCCACCAACTCCTCGAACCATCCCTTCTCTCGGTGTCGTCGCTCACTCGCGTCACGAACCGTCGTCACCACGCAGCGCTGACCGCCAACGTCACCGACCGACGCCGACAGTTCCGCCCAGAACGTCTCTCCGTCACGTCGTTGGAGACACCATTCGACGTCTTCGTCGGCATCCAACAGGGCTTGAACTGGGTCTCGGTCCGGTTCGCCGACGAGTACGTCGACGAGTCGTCGCCCCACGAGCGTCTCACACGCGAATCCACTCATGGACGTGAAACACTCGTTCACGTCTCTGATTCGGCCACTGTCTGGCGCGACCAGTAACAGCCCGTCGGAGACGTGTTCGAACAGGGCTTGGTACCCGGATTCGATGCCGGTGCTCGTCGCTTCGTCCACAGCGACCGTGAGATACACCTCGATAAAAGGATGTCCGCCCGATTATCAGGCCGAATAACAGACGTCGACGAAGTTGCGCAGAATCGTCAGCCCCGTCTCGCCGCTTTTCTCGGGGTGGAACTGCGTCCCGAACACCGTTCCGTCCTCGTTGGCAACGACGGCGGGGAAGGACCGCCCGTGGTCCGCCGTCGCGACGACTGCCTCGTCGTCGTCCGGGACGGCGTAGTAGGAGTGGACGAAGTAGGCGTATTCGCCGTCGACGGAGCCACCGCCTGGCCCGTCACGCGCCGGCGCGTCGGCGGGGTCGACGCCCGAGACGATGGGGTGGTCGCGCTCCACCGACAGTTGATTCCAGCCCATGTGGGGCACCGTCTGTCCCTCGTCGAACCGGACGTTGCGACCGGGGACGAAATCGAGGCCGACGACATCGCCCTCGCCCGCGTGGTCCGCCTCCTCGCTCGACGTGAGGAGCATCTGCATCCCGAGACAGATGCCGAAGACGGGTTGGCCGCGGTCGACGGCGTCCGCGAGGGCGTCGCGGTACGGCCCGGCGTTCTCCATCCCTTCGCGGAAGGCGCCGACGCCCGGGAGGACGATGCCGTCCGCATCGGCGAAGTCCGCGGGGTCGTCGGTAATCGTCACGGCGGCGCCCGCACGCTCTAGCCCACGCGTGGCCGACCGGAGGTTGCCGAGGCCGTAGTCGACGATGACCACGTCCGCGAGTGCCTCCGCCGGCGGTTCGGACAGGCTCATGTCTCTCCGTCGGGCGGCGGGGTGCAAGTCACTTTCCGTTAGGCGTCGTCTGTGGCCGGGCACACCTTCAGTAGTCGCCGAGGCGGGCTTGGTCACTCTCGCTCGCGCCGACGAGCGCCGACGCCTTCCCAATGGCGTCCGCGAACGACTCGCGTTGACTCCGGTCGTACAGCGTCGCCGCGGGATGGAGACAGAGCAAGACGCGCCGGCTCTCGCCGCCGAGGCGAGCGTCGACTACCGACCCGGCCTCCTTCGTGATGGCAACGTCGCGGTCCAGCACTCGCTGGGCCGGCACCTTGCCCAGCGTGACGATTAGGTCGGGTTCGACGTGTTCGATTTCGCGGTCCAGGAAGTCGGCGCAACTGTCCAGCTCCTCGGCTCGCGGGTCGCGGTTCTCCGGGGGTCGACAACGCACGCAGTTGGTGATGCGAACGTCGGCCCGCGCGAGGCCCGCGTCGCGGAGGGCGTCGTCGAGCACCGACCCCGACCGACCCACGAAGGGTTCGCCCTCCTCGTCCTCGTTGGCGCCGGGCGCCTCGCCGACGAAACAGAGCGCGGCGTCCGCGGGGCCGACGCCGTTGACGATGCGACTCCGCGACTCCACGAGGGCCGGGCAGCGCTCGCAGGCGCAGACGTCCGGCCCGTCGGTTTCGACCATGCCGGAAGGCCGACGGCCGACGGCTTAAACGTCCGCGTCCGTGCCCGCCCGGAACTCGCGGGCGGCCCGCGCGGCCAACCGAGCCACCCGGATCGGCTCCGGACGCCCGCCCTCGGCGGTGTGTGCCCTGACGACGGCGTCGGCTCGGTCGTCGTCGATACCGACCGCGCGGACGTACACCTCGTCGCCGTTCACCGAACACCGGTGACGCGGTGGCTGAGCGCGGTAGGTTCGGAGCCGACGGTCGAGTTCGTCGCCGCTGAACTGCTCGCGGAGCGCCGGTTCGAGTCCCGGACTCGATTCGAAGGAGACGGAGACGACGGGGCGGTCGACGGCCGCCGACAGCGCGCGGATGTCGACGACGTTGAACCACGCCGGCGCGATGCCGGCGAGGAGGAGGTGCTGGATGTCGTCGCGACCCAAGTCGAAAAACAGCGACTCGATGGCGTCGGTGGCGTCGGTGCCACCGACCGTACACGAGTCGAAGACGAACCCGTCTGCGGTCCGGTCGGCCCGGACGACGGCGCCGCAGAGGACGCTTCGCTCGTCGGCGTCGGCGACGGATTCGGCGACGCCGAGCGCTCGCGCACCCGATTTCATCGCGGTCCAGAGGGTTCGAGCGTCCCTCTTACTCTTCTTTGATGTCCTCGAGGCGGTCGAGGAGTTCGTCGTTCGACGCGCCGATCTCGAATTCGACCGACCCTCGGTGATCGGTTTCGGACGTCTCGATGCCCTCGTTGTCGTCGAGGTCGGCGTCTAACTCCTGGTTCTCCTGTTCGGATTCGTCATAGCTCCCAAAGCCCATACAGGATAATATTGCAGGTGCACACCAAAAAAGATTTGCCGGGGGACCACCGCTTATACCTCTTGGACAGCCGACGTGTTGTACATGGACGTACACCACGTCACTGCGACTGCGGAGGAGTTCACGTGCAACGCCTATCTGGTCACGGGCGAGTCGCCGACGCTGGTCGACGCGGGGGCGATGCCGGGCGTCGAAACGGTCGTCGCGGAGTACGTCGACGACGTGGACCGTGTGGTGCTCACCCACCAGCACAGCGACCACGTCGCCGAACTCGATGCCGTTCTCGACGCGTTCGACGCCGACGTCTACGCCTACGGCGAGCATCCGCGCCGAACGCACGAACTCGCCGACGGCGACACGGTTCCGATGGGGGACGAGACGTTCGAGGCAGTGTACACGCCCGGACACGCCGACGACCACGTCTCGCTCGTGAGCGAGACGACGCTGTTCAGCGGTGACGTGGTGGTCTACAACGACGGCGCGTTCGACGACGGCAGCTTCGGACGGACGGACATGCCCGGACAGTCGCGCGACCGACTCATCGAGAGTCTGGAGACGGTACTGGAGCGACTGCCGGCATCGGTCGACGCGCTGTACGCGGGCCACGGCGACCCCTTCTACGCGGACGAGGAGAGCGTCCGGGACGTAATCGAACGCGCGCTCTCGCGAGCGAAACGTCGAGAACCGAAGTATTAGGCGCTGCGGGGCTCTTTGGCCTTGGGTCGGAGCTTCTTGTAGCCGCACTTGCGGCAGCTCTCGGCCCGTGGGGAGTTGCGCGCGTTACATCGCATGCAAATCTGTTTCTCGAGCATCCGGTCTTCCGCTGCCTCGAACTTAGCCATACGACCCGATTTCCGGTCGACGGCCATAACGCTTGCGAGTATCCGCGACCACATCGCGCACAACACAAGCGTTTAGACGGGTCGCGGAGTAGGCGAAGACATGGCGGACTGTCCACTCGCCGACGACTGCCCCAGTTTCTCGGAGCGAATCCAGGGTATGGGGTGTCAGCACTACGGCGACCGCGGGGGCGCCGAGTGGTGTCAGCACTACGACATGCCCATCTCCGACCTGAAACAGCAACCGGTGAAACCCGGCGAGGAAGTCGTCGTCGACATCACCGACATCCACGAGAGCGGCGCGGGCGTCGGCCGCACCGACGACGGCTTCATCGTCCTCGTCGACGGCACGCTCCCGCCGTCCCGGGCACGCGTCCGCATCGACCGCGTGAAGGCGAATCACGCGACGGCCGCGGAAGTCGAGCGTCTCCCCATGGAGGACGAGGAAAGCGAGGGTGAGGACGAAGACGCGGACGCGACGGGAGACGAGTCGGACTCCAGCGACGACTCGGGCCGTCCCGAGCAGCTGGGCAGTCGCGACAACTTCTGGGGCGGATAGCCCCTACGAACGTGGACAGTTCGACGCGAACGAAGTGGAGTTTTTAGGTAGCGGGAGCGTAGTCCGACGTATGGAAGACGACCCGGACGCGCAGGCACTGCTCGAACGCGCCGGTTTCGACCCCGAGAAGAGCGTCCTGACGCGTCGGCAGGCCGAAGTGCTCGCCCTGCGCGAGCGAGACGTTCGCCAGTCGACCATCGCCGACATTCTCGGCACGTCGCGCGCGAACGTTTCGAGCATCGAATCGAGCGCCCGAGACAACGTGGCGAAAGCCCGCGAAACCGTCGCCTTCGCGGAGGCGCTGACGGCGCCGGTTCGGGTCGAAGTCGACCAGGACACCGACCTCTACAACGTCCCGAAACTCGTCTACGACGCCTGTGACTCCGCCGGCGTCAAGGTGAACCACACCGCGCCCGACCTGATGAAACTCGTCAGCGACGAGGCCGGTGACGCGGTGCAGGGGCGCGAGATTCAAGCGCCGCTTCTCGTCGGCGTGACCACCGACGGCACCGTCCGCGTCCGCCAGTCCCAAGAGAATCGGGCTGGCGCCGATTAATCCTCGCCGCGACGCTCCAGTTCCGTCACCAGCTCTTTCACTCGCTGTGCGTCCTCGGTCGGGACCACCAGCACCCGGTCGTCCCACGCGACGACTGCGAGTCCGTCGACGCCAACCAGCGACACGTGGACGCCGTCCCCCGCCACCACGTTGTCGCGTGCGTCCAGACTCGTCACCTCGGCGTCGCCCGCGACGACCGTGCCGTCCTCGTCGGTCGGGAGGATGCGTCGGAGGGCGTCCCACGTCCCGATATCGTCCCACTCGATATCCAGCGGGACGGTCACCACGTCGTCGGCGCGTTCGAACACCGCGTGGTCGACGCTCACGGGGTCGACGGCGTCGAAGGCGGCGTCCGGGTCACCGGCGTCGAGCGTCTGGAGCATGGGCCCGAGCGGCGTGTCCCGCGCCGCGCGCCGGAATGCCGTCGGCGTCCACGCGAAGATGCCAGCGTTCCAGTAGTGGCCCGCCTCGACGTACCGTTTCGCCGTCTCGGCGTCCGGCTTCTCGTGAAAGGTCGTTACCTCGGCGTAGTCGCCGTGGTTCGCTCCGGGTTCGATGTATCCGTACCCCGTGTCGGGGCGCGTGGGTTCGACGCCGAAGGTGACGAGGGCGTCGGTGTCGCTCGCGACGCGGGCGCCGCGGCGCGCGGCCGCTTCGAACTCGCCGACGACGTGGTGGTCGCTCGGCAGGGCGAGAACCACGGGGTCGTCGACGGTGTCGGCCGCGTAGTGGGTGGCGTACGCCAGCGCCGGACCGGTGTCCTTGCCCGCGGGTTCGACGAGGACAGTCGCCTCGGGCACGGCGTCCCGGACGGAGTCGGCGAAGTCGGGACGGGTCGAGACGACCACCTCGTCGGCGAAGTCGACGCGGTCCACGGTGCGTTCGAGTAAGGTCTCGGTCCCGCCGAGTGAGAGCAACTGCTTCGGGCGGTGGCGACGACTCGCGGGGTAGAGACGTGAGCCGACGCCGCCCGCGAGTACGACTGCGACGAGCGGTCGGTCCATGCGCCAAGTGGGCGACGCCGGGGCAAAAACGCCCCGGCTACCACGTCTCGACGACGCCCTCGCGGACGTCTTCGAGACAGCCCTCGCAGTCGGGATGGTCGGCCTCGAAACACTCCGGGCGGCCGGCGTCGTCGAGGGCGACGGCGCGACGTTCGGCCTCGCGGCGACAGACGATGCGGACCTTCCCCTCGTCGTCCCGTGGCAGGTCGGCGCTCGCCTCGCCGGTTCGATACGCGCGCCGCGCCTCGGCGTAGCGCCGGCCGGCCGTCCGGAACGTCGTCCGCACGAACTGTTCCAGTCGGTCGTCCATACCTCCCCTCCGCTCGGCAGGGCCAAAGGTTCGTCGGCCCGCGGCCTCGGGGCCCGTTCCCGCCGCAAGCCCGCGATTTCACTTCCACCCTGGTCGCGGAAGTTTTTATATCGTTGCGCACCAACCGTCGTGTGCCTCCCCACGAGAACAACACGGAGGCGATTGAGACCATGACAGATTTAGATACCCACGCAGAGGATATCGTCGAGCAGTTTTCCGACCATCTGGACCTGACGGTCGACGAGGTTGAAGAGCGCCTCGACAACCTCGTCAACGAGTACCGGGTTCCGGTGGACGAGGCGCGCCGTAGCGTCGTGAACAGTTACCTCGACGAGGCTGGCTTGGAGCGCGAAGCGCTCGGCGGCGGCGGCAACGCCTCCGTCGGCCTCGCCGAAATCGAACAGGACGAGCAGTGGCTCGACGTGACCGCGAAAGTCGTCGAGCTCTGGGAGGCCCGCAGCGACTCCGTCGCGCAGGTTGGCCTCCTCGGCGACGAGTCGGGCACGACCAAGTTCGTCGCCTTCGAGAGTTCGGACCTCCCCGAACTGGAGGAGGGGACGGTGTACCGCCTCGAAAATCTCGTTACCGACGAGTATCAGGGCAACTTCTCGGTGAAGCTCAACCGGACGACGACCATCACCGAAGTCGACGAGGAGATAGAGGTCGGCGACGACGCCGAAACCGTCGAAGGCGCGCTGGTGGATATCCAGAGCGGGAGCGGCCTCATCAAGCGCTGCCCCGAAGACGACTGCACGCGCGTCCTCCAGAACGGCCGGTGTTCCGAACACGGGAGCGTCGAGGGCGAGTTCGACCTCCGAATCAAGGCTGTCCTCGACGACGGCGAGTCGGTGCACGAGGTCATCTTCGACCGCGAGCAGACCGAAGCCCTCACCGGCATGTCGCTGGAGGAGGCGAAGGACATGGCGATGGACGCGCTCGATACGACCGTCGTCGCCGACGAGATGCAGTCGGGCACACTCGGTCGATACTACCGAGTGAGCGGCCCGCAGTTCGGCCGGTACGTGCTGGTCGACGAGTTCGAACAGCTCTCCGACCCAGTCGACGCCGAAGCGGCCCTCATCGAAGCGAGGTCGATCTAACATGAGCCAGGCACCCACCCGCGAAGTCGCGCGCCGCGTCTTCGCCCGCGAGTTCAACGACGCCAGTCACACGTTCAAAGAGTCCGACGACGAACGCGCACCCGTCTACCTCCTCCTCCCCACGGGGGAGCGAGCAAACCGCGTGTTCCTCGTCGGCACCCTCACCGAGAAAGAGGACGTGGGCGAGGGCGACGAGTACTGGCGCGGCCGCATCGTCGACCCGACGGGGACGTTTTTCGTCTACGCCGGGCAGTACCAACCCGACGCCGCGTCGGCGCTCCGGGACCTCGAACCCCCGGCCTACGTCGCCGTCGTCGGCAAGCCCCGAACCTACGAGACGGACGACGGGTCGGTCAACGTCTCGGTCCGCCCCGAATCCATCACGGCCGTCGACGCCGCCACTCGCGACCGCTGGGTGGTCGAGACGGCCCAGCGAACCCTCGAACGCGTCACCGCCTTCGAGGACGAGGGCAACGAGTACGCCCGCATGGCCCGCGAGGAGTACGACCTGTCGGTCGACGACTACCGACAGACGGCGCTCTCGGCGCTCGAAGGCCTCGACGAAACGGACGAGTTGGACGCCGACACGACGCTCGACGCCCCCGCCGAGTAGTCGCGACCGGTCGTCTGACGAACCGTTAAGTGAATCGAGGTTCGATTACCCCATCACCCATGGGCAACAAGAACAAGACTGTCTCCTTCCGCGTCAACGAGGACGCGTTCGAGACGCTGCGCGAAATCGCCGAGGAGCGTGACATCTCGCTCTCGGCGGTGTTCCGTGACTACGTCGATATGCTGGTTGCCCACGACGGCCAAGTCGAAGTCGTCCCCGAACACGAACTCCCCGCGGAGTCGGACGACGAGCCCAGTTTCCCGCCGACGGTCGAAGTGCCGAAGAGTTTCGTCCGTGAGCACGAACGCCTCGAACTCGAAGCCGAACACCTGCGGGAACAGCTCGACGAGCACAAACGCTACGTCGACCAGCTCCGCGAACAGCTCGAACAGGACGAGGAGGTCATCCACCTCGAAGACTTGGACGGCGAACGCGACGAACCGTATCACCTAGGCTGACAGGGCGCGCCGCGCCTCGGCCGCCCGCCGTTCCATTTCTGTGTCGCCCTCCACAGCTGCCAGCGATTCGACCGCTTCCAGCCGTCGCACCGCTTGGTCGAGGAAGGAGAGCACGTCGCCGGGGTAGGCGTACAGCATGTAGTCGTCGGTCATCACGTCGACGATGGCGTCCGGGCCGAGGCCCTCCGCCCGCAGTTCCAAGAGATAGCGGATGAACTGCCGTTCGGGGTAGCCGGTGTAGAGGTCGTCGGGGTCCTCACAGTCGAGGAAGTCGGTCGCGAAATCCAGCAGTCGGTCGCGGGTGGCGTCGTCGAGTTTGGAGAGGCCGTCGCCGCTGTAGAGCACCTCCATCGTCGCTCCCTTGAACGCGCCCTTGGGGATGGACGTGTCTAACTGAGAGACGATCTGCCGGTGGTTCTTCAGATAGACTTTGTCGGTGATAGCCACTGGTGGTGTGTAGACTGCGGCCGAACTAAAGCGCCTCGGCTTCGCCGTGGGGCGGCGACACACGCCGACTCTGAGTCGTAACCTACTTGACTTACAGCCAAGTATCGTAGGATGTGTCCGGGTTAGGGTAGTGGTTATCCTTCAGCCTTGTGGAGGCTGAGACGCGGGTTCGATTCTCGCACCCGGACCTTCTGCGGAACGAAGTGACGAAGAACGCCGGAAGGCGAAATCGAACCACGCGAGACGAGCGCTAGCGAGTCTCGCAATCGGGTTCGATTCTCGCACCTAGACCTTCCTTTCGTAACACCTCCTCACCGTCGCACGCTCGGCGTTTCCACACCCGGTTTTTTCACCCTGCCGCGAGCACACTCGCCCGCAATGGACGAACGCCGTGCGGTCGTCGCCCTCTTCGGATTGGTCGTCGCCCTGGTCACTGGATACATCGCGTATCGGTTCATCGCCGCCCTCACCGTCGCCATCTTCCTCTACTACTCGACGCGGCGGTTCTACAAGGCGCTCGGACGCCTCAAGCTCCCGGCCCGCGTCCGGGCGGTGACGGTGTTATCACTCCTCGCCATCCCCTTGCTCCTCTTGCTCAGTTACACGCTCGTGTTGGTGGTGACGGAGACACAGACCTTCCTCGAGACGTATCCCGTCCTCGAGACGGCGGCGACGAACGTGCCGTGGCTTCAGGGGGTCGACGAACTCCCGGAGCTCTCCTTCGAGGGCATCATCGAGGCGTATCGCGCCGGGCGGTTCGACGCCATCCTCGATTTCCTCGTCGAGAACGCGGCGGTGCTGACCAGCGCCATCACGGGCTTCTTCCTCAACCTCTTCATCGTCGTCGTCGTCACCTACTACCTCCTCATCGACGGCTGGCGGTTCCACGACTGGCTCCTCCGCTTCGACGACGACGCCATCGTCCGCGAGTATCTGGAAGCCGCGGACGACGAACTCGAAGCCATCCTCTTCGGCAACCTCCTGAACGTCATCGCCATCGCACTCATCGGCGTCGGCGCGTTCAAAGGATACAACGCCCTCGTGCCCGCGGCCGTCGAAGTCCCGTACCCCGCCCTCGCGGGCGTCCTGACCGGCGTCGCGAGCCTCGTCCCCGTCGTCGGGATGAAAATCGTCTACCTCCCAATTACCGCGGCGATGGCTGCTCCCCTCGCCATCAGCGGCGACTACTCGCTGCTCGGCTATCTCGTCGCCTTCCTGTTCGTCGCCGTCGTCGTCGTCGACACGATTCCGGACATCGTCCTCCGGCCGTACCTCAGCGGCGAGCGAACCCACGTCGGCCTCCTGATGCTGGCGTACATCTTCGGCCCGGTCGTGTTCGGCTTCTACGGCCTGTTTTTCGCGCCAATCGTCCTCGCGCTCGGCATCACGTTCGCCCACACGGCGCTGCCCCGACTCCTCGGCGGCGAGAGCGTCGACACCGACGCGGGCATCGCTCCGGACCAGCGACGCCTCGACGACTTCTGACCGGAATTACTGGGCGTCGACGCCCGTGATTTCGAACCGGGCGCCGCCCGCCTCGCTGGCGGTACACGCAATCTGCCAGCCGTGGGCCTCGACGATGTCTCGGACGATGCGAAGGCCGAAGCCGGTCCCCGTATCGTCCGTCGAGTAGCCGGCTTCGAACACCCGGTCGCGGATGTCGGCCGGAATCCCGACCCCGTCGTCTTCGACGTAGAAGCCGCAGGAGTCGCCATCTCCGTCTCTGATGGCGCCGACGGTGATGGTGAGGTGGTCGCCGGACGCCGCCTGTTCGTCCGTCGAACCGTGTTCGACACTATCGCCGGCCTGCGGCCGGTTATCCGTGGAGCCGTGCTCCACGCTATCATCGGCGCGTTCTGCGCGCCGATTGTTTGTCGAACCGTGTTCGACGCTATTCCGAAACAGATTCTCGAACACCTGTGAGAGTCGACTCTGGTCGGCGACGACCGTCACGTCGTCGGCGAGGCGGTACTCGGCGTCGCCGGTGTCGACGTTCTCCCAGCTCTGTGAGGCGACCGTCGAGAGAGCGACCGACTCCGCGGTGTCGACAGACTCGCCTTCGCGGGCGAGCGTCAGCACGTCGTCTATCAACGTCCCCATGCGGTCTATCGCTCGTTGCGCGCTCTCGATGTGGGACGTGTCGCACTCCTCGCTCGCGAGTTCGAGGTGGCCGTCGGCGACGCTCAGCGGGTTTCTGAGGTCGTGGCTGACGAGGCTGGCGAACTCGTCGAGGCGTTCGTTCTCTCGCTGGAGTTCGGCTTCACGCTGGCGGAGCATCGCCTCGCGTTCGACGCGTTCGATGGCGGCGGTGACGTTCTCACAGAGCAGCTGGGCCAGTTGGCGGTCGTTCGCGTCGAACGCGCTCGCGTCCGTCGACGCGACGAGGACGACGCCGTGGTCGCCCAACGGGACGATGAGTTCGCTCCGGAAGACCGTCGATTCGTTGTGCAGCGTCTCCGCTCGCTGGAGGTCGTCGTACTGCTCGAACTCGCCGCGTTCGTACGCCTTCCACGCGAGGCTATCGGTCCCGAGCGTCGGCGGCGTGCCGAGTACGTCCTCGATGTCGCTGGTCCACGCGATGGGTTCGAGCGCCGATTTCCCGTCGATGCGCTGGTGGACGGAGGCGTGCGTGAGCGTCAGGATGTCCGAGAGCGCGTCGACGGTTATCGCCGCGATTTCGTCCGTCGAGTCCGCGCGCATCAGGTCCTGTGTCGTCTGATGGAGGTCGTTCAGCGCCAGCTCGCGGTCCTTGCGCTCCGACACGTCGCGTCCGATGCCGACGACGTGCCGTGACTCGTCGTCGGCGCCGTCGAGGGTCCAAGTCCGGAACTCGTGGGTGCAGTACTCGTCACCGTCTTGGAACCGGAGTTCGCGCGTGTCGTGGCCCGTATCGAGTGCGTGCTGGATGCCGGCCTCGATCTGTTCCCGGTCGTCGGGATGGAACAGCGACGCCGGGTCCAGCGAATCGAGGTTCGCCCGCGTGAGCTCTCCGCCCCGTGGCTCGTTCACGTAGACGAGCGCGCCGTCCTCGTTGAGGACGTAGAACACGTCTTCGAGGGAGTCGAGGGCGTCTTCGAGGACGTGACTCTCCGTGGGCGTAGCCGTATCGAGGGCGCCGCCCCGGACGAGCTCGACGAAGCCTCGCCCGTCCCCGACAGCCGAGACGACGGTGTGAGCCCGGAACTGCTCGCCGTCCTCGCCGACGCGGTAGCTGTCGTCCGCCGCCGTCCCCCGTTCACGCGCAGTCGCGCGCAACGTCGCCGACTGCTCCTCGTCGGCGTAGAGGTCGGCAACGTCGGTGCCGAGTATCTCGCGTTCGGCGTAGCCGAAGAGCCGTTCGGCGCCGTCGTTCCAGCCCGTGACGTGCCCCTCTTCGCCGACGGTCACGACGGCGTACGCGTCGATGTCGTCGACGGCCGTCCAGAACGGCTGCTGGCCGAGTCCACCCGAGTGTCTCGCATCTTCGGCCGTGGCCTGCCTGACCAGGCAGATGAGCGTCCCGTCGTCGGCGTACGCGAGCGCGTGGTCCGTCACCAACTGCTCGCCGTCTTTGCGCTCGTACACCGTCCGCCCGGTCCACCTGCCGTCTCGGGGAACGGCGGGCAGAATCTCCTCGTAAACGTGTCCCACATGCCCTTCGGGGTAGAGCAGCTCCCAGTGTTCGCCGACCAGCTCGTCTCGGTCGTAGCCGGTGATTGCCGTGTACGCCTGGTTGACGTACTGAAACTCCCCGTCCTCGTCGAGGAGGGCGATACCCTCGCGGGCGGTGTCCATCGCCTGGTACGCACGGGTGACCATGCGCTCGGCGTCGTGTTTCCGGACGGCGTTCGCGACGCGATTGGCGAGGACCGCGTACTGGTCCGTGCCCGGCCCTTTCTGGAGGTAGTCGGTAACGCCCGCGGAGATGGCTTCGCTCGCTATCTCTTCGCTTCCCTTGCCAGTGAAGAGGACGAAGGGCAGGTCGCCGTACCGGTCGCGGACGAGGCGGAGGAACTCCAGTCCGTTCTGGTCGGGCATGTCGTAGTCGCTGACGACACAATCCACGTCGCCGCCTTCCAGTCGGTCGAGCGCCGCCTCGATGGTCGTCGCCGTCTCGACGGTGAGCGAGTCGTTCACGCGTTCGAGAAACGTCGACGAGAGGTCGAGGAAATCCGGATTGTCGTCGACGTGCAGGACGGTGACCGACTCCCGGCTCCCAGAGACGTCTGGCACTTCGGCCGGGTCGTCGATACGCATACGCTATCTGAGTCGCGGCTGGTAGATGAACCCTTGGATAGGGCCGGTTCCGGGGCGCTCGCGGCCGCTTACCGCCGAGCGAGGTCCGGGCCGGCCGAGAGCCGGTCGAGTCCGGTGTCCACGCTCGCTTCGGGGCCCCGCGTCTGGATGATGTTGAACGCCGTCACCAGGTCGGAGCGCGAGATGAGGCCGACGAGGGCCCCCGACTCGTCGACGACCGGGAGGCGGCCGACGCTCTCCTTTTGCATCAGCGAGATGGCGTCCATCGCGTCCGCGTCCGGTGAAATCGTCACCAGCTCCGTCTCCATCACGTCCTCGACGCGGTAGGCGTCGCGCTCGACTTCGCGCACCTCTCGGGTGTCGTCGAGGGTCACCATCCCGGCGAGATTCCCCTGTCGAAGGACGGGGTAGCCGGTGTGGCGTTCGCGGAACATCCGGTCGGTCAGTTCCGCGAGCGACGTGTCGGCGGTGACCGTCTTCAGGTCCGCGGCGGGCGTCATGACGTCGCCGACGGTGACGTCCTGGAACGCCGCTTTCAGCACCGTCTGCTGGGCCTCGCCCGAGGCACCGATGTAGATGAAGAAGGCGAGCGCAACTAGGAACAGGTTGGCGAAGAGGCCGACGATGGCGAGGAGGACGGCGAACACCTTCCCCACCTCGGCGGCAATCTGTGTCGCGCGGGCGTGCGGTCGCCGACGCGCCAGCAACGCTCGGAGGACGCGCCCCCCGTCCATCGGGAAGCCCGGAAGCATGTTGAACACCGCGAGGGCGACGTTGGTCATCGCGAGGTAGGCGAGGACGAACTGCACCGTCGGGACGCTCCCGCCGCCGAGGGCGAGAAAGCCGACGTAGGAGAGGACGCCGAGGCCGACGCTGACGAGGGGGCCGGCGACAGCGATGGTGAACTCCTGTTTCCAGTCCTCGGGCATCTCGGCGAACTGCGCGACGCCACCGAACAGCCAGAGGGTGATTGAGTCGATTTCGTAGCCGTACTTCATCGCGACCAGCGAGTGGCCGAACTCGTGGATGAGGACGCAGGCGAACAGCCCGATTGCCGCCGCGGCGCCCAGAATCCACGGCGTCGACCCGGCCGTGAGCGTGTCAACCGGCATCGACACGCTGAACGTCCGGTTGAGAACGGTGACGAGATTTGCAACGTCCGACCCGATGAGCCACGCGAACAGCGGGAGGACGAGCAAGAACGTGAGGTCGAGTTTGATCGGAATGCCGAACGCACTTCCGATGCGGATGCCGCGCATACCAGACCTAGTGTCGGCGCCGACTTAACTTTGTGAGCCTAATGTCGGGCGACGGCACAGTACGACTCTTGTTCACACACGAACGCTGTGACGGTTACATTTCAATCATATAAACGTTCAATCGGCCAGCGTCACCCGATTCGCTCGATGTTCGACGATATGGACGAACTGCCACCGTCGGCGTCGCGTCGGTCGTTCTTGCTCGGAGCCGGTTCGGTTGCCGGTCTCGCGGTTTCCGGGCAGGTGTCCGCGGCGGACTCCGACGCGCAGCGTACAGCACAAATCAACGCGACGAACGGAGACTCCATGAACTACATCACTGATCTCGACCAGAGCGACGACTTCCCCGAGCGAATCACCGCGGTTTCGGTCGCACAGATGAACAGCCGCGAGAAGTACGAATACCGCGCGGACCCGCATCGCATCATCCTCGACCGCATGCTCCACAGCGAGGTCCGCTACCCCGGTGACTACGGGTTCATCCCCCAGACGGCCATGGGCGACGGCGACCCCCTCGACGTACTCGTCATGCTCGAATCGTCGCTGTTCCCCGGGTGTGTCCTCGACGTGCGGCCGGTCGCCGTGGTCCGCATGACCGACGCGGGCGAGAACGACGACAAGATAATCGGCGTCCCCGCCGACGACCCGCGCTGGGACCACGTCTCCGAGGTCGACGACCTCCCCCAGCACACCCGTGACGAGATTGCGGAGTTCTTCCGGACCTACAAGAACCTCGAACCCGACGGCAACATCGTCGTCGACGGCTTCGACGACAGCCAAGCCGCCCAGAGCATCATCTCCGAGGCCAACACTCGGTACCACACCGACGGCTGAGCGCGGTCGTCCCCGACTGTTTCCCGCGACGCCAAACGCTTAGTCGGCGGCCCGCCTACCGGGTCGCATGAGCGAGCAGTCACCGACGCCGGTCGTCAAATCCGCCGACCAAATCGAGTACGCTCCCGTCGACGCCGCCGACGGGTTGTCGAAGGGCGTGTTGCTCGACGAATCCGACGGCGCGCCGACGTTCGCGATGCGGCGGTTCACGCTCGACCCCGGCGCCGAGGTGCCGAAACACACCAACGCGGTCGAACACCAGCAGTACGTACTGCTGGTGTTGTACGTCGTCGGCGTCGACGACGAGGAACACGTCGTCTCGGCGGGCGACTCCCTGCTCATCCCCGCCGGCGTCGTCCACTGGTATCGAAACGAGAGCGATCAGCAAGGGGCGTTCATCTGTGCCGTCCCCAACGGCGACGACACCATCGAACTCGCCGACTGATACTGTTGGCTGTAAGTCAATACGGCCGACAGTATGACCCGGAGTCGAACGGCTGAAATACTCGGTTCCCGTACTCGGAATCGTGTCACGGCAGGTCGGACGCGTCGAGACGCTCTTCCTCCACGAACGCGACGACGATTTCCTCGCGACCGTCGTTCGCGACGGCGAGCGAGTGTTCACGGCCGTCCTCGAACTGAAGGAGACGGACGCCGGCCCGCGCCCCGCCCGCTTTCGGGTCCAGCGCGGGTCCAGTGAGGAGCCACGCGACCCGAGTCAGTTCGTCGAACTCGCGCGTCGCGCCGAGCGCATCCGCATCTCCCAGCAGACCTCTCCCGACGGCCGCGAGCGCCTGCAATCGATGCTCGACGGCTACCAACTCGACGCCCTCACCGTCCGCACCTGCCGCTACTGTGCCTCCGAGGGGCGCTACTCGCCCATCACGGAAGATACGGCCATCAAGTCCGACCGCGACTACATCTGCCCCGACTGCGCGAAGCGCGAACTCGACACGGAACTCGCGTACGCCGGCGGGTTGACCGGCGCCGCCGAGGACCGCCTCGAAGACCTCCTGTTGGAGGTGCAGGACCTCGACCGCATCACCAACCTCCTACAGGGGGAACTCGACCCCGACCTGACGAAGTTCGACGAAATCGGGGCGACCGTCGAGGACGTGGACCCGGTGCCGACCGACAGCCTCGACCTGCATCCGAAGCTGAAACGACAGCTCACCGACCGCTTCGACTCGCTCCTTCCCGTCCAGAGCCTCTCAGTCCGGAACGGACTGCTCGACGGCGACGACCAACTCGTCGTGAGTGCGACGGCGACGGGGAAGACGCTCGTGGGCGAACTCGCCGGCATCGACCGCGCGCTGAAGGGGAAGGGAAAACTCCTCTTTCTCGTTCCGCTGGTCGCGCTGGCCAACCAGAAACAGGAGAACTTCGAGGAGCGGTACGGTGACCTCGTCGACGTGACCATCCGCGTCGGCGGCAGTCGCGTCAGCGACAGCGGTGCCCGCTTCGACCCCTCCGCCGACGTCGTCGTCGGCACCTACGAGGGTATCGACCACGCGCTCCGGACGGGCAAGGACCTCGGCGACGTGGGGACCGTCGTCATCGACGAGGTGCACACGCTGAAAGAGGGGGAGCGGGGCCACCGCCTCGACGGCATGATATCCCGGCTCAAACACTACTGCGAGCGCCGGGCGGGGCAGTCCAGCGGCTACGACGGCGCTCAGTGGGTCTACCTCTCCGCGACGGTGGGCAATCCCGAATGGCTGGCCAAGCGCCTGCGCGCGACCCTCATCGAGTTCGAGGAGCGCCCCATCCCCATCGAACGCCACCTCACGTTCGCGGACGCCCAGAAGAAGACCCGCATCGAGAACCGCCTCGTCCGCCGGGAGTTCGACAGCAAGTCTTCGAAGGGGTACCGGGGCCAGACCATCATCTTCACCAACTCCCGGCGGCGCTGTCACGAAATCTCGCGGAAACTGGAGTACGACTCCGCGCCCTACCACGCCGGATTGGACTACGGCCGGCGCAAGCGCGTCGAGCGCCAGTTCGGGGATCAGGACCTCGCGGCCGTCGTCACCACCGCCGCCCTCGCCGCCGGCGTCGACTTCCCCGCCTCGCAGGTCATCTTCGACACGCTCGCGATGGGCATCGAGTGGCTCTCGGTCCAGGAGTTCGAGCAGATGCTCGGCCGCGCGGGTCGCCCCGACTACCACGACCAAGGGACCGTCTACCTGCTGGTTGAACCCGACACCGCCTACCACGACAGCATGGAGATGACCGAGGACGAGGTGGCGTTCAAGCTGCTGAAAGGCGAGATGGAAGACGTCCGCACCATCTACGACCTCTCGGCGGCGGCGGAGGAGACACTCGCTAACATCACCGTCGCGGGCAAGTCAGCCAAGCGCCTCAACGACCGGATGCTCGGCGACGTGCCGACGACACAGGCCATCGGCAAACTCCTTGAGTGGGACTTCATCGACGGCCTCGAACCGACGCCGCTCGGCCGCGCGGTGACGCGGCACTTCCTCTCGCCCGACGACGCCTTCGCGATGCTCGACCGCATCCGGCAGGGTATGGACCCCTACGACCTCGTGGCGGAGCTCGAACTCCGCGACGAAGAGGAGTAGTCTGCAGACGGCTTACTGTGAGTCATCGTCGTCGGCTCGCTGCGCTTCCATCTTCTCGACCCACGTCTCCGGGAGCGGTCGGGACGCCCCCTCGTCGGGGTCGACGTACACTTGCGTCGTCTCCGCCGTCGCGGCCACGTGGTCGCCCGCCCGAACCTCGTAGTCGACGGTGACGCTCGACTCGCCAATCGAGGTGACGCCCATCGCCACCGTCACCGTCTCGTCGTCCAGCGTGATTTCGTGTCGGTAGTCGATTTGGAGGTTCACGAGGACGGTGTCGATGTCGTCCAGCCCCACACCGAGGACGTCGGCGTAGTAGTCGACCCGCGCCTGTTCGAGGTAGGTGGCGTAGGTGGCGTTGTTGACGTGGCCCATCGCGTCGATGTCGGCAAAGCGGACCTGCAGCTCCGTCTCGTACTCGAAGTCGTCGCTCATACCCGTCCGTGCGCGCCCGGAGTGTTGTGCCTACCGGAGGTGGCAACGCCCACGCGGCCGTCGCGGCGTTTAAGCACCCGACCGACGACGCTGTGGCCGATGACGACCGAGACACCGACCGCCGTCGCCGTCGTCGGCGCCGGGACGATGGGGCACGGACTCGCCCTCCAGTTCGCGCGCCACGGCGCGGGCGTGACGCTCGTTGACCACCGCGAGTCGAACCTCGCCGACGCCCGCGCCGGCGTCGACGACGCCCTCGACTTCCTCGACGCGAACGGCTGGCTGGACACCGACCCCGACGCCGTCCGCGCTCGCATCGACTACACGCTCGATACCGCGGCCGCAGTCGCGGACGCGGAGTTCGTTATCGAATCCGCCTCCGAGTCGTTGGACGTGAAAGCCGACGTGTTCCAGACGCTCGTCGACGCCGCGCCCGAGCATGCCGTCCTCGCGAGCAACACGTCCGGGATTCCGATCACGGACATCGCGGCGGCGGTGCCAGACGCCGCGGACCGCGTCGTCGGCTGTCACTGGTGGAATCCGCCTTACCTCATGCCGACGGTCGAGGTGGTTCGGGGCGCGGAGACGAGCGACGAGACGGTGGCGCGGGCGGCGGCGTTCGTCGAGGCGGTCGACCGCGACCCGATTCGGGTCGAGCGAGACGTGCCCGGGTTCGTCTGGAATCGCATCCAGTTCGCCGTCCTCCGGGAGTGTACGCATCTCGTGCAGGAGGGCGTGGCCTCGCTCGAAGACGTGGAGCGAGCGGTCAGGGACGGCTACGCGCTCCGCACCGCGGCCATCGGCCCCTTCGAGACGGCGGACCTCGCGGGACTGGACCTGTTCGAGACCATCGCGGCGGACCTCTACCCGCACCTGAGCGACGCGGACGCGCCCGGGTCGCTGTTCGCGGACCGCCTCGACGCCGGGCGGGGCGGCGTCGCCGACGGTGCCGGATTTCACGAGTACGACGTCGCTCCCGAGGACGTGATTCGGACGCGGAACGAACGAGTGGCGGCGGTTCGGCGGGCGCTCGAAGATTAGCGCATCTCGTCGAGGTGGCGGAAGGCGTCGGCATCGGCGGTCAACCAATGGGTGAGTCGCTCGGTTTCGCCCGCGTCGGACGGGTAGAGCGTCTGTCGGTCCGGCGTTCCCTCGTACGTGACGACGACGGAGTGGAGGCCGCGGGGGTCGCCTCCATCGTCGATGTCGACGTTCACGTCGGAACTGGCCGGGGCGTCGTCGGGCGTGGAGGTGTTCGACATGACCCATCGACGACTCGGGCGTGAAGACGTTTAGTGGCTGCTATGTGGGGTACGTGACCGACCGAACTGCCGATGGTGGTCCCCGCGAGAACGGTCCACTATATAGACGTCCCGATGGCTTCGACTGGAGATCCGTCGCTCGCGGCGTGTCCCGTCAGGACAACGTTCGCCACGCGAGGGAGACGAGGGCGACGCCCGCACCGAGCGCAGCGGTGGCGAAGACGGCGTGAACGCCGAACGCGCCCGCGACGGGGCCGAACGCCACGGGCGCGAGGAACTGGCCGACGTAGCCGACGATGGCGACGTACGAACTGAACTGCCCCTGTCGGTCCGCGGGCACCAGTTCCTCGATCCAGAGGAGGACGGTCGGAAAGACCAGTCCCTGCCCGAGTCCGAACAGGACGACGGGGGCGACGGCGACGGCCCGCGTCGGTGCCGTCGCCGCGACGGCGAAGCCGACGGTCCACAGCGCACACGCCGCGAGGACGAGCTGTCGGTAGTCGATTCGGCGTCGGATTCGGTCGTAGTAGTACGCGCTGACGCCGCCAGCGGCGCCCATCGCAGCCAGATAGAGGCTGATAGAGAGCGACGAGTCGACGCCGACCGTCGCCAGCGCTCGGGGGTAGTAGACGACGATGGCGTAGAGCAACAGGTTCGTCGCGAAGTAGAGCGCGTAGACGAGTGCGAGCAGCGGGTGCGTTCGGAGCGTGCGGCGCAGGGCGGCGATATCGCCCTCGTCGCGCTCGCTCCGCGAACGCGCTGGCTCCGGCACCGTCACCGCGGCGACGATGCCCAACGGGAGCGCGAGGAGGTAAACGCCGAACGGGCCGTGCCACGAGAGCGTACCCAGGGCCCCGCCGACCAGCGGCCACAGCGCGGCTCCGAGGCTGTTGGCGCTCCCCCGAAGCCCCATCACGCGGTCCTTGCGCTCGGACTCGTAGAGCGAGTAGATGAGGACCGTAATCGACGTGTAGACGAACGCGACGGCGACGCCGAGGAGCGCGCGCGTGACGAGGAGTGCGGGAAACGACTCGACGACCAAGCCCGCGCCGCCGGCGACGCCGTAGAGGGCGAGGCCGAGGACGTACGGCCGACGGGGGCCGTAGCGGTCGATGAGTCGCCCGGCCACGGGGCTGGTGAGGACGATGAAGAGGCCGTGTGTCGTGATGACGAGGCCGGCGAGCGACTGCGAGACGCCCAGACTCGTCCCGATTTGGTTGACGACGGGGCCGAGAATCGCCCCGGCCATCACGGTCAGCGTGCCGGACGCGACGAGCACCCAGAGGGCGTTCTCCGGCGTCTGCCACCACCCGGACGACGCTCGCGCACCCATGGAGTCGTCGGACGTTCGGCGTGCGCCCGGAAGAGGATTCGCGTTACGGCACTGACCGCCGTCAGCTCTCCACCTCGACCGTGCCCGTGTCGTCGACTTCGCCGTTGACGGTGACGGTGGCGCTGTGGTTGCCGGCGCTCGGATTCGTCACCGCCGTGTATTTGACTCTGAGAGCGTCGCCGGCCTCCAGATTGTAGTTCCCCGTCAGTTCGATGCGGAGGGTGTTCCCGCCGTCGGCGACGATGACGCCGTCGCCGGGCGGACAGCACTCCACGTCGCTCGTCGCGTCGTTCTCGACGCTTCCGTCGCGGTCGCCGTCGATGCCGACCAACGTAACGTCGGAGCGCTCGTCCACGTCACTCACGTCCACGGACCCGTCCGCGTACGCTATCGTGACCGAGTTCAGGGAGTTGCCGGCGGTGTCCGAGTCCGAGGCGATGGTGTAGTTGAGGACGTGTGTGGTGGTCGCCCCCGACCCGTCGTCGACCGGCCAGATGAGTTCGCCGGCGTGTGACTCGGTGCCGCCCGCGTCGGCACCCTCGTTTTCGTCGGTCAGGTCTGCCACCGCCTCTCGCTCCGTCCCGAAGTCGACGAGATTGAGAGCGCTGACGGCGAACATCGACGCCAGTAGGAGCGTGATGACCACCATGAGGGCGACGCCGACGATGGGAGAGATGGCCCGCTCGTCCATAGCCCCGCTTCGGCCGGGACCGATAATAGCGCTCGGCCTAATCCCGTGCCCGCCGCTTTTGACGCTGGCGGCTGTCGTCTCGGGCATGGCCGACGATTCCGGGGACGGAGGAGCCAGCCCCAGCGACCAGTTGCGGACCCGCGCCGCGGGCAGTCGGGCGAAACTCTGGCTCCTCCTCGAAGCCGATAGGCGACTCGTCGTCGCGGGACTGGTCGTGGTCGTCGGTCTCGCGCTCCTCGGGATTGGATTGGCCCTCCCCGCGGCGGCCGCGACGCTCCAGCAGAGCGACTCGGTCGATACGCTGTTTCAGGGGCTGCTCACCGCCACCATCACCGGCGTGACGCTGGTCTTGACGCTCAATCAGCTCGTCCTCTCGCAGGAACTCGGCGCCGTCGGCGACCAGCGCGAGCGGATGACCGGTGCGCTGTCGTTCCGGGCAGACGTCGCCGACCGTCTGGGAACCCCGGTCAGTCCCGCACGCCCCTCGCAGTTCCTCCGAGCGCTCGTGCAGGTGTCTGGCGAGCGAGCGCGGCAACTCCAGGATGCTGTCGACGAGACTGAGGACGGCTACGCGGCTGTCCGCGACCTCACCGAGAGCCTTATCGAGAACGCCGACCGCGTCGCTGCCGACCTCGACGGCGCACAGTTCGGCAAGTTCACGGTAGTGTCGGCGGCGCTCGATTTCAACTACTCGTGGAAGATATTCGCGGCGCGGCGTATCCGTGAGCGGTACGCCCTCTCGTCGGACGCGAACGAGGTGCTCGACGACCTGCTCGACACACTCGAACTGTTCGGGCCCGCGCGAGAACACGTCAAGACGCTCTACTTCCAGTGGGAACTCATCGACCTCTCGCGGGCCATCCTCGCCGCCGCGCTCCCGGCGCTTCTCGTCGCCGTCTGCATGGTCGCGTTCTTCGACCCGACTCGTTACGCGGCCGTCGTGCCCATCGTCGCCGTCGCGGCCACGGTGTCGCTGCTCCCGTTTCTGGTCTTGATAGCCTACGTCCTACGAATCGCGACGGTGACGAAACACACGCTCTCTATCGGGCCGTTCATCCTCCGCGAGACCGACCAAGTGGAGCCGGTGTCGTGGCAGGCGGACGGGGACGAGTCCCGTTAGTCTTTAGCCACCGGCTGTGTAAGCCCGCGTAATGACTGCGCAGGCGCTCCAGCAACGAGATTTGGCGGTCGTCATCGGGCTGGAGGTTCACGTCCAGCTTGAGACCGATACGAAGATTTTCTGTGGCTGTTCGACCGAGGCGGCGGACGACGAGGAGCCGAACACCCGGACCTGCCCCGTCTGTCTGGGCTTGCCCGGTGCCCTCCCCGTCCTCAACGAGGCAGCGGTCGAGTCCGCGGTGAAGATTGGGAAGGCCATCGACGCCGACGTGGCCGAGGAGACTCGGTTCCACCGCAAGAACTACTACTACCCCGACCTCCCGAAGAACTTCCAGATTACGCAGTACGACGCGCCGATCTGTTCCGACGGCAGTCTCGAAGTGAGCGTCGAGGGCGAGCGTCGCGAAATCGGTATCGGCCGCGCCCACCTCGAAGAAGACCCGGGGAGCCTCCAACACGAGGGCGGCAACATCGAGACGGCCGACTACTCGCTGGTCAACTACAACCGCGCGGGGACGCCGCTGATGGAAATCGTCACCGAACCGGACTTCCGCGGGCCGGGCGAGGTGCGTGCCTTCCTCGCCAAGTTGGAGGAGGTCCTCGAATACCTCGGTGTCTTCGATGCCTCCCGCGACGGCAGTCTCCGCATCGACGCCAATATCTCGCTCGTCCCCGCCGACGAGGTGGGCGAGGACGGCGACGTCGACGAGGACGTCCTCGCCGACGCCAACCGGACCGAGGTGAAGAACATCTCGAGTCACAAGGGCGCGGAGCAGGCACTCGCCTACGAGGTGACGCGGCAGAAAAACGCCGTCAAGCGAGGCCGCGAGGTCGAACAGGAGACGCGCCACTGGGACGAGAGCCGCGGCATCACCGTCTCGATGCGCTCGAAAGAGGAGGAGAAAGACTACCGCTACTTCCGCGAGGCCGACCTCCCGCCGCTTCGCGTCTCCGACTGGAAAGAGCAGATTTCCATCCCCGAACTCCCGGACGCGCGCCGCGAACGCTTCCGCGAGGCGTACGCCCTCGACGCGGAGGCGGCGTCGAAACTCACCTCCACCAAGTCGGTGGCCGACTTCTTCGAGGACGTGGCCGACCGCTTCGACGCCGACCTCGCGGCGACGTGGGTGGCCGACGACCTCCTCGGCGAACTCAACTACCGCGACATGGGGATTGCGGACGTCGAGGACCGACTGGACGAGTTCGCCCGCCTCATCGAACTCGTCGCCGCCGACGAAATCACGGAAAAGAACGCTCGTGAGGTCGTCTTGCGCACGATGCTCGACGAGGGCCTCGACCCCGACGCGGTGGTCGACCGCGAGGACCTCGGTAAGGCGGGCGACGAGGCGGTCGTCGCCGCCGTTGAGGAAGCCATCGACGAGAATCCCGACGCGGTGGAAGATTACCACGCCGGTGAGGGCGGTGCGCTCAACTTCCTCGTCGGACAGGTGATGAGTAAGACGGGCGGGAGCGCTGACCCCGGAACCGTCAACGGACTGCTTCGCGAGCGACTCGAAGCGTAGTTACTGGCCGAGAACCGGCGCTTTGAGGCCGACGACTTCGGCCATGATCGCCTCGACGTTGTCCTCGGGGACGCCGTTCTCTTCGAGGGCCTGCGTGAGGTATTTCCCCACGAGGTCGAAGTCTTCCTCTGCGATGTCGAGGTGGTCGTGGGCCGCGCGCATGTCGTCGCCCGTGTACTCGACGGGGCCGCCCGTGACGGCGCTGATGAACTGTACCTGGTGGGCGCGGAGTTCAGCCGTGTCCGTGTCTTCGAAGTAGGGAATCAGCTGTTCGTCGTTGAGAACCTTGTCGTAGAAGTCGTCGACGACTGCTTCGACTGCGTCTCGGCCACCGATTTCGTTGTAGATGGTCTGCGACATTGCGTCACCCCTCTGTCGACGCCGCGGTCGGATACACCCTTTCTCTAGCCTGTTCGGGTTTATTTAAGTGTATGAGAAATGATAACAAGCGCCTCAGCCGGAGATGAGTTGGTCGAAGAGCTTCGTCTGGGCGACCGACAGGTGTTCGACGAACGTGGAGACGGAGACGCCGAGTTCCTCGGCGACGGTCCGGGAGTTGGCCTCCTTCGGCGAGTCGAAGTAGCCCATCTGGTGGGCCGTCTTCAGCACCTCGTACTGGCGGTCGGTGAACGCGTTGCGGTCGGCGACGAGGAGCGACTGGTCGCCGTCGGTGGCGCCGGAGCGAACCAACCGCTGGACCGTCACGTCCGCACAGCAGGACTGGAGGTCGGTCACGATAGCGCGGAGGGTGTCGAGGTCCGGCGCGACGAAGGTGAGACAGAGGCGGCCGCCATCCGTGCGCACGTCGCGAACCGGACAGCCCTGTTCCGGGACCCGCGAACACGGGCAGTCCTGTTCGTGGGCGTAGCGGTACACCGACTGCGACCCGTCTTCGAACACCGCTTCGGCGTCGTCGATGGTGGGTGCGTCGCCGTCGTGGTCGACGGTCACCTCGCCGACGACGTTCGTCGCCTCCGCGCTCCCGTATCGGTCGACGGTCACCGAGTCGAGCGTGACTTCCTCGCTCAGCGACGCCGCAGGACAGTCGGCCACGCCGCGGAGTTCGAGTTGGACGTGGATGCCTGACGACATACGTGCGTGGAACGGGTCCTGCCGTATAAGCGACGCCGTTTCCGCAGGGCGTGCCGGGACCCATGCCACCCGTTCACAACGGCCACGTCCGGCGATTAGGGCCACGAAAGGTTTAGGCGGCTGGTCGGCGTACGACTGGGCGATGAAACGGGGCCCCGAACTGATTATCACGGAGAAAGACAACGCGGCCCGCCGCATCGCAGACATCCTGAGCGACGGGAGCGCGGACGCCGACCGGGTCAACGGGGTCAACGTCTACAAGTGGGGAGGCAAGCGCTGTATCGGCCTATCCGGCCACGTCGTGGGCGTCGACTTCCCGCCGGAGTACGACGACTGGCGCGACGTGGAGCCAGTCGAACTCATCAGCGCCGAGGTGGAGAAGCGCCCGACACAGGAGAACATCGTCGCGGCGCTTCGTCGCCTCGCCCGCAACGCCTCGCGAATCGTCATCGCCACCGACTACGACCGCGAGGGCGAGCTCATCGGGAAGGAGGCGTACGAACTCGTCCGCGACGTGAACGACGAGGCGCCCGTCGACCGGGTGCGCTTCTCCTCGATTACCGACCGCGAAGTGACGGAGGCTTTCGCCGACCCGGACGACTTGGACTTCGACCTCGCGGCGGCGGGCGAGGCGCGCCAAATCGTCGACCTGATGTGGGGCGCGTCGCTCACGCGATTTCTCTCCCTCTCCGCACGACAGCTCGGCGACGACTTCATCTCCGTCGGGCGGGTGCAGGGGCCGACGCTGAAGCTCATCGTCGACCGCGAGCGCGAAATCGACGCCTTCGACCCCGAGGACTACTGGGAGCTGTTCGCCGACCTGACTAAAGAGGACGAGACGTTCGAGGCCCAGTACTTCTATCTCGACGAGGACGACACCGAGGCCGAACGCGTCTGGGACGAGGACCGCGCCGACGCGGTCCACGACGTTCTCGCGGCGGCCGAGGCGGCGACGGTCGACGAGGTGCGCCGGCGCACCCGGACCGACGACCCGCCGGCGCCGTTCAACACCACGCAGTTCATCCGCGCCGCGAGCGGAATCGGCTACTCCGCCCAGCGGGCGATGAGTATCGCGGAGGACCTCTACACCGCGGGCTACATCACGTACCCGCGCACGGACAACACGGTCTATCCCGACGACTTGGAGCCGCGAGACCTCCTCGACGCGCTCTCCTCGGGGCCGCGCTTCGGCGACGACGCCGCTTCCCTCCTTGACGCCGACGACATCGAACCGACCGCCGGCGACGAGGAGACGACCGACCACCCGCCGATTCACCCGACCGACGAACTTCCTTCTCCTTCGGACCTCTCGGAGGACGAGTGGGAGGTGTACGAACTCGTCGTCCGGCGCTTCCTCGCCACCGTCGCCGACGCGGCGACGTGGGAGCACCTGCGCGTGGTGGCGACCGTCGACGATGCGATGGACCCGTCGCTGAAGGCAAACGGCAAGCGCCTGGTTGACCCCGGCTACCACGCCGTCTACCCCTACCGCTCGACGACCGAGAACTACGTCCCCGACGTGACGGAGGGCGAGACGCTCGCACTAGCCGACGCCCAGATTGAGGCCAAGCAGACCCAGCCACCGCGGCGGTACGGCCAGTCCCGCCTCATCGAGACGATGGAGAAGATGGGTATCGGGACGAAGGCGACCCGGCACGACGTGATTCAGAAGCTGTACGACCGCGGGTACATCGAGGGCGACCCGCCGCGGCCGACGCGTCTCGCCCGCGGCGTCGTCGAGGCGTCCGAGGAGTTCGCCGACCGCATCGTCAGCGAGGAGATGACCGCCCAGCTGGAGGAAGATATGGAAGCCATTGCCCGCGGCGAGGCGACCCTCGACGAGGTCACCGACGAGTCCCGGGAGATGCTCGAACGCGTCTTCGATGGGCTGATGGAGTCACGAGAGGCGCTCGGCGACCACCTTCGCAAGTCGCTGAAAGCCGACAAGACCGTCGGCCCGTGTCCCGAATGCGACGAGGACCTCGTCATCCGACGGAGTCGGAACGGTTCCTACTTCGTCGGCTGTGACGGCTACCCCGACTGCGAGTACACGCTCCCGCTCCCCTCGACGGGCAAGCCCATCCTCCTCGACGAGACGTGCCCCGACCACGGCCTCAGCGACGTGAAGATGCTCGCCGGGCGCAAGACGTTCGTCCACGGCTGTCCGCTCTGTGCGGCGGAGGCGGCCGACGAGGAACCTGACCTCGTCGTCGGTCCGTGTCCCGAGTGCGGCGACGAGGAGGGTGGCGAACTCGCCATCAAGCGCCTCCGCTCCGGGGGTCGACTCGTGGGCTGTACGCGCTACCCCGACTGCGAGTACTCCCTGCCCATGCCCCGTCGGGGCGAGGCCGAACTCACCGACGAGACGTGCGAGGAACACGACCTGCCCGGCATCCGCATCACCTACGAGGACGCGGACCGAGAGCCGTGGGAACTGGGCTGTCCCATCTGCAACTACCGCGAGTATCAGGCCCAGCAGACGGGCGATGAACTCGAAACCGTCGACGGTATCGGCGAGAAGACGGCCGAGAAACTGAAAGACGCGGGCGTCGACGACGTGGCCAGCCTGAAGGACGCGGAACCCGACACGCTGGCGGACCAAATCGACGGCATCGGCCCCGATACGGTGCGGAACTGGCAGGCCGACGCCGACTGACGGTCCCCCATCGACGCCGAGTCGGACCCTTTTTAATAGTTCCGTGGAGTAGACTGTCGCTATGAGTACGCCGTGGGACGAGTGGGACCACGTCCTGAAGGTGGACCCCGACAAGGACCTCGTGGAGGGGGAGACCTTCGAGGACGTCTGTGCAACCGGAACCGACGCCATCGAAATCGGCGGGACGACGGGTATGACCACAGAGAAGATGGAGACGGTCGTCGACGCCTGTGGCAAGTACGGCGTCCCCCTGTATCAGGAACCGTCGAACCCGGCGGTCGTCATCGACGACGACGCCCTCGACGGCTATCTGATTCCGACGGTGTTCAACGCCGGCGACAGTTTCTGGGTGACGGGCGCGCACAAGGAGTGGGTCCGCATCGAGAACGGCCTCGACTGGAGTCGCACCCACACCGAGGCCTACATCGTCCTCAATCCCGACTCGTCGGTCGCGGAGTACACCGACGCCGACTGCGACCAGTCGCCGGACGACGTGGCGGCGTACGCCGCCGTCGCCGAGAAACTGTTCGGGCAGGACATCGTCTACATCGAGTATTCGGGGACGCTCGGCGACACCGAGACGGTGCAGGCCGCCGCCGACGCCCTCGACGACGCGACGCTGTTCTACGGCGGCGGCGTCCACGACTACGACACCGCCCACCAGATGGGCGAACACGCCGACGTGGTGGTCGTCGGTGACCTCCTCCACGACGAGGGGTGTGACGCGGTCCGCGAGACGGTCGAGGGTGTCAAGGACGCCCACGAGTGATCAGGTCGACGGCGTTGCCGCGTTCTCTCCGACTTCCATATCGCTCGCGCTCGCTCCGTCGCACTCTCTCGTGGGCCGTGTGACGGTCCAGACGGCGAGTCCGACGACGAGACCGTAGAAGCGGACGGCAGCGGTGGCGATACGCCCGACACCCGGTATCGGTGTCGCGGCGGTGGCGACGAGGAACGCGACGACGCCAGAACCGAGTACGGCCAGCGACGCGAAGAGCCACGCCCGGAGGGTGGCGACCGAGAACACCCGGCGGCGAATCCGTCCGAGGGCGAACGCGTCGGCGAGTGTGTCGGTGTCGGCGTACGCGGTCACCGCGACGGTCGAGACGTACCCACAGAGCGGGAGCAACGCCGCGCCGAGAAGCCCGACGCCGACGGCGCCAGCGAGTGCGGCGAGACCGGGGAACCGACCGACTGCACTCGGTCCGAAGCGGATGAGTGTCTCCCACTGGAGGAACACCGACGCGGACGCCGCGCCGCGTGTGCCGATGGCGACGAGTGCCACCGCCGGAAGGTGGTACGCCGCGACGATTCCCGTGGCCCGAACGCCCGTCTCGGCCAGCGCCCGGATATCAGTGAACCGTGGCAGTGGGTCGTCGCTGACGTCCACCCGCAGGACGCGGACGGCATACCCTGCGAGCAGGACGCCGGGAACGACGAACGGGAGCGTCGCAACGAGCAGTGCGCCGACGAGGACGGTCCGTGGCCAATCCTCGGTGTCGAGCGGCCATCGTGCCAACGTGTCGATAGCAGGTGTCACGTCTGCGCCGGGGTGGCCGCGGCATCGAATATAAACTCTCGCCGACATCGGGATTTTCCTCGTTGCCGACGCTGGAGGCCCGTCGAATCGCACTTCCCGAGGAGCCTGGCTGGGAATCGGTCTCGACGACGGCGTACTGGACGAATACCGGGTCTGACCGAGCGGAAACGGTCGCGTTTAAGGCGCGGGGTCCGATACGAGGGATATGGACAACCGAACTCACGCGGCCGACGTCGACGCCGGCGAGACGGCCACGGTTGCCGGCTGGGTCCACGAGATTCGTGACCTCGGCGGTATCGCCTTCCTCATCCTCCGAGACAAGACTGGCAAGCTCCAGGTCAAATTCGAGAAAGACGAGATGGACGACGACCTCGTCGACACGGGCCTGGGCGTCCACCGCGAGAGCGTCGTCGCGGTCACCGGCGCCGTCGAGGAGGAACCGCGCGCGCCGACGGGCCTCGAACTCGTCCCGGACTCGGTCGAGGTACTGGCCGAGGCCGACCCCGAACTCCCCCTCGACCCCTCCGGGAAGGTCGACGCCGAGCTCCCGACCCGACTCAACAACCGGACGCTCGACCTCCGCAAGCCCGAAGTGAAGGCCATCTTCGAGATTCGGAGCGAGATTCTGCGCTCCGTCCGCGACTACTTCCGCTCGGTCGGGAGCACGGAAATCAACACGCCGAAAATCGTCGCCACGGGGACGGAGGGCGGCACGGAACTGTTCCCGATAACCTACTTCGGGCAGGAGGCGTTCATGAACCAGTCGCCGCAGCTGTTCAAGCAGCTGATGGTCGGCAGCGGACTGGAACGCGTCTTCGAAATCGGCCCCATCTTCCGCGCGGAGGAGCACAACACGCCCCGCCACCTCAACGAGGCGACGATGATCGACTTCGAGTCGGCCTTCGTCGACCACCACGAGGCGATGGACGTGTGTGAAGGGACGCTCAAGGCCGCCTATGAGGGCGTCGCCGAGAACTGTCAGGAGGAGCTCGAACTCCTCGGCTACGACGACTTCTCGGCGCCGGAGGACGACTTCCCCCGTCTTACCTACGAGGAGGCTATCGAGCGCATCAACGCCACGGGCGAACTCGACGAGCAGTTGGTCTGGGGCGACGACCTGCCGACCGAGGCCGAGAAGGCCCTCGGTGACGACGTGGGCGGGCACTACTTCATCACCGACTGGCCCTCCGAAATCAAGCCGTTCTACATCCAGGACTACGACGACGACCCGCAGCTGTCGAAGGGCTTCGACCTGATGCACCCGCGGATGGAGCTCGTCTCGGGCGGCCAGCGCGAACACCGCCACGACGAACTCGTCGCGGGCTTCGAACAGCAGGGTCTTGACCCGTCGCAGTTCGACTACTACACCCGGATGTTCAAGTACGGGATGCCGCCCCACGCGGGGTGGGCCTACGGTGTCGAGCGTCTCGTGATGACGATGCTCGACTTGGACAACATCCGCGAAGCGGTGCTGTTCCCACGTGACCGTCAACGCCTGAGTCCGTAGACGAAGGCGTTCGGGAACGTGGGTGCAGGAGTGGTCGAACGACCGCGTTCCCACGTGACCGTCAGCGTCTGATACTGTCCGCTGTAAGTCAATACAGAAGTTCGGCACCTTCGGGTGCCGAATTTCTTGAATCAGTTACAGCTAACAGTATGAGTCCGTAGACGACGGTCTAGTTCCCCTGAATCGCGTCGATGACCATCGCCGCGGCGACGACGGCGTCTTTTGGGACCGTGCTCGCGTCGTCGATGGTGATTGCGTACTTATCCCGAAGCGACAACTGGCCGCTGATAGACCCGACGTGTGCGCCTTTCGTGTCGGTTATCTCGTACTTGTGTGGGATGAGCTCGCCGATGGGAAGGAGGTTGCGCGCGAGTGTGACGAGCGCGCCCCGTGACGTAATCTTCGCGAGGGGGGCCTCCGTCTGCCCGTCGCGGATGGTCCACACGTCCTGAAAGACCGAGAAGTCGTTGTCGAGGATGGCGACGCGTTCGCCCGTCTGGGCGTCGAAGATGGCGTAGTTGCCAGCCACGTCGAGAATCCCGCCGGCCTTGACGGTGAACACCTCGTTGCCGTCGGCGTCGACGAAGGGAAACTCCTCTTTCAACTTGAACAGTTTCTGCTTGGCGCGGAGGACGAGATTCCCGTGTTCGTCGTACGCGGCGTACTTGTTGCGGATGAGCGACTGCTCGACGGTGTACTCCGTCCCCGAGAGGTCGATAGTCGAGAAGCCCGTGGTGGTCGACATACGCCCCCTGTCGGCGGCATCGGTTATGAATCATGGGCGGCGCGTTCCGACAGGGCTTAACGACTCCCGACCCCTCGTCGGACCATGCGCGAGGAGTCGCCGGCCGACCCCCCGACGGCGTTCGTCCCCGGTCACGTCACCGGATTCTTCAGTCCGTGCCCCGACGACGACCCCGAACGCGCCGGGTCCCGCGGCGCCGGCGTGACACTCACGGACGGCGTCCGGGTGGCGGTCCGGGCCGCCGAGTCGAGCGCCGACCCGACGCTTACCCTCGACGGCGACTCGCTCTCGATGCCGCCGGTCGAGACGGTGCTGGAGGGGTTGGGCGTGGCCGACCGCGCTTGCGTCGTCGCGGAGAGCGACCTCCCGTTGGGAACGGGTTTCGGCGTCTCGGGTGCGATGGCGTTGGGGACGGCACTGGCGGCCAACGCTCGCTTCGACTGCGAGCGCTCGGCCAACGACCTCGTGACCCTCGCCCACCGGGCGGAAGTGGAGGCCGGCACGGGCCTCGGCGACGTGGTGGCGCAGGCACGGGGCGGCGTCCCGATTCGACTCGCACCCGGCGCGCCCGGTCACGGCCGCCTCGACGGCGTGGCGACCACGCGCCGAATCGAGTACATTTCTTTCGGCGACCTCTCGACGGCTGACGTACTCGCCGGCGACACCGCACCGCTCGTCGAGGCGGGCGACGCGGCCCTCGACTCGCTCCGCGACCGGCCGACCCTGTCGGAACTGGTCGCGGCGTCGCGGCGGTTCTCCCGGCGCGTCGGCCTGCGGACTGACCGCGTTCACGAGACGGTCGAGGCCGTCACCGCGGCGGGCGGCGAGGCGTCGATGGTGATGCTGGGCGAGACGGTGTTCGCGCTGGACCGCGGCCTCAGCGACGCTGGCTACGACGCCAGCGCGTGCCGGACCTGCGCCGCGGGCGCCCACCTCGTCGACTGATTCGAGTCGCTCATCGCGGCGTTTTTACTCCGCGCACGCCTCCGGCGTAGCATGGTCGAGGGCGACGACGTTCCGGCGGACCACCCCCGTCACGACTCGCTGGTGACGCGCCACCGCATCGAGGCCGGCGTCGACGCCGGCATCACCAGCAAGCAGGGCCTCATCGCCGAGGGCCGAGGGGAAGCGTTCGACTACCTGCTCGGCGAGCGGACGCTCCCGTCGGCGGACGACGCGGCCCGCGCCGCCGCCGCCCACCTGTTGCTCGCGCGCCATCCCGTCATCTCCGTCAACGGCAACGCCGCGGCGCTGGTCCCGGATGAACTCGTCGCCCTCGCGGACGCCGTCGGCGCCGACTTGGAGGTGAACCTGTTCAATCGGACCGACGAGCGGATGCAGGCCATCGCCGACCACCTCCGCGAACACGGTGCGAGCGAGGTGAAGGGACTGGCGGCCGACGCGCGCATCCCCGGCCTCTCGCACGACCGCGCGACGGTGGACGCCGACGGCATCGCCGACGCGGACGTGGTGCTCGTCCCCTTGGAGGACGGCGACCGGGCGGCGGCGCTCGCCGATATGGGGAAGGTGGAACTCGTCGTCGACCTGAACCCGCTCTCGCGGTCGGCGCAAGTCGCAGACGTGCCCATCGTCGACAACATCCTGCGAGCGATTCCGAACGTCACCGACCACGCTCGCGAGTTGGCGGACGCGGACCGCGAGACGCTCGAACGTATCGTCGCCGACTTCGACGCCGAGGCGGCCCTCGCGGACGCCGAGCGAGCGATTCGCTCGGGCGAGTTGGCGTAGGCGGTATCTACATACGCTCGGGCGCCGACGCCAACGGCATGAATCCGTTCGACCGGCGCCCGACGTACTTCTTCGGCGTCTACCACTGGCGCGAGCGACTGCGACGAATCGGCGCCTCGCTCTCGCTGTTCGGTGCGGCGGTCGTCGTCGGGCGTCGCGGCGGGCGACTGCGACGACTGCTCGCCGCGCTCGTCGGCGTCACAGCGCTCGTCCGCGCTGGAACGACGGCTCGGCGGCTCCTATCGCCCGCGCCGTGGGCGCTCGACCGGTCGAAATACGACGCACTTGCGTCGCTTCTCCCACTCGGGGACGTGGACCGCGCGCTGGATGTCGGGTGTGGCTCTGGGCGGTCGCTGGTGGGTCTCGCGCCCCACCTGCCGTCGTCGGCCCACGTCGTCGGCCTCGACGTGTTCGACGACCGCGTCATCCTCGGGAACGGGCCGCAGTTGGCGCGGCGGAACGGCGCCCGCGCTGGACTCGATGTCTCCCCCATCGCGGGCGACGCCTCTCGGCTCCCCTTTTCGGACGACGCCTTCGACGTCGTCACCGCCTGCCGGGTCGCCCACGACGTGCCCGAGACCCGCCGGGACGCCCTCTTCGACGAACTCCGGCGGGTGTGTGCCGAGGACGGCACCGTCGGACTGCTCGAACTCCCGATTACGCCCGCGGGCGTGAGCGACCACGAGGCGTACTGGCGGCGGTGTCTGGGCGACGCCGGACTGTCGGTCGAGCGCGTGACGACCGTCGAGCGACCCGGGTTCTCCGACGAGCCCTACGTCGCCATCGCGGCGACGCCGACGGCCTGAACGGTGGCCCGTCCGCACCCTCTCGGTGCGACGGTCCCGCCGGAACCGGCGGGCTTTAGGGTCGCATCCTCCAGTGAACACGTATGAGCCACGAGGAGTTCCCCACGGACCAGCCGGCGGTGGTGACGTGCGGGTTGCCCTACGCCAACGGCGACCTCCACATCGGCCACCTGCGAACGTACGTCGGCGGCGACGTGTACGCCCGCGCGCTCCGAACGCTCGGTCAGGAGACGGCCTTCGTCTCCGGGTCGGACATGCACGGGACGCCGGTCGCGGTCAACGCCGAACAGGAGGGCGTCTCCCCCGAGGAGTTCGCCCTCGAGTGGCACGAGACCTACAAGTCGACGTTCCCGAAGTTCGGCGTCGAGTTCGACAACTACGGCCACACCCACGACGAGACGAACGTCGAACTGACGACCGACATCGTCCGCACGCTGGAAGAGGAGGGCCACGTCTACGAGAAGGAGATCATGGTGGCCTACGACCCCGAGGAAGAGCAGTCGCTCCCGGACCGCTACGTCGAGGGCACCTGCCCCTACTGCGGCGAACGCGCCCGCGGCGACGAGTGCGACGAGGGGTGTGGTCGCCACCTCGAACCCGGCGAAATCGAGGACCCCGAGAGCACCATCACGGGCAACCCCGCGGAGTACCGCGAGCAGACCCACAAGTTCTTCCGCGTCTCGGAGTTCCAAGAGTATCTCTCCGACTTCCTCGACCGACTGGAGGGGACGCCCAACGCCCGCAACCAGCCCCGAGAGTGGATCGAGGGCGAACTCCGCGACTGGTGTATCACGCGCGATATGGATTGGGGTATCGACTACCCCGAGGGCGAGGGCGCCGACGACCTCGTGCTCTACGTCTGGGTGGACGCCCCCATCGAGTACGTCTCCTCGACGAAGCAGTACACCGAGCGTGTCGGCCCGGATACCTTCGACTGGGCGGAGGCGTGGCAGCAGAGCGGCGACATCGTCCACGTCATCGGGCGCGACATCATCCAGCACCACACGGTGTTCTGGCCGGCGATGCTCCACGGCGTCGACTACACGGAGCCTCGCGCGGTGATGGCGAGTGGGTTCATCACGCTCAACGGCAAGGGCTTCTCCACGTCGCGAAATCGTGCGGTGTGGGCCGACGAGTATCTCGACGAGGGCTTCCACCCCGACCTCCTGCGGTACTATCTCGCCACCAACGGCGGGTTCCAGCAGGACGTGGACTTCTCGTGGGAGCGGTTCCGCGAGCGCGTCAACAACGAACTCGTCGGCACCGTCGGCAACTTCGCGTACCGCGCGCTCCTGTTCGCCCACCGCGAGTTCGGCGGGGCGCCCGAGGCCGACCTCTCCGAGGAGGTTCGGGAGCGCATCGAGACGGCGATGGACGACTTCGCCGCCGCTGTCAACGACTACTCGGTGCGCGAGGCGGGCGACGCGGCCGTCGCCCTCGCTGGCTTTGGCAACGAGTACATCCAGCGCAACGAACCGTGGAACCTCGTGGACGACGATCCCGAGCGTGCGGCGCAGGTGATTCGCGACTGCGTCCAGATTGCGAAGGCCGTCGCCGTCCTCTTCGCCCCCGTCGCGCCCGGCACCTGCGAGGACCTGTGGTCGCAGGTCGGCGGCGAGGGCTCGGTCCACGACGCCGAAATCGACGCCGCGCTCGAACCGCCGGCGGCCGACCTGCCGGAGCCGACCGAACTGTACGAGAAGATTCCGGAAGAGCGCGTCGAGGAACTGAACGCGAAGCTGGAAGAGCGAGTGGCAGAAGCGGGCGACGACGACGACGAAGACGACGACACCACCGACATGACCGACTTCGACCCCATCGAATCCGACCGCATCGACTTCGACACGTTCGAGGACCTCGACATCCGCGTCGGCGAGATTCTGGAGGCCGAGGGCATCGAGGGCGCGGACAAACTCGCGCGCCTCGTCGTCGACATCGGCGTCGAGGAGCGCCAAATCGTCGCGGGCATCAAGCAACTCCACGACCTCTCGGACCTGCCGGGGACGCGCGTCATCGTCCTCGCGAACTTGGAGAAGGCGGAACTGTTCGGCGTCGAGTCGAACGGGATGATCCTCGCGGCGGGCGACGAAGCCGATCTGCTGACGACGGTCGGCGACGCGGTGCCGGGCGAACGGGTGCAGTAGCAACCGCCTTTTTCCTCCGTCCCGGTGAAGGGCGGGTATGCGCCGAGCCAAGATAGTCTGTACCTTGGGCCCCGCCTCCGACGACCGGCAGACCATCCGCGAACTCGCGGACGCCGGGATGGCGGTCGCCCGCCTCAACGCGAGTCACGGCACCCACGAGGACCGCGCGGAACTCATCCAGCGAATCCACGAGGTAGACACCGCCATCGACGACCCCCTCGCGTCGATGCTCGACTTGCAGGGGCCGGAGATTCGAACCGCCGAACTCGACGAGCCGATCGACCTGCCGAGCGACGCGACCGTTCGGTTCGTCGAGGGCGACACCGCGACGCCGGAGAAGGTCGGCCTCTCCTACGCCCTGACGGAGGTCGAACCCGGCGACCGTATCCTCCTCGACGACGGGCGCATCGAGACGGAGGTGGAGTCGGTCGACAGCGACGCCGTCACCGCACACATCGTCTCTGGCGGGGAGTTGGGGAGTCGAAAGGGAGTGAACGTCCCCGGCGTCGACCTCGACCTCGAAGTGGTGACCGAGAGCGACCGCCGCGACATCGAGGTGGCCGTCGAGGAGGACGCGGACTTCGTCGCGGCGAGTTTCGTCCGCGACGCCGACGACGTGTATGCGGTCACCGACGCCATCGAGAGCGCGGGGGGCGACATCCCCGTCATCTCGAAGATAGAGCGAGCGGGCGCCGTTGACCACATCGACGACATCGTGGAGGCGTCCTACGGCGTGATGGTCGCTCGCGGTGACCTCGGCGTTGAGTGTCCGCTGGAACACGTCCCGATGGTGCAAAAAGAGATCATCCACAGCGCCCAGGACGCGGGCGTGCCCGTCATCACGGCGACGGAGATGCTGGACTCGATGGTCCACTCTCGGCGCCCGACGCGCGCGGAGGCGTCGGACGTGGCAAACGCCGTCCTCGACGGGACGGACGCGGTGATGCTCTCGGGCGAGACGGCCATCGGCGACCACCCCGTTCGCGTCGTCGAGACGATGGACCGAATCGTACGCGAGGTAGAGCGAAGCGACGAGTACGTCGAGACGCGCGAGGACCGCGTCCCGCAGGCCGTGGCCGAGTCACAGACGGAGGCGCTGGCGCGGGCGGCCCGGTATCTGGCGCGTGACCTCGGTGCCGCGGCCATCGTCGCCGTCTCGGAGTCGGGCTACACCGCGCGGACGACGGCGAAGTTCCGCCCGGGCGTCCCCATCGTGGCGACGACGCCACAGGACCGCGTGCGCCGTCAACTCGCGCTCTCGTGGGGTATCGACGCCCAGTACGCCGCCTACCGCGAGGACATCGAGGGGATGGTCGACGCCGCCGTCGACGCCGCCATCGAGGCCGGCGTGGCTGAGAGCGGCGACACCGTGGTGGTTCTCTCGGGGATGATGACCGAACTGGAAGGGACGAACACCACCAACACGCTGAAAGTCCACGTCGCCTCGGAGACGGTGGCGACGGGGCGAAGCGTCGCCCGCGGGCGCGCCGCCGGGCCGGTGTTCCGGTGTTCCGACGGCGACCTCTCGGACGCCCCTGCGGGCGCCATCGTCGTACTCCCGGCGACGTTCGACGGCGAGTTCGAGGGCGACACGGGGCGCATCGGCGGCATCGTCGACGCCCGGCCGGGCATGACGAGTTACGCGGCGCTCGTCGCCCGCGAGCAGGGCATTCCGATGATAAGCGGGGCGCCCCTGCCGGACGAGGTGGCCGACGGCGCGACGGTTACGCTCCACGCCGACCGCGGCGTCGTCTACGAGGGCGACGTGACCCCGCGCGAACGGCCGCGATAGCGGCCGCGGTCGGTATCCCTTTCACTCGGCATCCGATAGCACCTGTATGAGCGCGCTTTCGGACGATGACCGCGACGACGACGAGTCGCCGTGGCGGTTCGCCCTCGACGAGGTCGGTGAGGACGCCGACGACCCCGCGGCAATCGAACCCGAATCGCCGGAACTGGAGAACGTCGTGTTCGTCTTGCTCGGCGTGGCGCTCTCGGTCGGTATCTTCGCCGCCGCACTCGGTGGGCTCTAACGGCCGGTAGTATAAGCGCCCGCAGGCCAAACGGTCGGTATGGTCACACCCACGGTCGCGCTCCAGTCCGGGGTCGAACTCGGGCCGGAGACGCTCCCGTTGTTGCTTATCGTCGCCGGGTTGGGCCTCTCGATAGCGGAGGCGATGGCGCCGGGCGCTCACTTCGCTGTCCTCGGCGTGGCGTTGCTCGGGGCGGGCATCGTCGGCCTCTTGCTCGGCCCGGTGGCCGGTCCGCTCGTCCTCGCGGCGCTCGTGCTCGTGTTCGGCGTGCTGGCGCTGGTCGGCTATCGACGGTTCGACCTCTACGGTGACAGCGGGAGTGGACAGACGACTGACTCGGATTCGCTTCGGGGGCGGACCGGACACGTGACCGAACGCGTCACGTCCCAGCAGGGGTCGGTCAAGCTCGACCGCGGCGGCTTCGACCCGAACTACGCCGCGCGCTCGATGGACGGCGAAATCCCCGTCGGGACCGAAATCCTGGTCGTCGACCCCGGCGGCGGCAACGTCCTCACGGTCACCTCGATGGCCGACATCGAGGACGACATCGACGCCGAACTCGAACGGGGGCGGACGACGGAGGCGGACGACGACCGAGAGGACGAACCGGAGCACGCCTGAGGTGTGGGCGGCGCTGGCTCGGCGACCGCACCGTGGCGTTTAAATCGCCACCGCTCCGAACGGAACACAATGGCTTTTGAGGAGCTGCTGAGCGATCCGGTGATCCAGAAGTACCTCCACGAGCTCGTCGGGCCGACGGGGATGCCGGTCGCCGCCGCGCCGCCGGACGGGGAGGTGACGGACGAGGAACTCGCCGAGGAACTCGGACTCGAACTCAACGACGTTCGCCGAGCCTTGTTCATCCTCTACGAGAACGACCTCGCCAGCTACCGCCGCGTCCGCGACGAGGACTCTGGGTGGCTCACGTATCTGTGGACCTTCGAGTACGAGAACATTCCGGAGAACCTCGAAGAGGAGATGTACCGCCTGCTCGACGCGTTGGAGGAGCGGCTGGAGTACGAACGGACCCACGAGTTCTACCTCTCGGAACCCGCGGGCATCCGCTTCGAGTTCAGCGAGGCGATGGAGTTCGACTTCCAGTGTCCGGAGACGGGCGCGCCGCTCGAACCCATGGACAACGACGACATGATAGAGGCGACCGAACGCCGCATCGAGGAGCTCCGAAACGAGCTTAACGTGGAAGTCACCCGCTGATGGTCGTTCTCGCAACCAAGTGTTACGTGGACGGCTCGGCACGCAAACGCGCACTCGACGGCATGGAATCACTCGTCGACAACGCCATCGGCGACTTGGACGTGACGTGGACCATCGGCGTCCGCCACGACGACTTCGTGTCGGTGACTGTCGAGGGCGACGACGAAGTGGTGGCCCGGAACGCGCTCCGCGAGGAGTGGGGCGAAATCGGCACCGGCTTCGAGGACGGCGAGACGTACGTCGGAACGCTCGAATCGTGGGACGAGGACGGCATCGTCCTCGACGCGGGCGAGCGAGTCCGCATCCCTTCCGACCAGTTGGGGCTCGGCAGGGGGTCGCCATCCCAGATTCGGGACCGCTTCGGCCTCGTCCAACATCTCCCGCTCCGGTTCGTGGCGGGCGACCCGCCGCGGCTCGCTGACGACGAGCGTGACCGTCTCTACGACTGGACCCGTGGCGAGAACGGCCGCCTGAACGTCAACAGCGCCACGCGTGGCGAGGTGCGCGCGACGCTGAACCGCGCGGGACACGCCCGCGACGTGGTCACCGTTGAGCGACTCGGTCTGCTCGAACAGAGCGTCGTCTGTACGCCCGGCACCGACCCCCCGGGACTGCTCGCCAGCGTCGGCGAGTACCTGCCGGCGGAGCTCAAGTGTGTCATCCCCTGATCGATGAACCGTCGGTATCTGATTCCGCTGGCGCTCGCGGCGTTGGCGCTCACCGCCGGGTGTGCCGGCCTGCTCGGCTCCCAACCCATCTCTGACGAGCAACTGGACGAGGCACCACCGTCGCCCTACGTGTGGGACAACGGCGTGAACGCCCACATCACTATCACAGAGAACGCCCGCTTCCAGGCCGTCTACCGAGTCGATGGCGAGTCGATGGAGCTGTTCCGGCGTGACGGCTTCGGCGGGCGCAACGCTATCCCCGTCTCGGCGGTCCGGTACCGCTACCCCAACGGGACGGTCATCTCGGGGACGGAACTCCGCGAGCGCGGCGGCGACATCGACCGCTCGCGGTCACGCGTGTCGGTGTCGATGCCGAACGGGACCGACGGCGGCCAACTCGCCTTCACCTCGTCGAGCACGCCCAAGCGCTTCTCGCTCCCGACGTTCGTCAACGGGTCGTACGAAGTCGTCTTGCCGCCGAATCGGCGGGTCGAGGTGTTCCCGTTCGGGACGGTCGACCCCAGCGGTTACGAGGTGACCGCCGACGGGTCACAGCGAGTCATCGAGTGGGAGAACGTCGAGGCAGACGCCATCTCGGTGCAGTTCTACCTGCAGCGAGACCTGACGCTCTTCGGTGGCGCCGCGGCGGTGCTCGTCGCAGTCGGCCTCGCTGGCGCCTTCTACTACAAGCGCCGCATCGAGGCGCTTCGCCGGCAACGCGAGGCACTCGGCCTCGACGTCGACACCGAGGACGACGAGTTCGGCGACGACCCGCCGCCCGGAATGGGCTGACACGGCGAGTCGCCGTGACGGCGGCGATGACCAAGCGTCGTCGGCCGCGGCCGTTTTCAATCCCGACCGCCTACCGCTGTGTATGCGAGTCGCAGTCGTCACCGTCGGCGACGAACTGCTCTCTGGCGATACGGTCAACACGAACGCCTCGTGGCTGTGTGACCGCCTCGACGAGCGCGGCGTCTCGGTCGAGCGCGTCACGACCGTTCCGGATCGAATCGCCGATATCGCCCGCGTGGTCAACGAGTACCGCGCGGAGTACGACGCGGTCATCGTCACCGGCGGTGTCGGGCCGACACACGACGACGTGACGATGGACGGCGTCGCGGCGGCGTTCGGGCGCGACGTGGTTCCGAACGCGGACGCGGAGACGTGGCTCGACGACCACAGTGACTACGCCGCCGCCGACCGGACAGAGGGGACGACGCATCTCCCGGCGGGGGCGCGGCACGTCCCGAACACGGAGGGCGTCGCGCCGGGGGCCGTCGTCGACGGCGTCTACGTGCTTCCGGGCGTCCCGAGCGAGATGAAGGCGATGTTCGAGTCGGTGGCGTCGGAGTTCGAAGGCGAGCGCCGCCACGTCGAAACGGTGCGGACGAGCGAACCGGAGAGCGCCCTCCTCGACCGTCTCGACGCCGTCCGCGAGGAGTTCGACGTGACCGTCGGCAGCTACCCCGGGGACGACGTGCGGTTGAAGGTGACAGCGGCAGATGCGGAGACGGCAGCCGCGGCGGCGGCGTGGCTTCGCGAGCGCGTCGACTAGCGCGTCAGATATCGGAGCCAGAGCCCGGTGACGAGGAGGCTGACGAGCAACACGGCCGCGGCCGTCACGCCGATGGGGAGCGGTTCCCCAGCCTGAAGGAGGAACATAGCGGCCCTTCCGCCGGCAGTCGCTTAATAGTGAGTGTTGTGAGCCGCGGCCCTTTTGCCCTCGCTCCCGTAGACCCGACAATGCGACTCGGGTTCGTGGTCAATCCCATTGCCGGCATGGGCGGGCGCGTCGGCCTGAAAGGGACAGACGACAAGGTCGAGGAGGCGCGCGCCCGCGGCGCGGAGCCGCGGTCACCGGACCGAGCACGCCGCGCTCTCGACGCCATCAGCGAGCGCCTGCCGGACGTGACGCTGGTGACGTGGGGGGCACCGATGGGCGCCGACTTGGCCCGCGACGCGGGCTTCGACCCCGAGGTGCCCGGCGGGCCGTCGGGGTCCGAGACGACGGCGGCGGACACCCGCGAGGCCGTCGCGGCGCTTCTGGAGGCTGGGGTCGACCTGCTCTGTTTCGTCGGCGGCGACGGCACCGCCGCGGACGTGGCCGAAGCGCTGTCCGATTCCGACGTGCCGATGCTCGGGATTCCCGGTGGCGTGAAGGTGTACTCCTCCGTGTTCGCCGTCTCGCCGGAGGACGCGGCCGACGTACTCGCCACCTTCGAGCGGACCGAACGCCGGGAGGTCCTCGACATCGACGAGGACGCCTATCGCGAGGGGTCGGTCGACCCCGAACTCCGCGCCGTTGCACGCGTCCCCGTCGGGGAGAACGTGCAGTCGTCGAAGCAGACGGGGAGCGGGAACGTCGAGGCGATGGCCGCGGGGTTCGTCGCGGAGGCAGAAGCGGGCGTCACCTACGTCCTCGGCCCAGGGAGTACGGTCGGTGAGATAAAGGACGCACTCGGATTCGAGGGGTCACCCCTCGGCGTCGACGTGTGGCGCGACGGCGAGGTGCTGGTTCGGGACGCGACCGAATCCGAGATTCTCGACGCCCTCGGCGAGCGAAACGTGGTCGTCGTCTCGCCCATCGGCGGACAGGGGTTCGTCTTCGGGCGGGGGAATCCCCAGCTCTCACCCGACGTGATTCGACGCTGTGACGTGGCGGTGGTCGCCTCGCGGGCGAAACTCGACGATATCGGGACGCTTCGCGTCGACACCGACGACCCGGAACTCGACGCGGAGCTACGTGGCTGGACCCGCGTTCGAGTCGGTCGCTTCGAGTCGCGACTGATGGAGGTGCGCTAATCGCCTCACTTCAACATCATTCATGAGGTATAATGGTGCATAGTGAAGATTAAGGTCTCTGGAGTAGATACATATGGTATGGAAACACGGAAGGTTCAGCGGTTAGGACCCTCGACGCTCGCCATGACGCTTCCGGCAGAGTGGGCCAAAGAGAACAACGTCGAGAAGGGGGACGAGGTGTCGCTGCGAATGGGCGGCAAGGGGACGATTACGGTGCTGCCGGAGTCGGCGAGTACCGAGGGGTCGACGGCGACCATTCACGCCGACAACCTCGACGCACGAGCGCTCGAACGCGCCATCGTCGCCCAGTACGTCCTCGGGCGACGCGTCATCCACATCCAGAAGTCGGAGGGCGCACTCGACAGCGAGCACATCAACGCCGTCTACCGCGCCGAGACGCAGCTGATGGGCCTCGGTGTCATCGAGGAGACGCCCGAGCGAATCGCCATCCGGTGTTCGGTCGACCCGGAGGACTTCACGCTCGACAACCTCCTCGAACGCCTCGAGAACACGGGGAGTACGATGCGCGGCGAGTCCATCAAGGCCATCGCGCACGGCAACGCCGACCTAGCCGAACGGGCGCTGAACCGGGAGCGACAGGCGAACAAGATTTTCGTCCTCCTGCTTCGCCTCATCTTCATGGCGTACCAGAACCCGAACCTCGCGCGAGCGGTCGGCCTCGAATCCGGATTCCCGCTCATCGGCTACCGCTCGGTGGCGAAGAACCTCGAACTGACCGCGGACAACGCCGAGGACATCGGGAACATCGCTCTCGACGCCACGGACAACACGCTTGACGTCGACGGGTCGACGATGCGTCGCATCCGCGAGTTCACCGACCAGGTGGACGAAATCACCGCCACCGCCGTCGAGGCTGTCGTCGAACGCGACTACGACAAGGCCATCGCTGTCGGGCGGATGTACGAGGACATCACCGACCGCGAGATGGAGCTCATCCGGAGCCTGCCGGACATGCCGAAAGTCGAACTCCTCCGCACTCGCGAGGTGCTGGTCAGCCTCCAGCAGACCGCACAGTACGCCATGCGAAACGCCGAAATCGCGGCCAACCTCGCGCTCAACGAAGAGTCCGAACACGTCACCATCGAGTGACGCGCTGAGAAGACTTCTCGACTATCCGCTTTTGCTTGCCTACGCCACCGAGAGTCGCTGCTGACTGCCGAGACACGGAGCGACCGGCCGTGCGCCGACCGCGAGGAGGCCGTCGTCGGTGGGCGTGGGCGTCGGGGTCGCCGTCTCCGTCTGTTCGTCGTCGGTGGGTGTCGGCGTCGCGGTACCGTCGTCGAGGAGGCCGTCGTCGGTGGGTGTGGGCGTCGGGGTCGCCGTCTCCGTCTGTTCGTCGCCGGTTGGCGTCGCTGTCGCGGTGCCGTCGTCGAGGAGGCCGTCGTCTGTCGGTGTCGGCGTGGGTGTCGACTCGCCCGACGACTCGTCACCGCCACTCGGCGTCGGCGTCGCAGTGCCGTTCGTCGCCGACTCGTTCGCGGCGTCGTCGGCCTTGTTCCCGAAGATGTCCGTCTCGATGGTTCGGGTGTAGGTGATGGGGTCGAGCGGAATCTCGACGGTTCCGGTCGGCAGTTCGACACGGGCCGCGAAGTCGATGCGGAGGTCGGTCGTCTGGTCGTTCTGGAGGTGGCTCACCCACCACTCGTCGATTCGGCCGTTGTTGAGCGTGGTCGTCGCTTCGATGGTCCGGGTCTCGCCCGGCGGAATCACGCCCTTGTCCTCGGTGGCGCCGTTCCCCATCTCGATGCCGTTCATCTCCGCCCGGTAACTGAGTTCGGAGATGGGGACGGGGTAGGAGTTGGGGTTGTGGACGACGAAACGCATGTCGATGCGGGTGGCCTCGGTGTCGACGGTCCCCCACTGGGCGCTGGTCTCCCGAATCACGAGGATGGGGCCGCCGCTCGGCGATTCGCCGACTGGGCGATTCTCCGTCGAGTTGAACGCAGAGATGATGTCCGTGTTTATCTCACGCGTCACCTTCGGGGCGCCGAAGGAGGCGCCGAGCGTCGAGGAGTGTACGTCGGCGTTGACCGCGAGTGTCGTCCGTTCGTCGTTGCGGATGTGGCTCACCCACCACGGCGGAATGCGCTCGTTCGACAGTTGGGTCGTCATCGGGACGGTCGACTCCCCTTTCGGAATCGAGACGCCGTCTTTCGTCCCGTTCGCCATCCGAATGCCGTTCATGTCGATGGCGTAGTCGACGGTGATGCCGCCGAGTTGGGCGCCGACGGGGTTGGGATTCTGCACGGTGAGCTCGCTCTCGATAGCGGTCGTTTCGTCGGTGACGTTGCCGAACTGGTTGTCGACGGCGGTGACCGAGGGCTGACTGAAGACGAAGAAGGCGATGCCGCCGAGTACGAGCACCGCGACGACGGCCACCACGACGAGTCGCCGCGTCGTCGACAGGGTCCGTCGGAGCCAGGCAAACATACCGAGTCGACGCACCGCCGAGGACATACCACTTGCGGCTCTCGGACGAGTGCGCCGCCGAAACCGCCCACGAGCCTTTTTATCCCCGCGGTCGTAACGCGCAATCGCTCCGAATGTCTCGACACGCAGCCAGACCTCCCGGTGACCAAGCCGACCTCGAGTGGTGTCACGAGGCGGTGCAGGGCGTCTCTCGAACGTTCGCGTTGACCGTCGACGTGCTCGACGAACCGATGGCGTCGTACATCTGTATCGGCTACCTCCTCTGTCGCGTGCCAGACACCGTCGAGGACGCAGACCACATCCCGCCGGCCGAACAGGCACGCCTCCTGCGCGAGTACGACCGCGTGCTGGACCCCGACGACGACACCGACGCCGAGACGTTCCGCGCGTCCGTCGACGAGTGGCTCCCTGCCCCCGAGGACCGAACCGACGACTGGGAGGTCGTCGCGAGTACCCCGCGGATAGTCGATACCTTCCGCGGACTCCCGGACGACGTGTGCGAGGCCGTGACACCGCCGGCGCGCGAACTCGTACAGGGGATGGCGATGTTCGTCGAGCGCTACGCCGACGAGGGTGGACTCCGCATCCAGTCCCGCGAGGAACTGGAGGAGTACTGCTACTACGCCGCCGGCACCGTCGGGAACCTGGTCACCAACCTGCTGGCGCGTGGCGACCTGAACAGCGACCGCCGCGACCGCCTCTACGACACCGCCGAGGAGTTCGGACTCCTCTTGCAACTGGTCAACGTCGCCAAGGACGTCTACGACGACTACACCGAGGAGGAAAACGTCTACCTCCCCGCCGAGTGGCTGGCTGCCGAGGGCGTCCCTCAAGACGAGGTACTCGCCCCCGAACACACCGCTGGCGCGGCCGCGGTGGTCCGCCGGACCGCCACCCACGCCCGCTCGTTTCTCGACGACGCCCAGACGTACCTCGAAGCGGTGCCCACCACGGACGGCAACACCGTCGCCGCGTGGGCGATTCCCTTCCTGCTCGCCGTCGGGACGCTTCGCGAACTCCTCGAACGCCCGGAAGACGCCCTCTCGTCGACCGGCGTGAAGATTTCGCGCCAAGAGGTGTTCGCCGTCGTCACGGAGATGACGGGCGCCCCGTCGGACTCGCTGGCCAGCCTCCGGGAGGACATCGCCGGCCAGCCCTACCACCGCACGAGCGGGCAGGCGGACTAGGTCACGACTGCGTACGTCATCAGGAAGGCGAAGTAGAGACCGACGACCCCCGCGAGCGCCAAGAGTCGGAACCGACGCAGGTCTGCTACCTCCTCTTCGCGTGCCGATTCGAACGCTTCGCGCTCGGCGGCCGACAGCGTTTCTCGATGCGTCAGTCCCCGATGGAGTGCGAGGTGTGACTCGCGAGTGAAGGGACGACCGCACCGTTCGCAGACGTGCGCCGTCGCGTCGGACGGAACCTCGGTGTCGTAGTCGGGGTCTATCATGTTGCGATGAAGGGAGGTGCGACGTACGGTTCGGCGACTATCCAGAGGCTGAGCATGGTGTAGACGACCATGACGGCGGTGACGCCGTACTGACTCCGCACCGCCTGCAAGCGCGAGGGGAAGACGTCGTACGCGGTGGCGTGCGCGACCCAGACGGCCACGAGGTGGCCGACGAGGACGCACGCGAGTTCGAGGCCGCCGAACCACGCTGGCAACCCGGCGAGTTGCGGCGGCGACGCTGGCGGCGACAGGGGTGCGGTGGCGACAGCGACGAGCGTCGGCCCCAACGTCAACACCGTGCCGAGGTTGTGCGCGAGGTGGTAGCCGGCGGCGATAGGGAGGAGTGCGGGCGCGAACCGCCGCGCGAGATACGTCGTCGTGAGGTGCGTGTCGGCGCGGTGACGACCGAGGCGGGCCGACGCGCGATAGGCCAGATAGAACAGCGCGGCGCCGACGAGATAGGCGCCCAGATAGAGCGCAGTCGAGGGGACGCCCGCGCCGACGACGGTGCGTGCGACTCCGGCCCACGGGCCGGTAGCGACGAAGCCGTCGTAGGTCGTGACAAAGAGAATCGTCACGACGAACGCCACGTCGTCGCGGCCGTCGAGGACCGTGTCGGGCAGGTCGGCGCCCGGCAGTCGGAGGCGGAGCTGACTGTCCTCGACGTGGAGGGGAGCGAGTCGACCGTAGAGTCGGAACGTCCGCGAAATCGGGTCGACGCGGTCGAACCACTGGTCCGGGCCGAAGACGACGGCGCCGCCGACCGTGACGAGCGTGTACGCCACGAGCACCGTCGCGAGCAGTCGCGGGTCGTCCGCGAGCGGCGTCGTCACCTCGACCCAGACGAGGAGGAGGAGGCCGGCGACGCTCGGCCACGCGCCGAGTCGGTCAGGGTAGGCACGCTCCAGCGACGGCAGTGGGTCGACGAGCGTCCGAACGGGATTGAGCGTCGACCACGTGTTCCCGAGGAGGTACGTCGAGGCGACGTAGCCGCCCCACCAGCCCACCCAGACGACGAGGACGGTGAGGCTACGGACGCCGGTCGACGGGCCGAGATAGCCCGTGACGAGGACGGCGACGAAGAGGGCGAGGGCGCCGACGCGGGCGACGAGGCGGACGAGTCGGCCGGGTGTAGGGAGCGGTCGCCCCCAGTCGTGAATGGCGTCGACGAGGTTGCGGTCGGTGACGAAACTGGCGAGGAGGAAGGAGACGCCGACGACGCCGCCCCCGGTGAGTAGGAAGAGCCACGTCGGAACGGCGATGGGGTCTCGTGCCGACCCGCCGAGGCCGCCGCTGTGAGCGGTGGCAACGCCGGTTCCGGTCACCAACCAGAGGAGGGTGGCGAGTACGACCCGACGCCGTCGACGCCAGCGCGTCGTGACCATCGTCGCAGACGTTGGACCGACCCGGTGGAGTAGTTTCCGGAAGCGATTCGTCGCGACGGTTGGGAGGATTTTTGGTAGTTGAATCGCAACGGGGGGGTATGAGTACAGATCACGGTGACGAGCACGAGCATCACCTCCCGGCGGTCGAGGACTGGCCGCGGGGGTTCGGCGAGGCGAGTTGGTGGCCGTTCATCACGGCGCTGGGTGCCGGTGGCATCTACATCGCCGCCGCGCTGTACATCGTCGCGGGCGGCGACGAATCGACTATCAATCCGCTGTTCGCGCCCCTCCTCGGGGCGGCGAGCGTCGGGTCGTTCCTCTTCGGCCTCTACGGATGGCTCTACCACGCGTTCGTCGTCGAATTCTGGTCGCGCGGTAGCAACGAGACGAGCGCGAAGGCGCTCCGCTGGGGGATGATCTCCTTCCTCGGGTCCGAACTCGCGACGTTCGGCGCCGTGTTCGCCTACTACTTCTTCATCCGGGCCGGCACGTGGCCGCCGGGCGAACTCCCACACCTGCTGGGCTCGCTCGTCCTCATCAACACCGCGCTCTTGGTGGCGTCCAGTCTGACGCTGCACTGGGCACACGTCGCCATCCGGAACAACGACAACCGGAAGTTCGTCATCGGACTGCTCGCGACGCTCCTCCTCGGTGTGGTGTTCATCGGGGGGCAGATTTACGAGTACTACGAGTTCATCGTCCACTCGAACTTCACCTTCGAGACTGGCTTCTTCGGGTCGGCCTTCTTCGGGCTGACCGGCCTCCACGGGCTCCACGTCTCGCTCGGGGGTGCGCTCCTCGCTATCGTCACGGTCCGAGCCCTCGCGGGTCAGTACTCCGCCGACCGTCACGTCTCGGTCAGCACCGTCTCGATGTACTGGCACTTCGTCGACGTGGTCTGGATTTTCCTCGTCGTCGTCCTCTACGCGGGCGCCGAACTCGGCGCCTGACGACGGAACGCTCCGTCTCACGGCGACTCTCGCCGTGGATTTATATGGGCTCACCCGACAGAGAGTGGTATGGACGACCTCGAACAACTCGTGTCGTCGCTGACGCCCCGCGAAGAGAACGACGAGATCAAGCTCTACCAGAACACCGTCTCCGTCGCGTGTCCGGTCTGTGAAGAGCCGTTCGACGACCTCGTGGTGTGCAAGAATCAGGCGACGAGTCTGGAACAGATCGAACCGCTCGACATCTGCGTCACCGTCCACGACGACAGCCCCCTCCTCTTCACCCACAAGCACTGATAGCGTTCATCGTGACTGTTCACCGGTACCGACTGGGGCGGCAACGGGCCGGTACTGACTCACGATATTCACGCTGACACAGCACGTAAGAGGCTCCGCGCCGACGCCGTGGTATGGCACGCGAAGTCACGCACACGGAAACCGGGCCGAAGATAATCACGCCCGACGACATCGACGAGGAGAAGGGCGATATTGCCATCTGTCTCTGCGGACTGAGTGAGTCGTACCCGTTCTGTGACGGGTCGCACGAGCGCGCCGAGGGCGAAGACCCTGACGAGCGCTACAAGTACGTCGACGGCGAGCGCCGACGGGTGTCGCTGACGTTCGAGGAGTCGGACTCCGACTGACCGCTGTCGCACACCCGAACCGGAAGGCGGCCATCCCGTCGCCGCCGGAAAGTATATGGCTCGCTTTCGTACATATCGCACCAATGGACGCCGAGATTCTCGATGTCGTGACGGAGTGGGAGACCCGTTCCGTCGCGGACGGTGTCGGCGGGCTGTACGAGCTGGCTGACGGCGAGTTCTCCGGCGCCGTCACCGACGATGCGACGTGGGCGTTCGTCCTCAACGGTCGTTTCGTCGGCGTGTTCGACGGCGACGTGCACGACTTCGAGGACGCGTCGCTGACGGCCTACGTCGCCCCCGACGTGTCGCTCCCGCTACTCTACGCCATGCAGGCCGGCGACACCGAGGTCCGGGGACAGTACTACTCCAACGACACGCCCCTCACGGACATCCACGACACGCTCTCTGCTGGTAGTTTCGTCGGCTACGTCGAACTCTCCGAGAACGTCCTCTCCGGCGATTACTACGTCGTCTACTACGGCGAGCGCTCGCTCCCCGTCGCGTACGTCGGCAACAGCCGTCGGCTGGTCACGGGCGACGAGGCGTTCGACCTCGCCGCGGACGAAGTCGGCATCTACAGCGTCGTCGACGCCTCCATCGAGGTGGTCGACCTCCCCGAGCGACCGGATGACGCCACCGAACCCGTGGGCGGCGCCGTCGCCGCCTCGGCGGACGACCCCGACGACCCGAGCGGTGACGAGGGCGTGACGGTCGCGTCGTCGGCCGTGTCCGAGACACCCGAAGACGAAACACCCGAAGATGAGACGCCCGAATCGTCGAGCGAGGACCAGCCCGCAGCATCGCCGAGCGAGGACGCGCCATCGACTGCCGACGCCCAGAGCGATACAGCGTCCGAATTCGAGGCGCTCGGTGCGATGAGCGGCGTCGAAGCCGAGTCGGTGCCGACCGAGGACGAGTCGGCCGAAGACGAGGCGGTCGATGCCGACGCGGCCGTCGACGACACGACGGACGACGCGAGCGAAGCCGAGGCGGTCGACACCGAACCGACGCCGGATGTCGCCTTCGGCGCGGGCGAGGAGAGCGACGAGTCGGCGACCGACGAGGCTGACGCCGCGGATGCCGACGAGACGGACGCCGAGACGGAGAAGGAAGCCATCGAGACCGAGACGGCCGACGACGCAGAGCTCCAACGCCTCCGCGACGAACTTGACGCCGCCCGCGACGCGAAGGCGGACCTCGAAGCGGAGCGCGACCGTCTCGCGGGGGAGCGCGACGAGTTGCGCGCGCAGGTCGACCGCCTGCAGGCCCGAGTCACCGAACTGGAGGCGGAAATCGAGCGCCTGGAAACCGACGAGGAACCGGCCCGGACGCTCGACGCCGCGGAGGCGCTCGTCGGCACCAATCTCTTCGTCCGCTACGAGGACCGGGCCGATGGGACGCTCGAAGACGCCGTCTCGGGGTCGCTCGCACCGGACGACCTCCGACAGAACCTCCGCCTCGACTACCACACGGAGTTCGAGACGGAGGGCGCCCACGTCGACGACCAGCCCTTCGAGACGTTCCTCCGAGCGACGCCGGAGCACCGCTTTACCCAGTGGCTCTTGCTGTCGCTGGCGTCCGAGATTCGGCGCGCCGACGCCCGCACCGAACTGACGAAACTCTACGACGCCATCGAGGACGTGGACCGAATCGACCTCCACGGCACCGTCGACGTGTCGCCCGACGACGCGGAAGAATCCGAGCCGGCGCCGACCGAGACGTTCGACGTCGTGTTCCGGGACAAGATGGGCAACCCGGTGTTCGTCGCTACCTTCGACGACTCACGCGACCCCACGCGGGCGTCGCCGATACAGTCGCTGGTCGAGAACGCAAAACCGGTGAGTGACGCCTTGCCGTCGTTCGCGGCCGCCTTCGCGGTGACGACGAGTTTCTTCGAGGCCGACGCGATGGAGGCCGCCGTCGACGCCACGCGTGGTGGACTGTTCAGTCGAAGTTCGCGCAGGAGCTACGTCAAACGGTCGCGGAAAACCGGCTTCCACCTCTGTCTCGTCGAGGCACGAGACGGGGACTTCTTCCTGACAGTTCCGGAACTCTAACTCTCGATTTTGGACGTTTCTTCGATCTTCATCGAATCGAGTTTCTCGACGATGGAGTCGATTTTCTCGTCGAGTTCGTCGACGAAGTCTGCCGTGTCTTCCGTGGTGATTGCGCCCTGACTCGACGGTTCGATGAGGTTCTCCTCTTCGAGGACGCGAAGCGAGTACCGCACCTTGTGATGCGGGTATCCCGTCTCGTTGGACATCTTCACGATGCCGATGGGTTCGTTACCGATGACCATCTTCAACACCTGGAGGTGTCGTTCGAGCATGTCGACTTCTTTCTCGAGCCTGTCTATCATGACACTTGTTAACTTGTCTTTGCGGGTTTTAAAAGTTGCTGTGCAGCGCCGCGGAGGGGGACCGATGTATTAGAAATGCGGGGGTGAGAGTAGTTAACGCTTCGGGTCGCGGCGGGTTAGACTGGGTTCATGGCCCGTTACGCTGGGGTTTTGGGCCGCGAACGGACTCGGACACTCTGTGTCGTGCGCGTGACGGTATCGTAATCGGTTTAGCGAGTGGGACGAAATGGGCGGTCGGATATGACTGTCACCATCGTCGGGTCCCAGCTCGGCGACGAGGGCAAGGGTGCCCTCGTCGACCTGTGGGGTGGGAACGCCGACATCGTGGTCCGATATCAGGGCGGGGACAACGCCGGCCACACCGTCGTCGAAGGGGGCGAGGAGTACAAGCTGTCGCTCGTACCCAGCGGCGCCGTCAGAGGCAAGGTCGGTGTCCTCGGCAACGGCTGTGTCGTCAACCCGCGCACGCTGTTCGACGAACTCGACACGCTCCGCGAACGGGGTCTCGACCCCGACGTACGCGTCGCGCGTCGCGCCCACGTCATCATGCCGTACCACCGCGTCCTCGACGGTATCGAGGAGGAGGCGAAGAGCGACGACGACCTCGAAGCCGGGACGACGGGTCGCGGCATCGGCCCCACCTACGAGGACAAGGTCGGTCGGCGCGGCATCCGCGTCGGTGACCTCCTCGACCCCGAGGTCCTGCGCGACCGACTCGAATACGTCGTCCCGCAGAAGCGGGCCGTCGTCGAGGACGTCTTCGGTCTGGAAGCAGGCGAAGAGTTCGACGTCGACGCCCTCCACGAGGAGTTCGCAGAGGTGGGCCGTCGCCTCGACGCGGAGGACATGACTGTGAACGCGGGCGATTTCCTCGGCACCGAACTCGACGACGGGGCGAACCTCCTGTTCGAGGGCGCGCAGGGCACCTCCATCGACATCGACCACGGCATCTACCCCTACGTCACCTCCTCGAACCCGACCGCTGGCGGCGCGTCCACGGGGACCGGCGTCGGCCCGACCGTCGTCGGTCGCGGCGAAGTCGTCGGTATCGTGAAGGCCTACCTCTCCCGGGTGGGGACCGGCCCGCTCCCGACGGAACTCGACGGCGACGACGAGGACCTCGCCGACTACATCCGCGAGAAGGGTGGCGAGTTCGGCACCGTCACCGGCCGCCCGCGCCGCATCGGGTGGCTCGACGTGCCGATGCTCCGACACGCGGCCCGCGTCAGCGGCTTCACCGGTATCGCCGTCAACCACGTCGACGTGCTCGCCGGTCTGGACGAGGTGAAGGTCGGCGACGCCTACGAACTCGACGGCGAGCGACTGGAGACGATGCCCGCGACGACCGAGCGCTGGGCCGAGTGCGACCCGATTCTCAAGGAATTCGAGCCGTGGCCGGAGGTCGACTGGGCCGCCGTCGCCGACGACGGGTACGACGCCCTCCCGGACGCCGCGCAGACGTATCTCGACTACCTGAGCGACGAAGTCGACGCCCCCATCTACGCCGTCGGCGTCGGTCCCGACCGCGCCGAGACCATCGAACTCGCCGACCCGTTCGAGCGCGACGGATAGCTCGCGACGGACCACGCTTTTACGCTGGCCGCCGAACGGGAGCGCATGCGTCGCCTCACCCGCTACCCCGTCGCCCTCCTCGTCGGTATCGGACTCGCCGCCCTCGCGGCCCGCGTCTCTGGCACCCACGCTCTTCCAGTGGCCGCCGTCGCCGTCGTCTACAGTGCCACCACCGCACTCGTCCTCGCTCACTGGGACGACTGGGCACACCTGTCGAGTCGGTCTAGGTCGTCGTCGCGGACGCTCGGGGCCCTCGGCGGCGGCGTCGGCGCCTTCGCGGGGTCGACGTTGCTACAGGTCTCCGTCCCCGTCGGGATGACCGGACTCGGGTTGTACATCTTCGGCATGGCCGTCACCGTCGCGGACGTCTCGCCCATCGCCGACGGCTGAGAAACGACGCCGACGGCTCCGGTTCGTCGCCGGGATACTCTTTTACCCTCTGCTCGCGGACGTACAGACATGGTGACCACGACTGAGCGGGACGGCATGACGTGGTACGAGTGCGAGACCTGTGGCATGCTGTTCGACGACCGTGACGACGCGAGCCAGCACGAAGAGCACTGTGACGACGACAGCGCCGACCCGTCGTATCTCCAGTAAGCGTCGCTACTTCTCGTCGACCAGTTCGTAGGACTGCTCGCCCCAGTCGTCCTCGACGAAGACGAACACGCGCCCGCGGGCGACCGACAGGTCGGCGTCGACGCGACACCGCATCCCGTCCGGCGTGGCGACGGTCACGCCCGGGAAGACTTCCTCCGCCTCCCCGCTGTCGAGGACGATTCGGCCCACGCCCGTCGACTCCAGAATGTCGTCGTGGGTCTTGCGGTCGTTGACGTACATCATCACGCCCTCGGTCCCCTCGGGGTCCGTGACGAGGACGTGAACTTCCTTGCCCGGGCCGGTGGTGAGCGTCTCCTCGACTTTCTGGGGGGCGCCGCGATACAGCGTCGTCCGCCCGTCGAGATATTCGACCTGTACCCCCGCCTCGAGTAACTCGACCGGGAGCGTGCTCGGCGCCACGTCGCTGCGAATGGTCATACGCTACGTATCCGCCGCCGCGGCAAAAGCGTCGCGTCACGCGACCGGTGCGGATGGATACCGTTATGAGGACGAGGTGTGACGTGCCGGTCGTGTCAGTCTCTCAGCCCACATGGCGTACCGCGGCGGCGACGGGTCTCGCGTACCTCGTCGCCCTCGGCGCGCTCTTCGTTCTGCTGTTTCTCGGTCCGTCGCTGCTCTCGTAGGCCGCTAAAATTAGACGTCGAAGGTGGGCTTACGCGAACGCCCGGGAGGCGGTGTCGGTGTCCGTCTCGGTGGTGATCTTCTCCCACGCGTCCACGAAGTCCTGCATGTAGATTTCGGTGCGCTCGTCGCGGATGGCGAACATCCCCGCTTCGGTGCAGATGGCCTTGATGTCGGCACCGGAGGCGTCGTCGGCCATTTCCGCCAGCTCCTCGAAGTCAACGTCGTCGTCGACGTTCATGTTGCGGGTGTGGATCTTGAAGATAATCTCACGCCCCGCGTGGTCGGGCTTGGGTACCTCGATGAGACGGTCGAATCGGCCGGGGCGCAGGATAGCCGAGTCGAGCATGTCGAAGCGGTTCGTCGCCGCGATGATACGGACGTCGCCGCGCTCCTCGAAGCCGTCCATCTCGGAGAGCAGCTGCATCATCGTCCGCTGGACCTCGGCGTCGCCGGACGTCTTCGAGTCCGTCCGCTTCGAGGCGATGGCGTCGATTTCGTCAATGAACAGGACCGCGGGTTCGTTCTCGCGAGCCACCTCGAAGAGGTCGCGGACGAGTTTCGCCCCCTCGCCGATGAACTTGTGGACGAGCTCGGAGCCGGCCATCTTGATGAAGGTGGCGTCGGTCTGGTTGGCCACCGCCTTGGCGAGCATCGTCTTCCCCGTCCCCGGCGGGCCGTGGAGCAGGACGCCCGACGGCGGGTCGATGCCGACCTCTTGGAACATCTCCGGGCGGTCGAGCGGCATCTCGACCGTCTCGCGGACTTCCTGCATCTGCGCTTCGAGGCCGCCGATGTCCTCGTAGGTCACGTCCGGACTGTGGTCGACCTGCATCACGCGGGCCCGCACGTCCGTCTCCTTGTCGAGGCGTTGGACCACCGACAGCGAGTTGTTGACGGCGACGCGAGCGTCGGGTTCGAGGTCCTCCCGCATCTCATCGGTGACCTCGGTCAGGGCTTCCTGGTTGTTCCCGTGTTGCTTGATGACGACCCCTTCGTCCGTGAGCTCCTGGACCGTCGCGACGAACAGCGGCGACTGCTTGAGCTTCTTGTTCTCATGCGTGAGTCGCTCGAGTTTCTGCTGGTACTTGTTGTTCTCGGCGTTCGCGTCCAGCAGTTCGTCGCGCATCTCGTCGTTCTGGCCCTCGAGCACGTCGAGGCGCTCGCGGAGGGCTTCGATTTTTTCCTGCTGCGACGCCGCCTCCTCGTCGTAGGGGAGGTCGACATCGTCCACAGTATCAGTCATTGCTTGCTTTAAGGCGCTGATTCATAAGAGGCTTCGGGTGAACGTGGTGTTCGCCGTCTCTCACCGGCGAAGTATAACCGCAAAACATCAAATTCGATAACAAATATTATTATGCTGTATGCCTTACTAGGAGACAAGATGAGTACGACCGAAACGCTCTCGCGTGACGAGGCGTCGGACCGATGGGCAGACGTGCGTGACCTGCCTCCGAGTGCGAAACTCGTCGCGAAGGTGCTCGACTACAACGACACGCTCAGCCAGAGCCAGTTGGCCGAGGAGACGCTTCTGCCGCCGCGGACCGTTCGCTACGCCCTCACGCGACTGGAAGAGGAAGACGTGGTCGAATCTCGGTTCTCCTTCTCCGACGCGCGCAAGCGCCTCTACTCGCTGAAGATTTAAGGCCGGTCGGGCGGCCTCCCCGTGACGTGCCCGACGACGTTCGCTCCGCGCTCCACGCCCTCGCGACGCCCGACGCGACCGACCCCAGCGACGCCGTTTCCGAGGCTACCGCCGCTCTCGACGACGTTCGCGACGCCGCGGCGTTCGTCGACGACGACGGCCTCGCCCGACTCCGCCGCGCTATCGAGACGGCGGAGCGTCGCGGTGACGACGCTCTCGCACGCCGGGGACGGCAAGCGCTCGAAACACTCGCACGCTGTCGACGCGCGGCCCGCGACCACTTTCGCCCCGGTCACGGAACGGTTTTGGGTGGTGACACGCTACGGTCGGGACGATGACACGGGTGATACACACCGGCGACACCCACGTCGGGTACCGACAGTACCACTCGCCGGAGCGCCGGCAGGACTTCCTCGACGCCTTCGAGTCGGTCGTCGACGACAGCATCGACCACGACGTCGACGCCGTCGTCCACGCCGGCGACCTCTTTCACGACCGCCGCCCCGACCTCCCGGACCTGCTCGGCGTGCTCTCTGTGCTCCGCCGTCTCGACGCCGCCGACATCCCCTTTCTCGCCATCGTCGGCAACCACGAGGCGACCCGCGGCAGCCAGTGGCTCGACCTCTTCTCCGACCTCGGCTTGGCGACGCGTCTCGATTCCGAACCGACGCTCGTCGGTGACACCGCCTTCTACGGCCTCGACCACGTCCCCCAGTCGCGCCGTGACGACCTCGAGTACGATTTCGAGTCGCCGCCGGCTGACGCCGAGGCGACGGCCCTCGTCGGTCACGGCCTGTTCACGCCCTTCGCACACGCCGACTGGGACACCGAGGCGATGCTCGACGCCGCGACCGTCGACTTCGACGCCGTGTTGCTCGGCGACAACCACGTCCCCGACCGGGCGGAGGTCGACGGCACGTGGGTCACGTACTGCGGGTCGACCGAGCGCGCGAGCGCCGACGAACGCGACCCGCGCGGCTACAACATCGTCGAGTTCGATGCCGCGACCGTCGACATCCGCCGCCGCTCGCTGGACACGCGGCCCTTCGAGTTCATCGATGTCGAACTCTCGGAGGGTGAGGGCGTCGACCGCGTCCTCGACCGCGTTCGCGAGTACGACCTCGCTGACGCCGTCGCGGTGGTGTCGATTACGGGCGATGGCGACCCGGTCACGCCCGCCGCGATAGAGGACGCCGCGCTCGACGAGGGGGCGTTGCTCGCCCGCGTCACCGACCACCGTGCGGTCGGTGGCGACGCCGCCGAACCCGTCGCCGACGTGGACTTCGCCGACCCGGACGCCGCCGTTCGCGAACGCGTCGGCGAGATGGGCCTCTCATCGCTGGGCCGCCGCCTCGACGAGACGGTTCGGGACGACGCCGTCGCCGACTCGAACGTCCGGGACCGCGTCGCGTCCGCGGTCAGAGAGGCCTTCGACGAGGAAAGTGAGGCCGCCGAGCAGAGCGACGACCGTGACCAGGTGTCGATGGAGGACTTCCTGTGAAGTTCGACCGCATTCGCCTGCGGAACTTCCGCCCCTACGCCGACGCGGACCTCGAACTGCGCGACGGCGTGACGGTCATCCACGGACTCAACGGGAGCGGGAAGTCGTCGCTCTTGGAGGCGTGTTTCTTCGCGCTCTACGGGTCGACGGCCCTCGAAGGGACGCTGGACGACGTGATTTCGAACGGGGAGACGGAGGCCGAAATCGACCTCGACTTCACCCACGCCGGCGCGTCCTATCACGTCCACCGGCGCCTCCGTTCCTCGGGCGAGCGCACGACTACCGCCGACTGCGTGCTGGAGGGCCCGGACCTGACCGTCGAGGGCGCGCGCGACGTGCGGGCGTTCGTCGTCGATTTGCTCCGGATGGACGCCGAGGCGTTCGTCAACTGCGCGTACGTCCGGCAGGGCGAGGTAAACCAACTCATCAACGCCTCGCCGGCCCAGCGTCAGGACGTCATCGACGACCTCCTGCAGCTCGGCCGACTGGAGGAGTACCGCGACCGGGCGGGCGAGGCGCGACTCGGCATCGAGGACGTCCGCTCGGAGAAGCGGGGCGAGCTCCAGAAGGTGGAGGCACAGATCGAACAGAAAGCGGAGCAGGACCTCTACGCCACGCTCGACGAGTTGGAGTCGTCGCTGACCGAGGTCGACGACCAGATAGAGCATTACGAGGCCCAGCGCGAGAAAGCCGAGCAGACGAAAGCGGAGGCGGAGGCGGTGCTCGAGGAGTTCGAGCAGAAGCGGGCCGACTTGGAGGCCGTCGAGTCGGACATCGCGGAGTTGGAGACGGCGATTCGCGAGGCCGAGTCGGAGCGCGAGGAGGTCCGCGAGCGCATCGGTGACGCGCGCGACCAGATATCCGAGCTGGAGACCGACATCGACGCTCGCCTCGACGCGGCGGGACTGGAGGCCGCGACCGACGACGCCATCGAGACCCGGCGTCGCGACCTCGACGACCACGAGGAGCGTCTCCGCGAGGAGCGTTCCGACGCGAAGGCGTCGGCGACGGGCCTGCGGAATCAGGCGACGAACCTCGCCGAGAAGGCCGACGAGTTGGCCGAGCGCGCCGACGAGGCGGAATCGCGGGCCGCGGACCTCCGCGAGGCGGCGATGGCGGCCGAGGACGCCGTGACCGAGTGCGAGGAGCGCATCGAAGAAATCGACTCGGAGCGGGAGGACCTGACCGACCGCCTCGACGCCGCGCCGGTTGACCGCGGCGAGGCGGCGGACCACTTGGCGGACTGTCGCGAGCGCCGCGCGGAGGCACGGGAGCGCGTGACCGAACTGGAGACGCGACTGGAGTCGGCGCGTGACCGGGTCGCCGAGGCGGAAGCCCTCCTCGACGCCGGGAAGTGCCCCGAGTGCGGCCAGCCAGTCGACGGCGCGCCCCACGCCGACCCCGAAGACGACCGCGAGCGGGTGGCCGAGTTAGAGAGCGAACTGTCGGCGGCACGGGAGCGCGTGACCGAACTGGACGAGCGAGTCGAGACGCTCGACGACCTCGTCAAGGCCGAGCGCCGACTGGACGAACTCGACGCGGAGCGTGAGCGACTCGCCGAGCGAGCGGCGGAGAAACGCGCAGACGCCGAGGAGAACCTCGAAGAGGCCGACGAGTACGACGCCGAGGCGGAATCGCTCCGCGAGCAGGCGACCGAGACCCGCGAGATTGCCGAGGAGAAACGCGCGGAGGCCGAGGAGTGCGAGGCACGCGTCGACGAGTTGACCGAGGAGCTGTCGACCGTCGAGACGGCGCGCGAACGCCTCGACGCCATCGAGAAACGTCTGGCGCAGGTCGACGACCTCGAAGCCGACATCGAGCGCTTGAGCGAGCGAGCGGAGCGCATCGAGGAGACGAACGACGAACGCCGCGAGCGCCTGTCGGAGAAACGCGAGCGCCGCGACGACCTCGCGGCGGCGGTCGACGAGGACGCCATCGAGGCCGCCCGGACGAACAAGTCCGAGGCCGACGAGTACCTGTCGAATGTCGCTGATGAACTCGACTCGCTGGCCGAACGGCGGGACGAGCTACAGACACGAATTGGGGGTGTCCGGAGCGAAATCGAGGCGCTCGAATCGCTGCGCGACGAGCGTGATGCTCTCGCAGAGCGGGTGGCGGCGCTCGACGACCTCCACGACGAGGCGACGCGACTGGAGGCCATGTACGGCGACCTGCGCGCGGACCTCCGCCAGCGCAACGTCGAGACGCTCGAACGGCTCCTGAACGAGACCTTCGACCTCGTCTACGGCAACGACGCGTACGCACACCTCCGACTGAATGGGGAGTACGAGCTCTCGGTCGTACAGAAAGACGGGAGCGAACTCGACCCCACGCAGCTGTCGGGCGGGGAGCGTGCCCTGTTCAACCTCAGTCTGCGGTGTGCCATCTATCGCTTGCTGGCCGAGGGCATCGACGGCGCGGCGCCCATGCCGCCGCTCATCCTCGACGAACCGACCGTCTTCCTCGACTCGGGGCACGTCTCTCGGCTCGTCGACTTGGTCACGGAGATGCGTGACCTCGGTGTCGCCCAAATCGTCATCGTCAGCCACGACGAGGAACTCGTCGGCGCGGCCGACGACCTCGTCAGCGTCGAGAAAGACCCCCGGACCAACCGGTCGACGGTGTCACGGTCGGACCCGGCCGCACTCGGCGCGGTCGACCTCGAATCCGAGGCCGACGACTAGTCGTCGGCCCGCAGATGGGTCACGGCGTCGCGGGTCGTCGCCGTCGCGTCGTAGCCGCGTTCGCCGGCGATGCGCGCTTCTTCGACCAACCCTGCGGCTCGAAACTCCGCGAGCAGGCCGTGCAAGTCGCTCTCGCACAGGTCGTAGGAATCGATGAGCGTTCGCACGGCCAGCGGGCCGCGGTCGGCGAGTTCGATGAGGAGACCGAGCGCCCGGTCGTTCGGCGCCGCGGTGAGGGCGCGCCGGACCGAGGCCGGAACGGCGCTCGCGGCCGTTTCGAGCGCCGCCGTCTCGTCATCCACCGTGAGGTCGGCGTTCGGCAGGTAGCGCTCCTCTCCGGTGTCGGGGTCGCGGACGAGACTCGACTCCGACGAGCGTTTCACGAGCAGGTAGCGGTCTCCCGCCTCGTCGCGGACGGTTCGCATGCCTGCTCGAAGCCGGGCCGAGCGGTTAGGCGTTCCGTTCGTCGTCTTGGTGTCGCTCGAAGGCACGGTAGTGTTGGTAGACGCGGAACAGCATGATGGCGCCGAGTACGGCAGCGGCGGCGCCGACGGTCCACCACCCACGAAAGTACGCGACCATCGGCCCGACGGTGAGCGCGAAGATGGCCACGTTCGTGAGGAAGACGCTCCGCCAGAACGTCTCCTTCACCTCGGGGTCGGCATCCGACTCGTCGACGTCGACGGAGGGGGTTTTGGGCAGGTCGTGTTCGGGGTTGCCCAACTGCGGCGTCGCGTCGGTGTCGTCGGGCTCGTCGAACGGGTCGAGCACGCTCGGGGAGAGCCGACGCGACGGCAAAAGGATTCGTGTTGCGCCGCTACTACGCCAAGTCGCGAATCGACACGGCGGCGGACGACTCCACCCACGCGAGCGGGTTCTCCGCGTCGTACAGTACCGTCCCGTCCTCGACTTCGTACGCCTCGACGGTGTCGATACCGTCGTGCTCCGGACGCTCGGCGTCCGTACTGTCCCACCGGCTTGCGTCGACGTGGTCGGACATCGTCAGAAATGTGGTAGTAGGTCACACGGTATATGTCTTGCCGTCGGGGCAGCGCTTCGCGGTCGGAGTGGCGGGGTTTTTACCGGGGTGCGCCGAAGGAAGCGCCATGACTCAGGCGGACCTCTCGCAGTTCTCGGGGGCGGCGGACGACCGCCCCGAGGCGGAGGCGGTCGCCGTCGCGGGCGACGCGTCACAGGCGGTCAGTGAGGTTATCGACGCCTCGGAGCTGAAGTTCCCCGACCCCGATGGAACGGTCGACCTCACGGTCACGCAGGTCGACTACACCGTCGAAGGGCAGGGTTCCGAGGAGTACCCTGTCGTCCACCTGTTCGGTCGGACTCCGGACGGGACGGCGGAACACGTCCGCGTTCTCGGGTTCGAACCGTACTTCTACGCGCCCACGGCGAGTCTCGACGACGACGACCTCGACCGGGACGTAATCACGCGCACGGAGACAGGCTACGAGAGTATCCGCGGCGAGGAGCTGACGAAAATCTGTACCCAGACGCCACGCGACGTGGGGCAGATTCGCGACGAGTTCGACCACTTCGAGGCGGACATCCTCTTCCCGAACCGCCTCCTCATCGACAAGGACATCGGGAGCGGCGTTCGCGTCCCCGTCCGGCGACTGGAGAGCGGGTCGATTCAGATTCCACACGACGAGATTCAGGCCGTCGAGGCGACGGCAGACCTCCGCGTGAACACGTTCGACATTGAGGTCGACGACCGCTCCGGTTTCCCCGAGGACGGCGAGGAGCCAATCGTCTGTCTTACCAGTCACGACTCCGGGAGCGACGAGTACATCACGTGGCTCTACGAGGCGCCCGAGGGCGAGGGCGTCACCCCCGACGACCTCGCGGCGTACGAGGGACTCGAAGGCGATGTCGACGCCGAAGTCCGCGCCTTCGACTCCGAGGCCGCCATGCTCGATGCCTTCCTCACCTACATCGAGGACACCGACCCCGACGTGCTCACGGGATGGAACTTCGAGGACTTCGACGCGCCCTACTTCATCGACCGACTCGAGGTACTCGGCAAGCGACCGGACGTGGACCGCGACCTGAATCCCGACCGTCTCTCGCGCATCGGTGAGGTGTGGCGGAGCGACTGGGGCGGCCCGACTATCAAGGGCCGCGTCGTCTTCGACCTGCTTTACGCCTACAAGCGCACCCAGTTCACTGAACTTGAATCGTACCGGCTCGACGCCGTCGGCGAACAGGAACTCGGCGCGGGCAAGGAGCGCTACACGGGCGACATCGGCGACCTGTGGGAGGACGACCCCCAGCGTCTGCTGGAGTACAACCTCCGCGACGTGGAACTCTGTGTCGAACTCGACCGCAAGCGCGACATCATCTCCTTCTGGGACGAGGTGCGGACGTTCGTCGGGTGTAAACTGGAGGACGCCCCGACGCCCGGTGACGCCGTCGACGTGTACGTCCTGCACAAGGTCCACGGGAACTTCGCCCTGCCCTCGAAGGGGCGGGCCGACGCCGAGGACTACGAGGGCGGTGCGGTGTTCGACCCCATCACGGGCATCAAGGAGAACGTGAGCGTTCTCGACCTGAAATCGCTGTATCCGATGTGCATGGTGACCATCAACGCGTCGCCGGAGACGAAAGTCGACCCCGAGGCGTACGACGGCGACACCTACCGCGCGCCCAACGGCACCCACTTCCAGAAGGAACCGGACGGCGTCATCCGGGAGATGGTCGACGAGTTGCTGAAAGAGCGCGAACAGAAGAAGGCCGAGCGCAACGACAACGAGCCCGGGAGTCAGGCCTACGAGCAGTACGACCGGGAACAGCAGGCGGTGAAGGTCATCATGAACTCGCTCTACGGCGTCCTGGGCTGGGACCGCTTCCGCCTCTACGACCGGGAGATGGGCGCCGCCGTCACCGCGACGGGGCGGGACGTCATCGAACACACCCAGACCGCCGCCAACGACGTGGGTTACGAGGTGGCCTACGGCGACACCGACAGCGTCATGCTCGAACTCGGGGACGACGTGGCTGTCGACGAGGTACCCGACGAGGTTCGCGAATCCCACCCCGAGATGAGCGAGTCGGGGCTTCGACAGATTGCGGGCGCCATCGAGACGGGCTACGAACTCGAGGAATCCATCAACGACTCCTATGATGAGTTCGCGTTGGAGGAACTCAACGCTCACGACCACCGCTTCCAAATCGAGTTCGAGAAGCTCTACCGGCGGTTCTTCCAGGCGGGCAAGAAGAAACGCTACGCGGGCCACATCGTCTGGAAGGAGGGCAAACACGTCGACGATATCGACATCACAGGCTTCGAGTACAAGCGCTCTGACATCGCTCCGATAACGAAGGAAGTCCAGCGACAGGTCATCGAGATGATAGTCACCGGCGACGACGTGGACGACATCGAGGAGTACGTCTACGACGTCATCGAGGACTTCGAGGCGGGGAACGTCGACCTGAACGACGTGGGCATCCCCGGCGGCATCGGGAAACGGTTGGGTGCCTACGACACCGACACGGCGCAGGTCCGCGGGGCGAAGTACGCGAACCTTCTCCTCGGGACCAACTTCCAGCGCGGGAGCAAGCCCAAGCGACTCTATCTGAAGAAGGTCCACCCCGAGTTCTTCCGGGAGTTGGAAGCGCAAGGGGAGTTCGACCCGCAGACCGACCCACTCTACGCGTCGTTCAAGCGCGACCCGGACGTCATCTGCTTCGAGTACGCCGACCAGATTCCGGACGCGTTCGAAATCGACTGGGACAAGATGCTCGAAAAGACGCTCAAAGGCCCTATCGAGCGTATTATCGAGGCCCTCGGCCTGTCGTGGGATGAAGTGAAAAGCGGACAGCGACAGACCGGTCTCGGCCAGTTCTGAAACAGAAGTTTCCCTATAGAGAAATATAGTTTTCTCTCGAAAAACTCGAAGGGGGATAATGCGTAAGCATTATGCGTCTTACAGCCCAGTCTCACAGTAGGGATATGGCAACACTACAGATCAACAATCTTCACGCCAAAGTCGCAGAAGAGGACGGCGAGAGTATTCTTCGCGGCGTCGACTTGGAGGTCAAATCGGGCGAGATTCACGCCCTCATGGGCCCGAACGGCTCCGGGAAGTCGACGACAGCGAAGGTCATCGCCGGCCATCCGGCCTACGAGGTCACCGACGGTGAGATTACGCTCATCCTCGACGACGAGGACCTGAGCGACATCGACGAGGAGGTACCTCCCGAGAAGCGCGAGTGGGACCTGCTCGACCTCGAACCGAACGAGCGTGCGGCTCTCGGCATCTTCCTCGGCTTCCAGTATCCGGCCGAAATCGAGGGCGTCACGATGACGAACTTCCTCCGACAGGCGCTCAACGCCAAGACTGAGGAGCGCGAGGAGCTCTTCGAAGACGAGGACGAGGCCGACGCCGACGAAGAGGACGCGGGCTACGACACCTCCCCGATGGAGGGCGAAGCCGACGACGGCGAAATCGGCGTCGCCGAGTTCCAGCAGCTGTTGAAGGAGAAGATGGAGCTGCTGGACATGGACGAGAAGTTCGCACAGCGCTACCTCAACGCCGGCTTCTCCGGCGGCGAGAAGAAGCAAAACGAGGTACTGCAGGCAGCCATCCTCGAGCCGTGCGTCGCGGTGCTCGACGAAATCGACTCCGGGCTGGACATCGACCGCCTGCAGGACGTCTCTGAGGGTATCAACGCGCTCCGTGACCAGCAGGGCACGGGCGTCCTCCAGATCACGCACTATCAGCGCATCCTCGACTACGTCGAGCCCGACCACGTCCACGTGATGCTCGACGGCCAGATCGCTGAGAGCGGCGGCGCGGAGCTGGCTCAGAAGCTCGAGGACGAAGGGTACGACTGGGTCCGCGAGCAGGCCTACGAGACAGCGTAATACGGCTGCAGCCACAACACCATACTATGAGTTCAGATCAAGATCACCTCAAAGAGACAGATACCGAAGCCCGCTTCGAATTCAAGAAGGAAGAGCGGTCTTCCTTCCAGGCCGAGAAGGGCCTCACCGAGGAGACGATTCGCGTCATCTCGGAAGACAAGGGCGAACCCGAGTGGATGCTGAAGCGGCGGCTTCGGGCGCTGGAACAGTTCCAGGAGATGCCGATGCCGACGGACTGGCCCGGCCAGCCCGACCTCTCCGAAGTCGACGTCGACGAAATCGTTCCGTACATCCGACCTGACGTCGAGACGCGCGAGAGCGTCGACGACTGGACGGATCTCCCCGACAACATCAAAGACACCTTCGACAAACTGGGTATTCCGGAAGCCGAGAAGAACGCCCTCTCGGGCGTCGGCGCCCAGTACGAGTCGGAAGTCGTCTACCAGAACATGCAGGAGCGCTGGGAGGACAAAGGCGTCATCTTCTGCAACATGGACGAGGCCCTCCGCGAGCACGAGGACATCGTCCGCGAGCACTTCATGACGAAGTGCGTGCCCCCGAGCGACAACAAGTTCGCGGCGCTCCACGGTGCCATCTGGTCTGGCGGGTCGTTCGTCTACGTTCCCGAGGACACCACCGTCGATATGCCCGTGCAGGCCTACTTCCGGATGAACTCCGAGGGGATGGGCCAGTTCGAGCACACGCTCATCATCGCCGAGGAGAACTCCGAGGTACACTACATCGAGGGCTGTTCCGCCCCGAAGTACTCGGCGTTCAACCTCCACTCCGGCGGCGTCGAAGTGTTCGTCGACGAGGGCGCACACGTCCAGTACTCCACCGTGCAGAACTGGTCGAAGAACACCTACAACCTCAACACGAAGCGCGCACTCGTCGAATCCGACGGGCGCATGGAGTGGATTTCGGGGTCGATGGGGTCGAAGGCGACGATGCTCTACCCCGCGACGATTCTCAAGGGTCGCGGCGCGAGCGACAACCACATCACCATCGCCTTCGCTGGCGAGGGTCAGGACATCGACACCGGCGCGAAGGTCTATCACAACGCACCGGACACGAAATCCACCATCGAGTCCAAGTCCGTCGCCAAAGACGGCGGCCGCACCAACTACCGCGGCCTCGTCCACATCGCGGACGGTGCATCCAACTCCTCGACCTCCGTCGAGTGTGACGCGCTGATGTTCGACAACGAGAGTACGTCGGACACCATGCCGTACATGGAGATCAACGAGTCCACGGTCGACGTGGCTCACGAAGCGACCGTCGGCAAGATCGGCGACGAGGACGTCTTCTACCTCCAGTCGCGTGGTCTCGACGACGACGACGCCAAGCAGATGATCGTCTCCGGCTTCATCGAGCCGATTACGGAGGAACTGCCCATCGAGTACGCGGTCGAACTCAACCGTCTCGTCGAACTCGAGATGGAGGGGAGTCTCGGATAATCATGAGCGCGCAGATACCTGCCGACCTGTCGGAAGCGACGGTCCACGAGATTGCCAACAGCCGCGACGAACCGGATTGGCTCCGTGAGACGCGGCTCAAGGCGCTCAAGGCGATGGACCGTCTGGAGATGCCGGATGTCATCCAGACGCCCGGCCGCCGGTGGACGGACCTCGACCAGCTCGATTTCGACGAACTGGCCGACCCGCTCACGCAGTCCGACTCGACCGAACGCATCACGGACGAGGGCGTCGAAGTGCTCTCGTTCGCCGAAGCGGTCGAGGAGCATCCGAAGCTGATGGAGGCCAAGTTCGGCTCCGTCATCGACCCGGAGACGAACTACCTGACCGCGCTGTCGGTCGCGCTGTTCACGACGGGCACGTTCATCTACGTCCCCGAGGGCGTCGACGCCGAGGACGTGACGATTCGGACGGACATGAACTCCCGGTCGCTGTTCAGCCACACGCTCGTCGTCACCGAGGATTCGTCGTCGGTGACGATTCTTGAGCGCATCGACTCGGGCGACGCCGACGTCGAGGGCGAGCGTTACTACAGCAACCTCGTCGAAATCGACGCCGGCGAGAACAGCTACGTCCAGTACGGCTCGCTCCAGACGCTCGACGAGGAGACGTACAACGTCACGCTGAAACGCGGTGACGCGGGCGTCTACTCGACCATCAACTGGATCGAGGGGAACATTGGGTCCCGACTGACTCGCTCGGACATCGAGACGGAACTCAACGGCGACAGCTCCGAGAGTCAGATCGTCGGTGCCTTCTTCGGGCACAACGACCAGCACTTCGACCTGAACGCTCGCGTCTGGCACAAGGCCGAACACACGACGGCCGACCTCGTCACCCGTGGCGTCCTCGACGACACGGCCCGCTCGGTGTACGAGGGGGTTCAGGACGTGGGCCGCGACGCGTGGGACACCAACTCCTACCAGCGCGAGAACACGCTGATGCTAAGCGACGACAGCGAGGCTGACGCGTCGCCGAAGCTCATCATCAACAACCACGACACCGAAGCGTCACACTCGGCGACGGTCGGGCAGGTCGACCAGGAAGACCTGTTCTACCTGACCTCCCGAACCATCTCCGAGCGCGACGCCCGCAACATGCTCGTCGAGGGCTTCTTCGTCCCCGTCCTCGAGGAGATAGAGGTCGACGAACTGCGCGAGGACCTCGAATCGCTGATCGCGGCGCGACTCCGCGAATAGCTCGCTCGCCCCGCTTTCGGGTGCGAGACCGCCAGTTGGAGCGGCCACAGGGAACGGCTTAAGTTCCCCTCGCTCCGATTGCAGAGTATGACTGTCTCGGCCACACGTCTCGGACGGAGGTGTCAATCACCGTGAGCGTCAGCCAACGGGTTGGGACCGACCACCAACTCGCGCGCCTCCTCCAGATCGGCATCGTCCTCGAAGAGGTCGTCGAGGCGCGAGCCCATCACCACTACCAATCACTCGAACCGGAGTCGGCGAGCGACCCCGACATCGAGGACTTGCTTGCCGACGCCGCCGAGGAGTCGGCGACACACCGTGAGCGACTGGAGGCGCTCATCGACGACCTCGACGCGGAGAGCATCCCGTTCGAGGACATCGAAACGCTCGTCGAGGCGCAGTACGCCCAGACGAAACCCGAGGACTTCGACGGCGTCCTCTACGACCAGCTCTGTAACGAAGAGACGGCGTACAAGTTCTACGACGACCTCGTGGCGGCAATCGAGGCCAGCGACGCGCGCTTCTCGGTCGATCGCGAGCGCCTCCTCGAGACGCTGCGGTCGATTCGCGAGGAGGAAGCAGCGGGCGTCGAAGAAGTGACGAAGGTTATGGAGACCCGGGAATGAACACGGCAGACCAGTACCTCAAGGCGATCTACCTGATTCAGGAGATGGAAGACGGTCCGGCAGCGACCGGGGCACTCGCAGATATGCTCGACGTGAGTCCAGCGAGCGCCAACGAAATGATCGGCAAACTCGAAGACCGCGGGTTCGCGGAACACGAGAAGTACAAGGGCGTCACGCTCACTGACGAGGGCATCGTCCGCGCCCGCGACGCCATCCAGACGTACTGCATCATCGAGCGCTTCCTCGCCAACGTCCTCGACGTCGACGACTTCCGCGGCGAGGCGCGCGAACTCGAAGCCGTCATCGACGACACCGTGGCCGAACGTCTCGATACCATCATCAACCGCAATCCGAACTGCCCAGACTGCTTCGACGCCGAGTCCGACGCCTGCCGAGAACTCGAAATCGAGTGCGAAAACCCGGCTGACTAATCGGAACGACTGGATTTATACGCCGCCACCGCCGAAGACAATCTGTCCCCACGAGGGGCGACCGACGCGTAGTCCCGTGGTGTAGTGGCCAATCATCTGGGCCTTTGGAGCCCAGGACGGCGGTTCGAATCCGCCCGGGACTATACACTCTCTTGACATCTTCGACGTTCGCAGTCAATCCCCGTCACCTGCCGCGGTCGACACGAAATTCGAAGCGCGCACCGCCGTCCCGTCCCTCCGACACTGACACGTTCCAGTCGTGGGCCTCGGCAATCTGTTCGACGATTGCGAGGCCGAAACCGGTGCCGTTCTCCGCCGTCGTGAAGCCGTGGTCGAACACGTCGTCGCGGCTGTCGGCTGGAATCCCTGGACCATCGTCCTCGACGGCGAAGCCGTCTGAGAAATCGAGTGGCTCGACGCGGATGTGAGTATCCGCGCCTGCGTGCTCGACGCTGTTTCGGAACAGGTTGGTGAGGAGTTCCCGAAGCCGAGCGGGGTCGGCGTCGATATCGGCGTCGTCGACGGACAGCGTGGCTGACGCGCCGTCGACCTGTTCCCATGCTTCGGCCGATACCGTTTCGAGCGACGTGGCCTCGAACTCGAGGACTCGCTGTCCGTGTTCGGCCATCGTCAGCAGGTCGTCGATCAGGATTTCCATGCGGGTGACGGTCGAGCCGATGTCGGTACAGAGTCCGCGGATGGATTCGGCGTCGACTGTCTCCGCCTCGTCGTCGATGGCTGCCTCGAACTGCGTGAGTTCGGCGTCGAGAAGCGCCAGCGGGTTCCGAAGGTCGTGGGCGACCGTCTGCCCGTACTGTCTGAGTCGCTCGTTCTGGGCCTCCAGTTCCTGTTCGTATTCTCTGAGAGCCGTCACGTCACGGTTGATACTCACGAATCCGCTCAGTTCGCCATCGGCGGTGATCGGCGCGATGGTCTGATCGATGACGTATCGCGTGCCGTCCTTGCGCTCGTTGACGACTTCGCCCTGCCAGACCTCGCCGTCGAGAATCGTCTCCCAGAGGTCGCGATAGAACTCGCTGTCGTGCTCGCCCGAGCGGAGGAGTGCGGGCGTCTCTCCGATGGCCTCCGCGGCAGAGTAGCCGCTCATCGACTCGAAGGCATCGTTGACGTACTCGATGGTGCCGTCCGTATCGGTGATGAGGACGCTGTGCCCGGCGTGTTCGACTGCGCTCCGAAACCGTTCGAGGTCCTTCGTTCGGCGCTTGCGGTCCGTCGCGTCTCGCACCGTGTTCACCTGATAGGGGTCGCCGTTGAGTTCGACTCGTGAGGTGATGACCTCCGCGGGCACCGCCTCGGCGGTGTCGATGCGCTCGATGTGTGTGTCGTAGATGCGGCGCTCGCCGTCGTCGAACGAATCCCAATACTCGCCGAATCGGCCCGAGTCGAGGTTCGGGTCGAGGTCCGTCAGACAGTACTCCCGGAGCTCGTCGCGCTCGGTTCCAAACAGGTCGGCGAGACGGGCGTTGACGTACGTGGCGTAGCCGTCGGCGCCGTAGGTACCGATGCCAATTCCCGCTTGGTCGATTGCCTGTTTGAGAAAGGCCAGATTCAGTTCGCGCTCCTTCCGGTCCGTAATGTTTCGATTGATGGCGACGAAGCCGTCGATGTCGCCGTCGTCGGTGATTGGTGCGACGGTCTGGTCGATGATGTACTGCTGACCGTCCTTGCGCTCGTTGATGACTTCGCCCTGCCAGACCTCGCCCGATGAAATCGTCTCCCAGAGGTCACGATAGAACTCACCGCCGTGCTGTCCGGACTGGAGTATCGAGGGCGGTCGTCCGATTGCCTCGCTCGCATCGTATCCGGTGACTTCTTCGAACGCACCGTTGACGTACTCGATGACACCGTCGCTGTCGGTTATCAACACGACGTGTCCAGCGTGTTCGACCGCGCTCTGGAACTGCTGTCGCTGTCGCTCTCGCTCCTTCTGGTCGGTCACGTCCCGAACGACTCCGTCGACGTACGTCCCGTCCTCCGTCTCGGTCCGAACTGCGGTTACCGACACCCAAATTGGCGTACCGTCGAGCGTCTGCTGGCGTAGTTCCACGTTCCGAACGAGGTCGTCGGCCGCCAGCCGTCGATGGAGGTCCGCTCGGTCGTCGTCGTCGAGATGGAGTTCGTCGAGCGCGTGATCGCGCATCGCGTCCGCGGAGTCGGCGCCGAACATCTCGGCGAACGTCTCGTCGGTGTCGACGATGTCGCCGTCCGCCGACGCACGATACGTTCCCACGGGGAGAGCGTCGACGAGGTGTTCGTACCGGTCCCGCGACGATTCGACACGACTCATCGCGTGGGCGATGTCGTCCCCGAGTTCCGACAGTAGCGTCCGTTTCCGCCCCCCGACGCCGGCAGTCACGCCAACGCTCAGGACGCCGTACAACCGGTCACTCTTGAGTAATGGGACGGCGACAACGCCGTCGGCCGTCGCGACATCGCGCGTCCATATCGCTTTCGCCGCTGGACGGTCGGGGACGCGCTCGTCGTCCGCGATATCGACGGGATCCAGCTGCTCCGTCTCGATACCCACCGATGCTCGTGGTTCGAGGGCGGCCGTATCGGTGTCGTAGGTCCCAATCCAGGCGAAGCGATGTGTGTCGATGTCGCCGACCGCCTCGCAGAGCTCTCGCTCTATCTCCGCTCGCGTCTCGGCGCGAGCGAGCACTCGTTCGACGGCTCGGCCGAGTCGCTGGAGGTGGTCGAGGCGCGTCGCTCGCCGTTCTATCCGACGCCGCTCGATGGCCTGTTCGATTCGGTTCGCGAGGAGTTCGTACACCTCCGTCCCAGAGCGCTTCCTGAGAAAGTCGGTGGCACCGCGGCTGATGGCGTCGCTCGCGATAGCATCGTTCCCCACCCCAGTAAAGAGGATAAACGGGAGGTCCGGATGGCTCTCGCGGACGGCGTCGAGTAGCGAGAGGCCGTCCATCTCGTGCATATCGTAGTCTGAGACAAGGCAGTCGAACCGCTCGTCGTCGAGCCGGTCGAGTGCTGCGCTCGCGTTCGTCTCCGTCTCGACGGTGATTCGGTCGCTCGTTCGTTCCAGATACTCCGCCGTCAGCGCCGCGAAGTCACCGTCGTCGTCGACGTGGAGGATGCGCCCCGACTCTCCCCTCTCGGACATGAACGGTGGTCTGCCTACCCGTACAAATAGTTCCTGCCACTTCCCATCGCGTGATATTCGACTGCACCGGTCCTGGGGTTGCAGTCATCTGTATGCCGATGCGTAACGCCGGGAATCGCTCGCGAACCCGGCCGTTACTTCTCCGACCCGTCCCGCGCCGGTGGCGTCTTCGAGACGATTTGTCCGAACGTCCCTCGCCGGTCGGCGACCCAGCGGTACGCCTCCTCGCGAAGACGCTCGTAATCCTCGAACGCGCGGAGGAACGTCACGACGGGGCGGGCGTCGCTTCCGATGTCGGTTCGGAGGAACGCCTGTTCGGCGGCGGCGCCACAGGAGTACACGTCGTCGTCGGTCACGAGGTGTGCGCAGTCCTCGTACTCGTCGGGCAGTCGCTCCCGAAGCGTCGGCGTGAGTTCCGAGAAGCCGACGAGACGGAGGTCGGTCCGGCGTTCGAGTTGGTCTGCCCACCACGTACAGAACCCGCAGTCGTCGTCGAAGACTAACGTCGGTTCCATGGCGGCCGTACGGACTCGGTCCCTATTGGTCTCTCGCTTCGCTCACAGCGACCGTTCGATGTACCGATTGACCGCCTTGACGCGCTCCGGTCGGAACGTCCAGAGCGCGTCCCACTCGTTCTCGGCGACGCGTTCGGCGACGAGTGCGGCGGGACGGGCGTCGTCGGCTTCGGGGTCGTGGACGACGAACCACGACGACCGGAACTCGCCGTCGTAGCCCGCGTGGATGACACCGGGGAACGACTGTGGCGGAATCCAGTCCGGGACACCGTAGACGTGGACGTTGACGGCCGTCTCGCCGAGCTGTCGATATACGTTCCGCGTGCCGCGTTCGTCGTTGAGTCTGGAGAGTCGCTGGAACGACGATCGGAGACGGCCCGATTTGTGGTTCCACGCCAACTGTTCGATGTACCGCGAGATGAGGATGAGCGGCAGCTTTTCGGAATTCGATGCAGGGTACCCGCGCACGCGAAAGCGCGTCTCCTCCAGCTCCGCAAGCACGTCGGGGAGAGATACGTCGCCGAGCGATTTCGTCCCCGTGATGTAGAGGTCGGAGTTGACCATCAGCACCTCGTTTTCGAGTGCCGACAGTGGCGACGAGGCGACGACGTCGTCGTCCTCCAGCAGCACCACGGCGTCGTCCTCGGCATCCGGAAGGTCAAGTTCGGTGATGCCGACCGACGCGTGGCCGAACGTCGCTTCGAGCATGTCCTGAATCGGCTGGGGGCGCGTCCGGTTGACGACAGCGAGCGACCGGTCGCGCACCTCCCCACGCTCGATGAACGCAGCCAACGAGTCGGGCAGCTCGGGCATCTGACCGTCATAGGGCTAGCAACCAGTTAAACTCCACCATCGATGGCGTTCCCTTCTCACCCGGTCGATAGCGGGGTTCTCAGTCCGCCGTCGCGCCCCGTGACTGGCCGGTCTCAACGCCGCCCAGCATGTGGAGATAGTCGTCGAGGGCGAGGGCGAAGGAGGTGTCTGCCGGCACGTCGAGCCACGAGAACTCGAACTCGGCACCGCGTTCGGCACCCGTCCCTGTGACGACGTGGGTCCACGCGTCGCGCGGTTCGTGGACGCGAACGTGATAGAAATTTCTGACGTACCGTTTCGGCGGCGACTCACGGCGTGTCCACACGTCGGTGACGAGGTGGTCGACGCCCTCGAACGTCGTCAATCCGCTCTCCTCGACGACTTCGCGATAGAGGGCGTCCCGCGGGTTCTCGCCCGTCTCGACGGTCCCTTTCGGAATCTGGACCGCCTCGTGTCCCGGTCCGTCGAACACCAACACCGACCCGTCGCCTCTGGTGATGTAGGCGCACGCTTTCTCGACGTACGTCACGTTGTTCGTTACCACGGCACACGGACAACTCGCCGCGTACGTATAAGTCCACGGCCGGACGCTCAGGTCGGCCGGGACGTTATCTATCCGGAGTGCGTTCGAGGCGCATGGACGACACCCCCGCCGACCTGCCGCCCGCCATCGACCGCGCTGCGGTCAGGCGGATGCGATTCGTGGCGCACGTCCTCGACGAGAGCGTCCGGATTCCGGGGACGTCCTTCCGCGTCGGCCTCGACCCCATTCTCGGCCTCCTCCCCGTCGTCGGCGACGTGGCGAGTGGGTGCCTCTCGCTGTACATCGTCCTCGAATCGGCGCGTCTCGGCGTCTCGACCCGCACACTGGTCCGGATGTTCGCGAACATCGCTCTCGACGTCGTCGCGGGGTCGGTTCCGCTCGTCGGCGACCTCTTCGACGCCGCGTGGCGGGCCAACACGCGGAACGTCGCCCTCGCTCTCGCGGACCTCGGGCTTGACGGCGGCGACTGAACTGCGCGGACCCCGCACGTTTTCTCCGCGGGCGTCGTGGCCGACGTATGACCGAGCTTCGCGTCTCGTCGGGCACCGTCCGCTGGGCGCTCGTCGTCGCGGTGGCGGCACTCGTCTTCGCCGCGTCGGTCGTCCGCCCGTCTGGGGCGGCGAGCACGCTCCCGGAGGCTTCCCGCCTCGTCTCTGCGACGGGCTGGCTTCACGCCGTCGCGTACGCCACGCTCGCGGTTCTCGTCGCGAACGCGCTCCGAGGTGACGGTCGCCCGGAGTGGGTGGTCCTCGGCGCGGGGTTCGCGCTCGCGACGGCGTACGGAGCGGGTATCGAACTCGTCCAGTCGACGCTCGCCTACCGCGCGTTCGAGACGGCCGACCTCCTCGTCAACACCGTCGCTGCGGCGCTCTCGGTGGTCCTGTGGCGAGTCCTCGGGGCCTGACTCACCAGTTATTTCATCGTCCACCACACATCACGCACGATGGCATCCTACGAGGCCTTCGACGAGAGCGTCGAGGTCCATGGCCGGACGATACTCGCCGTCGCCGACGACGCACTCTCGCGTTTCTCGGCGTCGTATCGCGAGACGGCGGCCGACGCGCTCGCGGCCAACGGCATCGACGAGCCGTCTGCCGACAGATGGTACTCCCAGCAGGCGTGGTTGGACTCCTTCGCGGTTATCGCCGACGAACTGGAGCCACACATTCTGGACCGCCTCGGCGAGCAGCTTCCGGACGTGGCCGAGTGGCCGACGGGCATCGAGTCCGTCGAAGCGGGCCTGCGGTCCATCGACGAGGCGTACCAGCGCAACCACCGCGGCGGCGACATCGGCCACTACCGCTTCGAGTCGACCGGCGAGCAGACGGCGACCGTGACGTGTCGAACGCCGTACCCCTGTCCGTTCGACCGGGGCCTGATTCGCGCCGTCGCACGCCGGTACGCGCCGGTCGAGTCGTTCGTCTTCGTCGAGGAACGCGGCGACCGATGTCGACGCGACGGCGACGACGCCTGCGTCTACACCGTCTCGTGGTGACGACCGTTACGACTCGTAGGCTTCGATGGCGTCGATGAGTTCGCCGATAGTGTGGTCGGTCGCGAGGTCGAGTAACGTCTCCAACTCCTCGTAGGTGGTTGCGAGCTCTGCGATTCGCTCGTACGCCTTGTCGTCCTCGTCGAGACGTGTCAGCGCCCGGTCGAGCGTTCGCCGCGTCGACCCGACTTCTCGGGCGACGTGCTGTTGGCACACGTCTTGGACGACGAACCAGAGGTTCGGTTCGGGTTCGAACTGGACGCGCCGACCGCCGCCGCCGGAGGAGCGCCGCCGGAGGAGGCCGATTCGCGTGAGGCGCCGTGTCACGTTGCTGATGGTCGATTTCGCGTAGCCCGTCCGCTCGACCAGCTCCGGAATGGACAGCGGTTCCGCCGCGAAGTAGAGGACGCCGTACACGCGCCCGGCGCTCCGACTCAGTCCGTACATCTCCGCCGACTGCTCCATCGATTCGATGACGGTCTCTCTGACGGCCGCCGCGTCAGCGTCAGTCATCGTCTCCTCCTGTGTCGATCCGCCGTGCGTTCACGTCTGACTCCGATGGACCGTAAGCATTAAATTGTTTGGTATGTTTGTTCGGTACGAGCCGAACAAACGAAACGAACGGCTCGCCCGTCGCATCGTCTCCCGACGACCCCGCTTCGGCCCTCCACCCGTTTCGTCGGAGCTCTGAATTCCCTCCCCGACCATGTGTTCCCCCGCCCGTCCGTCGACGCCCGTCACTCGCCCGCGGTGTGAGCGCCTCGCGACTCGCCTTGAGCGTGGGCCGTTCGCGCTCGTCCTGTCGACCGTGCCGCTCGCGGCCCTCGTTCACCCCGTCGCGGTGCTCGTTCCGTGTGTGGCGCTCGCGGCGCTCGTCGTTCACGACCGGTAGTCGGCGACGCGCCGTCTGTCGACGGCCCGATTCCGGTCGTCTGACTGTCGTAACGCCTAATAGTCGAACACTCCTTTTTTCGACAATGAAAGCAACCCGAACGCAACGGAGGTGGGAGCGTGGGCGTTGAAATAAAGGAATCTGCCGTCTCCGACGAGGCGTTCGAGGCGATGAAGGACTTCGTCGCGGATTATCTCGCAGCGAGCGTCGAGAACGAAGACGACGGCGGGCGGATGCGCTGGTACCCCTGGCACAGCGCCGAGTACCGCTTCAACCACACCCTGAACGTCGTCGAGCTAGCGGCCGACATCGCCCGACGCGAGGGCGCCGATGTGGACGTGGTTCGCGTCGCGGCGCTGTTTCACGACATCGCCAAACTCGAAGCCGAACAGGAGCGCCACGCCGACGAGGGCGCCCGCGTCGCCCGCGAATATCTCACCACCCGCGGCGACTACCCCCAGTCGTTCGTCGACCAGGTGACGCAGTCGGTCCGCGAGCACTCCTACCAGGGACCGCTCGCCGACGTGTCGCTGGAGACGCAGTGTCTCATCGAGGCCGACATCCTCGACAAGGTGGGCGCCAACGGCGCCGTGTTGATGCTGCTCCGGATGGGCTACGAGTCACGGACCCACATGGACGCCGGCGAGATGATCGACCGCGTCCTCGAACGCGGACGCGACGCCGCGAGTCGCGTGGAGAGCGACGCCGCCGAGAGCGTCGCACACCAACGAGTCAAGCGCGTGAAGTGGTTTCGCGAGTGGCTCACGGACGAAGTGCCGGGCATCGACGCCCGAGACGACGCGTAACGCCGCCGGTCGCCCAATTTTCGGAGAGCGTAGAGAATATCGTGACCGCTTGGTGTGTCGCCAGATGAGCGACACACCGCCGAGGGCTCTCAGTCGTCGCTGGTCTGGACCGTGCCCGTGTCGGCCTCGCTACCGCCTGCGGGCGTGGCCGGTTCGGGGAGTTCGTCGCGCACGTCTTCGCGACTCTCCTCGGCGATGACCGACGCGTAGGCGTCGGGCATGACCTTCGTGAAGTTCCGCACTTCGGAGCCCCAGTCTTCGAGGAGCGCCGCCGCGCGGTCGCTGTCGGTGTACTCCGCGTGGTTCTCGACGAGTCGGCGGAGCATCGCCTCGTCCGAGTCTTCGAGGTCGTGGTGGATGGTCACCATGCCCTTGTTGACGCGATTCTCGAAGTCGCCGTCGGGGTCGTAGACGTACGCCACGCCGCCGGACATCCCGGCTGCGAAGTTCCTCCCCGTTTCGCCGAGGACGGCGACAACGCCGCCGGTCATGTACTCACAGCCGTGGTCGCCGACGCCCTCGACGACGGCTTTCACGCCACTGTTGCGGACGCCGAAGCGCTCGCCGGCCAGTCCGTTGACGTACAGTTCGCCTCGCGTGGCGCCGTACAGACAGACGTTGCCGACGAGGATGTTCTCCTCGGGTTCGTAGGCCGCCGACTCGGGCGTTCGGACGATGACTTTCCCGCCGGACAGCCCCTTGCCGACGTAGTCGTTGGCGGCGCCGACAAGTTCCATCCGGACGCCGTTGGCGAGGAAGGCGCCGAAGCTCTGCCCCGCGATGCCGTCGAAGGAACAGGAGATGGTGTCCTCCGGCAGGCCGCTCTCGCCGTAGCGACGGGAGATGCGGTTCGAGAGCATGGCGCCGACGGCGCGGTCCTGATTCGAGATGTCGTAGCGCAGGTGGGTCGGTTCGCCCTCCTCGATGGCGTCCGACGCCTCGGCGATGAGGTCGTGGTCGATGTGCTCGCCGATGTCCGCGTGCTTCTGTTCGCGGACCTTGTAGCGCTCGCCACCTTCGGGTTCGGCGATGATGGCCGACAGGTCGAGGTGTTTGGCCTTCGGATGGTCGGTCTCGGCCTGTTCGAGGACGCCCGGACGCCCAATCATCTCGTCGACGGAGCGGAAGCCGAGGTCGGCCATGATCTCGCGCAGTTCCTGCGCGAGGAACACCATGTAGTTGATGACGTGTTCGGGCTGACCCGAGAAGCGGTCGCGCAGTTCCTCGTCCTGCGTCGCGACCCCAGTCGGGCAGTTGTTGGTGTGACAGATGCGGGCCATCACACAGCCGGAGGTGATGAGGCTGGAGGTGCCGAAGATGTACTCCTCGGCGCCGAGCAGCGCCGCGACGGCCACGTCCCGACCCGTCATCAGGCCGCCGTCGGCGGAGATGCGGATGCGGTCACGCAGCCCCGTCGCGCGGAGCATCTGGTTGGCCTCGGCGACGCCGAGCTCCCACGGCAGCCCCGCGTTCTTGATAGACGTCTTGGGCGAGGCGCCGGTCCCGCCGGAGTGACCCGAGATGTGGACCACGTCGGCGTTCGCCTTCGCGACGCCGGCCGCGATGGTCCCGATGCCCGCCTCGGCGACGAGCTTCACGTTGATGTCGGCCTCGGGGTTGGCCGTCTTCAGGTCGTGGATGAGCTGCTTGAGGTCCTCAATGGAGTAGATGTCGTGCAGCGGCGGCGGCGAGATGAGGCCGACACCCGGCGTGGAGTACCGGACGTGGGCGATCATCTCGTTGACCTTCTTGCCCGGGAGGTGGCCGCCTTCGCCGGGCTTGGACCCCTGTGCCATCTTGATTTGAATCTCCTCGGCCGAGGAAAGGTAGTTCGACGTGACGCCGAAGCGACCGGAGGCGACCTGCTTGACGTTGCACTCCTTCTCGGTGTCGAAGCGCTCCGGCGGTTCGCCGCCTTCGCCGGTGTTGGACTTCCCGCCGATGCGGTTCATCGCGATGGAGTTGGTCTCGTGGGCCTCCGGCGAGAGCGACCCGAGCGACATGGCCGCCGTCGAGAATCGCTCGACGATTTCGTGGACCGGCTCCACCTCGTCCAGCGGGACCGAGTCGCGGTCGCTGTCGAACTCCAGCAGGCCGCGGAGCGTCTGCAAGTTCCCTTCGCCCTGCTGGTCGTTGATGAGCTCCGCGAACTCGGTGTACTTGTCGTAACTCCCGGAGCGGACTGCCTGCTGTAGCGTGCCGACCGTCTTCGGGTTCCACTGGTGGTGCATCCCGTTCGAACGGTGTTCGTACTCGCCCTGCCGTTCGAGTTCGGGGTCGGCGCCGTAGGCGACGGCGTGGCGCGTCAGTAGGTCGTCTTCGAGCTGCGGGATGCCGATACCTTCCGTCCGAATCTCCGTCCCTTCGAAGTATTCCGCGACGAAGTCAGAGGAGAGGCCGACCGCCTCGAAGATCTGTGCGCCCTGGTAGCTCTCCACGGTGGAGATGCCCATCTTCGCCATCGTCTTCAGGAGGCCGTCTTCGAGGGCCTTCTTGTAGTTCGCGATGGCCTTGTTCTCGTCGGCACCGTCCGGCCCGGCGACGACGTCGCTGATGCTCTGATAGGCGAGGTAGGGGTTGACCGCGTCGGCGCCGTAGCCGACGAGCGTCGCGAGGTGGTGTACCTCGCGCGGGTCGCCGGATTCGATGACCAAGCCGGCGTGGTTGCGGAGGCCGTTTCGAACCAGCGCGTGGTGGACGCCACCCATCGCCAGCAGACTCGGGATGGGAACTCGCTCCGGGCTAGTGTTGCGGTCCGAGAGAACGACGATGTCCGCGCCGGCCTCGATGGCCTCGCGGGCGTCGCGCCGCAGGTGTTCGACGGCGGTGTCGAGGTCCGTCCCCTTCTCGTAGGTCATGTCGACGACGGCCGACTCGAACTCGCCGTCGAGCGCTTTGATATCCGCCATCTGCCCGTCGGTCAGGACGGGCGAGTCGACGACCAGTTGCCGGGCGTGTTCCGGCGTCTCGTCGAGGAGGTTGCGCTGGGGGCCGAGCCGGGATTCCAGACTCGTCACCAGTTCCTCGCGGATGTAGTCTATCGGTGGGTTCGACACCTGCGCGAACAGCTGCTTGAAGTAGGTGAACAGCGGCCGGTTGAAGTCGGAGAGGACCGACAGCGGTGCGTCGTCACCCATCGAGCCGACCGGGTCTTTCCCGTCTTCGGCCATCGGTTCGACGAGGTGTTCGAGCTGGTCGTAGGTGTAGCCGAAGGCGGCCTGCTGGGCGCGCAGCGACTCCACCTCGCCGCGTGGCTCGTAGTCCGTCTCGGCCTCGTCGTCGAGGTGGCGTTGCTCTTGCTCGATCCACTCGCCGTACTTCTCGTCGGTGAGGTCGGCGAACACTTCCTCGTCGGGGACGACTTCGCCGCGTTCGGGGTCCGCGACGAGCAACTGACCGGGCTGGAGGCGGTGGCGCTCCTCGATGTTCGAGGGGTCGACGTCGAGCGCGCCGGCCTCGCTGGCCATGATGAAGCGGCCGTCGTCGGTCACGTCGTACCGGCAGGGGCGGAGTCCGTTGCGGTCAAGGGCGGCGGCGACGCGGTCACCGTCGGTGCCGACGACGAGCGCCGGCCCGTCCCATGGTTCGACGAGGCTCGCGTGGTAGTCGTAGAAGTCCTTGCGCTCCTGGCTCATCTCGTCGTCCTTGCGGAACGCCTCGGGGATGAGCATGCGGAGCGCGTGGGGCAGGTCACGCCCGCCCTGCATCAGCAGTTCGAGCGCGTTGTCGACGGACGCGGTGTCGCTCTGGTTCGGGTCGTTGATGATGGGCTTCAGCGTGTCGATGTCGTCACCGAAGTCCGGGTGTTCGAGGTCCGTCTCCCGGGCGCGCATCCAGTTGATGTTGCCCCGGATGGTGTTGAACTCGCCGTTGTGGATGATGTTCCGATAGGGGTGTGCGAGATGCCACGCGCCGAGCGTGTTCGTCGAGAAGCGGGCGTGGACGAGCACGAGCGTCGACTTCACGCGTTCGTCGACGAGGTCAGGGTAGTACGTCCGCAGCTGCGTCGCCTTGAGGAGACCCTTGTAGACGAGCGTCTCGCGGTCGAGCGAGCAGATGTAGAACCGTTCGGCGCCCGCCGATTCCATCTCCTCGATGGCGTTTTCGACGGCGCGGCGTGCGACGTAGAGCGCGCGGTCGAACGCCTCGTCGTCCATGTCGGTCGCCGGGCGAACGAACGGCTGATACACGTCCGGTTCGGAGTCAAGCGCCGTCTGCCCGAGTTCGTGGTTGTCGGTCGGTACGTCCCGCCAGTGGAACACGTCGAGGTCGTGTTCCGCCAGCGTCCGCTCGAAGATGGTCATCAGACCCTGACGGGCGGCCCCGTCCTGGGGCATGAACACCGAGCCGACCGCGTACGTCTCGGGGAGGTCGGCGTCGACGGTGGTCTCGAAGAACTCGTCCGGCCGCTGAATCATGATGCCGGCGCCGTCACCGGTCGCCTCTTCGGCGCCCGTCGTGCCCCGATGTTCGAGGTTGATGAGCAGTTCGATGCCGTCGGCGACCGTCTCGTGGGAGTCGCCGCCGTCGAGGTCGAGAACGACGCCTACACCGCAGTTCGATCGGTCGTCTGTGGGGTCAGCCAGCCCCTCCTGATCGGCGTGGGCGTCTCTCCGCGGCTTGGTCATACCCCCCCTTCTATGTTCCCACTTATCAGCCTGTCCCTGTTACCGTATGGCTTCCCTAACCACATACAAGGTAATATATATCATACTAATACACTGCATCACCTTAGCGAATTTGTATAATGATTAATCCAGCCGATTCGCGGGGTCAGTACGACTGGGCGAAGAAGGCCGTCTCGACCGCCTCGTCGTCACAGAGGGCGCACGTCTCGCCCTCGTGAATCGGTTCGGTGTCGCTCTCGGACCCCTCGAAGGGAACGAGGACGATTTCGGCGGCCATCTGGTCTTTGATCTCCGCTTCGCAGTCTTCGTCGCCACACCACGGTGCCTTCACGTAGCCGCCGTGTTGGCCGATGGTGCCGAGGATGTCCGCGCGGTCCGTCGCCTCGCGGACGCTCCCCGACAGCGTCTCTTCGGCCGACGCGTAGAGTTTCGCGTAGACGGTGTCGAGGTGGTCCTGCACGGTGTCGACCAGGCCCTCGCGGTCGGCGCTCGACGATTCGCCGTCGGGTCGGTGAACGAGCGTCGCCGACTCCTCCTCGACTTCGTTCGGCCCGACTTCGATTCGGAGGGGGACACCCTTCAGCTCCCACTCGTTGAACTTGAAGCCGGGATTGCGCTCGTCTCGGTCGTCGAGTTCGACGCGGACGCCCGCCCCGCGCAGGTCGTCGGCCATCTCTTCGGCATACTCCAGGACGTCCTCTTTGGTCTCCTCCTGCCAGATGGGGACGATGACGACCTGTTCGGGAGCGACCGTCGGCGGGAGGACGAGTCCCTGGTCGTCGCTGTGGGTCATGATGAGTGCACCGAGCGCCCGCCACGACAGCCCCCACGAGGTGGTGTGGGCCACGCGCTCTTCCTCGTCTTCGTCCGTGTAGGTGATGTCGAAGGCGTCCGCGAAGCTCTGCCCGAGATAGTGGCTCGTCGCTCCCTGTACCGACTTGCCGTCGGGCATCAGCGCTTCGACGGTCGTCGTCGTGTCGGCGCCGGGGAACTTGTCGTGTTCGGGCTTCTTGCCCCGGAGGACGGGGATGGCGAGGACGTCCTCGTACACCTCCTCGTACTGGTCGAGACGGGTCGTCGTCTCCGACCACGCTTCCTCTTCGCTCGCGTGCGCGGTGTGACCCTCCTGCCACAGGAACTCCTTGGTGCGGAAGAACGGCTTCGTCTCCGTCGCCTCCCACCGGACCACGCTACACCACTGGTTGACGCGCAGGGGCAGGTCGCGGTGGCTCCGCACCCACTGGCTCATGTAGGGCGCGATGATACTCTCGCTGGTCGGGCGGACGGCGAGTCGCTCCTCCAGCTCCTCGTAGCCGCCGTGGGTGACCCACGCCACCTCGGGGTCGAACCCCTCGACCACGTCCTTCTCGCGTTCGAGATACGACTCGGGGATGAGCATCGGGAAGTACGCGTTCTGGACGCCCGTCGCCTTGAATCGGCTGTCGAGGGCGTTCTGGACGGCTTCCCAGAGCGCGTAGCCACGCGGGCGCGTGACGATGAATCCACTCATGCCGTCGGGCCCGTAGTTCGCGAGGCCGGCCTTCTGGACGACTTCGGCGTACCACTCGCCCGTGCTGTGTTCTTTCGACTCGGTGATGCCGAGTTCTTGGTCGTCGCTCATTACCGGGTGCTACGAGCGAGATACGGCTTAAAACGTCCGAAGCCCCCTCACACTTCGGCCTTCCGCTCGTCGGCGTCGGAATCGGCCAGCCGCGTCGGCTCCGGCAGCTTGTAGCCCGCACACAGGTTCGCCACGAGTTCGACCGTCGTCTCGGCGCTCACGCGGTGTCCCGGGCTGATATACAGCGGATTGATGACCGGATTCGACTCGTACTGCCGGGACTGGTAGGCGTGGCCGAGGACCGTCCCCTCGGGCGCGTCGACCCGGTCGTCGGCGAGGACGGGCGCCCGCCAGCCCTCGGGACGGCCGTCGACTTCTGCCTCGATTCGGCCACAGAGGAGGTTCTTCGCCACGCCGACGCTCGGCACGTCGAGGACGACGCCCATGTGCGTCGCCAGTCCCGCCTGTCGGAAGTGAATCCGACCGCTTCCATCGAAGACGACCAAATCGGGGTCGGTCTCCAGCGACGCGAACGCGTCGAGGATGGGCCCGCCCTCCCGGAAGGAGAGCAGGCCGGGAATATAGGGTATCGAGAGGTCGGTCACGGCGCTCGCCCGTTCGACCACCTCGCCGCCGCGCAGGCAGACGATGGCGCTGACCGCTCGGTCGTCGAGAAACGCCTGGTCGACGCCCGCGACGACCGGGCGCTCGCCGGTGAGCGACGCCTCGCCGGAGACGGTCACGTCGGCCGGATGGAAGGGAACCTCGTCCGCGAACGTCGCGGCCGCGGCCACCTCTCGCTGGAGCGCTTTCATCTCCTCGCGGGACTGCTCGGGGTCGGGGACGAATGCGGGGCGAACGGGGTCCACGGGACTCACCGTCGACCGGGGCCGCCCGGGCCGCCAGGACCACCTGGACCGCCGGGCCCACCCGGTCCGCCGGGGCCGCCGCCACCGAACGACAACCGGTCCGGCACCCTGCGGGGTTGCTTGATTCGCTTCCCGTAGGCCAGTCCGATAACCAGTCCGATGAGGTGTGCGAGGTGGGCCACGTTCCCCTGCCCGACAGACGACGCGGTCTGGGGCTGGAGGAAGAAGAGCACGGAGATGAGCGCGAACCCGGCGGTGAACAGCCACAGCGGGATGGGGATGATGAAGTAGAGGTAGATGCGGAGCTTGGGGTTAAGGACGGTCAGAACGCCGAGGACGGCGAAGATGGCACCGCTGGCGCCGACGACCGAGACGGCACCGGTTCCGAGGGCGATGCTCGCGAAGGCGAACCCGAGACCCGCGAGGACGCCGCTAATCAGGAAAAGCGCGGCGAAGCGCTTCGAGCCGGTGTACTGCTCGACGAGTGGCCCGAAGAAGTACAGGACGATGCTGTTGCCGGCAATGTGGACGAGGCTCCCGTGGGCGAACACGGAGGTGACCCATGTCCAGACGTAGGTGAGGTGGTCGGAGCGCAGGACGAACAGCGTCTGCATCGCCTCCGGTCCGGCCAGTCCCCGGACGAGGTACTGGAGGGCGAAGGTAACCCACATGAGGCCGAGAAACAGGTAGGCGACGTTGCCCCGGACGTAGGCGAAGGCGCCGCCGAGGTCGGTTGCCGACTTCACCCGGTCGGCGACGCCGCCACTCCCGCCCGTGGTCTCTACGCTGTCGTCGAACCCGCTATCGAACACGCCCTCGGGGTCGTCCCACTCGTTCAACCCGGGGCAATCGTGATTCTCCGGCAATCGGTGTTCGGAACAGAACGTCCCGCCGCAGCGCCGACACTGATACGGCAGATTCTCGTGTCTGCCGCACTCGTCGCACTGAGCCATTATCGGCCACTAACGGTGGGGGCGACAAAAAGGGGTGCGTTCGTCGGGTGTGGGCGATGTCGATGACGCCTCAGGCGAACTGCTCGTCGTAGAGGTCGAGGGCGTGTTCGATGGCGTCTTTCGCCGCCGCCTTGTCCTCCCAGCCCTGCGTCTCGACTTCCTTGCCTTCCTCGAGGTTCTTGTAGGTCGCGAAGAACTCGTCGATTTCGTCGAGGGTCTGCTGGGGGATGTCTTCGAGGTCCTCGATGTGGTCGAAGCGCGGGTCCTCGGTCGGCACCGCGATGACCTTGTCGTCCTGCTCGCCGTCGTCGTCCATCTTCATCAGGGCGACGGGGCGGGCTTCGACGATGCAACCCGGGAACGTCTGGTCTTCGACGAGCACCATCACGTCGAAGGGGTCCTCGTCGTCGTAGTACGACTGCGGGATGAAGCCGTAGTCGTACGGGTAGTGGACGTTGCTGTGGAGGACGCGGTCGAGGACGACACCGGGCACGTCTTTGTCGTACTCGTACTTGTTGCGCTCGCCTTTCAGACACTCGACAACCGCGTTAATCGTCTCGGGCGGGTTCGGGCCGGGTTCGAGGTCTCGCCACAGGTTCACCATACGAACACGACGGCAGAAGCGGACAATAGTCCTTTCGGGTTCGGAGCAACACGAATGAAAAGGTACATGAACAGCCACGGCCGAGAATATGTGACTACTCCGAGCGGCCGGCACCCCGTATCGGCCGCCCCGTTCCGGGCACGCGCCGAGTCACGTTGACGACCGGGCAGTCGTCGACCCACGTGACCAACGACTGGTACGATGAGCGATATGTCTTCGATTGATAACGTCGAATTCTCCATTCAGGAGCGCTGAAACGCTCGCATACGGTAGAGTTGAGAAGGGTTAAATATCCCCGTGACATGTTTCTCTGTATGTCAGAGGCACAAGCAGTAACCAACGAGCCCGGCATCGTTCGCGACCTCACCGCGTTCCAGCACAACATCCTCGTCATCCTCTCGGAGGAGGCGATGTACGGACTGGCGATCAAACGACAGCTCGAATCGTACTACGACACCGAAGTCAACCACGGGCGTCTGTACCCCAACCTCGACGACCTCGTCGAGATGGATCTGGTCGAGAAGAGCGAACTCGACAAGCGGACCAACCAGTACGCCCTGACCGAGGACGGCCGCGACGCCGTGCTTAACCGTCTGAACTGGGAGCTCTCGAAGTTCGTCACCGACGACGACCGGGCCGAGTCGGTTCGCGAACTTATCGACGCACAGCAGTAACTTCGGGCATCGCCGTTTCTGTCACGTCGAACACGTATTCGAGCGACTGCGTCACCACCGCTTGTTGTTCGTCGCTCGGCCACGCGTTCCGCGGATAGTACTCGCGAAGGAACTCCTCCAGTTCCTCTGCCGTCGCCGTCTCCATCTGGCGTGCGTAGTGGTTGCCCATGAAGTCGGCGAACACGCGGGCGTTCTCGGCGTGAATCTCGCCGGCCCGCTCCTCGACGCGGTCGACTACCGCGGCGTTGTGTTCCTCGACCGTGTCCCACGATTCGGGGTCACCGCTCCCCGAGAGCGACACCTCGACCGCGCGGTCGGTGTCCTCGATTCGGTCCATCTGGACCGTCCCGTCTTCCAGCCACGACGACGGGTGGAGGACGAGCGTGTCGTCGCTCTCGCGAATGCGCGCGGTGAAACCGTATTCGGCGAGTCGTTCGTCGCGGTCGCGTTCGTACGCCGCCGCTTCCTGTTCGTCCACCGCACGGCGGGCGAGCCGCGTCAAGCGCTCCGCAGTCGTCACGACTTCGCGTGGCAGTTCAGACATCGTCGAGTGCCTCGTTTGCCAGTTCGTCGGCGCGGTCGTTTATCTCTCGCGGTACGTGCTCCAGCGACCAGCGGTCGAACGCTTCGAGCAACTCCCGAACGCGGACCCGACGCTCTCGGAGGTCGGGGTCGTTCGTGTTCCACTCGCCGCGCACCTGCCGGACGATTAACTCCGAGTCGCCGCGGACGTCTATCTCGTCGAAGCCGTGGTCACGAGCGGCCTCGACCGCTTGAATCAGGGCCTCGTACTCCGCGCGGTTGTTCGTCGTCCGGCCGATGGTGTCGTTGCCCTCGTCGACGATGCCATCGCCGGAGACGATGACCCACCCGACGGCGCCCGGTCCGGGATTGCCGCGGCTCGCGCCGTCGAAGTAGACGTGGGCACGGCCGCCCGCATCGGACAGCAGCGCCGTCAGGTCCGTCGGGCGCGCACCCTGAACGACCACTTTGTCGTCGTAGGCCACCGCGACGGCGTCGCCCCGTTCCGCCCGCCAGCGTTCGTGGTCCGTGTTGCCCGCCTCGACGTCGACGCCGGCGTCTTCCAACCGTCGTCTCGCCGTCGCGGGGTCACTCTCGATAGTCGGCATTGCCGAGGCTTCGCGGTACCGACGCATAGTGTTTGTCGGAACCGTTCGCCGGCGCGTCGCGAACGGGACGCACCGATACTGACGCGTGAGAATAGTTACCGGAGCCGTTCGCGAAACTGCGCGCCGTTACTCGATGGTCACGCTCGCGTTCGCGGCCTGTGCTCCGTTCAGGCGCGTCTCGACCGTGTAGGTGCCCGGTTCGTCCGGGTTGTCGACGGCCGGGTAACGGAGGACGACCACGTCCCCCTGTTGGAGCGTGTAGTCGGTGTCGACGGTCACGTCGAAGGAGTAGGCGTTGTTGTTGACGCCGCTGATGTGACTCTCGTCGAACTGCCGGTCGATTTCGCCGTCGCCGTCGGTGTCGACGCCGAGCAGAATCGCGTCGTGTTGGGCGCTGTCGACGACGAACTCGTCGCGGGGATAGGTCGCTCCGACCTCGGTCAGTTCGTCGCCCGCGGCCGCCTCGTCGACGGTGATGCGGAGCGTCTGATTGACGCCGGTCGCCCCGGCCTCGGCGTCGGCGACTTCGACCTGTTCGTCCGAGGCCGTCGTCTCGGCGCCGCCGCTGGAACCGCCCGAGAACGCGGAACACCCTCCCAGTGCCACCAGCACCGCCAGTCCGACTGCGAGTGCAGTTCGGTTCACGGGTGCGAACGGGACGCTGTCAGAATGAATCTGTCGCACCCGACTCGGCCAGTACGCCTTTCCGTATCCACGGCGAATCCGCTCGCTCGACCGCGTGTCTGGCCCTCCAGTCCCGGTAACCGGCCGAGGTTTTAAGTGACAGCGAAATACGACTATAAAAACGCGATGACACGGCCCACCCGCCAGCGAGAAGACCGGACGCGATGGCAGGGCGAGGACGAGCAGGAAACCGACGACGACGTTGATCTCGACGATCTCGACCCAGAAGACCTCGTCAGAACGGCCGACGGCGAACTGATTCACGAAGAAACCGGACTCATCATCGAAGAGGAGCAAATCGACCCAGGTCCGGAGTGGCGGGCGTTCAACCACAAGGAACGACAGGAGAAATCGCGGGTGGGGGCCCCGACCACCCAGACGATGCACGACAAGGGGTTGACGACGACCATCGACTGGAAGGACAAGGACGCCTACGGGCGCTCGATTTCCTCCCGGAAGCGCTCGCAGATGCACCGCCTTCGCAAGTGGCAGGAGCGGATCCGAACCAAGGACGCGGGCGAGCGCAACCTGCAGTTCGCACTCTCCGAAATCGACCGGATGGCCTCGGCGCTGGGCGTGCCACGCTCCGTCCGCGAGGTAGCCTCCGTCATCTATCGACGCGCGCTCAACGAGGACCTGATTCGCGGGCGCTCCATTGAGGGCGTCGCCACCGCCGCGCTCTACGCCGCCTGTCGGAAGGAGGGCATCCCTCGCTCGCTCGAAGAGATTTCCGAGGTATCTCGGGTCGAACGCAAGGAAATCGGTCGCACCTACCGCTACATCTCACAGGAACTCGGCTTAGAGATGAAGCCGGTCGACCCCAAGAAGTACGTCCCACGCTTCTGTTCGGAACTCGAACTGAGCGAGGAGGTGCAGTCGAAGGCCAACGAAATTATCGAGGAGACGGCGGAGAAGGGCCTGCTCTCGGGGAAGTCGCCGACCGGCTACGCCGCCGCGGCCATCTACGCGGCCTCGCTGCTCTGTAACGAGAAGAAGACCCAGCGCGAGGTGGCCGACGTGGCGCAGGTGACCGAAGTCACCATCCGCAATCGGTATCAGGAACAAATCGAAGCGATGGGAATCCACAGTTAGGTTCAAGCCGCCTCGTCCGGTAGCCCCGGTATGCGCCTCGACGAGTTCGTCGATATCGAGGCCAACGAACGCGCCGAGCGACGGCGCCTCGCACAGGAGAAATCCTACGAAATCCTCGACCACGTCGAATCGGTCGCCGACCGCGTCGAACAGACTGTCTCCGGCAACTCCGTCGTCGGCAGCGTCTCGCCCTCCATCTTCGTCGGTCGCTCGAACTACCCAAACGTCTCGACGGGCATCCTCTCGCCCGTCGGCAACGAGGGCGACGCCGCCCGCTTCGCCACCAGCGGCGAGTGGTACGAGGAGGGCGTCGATTTGGACGAGGTGTTCCGCCGTCGGACCAGCCTCCTCAACTCTCGGCGCTCCTCGCCCGTCGACGTCCACGACACGTGGGACGGCTTCGTCGGCGTCGGGCGGGAAGTCGCCATCGCGGACCGCCCGGTCGACGTGGAGATCGGCCTCGACGGCGACCCGACCGTCGAGTTCGACGCCGACGGCGTTTCGACGCCCACCGGCCCCAGCGCCAGCGCTCGGTCGGCGACGCTCGGCGAGAACCCGCACGTCCCGCGCCCGGTGAAGAAGACGCTCGAAGACGACGACTGGAACGCCGAGGGTGCCATCAACTACCTCTATCGGCGCGGCTTCGACGTCTACGACGTGAACACCATCCTCTCGGCGGGGGCGCTGGGTCAGCGCGAAAACCGCCGGCTCGTTCCCACGCGGTGGTCCATCACCGCCGTCGACGACACCGTGGGCCAGTACCTCCGTGGCTCGCTCCGTGACGCCCAGAGCGTGAACGAGGTGGAGATTCACCGCAACGAGTTCCTCGGCAACGCCTACTGGGTGATTCTCGCCCCCGGTCAGTGGGAGTACGAACTCGTCGAACTGAAAGCGCCCGGCAGCGTCTGGAACCCCGACCCCGAGGCGGGGATGTGGCTCGCCGCCGACCGCGAGGGCTACGAGGGGCGGACGGGCTACGTCGAGGAGACGGCCGGCGCCTATCACGCCGCCCGCCTCGCCGTCCTCGAACATCTCGAAGACAGGGGGCGGCAGGCGAAGTGTCTCGTCCTCCGGCACGTCTCGGACGACTACTGGGGACCGGCCGGCGTCTGGCAGGTCCGCGAGGGAATCAGACACGCCTTCGAGGGCGAACACGCCACGGCCGAGACGCTCGCCGACGCCGTCCGGGGCGTCGTGGATTACCTCCCCACGTCGATGGGGGCGCTCCGCCGCAAGTCCGCGATGGTCGCCGGCCTCCAGACCACCCTCTCGGACTTCTAAAGCGCCTCGTAGGCGGCGTCGACCATCGTCCCCGTTTCGGCGATGATGGCCGCCATCTCGTCGTCGTCGGGCGCGAGTCCCAGCAGTCGCCCGATGCGCATGATGCTGACGTGGTAGACGGTCTGGACACCGGGCTCTTCCTCCCAGATGACGACGTTACACGGCATGAGCGCGCCGATTCGGCCGTCGCTGGCGTCGAGGACGCGGTCGGCCATCTCGGGGTTGCACGCCCCGAGCACGTAGTAAGGGTCGCGGCCCGCGTCGAGTTTCTCGTTGAGCAGGTCGGACGGCGAGAACTCGACGGGGACGCCGAAGCCGGCGGCTTCGAACGTCTCGCGGACGTGTTCGACGGCCGCCTCGTGGTCCATCTCCAGCGTCGCGCGCTGTTCGCCGATATCCGTGCTCTCGACGACTGTCGGGTCGATGGGGAGTGCCATACGCCGACTACGTGACGCTCCCGGATAACTCGTCGTGAGTCACGACTCTCAGACCGTGTGGACGGGGACCGATGACTCTTGGACGACACGGCGGGCCGTGTTGCCGACGAGTGGCTTGTCCGGGTCGCGCTTGCCGTGTTTGCCCATCGCGATGAGGTCCACGTCGTTGTCTTGGGCGTACGCGACGATGGCCTCGTCGACGATGCCCGTGACGACGGCCGTCTCGCAGTCGACGCCCTCGGCGGCGGCCAGTTCGCGGATTTCGTCGGTGAGCTCTTCGCCTTTCTTTCGGATGCGCTTTTTCGTCTCGGCGATGTCGCTCGGCACCGCCACGTAGTCGGCGTCGCCCATGTCGATGACGTACAGCGCCGTCACGCGCCCGCCGGTATCGGACACGAGGTCGATTGCGTGCTCTGCCGCCCGCCGCGCCGCCTCGCTCCCGTCGACCGGCACCAGGACGTGTTCGAAGGTTGCCATATGTCGACAGACGCGGCTCGCCTACATAAACCCACAGCGCAATTACAGCGGAATGGGGAGCCACGAGAGCGCCCGCATCACCGTTGCCGTCGGGACGAGAGGCGGATGTAACACCAGCCAGTCGAGGAGCGCGAGGCCGATACCGTGGGCGACGATCGAGGGGAGCACCGACTCGCTCCGGTAGTCGACGGCGCCGAAGAGGACGTCCGTCGGCGCCGCCAACAGGAGTTCGACCGGCGGCTTGTGGACGTGATGGAGTGCGTAGACGACGGGGCTGATGAAGACGCTCTTGAATCCCATCTCGCGCACGCCCACGCAGAGCAACCCCCGGTAGTACGTCTCGGCGGCGGCCGCGACGACGAACTGCGCGACTGCGTGCGGGAGGAAGACGGCGAGTGCCGTCTTCGTCTCCCACATCGGGTAGTACGCCCGAATCGTGGGCAGCGACGACCCGACGACGTAGAAGGGGACGACGAACGCGGCGAGAGCGACGGTGTTGCGGAGGGTGCGCCGGTCGACTCGCCAGCCGAGACCCCGGCCGTAGGCGAACGCGAGCAGACCCGGCGCCGCGATGAAGACCACTACGTCGCGGACGAGGCGAGCGTCGAGACGTGATGGGGGGACGGTCCAGAGCGACCACACGACGGCGAGGCCGGCGCCGAGAAGGAGCGACGCCCGGACCCACGAGGGTCGCACGACGCGCACCTCGTAGGGGTCCTCGCGTGTCATTCCCGGTGTGTCGTCGTCCGTCCTGTACGATGCCCGGTCACGACGGGCACGTCTACTCGTCGGCGACGGGGACGGGGCCGGTTCCGATTACCGACCGGACCGTCGACAGGAACGTCTGTCGCGTATCGAAGTACGTCTCGTCGACGTCGTCGAGAATCGAATCGAGCGTGCGGGGGCCGTCGGGCGTCCGCACCGTCGCGTCGCCTTCCTTGTCCCGGACTCGACTCGCCTCTTGGGGCCAGGTGAGTCGCGACGCCACCCGCGCGAGGGGCGCCCCCTCGACGGGTTCGCCCTCGCCGAGTTCGACCGCGGGTTCCGCCTCTTCGTCCGTATCCTCACTCATGCGCGTCGCTACTGTCCCCCGCGAGTTAATGGCTTCGGACCCGTCGAATCGCCGATTCCGGTCGCGAGCCGTCACACGCCCGTCTGACGTAGGGTTTTGTGTCGGGCCGCTGTATCACCGACTATGACCAGTCTCGGGGAGGTCTACCACGGAGACGACAGGAACGGTCCGAGTCTCCGGCAGATCTACGCAGGCGCGGCGCTGTTCGTCGTGGGTATCGTCCTCGTCGTCGCCGGCATCGTCGTCGCGACGACCGACGTACTGCTCGGGGGTGGCACCACGCTGTTCCAGGTGCGCGAGTACGGCGGCATCCTCGCCGGACTCGGCGTGCCCGCCGTCTTCCTCGGCATCTCGGCCGTCTTGCCGGCCGAGCGCTCGACGCGTGCCGCCGCGGGCATCGGCGCCAGCGTCGCCGTCCTCGGCGTCGCCCTCTTCGCACACGCCTACCCGTGCCGGTGGTCGGGCGCCAACTGCGCTCCCGGCATGGTCGACCTGACGCTCCCCACCGTCAGCGTCTACTTCCTCGGCGCGCTCACCACCTTCTGGTGTCTGTTCGTCGGCATCGCGAACTTCAAGACGCGAAACGATCCGGGCGGCACCGTCACGATGGAGGTCACCCGCCAGGGCGAGACGAAGGTGGTCGAAGTCGACCGCTCGAAGTCGATGGGAAGTGTCGGCCTCGGTGGCACCACGTCCGGGCCGACCGGCACCGTCAGCACGCAGGTCAGCGACGGCGGCTCCAACGACGAAATCGTCCACGAAGTCGCGTCCGTCTCGTCGTCCCAATCATCGGTCGGCGGCGACACCACGACGCCCCCCTCGCCTTCGACCGACTCCGACGACGAAGTGTGGAAATCCACGTCGGCGACGAGTGCGTCCACCGACGCCGCGGACCGCTACTGCGGCAACTGCGAGCACTTCGAGTACGTCCGCACCGAACGCGGCATCCAGCCCTACTGTGGCCACCACGACGGCGTCATGACCGATATGGACGCCTGCGAGGACTGGAACGGGCGCTAACGCGCGACGATGCGGATGTGGTCGCCTTCTTGCAGGATGTACGTCGAGGGTTCGACCGGTGACCCGTTCACCTCGACGATGGCCGTCTCGTCCGGGTCGTCGCCGTAGGTTTCGCCGTCGGCAGTCACCGTCTCGTCGGTCACTTCCAGTCCGATAGTCGCCATCGCCCACTGGAGCGTGACGCTTCGGGCGTGGACGTGCCACTCCGACCCGTCACCGTCCTCGAAGTGGAAGGCGTCGACGTTCGTGGATTCGTACTGGAACCGCTGCTGGCTGAAGTCGACGGACTGGTTCCCGATGGTCACGTTGATGGTTCCGTGGTAGTGGACCGCCCCGACATCCGTGGGTTCGATTGCCTGACTCGCTCCTTCACTCCCCATGAGCGTCGCGTACACGACCACGACGCCCGCGAGGAGGACGACGGCGCCGAGCGCGACCATGCGGAGACTGACACCGCCCTCGTCGTCGTCGACGGAGAGCCGTCGCCGGTCTATCGGCCCCAGTTCGTCGGCGTGTTCCGCCTTGAGGTGGTCGTCGTGGGCACCCTCGTCGTCGAACGTCTCGCCGCAGTATCGACACTCGCGCATCGACCGAGTCGTCGCACTCCTGACGCTCAACCCTTGCGGTCGCCGGTCACCGCGCGGAGACGCGCCCGCACGTCGTCCCAGTGACTCCCCCGCCAGAAGTGCTGGCCGCACCGCTCGCACCGCCAGACGGCCGCCGCCGCCGGGTCGGGCACGTCGTCCGGCGTCGACGCCTCCTCGCTCACTGCTGCCAGCGCCCCGTTACACCGCCCGCACCGACGCGGCGTCTCGGGGAGCGAGAGCCGAACCCCCGCGACATCGAGTTCGCGCAACTGCCCCTCGATGTCTGTCGCCGAGAGTCGAATCGCCCCCTCTGTCCGCGCCGCGAGGTCGGCGTCGCGCGTGACGAGTCGGCGGTCCTCCTCGCGTGCGAGCCGCTGGAGCGCGTCGTCGGCCTCGATTCCACGGTCGAGGGCGTACGCCGTGTCGTGGCCGCACATCCGGAGGTATCGCGCCAGCTTCCCGAGCATCGCGTCGCAGAGAAAGCGGGCCATCAGCCCAGCCACGCGGCTAGGTCGTCGGGCGCCCACGTGTTGAGTACGTCCGCCGCTTCGGCCCACCCGCGCCGCGCCGTGTGGACGCCGTAGCGCCGCAGCGCCAGTTCTTCACCGCTGTGGGCGTCGGTGTTGATGGTAATTGTCGCCCCCGCTTCGACGGCGGTCCGCACCCCCTCGTCATTCAGGTCGAGTCGGTGCGGGTTGGCGTTCACTTCCAGCGCCGTCCCGGCCTCGGCGGCGGCCGTCGCGAGTCGGTTCAGGTCGGGCGCGAGTCCCGGCCGGTCGTTGATGAGTCGGCCCGTGGGATGGCCGAGCACGTCTGTCTCGGGGTGTTCCACCGCGGCCACGAGGCGGTCGGTCGCGGCGTCGCGGTCCGCACCGAGGCCGCTGTGGGGCGACGCGATGACCACGTCCAACTCCGCGAGTACGTCGTCCCCGACCGAGAGGTCGCCGTCGGCGTCGACGTTGGCCTCGACGCCGTGGAAGACGGTGAGGTTCGTATCCGCCGCCGCTGCCGCCACGGCGCCCATCTGCTCGCGGAGCTCGTCGTCGTCGAGGCCGACGCCGCCGACCATCCCCGGGCCGGTGGCGTGGTCGGAGATACAGAGGAAGTCGTCGCCCCGGTCGGCCGCCGCCGCTATCATCGACTCGATGGACTGGCTGCCGTCCGACCACTCGGTGTGCGTGTGAAGGTCGCCGCGGAGCGACCCGGGTTCGAGGAGGTCGGGCAGCTCCCCCGCCGCCGCGGCCTCGATTTCGCCGCGGTCCTCACGGAGTTCGGGGGGAATCAGTGGTAGGTCGAGGGAGTCGTACATCTCCGCTTCCGTCTCGCCGCCGACCCGGCGCCCGGCGCGTTGGCCCTCCGTCTCCTCAGCCACGTCGCTCACGTCGAACACGCCGTACTCGTTCATCTTCAGGTCGCGGTCGATGGCGAGGTTGCGGAGGTGGACGTTGTGGTCCTTGCTCCCGGTGAAATACTGGAGCGCGGCCCCGAACTCGGCGGGGTCGACGACGCGCAAATCTACGCGCATGCCACGCGCGCGAACGCTGGCTTTCGTCGGCCCCGACTCGATGAGCTCTGCTCCCGCGTCCCAGTCGAGGAAGGCGTCGACGGCCCCCTCCGCCTCCGCGCTCGCGACGAGGACGTCCACGTCGCCGATGGTTTCGCGCCACCGCCGATTCGACCCCGCGATGGCTACCTCCGCCACCGGGTCCTCGTTTCGCAGGTAGTTACGCACCGCTTCGGCGATGGGGCGTGCGTCGCCGAGGAGTTCGCGCTCTTGGGCCTGTCGGGCGAAGGGGATGTTCTCGAGGATGTTCGACTCCGTCTTGGGGCCGAAGCCCGACACCGCCTGAATCTCGCCGTCGCGCGCGGCGGCTTCGAGTTCGTCGAGCGTCGTGATTCCGAGCGCCTCGTAGAGCGTGCCGACCGTCTTCGGGCCGACGCCCTCGACGCTCGTGAGCGCCGCCATGTCGACGGGGAGGTCCGCGCGCAGTTCGTCGAGTTCTTCGATTTCTCCCGTCTCGACGTACTCAACGGCCTTCGATGCGATGGCGTCGCCGACGCCCTCGATGTCTTTCACCGCCGACTCGCCCTCTGCCGCCAAGTCCTCTATCGGCGTCGGATGCTCGCGAATGCTTTCTGCGGCGCGGCGGTAGCTCCGGGGCTTGAAGTCCACGTCTTGCGCTTCGAGGAGGTCCGCCATCTCCTCGAAGCGGTCGGCGAGTTCGGCGTTGCGGCTCACAGCCGCCCCCGCGTGTTGTGGCTGGTGTCCTCGTGGCCGAGCGCCTTCTTCAGGAAGCTCATCCAGCGCTTGCGGTCTGCGGCCTCCTTGGCTTTCGCCTCGCGTTCGAGGTCGGCGGGACCGAGCTGTTCGAGGGCGTTGAGCGCGCGGTCGATGCCGATGATGCTCTCGACCAGTCGCTCGCCCTCGGCGTAGCTCACCTCGTCGTCTTCGATTTTCTGGAGGCGCTGGAGTCGCTCGCGCCGGAGGTTCTTTTTGGCTTGGTCGACCCGTTCGCGCTCGCCCGAGGGTACCGTATCGCGGCGCTTGATTTCGAAGACGAACTGCTGAAGGTCCACCTCCTCGCCCTGCACCGTGATTCGCTCCGGGATGTCGGCGCCGACCGTGGCCCCCTCACGGTTGACGCGTTCGAGGAGTTGCTTGCGCTCGAACTCTTTCACGGCTCGGCGTTGGCGCGCCGCTCACTTCGCTCCTTCGCCACCCGCCGTGTCCGTGTACGGCTCCTCGATGTCCGGGTCGCCGCCGACGACGCTCCCCACCCGCCGCGTCACGAAGTCGAAGACGATGACGACCGGAAAGAGGAGGCGTTCGACGACCCACACCGGGCGCGCCGTCGTGAGCGACCACTCCTTGGCGTTGCCGAGGCCGTAGGCCTTGGGCAGTATCTCGCCGAACACGAGGACGACGCTGCTGGCGACGACGGTGGTGAGGACGACGGCGACTTCGCCGGTGAATCGTTCGGCCAGCAACACCGCGAGGATGCTGGAGATGGCGACGTTGACGACGTTGTTGCCGACCAGCAGCGTCACGAGGAGGCGATGCGGGTCCGCGCGGAGCTCCGCGAGTATCGACGCTCGCGGGTCCTTCGCGGCGGTGCGCTCCTCAAGCCACGCCTCCGACAGCGAGAAGACGGCGATTTCCGTACTGGAGAAGAAAGCACTCGCCATCAGTAGGCCGACCACTGCGACCAGACTCAGTATCGTGGCGTCTACCATGCCTCCTGTCGGGTCGTGTGCGGCAAAAAACGGGCGGTCAGACAGAAAGTTCTTGAACGCGGACCGACCATCCTCGGCAAATGGATTCGTCCGGCGGTGTCGAGGTGAGCGTCGTCCTCCCCGCGTACAACGAGGAGGCCACCATCGAGGAGACGGTGCGGACGACGCTCCAGACGCTCGATACCTTCCTCCCGTCGGACGCGTACGAGGTCATCGTCGCGGAGGACGGCTGTGACGACCGAACGCCTGACATCGCCGACCGACTCGCCGCCGACGACGACCGGATTCGACATTACCACAGCGACGAACGCCTCGGCCGGGGCGGCGCACTCGAACGCGCGTTCGACGCCGCCCGCGGCGACACCCTCGTCTACTTCGACACCGACCGCGCGACCGACATGCGTCACCTGGAGGAACTCGTCGAGCGCGTCCGCTCCGGCGACGCCGACGTGGCCACGGGGTCGCGCTGGATGCCCGGCAGCGTCGCCGACCGCCCCGCCAAGCGCGGAGTGCCGTCCCGGGCGTACAACGGCCTCGTCCGCCTGTTCCTGCGTTCGTCGCTCTGTGACCACCAGTGCGGGTTCAAAGCGCTGAGCCGCGAGGCCTTCGTCCGCCTCCACCGCGACATCGAGGACGACCACTGGTTCTGGGACACGGAACTGCTGGTTCGCGCCCAGCGCGCCGGCCTGACCGTCGAGGAGTTCCCCGTCGACTGGGAGCCGAAAGGCGACACGAAAGTCGACCTGGTCCGGGACGTGTTCGGGATGGGGAGTCAGATTCTCCGGCTGTGGTGGCAGCTCTCCGTCAGCCCGCGCATCACCCGCCGGGTGAGCATCGCCGCGAGCGTCCTCCTGACGGTGGTCGCGCTCGCGCTCATGACAGTGTATCTCGACCCGCAAGCGGTGCTGCGAGAGCTCGAGGGCGCCGACCCCGCGTTCGTCGCGCTCGCGGCCGTCGTCTACCTCCTCTCGTGGCCCCTGCGCGGCGCGCGCTACCGCGACATCTTGCGCGAACTCGGCTACGACGAACGCCTCGGCTTCCTCACCGGCGTCGTGTTCATCAGTCAGACGGGCAACCTCGTCGTCCCCGCGCGACTCGGCGACGGCGTCCGCGCGTACGTGGTCAAGGCCCGCCGCGGCATTCCGTACCCGACGGGCTTTGCCTCGCTCGCCGTCGAGCGCGTCTTCGACCTGCTGACCATCACGGTCCTCGGCGGGACGGTGTTCATCGGGTTCGTGCTCACGGGCGCCACCGACCAAGTCGTCGACGCCGTCTCGGCCGGCGTCCCCGGCGTCGATCCACGGAGCGCCCGGGTCGCACTCACCGTCGCCGTCGGCGTCGCGATGGCGGCGCTCCTCACCGTCGCCGCCATCGTGGTGAGCGCTCGCCGCGACGACAACCTGATTCGGCGGGTCGTCACGCGGGTGAGTTCGGACTCCTACGCCGACTACGTGGCGGGCGTTCTGGAGGGCTTTGTCTCCGGCGTCCAGACGGTCGCCGCCGACCGCGGCGCCTTCGTCCGCGTGGGCGCGAGCAGTCTCGCCATCTGGACGCTCGACGTGGTGACGGCGGCGCTCGTCCTCGCCGCGTTCGACGTCCCACTCGCGCCGTCGACGCTCGTCGCGGTCAGTTTCTTCGCGGTGAGCGTCGGGAACCTCGCCAAGGTGCTCCCGCTCTCGCCGGGCGGCATCGGCCTGTACGAGGCGGCCTTTACCCTCCTCGTCGCGGGCCTGACGCCCGTGACCGCCGTGACGGCCTTCGGCGCCGCGGTGCTCGACCACGCCGTCAAGAACCTCGTCACCGTGGCCGGCGGCGGCATCTCAATGCTCGCGCTCAACGTCTCCCTGACGAGCGCGGTGGACGAGGCGTCGGGGTCGACGCCCGCCGCCGACGCGGACACCGCGGACCCGGACTAAAACAGGTCGGCGAGGCGCTCGGCCCCGTCGAGCAGGTTCGGACTCGGCTGGTTCAAGAGTGCGTCGTCGACGACGTGGACGCTGGCGTCGATGTCCCACCCGCGCTCGGCGAGTTGGCCCGAATCTACGTCCGTGCCGCGCCCGCAGAGGTGGAACACGACGTGGTCAGGGTCGGCCGCCTCCACAGCCGCCTGACTCACTGCCCGCGAGCGCTCGCCGGCGTCGACGAACGGGTAGTGGCCGCCCGCCGCCTCGACCACGTCTGGAACCCAGTTACCGGCCGCCATCGGCGGGTCGGCCCACTCCTCGCAGTAGACAGTCGGGCGGTCGTCGGTCGCGCGTTCTCGAACTCGCTTCAGTCGCTCGCGACTCCGGGCGGCGAGTCGGTCGCCCGCTGCCGGGCGTCCCACGGCGGCGCCGAGTTCGGCGAAGCCGTCGAGCACTTCCGGGAGGGTCACGGCGTCGACGTGGTGGACGCGGACGCCGCGTTCGCGGAGGGCGTCGCGCACGTCGGCTTGGAGGGCGTCGCTGGTGCAGACGAGGTCCGGGTCGAGGTCCGTGAGGCGGTCGAGGTTCGGGTCGAGCCATCCCCCGAGGACGGCCGCATCGAGGTCCGCCCGACAGTGGCTCGTGACGCCCACGAGGCGGTCCGCGGCGCCCAACTCACCGAGTGTCACGGTGGCGGCGGGCGCGAGCGAGACGATGCGGTCCGGAGTCTCCATACCGACCCCACGCGGCGGACGGTCAAGAACGCGGTGGCCGGCGCCGGAACCGACACCGATACCTGCCGGGGCCGGGGAACTGCAGGCGATGCGGACCCAGCACGTCCTGCACGTCGGCGACGCCGCGGCCATGGACGCCGTCGACGACGAATCGGTACATCTCGTCGTCACGTCGCCGCCGTACCCCATGATAGACCTCTGGGACGACCTCTTCGCGGCCCAAGACTCCGACGTGCGGGCGGCCCTCGACGCCGGCGACGGCGACGCGGCCTTCGAACTCATGCACGCGCAGTTGGACGCCGTCTGGGACGAGGTGGAACGCACCCTCGCGCCCGGTGGTATCGCCTGTATCAACGTCGGCGACGCCACCCGCTCCATCGGCGGCGAGTTCCAGCAGTTCCCGAACCACGCCCGAATCGTCGACGCCCTCCGCTCGCGCGGGCTGACGCCGCTCCCGGACGTGCTCTGGCGCAAGCCGACCAACAGCCTCACCAAGTTCATGGGGTCGGGGACGCTCCCGCCGAACGCCTACGTCACGCTCGAACACGAGTACGTCCTCCTGTTCCGGAAGGGCGGCACCCGGTCGTTCCCGCCGGGCGACGACCGGCGCTACGAGAGCGCCTTCTTCTGGGAGGAGCGCAACCGCTGGTTCTCCGACCTCTGGGAGGTGCGCGGCGAGGGACAGGCTCTCGACGACGACGCGCGTCGGGAGCGCTCCGGCGCCTTTCCGCTGGAGATTCCGCTTCGCCTCGTGCGGATGTTCTCGGTGCGCGGTGACCGCGTCCTCGACCCCTTCACGGGGACGGGGACGACGGCGCTGGCGGCGATGCACGCCGCCCGGAACTCGGTGGGGTACGACCTCGACGCCGACCTGTTCGGTGCCCTCGACGACCGACTGGACGACCTCCCCGCAGACTCGCGGCGACGGGTCGCCGACCGCCTCGACCGGCACCGCGAGGCGATGGCCGACCGCGACGGCGGCTACGACGCCGAGTACTACGACTTCTCGGTCGTGACGAAAAACGAGCGCCGGATTCGCCCGTACGTGGTCGCGGGCGTCGAATCCGAGACGGTCGACGCGGGCAGACGCTACGCGCTCACGCACCGCCCGGCCGACGGCGAGGAGTTTAGTGGCCGCCCCTCCGAGTGACGGCATGGAGTTGGAGTTCGACGAGTTCGTCCTCGCGGCGGCGACGGCCGACCTCACCGACGAACCGGCGGCGCGCGACCACGCCGACGCCGTCGAGTTTCGGCTGGACCTCGCGGCCGACCCTCTCGTGGCCCTCGACGACTACGACGGCGAGTTACCGCTCATCGCCACGAACCGCGACCCTGCGGAGGGTGGCGAGGCTGAGGGGACGGAGGCCGAGCGACTGGAGACGCTGGCGACGGTGAGCGACTACGACGCGGTCGGTGCCGTGGATATCGAACTCGCGAGCCTGCGGACCTCGGTCGGCGCGTCGGTCGCGGAGACGGTCCGCGAGAACGGCGTCTCCGTCATCGCGTCAGCCCACGACTTCGAGGAGACGCCTCACGCCTCTCGGCTGGACGACCTGCTCGCGGCTGCCGCGGACCACGGCGACGTTGGGAAGGCGGCGGTGACGGCGACGGACCGCGACGACGCGCTTCGCGTGCTGTCCGCGACGCACGCGGCGACGGAGCGCGGCGACCGCGTGGCGACGATGGCGATGGGCGAAGCGGGCCAGCACACCCGTGCCGTTGCGCCGCTCTACGGGTCGAAAATCGGCTACGCTCCGGTCGACTCCGACGAGGCGACTGCGCCCGGACAGTACGACCTCGCGACGCTCGCGGACCTGGTCGAGCGTCTCGGCGGGCGATGAGTGACGTACGAGAGCCGAGCGTATAACCGACTGGCGCTCCCAGCGGTCGACGATGACAAACCGACGCGTCGTCGTCGCGGTGTTCGTGAGCCTCGTGGGGGCCGTCTTCGGCATCGCTGGCGTGGGCCACGCCTACCTCCGACGGTGGAAGCGGGCAGTCGCGTGGTTCTCGCTCGTCCTCGGTGCTGGGCTCGTGTTGGTCACGTCCTTCGCGAACCCGGCGACGGCGACGGTGAGTACGCTGCCGCTTCGCGTGACCGTCCCGGTTGGCGTCCTCCTCGCCTTGAACACGGTGGACGCGCATCGCGTCGCTCGGGGGATGGACACCCCCGAGGGCGAGTCGTGTCCGTCGTGTGGCCGGACTCTCGACTCGGAACTCGAGTTCTGTCCGTGGTGTGCGGGCTCACCCGAGGGTGAGCGGCGCGAAGACGACGGCTAAAAAACTGCGCCGTTCAGGTTCGCAGGAAGTAGACCTGCTTGCGTGCGTCCTTGAAGCTGTACCGCGAACCGACGATGTCGGCGTCCTCCAGACGGTTCAGCGCGTAGCGGACCGTCCGGTCGGGGAGCAGCGATTCTTCGGCGAGTTGACCCTGCGACAGCGGCGAGTCACTTTCGAGCACCTTCGCGACGAGTTTCGCGCTCGGCGGCAGCTCGCGGAGTCGCTCTCGGTATTCGCTGGTCGTGAGTCGGTCGTCGCCAACTGAGTCTGCTGCGGTGGTGCTCATACATGGTCGTCCATGTCGTTAGTGGTAAAGGTTATCTCCATATGCGTGAAAACACACGAAACACCTTATATGGCATTAATTACAAAATGAGGTTGGCGTCCCAATCGCCGCCATCCAGTACGGTTTTAGTCTTCGGCCCGAGAGACGCGTAGCGTGAAAGGAGCGGAGTGGTACCAGGCGGACGAGATTGCCCAAGAGTACGACGTCAAGCGATTCTCGCGCGGTGGGCGTCTCATCGACCGCCGCGAAAAGCGGGCGGTGTTGGAAGCGCTCGGTCCACTCGAAGACCGGAACGTCCTCGAGATCGCCTGTGGCACGGGCCGATTCACCGTCATGCTGGCCGAACGCGGCGCCGACATCGTCGGATTGGACATCTCCTCCGCGATGTTGGAGGAGGGCCGGAAGAAGGCGCGGTCGGCGGGGGTCGCCGACCACATCGAGTTCCTCCGCGGCGACGCCGCGCGCCTGCCCTTCCCGGACGACCACTTCGACACCGTCTTCGCGATGCGGTTTTTCCACCTCGCGGATACGCCGGCGAAGTTCCTCTCGGAGATGTGTCGCGTCTCCAAAGACCAGGTCTTCTTCGATACGTTCAACGACCGGAGCACGCGCGTGCTCTACAACTGGCTCCTGCCGATGGGGTCGCGGCTCTACGGGCGCGACGAAGTCCACCGCCTCGTCGACGGCGCCGGCCTGACGCTGGCCAACTCCAAGCACGATTTCGTCCTCCCGTACGGTTTCTACCGAAAAATTCCGAATCGGCTGGCCGACGCGTTCCGAACAGTCGACACCGCCATCGGCGACACGCCCCTCGGGACACAGCTCGCGTCGGTGTCGTACTGGGACACCCGCGTCTGATAGTGGCCCGACTGGGGCGGCGACGCCCCCGACAACAGTTCTCGCGGCCGCGCTGATGTGTCGAGAGGGAACCGTTATACGCCCCGAGTCGGTGTAGACGGATATGTCGCTCTCGGTAGTGATACCGACGCTCAACGGGCGTGACCGACTCGCGGCCGCGCTCGACGCGTTGGCGGCCCACGCCCCGGACGCGGAGGTGGTGGTCGTCAACGGGCCGTCGACGGACGGCACTACCGGGATGGTTCGCGACCGAGACGACGTCGACGTGTTGGTCGAGGTGTCGACCCGCACCGAGAACGTCGCGCGCAACGCCGGGCTGTCGGTCGCGACCGGTGACGTGGTGGCGATGCTGCGTCACGACCTCGTGGTCGAATCCTCGTGGCTCGACGGCTTGACCGACGGCCTCACGGACGCCCCCGTCGTCACCGGCCCGACCCACCGCACGCTCGAAGGCGGGATGACGACCGAGGAGTCCGAGCACCGCCGCGTCGGCTCTCGCCACGTGACGCACTTCAACGGCGGCAACGTCGCCTTCCGCGACACCGTTCTCGACGCCCTCGACGGTTTCGACGAGTATCTGGAGACCGGCGGTGACCGCGACGTCGCCCATCGCCTCGCCGGCCTCGACTACGAGGTGGCGTGGCGCCCCGAGATGTGCGTCCGCCGGGAGTACTCCGCCGATGGCGGGGAGGCGTCCGCCGACTACGGCACCGAGTTTCGAGCCCTCACCTATCGCCTCGTGAAGAACTACGGCCTCCGCCCCGCGGCGGCGACGGGGCCGAGTCGGCGGGCGCTTCGCGACGCCGTCAGCGCCGCGGGCGACGTCGTCCGCGGGGACTTGAACCCGACCGAGTGGCTCGGCATCGGCCGTTCCGTCGTCAGCGGTATCGCGCGCGGCGCCGCCGACGGACTGATCGCTCGCGTAAAAGACCGCTCGGCGGCCCGGAATCCGCACGGCGTCTCCGACCGCTCCGACCGTGCCGTCGCGCGGTACGACTGGCGATGAGACTCAATCGGTGGCGATGTGAACGTCGTTGCCCGGCGAGAGACCGAACCACTCGTCGCCCCGGCCGTCGTTGACGTCGCACTCGACGTAGCCGTGACTGCCGACGACGGCCAGCGGACTGCCGGGGTCGACGGCGCCGAACGTCTCGCCGACGGGTACGCGTTTGCCGTTGACGCGGACCGCCGCTTTCTCTTCGAGGAAGTCGCCGGGAACGTTCGTGACGACGTTGCCGAAGTCGTCGACGGCGAGCACCCAGCCGCGGGCGTGACCGTCTTCGACCGTCGCCTCCGGGAGTCGGCAGTCGACCGGTTCGTCGATGCGGGTCAACCGCTCGTGGGCCTCGAAGGGGCTGTTCGTCTCGTGGACCGTCGCCGCGAGCGGTGCGAACACGTCGCGGCCGTGGAAGGTGCTCGAACTGGGGTCGTCGGTTTCGGCGTGGAACCAGTCCACGTCGTCGGCCAACCGCCGCGCCGCCGGGACGAGTAGGCCGTTGTCCGGCCCGACGAGCGTGTGTTCGCCCGCGCGGGCGACGAGGACACCCCGGTCGGTGCCCACGCCGGGGTCGACGACGGCAAGGTGTGTTGCCGGGGGGAAGGTCGGGAGGAGTTCGCGGAGCCAGAACGCCGATTCGCGGACCGCGCCGCGGGGCAGGTCGTGGCTCACGTCGACCAGTCGGGCGTCACTCTGCTGGAGGATGACGCCTTTCATCGCGGCCGGATAGGGGCTTCCGAAGTCGGAGGCGAGAGTTATCATTCGCCGTTGGTGTCGGTTTCGCTCACGCGCTGGATGCGTTCGATGCCGTTTATCTCCTCGATAACCTCGACGACGGACTCGGGGACCAGCGACTTCCACTCGCCGCCCTCGACCATGCGCTCGCGGAGCTCGGTTCCTTCGAGGACGTCGCGGTTGAACATGGGTGACTGGCGCACTTCGACGCCCGCTTCCTCGAACAGTTGGATGACGAGTGGGTTGTTGGAGTAGGCCATGTCGAACGCGGGCGTCATGCTCTGGACGTGGCTCACCCACACCGAATTTCGGTCGAGGTCCTCGATGGGCACGACGTACGTCGTCACGTCGAACTCGTCGACAGATTTGGTGACCATCATCACGCGTTCGCCGGCGGTGAACGGGTTCCGTCGTCCGTGAGAGTGGCCAGCGCTCCCGATGCCGAGGACGAGTTCGTCCACCTCGGAGACGATTTCGCTGACCATCTGGTGGTGGCCGTCGTGGTACGGCTGAAAGCGGCCAATGTAAAACCCCCGCATGGTATAGATGTGCGTGCGGTCATTTATAAATTCGACGAGACACCTCGACGCTCGAATTCGGGCCGAAAACGCCCCCAAACCGTCGAATCTGGGGCTCACTACTGATTCTGTGTGGGAGAAAGTATATCAAGCGCGCCCCCTTCAGGTCTACCAACGATACCGTTCTATGAACGACGACACGAACACGGACGAGCGCCCGCCCGACGGTGCGGAGCGAGTCGACGGTGACTCGCCTCGTGACGAACGTGGTGGGGCCGACGAATGGGAAGACGACGTCCCTGTCCCGTCTGACCCGGAACCCGAGCCTGACGCCGGTGACGGTGCGGACGAGGGGTCCATCGAGGACCTCGGCAGCGACGTCCAGATAGATGCCGAAATCGACGAGGACGCGGAGGACGGCCTCCTCGGTGGCCTGCAGATAGACTCGACTGCGGAGATTCAGGTCCCCGACCGACTCGTCGACCAGGTCATCGGACAGGAACACGCCCGCGACGTGGTCATGAAGGCGGCCAAACAGCGCCGGCACGTCATGATGATCGGCTCCCCCGGGACGGGGAAGTCGATGCTCGCGAAGGCGATGAGCGAACTCCTCCCGAAGGAGGAACTTCAGGACGTGCTGGTCTATCACAACCCCGACGACGGCAACGAACCCAAGGTTCGGACCGTCCCCTCGGGGAAGGGTGACCAGATAGTCGAGGCCCACAAGGAGGAGGCCCGCAAGCGCAACCAGATGCGCTCGTTCCTGATGTGGATCATCATCGCCATCGTGCTGGGCTACTCCCTCATCATCGCGGGGAACATCCTGCTCGGCATCCTCGCAGCGGGGATCATCTACCTCGCCTTCCGCTACGGCTCTCGCGGTTCGGACGCGATGATTCCGAACCTCATCGTGAACACGGCGGACCAGCAGACGGCGCCGTTCGAGGACGCCACGGGCGCGCACGCCGGTGCGCTCCTCGGCGACGTGCGCCACGACCCGTTCCAGTCCGGTGGCATGGAGACGCCGTCGCACGACCGGGTCGAACCCGGTGCCATCCACAAGGCCAACAAGGGCGTGCTGTTCGTCGACGAGATCAACACGCTCGACGTTCGCTCCCAGCAGCACCTCATGACGGCGATTCAGGAGGGCGAGTTCGGCATCACGGGCCAGTCCGAGCGCTCCTCGGGCGCGATGGTCCAGACCGAACCCGTCCCCTGTGACTTCGTCATGATTGCGGCGGGGAACCTCGACGCCATGGAGAACATGCACCCGGCGCTCCGCTCGCGTATCAAGGGCTACGGGTACGAGGTGTACATGGACGACACCATCGAGGACACGCCCGACATGCGCCGGAAGTACGCCCGCTTCATCGCTCAAGAGGTCGAGAAAGACGGTCGGCTCCCGCACTTCACCGACGACGCCATCGAGGAGGTCATCCTCGAAGCCCGTCGTCGCGCGGGACGAAAGGGCCACCTGACGCTCGAACTCCGAAATCTCGGCGGCCTCGTCCGCGTCGCGGGCGACATCGCTCGCGCCGAGGACGCCGAGTACACGACCCGAGACCACGTCCTGCAGGCGAAGGGTCGGTCCCGCAGCATCGAACAGCAGCTCGCGGACGACTTCATCCAGCGCCGCAAGGACTACGAACTGCAGGTCAGCGAGGGCTACGTCCCCGGCCGTGTCAACGGCCTCGCGGTCATGGGCGAGGACTCCGGTATCGTCCTCCCCGTGATGGCCGAAGTGACGCCCTCGCAGGGGCCGGGCGAAGTCATCGCCACCGGCCAGCTCAAGGAGATGGCACAGGAAGCCGTCTCCAACGTCTCGGCGATTATCAAGAAGTTCTCCGACGAGGACATCACCCAGAAGGACATCCACATCCAGTTCGTCCAGGCGGGTGAGGGCGGCGTCGACGGCGACTCCGCCTCCATCACCGTCGCGACGGCGGTCATCAGCGCCCTCGAAGACGTGGGCGTCGACCAGTCGCTCGCGATGACCGGGTCGCTTTCCGTCCGCGGCGACGTGCTCCCGGTCGGCGGCGTCACGCACAAGATAGAGGCCGCCGCCAAGACGGGATGTGACCGCGTCATCATCCCTGAGGCCAACATGCAGGACGTGATGATCGAGGACGAGTACGAGGAGATGATCGAGATCATCCCCGTCAGCCACATCAGCGAAGTCCTCGACGTCGCCCTCGAAGGCGAGGCCGAGAAGGATTCGCTGGTCAACCGGCTCAAGACCATCACTGGCTCGGCACTCGAGAACCAGAGCGTCCAGCAGGGCCCGAGCAGCCCCAGCCCGCAGTAAGGGGGCACTCGGCGTGCACGCTCGACTCGTGGACGCCGACCGTCGATAATGCCCGCGTGGACGGCCTTCGCCGGCTTCGTCGGCGTCGTCCTCGCCGGGTTACTTCTCTTATCCCGTCTCTCCGCGGGCGCGCTCACGCCCACGGAATCGACGGCCGACTACCCACCCACGCTGAGCGACCGCGTCGTCGATTCGCCGCCGAGCGACCGCGCTCCCTCCACCACGGCCCTACTCGCGAACGTCGTCGTCTCGCAGGGGCTGTTCGCCACGGTGCTCGTCACGGGGCTGTGGGTCGCCGGCGTCCCGGCCGCGGCGCTCGGACTCTCGGCCGACGCGATCGACCCGGTGGCGCTGGGCGCGGGCGTCGGCGTCGGTGTCGCGCTCCACGCCCTGAACACGCTCGGCTCGCGTCTCGGTGACCGGTTCGGGTTCGGCGACACCGCGGCGCTCCGGGAGGCGTTGGCGCCGGAGTCGGCCGCTGGCTGGGCGGTGCTGCTGTTCGTGGCGCTTCCCCTCGTCGCTGGCTTCGAAGAACTGCTCTTTCGGGGCATCCTCGTCGGCGCGTTCGCCACCGGCTTCGGCGTCTCGCCGTGGCTGCTCGCCGCGTGTTCGTCGGTCGCGTTCGCCCTCGGACACGGCGCGCAGGGCCGGGTTGGTATCGTCGTCACCGGGCTCCTCGGGTTCGTCCTCGCGGCGGCGTTCGTCGTGACCGACAGCCTCCTGACGGTGGTCGTCGCACACTACCTCGTGAATGCTCTGGAGTTCGTCGTCAACGAGCGCGGTGTGTGACCGTCCGCGCTGAGTTACTGCGTCTCGACCTCGCGAAGCCGTTCGGCCACGCCGGTGGGGGTGGCGCCCGGCCCCGACACGCGATGGTCGGGGATGACTAGCGGCGTCGGGTTCGCGCGGAGCGCCTCGCGGACGGTGTCGAGGTCGGCTTGGTCCTCGTCGTCGAGGCCGGCGAGACGCGCCACGCGGGCGACATCGACCGTCTCGCCGTAGGGGACGTTCCGGACGGCGTCGAGGACGGCCCGTTGGTCCGTCGGGACGGTGAGACCGACCGGCACGTCGTCGAAGTGGTCTTCGGCACCGTCCAGATACGCGAAGACCCGGTCGAGAATCGGGTGGTCGGGCTCGGAGTCTGCGGGCGGGTCGGCGGGGAACGAGACGCTGATGACTCGCTCCGCGACGACGCCAATCTGCACCGCACGACCGAGTCGCGGCGATGCCCGTGCGTAGATACCTTCCATGGAGTGTGGTGGAGCGGTCGACGCAAAAATGGGACGCAAGTCTTATGTGCAAATCAGTTCGTTAGTGTACAATGATGGACGCTAATGGTGAAGAACTCGCGCCCGCAGTGCGCTCGATTCTCTCGGCCGCTCGCGAGCGCGCGGGCGGCGACGAGCGCGTATCGGTCGACGCACGGTCGTTTTCGGCTGCGCTCGCCGACGCCGAGGCCGACGGTCGGGTGCCAGTCATCGCGGAGGTGAAACCGACCAGCCCCACGACCGAGGGGCGACGCGACGACGACCCCGTCGAACTCGCGAAGGCGATGGTGTCGGGCGGGGCCGCGGCGCTGTCGGTCCTGACCGAACCCGAACACTTCGGCGGGTCGACGGCGGCGCTCGAACGCGTCAGAGACGCCGTCGACGTGCCGGTCTTGCGCAAGGACTTTATCGTCGAGGAGGCGCAACTCGACCTCGTGGAATCGGACCTGGTCCTGTTGATTGCGCGGTTCGTGGACGACCTGCCCGGTCTCGTGGCGGCCGCCGAGGACCGAGGCTTCCAGCCGTTGGTCGAAGTCCACACGCGTGCGGAGTTAGACCGGGCGCTCGCGGCGGACGCGGACCTGATCGGCGTCAACAACCGCGACCTCGGGCAACTGGAAGTCGACCTCGACACCTTCGAGTCGATTGCGCCCCACGTCCCCGAGGACGTGACGCTGATCGCAGAGAGCGGTATCGGTTCGGTGGCAGACGTGCGGCGGATGCGCGAGGCGGGCGCGGACGCCCTCCTCATAGGGAGTGCGATCATGGACGGCGACGTGACCGACAACGTGCGGCGATTTACCACAGCATGAGTTCTGATACAGGAAAATTCGGCGAGTACGGTGGACAGTACGTTCCGGAGGCCTTGATGCCGGCCATCGAGGAACTGGAGGACGCCTACGAGCGCTACGTCCTGAACAACGAAGACGGCTTCATGGACGAGTTCCGGCAGCGACTGGCGGATTTCGGCGGGCGCCCGACGCCCGTCCAACACGCCGACCGCCTCTCGGAGCGCTACGACTGTGACGTGTATCTCAAGCGCGAGGACCTCCTCCACGGCGGCGCTCACAAGTTGAACAACGCGCTCGGACAGGTGTTGCTCGCGAAGTACATGGGCAAAGAGCGCATCATCGCGGAGACGGGTGCGGGTCAGCACGGCACCGCGACGGCGATGGCCTGTGCCCACCTCGGCATGCCCTGCGAGGTGTACATGGGGCGGCGCGACATCAACCGCCAGCGCCCCAACGTGTTCCGGATGCGCCTCAACGACGCCGAGGTGAATCCCGTCACCGTCGGGCGCGGCACGCTGAAAGAGGCCATCAGCGAGACGATGCGCGACTGGGCGGCCAACGTCGAGGACACCCACTACGTCATCGGGAGCGTCGTCGGCCCCCACCCCTTCCCGGCGATGGTGCGTGACTTCCAACGCGTCATTTCGGAAGAGGCGCGCGAACAGATGCGGGAGAAGACGGGCGGCCTCCCCGACGCCGTCGTCACCTGCGCGGGCGGCGGGTCGAACACGATGGGCGTCTTCGCGGAGTTCGTCGACGACGAGGACGTGGACCTCTACGCCGTCGAAGCCGGCGGGAGCAGTCTCGAAGTCGACGAGGAAGCGGGCGTCGCGCCCAACTCCGCGACGCTTTCGACGGGGACGGAGGGCGTCCTCCACGGGTCGCGAACGCGCGTCCTGCAGGACCGCGACGGACAGATAATGGAGTCTCACAGCGTCTCGGCGGGACTGGACTACGCTGGCGTCGGGCCGGAACTCGCGGACCTCGTCGATAGCGGGCGCGTCACGCCAGCCAACGTCGACGACGACCGCGCTATCGAGGGCTTCCACCGCCTCTCGCAGTTGGAAGGCATCATTCCCGCGCTGGAATCCGCACACGCCGTCGCGTACGTCGAGGAGTCCCAGGCCGACCTCGGAGACACCGTCCTGCTCAACGTCTCCGGGCGCGGTGACAAGGACCTCGAAACCGTTCTGGAGGAGACTCACGAGCGAGATATCGAGGACGCGCCGGAGATGGACACCTTCGCGGAGACGGGAGGGTTCCAGTGAGCCGAATTGCCGAGGCCTTCGCCGACGGTCCGGCTTTCGTTCCCTATCTCGCCGCCGGCGACCCGAACTACGAGGCGTCGCTCTCGTACGTCGAAGCCCTCGAACGCGGGGGCGCGGACATCATCGAACTCGGCCTGCCCTTCTCCGAACCCATCGCGGAGGGGCCGACCATCCAGAGCGCCATCGTCCGCGCGTTGGAGGCGGGCATGACGCCCACGCGCTTCTTCGAGTTCGTCGAGGACCTCGACGTGGACGTACCGCTGGTCTGTATGACCTACTACAACCTCATCTACCAGTTCGGTGAGGGCGAGGAGCGGGGGCCAGCGGCGTTCGTCCGCCGCGCCGCCGAAGCGGGCATCGAGGGCTTCGTCGTCCCCGACCTGCCCGCGGAGGAAGCGGAGCCGCTCCGGGAGGCCTGTGACGAGTACGACTGCGAACTCGTCTTCATCGTCGCGCCGACGACGAAGGGTGAGCGACTGGAACGCATCATGTCGCAGGTGTCTGGCTACGTCTACGTGCAGGCCCGTCTCGGGACGACAGGTGCGCGAACGTCGCTCTCCGACCAGACCGACACGAGTCTCGAACGAATCGCCGACTGGGACGTGCCCAAGGCCGTCGGCTTCGGCATCTCGTCGGGCGACCACGCCCAGCGAGTCGTCGAGGCCGGTGCCGACGGGGTCATCGTTGGCTCCGCGCTGGTCGATATCGTCGAACAGGGCGTCGAGCGCGGCGACCCGCCCGTGACGGTGGCCAGTCGACTGGAGGCGAAAGCACGGGAACTGAAAGAGGGTGCGCTCCGAGGTGCGGCGTCGGACCAACCGCATCCGGAACGTACATAAGCGCCACTGGTACAGGGTAACACATGAATGCGGGAACACGCGCACGCCTTCAGCGCATCTCCACGAACGACCGATTCCTCATCGTTCCCATGGACCACGGGGTAACGATGGGGCCGGTGAAAGGACTCGTCGACATCGAGGGAACCATCGATTCGGTGACGGCCGGCGGCGCGGACGCCGTCCTCACCCAGAAAGGGGTCGCGCCGCGCGTCCACGACAACAAGAACGACGCGGGCTTCATCGTCCACCTCAACGGGTCGACGAACATCGGCCCGGACGAGGCCGACAAGCGACGCACGGGCACGGTCGAGTCGGCACTTCGTGCCGGCGCCGACGCCGTCTCCTTCCACATCAACGTCGGCTCCCAGTACGAACCGGAACAGATGACCCAGCTCGCGGACGTGACAGAGCGCGCCACCGAGCTCGGCCTGCCGACGCTCGCGATGGCCTACGCCCGCGGCCCGGACATCGAGGAAGACGACCCCGAAGCGCTCGCTCACGCCGTCCGCCTCGCCGAGGAACTCGGCGCCGACGTGGTCAAGACGGGCTACAGCGGCGACGGCGACAGCTTCGACCCCGTCTGCTCGGGGACGCGCCTGCCCGTCGTCATCGCCGGCGGCAGTCGCGGCACCGACCGCCAGACGCTGCAGATGGTCCGCGGTGCGATGGACGGCGGCGCCGCTGGTGTCTCCATGGGTCGCTCCATCTTCCAGCACGACGACCCCGGCGCCATCACGAGCGCCATCGCCGCGATTCTCCACGACGACGTGGGCGTCGACGAGGCACTCCGTCGCGGCGGCCTCCTCGAAGCGTAGCTACCGGCACCATCCGCCACGTTGAAGCCACGCCCCGTCGACTTCCAGACAATGACACGCAGCGTGTGGCTGAAGGCCGACGGGGACGTCGGCGACTGGGAGTCGCGGAAAGAGCGCATCACCGCCGGCCTCGAAGCCGGCGTCGACTGGGTGCTCGTTGACGAAGCCGACGTGGCACAGGTCCGCGAACTCGGAGACGTGAACGTCGCGGCCTTCCGCACCGACGCCAATCTCGTCGAAGACGCAGAATCCGAGCAACCGGCCGCCGACGCGTACATCGTCGGCAAGAACGGCGAGGGCGACGGCACGGTCGACCTCCCGCCTGATTTCTCCGGCTCTGCCGACCTGTCGACGCTCCGCCGCGACGACGAGCGTGCGAACGGCGCGTACGTCCGCATCTTCGACGAAGATTACGAAGAGTTCGCCGAAACGGCCGCCGAGGACGCCGACTACACCATCGTCGTCGGCGAGGACTGGACCATCATTCCGCTGGAGAACCTCATCGCCCGCATCGGCGAGGAGACGGACCTCATCGCGGGCGTCACCACCGCGGAAGAGGCCCAGACCGCCTTCGAGACGCTGGAACTCGGCGCCGACGGCGTCCTGCTGGATTCAGGTAATCCCGACGAGATTCGGAAGACCTGCGAGGTGCGCGACGCCGCCGACCGCGAACACCTCGACTTGCAGTTCGCGGAAGTGACGAAAGTCGAGCGAACCGGGATGGCCGACCGCGTCTGTGTCGATACGGGGTCGCTCATGGAACACGACGAGGGGATGCTCGTCGGGTCGATGTCGCGCGGGCTCTTCTTCGTTCACGCCGAGACGGCCGAATCGCCCTACGTCGCCTCCCGACCCTTCCGCGTGAACGCGGGCGCCGTCCACGCCTACGCTCGTTCGCCGGGCGGCGGCACGACGTATCTCGCCGAACTCCAGAGCGGCGACGAGGTGCAGGTGGTCGACACCGACGGGACGACACGGGAGACTGTCGTCGGCCGCGTGAAAATCGAGAAACGCCCCATGTTCCGGATTCAGGCGGAGGTCGAAACCGAGGAGGGAACCGACCGCATCGAGACGCTCCTCCAGAACGCCGAGACCATCAAGGTCCACACCCAGGAGGGGCGGACCGCCGTCACCGACCTCGAAGCCGGCGACGAGATTCTCGTCTACTACGAGGACGTGGCGCGGCACTTCGGCGAAGCGGTCGAAGAGAGCATCATCGAGAAGTGAGCCCTCGCGTCCGCCGGATTTCGGTCCCGACCGACACGTCGGCACCCGGCGGTGCGACGAACGCCTACCTCGTTGACGGCGACGACGGTACTATCCTTCTTGACCCTGCGGCCCGCACCGACGCCCTCGACGCCGCCGTCGCGGAGGGAGGCGTCGACCACGTCCTCGTCACGCACGCGCACCCGGACCACGTCGGTGGCGTCGCGGCCTACGCGGCCGAGACGGGCGCGACCGTCTGGGCGCGGCGCGGGCGGGAAGCACGGTTCGAGGCCGCGACCGGCGTCGCGCCGGACCGCACCTTCGCCGAGGGAGAACGGGTAGCCGGGTCGACGGTCCTCGATACGCCCGGTCACGCGCCGGACCACGTGGCCATCGAGACGCCGGACGGCATCCTCGCGGGTGACCTCGTGCGGGCGACAGGGAGCGTCGCCGTCGCGGCCCCCGAAGGCGACGTTCGCGCCTACCTCGTCGCGCTCCGTCGTCTGCTCGCCCGCAATCCGTCGCGCCTGTATCCGGGTCACGGGCCCGTCGTCGACGACCCGCGGGCGACGATTCGCCGTCTCTACGACCACCGACTGGACCGTGAGCGCCGCATCGAACGCGCCGTCCGGGAGGGGGCGGCCTCCGTCGACGTCGTCCTCGACGCCGCGTACGACCGCGACCTCTCCGGGGTGCGTTCGCTCGCGGCGGCGACGGTGCGCGCCCACCTCGACAAACTCGCCGTCGAGGGGCGGATTCGAATCGACGCCGAGACGGGACGCCTCGACCCGGCGTAGCCGACGGCCTTTTTTCGTTCCTCCGCCCAGCGGGGGTATGGACTCGCTCGAAGCCGAACTCGACCGGGCGCGGGCCCTCGACGTGAGCGACCTCGCCGACGGCATCGAATCCATCGGCTTCGAGTGTACGCGCTGTGGGGCGTGCTGTAAGGCGAACGAGGGCGATGACGGCGAGAGCGACCCGCACACGGCGACGGTGTTCCCGGACGAGGTGCGCGAGTTGCAGGCGACGACGGAGTACGACTGGCGCGACGTGGCGCGACCGATGCCCTACGGACTCTCTGCCGACGAGACGGAGGGAGAGACCTTCGAGTGGGCGCTCCAGACCGACGCCTGCGGCGACTGCACCTTCTACGAGGAAGCGGACGGCCAAGGGAAATGTACCGTCCACGAGGACCGCCCGCTCATCTGCGAGACGTATCCGTTCAGCGTCGCACTCGGCGGGACGAGCCAACCCATGGGCGAGGCCGTCGACGAGGCGGGGATGGTCCGCGCCCACGAGTGCGAGGGCCTCGGCCGCGACATCTCGCGCGAGGAGGCGGAGAACCTTGCTGCGGCCCTCAAAGAGCGCGCGGTTCGCGAACTCGAGGAGGCCATCGGCGTCCGCGACAACTACGAACCGACGGACGCCGAGGACGTGGTGGTCCACGATTCGGAGGGGCAGAAGCGCCCCGACGGCACCCCACTCGGCGCTGACGAGTGACCGCGACGCCGGGAGCTACAGTTCTCGGGGCTGTGACCGCTGCGTCGGTACTCATTTAACGGTCGCGACACAGGTTGACATGGAGGTTTACACTATGGAGATCTCAGATAACCTGTTGTGTCTGTTCAGCGCGCGAGTGCAGTCGGAAGACGGATCGTACGTCATCGAGATTCCGCAGCGCGAAATCGAGACTGGGTCCGTCGAGGCCGACGAGACCTATCGCGTCGCTCTCATCTCTCGTGAGCGGGCGGAGTCAACGACCGAGGAGACCGAGACGGAGTCAGCGACCGCCGAACCCCAGCCACCGGTCGAACCCGGCGAGATTCGCTACGTCGAAATCGAGGATATCGGCAAACAGGGCGACGGCATCGCCCGCGTCGAGCGTGGCTACGTCATCATCGTCCCGGGAGCCGAAATCGGCGAGCGCGTCAAAATCGAGGTCACGGAAGTCAAGTCCAACTTCGCGGTTGGCGAGATTATCGACGAAGACCTCTGACTGCCGCTATCTCTGACACCGTTTCTCGGCGCGGGCGACTCGCCCGCACACGCCGTCAATCCGCCGAGCCGATGGCGTCGACAGCGGCGAACGCCGACAGGTCGGCGTCGACGTTCACTTCGTCCAGCGAGGCGTAGGGTCGGTTCACGACGATATCGCCCGCCGTCGACTGGCCGACGCCCGGGAGCGCCGCGAGTTCGTCCATCGATGCCGCGTTCAGGTCGAGTGGGTGCGGGACGCCCGTCACCGACCGGTAGCCGTGGTCGACGAGGGCCACGTCGAGTGTCGTGCCCAGGTCGTACTCGCCGGGGATGGCGACGAGGAGTGGGTAGGTGCCGAGTTGGCGGCCGAACGTCTTGCCGCCCTCGTGGTACTCCAGGTGGACGTTCGGCAGGACGGTCCCACGGGGGGCGACCCGGCGAAGCATCGGCTGGTCGATTTCCTCGCGCACTTCGCTTTTGTACTGCTTGAACTGCTTCTTGTGGTCGCGAGCGATGTCGGCGCCGGTGTCATTCATCTCCGTCCCCGCGAAGGCCATCACCTGTCGGATGTTGATGCGCCGGAGCATCAGGCCCTCGTCGTACACCTGCTGGAGGAAGCGCTTGTTGTGCTCGAACGTCTCCTCGCGCTCCCCCGCGAGGCCGTGGACGAGGTTGATGCCCGGGAGGAGCTTGGGCAGGCGGTTCGACGCCGCCTCGCCCGTCGTCGGCGCGGCCGAGGGGTCGTCACCGGGGCGCCAGCCCGCTTCCTCGTTGACGACGCGGACGGCCTCGAGACACTCGTCGGCAGAGACGAGGAGGTTGTTCTCCTCACGGACGACGGGGTCGGCGGATTCGAGGCCGAAGGCGGCGGTGTCGCCCGCCGTGTTGTGTTCGGCGATGATACGGATGGCCTCTCGCGACTTCTCGGGGTAGTCGACGATGGTCACCGGGTTCATGTTGTCGAGGTGGAGTGTCTTCAGGTCGGGCGCCACCTCGCGGATGCCGGCGTAGAGCTGTCGGAGCGCGTCCGGATTCGGCGCCTCGCCGTCGCCGCCGAACGCGAGGATGTCCGCCTGTCGGCCCAGTCGGAAGTGTCGGACGCCCCGTTCGTAGAGCGCCTCGACTTCGCGGACGACGGACTCGGCGGTGCGGAAGGCCGGGTTGCCGTAGAGGGGTTCGGTACAGAACGAGCATCGGTAAGCGCACCCACGCGACGTTTCGAGTTCGGCGATGAGGTAGTCTGGGTGGTTGGGGTGGTCCTCGACGACAAACGCGCCTTTCGCCGCCCAGCGGTCGAGTTCCTCGTTATCGCGCATACGGTCGCCGAAGCCTTCCAGACCACTCGCGACCAGGTCATGGGCCGCGGCCTCCACGTCGCCTTTGGCGACGAAGTCGTAGTCGAGGTCCTTGCGTTCCATCTCCTGGCCGCCCGCGTTCTCGTCGCCGACGCCGAAGCGGACGGGGCCGCCCATGAGCGTCGTTCCGTCGGCGGTCCACGCGAGTTCGCGCACCTCGTCCGGTTCGGCGGGGGTGCCGCCGACGTACTTACCGGGGACAGTCATGCCACCGAGGTAGACGAGGAGGTCGGCGTCGGCGACGTCGCCCCACTTTGACCGCTCGTCGCGGAGTTCGTCGATGGTGTGGTAAGCGATGTGAGACTCGGGGACGCCGGCGTCGACGAGGGCGCCAGCGGTGAAGCGGGGGTACGTCGAGACGTACGGCGGGACCCCGAAGTGTGCGGGTTCGTCGACGTAGCCGTCGACGATCGTAACCGTGAGTTCGGCGGGGTCGGTCATGCGCGACCGTTCGCGTCCGACGCGTAAAACCGTGTTCGTCCAAGGGTACAAGTCGGTCACGTCCCACGTGACGACATGTCTCGAACCCTCCCGGAGCCACCGGACGCCGGTATGCTGAACGCGATTCGATTCGGGTCCGACACGTTCCGATTCCTTGAGGGAGTGCAGGCGAGCTACCCCGACGGCGCGGCCGTCCCCATCCCCGGTCGCGCGCCACTGGTCGTGGTGACGAACCCCGAACTCGTCCACGACGCCCTATCGCGTCCCGACGACTTCCGGCGCGTCCCCGCCCAAGCCTCGGCGGCGCTCATCGCGGAAAACGGCCTCGTCCAGAGCGACGGCCCACTCTGGCGCCAGCAGCGCCGCATCATGAACCCCGCGTTCGACAGCCGACAGGTCAAGACCTACGCGAACGAGGTCGGTCGCCGGGTCGAACGCCTGGCCGACGACTGGGCCGACCGCGCCCCCTTCGAGACCAACCTCCACCGCGCCATGACCCAACTGACGGTCCGGGTCGCCAGCGAGGTGTTGCTCGGCGAGGACATCGGCTCCGAACGCGCCGCGCAGTTCCACGAGTGGATGCAGACCGCTGGCGCCGAGTTCGAGTTCGACCTCACCAGCGTCGCGCCCGACTGGCTTCCCGACCGCATCTCTCCCGAGTTCCGCGAAGCCGCCGAGGGCATCCGCGGCCTGAGCGAGGACATCATCGACCGACGACGGGACCTGCTGGCCGAGGGCGACGACGATGTGAACTTGGTGACGATGCTCCTCCGTGCGGCCGACGACCCCGACGTCGACTACCCGCCGAACCAGATTCGAGACGAGGTAGCGACTTTCCTCATCGCCGGCCACGAGACGACGGCCCTGAGCCTTACCTACACGCTGGCCCTCCTGTCGTGGCACCCCGAGTGCCGCGAACGGGTGCGCGACGAGGCGGCCGCCGCCCTCAATTCCGACTCGCCGACCCACGACGACCTGTCTTCCCTGCCGTACACCCAGCGCGTCTACCGCGAGGCGTTGCGGCTCTATCCCCCTGCGTGGGCGACGTTTCGCCGCGCGAGTCGGACAGTTCGGCTCGGCGACTACCGGGTGCCCGAGGGAGCGGCCGTCGTCATGCCCCAGTGGTCGATTCAGCGTTCCGGGCGTCACTTCGAGGCGCCGACGACGTTCGACCCCGACCGCTGGGAGCGACGCTCGCCGACCGACACGCCCGCGTACTTCCCGTTCTCGACCGGGCCGCACGCCTGTGTCGGCCGCAACTTTGCGCTCTCGGGTGCGACGCTGACGCTCGCGCGCTTGGTCCACGAGTTCGATATCGAGGTGGCCGAAGACGCCCTTGACGACCTGCGAATCACGCCGACGCTTCGGCCCGTGGGCGGCGTTCCGGCGCGGATACGCCCCGCCGACTGACCCCCGTCTCCACGCCACTTATGCCGGTCGCGGCACTATCCGAGCGTATGCCCGCGACGAAGGAACTCGTGTGTACCAGCGACGACTGCGAGCTCGACATGTTCGAGAACCACTACACGTACGACATCGCCGACGACCACTCGGTGAGCGACCTCTCCTGTCCGCTCTGTGGGGGGACGGACTGCCTCGAAGAGATAGAGCTATGACGGGGTTCAAGGAGTTCGGCAAGTCGGCCGCGAGCGCGGTGCTGGAACGCGTCGGGCGCGGCGTCAGCAAGGTCCAAGAGCGCAAGCCCCTCCCGTACGACGTCCTCGAATCCGAGGACGCCTACCTCGTCGTCTTCGACGCGCCGGGCGTCACCCAGAGCGACGTGCAGGTGCGCTACGTCGAGGGCGAGGTGCAGGTGCGTCTCGACCGCTTCCGCGACCACCGCGAGGGCTTCGAGATGCGCTTCCCGGGTCGCGGCCTCTCGCTCGACGGCCGGGCGCGCCTCCCGCCGGACGCCGACGTGGACGCCGACGAGGCGTCGGCCACGCTGAGCGAGAACGGGACGCTCCGCGTCGAGGTACCGAAACACGGCACGGGCACCGACGTCGAAGTCACGGCCGAAGACGGCGACGACGACGCCTAATTCTCTCGGTTTCGCGGGCCGTCACGTCGGGAAGTCGGCGTCGGGGTCGACCACGCGGTCGACCTCCGGCGGCATCTCCCAGTCGGTCGTCAGTTCGAGCAACTGGACGAGCATCCGCCCGGTCGCCCCCCAGACGGTGTAGCCATCGACGTGGAAGAAGTGGAGGCGAACCTCGCCGTAGTGGGGGTGGTCGCGGCGCTCGGACTCGTAGTTCGAGTCGTCGGTCAGCGCTTCGGCGTCGAGGACGGCGATTTCCGCCACCTCGCGCTCGTCGGGGACGTACGTCCGGTCGGGGATTCGGGAGACGAACGGCCGGACCGCGTACTCGCTGACGGTGGGGATATCGTCGAGTTCCCCCACGATGTCGACTTCGTCGCGGCGAAGTCCGATTTCCTCCTCGGCCTCGCGGCGTGCCGTCGCCTCCAGGTCAGCGTCGCTGGGTTCGCGCCCGCCGCCGGGGAAGCTCATCTGTCCCGGGTGCTGGCCGAGGTGGTCCGCGCGCTTGGTAAAGAGGAGGGCGTCGTCGCCGTCTCGGTCGACGACGGGGGCGACGACCGCCGCTTCACGCTCCGCATCGTCGATACGTCGTGGCGTGTGGCGGCCGAGCGCGGCGAGGTCTAAGCGCATGGTGCGGCGTGGTCGGGCCTACGCACCCAGGGGTGCTTTCAGTTGCGGTTCTCGAGTGCGTCGTCCAGTCGCTCCCGAATCTCGCTGGCGTCGGTGTCGCCCCACGTCTCCAGGTCGTAGCTCACGTCAAGGAGGTGTTCGATACGGTCGGTGTCGCCGTCGTCGGCGGCGCTGGCGGCGTCGGCCCGGAGGCGACGCTCCACGGCCTCTACGAGTGTCTCGCGGTCGACCGTGCGGTCGGGCACGTCCATGATGTGTGGCAGGTCCTCCGCCCCGTCCGAGAGCGTCGGGAACGCCACCGGCCCGGGGACGAGCAGCGACTCGTCGTCCCCGTCGACGGCAACGAGGTAGTACGCCTCGATGGCGCCCGCGACGGTGGCTTCGATGGCGTCTTCGTCCGCGCGCTCCCCGCGCTTGAACGCGAGTTCGTCGAGCGCGCTTTCGAGTTCGTCGCGGGTCAGCGCCCCGAAGAGGTCGACCACGCCCGCGAGTTCGTCGCCCGTCGACGACGGGATGCTCATCGCACTGCCTCCACGTCTTCGGCGGCGGCGTCGGCGACGTCGCCCGGCGAGAGCGGCGCGTCCGCCCACGCGGGCAGGCGCCGGTCGGTCCCCGGCGGGTCGATGGCTTCCGCGTACGTCTCGATTTGGTCGAGTTCGTCCGCTCGGTCGTACGCCAGTCCGTTGAATCTCGCATCGAGTTCGTAACTGCGGACGAGCGACTTCGCGGCCGACCGATAGCGGTCGGGCAGCGTCTCGTAGTCGGGGTCGATGCCACTCTCGGTGACGACGCGAAAGAGCGCGGCGCCGACGTGTTCGCTCATATCGGAGAGGCCGGTCGGCCCGCTCACCGCGCGGTGGTCGTGTTCGTACGTCCCGAGGTCGACCTGCGCGCTCCCGTCGAAGCCGGCGTGGTCGAAGGCGTCGCCGAGCGTCCCGACCTCCAGCCCCCACGACCGCTGTGGCCGGAACGTCGCCGCGAGCTCTGTCGTCGCCGCGAACTCCCCCGCGAGCGCGTAGCGAAACGCCTCCAGATAGCGAAGCACGGCCGCGTCGTCCCGCCCCTCGCTCAGCGCCCGCACCAGCGGGACGAAAAACAGGCGGAACAGCCGGCCGTAGAGGCGGTCGTTCTCGACGCGTGCGTAGTACCCCTTGGCGAAGTCGTAGCCGTGGGCGAGTGGGAAGAGCAGGCGCGACACGTCGGCCCGGGAGTAACTCTTGGTGTCGGCGTCGTGGACGACGACGTACTCCCGGTCGAGCGCTTGGCCGAGGCCCAGCCACACGTCGCGACCCTTGCCCACCGCCCCGTCGAGTCCGTGCTCGTCGAGGAGCGATTCGAGGCGAGGGCCGTTACACCAGAGCACCGACAGCGAGAGGTCGAAGCCGTCGAGCCAGTCGTAGAAGTCGTCGACGCGGTCCGCGGTGGCCCGGAGCGGAACGACGACGTGACCCGGGTCGAGCGCTTCGAGTTCCGAGAGGACGCGGTCCGGTGCCAGCCCGCCGTACTCTCGTTCGGTCATGGGAACGACGACGGCGGCCCGGTCGGTCGGTGCCGCCGGCGTCGGGTCGGTCAGGTCGTGGAGCGTCGTCACGCGTTCCTGGACGTACTCCATCACCTCTCCCTGTGGCCGGGGCGACCAAAAGCCCGCGGGTCCACGGTCGAGTTGGCCGGTCCGTTTTTTAAAGAGGGCGCCCAAGACAATTGCATGAAATCGACGCGGAAGGGGCTCCGGGACGGCGAGCTCGAGAAGGACACCTACGAGCGCCTCACCTGCGCGGAGTGTGAGAAGGTGCTCAAGAAGCGCGACGACCCCGACGAGATTTTCACCCTCCGCATCTGTCCCGAGTGCGGACGGGAGTGGAAGGACCTGCACTAAGTCACTCGAAGACGGCGTCGAACGCCCGCGCTCCCAACGGGTCGAACGTCCCCGCCGCGATGTTTTCCGCGACGTGCGCGGGGTCGTGTGACCCGACCAGCGCACAGGTGACGGCGGGCGCGCTCCGCGCGAAGTTGATGGCGCGTTGGGCGGGCGTCTCCCCCGTCAGTTCGGCGTCGACTGCGTCCGGAAGTCCCGAGACGAGCTCTCCCTGTCCGAGACTCGCGCTCGTGACCACGTCGAGGTCAAGTGCATCCGCGACGGCGAGTGCCGACCGGCGCTCGCCCTCGAACTCGTGGGCCGCGACGCTGAACGCGTCGGCCATGTGGACGTTGAAGGGGAGTTGCACGACTTCGAACCCCGTCTCCTCGCGACCGACCGTCTCGGCGGCGGCGCGGGCGCGGTCGACCACCGCCGGCAGCGAGAGGTAAGCGTCGTCTTCCGGCGGGACGCGAAACGCCTGCCACGTCGCCACGCCGTACCGACCGATGTCGCCCGCGGCCACGCGGCGCTCGAGGCGTTCGAACGTCGCTTCGAGCTGGTCGTACACTGCTTCCTGCGACCGGTCGCGAAGCTGCGTCTCCGGGTTGTGAACGTAGTAGCAGTCGACCGTTTCGACGCCGAGTGCGTCCAGCGAGCGGTCGAGCGACGCCTCGATGGCGTCGGGCGCGATGCAGTGGTAGCCAGCGACGAGGTCCGCGGGGTCGACAGGGCCGTTCTCGACGAAGCGCTCGCGGACGTAGCGCGCCGGGTCGTCGGGTCGCTCGCCGTCGAAGGGAAGGAAGCCGCCCTTGGTGGCGACGACGACGGCCTCCCGGTCCACGTCGGCGTTCTCCAGTGCGCGCCCGACCACGCGCTCGCTCCGCCCGCAGCGGTAGTTGGTCGCGGTGTCGACGACGTTACAACCTCCTTCCAGCCCCGCGACGAGTGCGCGTTCGTACTCGGCGTCGACGGTATCGGTCGGGTCGCCGAGGTAGGTGCCGAGGCCGACACTCGACACCACGCCGGGGCCGAACCGCCGGAAGTACGTCCGCCCGAAGGCGTCGCCGAACTCGTCTCGGTACGCCCACGTGCCGCGAGTGGTCGCCATGCGCTCGCTACGCGCGACGAGCCCATATGGTCAGCGATGCGGGTCATACTATTGACTTACAGCCGACAGTATCAGTCGTCGCGGTCCGGCGGGGCGATGCCCTCGATATCGCCCGTCACGCTGTCGCTGACGACGAACTGACCGGCGGCGTTCGTCCGTCGACTCACCGCCGACACGCGGAGGACGTAGCTGCCGACGAGGACGAACGGCGCCAGCGCGATGGCTTCGACGCCCGTGACGAGCAGGTTCGTCGCCGGAATCGACTCGAGAAAGTGCAGGAACGACGCCGTCGTGGCCACGGACACGATGGAGGTGAACACGAGGTTCCGGGAGAGGTTCGCGAACTCCTGCCGGATGTAGAGCGACTTGAAGTAGGCGCGGCCGGTCGCGACGTACTGGAGGAGTTGCAGGAGGTCGTCGATGGCCTCGTTCGTCCGCTCGGGGAGGGCGTCGCTGTGACTCGACTGGAGCCGTCTCAGGTCGTGAATCTGTCGGTCGTGATTGTAGTCCATCATCGCGACGACGAGGTCGGCGTTCGACGCCGCCCGCGCCAGTTGGTCGTTCATCTCGCCCGTCTCCGTCGCGAGCGAGGCGAGGTAACTGTCGAAATCCGCCCGCAGGTCCACCTCCGTCGCGTGCAGGTCGTCCTCGATTGATTGCGCGCGCGTCAGAATCTCGGCAGAGAGCAGTCGGACGAACTGCACCGGTTCTGCGGGGACGTGGTCGACATTGAGGATGTCTTCGAGTTGGCGCCGATACTCCACGACGCTCTGGATGCGCCCGAACTCTCGGTCGAGCGCGGACACCTCCTGCGTGACGAACAGCGAGTTGACGGAGACGACGATGGAAAACAGGAGGAAGTTACCGCTGAGAAGCGCACCGACTAGCGGGACGGTGGTCCGACTGTGGTCGCGCAAGGCCGCTGACAGCGGCTCTCCGGCGACCACCGAGCCGACGACGCCGATCAGGAGAAAGCCGCCGACGAGCCCCGCCCCCGCGACGGCGACGCGATTGCCGTCGAGGAGCACCCATCGGTACAGCCGACCGAGAACGGGCATCCACCGCGTCCCGTCGGTGGGACCGCTCGACGCCGTCATCGTCCGTCCATGTCGCCCACATCCGGCGACTTAGTGATTGGGCAGTCGGTCACAGGTCGCCTTCGAGCGCCCGCCAGAGGCGGTCGGTCAGTGTCGTTTTCCGGGCCGGCCAGACGAAGTCGTCGTCGTCGATCGGGACCTGTCCCCCGCCCATTCGTGCGTGGCCGCCACCGCTCGCGTTCGGCACGTCCGACAGCGCCGATTCGATGGCCCGCCCCATGTGAACTCGGTCGTCGCGGGACCGACCCGAGAGATAGAGCATCCCGTCTCGGGTGCCGTAGACGATGGCCGCGGTGACGCCTTCGAGCAAGATGAGTTCGTCGACCGCCTGTGGAATCGCGTCCACGTTCGACACTTCACCCACGTTGCTGATGGCGAAGGCGCCCTCTACCTCGCGCTCGCGGATGGCGGTCGCCTTGATTTCTAGCGTCTCAGCGCTCACCTGCGGGTTGGCGATTCGGTCGAGGAGGCTCTCGTCGACGCCGGGGGAGAGGAACCGACTCGCGTCGAAGTCCGCAGCGTGGATGCCCGAGGTGAGTCGGTTCGTATCGGTGAGAATCCCGAAAAACAGCCCCGTCGCGACCCGCGAGGGGACGACGTACGTCGAGTCGATTTCGCTCTCGTGGTTCTCCGGCGGCACCGGCGTCGCGTCGAGGTCGTCGAAATACTCCGCGATCACGCTCGAACAGGCGCCGTAACTGGTCCGAACGTCGGTGAACGCCTCGCCGCGTCCCTCGCCGGGGTGGTGGTCGACGACGGCGACAGGGCGAACTGTCTCCGACCCGGCGAAGCCCCGTGGCTCGTTGTGGTCGACGAGTACGACCGTCTGCGATGTCAGATCCTCCGCTCGCTCGATTGGGTTCAGTTCGGCTTCGAGGACGTTCCGGAACGCCCGGTTCTCTTGGTGGCGAATCTGGCCCGAGAACTGAATCGTTGCGGCCGTCCCCACCTGCTCGGCCAGCGAGGCGACACCCATGGCTGCCGCCATCGCGTCCGGGTCGGGGTTCGGATGCGTGAGCACCGACACGTCGTCGTACTCCGCCAGCATCGCCGCGAACCTGACACCGCGCGGCCGCGACAACCGATGCATGACGTAGCCGCCGCCGACCAGAACGACCAGCGTGACCAGGAGCGCCGCCAGCAACTCCGGATGTGACTGCGCGAACGCCACCGCACGGCGAACGACATCGTCGGCGGCGACTGACATACTCGTGCCGACTCGGGCGAGTCGGAAGAGTATTCTCCTGTTACGTCGTCGCGCTCCCGACGGAATTCACGCCGACCGGAACGCGTGGATTGCGGAGCGATACCCCGCCCAGACCGTCGGATACTGGAGGTCGTATCCGACCGCGTGCAAGCGGTCGTTGATGCATCGCTTGCTCGCGCGCACCCGCCGACTCGCGTCGTCGCCACGCTCTTCGACCGTCTCCTTGGGTGGCCGTTCGACGCCGCACTCGTCGGCCAACCAGTCGGCAAAGGCCCACTTCGAGACGGGTTCGTCGTCGACGGCCAACACCACGTCGTCGCGGCCCTGGTCCGTGGTGAGCAGATGCGCGACGACGCCGGCGGCATCGTCGCGGTGAATCGAGTTGAGATATCCCTCCGTCACCGGCCCGTCGAGATAGTAGTCCAGCCGGTAGCGGTCCGGACCGTAGAGGCCACCGAACCGCACGACGGTACCGTCTATCGGGCCGTCGAGCGCTATCTCCTCGGCCTCCACGAGGACGCGCTGGCGCTCGGTCGCTGGCTCCAGCGCCGTCGCTTCGTCAACCCACGCACCGTCGTGGTCGCCGTAGACGCCCGTGCTCGACGTGTAGACGAGGCGGTCCGGCGACGACGGCCGCTCGCTGAACGTCTCCACGGCGGTTCGCAACCCCTCGACGTACGCCGCACGCGCGGCCTCCGGCCCGCGACCACCCGCGCTGGCGGCGTAGACGACCCAATCGACATCCGGGACGGCGTCGAGCGACGCCGCGTCGGTCACGTCGGCGCGGACGGCGTCGAATCCCGCGTCTTCGATGGCTTCGAGGCCCGCGTCGGACCGGCGGACGCCGACCACGTCGTGGCCGGCGTCGGTCAACTGGCGCCCGAGTTCGATGCCCACGTAGCCACAGCCGAGAATGGCGACCTGCACGGTAATCAGTGGGCGTTCCGCCCCGCGACGTAGTTGTGGATGGCAGCGAGTTCGGCGAGCGTCATCCGCGTTCGCCCCTCGATTGCCTGCTGGACTTCCTGTCCAGAGAGGTCGAGGTCGACGTTCGAGGCGATGGTGTCGACGTCGAGGACGCCGGTCGTCATCCCCATCAGCAGGTGGTCGCGTACCTCTTGGACGATGGTGTCGGCGTCCGGACCGTCCACCGCGAGAATCGCGGCCGCCTCCGACAGGGTGAGCGACGGCGACTCGCCGGCGGCGAGGGCTCGAATCGTCTCCGCCGACACCCCCGTCTCCGAAGCGACAGCGTCGGCGTCCAGTCCCTCGATTGCGGCTCGTAATTCTGCCTCGTATGCCTCGTGGAGTTCGGCCGGCGTCAGCGTCGCCGGTTCGTCCGCGGCGTCGTAGAGCATACGCCGGTTCAACGCCCCGCCGACAAAAGTGTCACTCTGTGTCGCTACACGCCGCCGACCACGACGTGCATCCGGGCTGGGGCCACGTCCCCGAACGTTCGTCGGCGTTTCCGTCCACGTCGCCAACGCCGCTCCGAGACGGAGGTACGGCCACCGTGACGACCGTTTCGGTCTGGAACTCGACGCGCTCGTCACGGCCGAGGTGTTCGGCCGTCCCGTCACCGTCCACGTCGAACCGGACCGCGGAGCCGTCGCGGACGTACCGAATCGCCGTCTCGGGTGTCGCCCCCGGCGCTCCGCGGTCCGTCTGGAGCGTGAAGCGAGCGTACGCGCCCCTGACCTCGACGGTCCAGACGTTCACCGTCGCGTACCAGTAGCCCGGGACCGGTGCGACCGGCAGGCCAGCGGGCGTGACCTCCAGCGTCTCGTTCACTCGCTCGCGGACGTGAGCGCCACCTCGCTCCGCTGCCCGTGTCACGAGGCGTTGCTGGACGCGACGCAGCGTCTCGTCGACGCGCTCCTCGTCGACCGTCGTGGCCGACGACCGTCGTGCCGCCGCGAACGTCGCGTCGAGACGCGTTTCCAGTCGGTCGACGCGTCCGGGCTCACGCCCCGGTGCCCGTTCGTCGGCGGCGACGGCGATGGATTCGGCCAGCGATCCGTTGCTCGCCGCCAGCGCCCGGCGTGCGGGGCAGTCCCACTCTCCCATTCCCTCTGCGACCGCCGCCTGTGCCTCGGACCGGGTGAGTCGCGTCTCGTTCGCGACGGCTCGCCGCGCACGCGACCGAATCACGCCGACGCCGTCAGCCACGGATTCTCGGAGCTGGCGACGTGACTCGTTCGGCCCCGACGCGAGCAGGGCCTGCGCCCCCGACCGTAACCGAACGCCGGACGAGCGGTTGGACGCATCTCCCGCCACCGCGTCCGCGGCGTCGCCGTACGGCGTCGCGAACAGGTTGACGTTCTTCGCGGAGAGCGGGTGATACGAGCGGGATGGCGGGACGCCCGTCGCTCGGTCGTGACTCACCGACGCCACGGTGAGGTAGGAGGGCGAGCCACGCGGCACGATGCCGACGGCGCCGCCCGGCGGTGACCCAGCAATCGTCGCCCGCCCCCGCGGCATCGGCGTCTCACGCCGTTCGAGGATTTTCTGTAGCGTCGCTACCGACCCGACGCCGGTCGCTTCGAGTACCGTGTCGAACCGCTGCCGCGTCGCGTTCTGCCTCGCTGCACGCCGCTCCAACCTGCGTATCGTCGCGTCTATCAGCGCCACTCGCGCACCGACGCGCGCCCTATCGGCGGCCCCGCGGTAGCGGTCCGGGGCGTCGATGAGTTCCGACCGACGCTCGCGAAGGGCCGCAGCGAGTCGTTTCGGCGGGTTCGCCGAGTACGTCGCGAGGGCTCCCGCTTCGACCGAGACGTTCTCTGCGTCGAGTCGCTCGGCGAGGGTGGCGAGGTCCGCGTTCGTCCACGGTCGAAGCGACGATGGTCGGTCACCGTAGACGACACGACCACTCGCATTCAACTCACCCGTCGCCGTCGCCGTCGCTACCGCGTCCCGTCCGCCTCGACGCTCGACGAGCACGCGTTCGGCTTTCCCGGCCACATCCGCGAGGTTCGGGCCGTCGAGCGGCCCACCGCGTTCGAATTGGGGACTCGTCGGCCGGTCCGGCGCCGTGCCGTTCGGGGCGTATCGTCCGACGACTGTGACGCCGATTCGGTAGCGGTCCGTCCACTCGGCGGACGTGGTCGTCGTGTCGTTCTCGTGGCTCCACTGCCACGTCACTCGGCGTTCGAGCGTGACTTCGCGGACGAACCCGTCGAGTCGGTGCTCGTCGTCGTAGACCGCTGGTGTCGAGCCAGTTCCGGATTCGACCGTCGCCGTCGCCGATTCGCTCACGTCGGTGAGCGACCACTCCTCGCCCGGTTCTTCGGGGTCGGGCCGTGGCTCGTCGTGTGTCTGGCGTCGCGTGGTTCGAAGCTCCGTTTCGACCCGATAGGCGGCCCGCAAGACCGCTTTGAGCGAGCGGTTCGACCGGAGCGCTTCGGTTCGCATCCCCGCCGCGGCGTGTGTGGCCAGCGGGTCGACGCCGACCGAAATGTTCCGTTCGGGCGAGGCGTTCGATTCGTGTCGACGCGGTATCCCGACCGTGGCGTTCCGGTTCAGATTCGGGCGCGCGAGCACTCGGTCCGCCCACGCGCTGTCTGCAGACGTCGCCGCCGTGAAGTCGCGGACGCCGAGTTCGACCAGCGCACGCTGGGTCGCCCGTTTCCCCGCGGGGTCGCTCCGTCCGAAGACGGCCCGCTGGGTTTCGAGGACCGCTCCGTTCGTCGACGTCTCGACGTGTCGGTTCGCGACGACGTTGGCGATGGGCGCGCCGTAGTACTGCCCCCAGCCTCGCGTCCACGCGACGGGGTAGAGACGCGCGGTCAGTCGCCGTCCCAGCCCCGGGCCGTCGAGCGGACCGCGATTCAGGCGCGTCTCGAACGCTGTCGCCCGGTCGTGTAGTGCGAGTACCGGCGTCGACACCGTCACCGTCCGGGTGCGCTGCTCTTGGGCGACGACCCGTCCCGACTCCCGCGCCGTCACCGTCAGGTTCCGGACGGTCACGCGAAGCGCCGTCCCGTTCTCGACCCCACGAACGTCGATTCGAGCCATCCCGTCCCGGAGTTCGGGCACCGTCGTCGCTTCCGGCACCGACGCGACGGCGACCACGTCGCCCCGGCGGTACTGCGTCGACGCCAACGCCTCCTCGACGGCCAGATAGATCCGGAGACGAAGCGAGTCGCGGAACGGCGTATCGTGGCTCAGGAGCCGTCCGTACGCCGTATCGGCGGGTTCGGTCACCGGCTCACTGGCCGCCTCGCGCGCTGCGTCGTCGACTGCCGACCGCAACGCCGTCGTCGTCGCCGCCGTCGTCCGCTCCATCGCCACGTCGACGTCTTGGTCGATGCGCGACGGGCCCTGCGTCGAGAGCGCCGTCCCGAACGTCGCCGCCCCGACCAGCAACAGCGCGCCGACCAGCGCGAACGGCACCCGCGCCCGCCGGTCGTCGGCGAGGCGAGTCACGGCCACGTCCTCACGACGATTCGCACGTGACCGACGCGCACCGTCTCGGCCGTCTCGACCGTCGATGCGTTTCGAGAGCGAAGGTCCTGTTCGACCCGTCCAGCGAGCGCCGTGGCGAGTCGGTCGTTGGCGGTGTCGACGCCGCCGTCGACGAGCGTGGACGAGTGTGTGACGCCGAGTACCTGTTCGGCGCGACGGTAGCGGTGACGGACCAGCGACGCCGCCGCCGAGGACTCGCCCGCAGCGATTCGGGTTCGGGTCGGTAGGAACCAGCCGTCGACGACGCTTCGTGCGACGACGGCCGCCGTCCCGTTCGCGCCGCGTGCGCGAGCAGCGTTCACGGCAGCGGCTCGCGTCGATGGCAGGCCACTCGGCGCCTCCAGCGTCGCCGCGTGGACCGTGCGCCCCCGCGGCGGCGGGTCGCCGATTACGACTCGGCCACGCACCGACGAGCCGCGATGGGGACGCCACGTCGCGGTGATTTGGGTGTGGTTGGTCCGAATCGCGCCCCGGACGGCACGGACGACGGCGCGCTCGAACCCCTCCTCCACGTGCCACAGGCGTTCGTCGCCGACCGTCGTTCGACTCACAGCGACTCGCGCCAGCAGTCCGGCGAGCGTCCCGTGGGCCGTGCGCTCGGACGCGCTCGCTTCGTCCGGCACGTCGACGCTCGTCGTCTCCGTTCTCGGCGTGAGAGAGTAGTTCACCGACGCCGTCGTCGTCGCGAGCGTCGAAGCCGTGGCGGGTGCGTTCCCCTCGCCCGCTGGCGCACGCGGCGTCGCCGTCGTGACGGTCACCACCGCGGCGCTAACGAGGAGGAGACAGAGCACGCCGTCGAGGACGGTACTCGTCACGTCCACACCACCACCCGGACGCGACCCGGACGGACCCGTCCCGGAGCCAACCGAACGCCGAGCCGACGGACCGCCGTGTCGACCACCTCTCTCCGCCGACTGGGTGGCGTCGGTCCCGCGCTCCAGCGTTCGCCCGCCGCCGCAATCGTGACCCGACAGCGATAGCCGCTCGGTCCCGCGTCCTGTGCGCGGTCCAGTCGCTCCGTGTGTGCGACCCCGCCCGTGACGAGTCGGTCGGTCACGCGGTCAAGCGTCGGCGACGCGAGATTCCGACGTTCTGCCATCCCTGCGCCGTCGAGTGCGACCGCGTACGTCGACACGGCGCTACACACCGCGAGGAGGACGACGAGCGCGGCGGTCGGCTCGACCTGTCCCCTAGCCGACGAGTGTGACATCACACCCCTCCCAGACGACGTGGCGGACGATTAGCGGGCCCTCGGCGGGACGCCAGCGCGGCGTCTGCGCGCGGGCCTCGGCGCTGACCTCGCAGAGTGCATCGCCCGTTTCGAACCGCGAATCCGGCGGTGCGCCCCGGAGGACGGCACGGAGCGCCTGCGACCCCGACGCTGGTGTCACGGGGCCGAACGCGAACGTCGCGTGCGTCGTTCCGGCATCGTTTCGCAGGCCGATGCGTCTCGCTCCGATTCGAATCGCCGTCGCGTCCAGCGGGTGTTCGGCCGTGGCCGACCGCTCCGTCGCCGCCAGTCGGTCGACCGTGTCGGCGGCCGACGCTGCGGCGGGCGGCGGTGCCGTCGGCAGCGTCGCGCCGACGCCCACGAGGACGACGCCTGCGAGCGACAGGCCGAGCCAGACGTGCCACGCATCGACTGGAGGTCCGAGCATGGGCCGGCGTGGCCCCGTCACCCTACTTGAATTCGGGGTCAGAGGAAGAGCCCCGCACCGACGTACGCCGCGAGGTAACAGAGCGTGGCGAGCGATAGCGCGACGCCGACGCGATGCCCGACGAGGGTCCGGTCGAGGCCGCGCGTCAACCCGGTCGAGAGGACGGTGAGCGCGACGGCTAGCCAGAGGACGTACGCACCGACGACGAGGCCGAGGTGGGCCGTCGGGAGCGCGCTGGCGCCGAACTGCGCCGCCGTCCCCCCTCTGGCGACCCGGGCGGACAGCGCGACGGTCGTTCCCCCCACGACCGGCCCGAAGACGGCCGCCGTGTTCGAGAGGGTATCGGTCAGTCGCGAGAGGTCGCGCCGCGCCGCACGCTCGACCCGGCCGAGCTCCTCGATGTGCTCGGCGGTCGACACCAGCGCGTCCCCGGCTGGCTGTCCCTCGACCGCTGCGAGGTCGAACAGCGACGCCACCTCTCGCAGTCGCTGGCTCGGGACCGTCTCGACTGCGTCCGCGCACGCCTCGCCGACCGGCACGCCGAGTCGTCGCTGCCGACGGGTGACCTCGTCGAGGAGCGACCCGGTCGCACCGGGAACCCGTTCGGCGGCGTCGGTGAGTGCCGTTTCGACGGCGTCGCCCGCGGCGACCCGACGCCCCACCAAGTAGCAGGCGTCGTGTAACTCGGCTTCGACCGCCTCGACGTGCTCGGCCACCTGCTTTGCTTCGCGAGCGTCGAGGACGAGCGCGACTCCGCATCCGAGTCCGACCGCAGCGATAGGCGCCGTCCACGGGTCGAGGGCGTGGAGGGCGACGCCTCCGCTGCCGACGGCGGCGACTGCGCCGCCAGCGACGGCGACCACCCGACTACTCGGTACGTCGGGGTGGTCGCGCGTGATTCGCGGCGGCGGGAAGGCGACGGGGCGACGAGCCAGCAGCCACGCTCCCGCCACCGTCACTCCGACGGGGAGCAGACCGTCGTACAGGACCGCAAGAACGGGGATGGAGAGCCTGACTCCCGTCGCTCGGGCAGCGGGGAGCACGCCGACGAGCGCGAGTGGGAGGAGGACGCCGAAGGCGTACAGCCCGGTCACGGCGCCCCTGATGTCGCTCGTGAACGACGCCAGTTCGTCCCGGACGCCGTCGAGCGACGCCTCGACGGCGCGGTCCAGCTGTCGCTCCCGCTCCGCAGGCGGCGCGGACGCGGCGGCGCCGAGTCGAGCGACCGACCGCTCCAGCGCCGGGAAGTCCTCCTGCCACTCCTGTGCGAACCGCTCGAACCCACTCCGTGGCGTTCCGGCCGCGCGGCTGACGTGTGCGCCGAGACTCTCGGCGAGCGCTCCCGTCCCCGAATCGGCGGCGAACGCCGCGGCACGCTCGACCGTCGGGTCGATTCGAAGCCTGAGCGCGGCGCGGCCGACGAGCGACGCTGCTGCCCCCAGCGCCCGCGTCCGCGCCATCGTCGCCAGAAACGGCGGTCCGTGCCCCGCGACGACCGGGACTGCGAGACCGACCGCACCGATGCCCGCACCGACGCCGATGCCCACCCGAACCGTCGTTTCGGTTGCGAGCACTGTCCCGACTGCGACGCCGAGGACGAACACGGCCGTCGCGACGACACGCGCCGCTCGAACCAGCGTCTCGCCGTCGACGCCCGCGTCGAGATACGTGAGCGCTCGGTCGAGGTTCGGGTCCGGGTCGACACGCCACGGCCACCACGAGGCCACCCGAGCCATCCAATCGCCACTCATTCGTCTACCCGCTGACGGTGGGCCGCGTCCACCTCTCCGGGTGCCGTTCGGTCGGCGGTGACGAGACGCTCCAGCGTCGATTCTCGCTCGTCAAGTGCCTCCAGTACGTCCGCGTACGACTCCGTCGGGCCGGCGAGCGACGCCACGAGGTGACTGTTCCCGCGCTGGACGACGCCAGTCGTGGCTATCCCGTCGTCACCGAGTTCGAACAGTGTCTCGAACGTGACGCCGTCCTCGGTGGTGCGGACCTCCTCGATGCTCGCCACGCGCCGACGCTCGTCGCCGGCGAGCGTCACGAGGAGATCCGTCGCGGCGAACGACGACGCCGGCACGCCGAGGTCGGTGACAACGCGTTCGACCACCGCGTCGGCGCCGTCGCCGTGAATCGTCCCGAGGACGGCGCTCGACGCCGCGCCGACGCGCATCGCCTCGTAGAGCGTCTCTGCCTCCTCGCCCCGCACCTCGCCGACGACGAGAGCGCCGTCGCCCAGTCGGAGCGCCGTTCGCAGCGCGTCCGTCGCTGAGAGTTCCGGCCCGTCGTCGGCTTCGGTGCGAATCGCCTGCACGTCGCGGTCGGCGTCCCGGAGCGTCGACACCGGGAGTTCCGGCGTGTCTTCGACGACGACGGTCCGCGTCGCCGACGGGAGCTCCCAGAGGAGCGCGGAGAGAAACGTCGTCTTGCCCGCGCCGCGCGGTCCGGCGATGAGCCCCGCCGCGGCGCGCTCGACGGCGAGCGAGCAGAGCGCCGCCGCTTCGACCGAGAGCGTGCCGTTGGCAACGAGCGCTGGCAAGGTCCACGCCGACGTGCCGTGACACCGGAAGACGAACCCCGTGCCGGTGCTGGCGGGGTCGGTGACGCCGGCGACGCGGACGCGCCCGCCGAACGGCCCCGTCGTCGTCGCGTCCAGCGTCGGCGCCGCTCGCGAGAACCCGCGGCCGCTCTCGCGCCGGAACCGCGCCGCGAGCGCGGCCACGCCCTCTGCCGTCAGGTGGACGTTCGTCGGCACGCGTTCGCCGTCGATGGCCACCCGAACCGGGCCGTCGCCCACCGGCGCGGTGACGGTCACTTCGGCCACCTTCGGGTCGGCGAAGAGGTCGTCGAGGACGCCGTGGCCTGCCGTGTGCTTCCGCAGGATGCGTTCGACCGCCGCGGCGGACGCGTTGTCGGTGTCGACGGCCCCGACGGCGCGGGTGAGCGCTCGGCCGTCGTTCGCGCCGTCGCTCTCCGAGAGGCGAGCGTACGCGGCCGAGAGCGCGCGTAACGCCTCGTCGTCCAGCCGCCAACCGAGCGGATCGAGAGCGTACTGGTCCCCTCGCTCCGTCCGGTATCGCCGCACTGTCGCGCCGGTGTCGATATTCCACGTATCGACCAGTGTCGCGCCCGCGGGCGGACGCTCGACGAGTCGTGCGTTCGCCACCGTCGGCCCAACCGTCGCCCCGAGGGCGTCCGCGTAGCCGTCGACGCGACCTGCCCCTGCGGCCAGCCCCGTCGTCGCCGCCAGTCGCTCGACCGGTCCGGCGCGACCGGTCGCCTCGCGGGCGGCGCCCAACGGGTCGCGGCGAGCTCGCTCGGCGAGTCGCTCGTCGTGGACGGCTACGCGCGCCGCGAAGCGTCCAGCGGCGACCAGCAGTCCGACCGCATCGTCGTCGTAGACGCGCTCGCGCCCCGACCGTTCGACGTGGATAGCGTCGGCCTCGCGTTCTGCGAGCGTGTCGACGACCGTCGCTCGGCAGTCGGGAGTGGTCGCGAGGTCACCGTCGTTCTCGCAGTCATTGGCGTCGACGACGAGCGTTCCGTCCGACCCACCCGCGTCGCGAAACGAGGGGTCGCAGTCACACGACGACTCCGGCGGTCCGTCGTTCCGCCGCTCGCGTAGTCTATCGAGCAGTCGCATACGGCGGGTGCCGCGCTATCGCTCTTGAATCTCAGCCCCGAGTGACAACGACGCTGACCCCGTCGGCGCGCACGAGCGAGAGTTCGAGCCGGTAGCGGCCCGCAGCGTCGAACCGAATCGGCCCGTTGGGTGTTCGGAGGTCAATTTCCCGAAGCGTCGTCCGATGGGGTCGCTCACCCGCGAGGCGGTAGCCGATCTGGTCGTTCTCGCCGTCGACCCACAGGCTCGCGTCGACGGCGGTCCACGACCGTTCGAGGAGCCGAAGTCAGACGAGGCGCCGCGCACCGAGCGTGCCCGGCGCAGTCGGGTCTTCGTGGGCGACGAGGGAGTTCGCCGCTTGCTCCACTCGCTCCGTCACGCGGTCGAGATGGATGGCCGTTCGCGACGTTCGGCTCTCGTCGATTGCGGGCGTGACCGTCGCCAAGAGCGCGACCGTCAGGAGCACTGCGAGGACGACGCGAATCACAGGAGCCGTCGGAGTCGCTCGCCGAGCGACGCCGATTCGGACTCGTCATCTTCAGTCGGCTGGTCGGCCGTCGCGGCCGTCGCTGCGAGCGCCGCGTCGGTTTCGGTTCGGACCCGTTCCTGTAGCCCGTCGGTCGCGTCCTGTGGGTCGGCCGCCGTCGTCGTCGCACGCGGGTTCGTCTCCGTGGCGTGCTGGTCCACTGTGGTTGTTCGGGCTTCGTCTGTCGCCCTCGCGCCCAGGGATTCGAATTCCCCTGACTCGGTGGCGGGACTGGTATTGCCCTCGTGAGTGGCGTCCAGCGTGCTGCTCTGCTCGGCGCGGTCGAGTCGTTCCTCGACCGCTCGCAGTTCGGTTTCGAGGCGCTCGGCCCGGGCGACGGCGTCGTTCGCCCGGCGCTCGACCGCTTCGTCGACGGCGCGGACGCCGCCCGCGAAGCCGCGAAGCGCCTGAACCGTCGCTTCCAGTTCGGAAACTCGGTCGTCGAGCGCCGACGCCCGTTCTTCGACTTCGTCGAGACGAGCCGAGGTTCGGGCGGCGTCGGGCAGGCCGTCGTCGGCGTGCCCGTCGGTGACTGCGCGTTCGAGTGCGGCGACGCGGTCTGCCAGTGTATCCTCGACCATACCGGCCGGTGGTCCCGCTATCGTACCTAAAGGTTCGGCGTCGTGGCGGCGGTGCGTTGAAGGGGACGCACGACACACGTCAGACGTATGAAGTCCGTCCTGATTGGTGTCGGACAGGCCGGCGGCAAGGTGACCGCCGCGCTGTCCGACTTCGACGCGCGGCACGGCTTCGACGCAGTCACCGGGTCGCTCGCGATAAACAGCGCACGGTCCGACCTCCAGTCCCTCCCACTCGACACCGTCCTCATCGGCGGCGCGACGGTGAACGGTCACGGCGTCGGCGGCGACAACGAACTCGGCGCCGAGGTGATGCGCGACGACATCCAAGAGGTACTTGGTGCCATCGACGGCCGAACGACGGCCGAAGCCGAGGCCATCTTCGTCGTCGCCGGCCTCGGCGGCGGCACCGGGAGCGGTGGCGCGCCCGTCCTCGTCGAAGAACTCCAGCGAATCTACGACATCCCCGTCTACGGCTTGGGCATCCTCCCCGGCCGCGACGAAGGGTCACTGTATCAGGTGAACGCCGGGCGCTCGCTGAAGACGCTCATTCGCGAGGCCGACGCGACGCTCCTGATAGACAACGACGCGTGGCGGTCGTCAGGCGAGAGCCTCGAATCCGGCTACGAGGCCATCAACGAGCGCATCGCCCGACGCGTCGGCCTCCTCGTCGCGTCGGGCGAGGCCGTCGACGGCGTCGGCGAATCCGTGGTCGACAGCTCCGAAGTCATCAACACCCTCCGCGGTGTCGGGGTGGCGACGCTCGGGTTCGCCGCCGCCGACGCCTCCTCCGACACCGCCGCCAACGTCAACGTCGTCACGAGCACGACGCGCCGAGCGGTGCGCTCGGGGTTGAGCCTCCCGGACACGACGCGGGCGGAGCGCGGACTCCTCGTCGTCGCCGGCCGCCCAGACGCCATCTCCCGGAAGGGCGTCGAGAAAGCGCGCTCGTGGCTGGAGACGGAGTTGGAGACGATGGAGGTTCGCGGCGGCGACTTCCCGCTCCGACAGGACCGCCTCGCGTCGCTCGTGTTGCTCGGCGGCGTCGCCGACTCCGACCGCCTCGACGACTTCCTCGAGCGAGCGAGAGAGGCGGCGCGAGAGAAAGAAGATGACGACGACGAGTCGTCGCTCGTCGACGACCGAATCGACGGGTTGCTTTGAAGTATCGGCGCAGCCGACGGCCGAACGGCGTTACTTCGACGTGACGAGGCTGCCGCCGTCGAAGTCGGTGCGGCCGTAGTCGACGTCCATCAGGTCGAGGATGGTCGGCGCGATGTCGAACAGGTCCGCGTCCGTAATCGAGACGTTGGGGTCGTCGACGAACAGCGTCGCGTTGTCGAAGCTGTGCATCCCGTTGCGCGGGCCGATGCCGAACACTTCGTCGTGGCCCCTGAAGCCGGACTTGAGGTCGAACCCGTGGTTCGGGATGGCGACCAGGTCGGGCGCGATGTCGTCGTGGTCGCCGCGGAAGGCGTCCTCCTTCTCGACGACGCGTTCACACACCTTCTCGCCGTTCGGGCCTTCGAGCGCTTCGAGGGCCTCCTTCAGTTCGTCGCGGGTCGCCTCGTACTCTTCCTGGGGGACGGATCCACGCGGCTCGCGGCCTTCGAGATTGATGTAGAAGCGACCGGGGATGAGCGAGTACGCGCGCGACTCCTCGGCGATGTCGGTCAGGTCCTCGTGGTCGTCGTCCTCGTAGGAGAGCCACCCCTCCTGTTCGAGCCACGCGTTGCAGTGAACCTCGTGGTCGAGCGTCGTGAACCCGTGGTCGCTGGCAATGACGAGTGTCACGTCGTCCGCGAGGAGGTCCCGAATCTGGCCGATGTAGTCGTCGACGGCGCGGTAGAACTCCATGAACGCCTCCTTGTTCGGGCCGTCGCGCTCGTAGTCCTCGAACAGGAAGTGGTTGACGCGGTCGGTCGTCATGAAGACGCCGAAAAACAGGTCCCAGTCGTCCTGCTGGAGGTACTTCGAGAAGGCCTCGAAGCGCGTATCGAGCGTCTCGTGTGCGTCCTCGATGAAGTCGCTCTTGTCGTCTTTGTGCCCGAGCTTGGCGTTCACGTCGATGGCGTAGTCGATGGACTGGAGGTAGTCACGGAGCTCGTCCGGGGTGGCCGCCTTGTCGACGCCGGGCGAGAGGAACCCGGAGACCATGCGGGAGACGTTTCGCTGCGGCGGGAACGTGACGGGGACGTTCATCACCGTCGCGTCCCGGTCGGCCTCGTCGACCCGGTCCCAGAGACGCGGCGCCTGCACGTCCTGCCCCATCGGGACGTACGTGTCGTAGGAGCCGACTTCGCGGTCCTGGAAGCCGTAGACCCCGGTTTCGCCAGGATTGACGCCCGTCGTCAGCGACGGCCAACAGGCGCTCGATTCCGGCGGGACGATGCTGTCGATAGCGCCAGCGCTGCCCTCGTCGGCGAGTGCCGCGAAATTCGGAAATTCTTCGGGATGATTCTCGAGAAGACTGAACGGCACCCCGTCGATGCCGATAAACGCGACGCGCGGATGGTCCTCGCCGCGCAATCGATCGAACAGGCCCATATCACCGTATACCTATGTCACAAATAAGTATCTTCGTTTCCCGACGGATACGGACGCGAGCGACGACGCGGCCGCCAACTGTTAGGGAACCGTACCTCGTGGTCCGGTTGGCACCCCCGTCAGCCACCACCGAAGCGCGATAATCGACAGACGGGAGCGTGTTAACCGCGCGTACCAAACCCCCTATTATCGTCTCGGCCATCGGTAGTGCCATGAGCACGACTGCCGCGGGAAGCGACCTGAACGAGAAACAGCGACGCATCCTCGGCTACCTGCGCGAAGAGGCGCCGACGAAGACGTATTTCAAGTCGCGACTCATCGCCCAGGAACTCGGGATGACCGCCAAAGAGGTAGGTGCAAATATGACCGCTATTCGGACCGGCGAGTTTGACGTCGACGTGGAGAAGTGGGGCTACTCCTCGGGGACGACGTGGAAAGTCGACGTTCAGGGTTCGTAACGCAGGAGGGTGTCGGCGTCGGCGGCGAAGTCCCGCGTCTCGTCGTCGAAGGAGTCCGCGTATCGCACCAGCAGCGTGATGACCGTCTCGGGGCGAGCGATTTCGTAGCCGTCCGTCCGGTCCAGCAGTCCGGCCTCCTCCAGCTGTGAGGCGTACGTGCTCACCGTCGCTCGCGACACGTCGAGCGCCCGAGCGACGTCGCTCCCCGACGCAGTCGGGTGGCGCAGAAGCGCCAGTATCATCCCTCGCGGCGTCTCGCGCCGGAGGTAGCCGAGCGCGACCTGTTCGAACGTCGAGAAGCGGTCGGCGACGAAGAAGCGACGGTAGTCGCCGTCGCGTCGGGAGACGAGAACGTCGTCGTCCAGCAGTCGACGGAGGTGGTGTTGGGTCTCTCCCGTCCCGAGTTTCAGGTCGTCGCGGAGCTTCGAGAAGTGAGCGCCGGGCGTCGTGTTCACGTAGCCGAGGATGGCGTCGCGGGCGTCGCTCCCGTCGGTCGCCGCCCGTGCGTCGCCCGTGCTCAATCCAGCCAGCGGCGTCGCGGCCCCGAGTGCAGCGAAGCGCCGTAGCGTCGCCCGTTTCTCGGCGTCGACGCCCTGGTCCCGGTCCCCATCCGGCATAGACACCTACACGGTTGCGTCGGGCCGGCAAAAGGGTGTCGCCGACTGCCCAGTTACTCCGTTTCCGTCTCGGGGTCCGTCTCGCCGTCGGGCGTCTCTGCAGGACCTTCTCCATCCATCTCCGGTGGTTCTTGGGCGTCTTGCATCACTTCGTCCGCGCTCTTGATGCTCGTCCCCGACCCGGACTTGATGGCTTCGGCCTCCTGTTCGAGCTCTTCGATGTCCATCTCGGCTGCTTCGTCGATCTGTCCGAGAATCTCCTCGATGTCGTCGAGACCGATCAGTTCTCGCGTCTCGTCGTCGAACTCCAGCGAGTCCAGTCCGTCCATCTCTTGGACGTCGCTTCCGCTCAACTGCTTGCCGTAGCGACCGACCAGTGACGTGAGTTCCTGCGGGAGGACGAACGTCGTCGACTCGCCCTGTCCCATGCGTTCGAGCGTCTCCATCCCCTTGTCGATGACCGCGCGTTCACCCATCGACTCCGCCGACTTCGCGCGGAGAACCGTCGAGATGGCGTCACCCTGCGCTTCGAGAATCTGGCTCTGCTTTTCACCCTGCGCGCGGATGATGTTCGACTGCTTCTCACCCTGTGCCGTCTCGACGGCGCTCCGTCGCTCACCCTGCGCTTCGAGAATCATCGCCCGCCGGCGACGCTCCGCGGAGGTCTGTTGCTCCATCGCCTGCTGGACGTCCTTCGAGGGGTTGACCTCACGGACCTCGACGGACTCGACGCGGACGCCCCACTCGTCGGTGGGTTCGTCGAGTTCCTTCCGGATGCGCGCGTTGATCTCTTGGCGCTTGTTCAGCGTGTCGTCGAGTTCCATGTCGCCCAGCACGGCGCGGAGCGTGGTCTGGGCGAGGTTCGAGACGGCCATCTTGTAGTTGTCCACCTCGAGGAACGCCTTCCGGGCGTCCATCACCTTGATGTAGACAACGGCGTCGGCCGTCACCGGCGAGTTGTCGCGCGTGATTGCCTCCTGTCGCGGCACGTCGAGGGTCTGTGTCCGCATGTCGAAGGCGTACGTCCGGGAGACGAACGGGGGGATGAACGTGATGCCCGGTTCGAGCAGGCGGCGGTACTCACCGAACACCGTCAGCGCCTTCTTCTCGTATGCGTTGACGATTTCGACCATCTGGTAGACGGTCACGATGGCGAGAATCAGTACGAGGATGCCGACCACCAGCGACCCGACACCCAGACCGAGTTGTAAGATAACGGGGCCCATGGCGGGCATTAGGCGGTGGCCATCAAAAGCGTTCGCCCGGATTGCGATTTCGCCCTAGTCGTCGACTTCTTCGACGCGTTTGCCCGTCGCCTTCGGGACGACTCGGCGGTCCGCGTCCTCCCACTCCCGGTCGAGTTCATCGCCCTCGAACAGGCGGTCCAGAAACACCGCCAGCGCCGCCACCTCGGAGTGGGGTTGGTTCGTCACGCCCACGTTCCAGTCGGCGCGGTCGTACACCTCGAAGTCCACTTTCCCCGCGCCGACGACGACTAGGACCGGCGCCTCGACGTGGTTCGCTCGAATCTCCGGCGTGACCTCCTCGACGGGTTCGCCGTACATCGTGAGGTGGACGACGGGCCCCTCCCAGTCTTCGAGCGTCGGGCGATAGGAGTCGGTCACCGTCACCTCGAACGGCCCGCCGAAGCGGTCGGTGATGTCTTCGACCGTCTCCGCGGCCTGTGTCGTCTCGCCGACGAGGACCGCCCGGTCGGCGCCGAGTGCCCGCGCCGTCAGGGCGACGTGCGTGGTCATCCGGTCGTCGCGGCCGGGGCGATGCCCCAGTCGCAACACGACGACCTCCGGTGAGTCTTGCATGGCAGAGCGATGGGCGCGGAGGTGGTAACGGCTTTCGAATCCGCCGTATCGGAAGGCACTTGCGCCGGCCGGGGCATGCGTCGCTATGGACCTCACCGACCGAACGGTCGTGATAACCGGCGGCGCGGGCCTCATCGGCTCCCACCTCGCCGCCCGTCTCGCCCCTGACAACGAGGTTATCGTCGCCGACGACCTGTCGAAAGGCGACGCGGACCGCCTCCCGGACGACGCCCGCCTCGTCGTCGCCGACGTGACCGACCCCGACGACGTGGCCGACGTCGTCACCGAGGACGTGGACATTGTCTTCCACCTCGCGGCCTACACCGACACGAACTACGCCGACCCCCGGCAGCTGTTCGAGGAGAACACCGAGATGACCTACACCCTCCTCGAACGCGCCGACGAGGTGGGCGTCGACGGCTTCGTCTTCACCTCCTCCTCGACGGTCTACGGCGAGGCGCCCCGCCCCACGCCGGAGGACTACGCGCCTCTCGAACCCATCAGCGAGTACGGTGCGAGCAAACTCGCCGACGAGGGTCTCGTCTCGACGTACGCCCACTCCTACGACCTGCAGGCGTGGACGTTCCGCTTTGCCAACATCGTCGGCCCCCACCAGCGCGGGAACGTCATCCCCGACTTCATCGAGAAACTGCTCGACGACCCCGAGACGCTCACCATCCTCGGCGACGGCCGACAGGAGAAGTCCTACCTCCACGTCGAGGACTGCGTCGACGCCATCTGTCACGTCGTCACCCACGCCGACGCCCCCCTCAACACGTACAACCTCGGGTCGCGGACGACCACCTCGGTCAACCGCATCGCCGACATCGTGAGCGAGGAGATGGGCATCGACCCCGACTACGAGTACACGGGCGGTGACCGCGGGTGGACGGGCGACGTGCCGAAGATGCGCCTCTCCATCGAGAAGCTCTCGGCGCTCGGGTGGGAACCGCCGGAGTCGAGCGACGACGCCGTCCGCCGGGCGGCCCGCCAACTCCTCGACGAACTCGCATAGACACCCCTTTACTCGTCGCTCGCTAGGCTCCGGGCGTGCAAATCGTCGGCTACGACGCGAGCGACGGCCGCCTCGTCGTGAGCGACGACGCTGGCGTTGACTTCGTCTCGCTCGACCCCGGGACGACGCTCTCCTACCGCCTCGGCGACCGGCACTGCGCGGGCGTCGTCGCCGGCGACGGCCACCGCGCCTGCGACGCCGACGCCGCCCCCCACTGCCCCCAGCACACCTCGACGTGGGTCTGTGCGCGGTGTACGGGCACCTGCCTCAAAGACGAGATGGACTGTTTCGACGACCACGCCATCTACCTCGCCGCCTTCGCACCGGACACGTTCAAGGTCGGCGTCACGAAGGCGTGGCGACTGGAGACGCGTCTCCGCGAGCAGGGGGCGGACCGCGGCGCGCACATCCGCACGGTGGAAAACGGACGCATCGCCCGCGAAATCGAGGCGGAACTGGCGACGGAGATTCCCGACCGGGTTCGCGTCCCGACGAAACGGGCCGGCCTCGGTCAGTCGGTCGACGAGGCGGCGTGGCAGGCCCTCCGTGACGACTTCGACCCGATAGAGACGTTCACGTTCGACTACGGGCTGGATCTCTCGGAACGCCCGGTGGCGGAGACGCTGGCGACGGGGGCGGTTCGCGGGACGAAGGGACGCTTGCTCGTTCTCGATCACGCCGGCAGCACCTACGCGGTCGACATGCGTGACCTCGTCGGCTACGAGGTGCGCGAGGGCGAAACCGACCGACGACTCCAGTCCAGTCTGGGTGCGTTCGGATGACTCATCCGATCCGCTCCCACGACGGCGCGTCGTCGAGTCGCGGGAGGGCGTCGCCGATGTCCATCAACGCGGCGCCGTAGAATCGCTCGCGGCCGGTCGGGGTGCGGACGCGCACCACGACCGTCTCGCCGGTCACGCGAAAGACGGCGAGCGACCGCGTCGACTCGACGTGCGTCCAGCGCCCGAGGCGGGTCGCTTCGTCGTCCGCGACCACGCGAGAGCCGAGTTTCCAACTCAGCCGGCTCAGACAGGAGAGGTCGAGGGGGACGGCGGGCGGGAGGCATGCTCCGCCGTCGCTATCGTTGCGTGTGGCCATACCACGCCTCACCGTCCGTCGATAAAAACGCAACCGGTTCGGACGCGTGACTCGGGAGACGACAACCCTTTTCGGCGTGGCTTGCGAACTCGCTGGCATGGCAGACGACGAACCCAACGACGACGGTGCAGAGGGTGGCGAGGCCGACGGCGAGGAGAAGTCGTTCCGCGAGCGCGTCGAGGAGATTCGCGAGCGCCGTGCCGAGGAACGCGAAGAGGGCGAGCGCCCCGACCCCGAAGAGATGATGGGTGGCGAGGGCGGCCCCGGCGGCAACCCCTTCGCACAGATGATGAGTGGCATGATGGGCGGTGGCGGCCCCGGCGGCATGGGCGGCGGTCCCCCCGGAATGGGCGGCGGTGGCGGCCCGCCGGGCATGGGTGGCGGCCGTGGCGGCGCGGAGGAGGACTCGGTCGGCAACGAAGAGCTCGTCCGCGAAGTGCGTCAGCTCCGCGACGAAGTCCGTGACGCCACGCGGCAGCTGCAGCGCATCGCGCAGGCTATCGAAGACGACTAACTCACGCGGTCGTACACGTCCACGAGGCGGTCGACCGAGCGGTCGACCCCGTGGTGCTCGCGCCGTTCGAGACACCGTTCTCCGAGTGCCTCCCGCTCCGCCAGCGTCCGCTGAATCGCATCGCGGAACGACGCCACGTCGCCCGTCTCGAAGTGATACCCCGTCACGCCGTCCTCGACGGTGTCGGCGAGTGCGCCCTCGTCGGCGCCGACGACGGGCGTGCCGCAGGCGTTCGCCTCCAGCGCCACGAGGCCCTGCGTCTCGACGGGGCTGGGGAAGACGAAGGCGTCGAGCGCGCTGTAGAAGGCGGGCAGGTCCGCGCGGTCGAGGAAGCCGAGGAAGCGAGCGTCGACCCCGCGCTCGGTCGCCTGCCGTTCGAGGTCGTCTCGCGCTGGCCCGTCGCCGCCGAAGACGACGGTTACGTCGAGTTCTGCGGCGGCGTCGATGACGTCTTGGAGGCGCTTCTCGTAGCCGTGCCGACCCGTGTAGCCGATGAGCGTGTCGGCGTCGTCGAGGCCGTGGCGCGCGCGGAACGCCGCGCCGTCGACAGGTCGAAACTGCGTCAGGTCGATGCCGTTCGGGATGACGGTCACGGGCGTCGAGACGCCCACTTCGTCAGTGAGGTGGGTCGCCGTCGCCTCGCTCGGCGTGAGGACGGCGTCGGCGTGGTCGAGGAACCAGCGCTCGTAGCGCTCGCTAATCCGCTCGATGCCGGTTTCGACGGCCTCGGTCGGCGCCACGTAGTCCGCGTACTCCGCCGTCGGCGTGTGATAGGAGGCGACAAGCGGGCGGTCACGCTTTCGCGCGAGTCGAAGCCCCGCGAGGCCGACGGCGAACGGCGTGTGCGCGTGGACGATGTCGACGTCGCGCACCCGGCGCGGAATCACGGGCGTGCCGAGTCGAAAGCCGGGGTAGAAGGGGAAGGGGAGGCTGGAGACGGGGTACTCGCCCGCGCGGGCGGCGTAGCCGCCGGTCCGGGGGTAGACGATGTCCATCCGGCCACCGCGCTCCGCCCAGCAGTCGCGCCACGCTTTGACGGCGTAGGTGACGCCGTTGACCGTCGGCAGGTAGGTGTCGGTGAAGACGGCGACCGAACGCATTGGCTCCGTTTCGGCGAGCAGCCGTTAATCGTTTGTGACTTCCTCGTCCAGCACGCGCTCATACGTGTCGACGAGTTTCTCGCCCACTCGCTCCAGCGAGTGTTCCGCCGCCGTCTCCTTCGCGTTCGCCCCGAGTCGCTCGCGCAGGTCCGGGTCGTCGGCGAGGCGGTCGAGCGCCTCGCGGAACTCCGCTCGCGTCTCGCATTTCAGGCAGTCGTGACCGTGAGTGTAGAACTCCTCGAAGACGGGGATGTCCCGGAGGACCACCGGCTTGCCACACGCCATCGCCTCGAGGACGGCGATGCCCTGATTCTCCGCCTTGGTCGGGAAGCAGTACACGTCGCCGGCGGCGAAGGCGCCGCGCTTGTCGTCGACCCAGCCGGTGAAGGTGACGTTTGCCGGCGGATTCTTCGTCCAGCGCCGGACCGTCTCGGAGGCCTGCGGTCCCGAGTCGTAGGGGCCGAACCACGCGAACTCGTACTCCGTCTCCTCGGCGAGACGGCAGAACGTCGTCAGCCCCTTGCGCTCGAAGACGTTGCCGACGGAGAAGACGACGAGGCCGTCGAGGTCGAACCGCTCGCGATACTCCTCGCGCAGGTCCTCGAACCCGGCCAGCGACGCGGTGTCGACGCCGTTGGTTATCGGCTGAATCGGCGCGTCGATGGGGTAGGATTCGAGGATGCGCTTCGTGTACGCGCTCGGACAGAGCACGAGGTCGGCCTGCGAGTAGAACCAGCGGAGATAGCGACCCAGCGGCCCGGCGAGATACGTCGACCCGCGGAAGCTCTCGGCGAAGTCCTCGGCGGTGACGTGGGCGTGGAGGACGAGCGGCGTGTCCGTCCGGGCGGCGTGGCGAGCGACGGCGACGGTTCCCGGTCCGATCATGTTGCAGTGGGCGACGTCGTAGTCGCGGAACGCGCCCCGGCCACGAAGGGCCGCGGCGGCGGTCCCGACGGGTGACTCGCCCCGCCACGGCGACGTGACGACCGACACGTCGGTCGTCTCGAGCGCGGCCCGTTGCTGGTCGGCGGCGGTGCCGATGCCGCTCCGGTCGAGTCGCTCCGCCAGTTCGAGGTAGTTCAACACCCGCACGGGCGGCGATTGCGCGGTGACGCTCTTGACGCTACCGATAGCGCGAGCGCGGCCGTGGTCGGAAGGCCTTTGCCACCCGGCGCCCCGCGCCGTGTATGGGCATTCCCGAGGAGCGCGTGGACCGGTTGGCGGCGCTCGCCCGCGACGCCGTCGCCGAGGGCCACGAGGACCGCGCCCGCGAGTACGTCCGCCTCGCCCGTCGCATCGCCGAGCGCAACCGCCTCACCCTCCCGCGCTCGTTCCGGCGGTTCACCTGCGACGCGTGCGACGCCTACCTGCTCCCGGGGCGGAACGCTCGCGTCCGCCTGCAGGACGGTCACGTCGTCGTCCGATGTGACTGCGGGGAGACGGCCCGGTATCCGTACGACTGATACCGCCGACTCATCCCGACGCTCTCCCCGAGGACGGTAGTATAAAGTTTCAAACCGATTCGGCACCAGGTTCAGCCTATGGATACGCAAGCGCTGCGCAAGCAGGCCCACGACCTCGACGTGACGGTGTGGGTCGGCAAGAGCGGGCTGGACGCGGTCGTCGACGAGTGCGACGACCAACTGACCGACCGAGAGCTGGTGAAGGTGAAGTTCCTGCGGTCGGCCCGCGGTGGCACGGACGTGCCGTCGCTGGCCGACGAGTTGGCCGAGCGGACCAACTCGTCGGTCGTCGAGACGCGGGGCAACACCGCGGTGCTGTATCGATGAGCGCCACGCCCCTCCAGGCCGGTAACGGGGGCGGCATCATCTCGGGGGCGCTCGCCAACAACGGCGTTCCGTACGCCGAATCCCTCGGAGCAGCCATCGCCTTCGTCGTCGCCCTCGCCATCGTCTACCTCATCGGCCGCGTCGTTGTCATCCCCCTCGCGGACCGGGTGATGAACACGCGGGGACTGGAGGTGCACGCTCGCCGACCGCTTCGGAAGCTCCTCCTCGTCATCGTCGTCTTCGCCGGCATCGCCATCGCGTTCGGGTTCGCGGGCTACGGCAACTTCCTACAGTCGCTGGCGACGATTGCCGCGGCGGCGACGCTCGCCATCGGCTTCGCCATGCAGGACGTCATCGCCAACTTCGTCGCCGGCATCTTCATCTTCACCGACAAGCCGTTCCGCATCGGTGACTGGATCGAGTGGGACGGCAACTCCGGCATCGTTGAGGACATCAGCTTCCGCGTCACGCGGGTCCGAACCTTCGACAACGAACTGCTGACGGTGCCCAACTCCCACCTCACCGACGGCGTCATCAAGAACCCCGTCGCGAAGAAACAGCTTCGCCTGCAGGTGCCTTTCGGCATCGGCTACGATGACGACATCGAACTGGCGAACGAGATAATTCTGGAGGAGGCAGAGGCCCACCCAGAGATTCTCGACGACCCTGCGCCGACGGTCCGACTGACCGAACTCGGCGACTCCTCGGTCGTCCTCAAGTCCCGTGTCTGGATCGACGAGCCGAGCCGTTCGGACTTCGTGAAGACACGCGGCGAGTACGTCACCTCGGTGAAAGAGCGCTTCGACGCGGAGGGAATCAACATCCCCTACCCCAACCGGACGCTCGGTGGCTCTCTCGAACTCGACGGCGTCACCGAAGAACGCGTCGTCGACGACTAGAGTTCGATTCGCTCGACCAGCCCGCTCTCCTCTTTCGTGTTGATGGCGACGATGCGGACGTACTCCTCAAGCATCGAGTCTTCGAGTTTCTCTTTCAGAAGGTTGTCGACCTGGTAGACGCCCGCAGCGTTCACCATCTCGATTTCGACCAGCACCGGTCTGTCCTCGCCCTCGGCGAGCGTGACGTTGCGAATCGCCTGACTCGACAGCGTGTTGATGCCACGCCCACCCTTCTCGTAGGGGATGCGTGACCGCCCGCGCTCCATGTCGAGGGCGTCGGCGACGCGGATGACGCCGGCCTCGCGGGTCAGCGGGTCCTCCTCCGTGTGGTGACAGAGGATGGCGTGGAGCGTCTCGGCTTTCACCCGCACCGCGTCGGCCGTGTCGTAGAACTCGGGGAGGAGACGGTCGAGGAGGTCCGCCGCCAGCGGGATGGAGTAGTAGGCGTGGCGGTCACGGTGGACGACGTGGCCCACGTCGTGGAGCGTGGCCGCGAGGGCGACGATGACGGGTTCGTCCGCCTCGTCGAGGCCCTGGTCGCTCGCGCCGTTAAACGGTACGTCCGCGCGCTTCAGGAGTTCGTACAGACGGAGCGCGCGGTTGCGGACGATGGCGATGTGTTTCGGGCCGTGGTCGTTGTACTCCTTTCGCGTGACCGCGTTGACGTTCTGGGCTTCGAGATACGCCGTCACCTCGTCGTCGTCGAGCAGCGTCGACAGGACGCGATTCAGTCGCTCGTCGGGGAAGGCGTGGTCGGCGTCGGGGGCATAGGTGTAGCGGCCGTCATCGTCCGTGCTCATACGGGTCGTTTCGCGCCGGCGGAAAAAAGTGCGCTGGCTTCAGCGCCGTGCCTCGGCGGCCGCCTCTCGCACCGCGTCGTAGTCCGGTTCGTCTTTCGCGCTCCCGCGCCAGACGTACGTCACCGTCCCGTTGCCGTCGACGACGAACACGGACCGCTGTGCGACGCGCATATCCAGCGGCGAGAACGTCGTCTCCACGTCGTACGCGTCGATCAGTTCGCGTCGCTCGTCGCTGATGAGGCCGAAGTTGAGGTCGTTCTGTCGCCGGAACTCGTTGAGCGTGAACGGGAGGTCGACGCTGATTCCGTACACCGTCGTACCGATATCCTCGAAGTTCGACAGCTGGTCACGGAACGTACACATCTCGGTAGTGCAGGTACCGGTGAACGCCGCGGGGAAAAAGGCGAGGACGATTGGCGCTTCGTCCAGGTGGTCCGAGAGAGTGAACGTCTCGACGTCGCCGTTCGCGAGCGGAGCGGTGAAATCGGGTGCCTCGTCGCCAGTGTCGAGCATAGCTATCCGTGGGTCGACCACTGTATATACCCTCGGCTGCCGGCGATTCGTACGTGCTACGCGGGGAGCGTGTCGGTCGATCGGCTCGTGAGTAGCGACTCGGGTCGCCCCCGTTTTGCGAGAGTCAGGACAGCAAAAAGCCTATAATTGCGAACAGGCTAGCAGGTGGTAGTGATGCAAAACGCAATCGTGCCACTGTTCCCCGGGTTGCCCGGCGGGCCGGAGTTGCTCATCGTGCTCTTCGTCCTCGTCTTGCTGTTCGGGGCGAACAAAATCCCCAAGCTCGCCCGTTCGACTGGGCAGGCGATGGGTGAGTTCAGACGCGGCCGCGAGGAGATCGAGGAGGAACTGCAGGAGGGCGCCGAGGAGTCCAGCGCCGACGCCGACAGCGACGTGTCGAGCACGGAGTCGTCCACAGAGTCGACCGCCGACGCCGAGAAGTCGAGCTGATTCCACGGCCTCTCTCCCTTTCTCCGTTTTTCACCGCCCAGCGGCATCGCTCCGAACCGCAACGACTGTACGCTCGCCACGAGTGGCGGATAGATATGTATCGCGCTCGCTCTCCTCCGCACACCGCTCGGTCGGCATCCGTCCACCATCCCGCGCGATGAGCGAATCCACGCCCCTCCAGACGCTGGAGGTACTCTGTCTCGTCGCCCTCGGTGGCTTCGCGGGCGCCAATCTCAGACACGCCTTCGCGCTCGTGATTCCCGGCCTCGGTGGCACGCTCGCCGCCAACGTCCTCGGTTGTCTCGCCCTCGGCGTCGTGGTCTACGAGGCGGAACTCGCGGGCGTGCTCGCTCGCGAGACTCGCTACGCCGTCGCGACGGGATTTCTTGCCTCGTTCACGACCTACAGCACGTTCGCGCTCGAAGTCGTCCAGTCGCCGACGCCGGTCGGTCTCGCCTACATCGGCGCGACGTACGCACTCGGATTCGCCGCGGTCCTCCTCGGTCGGCGATTGGCCCGAATTCTGGCGGGGGTGGCGGGATGAATCCGGCGTATCTGATCGGCACCGGCGCGGCCGTCGGCGCCGTCTTGCGCCATCTCACGGGACAGTTGGTCGGCGGCCTGCGCGTGTTCGACGACCGGCGCTTCCCGTACGGCACGGCCACGGTCAACGTCGTCGGCGCGTTCGTCCTCGGCCTCGTCACCGCACTCGGTGCGCCCGATAGCGTGCAGTATCTGGTCGGGACGGGTGCCTGTGGCGCGTACACGACGTTCTCGTCGTTCTCGGTCGACGTGGTGCAGCTGTGGGAGACGGGTGCGCGACGCCTCGCCGCGTGGTACGCCGCGAGCACGCTCGCCGGCGCTCTCGGGAGCGTCTGGCTGGCGTTTGCACTAGTCGGGTGAGACGTCGACGGGGTGACCGACCCCAAGGACCGTTACTGCGGTTCGCAGGGCAGCATCTCTTGGTCGTAGTCCTGGTCGCCGACCACGACGGCCGCACAGCCGCCGATGTGACCGAAGTCGTAGTTACACTTGTACTCGTAGACGCCCGGTTCGGGGAAGTAGTGGGTGACTGGCTCGCCGCCCATGTCCTCGTTCATCTCCCATTCCGACGCAACCTCGGGGTTCCATGCCCTCCGCCCGCTCTTCGAGGCCGACGGGTACATCGACGTGACGCTGTGGGAACTCAGGCTCTCGGTCGTCCACTCGACGACGGTGCCCGGGTCTACCTCCGCGACCATGGGGATGAACGTCTTGTTCTCGTTGGTGATCGTGAACGTGGGCGCGTCTTCCGGCGGGCCGGAGGGCGTCGCCGTCGCAGTCGCCGTGGGTTCCTCTGTCGCCGTCGCCGTCGACGTTGCCGTGCCCTCGCCACCGTTTCCGCCGCTCGAACAACCAGCGAGTGATCCGACGAGTCCAGCCGCCGCCGCCACAATCTTCCTGCGACTATATGTCATGGTTCGGTCGTGCAAGGCGCTTAGCGATACCCCTTCAAAAAACATTCGAGGTTAATCGGCGCACGTCTGTTCGATTATCAACCACCTAGATCGGCCAACAGAGTTTATATTCGTGAACGCCGTCATTCGCACAATGGCTATCGACGACGCCGAGAGCTCCGTCAGTTCGGAGTTCGACGGCGCAGTCGCCGACAGCGAGGGTCATCCCGGGAGCGACGACACCGACCTCGCGTCACTACTCGCAGCCGGCGAGGCGGCGGCGACTCGACTCAACGCCGCCGTCTCCCAAGAACTCGAGGCCGGGACGCCCGTCGTCAAGGGCCTCTGGACGTGGGAGGATTACAAAGCCGAGTTCTACTACGACGACGACGGGACGCCGCCGACCAACAGCGAGGGGGAGCCGGTGCCGTTCGACCCGAGCGACGCCCTCGGATTCGACCCCGAGAAGACCGAAAACGTGCTGTCGTTCGCGCAGAATCTCGGCGCCCAACTCGACGATGTCGTCGACGAGCGAACGGTCGACGTGGACGAGAACCTCGACGAAGACGCCTTCTTCACCACCGAGTTCGGCACCACGACGGTCACCAACCGCTACGACTTGGAGAAAACCGTTCCGCTGGAGAAGAAACTCCACTTCCGGGAGATAGACCGCTACTGGGTGAACAAACCCTACGCGTTCGTGGTCATCTTCCAGTCGAGCAAGGAAAACGAGAAGAAGTACTACGTTATCCAGCCCCACACGACGCCCATCGAGGACGACCTCCTCGAATTCCTCACGGCCAAACTCCAGAACGCCATCAAATACGCCGACGTGGAGGTGGCGAGCGGCCTTGACGAGCGAGAGCGCGTCATCCAAGACGAGACGTACGACCTGCTCGAACGGTACGACCTCTACGCTCGGACCGATGGGACGAGCCTCCTTGACACCATCGCCCGCCGTGCGGGCGTTGAGGATGCCGAGGGGACGGTCGGACGGCTCCTCTCGCGACTCGGCTGGCGGCCGGCGACGACGGAGGTGGACGAGGAACTGTCCGGCCTGAGCGTCCGCCCCGAACCCGCTATCATCGCGGAAGACCCCGACGACCTCTCGGAGTACCAAGTCGAGAAGCTGCTCTACTTCCTCAAACGGGACTTCATCGGCTACGAGCGCATCGACGGCATCAAACACGACATCAACGTCGAGGACATCTCGTGTGACGGCTACCACTCGCCCGTCTTCGTCTACCACAGCGACTACGAGCAGATTATCTCGAACATCTACCACGGCGACGACGAACTCGACGACTTCGTCGTCAAACTCGCCCAGCGGTCGGGAAAGGGCATCAGTAAGCGTCGCCCGCAGGTGGACGCCACCCTCCCCGACGGCTCGCGTGCCCAGCTCACCCTCGGGAAGGAAGTGTCGGACCACGGCACCAACTACACCATCCGGCAGTTCAAGGACGTGCCGTTCACGCCCGTCGACCTCATCAACTGGAAGACGTTCTCGCTGGAGGAGATGGCGTATCTGTGGCTCGCCATCGAGAACAACAAGTCGCTCATCTTCGCGGGCGGGACGGCGTCCGGGAAGACGACCAGCCTGAACGCCGTCTCCCTCTTTATCCCCTCGAACTCCAAAATCGTCTCCATTGAGGACACTCGCGAGGTCGAACTTCCCCAGCGCAACTGGGTGGCGTCGGTCACGCGGCCCTCCTTCTCCGACGACGAACAGGGCGAAGTCGACGAGTTCGACCTGCTGGAGGCCGCCCTCCGCCAGCGACCCGAGTACATCGTCATGGGCGAGATTCGAGGCGAAGAGGGGCGGACCCTCTTCCAGGTCATGTCGACCGGGCACACCACGCTCACCACCTTCCACGCCGACTCCGTGGGCGAGGTGCTGAAGCGATTCACGACCGAACCCATCAACGTCTCGAAGACCATGTTCTCCGCGCTGGACCTGGTGTCGATTCAGACCCAGACTCGCGTGGGCGGGCGGAAGGTGCGCCGGAACAAGAACCTCACCGAAATCAACTTCTACGACGCCGAGAACGACGAAATCAACGTTCAGGACGTCTACCAGTGGCAGGCCGAAACGGACGAGTTCCTCCGGATGAGCAACTCCAACACCCTGGAAGAGATCCGGTTCGACCGCGGGTGGACCCGAGCCACGTTGGAGGAGGAACTGTTCAAACGGCAGGTCGTCCTCGCGTACCTCATCGAGAACGGACTCAACACCTACACCCAAGTGGCGGCGACGGTGCAGGCGTTCATCAACGACGAGGAGACCATCCTCGCGCTGATGGCCAACGACCACCTCGAACGGAGCCTGGAGGACCTCCGCGAGATGGAATCTGTCCTCATCGACATCGACCCCGAGAAGGAGGCGATGGTCCCGCGCCCGGACCCGACGGAGGAGGAACTGGGTCGGTGTGCGGACATCCTCGAACGCGCGGAGACGGAACTGCTCGAGGAGTACCGCGGCGAGGCCGTGCCCGGTATCAAGACGGCGCTCTCGGACGTGTCTCCCGAACCGGACGTGACGCCCGACCCGACGCCGTCGTCGACGCCCGACGTGGGCGAGGGCGCCCCCGCGGACGAGGAATCGGCCGATACGTCTCCAGACGAGGCGTCCCCCGACACGTCACCGGCGGACGAGCAATCGGCTGGTCCAGACCCCGTCTCAGAGACGGAGACGGGAACGGAGATGGGGGCCACCGGTGGCTCGGCCGACCTCGACGAGGAGATTTCGTTCGGTGGCGAAACGGGCGCCGGCGAGGATGACTACGGCATCTCCTTCGACGACGGTGCCGCGTCAGTCGGGGAGTCGACCGAGGGCAACGAGTCGGTGGACGGGTTCGACACCAGCACGACCGACGACTCGGACGGGTTCGACACCAGCGCGACCGACGACTCGGACGGGTTCGACACCAGCGCGACCGACGACTCGGACGAGGACGAATCCGACGAGGACGAGACGACGGACGACTCGGCCGCCGAGGCGGCGGACACGGCGGACGTGGACGAGTGGGGGTTCGGTGACGTGACCGACGCTGACGCGGACACGGAGGGCTAACGTGAGTCTGGACTCTGCCGGGGGACTGGACCGAAGCGTCGACAGCCTCGGCGACCTGTTCTACCCGCTGTACCAGCTGATATTCGACGACGATGGTGACTTCGTGAGCGAAGTCGAGACGAAGCTCGTGCAGGCGCGGATGGCGACGACGGTCGAACTCTACCTGTCGCGAGCGCTCGCGGTCGGCGTCCTCCTCGGCGGCGTCCTCTGGATAGTTGGCACGCTCCTCGGCTACAGCCTCTTCGCGTTCGGCATCGTCACCCCGGAGACGTTCTCGACGGGTGCGCGCATCCCTAACGAGACGGTCGTCGCCATCTTCGAACGTCTCAAAGTCCCCCTCGCCATCGGTATCGTCGGTATCCTTGCCGGCTCCATCGGATTCACCACGGGGTTCGGGACGCTCATCGCCATCCCCTACTCGAAAGCCTCCTCCCGGGAGCGCGAAATCAACATGCTGCTCTCGGACTCGATTTCGTTCATGTACGCGCTATCGGTCGGGGGGCTCAATCAACTTGAGATTCTGGAGGCGATGGCGCGCGCCGACGACACCTACGGCGAAGTCGCACGGGAGTTCCAGAGCATCGTCCAAGAGACGGAGTACTTCGGGACGGACTACCGCAACGCCATCCAGCAACAGGCCGTCGAGACGCCGAGCGACGACCTCTCGCAGTTCCTGACGGACATGCTGTCTATCGTCAACTCCGGCGGGAACATGCAGGCGTTCCTCTCCGACAAGAAGGACAAGCACATGCGGACCGCCAAGCAGCAACAGGAGGTCACCCTCGACACGCTGGAACTGTTCGGCGAGATGTACATGACGCTCTCGCTGTTCCCGCTGCTGCTGATAATCATCCTCGTCATCATGAGCATGCTGGGCGAGGCCCAGTCGTTCATGCTGTTCGCGACGGTCTACGGCCTGATTCCCATCACCGGCGTGATGTTCATGGTGTTGGTGTCGACGGTGAAACGCGACGAACCCGGTGACGGCTACCTCGAAACGCCAGGTAGGAACGACCGCACGCAACGAGCGTCCAACGACGGCCTGTTCAGCCTCGGCCTCATCGAGAACTACGTGGGCGAGTTCGGCATCTTCGACCGCATCAAATTCCGCGAGGGAACCTTCCAGACCAAGCAGCTGCTCCAGAAGCCACACCTCTTCTTCCGCAACCATCCCGGGTTCACGCTCGCGTTGACCGTGCCCACTGCGCTCGTGTTGGTCGGGTTCGCCGCGGTGAGTGGCGCGGCGCCGACGACGTGGGACGGTCTGGTGCAGGCGCCCGTCTGGGGGACGTTCGTCTGGCTGTACGTCCCGCTCTATCTCACCCTCATTCCCCTCGGCGTCTTCCACGAGTGGAACGTCCGTGCTCGCGCCGCCATCACCGGCAAGCTCTCCGACAACCTCCGGAAACTGTCGAGCGCCAACGACACGGGCCAGACCCTCTTGGAGTCGATTCAGACCGTCGCCGACACGTCCTCCGGGAAGCTCGCAGACGAGTTCGACGTGATTTACGCGAAGGTGAACTACGGCATGAGTCTGCGGAACGCGCTCATCGAGTTCAACAACAAGTACCACGTCCCGCGACTGGCGCGGACGGTCAAACTCATCGGGAAGGCACAGGAGGCGTCGAGTCAGATCACGCAGGTGCTGACGACGGCCGCGCAGGCGAGTGAGAACCAAGACGACATCGAGCGCGAACGCCGGTCCCGGACCCGGATGCAGGTTGCCATCATCCTGATGACGTATCTCACCCTGCTCGGAGTCATGGCCATCCTGAAGACCCAGTTCCTCGACGTGATGGCAGGGCTGACTCAGCAGGCGGGAAGCGGCGGCGGTGGCGGTGGTGGCTCCTCGCAGTTCGGTGGCAACATCGACACGCAGCTACTCTCTCTTCTGTTCTTCCACGCCGTGACCCTCCAGGCCATCCTCTCGGGCATCATCAGTGGCTACATCCGGACCGCTCGGCTGATGTCCGGAGTCAAGTTCGTCGTCATCCTGCAGACAATCGCACTCGCCGTGTGGTTGGTGGTTGGATGAGTCGCGGCCAGACGACCATCGACTTCGCCATCGGGACGAGCGTCTTCCTTCTCGTGGTCGCGTTCGTCGTCGCGTTCATCCCCGGCATCTTTCAGCCGTTCACCGGCGGGCCACAGGAAGAGCTCGCGGGCATCGACCGCGTCGCCGATACGGTCGTTTACGACCTCCTCGACGGCGACGGTGACGGGAACCGCGCGACACTCGACCGCCGGTGTACGATTGCCTTCTTCGACGACGACGGGACCGACACGGGGTGTGCCTTCGACGACAGCGAACCACTTTCCGAACAGGTAGCGCTCACGAGCGGGCACCACGCGAACGTGACCGTCGTCGCGGGCGACCCGGACACCGCTGGCGGCAGTCAGTATCCCGTCTGTGCCGACGGCGGCCAACTCACCGTCAGCGACACCGATACGTGTTCGAGTGGGGTCGCACTCGACGCCGGTGAACCGCTCCCGCCGAACGGCGCGTCGGTCATCGGCCGGCGCGTCGTCTCCGTCGACGGGATTACGGCGACAGTCGTCGTCAGGATGTGGTAACTCGTGCGCGCACAAGCCCACACGCTGGAGGCAATCGCGGCGAGCCTCATCGTCCTCGCGAGCGTCGTGTTCGCCCTGCAGGTGACGGCAGTCACGCCGCTGTCGGCCAGTACGGCCAGCCAGCACATCGAGAACCAGCAGCAAGCGTCGGCGGAGGGCGTCCTCGACGCCGCCCGCGAGAACGGCGCCCTCGACGCCGCCGTCACCTACTGGGACGACACGAACGGGACGCTCCACGGCGTCACGGCGGGTGCGTACACGACGGACGCGGAGGTCAACCAGACGCGGTTCGGCGCGATGCTCCTCAACACCTTCGAGTCGCGTGGCGTCGCCTTCAACGTCTACTTCACGTACACGACGGACACGCAGACGTTCGTCAGCAAGCAGTTCATCTACCGCGGCGAACCCAGCGACAACGCGGCGACGGCGTCGACGACGCTGTCGCTCTACGACGACCACCCGCTCTACGACGCCGACGGCCACCCGACCGACACGACGGTCAACGAGTCGGCGTCATATCGGACGTACATCCCCCCGGATTCGACGACTGGGCTGTACAACGTCGTCCGCGTGGAGGTGGTGGTATGGCGGATGTGAGGCGTCACGACCGGGCGCAACTCCTCCTCGTGGGTGCCCTCGCCCTCGCAGTCATCCTGCTCTCGCTCAGCATGCTACTCAACTCCGTCATCTTCACGGAGAACCTGGCGACGCGACAGACCCACGCCGACGCCGAGAAGGTGAGTAGCTTCGAATCGGCCGTCGTCGAGGGGGTCGGCGGCGCTATCGAACACGCCAACCGTCGCGATACGACCACTTTCGCCGACCGGAACGACACCTACTACGACGTGACGAACGCGCTGATACCCACCCTCGCCAACTACTCCGCGACCGACGGCGTGGCCGCGGGCATCGAACGGGACGGCGTCTATCAGGGAACCCGCATCGTCGACGCCAACCGGTCGTCGGGGCTGACTAACCGCGCCAACGAGTCGGACTGGACCATGGTGAACGATTCACGCGTCCGCGCGTTCCGCCTCCAAGTCAACGTCTCCTCGGTCGAATCCGGTGACGAGGTCCACATCCAACTCGACAACGGCACGACTCACGAAGTCATCGTCGAACCCGACGGCGGCGGCGCGCACGTCCGTATCGAGCGCCCGGGTGACACGTCGACGTGCGCGTTGGAAGCGGGGCGGATAGACGTCACCGCCGGGAGCGTCGACGGCGAGTACTGTCGCGGACTGGCGGTCCTGAGTACCGACGCTCCCTTGGACGAGCCGGTCAACGTCTCGGTCACGAACGGCGACCAGATTCAAGCCACGTACTCGCTCGTCGTCGACCGCCACCAGACGGGGCTTCGCACCGCCGTCGACGCCGACAACTACCCCGGGGGCTGTTCGCCCCCGAGTCCGCCGACCTACGGCACGGCGAGCGGCGACGACCCGTACACGACGCCCGCCATCTACGCCGCGACGACGCACCTCGACGCCGGGACGACGGCCCTCGACTACCAGCGGACCCTCCGACTCGCGCCGGACGAGGTCGGTCCGGCCGCGACGGGGCCGACGTTCACGACGTTCAACGTCACGGCCGGCGAGACGTCCACCATCGACTGGAAAGTGGCCGATCCGGATGGCAGCAGTGACGTCGGGACCGTCAACATCAGTATGGCGTACGCCTCCAACGGGACGGGCATCGCCGACCAGACCTACAACGGTGATACGGACCAGACGACGACCTTTACCGGCGTGCCCAACGACACGGCGGTGTACGTCAACGGGAGCGTGTCAGATGGGGCGTCGCTCCGTCGGGTGACGGAGCGACACGACACCGGGGGGTGCTCGCCGTGACGCTCTCTCTCGACCGCCGGGCCACGTCGACGGCGCTTGGTTACGTCCTGTCGCTCGGCATCGCCGCCATCCTCATCACGGGACTGCTCGTCGCCGGCGGCGAGTTGGTGCAGAATCAGCGCGAGCAGTCCGCCCACACCGAACTCGAGGTGATCGGACAGACCATCGCCGACGACTTGGCGAGCGCCAGCAGACTCGCGGACTGTGACTCCTGTGAACTCTCCCTGCGGATTTCCGTCCCCGACCGCGTCGCCGGCGAATCGTATTTGATCGACATCGTCGAAGTCGAAGCCAACCCGGCGTACCCCGAGTACATCTACCGACTCGACCTGGAGACCGGTCGCTCCGGTGTCACCGACTCCGTGATGGTTCGGACTCGACTGCCCGTCGCGGAGACGAGTCTCGCCGGCGGGTCGCTCGTCGTCGACTACGATTCGGGGGCGGGGCAGTTGGAGGTGCGAAATGTCTGACCGAGCCGTCAGCGAGGTGTTGAGCTTCGTCCTCGTGTTCTCTCTGATCACCCTCTCCGTCGGGACGGTGTCGGTGTTCGGCCTCTCGAGCCTCCAAGACACCCGCAATCTCGAACGCATCGACAACGGCGAACGCGCCTTCGACGTGCTGGCGGACAACCAGCTCGACATCGCCCACGGTGGGGCGCCGTCGCGCGCCACGGAGATCAAACTCGCGGAGACGACGCTCACGCTCGCCGACTCACTGGATTCAGAGGTGACGCTCTCGGACGGGACGTCGCTCGGAAGAACGGAGTCCAGACCGGTCGTGTTCGGGCAGGCGGGCGATAGCGGGAACCTCTCGCGGGGTGTCGTCTACGAGATGGGCGCCGTCCTGCGCGTCGACCAGAGCGGCGCCGTGATGCAGCGGACGCCCCCGTTCAGATTCGACGAGAATCGGACCGTGATTCACTACCTGACGCTCGAATCGCAGACGGGCACGGTCCAGCGCCGAAGCGGGTCGACGACGGTGCTCGTCCGGTCCGTGCACGGGACGACGACGCTGCTTGCCCACCACGAACCGTCGGACGAAGTGACAATCTCCGTCAACACGCAGCCACGACGGGCGGAAGCGTGGAAGCGATACTTCGAAACCGAACTCGACGGGATGTCGGACGGCACGCCCTGTCAGCCACTCGATGGCTCGGGGACCGTCACGTGCTCGTTCGAGACGGAGGACATCCGCATCACGCGGACGACCATCCGCGTCCAGATTGACTGACCGCTGGCTGGTGGCGTTTGCTGGAAGTCAGTACCGGCTACGGGCCGGTGACGACACACCGGCACCCCGTTCCACCAATCACCATCAGTTGACCGTCGCGGTCACGTTGTGCTCGGTGATGTGGAGATACGTGACGACCTTCCCACTCCCCTCGTAGTCGATGTAGCCCGACGACCCGGATTCGCCGATACCGGCGTTGTTACCGTCGGCGACGACAAGGTCGAATCCGGGGCCCATCATCGCGAAGTAGTGTCGAGTGACGAGCGCCAGTTCCTCGGTCTCACCGTCGCTGTAGGCTTCGTCCGGGTCGTCCGCGTGGCCGGTCTCGTTGAATCGCGGCTCGTTGGCGAGCGACGTCGACCCAGATTTGAACTGCGTCATATCGTTTTTCACGTCCTGGTAGGTCAAGTCGGCCGATTCGTTGGTCAGGTCGACGTCGACCCAGATTTCGTCGCCGTCGGCTGGCTTGCCGTTCACCTCGCCACACTCGGTCTGGAGGTAGTCGTCGGAGTACCAGCCGTGGTGGGTCGCGCCCCCGTCGTCGCTGTAGTAGATGGCGAGTGCCACGTCCTCGCCACACGAGTTGACGCCGTTGCCGCCGATGTGAATCTCGAACTGTTGCTGCCCCTGTTCCGCGTACAGCGACCAATCGAGATTCGAGAACGAGGACGATTCGGTGTCCTGCGGGCGGATGGTGAAGGAGAAGTCCTTGAGCGAGTGACCGCTATCCATCCCGCGGATGGTGAGTCCCTGCGTCTCCGGTGGCATCTGGAAGTTGCCGAGCGTCCCGATACTGACGAGTTCGACGGCCACCGTGTTCGGACCGGGGTACGAGACGTTGCCGTCGGTGCGCGTCTCGAAGTACGACCCCCACGCCGACGCGTACTCGCTCTGGATGATGACCTCGACCGTCCCGTTCTCGACGGGATTGCTGTTGGTGGCGTTGGGATATATCTGCGTGCCGTCGCCGGTCGAGCGCGCACTTATCGTCGCCTGCCCGGTCGCGCTCCCGGAGCCCTGCATCCGGACTAGCGGGAACGTGAGTGTCCCCTGTCGGTAGTGGAACTCGGGCGGTGAGACCATCTGGCTTGAACCGCCTTCGTATGCGCGCCAGACCCCACCGCCCTGATACGCGATGGACTGGCCGCCCTGTCGGTAGACGATGGCGCCGAGCGAGGTGTTCGAGACGATGTCCTTGTCGCTAGTACCCTCGCCGCTGGCGTTTCGGTGAACGATGCGGATGGTGCCCGCGTCCGGGTCGACGGTGTAGCCACCGCTCGTCGTCGGGAGGTCGACCTGCTGGCTCTCGGACTCACCGAGCGCCACCGTTGAGAGACGGGAGTCGAGGAGCGTCATCCCGTTTTCGGCACGGTCGAGTTCCGACTGCGACTGCACATCGCCGATGGCCGCCGACCCGAACGTGAGGACGGCCGTCGTCGAGACGATGACGAGACCGAGCACGAGAATCACGCCCACGGGCGCGGCCTGTGAGCGCCGGTCGCGCTCGAATCCGGGCCGCCAGGGGATACGTGACCGCGTCATTGCTCTACAGAGGGTTGCGAGACGTAAAAGACGACTGGCCGATTCTCGGGGCTGAGAGCCTCACGGCCAAGAGCGAGGCGTCTACGGCGATTCAGCCCTCCGAATTCGTGAACAGGGCGAGCGAGCAGACGACCAAGAGCAGTTCCGCAGCTTTCGCGCCGACGGCGTTCCAGTTGAGGCTCCCCTGCATGTAGAACGCCGACACGACGCCCTCAAACCCGCCGTACACGAAGAAGGCGACGAACGTCACGAGAGCGTAGCCGGCGGCGACGAGGTAGAGCTCTCGGCGCCAGTAACTGGTCATATAGACCGCGACGCCGCCGATGAAACCCAGTCCATTGAGGGCGAAGAGAATCCCGAGCGTCGAACTGAAGCCGATGACCTGCGGTGCCAGAAGCAGGTGTATCACGCCCGTGATTACCGCCAAGTCGTTCGCGATGATACCCAGCAGATTCGTGGGAAGACTCACGACTGAGTTCGCGCTACCCCCTGCCGTACCGCTGTCGGCGCGTGCCATACCCAAGTATGTCACCGCCGCGAAATAAATGTCGATTGGTACGATTCTCGAAACCCGACCCGGGCGCTGATTACAGGTCGATCTGGTCGAAGTCGTAAAACACCGCATCGAAGTCAGATTCGCTCATCTCCGCTTCGAGGGCTTTCACGCGGTCTTTCGCGCGTTCGAACGCCTCCCGGGCGTGCCGATACTCCTCGCTGTCTTCGAGTTCCTCGGGGCGTTTGTGCGCTTCGAGTGCGGCGAGTTTCGACGCGGAGGCGAAGAGTTCGGAGAGTCGCTTGTCGTACGCGTGTCGCTCAACGAGGCCGTCGACGAGGCGGCGGACGTCCTCGCGAAAGACCGGTTTGACGACGTAGTCGTCGAACCCCATCCCGAGCACATCGAAGTCGGGTTCGACGGCCGTCACCATCGCGACCCGGCAGTCATACTCTTGGTCACGGATGGTTTCGAGGACTTCGTCGCCGGAGATACCGGGCATCAGGCGGTCGAGCAACACCACGTCGACGTCGGCGTCGATTTCGGCGAGCGCTTCCTCACCCGTCGTCGCAATCCGCACGTCGTACTCCGCGTTCAGCCACTCCGCGAACAGTTCGGCCAGTTCGGTCTCGTCCTCAACGACGAGGACACTGGGTGGAGACGAGGTCATAGCAACGCCGAGTCCAGCCGGCTACGTCCCCTTGTCACGGCAGGGTGATATAACTGTGTTCGCCTAATTGTTCAGGACTCTGCGGAAGGTGGCCGACGCTCGACGGTCAGCGTCCCACAGACTGGACAGAGATACTGGTCGTCGTCGAACGTCGAGTCACAGCGAGAACAGACGTACTCCGTTCCGTCTTCCGGTCCCAACATCCCATCGTAGCTATACGGTGCGGTCACCGTCGCCACACCTCGCCACCGTTTCGGCCGCTTACGCCACCGTACATAGTGATTGGTCTGTATTGATCCATACTCCTCCATAGTACCAAAAGGTATCGGTCGGCGAACCCCGTCGCTCGCGGCGCGGTACACAGGGCTTACCTGCATGCGCAACTAGCGTCGGACCATGTCAAATCGCGTCGTTCAGGGGCGGATGGTGACCGCCGAGCGCTTGGCCGAACTGATAGAGGGCGAGTCGCCGATGGAAGCCGACGGCATCGAGGACGCCGACCGCGACTGTCCCGAGTGCGGTGGCGACGTCATCACCGTCGACTACATGCCGTCCGTGACGGAACTGGTGACGGGCTACAAGTGCCAAGACTGTGACTGGTCGACGACGGACCGATAGCCGAATCGAAATCCCTTTACCGTCCTTTGGATAACGGGCTATCGAGGGGTCGTGGCCAAGCCCGGCATGGCGACTGACTCCAGAGGCAACGCTCGGTGACGACACTCCAGACTGATATTCCGAGCGCGCGACTGATCATCGTCGCGCGATGACGACCCACTGGAGTACCGAGGCGGAACCGGAGATATCAGTCGATCGGGGGTTCAAATCCCTCCGACCCCACTTACCTTACTTATCCACAAGACGGATAGATTTTAGTGTTTGATTTTTACTGAGATCAACGGTGGTAAGGGATGGAGAATATGAATGCCGGAATAACAAGGTATCTCAGTAAATATTTCAGTATCTCAATTAATATGCTGACTAAATATTAAAATGAATCATCTCTAACTCGGCAACACTCCGGTGAGGTTGCGTTGATTTAAGCAACAATGATTTCACACATCGCGACGGAGTGCTGGCTATGGGGATTGACTTGCACTCTCTGGCTGCTGACTTCAAACAGCGAGCTGAGTACTCTTCGGTTGATTTCAGGGATGAAAATGGCAACTGGCAAACCGATACCGATCCATGCTTCGGATCGGTTTCACGAAGATTCCAAAATCGAGGGCATATCGAAAAGGAGGAGTTGCGAGAGATTGGCAGGTGGAAAGTCCAAGGGGGCCGAATTGATAGACATCTCAAAGAGAATTCTCCTCAGAAAGTCGAAGCACAGAGTGAAGAAGCATTTAGTGCCAGTGATGATCGGGCACGGATTGCTGCACTCTCCGAATTGAAGGGTGTTCGAGTACCAGTTGCATCCTCCATTTTGGCCATGTGGAAGCCAGAGCAGCATGCGGTGATTGATTTTAGAGCTCTTCGAGCACTCCCAGCATCGAAGCCACAACTACTGGATCAAAGTAACTACGCTGACTTTGCAGAATTCTTGGAGTTGTTTCGCACCTATGGGTCTGATCCGGATGCGTACGAATTCTACGTAGGCCATGTCCGAGACCTAGCTGAGCGAAATGACCTCCTTGCACGGGAAGTCGATATGGCTCTGTGGGAATACGATCGAACTAGAACGGAATCGTGATCCGAACACCGGATCTCTTTTATACCACCGACAATGACAATAGAATAGGCGGCACGGTCAGCAGTCACCTTTCGCTCACGTGTATTCCACGTGTAGTTTCGCACTGACTGACCTACACCGTCTCTCTAACATTCCTGAGCGACGGCTATCGTCTCGCTGATTCCACCCCAAGAAGAGCGACGGCGCCGACGCGCCATCCGAACGGTCGACGATACAACTCTCTCGGTCGATTTTGGTGGGCAGGAAAAATGACCTGACACGGCCGTGCCGCGAGAGGGATTTCAGCTGTGGAGGGTGTTCGCCGGACCGTCCCGGCGAACGCTACCCGCTCTCAGTCTCGGCGGAGCAAGAGCGTCACTGCGACGACGGCGAGTAGCGCCGTGACGGTTCCGAAGCCGGGACCGCTCCCGCTGGTTTCGGTAGGCGTCGCGGTGTCTTCACCCATCGAGCTCTCGGTGGGGGTCGCCGTGCCTTCGTCCATCGAACTCTCCGTCGGCGTTGCCGTCGACTCGCTCGTGGCGGTGGCCGTCGACGTACTGGTGCTCGTCGCAGTCGCCGTGGACGTACTCGTCGCGGTGGCCGTACTCGACGTACTGCCGGCGACGACGGTGATGGCGTCCGTGGCCGTGGTTCGGGCTTCACTCGTCGACGAGTCCTGCGCGATGACCGTCACGTCGTAGGAGGTGTCCTCCTCGACCGTGGGATGGGTCAGGCTGAACTCGTAGGTCGCTCGAATGTCGTCGGTGTCGTAGTCGGCGTCGTTGCTGATGCCGGTACGGAGCGTCTCCTGCACGCCGTCACCGTCGGGACCGTCGACGATGCTCGTACTGGAACTGACCGAGACGGTCGCCCCGCTCGTCCGGTTGACGAACTCGGCGCCCGAGACGGAGATGTTTCCGGCGTACGTGTCGGGGAACTGGACGAACAGCGCGTCGGTGGTGCCGTCGGCGCTGATGTCGTCCGCCTGATATTCGAGTGTGTGCGTCGTCGTCTGTCCGCTCTCGACCTCTGCGTTCGTGAGCGAGGTGACCGACAGGCCGCTCACGGCCAGCGTCGACCCGCTCAGGACTGCGAGTGCGAGGAAGACGACCCCGACGACCGTTCCCATCTTCCGCAAACTCCGCTGATTTCGCTGCATGTTGTGAACGTCTGATAGCCGGGTGGCTCGGGGATAAACCCTCTCAATACTGGGTGTCACTGCCACGCAGCGGCAGTATCGGCGATACTCCGATAGCGGAGGGGGGTGCCTCGAGGGGGGACGCTATCGGAGTCCGGGCCACGCTGGCCCGTCTCGCATCCAGAACTGTCGATAGATAATGGTGTCGGCCGTCTCTGTGGTCAAAAAGGGCTGAGAATTGCGCGCTCGCTCGCGACGCCCACCGCGAGCCTAAGTGATTACCCCCCGGGCTTACCCCGCGGAATCGGTGACGACCCGACAATGACTGAGTTTCCGGTCCGATATTTTATCGGCGGGGGCTGTGGCGTCGTCGCGTTCGCCGTGATGACTCCGATTCTCGGGATTCCTGCTTCCTTCGCCGCCTTCGTGGCGCAGGCGCTTGCTATTCTGCTCGGGTCAACTGCCCTCGGAATCTGGCTGTTCGACCGCTACGTCGCGGACGGGAACAGGCCCCAGTCGTGACGGCGACATTTCGGGCGGTCGCCCCCGCTCTTTTGGGACCAGCGACCCCACGCGACGTATGACGACTGACGCGCCAATCTCCACCCCCGACGACTCGTCTCTACTCGGACTGACTTGGTATCACCACGCCGTCGCGTTCGCCTACAGCGTCAGCGCGGCCGTCTCGGCTTACCCGTCGCCATTCGACCGCCTCGCGGTCGAATTCGTTGGCTCGCTGCTGGGCGCGTACATCGTCGTCGTCCTCTTGACGTTCGTCTGGCGCCGCGTCGTCCCGCGATTCCTCTGACGAGGCGTGTTACTCGGTCACGCATTACGCGGTAACACACGACGCTCGTCGAACCACCTCTTCGACAATATATTGCCACCAACACGCAGGTTTTTATTCCGTTCGGCCGTCATCCGAGATATGAGGAGCCCACCCGAGACGAGCGAGCTCGACACACCGTCACGAATTCTGATGGGTCCCGGCCCGAGCATGATCGACCCGCGCGTGCTCCGCGCGATGTCGACGCAGGCGCTCGGGTACATGGACCCGTCCTTCCTGGAGATCATGGACGACATCCAGGAACTGCTTCGCTACACGTTCCAGACCGACAACGAGTGGACACTCGCGACGAGTGGCACGGGGACGGCAGCGATGGAGACGGCTATCGGCAACATCGTCGAACCCGGCGACACGATGCTGGTGCCCACCAACGGCTACTTCGGCAACCGGATGGGGAAACTCGCCAAGCGCGCCGGCGGCGACGTGGTGACCGTCGACGCGCCGTGGGGCGAACCCCTCGACCCGGCGGACGTGGCCGACGCCTTCGATGAGCATCAACCCGACGTGTTCGGCTTCATCCACGCCGAGACAAGCACGGGCGTCTGCCAGCCCGACGTGCCGGAGCTCACCGACATCGCCCACGAACACGACGCTATCACCATCGCGGACTGTGTCACGTCGCTCTCCGGTGTCGAACTCCGTATCGACGACTGGGGCATCGACGCCGCCTACGGGAGCCCGCAGAAGTGTCTCTCCTGTACGCCGGGAGCGACGCCCCTGACCATCGGCGAGCGTGCCCGTCAGAAAATCGAGAACCGCGACACCGACACCGGGTCGTGGTATCTCGACCTCGACCTCGTCATGGAGTATTGGGGCGACGAGCGCAACTACCACCACACCGCGCCGACCACGAACTTCTACGGCCTCCGCGAGGCGCTCCGCCTCGTCGCCGAGGAAGGCCTCGAAAACCGTTGGGAGCGCCACCTCGAAGTTGCCGGCGAACTCCGTTCGGGCCTGCAGGAACTCGGCCTTGAACCCGCCGCCGAGAAGGAGTACTGGCTCCCCAGCCTCAACTCCATCGAGGTGCCCGACGGCGTCGACGACACCGCCGTCATCGACTACCTGATGGACGAGTACGACATCGAAATCGCCAGCGGCCTCGGTGCGCTCGAAGGCGACATCTGGCGCATCGGCTGCATGGGGTACTCCGCTCGTCGACAGAACGTCGCGTGCCTCCTGACGGCGATGGAGGACGCGCTCGAAGCGCAGGACTTCGACGTGGAAGAGGCGGCTATCGAAGCCTAAGACTCCAACTCGTTCATTTCGACGACCGTCCCGCGGTGCCGGCACTCTTCGAGTGCGTGTTTCGCCGCCATGCCGGCGTCGTGTGCCGTCTCACCCTGCCCGACACCGACCTTCAGGTCCACACCGACCGTCTCTTCGACGTGGTCGATGGCGGAGCGATAGGCGTCGGCGTCCAGGTCGGGTGTGACGGCGATGATGTTGTCGCCGCCGACGAAAAACGAGAGGCCGCCGTGTTCTTCGCGCAGGTGTCGCATCAGCGTCGCGTACCCCTGTTCGATTTGGATGAACGAGTCGAACTCGTTGAGTCGGTCCGTGTACTTCTCCGTCGCGTCGTTGACGTCGAAGTGAGCGATGGCCACGTCGTCGTCCGCCGACGCCTCGACGGGCGACCCGGCCAGCACCTCGCGTCGCTCGCGGTCCTGCGCGCTGCCGGCGTGTTGGAGGTGTTCGGTCGCTTGCTCCAGCGCCACGACCGGGTTGGCGTCGACGGCGATGCCGAGGCTGACGGTGACGGGGTAGCGGTTCCCCGTCGACTCTTGGAGCAGTCGGTGGTCGTCGGCGTCGAGGCCGTTGGTCACGGCGACCATGTTGTCAAAGCGAGTGAAGAAGGCGTAGCCGCCGCGGTGGCCGACGAACTGCGCGATGTCGGCGAAGAGTCGCGACTGGAGCGTCTGGAGGTCCATCTCGCGGCGCGGCTCCGGCGTCACCGTCCACGGCCCGTAGTTGTCTATCTGAACGAGCGTCAGCTGCGTGTTCGTCACGGTATCGGAGTCAGGGTCGGCCCACCCATTTCTCTTTGGTTCTGTGCCGGCGGAGCGCGGGATTCATGCGGGTCGCCCCCCTATCGCCGCCAATGCCTTACCGAGGCGTCGTCCTCGACGTGGACGGAACCGTCGTCCGGGGCGACGAGCCGATACCCGGCGCCGCCGAGGGACTCGACAGACTGGCGGACGCGGGTCTCGACCGACTCTTCGTCTCGAACAATCCGACTAAGCGCCCGCCCGCCTACGCCGAGCGACTCCGCCGCGCCGGTTTCGACGCCCACCCCTCCGAAATCGTCACCGCGGGGACCATCACGGCGTCGTATCTCGCCGAACGACACGCCGACGACACGCTCTTCGTCGTCGGCGAACCGTCGCTCGTCGAGCAACTCACCGACGTTGGCCTGACGGTCGCCACCGAGGAGACAGACGCCGACACTGTCGTCGTCTCCATCGACCGTTCGTTCGACTACGACCGCCTCTGTGCCGCGCTCCGGGCCTGTGCCGACGACGATGTCACCATCGTCGGCACCGACCCCGACATGGTGATTCCGGCTGCCGAGGGCAACGTTCCCGGCTCCGGCGCCATCATCAACGCCGTCTCGGGTGTCGTCGGGCGCGACCCCGATATCGTCCTCGGGAAACCCTCGAAACCGGCGCGGCGAGTCGTCGACGAGCGACTCGGTCTCCCGGCGAGTGACTGTCTGGTCGTCGGTGACCGCCTCGACACCGACATCGCACTCGGCGAACGGGCGGGGATGACCACGGTACTCGTCAAGACCGGCGTCACGGACGACCGCGATTTGGCGCGGAGCGAGGTGACGCCCGACCACGTCGTCGACTCGCTGGCCGACATCGGGGCGGTCCTCTAACCCCGCAACAGGTTCAGCACCTCGTCGATCACGTCGGGTTCGACGGCGATGACGTAGCGTTTCCCCGGCGTGAGCGTCGTCTCCGGGCGCGCGACTCGCTCGCCGTCGTCGTCCGAGATGACGAGCGTCCCCGCCGGGAACCGCACCGATTCGAGTTTCTTGCCCGCGGCGGAGGCGCCTTCCTGCACTTCCACCTCCATGATGTCGAGCGTCCCCGTCACGTCCGAGAGCGTCCGCACCGCCAGTCCCTCGATTTCGTTGACGGCGATTCGGGCGCCGGCTCCCTCCGGAAACACTGTCTCGTCGACGAACTGCGCGTACTCTTCTTGGTCGCGTTCGGCAATGCGCGCGACGGTCCGTATCTCTGGATTCATCTCGGCGGCCGCCATACAGACCGCGAGGTTCAGTCCCGGTTCGCCGGTCAGGCCGGCGATTACGTCGCTCCCCGTCACGTCCGCCTGCCGGAGGATATCCGGGTTGGCGGCGTCGCCGCGGATGACCGTCGCGACGTATTCGTCGGCTATCTCGTCGCATCGCTCGGCGTCGGATTCGACGACGGTGATGTCGTGCCCGCGGTCACCGAGGAGGGTCGCTGCTTCGAAGCCGACGCGCCCGCCGCCCGCGATGATGATGTCGAGTGTCATGGTCGTGAGTTAGTCGTCCGCGCCCGTGGTCGTTTCCCCGCCCGTCTCGTCGCCGTCCGAGAAGACGGTGTAGACGCCGTAGGCGGCCACGCCGAGCAGAATCCACCCGCCGCTCAACACGAGCGCCAGCACGTCCGTCCGGAGCAGGTACCGAACCAACACGCCGGTCAGCACAAGGTTGAGCAGGATGCCGAGAATCGGCGGAATCGGGTAGTAGGGGATTTCGTACGGTCGGTTCATGTCCGGGCGCTCGCGCCGGAGTTTGATGACCGAGCCGTTGACGACGATGAAAGAGAGCAGGAAGAAGAGACTGGACATGTTGCCCGCACTCTGGGTTGGGAGGACGACGGAGCCGAGCATCACCACGCCGCTGGCGAGGATGGCGACGAAGGGCGTCCCGTAGCGGTGATGCAGCTGGCCGAACGAGGGGAGAAGTTGGTCTTCTCGCCCCATCGAGAACGCGACGCGCGAGGAGGCGATGACCACCGCGTTCAGCGCGGTCAGCGTCGAGAAGACGGCGCCGAAGACGATTATCGCACCCCCGTTCTGAATCACCGGCAAGCCCGTGGGCATGAATTCCGTCGCCGCCTGCGCGATGCCCGACTCGCCCGCCTCGGCCAGTCCCTGCGCGCCGAGCGTTCCCACCGCGACGCTCACGACGGCGAGATAGACGACGACGGTCACGGCCAGACTCAGGAAGATTGCTTTCGGGATGTTCTCCCGCGGGTTCTTCACCTCCTCCGTCACCGTCGTGATGAGGTCGTACCCCTCGAACGCGATGAACGTCAACCCCATCGCGGGGAGGATGCTGAACGCGCCGCCATCGCTGGGGAACAGGGGTTGGAACTCCGCCGTCGAGAACATGGGCGCCGTCGCGCCGAAGGCGACGAAGACGACGAGGATGCCCACCTTGACGAGCGTGAATATCGTCTCGACGCTTCCGCTCGCGGCCGTCGAGACGGCGTTCAGCGCCACCAGTCCGAGGACGGCGACGAACGCAAGGCCGACGGCCACCGGCACGTCGATACCGACGAGGGGGACGGCGACGGCACCCACCTGCCCCGGCGCCGGCGTCACGTCGTAGACGTGCAGGAGTTCGAGGAAGTTGGGCGCGAACCCGAGGGCGTACAGTCCGCCGGCAATCATGTACGCGAACCAGAGCATCCACCCCATGACGAACGAGGGGAGGTCCGCGAACACCTCGCGGACGAACGCGTACCCGCCCCCGCTCTTGGGAATCGACGCCGCGAGTTCCGCGTAGGACAGCCCGGTAAACGCCGTGACGACGCCGTTGAGCGCGAACACGAGGATGGCCGCCGGCCCCGCGAGCTCGGCGGCCAACCCCGTCAGGACGAAGATGCCCGCCCCGATCATCGCTCCCATGCCGATCATGGTCGCGTCGAGGAGGCCGAGGTTGGCCTCCGGGGCGCGCTCACCGTGACTGCTCACGGGTTCCCCCGTCCTGTCCCGTCGAGACTGTCGACGCAGTCGCCCGATTTACTGCGATCCATCAGGGTATCCCACACGAGAGCGACACCGCACAAGAAAGTACGGCCTGACTATCAGCGGTCGGTAACTCGCAGATTCACGGCCGCGTGCCCCAGTCAGAACGCGTCGGGGTAGACGTCGACCGCCGCGTGCAGGCCTTCGCGGAGCGCCGCGTGGACGTGACAGATGCCCTCTGCACGCTCGACGATATCGTCTACGGCGTCGTCGTCGAGGTCGGCGGCGACGTGGACGGCGAAGTGGATGGATTCGAGGTCGTCGTCCTCGTCCACCTCGGCGCTCGCGTCGATCTGAATCTTGCCGAGGTCGTCGTGGCCGCGCTGTTGCCCGCCGACGCGGAACGCCGGCAGGAAACAGGAGGCGTACGTCGCGACGAGCGTCGCGTTCGGGTTCGGCCCCGTCTCGTCGGTGGCGTCGACGGTGAACTCGAAGTCGCCGACCTGGTTGACGGAGGCGAATCCCTCCTCGCTGACGGTGATGGTCTCGATGTCGCTCATCTATTCGCCCCCGTACGGGCGCTCGAAGGTGAAACTCTCGTCGCCGTCGAGGACGTGGACGTCAGCGGTCGACCCCGTCGCCGCCACCTCTCGTTCGAGGTCCTCCACCTCGATTTCGATTGGCGGGAAGGTGTCGTAATGCATCGGGAAGACGTGGTCGACGTCCAGCCAGTCGGCGGCGATGGCGCCCTGCGCCGGGCCCATGGTGTAGTGGTCGCCGACCGGGAGCGCCGCGGCGTCGGGTTCGAGGAACGGGCCGATCACGTCCCGCATCTCGCTCATCAGCGCCGTGTCGCCCGCGTGGTAGAACGCGAAGGAGTCCTCGTCGGTCTCTTGGGTCGGCACCGTGTCGCCGATGACGTAGCCCGCCGGCGGGCCGGCGCTGTACTCGTAGTCGGTGCCGATGCCGTTCGTGTGGTCCGCGCGGTGCATCGTCACGTACGCGTCGCCACACTCGACGGTGCCGCCGAGGTTCATCCCGAGGGTGTCCTCGGCGCCGTGTTCGTCCGCTACCCACGCCGTCAGCTCCGGCGTGCCGACGATTGTCGCGTCGGTGAACTCGCCCACGTCGCCGACGTGGTCGGCGTGGGCGTGAGTCAGGAGGACGTAATCCGGGTCGAGCTCCGCGGGGTCGACTGACGTGAACGGGTTGTCGAAGAAGGGGTCGATGAGCAGCGACGTGTCGTCCACGGTGACGTACCAAGTCGAGTGGCCGTGCCAAGTGAGCTCCATGTGCGAACCTTCGCCCGAGACGAACGTGAATCTTACCCCGTGCCGAACGAGGAAGGCTTATCTCGTCCGCGATTGACGCCCCGTGCATGCGACGCGTCCGATTCCGCGACCCTGCTGGCATGGTCCGCACGGGCGAATGGCACGGCGACAGCGTCAGTTTCGCCGACTCGACCTACGAGCTCAGCGAGGTCGACGTACTCGCTCCCACGGACCCCTCGAAGATAATCTGTATCGGCATCAACTACGCCGACCACGCCGAGGAGACGGGCATCGCCGTCCCCGACCGGCCGATGCTCTTCCTCAAGACGCCGAACACCGTCGCCGCCCACGGCGACACCGTCACCCTCCCCGAGGGCAAAGAGCAGGTCGACTGGGAGGCCGAACTCGGCGTCGTCATCGGCGAGCAATGCCGAAACGTCGACGCCGCGGACGCCGAATCCGTCGTCGACGGCTACACCGTCGTCTGTGACCTCTCGAACCGCGACGACCAGCGAGAGGAGCAAAACTGGGTGCGCGGCAAGGCCTTCGACGGCGCCGCGCCCATGGGTCCGGTCGTCGCCGACCCCGACCACCTGCCCGACGACGCCGAGGTCTCCCTCCGCGTCAACGGCGAGACCAAGCAGTCCTCCGACATCTCGCAGCTCATCTTCGGCGTCCCCGAACTCATCGAGGAGATATCCTCGTACATGACGCTGGAACCGGGCGACGTCATCTCGACCGGCACGCCGTCTGGCGTCGGCGGCCTCGAAGACGGGGACGAGGTGGCCGTCGAAATCGAGGGCGTCGAAACCCTCGAGTTCACGGCGCGACGCGACTGACTGCCCGAGCCGCAAAGACAAGCCCTAAATTTAGGCTACCCTAATCCGGGCGCAATGGAACTGAGCCGACGGGACGCACTCGTCGCCCTCGCGGCCGCTGGCGTCGCCGGCGCCGCGGGCGCGACGCTCCTCGACGACGACACTTCGGACTCCATCTCCGACGACGCCTGCGCCGTCCTTGTCGCCGTCGCCGAGACGGTCTACCCGACCGAGGCCGAGGGCGTCGCCTCGTTCGTCGAGACGTACGCCGAAGGCCGCCTCGACGACGCCGACCGCCGCGAGGGCGTCGTCGAGGCCGCGGCCGACCTCGACGCCACCGCGCGCGACTGGCGCGACGCCCCCTTCGCCGACCTCGACAGACAGACTCGCGATCAGTTGCTCCGTGACCTCGGCATCGACACCGCCGACCCGGCGCCCGACGGCACCGTCTCCAACCGGATTCGCTTCTATCTGGTGAACGAACTGCTCTACGCCTTCTACGCGTCGCCGACCGGCGGGCGACTGGTGGGTATCGAGAACCCCGCCGGCTACCCCGGCGGCACCGAAAGTTACCAGCGCGCCCAGATGGAGGACTCGGATGGCTAGGGAGCCAGTCCCCGACGCCGACGTCTGCATCGTCGGCGCCGGGCCCGCGGGCGCTATCGTCGCCGCCCGCCTCGCTGAAGCGGGCCACGAGGTGGTCGTCCTCGACGCCGGGCCGCGCTTCGACCTCGACGACCGTACCGAGCAACTCGACGCCCACCTCCGACCAGGGGTCGAGGGGCTCTGGGGGATGGGCGGCCCGCGCGACGCCTACACCTCCAGCGGTCCGAAGGGGTACCCCCTGAACGCCGCCCGCGTGAAAGGCGTCGGCGGGTCGACGCTCCACTGGCAGGGGATGGTGATGCGCCTCCACGAACGCGACTTCGAGATGGAGTCCCGGCACGGCGTCGGCGCGGACTGGCCCATCGACTACGCCGACCTGCGCTCCCACTACGCCGCGGCCGAACGCGAACTCGGCGTCGCCGGCGCCGACGACAACCCCTTCGCGCCGCCCCGCGAGGAACCCCATCCCCTCCCCGCCTTCCCGCCTTCCCACAGCGACGCCATCTTCGCCGAGGCCTGTGAATCGCTCGGCCTCCCCACTCACTCCGTGCCGAACGCGCGCAACTCCGAACCCTACGACGACGCCTCCGCGTGTGTCGGCTACGGCACCTGCAAGCCCGTCTGCCCCTCGGGCGCGAAGTACACCGCCGAGCGCCACGTCGCCCGCGCGGAAGCCGCAGGGGCCCGCGTCATCGACCGCGCGCCCGTCCAGCGTCTTGACCACTCCGGAGAGCGCGTCGACGCCGCCGTCTACGCCACCCCCGACGGCACCGAACACCGACAGGAGGCCCGCGCCGTCGTCCTCGCCTGCGGCGGCGTCGAGAACGTCCGCCTCCTCCTCCTCTCCGCCTCGGACGACCACCCCGACGGCCTCGCCAACTCTTCCGGCGCCGTCGGCCGCTACTTCATGGACCACTGCTTCGCGGGCGCGGGCGGCCGCATCGACCGCCAGACGCGACAGAACCACGTCGGCTTCAACACCACCGAATCCCACGCCCTCTACGACGGCGAGGACCCACTTCCCGGCGTCAAACTCGAGTTCCTCAACTACGCCGGCCCCTCGCCGGTCATCGAAGCGCTCAACGGCGACGACTGGGGCGACTCGCTCCTCGCCGACCTGCGGGAGTCCTACGGCACCCACCTCGCCGTCGGCGCCCTCGTCGAGCAGTTCCCGCGGGCGGAGAACCGCATCACCCTCGACCACTCCACCACCGACGACCACGGCAACCCCGTCCCGGACGTTCGGTGGTCGGTCGGCCCCGAGACCCGCGCCGCCATCGAACGCGTCAACGAGGTCCAACGCGCCATCCTGACCGAACTCGACGCGGACATCGATTGGGTGGTCGGCCCCGACGCGACGGGGCCCGCCTTCCACCACATGGGCACGACGCGCATGGGCACGGACCCCACCGAGAGCGTCGTCGACCCGGACTGTCGCGCCCACGACTGCGACAACCTCTGGATAGCCGGCAGTAGCGTCTTCCCCACCGGCGGCGCGATGAACCCGACGCTCACCATCGCGGCGCTCTCCTGTCGGCTGGCCGACCGCCTCGACGGTTGGCTGTGACCGGCGACGAGTGACCGAGTAATCACGCTTAAGCGTCGGCGTCCGCATGCTCTCACCATGCAACCACGGGATCTCTCCGACCTTTCGCCGTACGTTCCCGGCCGCGGGGCCGAGGAGGTGGCCCGCGACTTGGGGATGGACCCCGACGACCTCACCAAACTCTCGTCGAACGAGAACCCGCACGGCCCGAGTCCGGCGGCCGTCGACGCGATTCGCGAGACGGCGCCCCGCGTCGGCGTCTACCCCAAGGCCTCTCACACCGACCTCGGCGAGAAACTCGCCGCCCACTGGGACTGTGCGCCCGAACAGGTGTGGGTGACCCCCGGCGCCGACGGCGCCATCGACTACCTCTCGCGGGCCTTCCTCGAACCGGGCGACCGGATTTTCGCGCCCGACCCCGGCTTCTCGTACTACCAGATGAGCGCCCGCTATCACCACGGCACGGTGACGACCTACCCGCTCTCGAAGGCCGACGACTTCGCCCAGACGCCCGACACCGTCCTCGACGCCTACGACGGCGAGCGGATGGTGTTCGTCACCACGCCACACAACCCCACGGGCGCGGAGTTCTCCCGCGACGCCATCCGGGCTCTCGCGGAGTCCGTCGACGACCACACCCTCCTCGTCGTCGACGAGGCGTACGCCGAGTACACGGACACGCCCTCGACCATCGACTTGCTCGATACCTACGACAACGTCGCCGTCCTGCGAACCTTCTCGAAGGCGTACGGATTGGCGGGCCTCCGCGTCGGCTACGGCGTCGTGCCCGAGGCGTGGGCGGACGCCTACGCCCGCGTCAACACGCCCTTCGCCGCCAGCGAAGTCGGGTGCCGGGCCGCCATCGCCGCCCTCGACGACGACGACCACCTCGAAAAGACAGTCGAGACGGCCCGTTGGGCGCGGTCGTACCTCCGCGAGAACCTCGACGCGCCGACGTGGGAGAGTGGCGGCAACTTCGTCCTCGCGGAGGTTGGCGACGCGTCGGCCGTCGCCGAGGCGACCCAACGGCAGGGCGTCATCGTCCGCGACTGCTCCAGTTTCGGCCTGCCCGAGTGCATCCGCGTCTCCTGTGGCACGCGCGAGACGACGCCCGCGGCCGTCGACACTATCAACGACGTGCTCGCGGAGGTGGTCGCATGAGCGACGACGCCGACTACCGCGTCGCCGTCACCGGCACGCCCGGTACGGGCAAGACCACGACGACGACGCTTCTCGACGCGCCGGTCATCCACGTCAACGAACTGATTCGGGAGGCCGGCCTGTGGTCGGAGCGCGACGCCGACCGCGACTCGCTGGTCGCGGACCTCGACGCCGTCCGGGAGGCACTCGGCGACTGGTCGGGCGTCGCGGAGTCGCACTTGGCCCACCACCTCGACGCCGACCGAGTGGTCGTCCTCCGCTGTCGGCCCGACGTGCTCGAAGAGCGCCTGCGTGACCGCGGCGCGGACGAGGCGAAGGCGGCCGAAAACGCCGAGAGCGAGGCGCTCGACGTTATCCTCTCGGAAGCGGTCGACCGCCACGGCGTCGAGAACGTCTACGAAATCGACACGACCGAGCGCACGCCGGCCGACGTGGCCGCCGACATCCAGGCGGTCGTCGACGGGGACCGCGAACCGAGCGCCGGCACCGTCGACTTCACGGACTACCTGTGACGCTGGACCGCCTGCGCCACGTCGCCGAAATCGCCCTCGATCCGATGGTCGCCGCCGCCGACCGGGTTGGCCTCTCCCCCGACGGCGTCAGCGTCATCGCCTTCGGCTTCGCCGTCGCCGCCGCGGGCGGGTTCTACCTCGCCACGCCCGTCAGCTACGTCCTCGGCGCGTTCTGCGTGCTCGCAAACGGGTGGCTTGACCTGCTTGACGGCGCCCTCGCCCGCACGCAGAACGCCGAATCGCGGGGCGGTGACCTCCTCGACCACGTCCTCGACCGCTACGCCGACATCGTCCTCGTAGTGGGACTGGCCGCCGGCATCGGCCGCTACGACCTCGGTCTCATCGCCGTCACCGGCGTCCTCATGACCTCCTACCTCGGGACGCAGATTCAGGCGGTCGGCCTCGGCCGGGAGTACGGTGGCCTCGTGGGGCGGGCGGACCGCCTCGCGCTCATCGGTATCGTCGCCGTCGTCGCCGCCGTCGTTTCCGAACCGATTGGCCCGCTCTCGGTCGTCGGGTGGCTCCTCGTGTTCTTCACCGTCATCGGCCACCTCACCGCACTCCAGCGGTTCTGGGGCGCGTGGCACGACCTCTCCTGACCGGCCGGGCGTACCTTTTATCCCCGGCGACCCGCTACGACTGGGTATGCCCCAGTGTGAAATGTGTGGCGCCGAGAGTTCGTCGCTCACCACGACGAAAGTCGAGGGGGCCGAACTGGAACTCTGCGACGAGTGTTCCGACTTCGGCACCGAGGTGCGGACCCAATCGAGTGGGTCGTCCTCGACGAAGTACTCTACGTCGTCGTCCTCGGAGTCTTCCTCCTCGTCGTCGTCCTCGACGTCGGGCGGGTCGGGGTCGTCCGGCAGCACGCGACGCCGGCAGGACATGTTCGACGACATGGACGAGGTGGCCACCGACTACGACGAACGCATCCGCACGGCCCGCGAGGACCGCGGCTGGACCCAAGAGGACCTCGCCAACGAACTCAACGAGAAGGCGAGTCTCATCCGCAAACTCGAACGCGGTGACGTCCTCCCCAGCGACGAGGTGCAGACGAAACTCGAGAGCGAACTCGACATCTCGCTCTCCGAGGGCGGCGGCGGCGACGACTCCGACTGGTCCGGTGGTTCCTCCACGACGACGACACTCGGCGACGTCGTCAAGCGCAAGGACTAGCAGATAACCACGTTTTTTCCCCTGCCCGTTGCTTCCCCCGGTATGTTCGTTCTCGTCAACCTGAAGGCGTACCCCTGTGACCCGGCTGCCGTCGCCGCCGCGGCCCGCGACGTGGCCGAGGCAAGCGGCGTCCGCATCGCCGTCGCCCCGCAGGCCGCACACCTCGACCGCGTCGCCGCCACCGGCGTCGAGACGTGGGCTCAGCACGTCGCCCCCGTCGAGCACGGCAGTCATACCGGCCACACGCTCGCCGAGGCCGTTGCCGACGCGGGCGCCGAGGGAACGCTTCTCAACCACTCCGAGCACCGCCTGACGCTCGCGGACATCGACGGCTCCCTCGACGCCGCCGACCGCGCCGACTTGGAGACGGTCGTCTGCGCCAACAACCCTCAGCAGGTGGGCGCAGTGGCCGCACTCGCCCCCGACGCCGTCGCGGTCGAACCCCCCGAGCTCATCGGCGGCGACGTGTCGGTCAGCACCGCCGACCCCGGCATCGTCGAAGGGGCCGTCGCTGCCGCCGAGGCCGTCGACCCCGCGGTCGACGTCTACTGCGGCGCCGGCGTCTCGACGGGCGAGGACCTCGCCGCCGCCGGATCGCTCGGCGCCGAGGGCGTCCTCCTCGCCAGCGGCGTCGCGAAGGCCGACGACCCGCGGGCGGCGCTCGAAGACTTGGTTTCCGGCGTCTGAAAGGATAGCAAGGCCGTCTAGAGAATCTCCGCGTCGGTCCGCGCTTCGTCCTCTGACTCCGAGGACATCTGCTGGCGCGTCGCGTCGTCCGCCGACGCTGGCGCCCCGTCGCTCTCGTCGACGAACTCCGCGTCTTCCGCCACGAAGCCGTCGTCACCAGCCACGTCCTCGTCGACGAACTCCGCGTCTTCGTCCACGAACCCGTCGTCGCCGGGCATGTCCTCGTCGACCAGCGCCACCTCGTCGCGTTCGTCGGGCGCGCGCGGGTCCGTCGCCTCGGCATCGAGCGTCGCTTCGTCGACGAACGACCGTTCCACCTCGCGCACGGCGTCCTCGAGAGCGTCCGCGTCGAGGTGGTCCTCGAAGGCGCGGGCGACTCGGTCGGGGAGCGCGTACCGATACTCGTCGCCGTCGACGCGTTCGACGAAGCCGGCCGTCCGGAGCGGTCGGTTCCGACCGTACGCCATCGGCTGGTCGGGCGTCCCGCCCGCGGCGACGTGGGCGTCCACCGGGGTCGACGTGCGCTCGCGTCGGTAGTGGGCCAGCATCTCCCGGGAGAGCCGCGGCAACTCCTCGATTTCGGTGCGGAGTTGGGTGACGACTGCCCCACGCGTGGCGGGCGTGGCGTCGGCCGTCGGCGATTCGGTCGTCTCCGCGTCGGCCGCCGGTCCGTCATCGCTCTCGTCAGCCGTCACCGTGTCGCCGAAGGTCACGTCGGCCTGTTCGTCGGCCGCGTTCGACTCCGTCTCGTCGGCTCGCTCTTCGGCCGCTATCACGTCGGGCGTCGGCCACTCGTTCGGCTCGATTTCCGGCCGGTCGTCCTCCGTCGCCGCTTTCTCTTCAGTCTCGTTGGCCTCCGTCTCGTTCGATTCTTCGTAGTCGTGGAGTTCGGCTTGGTCGTCCGCGGGCGCCGCCGCAGTCGGCCGCCCCTCGCCGCCGCGGTACGGCGCCTCCGCCTTCTGGAGCATCGCCTGCGCGAAGCGGTCGGCCATCCGCGACAGGTCGCGGGCGTCCTCTAACTCCGCTTCGAGTTCGCGGATGCGCTGTTCCTTCTTCTCCACCTCTTGGCGCAGGTCCGCGAGTTCGCTCTCGCGGCGCTCTTGTTCGTCGCTGATTTCGCGGAGGTCGGAGACCAAATCGTCGCTGATGGATTTGAGTTCGGGGCGCTCGAAGTCGTCGAGTCCGGGCGTCGCGCCCGCGTCGAAGGTGCGCTTGCGGTGGAACTGCACCCGCCGCACCGACTCGCTCCAGTCGGTCATCAGGAACGCCTCGCCGTCGCCCAAGTCTTCCACCGCGTTCGCGTGTTCGGCGTCGATGATGCGACTCACCACGTTGGTGTCGTTGTTCCACGTGAGCCGGTGCCACACCAGCCAGTCACACTGCGTGATGAAGTCTTTCTTCACGTCCGCCGGGCGCTGACTGATGCCGACGATGCCGAGGCCGTGTTTCCGGCCTCGCTTCCCGATTTTGATGAGCATCTTCCCCGTCTCGTCGAGGCCGCCGCCCTCGGGGATGTACTCGTGAACCTCCTCGATGAGCATCAGGAAGGGCTTTTTCAGCTTCTTCTCCTTGGCGAACAGGTGGCGCGCGACAGAGAGGAGGAGCTCTTTCGCCTCGTCTTCGTCGAGATAGCCGGACACGTCGAGGATGATGGGGACGTTCCCCTCGAGCGCGAGACTCGCGATTTTCTCGGCGTGCTCCGGGCTGACCTGGATGTCGCACTCGTCGTCGGCGCCGGCGTGGAGGAGTTCGAACTCCTCTTTCAGGCCGTAGTACTCGCCGTCGGTGTCGACCACGAGGACGGGAAAGTTGTTCGCGAGCAGGTTCTCCACCAGTACCGACGCGGTGTTCGACTTGCCCGAACCGGATTTCCCCGTGACGAACCCGCGGCCGGTGAGTAGTTCCACGACCGGGAGCGAGACGGACGTTCCCGGGTCGGCGTCGGCGTCGCCACCGGGTCCGTCGCTCACGTCCGCGACCGTGATGGTTTCCGTGTCCGTCTCCGTCATCGCTCCGAGAGTTGGTCCCGGCCCCCATAGTACCGCGTCAGACGGGCGTCCGATGCTACCCCTCGAAATCCGTCAGCGACGACTGCCCGTCACGCTCCCGTGACTCGGTGGCCGACGCCTCGCCCTCCGTCTCCCACCCGTCGAGCCGTGCCTGCGACGCCGCGTCGAACTGGAGGTTCGAGACGCGCACGCCGAGTTTGCGAACCGCCGTCCCCGCGAACTCTTGGAGGAGGTCGAGCGCCACCTCGCGGACGAGGTCCGGGTCGGCGACGGGACCCGGCAGCGACCGCTCGCGCGTGTTCACGTCGTACGGCGGCGTCACGGCCTTGATGCCGATGGTCCGGTAGAGCGCGTCCTCGCCCTCGGCTCGCTCGGCCACGTCCGCCGCCAGCCCCGCGACCGTCTCGCGCTGTCGGTCAGCGTCGTCCGTCGCTTCCGTGAACGCCGACTCTCGCGAGAGGCTCTTGGGCCGGCCCGTCGGCGTCACCTCCCGGTCGTCGTCGCCCCGTGCCCGGTCGTAGAGGGTCTGGCCGCGCTCGCCGAATCGCTCTCGAAGCACGCCGGGGTCGGCAGCAGCGAGGTCACCCGCCGTCTCGACGCCCAGCTCGCCCAGTTCGCGCGCCGTCACCGGGCCGACGCCGTGGACCGCCTCGACCGGCAGCGGCGCGAAGAACTCGCGGACTGCGCCGGGCTCGACCACCACCAGTCCGTCGGGCTTGTCGTGGTCGCTCGCCACCTTCGCGGCGCTCATCGTCGGCGCGACGCCGACGCTCGCGGGCACGCCCACCTCGCGGGCGATGCGCTCCTTGACGTGGCGGGCGTACCCCGCCGCCAGCGGGCGGCCGTCGACGACGGTCCACGCCGTCCGCTCGGTCACGTCCAGATACGCCTCGTCGATGCTCACCTCGCGCACCCGATCCGCGCAGTCGTGGAGTATCTCCTTGATTTGGCCCGCCACCTCGCGGTAGTAGTCGAGGTCGACCGGGCGGTAGTGGCCGGCGTCGGCGGGGTCGAGGTCCGGGTCGTCTTCGGCCGTCGTCACTCGCGGCAGGCGGTCGAGCGCCGTCGAAATCGGCTGGGCGCTCTCGACGCCGTACGCTCGCGCCTCGTAACTCGCGGTGGCGACGGCCCCGTGTGGCTCCCCGGACTCGTAGCCCATACCCACGACGACCGGCTCACCCCGTAGCGACGGCTCTCGAAGGCGTTCACAGGAGGCGTAGAAGCAGTCCATATCGACGTGACAGACGATGCAGTCTTCGGAATCGTCGTCCGCGCCGGGAAGCGTCTCGCCTTCGCCACCGGGCATAGTTACCGTCGGACGCCGCAGGCCCTCGAGAGTCCGCTCACTTCAGACGCTCTTGGAGAAAAGAGGGATGTGTCGCGGTCACGCCGTCGATGTCGCGAATGTCGTCGCTGATTACGTCGCCGAGGGCATCGCCGTCCGGCGCCCGGACTTCGGCCATCAGCATGTGGTCGCCGGAGGACGTGTAGAGCGCCTCCACGGCGTCCATCGCCTTGAGCGCGCGCGTCACTTCGACGTAGCGTTCGCTCTCGACTTCGATGCCGACCATGGCAATCGACTGCCCCGAGAGTTTCTTCGGGTCGACTTCGGCGGAGTAGCCGACGATGATGCCGTCCTCTTCCATGCGTTGAATGTACTTTCGAACCGTCGGCTTCGACACCCCGGCCCGGTCTGCAATCTCGCCGTAGGAGGCCTGTGCGTCCTCCTCGAGGATAGAGAGAATCCGACGTTCCGTATCGAGCGTACCCATACCTCTTCGTTTCTGTTCCCGGAAAAAATATGTTCCGAAGACGAAAATCGATTCGTCTCGGCTACTTGTGACGGTCGAGGAACATGTCGTGGGTGCGCTCCCACTCGTAGTCCTCGTCGAAGTAGCGCTCTGCGAGGGGGTCGTCGGGCATCTCGCCGATGGCCTGTTTCTCCTCGGAGTAGGACGGTCGGTCCTCGTCGACGTAGAACCGTCCGGTGAGGACTTCACCCTCGTACAGCGTCCGTTCGGCCTCCGTGGCCATTCTCGACGCCTCTTCGCGGTTGGTCGGGTCGAAGTCGTAGTCGTCGGAGTCGTTCACGTCGGTGTAGGGGACGTACTGTCGGGCGTCCTTGTTCCAGGTCGGACACTGGGTGAGGAAGTCGACGTGGGCGAAGCCGTCGTGTTGCATCGCCTCGACGAGAATCTCCTTCGCCTGGTTGGGGTTGACCGCCGCCGTCCGGGCGACGTAGGAGGCGCCGGAGGTGATGGCGAGCGACAGGGGTCGGATGGGGTCCTTGGCGCTGCCGTGGGGCTGGGTCTTCGACTTGTGACCCTTCGGCGACGTGGGCGAGGTCTGCCCTTTCGTCAGGCCGAAGATTTCGTTGTCGAAGACGATGTAGGTCATGTCGTGGTTCTCGCGGGCGGTGTGCATGAAGTGGTTCCCGCCGATGCCGTAGCCGTCGCCGTCGCCGCCGGCCGCGATGACCTCGAGCTCGGGGTTGGCGAGTTTGGCCGCACGCGCGATGGGCAGCGAGCGTCCGTGAATCGAGTGGTAGCCGTAACACTCGAAGTAGCTGTTGAGCTTGCCCGAACAGCCGATGCCGGTGACCAGCAACACCTCGTCGGGGTTGCGGCCGATTTCCGGCATAGCCTGTTTCAGCGCCTTCAGGACGCCGAAGTCGCCACAGCCCGGACACCACGTCGCCTGCGGTTCGAGGGTGGGCGTGAACTCTTCGCGGTCGATCTCTCGCTCTTCGCCGATGGCTGAGAATGCACTCATTGGTTAGTCACCTGCCGCTGGTACGTACGTCGTCTGCTGGTCGGGGACGTCCTTCCCCTCGATGCTCGCTTCGAAGCCCGCGACGATTTCGGCGGGTTCGAACGGTTCGCCGTTGTACTTCAGGAGGCTCGACAGCTTCTCGCCGAAGCGCCCGAGCTCCTTCTGCGTGAGGCCGCGGAACTGCCCGGAGGCGTTCATCTCGACCACCAGCGCCTCGTCGACGCTCTCTAGGAACTCCGTCATCTCTGCCTCGGGGTAGGGCATCATGTCGCTGACGCCGATACCCTTCACCGAGTGACCGGCGTCGTTGAGGCGGTCGACCGCCTCCGCGACGGTGCCTTGCTGGCTCCCGAAGGTGATGAGGCCGTACTCGGCCTCGTCGGGCCCCATGTACGTCTGGGTCGATTTCGCGTCGAGTTCCTCGCGGATGGCGTCGAGTTTCGACATCCGACGCTCCATCTGCGTGACGCGGTTCGTCGGACTCTCCTCGATGTGCCCCGCCTGATTGTGCTCGTTCCCGGTGACGAGGAAATGCCCGCCCTTCTGGCCGGGGATGGAGCGCGGACTGGCGCCGTCCTCGGCGTCGTAGCGGTAGCGGTGGAACTTCCCGCCCGGTCCGTGGGGGGCGTCCTCCAGCGCTTCCTCGGTCATCACGGCGCCGAGGTCCGCGTTCGGCTCGCGGTCGAAGTGACTCGCGGGCACGTTCATCAGTTCGCCGCCGAGTTTCTGGTCGTAGAGCAGGATGACGGGGATGTTGTAGCCGTAGGCGAGTTCGAACGCGATTCGGGACTGTTCGTACGCCTCGGCCACCGTCCCCGGCGCCAGCACGACGCGGTTCGAGTCACCCTGACTCGTGTAGAGGACGTGTTCGAGGTCGCCCTGTTCGGGCTTGGTCGGCAGGCCCGTCGAGGGACCGGTCCGCATCGCCTCGACCAGCACGACCGGCGTCTCCGACATCTCGGCGAGGCCGAGCGGTTCGGACATGAGCGCGAAGCCACCGCCGGAGGACCCGGACATGGACTTCACGCCCGCGTGAGAGGCGCCGAGTGCGAGCGCCGCCGCCGCAATCTCGTCTTCCACCTGCTCGGAGATGCCGCCGATTTCGGGCAGGGCTTGAGACATGATGGTGAACACTTCGGTCCACGGCGTCATCGGGTAGCCGGCGATGAACCGACAACCCTCGTCGATGGCGCCGTAGGCGATGGTGTCGCTGCCCGAGAGCAGCACCTGTTCCTCCTCGTGGCTCCCCTGCGGCACGCGGAGGTCGTGGGTGAACTCGAACTCCTCTTTCACCATGTCGTGGGTGTAGTGGAGAATCTCCACGTTGGGTTCGAGAATCTCCTCGGGCATCGACTCGGCCATCAGTTCCTCGAAATACTCGAGGTCGATGCCGAGAAGCGCCGCCGTCGCGCCCACGCCGGCGGTGTTTCGCATCACTTCGCGGCCGTGTTCGCGTGCAATCTCTCGGAGGTTGAGGGGGTAGACGTGCCAGTCGTTCTCCTCGACTCGCTCCTCGAAGTTCGGGATGTCGTCGGCGTCCAGAAGCCCGGTGTCGTAGACGATGACGCCGCCCTCGTTGAGTTCGTCGAGGTTCTCGGCCAGCGGCTTGATCTCCTCGTCGCCGTAGTAGGCGTCCTCCTGCGGGTTGCGGGCGAAGGAGTCGCCGAGCGCCAGCAGACAGTTGAACCCGTCGCCGCGGGAGCGTACCGGCTCCGTGTCGGCGCGTACCTCCGTGTACGTGTGGCCGCCGCGAATCCGCGACGGATAGTGTCGGTGCGTAAAGACGTGTAGCCCCGCTCGCATCAGGGCCTTGGCGAAGTTCTGGCTGGTCGACGCGATACCGTCGCCCGAGCCACCAGCGATTCGCCACATGAGCTCGTGGTCAGTCATATTTACATCACGGCCCTCCGCGGGCCACTACTGAGACGGTTGGCTATGGCTCGACTAAAGCCTTTGCTATACGTTACCATGCAAAAATGATGTAAGACTCTCTCTCACGGGGGTCTCGCTTTCACGCACCGTCGTCGCTCGCTACTCAAAATCCCTGTTCGAGGTAGTCGTCGACGCGGGCTACCATCTCCGCGTCGTACGTCCAGAACCCGCGCCAGTGGTTCGGCTCGTACTGGTAGGCGAGCAGCGCCGCCCCGCTTTCTCTCGGCGAGCGGAACACGACACACCATGCGTTTCGGTACTCGTCGCTGGTGCCGCCGTGGACGGTCACATCGAGGCGGGTCGGAACACGGTCCGGAACTCCGTAGACGTGGACGTCGACCGGCCGCTCTGCGATTCGCTCGTACGCCGTTCGGGTGCCGTGTTCGTCTTGGAGCCGCGAGAGCTGCTGGAATGTCGATCGGAGCCGTCCCTCACCGGCCTCGTATGCTCGCCGCTCGATGTGTCTGGACAGCAGAATCAGCAGGAGTTTCTCCTTGTTCGACTGCGGATACCCCCGAAGGTCGAACAGCGTCTCGTCCAGTCCCCGGAGGACGGCGGGAATCTCGCGGTCGAACCCCGTCTGCGTCCTGAACCGGTCGCTGTTTACGAGCAGGAACGACTCCATCACCTCCGTCAGCGGCGAGACGGCGCTGAGTCGGCCGTCCTTGCGAAGCGCGAGTAGGTTCGCGTCCCGGTCCGGCACCGACCGTTCGGCCAGTTCGACCGACTGCGTGTCGAAGGCGTCGGCCAGCAACGCCTGAATCTGCTCTGGTTGCTGGCGGTTGATGGTCACTAGCGACACGTCGCTCTCATCCACGTCCTCGAAAAACTCGCGGATACTGGATGGACTGGCGTCGACAGCCATCTATCCGTTCAGGCGGCCCCCGTCGGTATATATCACTGGGACCAATTATCAGCCGTGAGAGCGCGTCAGGAATCGATGTTATCCGGACTGCGGGGATGGTAGTCAGTGTCGTACTGCCCCGGTTGGTCGTCCATCCGGTCCGGGTTGATGCGCCCGCCGAGGAGCATGTAGTCCACCAGCGTCAGCGCCAGCATCGCCTCCACGACCGGGACGCCACGCGGCGGCAGCACCGGGTCGTGTCGCCCGACGACCTGAATCTCTTTCTCCTTGCCCGTCTCCCAGTCGACCGTCGTCTGGGACTTCGGAATCGAAGTCGGCGCGTGCAGAGTCACCTCGCCGCGGATGGGCTGACCGGTCGTGATGCCGCCCTGAATCCCGCCGTGGTCGTTGCCGACGGGCACGGGGTCGTCGTCCGCGTCGAACTCCCAGTCCTCGTTGCGCTCGGAACCGGTGTACTCGCGCGCCTCGCGCCCGAGTCCGAACTCGAAGGCGGTGGCCGCGGGCACCGACATCATGGCCTGGCCCAGTCGGGCCGATATCGAATCGAAGCGCGGTGCGCCGAGGCCGCGGGGGACGCCCCGCGCCTCGAACTCGATGGCGCCGCCGATGGAGTCGCCCTCCTCCTGATACGTGCTGATTGCCTCCAGCATCTCCTCGGCCACCTCCGGGTCGCCACACCGGACCTCGTTGTCCTCGCTGTGTTCGACCATCTCCTCGAAGCTCACGTCGGGCGCCTCGATGTCGCCGATTTGGTTGACGTGCGCTTTGAGTTCGATGCCGTTCGCGGCGAGAATCTTCTTCGCCACCGCGCCCGCCGCGACCCAGTTCACCGTCTCCCGGGCCGAGGAGCGCCCGCCGCCGCCCCAGTTGCGCGTGCCGAACTTCGCGGAGTACGTGAGGTCGCCGTGGGAGGGTCGCGGCGCCGTGATGAACGGTTCGTACTTCCCCGACTGCGCGTCCTTGTTCTGGATGACCATCCCCAGCGGCGTCCCCGTCGTGTAGCCGTCCTGCAGGCCGCTGTGGATGCGCACCTCGTCGGGTTCGCCGCGGCTGGTCGTGATCATGGACTGGCCGGGCTTGCGTCGGTCGAGGTCACGCTGGATATCCTCTTCGGACAGTTCGAGGCCGGCGGGACAGCCAGAGACGACGACGCCCATCGCGTCGCCGTGACTCTCCCCGTAGGTCGTCACCTGAAACAGACGACCGAATCGGTTACCGTTCATGTTCCTCCAGTTCGGCCCCGAGGTCATAAAGTACGTCGAAGAACCCCGGGAACGAGACGTCGACGTGGTCGGCGCCCTCGACGGTGGTCGTGCCCGCCGCGACGAGTCCCGCAATCGCCAGCGACATGACGATGCGGTGGTCGTCGTGGCCCGCGACCGACGCCCCCGTCAGCGTCGACTCGCCGCCGTGAATCGTCAGCGTGTCCTGTGTCTCGGTCACCGACGCGCCCATCGTCTCCAACTCCGTCGCCATCGCGCGCACGCGGTCCGTCTCCTTGTACCGGACGTGCTCGCAGTTGACGATACGCGTCTCGCCGTCCGCGACGGCGCCGAGGACCGCGATGGTCGGAAGCAGGTCCGGCGTGTCGCCCACGTCGACTTCGACGCCCGACAGCGCGCTCTCTCGGACCGTGATTTCGCCCGCTTCGCGGTCCCACGAGATATCGGCGCCCATCTGCTCCAGTACGTCGACGATGGCGCTGTCGCCCTGCGCGCTCGGTCGCGCGCCCTCGACGACGACGCCCTCGTCGCCGCCGGCCACCGCCCCCGCGGCGAGTAGGTACGACATCGAGGAGAAGTCCCCAGGGACCGCGTACGGGTCCGGTCGCTCGTAGCGCTGGCCGCCCGGCACTCGGTAGCCTGCTTCGGTTTCCTCGGCATCGATACCGAAGTCGGCCAGCACTTCGAGCGTGATGTCGACGTACGGCGCCGACTTCAACTCCGTCTCCAGGACGATTTCGACCCCGTCGACCGTCACCGCCCCCGCCATCAACAGCGCCGTGATGTACTGCGAGGACACGTCGCCGGGAATCGACACCGTCCCGCCCTCGATGGGTCCGCCGACGACCAGCGGCGCTTGGCCGTTGGCGCGGGTGCTCTCCGCCCGCCCGTCGAGTTGCTGGATGGCGTCTAGGAGCGGCCCCTGCGGTCGCGAGCGGAGCGACGCGTCGCCGGTCAGCACCGTCAACCCGTCCGCGAGCGCCGCGCACGCGGTCACGATGCGCGTCGTCGTTCCGCTGTTCGCACAGTCGATGACGTCGGCTGGGACGCTCGGCGTCCCGCCAAAGCCGTCGATATCGAGGCGTCGGTCGTCCTCTGCGCGGTCGACCTGGCCGCCGAAGGCCTCGACCGACCGCATCGTCGCTCGCGTATCCGCGCTCATGAGGGGGTCGGCAACGACGGCGCCGTCGCTGTACCCCGCCGCGAGAATCGCCCGGTGCGTGTAACTCTTCGACGGCGGCGCGCGCGCTCGACCACCGACCCGTGAGCGGGTGATGTCCACGTCCATACCCGAGGGTCGGGCGGCCCCCGTATCAGCGTACCGACCGCGGCGCTCCCGTCGTCGTGTCTGCCCTCGTCAGTCCACCGTCTCGACGCCGGTGAACTCGAACCGCGCCCCGCCGTCCGCGCTGTCGGTCAGGCGAACCTCCCACCCGTGTGCGTCGGCTATCTCTTTGACGATGCTGAGTCCGAATCCCGTCCCGTCCTCGGACGTCGTGTAGCCGGTGTCGAACACGGTCGTGCGGTCGGCTTCGGGCACGCCGACCCCGTCGTCGGCGACGTAGAATCCACCCTCTAGGTCGCCCACGGTGACCACGACTGCTGCGCTCTCTCCGTCCGTCCCCGTCGCCATCGCCCCGCCGCTGGTTCCGTGCTCCACGCTGTTTCGCACGAGGTTCTCGACGAGTTGCTGGAGTCGACTCCGGTCGACCCGGATGGTCTGCTCGGTCTGTATCTCGATTCTCGCGTCGCCGGTTTCGACGGTGTTCCAGCACTGTTCGACACAGCGGGCGAGGTCGACCGGTTCGAGCGTCCCCACTTCCTCGCCGTTCCGCGCCAGCGACAGCAAGTCGTCGATCAGCTCGTTCATCCGCTCGTGTGCGTCCGAGACGGCGTCCAGATGCTCGCTGTCGATATCGTCACGGAGGATTTCGAGGTGGCCGTCCGCCACGTTCAGCGGATTCCGGAGGTCGTGGGACACGACGCTCGCGAACGCTTCGAGGCGGTCGTTCTGTCTCGCCAATTCCCGCTCTCGGCGCTTCTGCTCCGTGACGTTCTGTGAGACGGCGATGCCGGTGGTGATTTCGTCGCCGCCGTCTCGGACCGGCAGGGTCTGGATGCGATACTCCTTGTTCTGATACTCCTGTTCGAACGTGTGACGCTCGCCCTGCAGGGCGGCCCGGTAGTTGTCGGCGAGTTCGTCCGCGATATCGGCGGGGAACAGGTCGTGCGGTGTGGCGCCCTCCAAGCCGGCCGACGATGGGCCGACCGACGACAGTTCGGTCCCGCCAGCGAGTATGTATTCGAGGTCTTCATTGAAGAGGAACACGGCGCCGTCGGGGAAGTTTTCGACGAGCGTTCGATACCACCGCTGGCTCTCACGGAGCGTCCGCTCGCGCTCGATTCGCGAGAGCGCCTCCTCGGCGTTGGCGGCGAGCGTCCGTGCCAGCGTGATGTCCGCGTCGTCAAACGCGCCGGGTTCGGTCGCAGCGACGTACATCACTCCGTGCTCGCCCAGCGGGAGGATTATCTCCGCGCCGAACGCCGTGTCGTCGTTGTAGCGACCGGGTTCAGTGGAGACGTCTTCGAAGACGCGAACCTTGCCGTCTCGGAACGCGTCCCACGACAGGCTTTCACCCGGGTCGTACGTCGGCGCCTCTCCGATCAGCTCCAGTGCCTCGTCCGTCGTCGCCGTCGGGACGAGTGCGTCGCGGTCGTCGTCGTAGAGGTAGACGCTGTTCATGGGGAGGCCGAGCACGTCCCGCGCCGTCTCGACCGAGAGTTCTGCGACCGCCTCGCGCGTCGACGCCCCCATCAGCGACCGCGTCGCCTCGTGGAGCGCCTCGATGCGACGCCGGCGTTCGTGGCGCTCGGTCACGTCCTGGAACTGCGAGAAGACCGCGACGACCTCGCCGTCCTCGTCGGTCACGACGCGGTTGTGCCACTCGCAGACGATGTGCTCGCCGTCTTTCCGCACGTTCTCGTCGATGCTGTGGTACCCGCCTTCGGCCTCCGCCAGCGCCGAGGTGACTGCCTCGACGCTCTCGTAGCTGTCGTCGGCGACGATTTTCTCCCACGTCTCGCCCCGAAGCTCCGCCTCGGAGTAGCCCAGAATCTCCTCGCCAGCCTCGTTTATCCTGACGATTTCGAACTCGTCGTTGTACTCGAGGACGCCGAGCGACGACTGCTCGACGAACAGGGACAGACGTTGCTGGCTGGCTTTGAGGTCGCGTTGCGAGCGATACTGGTCGACGGCGTTCCTGATGCGATTGGCGAGGACGGCGTACTGGCCCGTCTCCGCCGCGCCCCCCGTCTCCTTCTCCAGATAATCCGTGACGCCCGCGGAGATGGCCTCGCTCGCTATCTCCTCGCTCCCCTTGCCCGTGAACAGGATGAACGGTAGCTCCGGGTGCGCGTCACGGACCTCGCGGAGGAACTGAAGCCCGTTTTTCCCGGGCATGTCGTAATCGGAGACGATGCAGTCGAACGACTCGTCCGCGAGTCGCTCCATCCCCACCTCGGCGTTCGGCGCCGTCTGCACGCGCAACTCCGAGTCCTCGCGTTCGAGAAACTCCGCCACTAGATCCGCGAACCCGGGTTCGTCGTTGACGTGGAGTACGCGAATCGGCGAGTCTGTGGACATGGTTTGGCGTTCGATACCGATTCTCTCCCGGAGAAAGGCTCGTCGCAGTTAAAAGGATATTGGGGCGGACCCTCATCTTCTAAATGTTTCCATAAAGTAGGGCGGGTATGTTCGAGAAGTCGACGTGGATCAAGCTCCCGCGGAACGTCGTCGTGGGCCACGACGTCCTCGACGACCTCGGCGACGTCATCGCCGACCTCTCTGTCGCCGGACGACCGCTGGTGGTCACGAGTCCGACGCCGAACGACCTCGTCGGCGACCGGGTCCGTGCCCACCTCGGCGGCGACCCCGCCACCGTCACCGTCGAGACGGCTGGCTTCGGCGCCGTCGAACGCGTCGTCGACGCCGCGGAAGCCGAGTCAGCCACGTATCTGGTCGGCCTCGGCGGCGGCAAGCCAATCGACACGGCGAAGATGGCCGCCGACCGCCTCGGGGTCGGCTTCATCTCGATACCCACCGCCGCCAGCCACGACGGCATCGTCAGCGGGCGCTCCTCGATTCCGGAGGGCGACACCCGCCACAGCGTGGCCGCTGACCCGCCCCTCGCCGTTGTCGCCGACACGGAGGTCATCGCGGCCGCACCGTGGGAACTCACCACCGCCGGCTGTGCCGACATCGTCTCCAACTACACCGCCGTCGAGGACTGGAAACTCGCCCACCGCCTGCAGGACGTTCACTACTCCGAGTACGCGGGCGAGCTCGCGCGCATGACCGCCGAACTGCTCGTCGAGAGCGCTGGCTCCATCAAACAGGGACTTGAGGAGTCGGCGTGGGTGGTCGTGAAGGCCCTCGTCTCCTCCGGCGTCGCCATGTCAATCGCTGGCTCCTCTCGCCCCGCCAGCGGCGCCGAACACCTCTTCTCGCACCGTCTGGACCGCATCGCCCCCGACCGCGCCCTCCACGGTCACCAGGTCGGCGTCGGCTCCATCATCGTCGCCTACCTCCACGAGGGCGAGAAGGGCATGTGGCGCAACATCCGCGACGCCTTGGACGTCATCGGCGCGCCGACGACGGCCGCGGACCTCGGCTTCGACGACGAGACGATTCTCGAAGCGCTGACGACGGCCCACCGCATCCGCGACCGCTACACCATCCTCGGCAACGGCATCAGCGAGGCGGCCGCCCGCGAGGCGGCGGTGACGACGGGCGTCATATAAGCGCAACACCAAAGCCGGTCCGTACCCGACCCTCACTCATGGCAACGGCCAGCGCTAGCGGCCCGGTCAAGGAGCATCCCGCCGCCGTCACCGCTCTCCTCTCCG